>Ga0315910_10000022_pt1 | contig 369086 bp, 339 predicted proteins | sample EdamamesoilMG_FD_204470 | JGI IMG/M metagenome (GOLD analysis project Ga0315910, IMG submission 204470) | Garden soil microbial communities collected in Santa Monica, California, United States - Edamame soil | ecosystem: Environmental > Terrestrial > Soil > Garden | place: USA: California...
GCGAAGTTGAAATGTTTGTGATGATGCAATCTCCCCGCGGAAAGACGGAAAGACCCCATGAACCTTTACTGTAGCTTTGTATTGGACTTTGAACAGATCTGTGTAGGATAGGTGGGAGGCTTTGAAGTGCGGTCGCTAGATCGCATGGAGCCAACGTTGAAATACCACCCTGGTGTGTTTGAGGTTCTAACCTTGACCCGTTATCCGGGTTGGGGACAGTGCATGGTAGGCAGTTTGACTGGGGCGGTCTCCTCCCAAAGCGTAACGGAGGAGTTCGAAGGTACGCTAGGCACGGTCGGAAATCGTGCTGATAGTGCATAGGCATAAGCGTGCTTGACTGCGAGACTGACAAGTCGAGCAGGTACGAAAGTAGGACTAAGTGATCCGGTGGTTCTGTATGGAAGGGCCATCGCTCAACGGATAAAAGGTACTCTGGGGATAACAGGCTGATACCGCCCAAGAGTTCATATCGACGGCGGTGTTTGGCACCTCGATGTCGGCTCATCTCATCCTGGGGCTGTAGCCGGTCCCAAGGGTATGGCTGTTCGCCATTTAAAGAGGTACGTGAGCTGGGTTTAAAACGTCGTGAGACAGTTTGGTCCCTATCTTCCGTGGGCGCTGCAGATTTGAGGAAGCCTGCTCCTAGTACGAGAGGACCGGAGTGGACGCACCTCTGGTGTATCGGTTGTCACGCCAGTGGCATTGCCGAGTAGCTAAGTGCGGAAGAGATAACCGCTGAAAGCATCTAAGCGGGAAACTCGTTCCAAGATGAGATCTGCCGGGGCCTTGAGCCCCCTAAAGAGTCGTTCGAGACCAGGACGTTGATAGGCTGGGTGTGGAAGTGCAGTAATGCATTAAGCTAACCAGTACTAATTGCTCGTGAGGCTTGACCCTATATTCTTGACGCAGCAAGGACTGTCGTCAGAGTGATATGCCGGGTGGCAATCAAAATATCGCTGATAAGACTCTACGAATTGGCTGTGTTGCAGTGAATGCTGCAGCATGGCGAACGGTTAAGCCTGATGACCATAGCGAGGTGGTCCCACTCCTTCCCATCCCGAACAGGACAGTGAAACGCCTCAGCGCCGATGATAGTGCGGATTCCCGTGTGAAAGTAGGACATTGTCAGGCTAATAATGAGAAACGCCCGATCATGAAAATGATCGGGCGTTTTGCTTTTTGGGGCTCGAGTATTCGCTCTGCCCGCTAAATGCAATCCGTGCGGCCACAACCAGTGACCGCACGGACCATCAGCTGCCTAGGCTGCTGCGCGCAGTTCGCGGCGCAGGATCTTGCCGACGTTCGACTTCGGCAGCTCGTCGCGGAACTCGATGTACTTCGGCCGCTTGTAGGCAGTGAAGTTCTGCTTGCAGTAATCGGCCAGGTCTTCTTCTGCCAGCGCCGGATCCTTCTTCACCACGTAGAGCTTCACGGCCTCTCCGGACTTCGCGTCCGGCACGCCGATCGCCGCGCACTCGAGCACGCCGGCATGCAGATTCACAACCTGCTCGATCTCGGTCGGATAAACGTTGAAGCCCGACACCAGGATCATGTCCTTCTTGCGATCGACGATCTTCACGTAGCCGCGCTCGTCCATCACGCCGACATCGCCCGACTTGAAATAGCCGTCATCGGTCATGACCTTGGCCGTCTCGTCAGGGCGATTCCAATAGCCTGCCATCACCTGCGGACCGCGGATGCAGATTTCCCCTGCCTCGCCGAACGACAGATCGCGCCCTTCGTCGTCGCGAATCGCGATCTCGGTCGACGGGATCGGCAGTCCGATCGTGCCGCTGAACTCGCGCAGATCGAGACGGTTGCTCGTGGCAACCGGTGAAGTCTCGGACAGCCCATAACCTTCGACGACCGGGCAGCCGGTGACCTTGAGCCACTTCTCGGCGGTCGCCTGTTGCACCGCCATGCCGCCGCCGTTGGAGACGACAAGCTCCGAAAAGTCGAGCCGCGCGAAGTCGGGGTCGTTGGCCAGCGCATTGAACAGCGTATTCACGGCCGGGAACATGTTGATCTTGTGCTTGCCCAGCGTCTTGACGAGCCCCGGCAGATCGCGCGGATTCGGGATCAGCACGTTCGCCGCGCCCAGCCGCGCGCCCATCATGTAGCAGATCGTCAGCGCGAAGATGTGATACAGCGGCAGCGCGCAGACGATGGTCAGCTGCTTGTTGCCCAGTGTGTCCAGCATCGGCTTGAACCAAGCCTCGGTCTGCAGGATGTTGGCGACCACATTGCGATGAAGCAGCGTCGCGCCCTTGGACACGCCCGTCGTACCGCCGGTGTACTGCAGAAAGGCCACGTCGTCCGGCCCGATCGACGGCCGCGCCAGCGGCAGGCGTGTTCCTTCTGCCAGCGCCATGTTGAAGCGCACGACCGAACGTCCCTCGCCACGCGGCAGCTTGAACGGCGGCACCATCTTTCGCACGTGGCGCACGACGAAGTTGACCAGTTGGCCCTTCCAGAAGCCGACCTGGTCACCCATCGACGCGAGGATCACGTGCTTGATCGGTGTGCGATCGATCACCTCTTCGAGCGTGTGCGCGAAGTTCTCGAGGATCACGATCGCCTCTGCGCCGGAATCCTTGAGCTGGTGCTCGAGTTCGCGCGGCGTATAGAGCGGGTTCACGTTCACGACCGTGCAGCCCGCACGCAGCACCGCGGGAATCGCGATCATGTACTGCGGCAAGTTGGGCATCATCAGCGCCACCCGCGCACCGCGCTTCAATCCGCGCGATTGCAGCCACGCGGCCAATGCGGTCGACAACTCGTCGATCTCGCGAAAGCGCAACGGCGCGTCGAGGCAGATGCCCGCAGTACGCGACGCATGCTGGCTGAACGCGCGCTCGAGCAGTTCGACCAGGTTGCCGGCCGAGGTCAGATCGAGCTCTGCAGGTACGTTGGAGGGATAGTTCTTCAGCCAGGGCTTGGTGACCTGCATGTCCATGACGGGCTCCGGAGCAAAGATGCACTCGCGGGCATCTTGGTGCCGGGCCCGGTACCGGGCTACGGTAATTGCACCAACGCGGGGTGTCGCCCAGGTGCCAAAGGCACGGAGGTGTCGAACAGCGCGGCGATCAGTGCCCGCTCGCGCACGCCAATCAGTTGCAGGAATTCATCGGCGCCACGCATCGCCTTGAAGGTGTCGAAGCCCGCCTCGAGAAAGCGCTGCAGCGAGCCCAGACCGGCGACGCGTGCGGGGCTTCGCATCATCTTCAGGCTGGCCGACAGCATCGGCATGCGCGTGTAGCGATCGAGTGCCGCACCGATCTCCTGCACCAGCGCGACCTGCGCTTCGCGATCGGCAGGTCGGCCCACGCGCTGCCAGGCCTCGGCGTACTGGACAGAACCCGGCGCGACGCCGGCGTCCAGCTTCGACAGGCAAGCGGCCATCGCGCCATCGAGCTCCTCGGAGATCGCGTGCAGGCGCGTGAGCGAGTTCACCGTCGCGACGATCTCTCCGGGAAACAGGCGCACCAGGGTCGGCACGACACGCGCGAACTGTGCATCGCGCTCGGTGAAATCCTGCGGGCCGTAGAGCTCTTCGAGAAAGAAGCGCGCGGCCGCGCCGAAGCGCGGCGATGCCAGCATGTCGGCATACGAATGCCTGAATCGCGCCTGCTGGTAGAGCTTCACGCCATGCACGCGGGCGACCAGCGATGCATTGGCCGCACGACGCCGGCGCTCCTGCTCGACGCGCTCGAGCTCCTGGAGAATCTCGCTGGACGCGGAGGTCATGTCGGGGTATGCCAGAGGACGAAATAGAGGCACTCGCCGAATGCCCGCTTCGCGAATGATGCAACACTCGCCGGCCATGTCGCGTTCCAACGAACCTGCCGCGCTCGATGTCACGGCCGCCGCTGCACCTTCGCCAAGGCTTCATCGCCGCCGGTTGCTGCAACTCGGCGTCGGCGCGGCCGCCGTGCTCGCCTTGGCCGGCACCGGCGCCGCGCTGTGGTCGCCGGGCTGGCGCGGTGGACGCCTGAGCCCGAGTGGCCGAGTGCTCTTTCGCAGCGTCGCGCAGTCGGTGCTCGAAGGCAGCCTGCCGGTCGAAGCGAGTGCGCGCGATCGCGCGCTCACCGGGCTGATCGAGCGTCTCGAAGCCACGGTCGCCGGCCTGCCGTCGGCCACGCGCGGCCAGTTGTCGCAACTGCTCGGCCTGCTGCAGATCGGCCCGGCCCGCCGTTGGCTGTGCGGGCTCGAGGCGGCTTGGGGCGATGCGGCACCGCACGACATCGACCGCGCGCTCACGCGCATGCGCTCGGCCGACGACGAACTGCGTCAGCAGGCCTATCACGCGCTGCGCGATCTCCTCGGCGCCAGCTACTTCAGCGATCCCGCCACCTGGTCCCAGCTCGGCTATCCCGGGCCCACCGCCATCTGAACCTGCCGTGAGTCGACTGCCCGATCCGATCCGCGACGGCCTCGCCCGAGGCTGGAAAGTCTTCGGTGGTTCGCACCTCGGCGCGCGGCCGCTGCCGACCGCCGCGCTGCAATGCGATGTCGCCATCATCGGCAGCGGCGCCGGCGCCGGCATCACCGCCGAGCTGCTGACGCAAGCCGGCCTCGACGTCGTGCTGGTCGAGGAAGGCCCGCTCAAGTCGAGCAGCGACTTCCGCCAGCTCGAAAGCGAGGCCTATCCCACGCTCTATCAGGAGAGCGCGGCGCGCAAGACGGCGGACCAGGCGATCAACATCCTGCAGGGCCGCTGTGTCGGCGGATCGACCACGGTCAACTGGACCAGCTCGTTTCGCACGCCGACCGCGACGCTGGATTACTGGCGTGCACAGTTCGGCCTCGGCCCCGAGTTCCAGGCCGACGCACTGCTGCCGTGGTTCGAGCAGGCCGAGCGGCGCCTGGGCATCGGCCCGTGGCTTGCGCCGCCCAACGAGAACAACGATCTGCTGCGCCGCGGCGCGATGGCGCTGGGCATCCACGCCGAGTCGATCCGTCGCAACGTGCGCGGTTGCTGGAACCTCGGCTCCTGCGGCATGGGCTGCCCGACCAATGCCAAGCAGTCGATGCTGATCACGACGATTCCCGCCGCGCTCGATCGCGGCGCGCGGCTGCTGGTCGAAACGCGTGCCGAGCGGCTCGAACTGCGCGGCGATCGCATCGAGGCGCTGCAGTGCATCGCGGTCACGCCCGACGGCGAACCGCGCGACACGCAGCGCGTGCGCATCGCGGCCAAGCACTTCGTCGTCGCCGGCGGCGCGATCAACTCGCCGGCGCTGATGCTGCGCTCGAACCTGCCCGATCCGCACAACCGGCTCGGTCGGCGCACCTTCTTGCATCCGGTCGTGATCTCGGCCGGCCACTTCGACCAGAAGGTCGAAGGCTGGTCCGGCGCGCCGCAGACCATCTACTCCGATCACTTCCTCGAAACCCAGCCGATCGACGGACCGATGGGCTACAAGCTCGAGGCGCCGCCCATCCACCCGGTGATCTTCGCGTCGACGCTGCCCGGCTTCGGCGCCGAGATGGCGCAGCAGCTCGCGGCGCTGCCTCGCACGCATGTGCTGCTGGCGCTGCTGCGCGACGGCTTCCATGCGCAATCTCAAGGCGGTCGCGTGCAGTTGCGCGGCGACGGCAGCCCGCTGCTCGACTATCCGCTGACCGACTTCGTGATGGAGGGGGCGCGCCGCGCGCTGCTGTCGATGGCCGAGATCCAGTTCGCGGCCGGCGCACGCGAAGTGCAGCCGGTGCACGAGCGCTCGCGGCCCTATCGCAGCTGGTCCGAGGCGCGCCAGGCGATCGAGGGCCTGCCGATGAAGCCGCTTCTGACGCGCGTCGTCAGCGCCCACGTGATGGGCGGCTGCGCCATGGCCGGCAGCGAGAGCCTGGGTGTCGTGCGGCCCGACGGCCGCCATTGGCAGATCGACAACCTGTCGGTCCACGACGGCTCGGTGTTCCCGACCAGCATCGGCGCGAATCCGCAGCTGTCGATCTACGGCGTCGTCAATCGCATGGCGAGCGAGCTCGCGCGCAGCTTGTCGGGCCGCGCGGTGCAGCTGGCCTGAGGCGCGTCGTGCTGGCGCGCATGCAGCGGGGATGGCAGCTGGTTCTGCTGGCCGCCGCAGCGGCCTGGGCAGCGCTGGCGCTGGCCAACGGACATCCGTGGTTCGCGGCAATCGGCGCCGCGCTGATCGTCGGCGGCTTCACGCTGGTGCTCGCGCTGGAGTTCGTGCTGGTCGCTGCCGTCCACGGCGACGATGCGGCGCCGCGGCCCTCGCCGTGGCAATTGCTGCGGGCCTGGGCGATCGAGTGCGTCGTCTCGGCGCGCGTATTCGGCTGGTGGCAACCGTGGCGCGCCGCGCGCTGGCCCGACCTGCCCGATGCCGCCGGCAGCGGCGTCGTGTTCGTGCACGGCTATGTCTGCAACCGCGGCTTCTGGACGCCGTGGATGCAGCGCTGGCATCGCGAAGGCCGGCCCTTCGTCGCGGTCAGTCTCGAGCCGGTGTTCGGCAGCATCGATGCGGTCGCCCCGCTGATCGACGCCGCGGTCGAGCGACTGCGTCGGTCGACCGGCCGCGCGCCGATCATCGTGGCTCACAGCATGGGCGGCCTGGCCACGCGCGCATGGCTTGCCGGCAGCGCCGATGCATCGCACCGCGTCGCGCACGTCGTGACGATCGGCACGCCGCACCGCGGCACCTGGCTCGCGCGCTGGGGCGTCACGCCCAATGCGCTGCAGATGCGCCCTGATTCAGCCTGGCTGCAGGCCCTGGCGGCGAAGGAGGAAGCCTTGCATCGCGCGGGCGCCCAGCCGCCCTTCACCTGCTTCTATGGCCACGCCGACAACATCGTGTTCCCGCCGAGTCGCGCGTGGCTGGCACATGCGCGCTCCATTCACCTGAGCGCGACGCCGCACGTCGCGATGGCCTATCACCCGGCGATCGTCGCCGAGGTCGCGCGGCTGCTGCAGTCGGCCGACGGCGCAGCGGCCGCGCCCGCGACGACACCGTAAGCCAGCCAGCCGACGCACGCGGCCAGCATCGCATGGCTCAGCGCCATGCCGCCGATCGCGCCAGCGGTCGCGTTCCAGATCGCCTCGTCGGCGAGGCTGGCGCATTCGGCCAGCGCGTACAGACCGAGCGCGACCATCCAATGGCTGCCGCGCAGTCCGCGGCTCGGCAGTCCCCACACGACCAGCGGCATCAGCACCACCGGCAGGCACTGCAGCGCCAGCGTCCAGCGCAGGTCGGCGACGCCGGGGCCGAGCGCCCACACCGCCGGCCCGGCCAGCGCGGCGAGCGCGAGCACGCCTGCGCTCGCGAACACGGCACCGAGCCGCTCGGACACGAAGATCAGCGACAGCACGCAACTCGCGCTGCCGATCGCGGCGTGCACGACGAGAAAGCGCTCATCGTCCGGACGCGCGTGATAGATACCGCCGGCCACCGCCGCGATCGCGACCAGCGCGAAGAACAAGGCCCACCGGCCCAGCATCGGCGCGGTCGCACGACGACGCCAGCAGGCCACGAAGCCCAGCAATCCCGCCGCCAGCAGCGGCAGATGGCTCAGCACGTTCGAGCCGTTCGCAAGACCCAGGCGCGGCAGCGCATCGGCGAAGCGATGGGTGTCGGGGGCCAGCGCGATCGGCCCGTGGGCCAGCAGCCCGGCGACGCCGGCCAGCAGCGTCGCGCCCATCATCACCTGGGCCGCGAGCCGCGAGACCTTGGCCGGCTCGCCGATCGCGTCGAATGTGGATGAAGGGCCTGGCTCGATCATGCAATGCAGTGTCGGCCGTGCGAGCCGCGCCGACATCACCCCTTGGGTGGCCCCCCGATGGGGGATGTGCCCCCCAGCGAGTTCAGGTGGGGTTCTTGTCGGTGCTCAGCACGCCGCGGCGCATCTGGTCGAGCTCGATGCTTTCGAACAGCGCCTTGAAGTTGCCCTCGCCGAAGCCCTGGTCGCCCTTGCGCTGGATGAACTCGAAGAAGATCGGCCCGAGCTGGTTCTCGCTGAAGATCTGCAGCAGCAGCGCACCGGCCTTGCCGTCGACCAGGATCTTGCGCTGCTTGAGTTCGGCGACGTTCTCGCCGTGGCCCGGGATGCGCTTGTCGACCAGCTCGTAGTAGGTGTCGATCGTGTCGAGCAGCTTCACGCCGGCGGTGCGCAGCGCATCGACCGTTGCGTGCAGGTCGCGCGAGCCCAGCGCGATGTGCTGGATGCCTTCGCCGCGATACATGTCCAGGTACTCCTGGATCTGGCCCGCCTTCTCGTTGCCCTCTTCGTTGATCGGGATGCGGATCTTGCCGCAGGGGCTGGTCATCGCCTTGCTCTTGACGCCGGTGACCTGGCCTTCGATGTCGAAGTAGCGGATCTCGCGGAAGTTGAACAGGCGCTCGTAGAACTCGGCCCATTCGTTCATGCGGCCGCGATGCACGTTGTGCGTCAGGTGGTCGATGTAGGTGAGGCCGTGGCCGGGGGGATCGAGCTCGGCCCCGGGCAGCGGCTCGAAGTCGACGTCGTAGAAGCCGATGTTGCCGATGTCGCCTTCCTTCGCGCCGTTCTTGCCGCGCCACTTGTCGACCAGGTAGATCAGCGAATCGCCGATGCCCTTGATCGCCGGGATCTGCAGTTCGCCCGGGCCGGCGCTGCCGGCATAGCCCCAGGCACCCAGCGAGATCGCGCGCTCGTAGGCGGCCTTGACGTCCTGCACGCGAAACGCGATCGCGCAGATGCTCGGGCCATGCAGGCGTGCGAAGCGCTGCGCGAAGGAGTCGGGCTCGGCGTTGACGATGAAGTTGATGCCGCCCTGGCGATACAGCGTCACGTCCTTGTGGCGGTGCTTGGCGATCGGCTTGAAGCCCATGCGCTCGAACAGCGCGCCCATCGCCTTGGGATCGGGTGCGGCGTATTCGATGAACTCGAAGCCGTCGGTGCCCATCGGGTTGTCCCAGGTCGTCGTTTCCATGTGCTGCCTCGTGATGCGCAACGGCTGCGCCATTCGATCACTGTATAGGCGCGACGCCGCAGTTTTGCTGCGAATCCCGGCCCGATCACGGGGCGAGGCGCAGGAATCCTGCAAAATGACGCCAATGGACGCCTCGATCGAGCTCGACGCCGTGGACCGGCGCATCCTGCGCGCGCTGCAGGCCAACGGCCGCGCGACCTACGACCAGCTCGCCGCCGAAGTGCAGCTCTCGGCCTCCGCGACGCTGCGTCGCGTGAAGCGGCTCGAGGAGGCCGGCGCGATCGCCGGCTACGTGGCGCTGGTGCCGCCGGAGCGCGTGGGCCTGGGCCTCACGGCTTACATCAACGTGCGGCTGGCCAAGCACACCGATTCGCCGCGACGCAATCCGCGCGAGCTGTTTCGCGCCGCGGTGCAGGCCTGGCCCGAGGTGGTCGAGTGCGTCGCGCTGACCGGCGAGATGGACTACCTGCTGCGCGTCGTCGTGCAGGACATGGCGCACTACTCGCGCTTCATCATGGAGACGCTGCTCGCGCACCCGAGCGTGCAGGACTGCAAGACCAGCTTCGTGATGGAGCGCATCAAGACGGTCAGCGCGACGCCGGTCTGAGCACCTTCACGAGGCGCTGCTGACGTACAGCCACAGCGAGTCGAGCTCCTGCGGCTTGAGCGTCGCGCCCCAGGCCGGCATCGCGCGCAGGCCTTCGGTCACCGAGCGAACGAAGCGCTCCTTCTGGTCCTTGGGGAAGGTGCGCAGGTCGAAGCTCACGCCGGTGTTGACCATGTTCACGCCGTGGCAGCGCGCGCAGTAGCTCATGTAGAGCGAGCGCCCCTTGGCGGCGCTGGGCTCGGCGGGCGCGTCCTGCGCCGCCGCGTTCAGGCCCACCAGCGCGAGCATCGACAGCAGCCATCTCCAGTTCAATCGCGGCCCCTCAGTCGATCAGCCTGAAGGTCCACACCGACGAGCCGGCCGGCACGTTGGCCAGTGCCGGATCGCCGGCCAGGAAGCCGTAGACGTGCGCGGCGCCGCTGGTCACGGTGACGTACTGCTGGCCGTCGAGCTCCCAGGTGATCGGAAGGCCCGAGATGCCCGAGCCGGTCTGGAACTGCCACAGCTTGCTGCCGGTATCGGCGTCGTAGGCGATGAACTCGCCGGTCTGCGCGCCGGTGAACACCAGGCCGCCGGCGGTCGACAGCACGCCGGCCCATTGCGGCGACTTCAGCGCGACGCGCCACAGCGGCTTGCCCGCCACCGGATCCCATGCCACCAGGCCGCCGCGCATGCCGTCGGCCGGATCGAGGAAGCCGCCGAGATCGAGTCCGAGGTACCACGCGCCTTGCTTGTATTCGGGCTTGGCGTACTTGACCTTCATGCCCACCTCGACGGTGTTGAAGAAGGCGCGCTTCTTCGCCGGATCGAAGCTCATCGGCATCCAGTTCTTGCCGCCGAAGGCGCTCGGCCAGACCTCGACCTCGGGCGACTCGACATTGGCGCGCACCTTCTGCGTCATCTCGGTGTCGATCGGGCGGCCCGTCTTCATGTCGATGCCGCTGGCCCAGTTCACCTTGTTGGCGAACTGGTTCGCGCTCAGCAGCTTGCCGTTGCTGCGATCGAGCACGTAGAAGAAGCCGTTGCGGTTGGCCTGCATCAGCACCTTGCGCGTGCTGCCGGCGATCGGCAGCTCGGCGAGCACCAGCTCGTTGGTCGCGTCGTAGTCGTAGGGGTCGCCCGGCGAGGTCTGGTAGTGCCAGGCGATCTTGCCGGTGGCCGGATCGATCGCGAGGATCGAGCAGATGTACAACGAGTCCTTGCCGCGCCACGCCGGGTTCCAGGGGCCGCCGTTGCCGGTGCCCCAGTAGACGAGCTTGAGCTCGGGGTCGTAGGTGCCGGTCAGCCAGGTCGGCGCGCCGCCCTTGTCGAAGCGCTCGGCATTCCAGGTCTCGCTGCCCTTCTCGCCCGGCGCGGGGATCGTGTAGGTGCGCCACTTCTTCGCGCCGGTCTTCAGGTCCCAGCCGTCGAGGAAGCCGCGCGTGCCGTACTCGCCGCCGCTGATGCCGGTGATCAGCGTGTCGCCCGCCACCAGCGGCGCGTGCGTCATGCTGTAGCCCTGCTTGTAGTCGGCCACCTGCTGCTTCCACAGCGTCTTGCCGCTGGCCATGTCGATCGCGAGCAGGTGCGCGTCGATCGTGGTGCGGTAGAGCACGCCGTCGAGCGCGGCCATGCCGCGGCTGTGGATGCCGCAGCACAGGTAGCCGGCGATGTCGGCGGGCAACTCGATCGGCGACTTCCACTTCTGGCGGCCGGTGACGGCATCGATCGCGATGGTCGCGTTGTGCATCGCGACGTACATCGTCTTGCCGATCAGCAGCGGCTGCGTCGACGCATTGGTCGAGTTGTCCAGGCTGAGATTCCAGGCCGGCACCAGGCGCTTGACGTTGCCCTTGTTGATCTTGTCGAGCGCCGAGTAGCGCTGCTGGCTCCAGCCCATGCCGTAGGTGGTGACGTCGCCGGCGCTGGCGGCGTCGCGGCGCAGGTCGTCGAGCGTCTGAGCGCCGGCGAGCGCTGAACCCAGCGCGAGCGCGAACATCAATGCGAGCCGATGAAGCTTGTACTGCATGGTGTCTCCTCGTTTGCTTTTCGAACGCAACCGCAACCATACGCAGCGCCGCCCGCTCGTCCAACTTGGGTAGTTTCCCTAGCGCTCAACTGTTCCGCTTCAAGACAGATTGCGGATCCCGGAGGCGCCACGCATGACCCATTCGCCCAGCCACTCCATCGCCGCAGGGCCGTTCTTTGCGACGCGCGCACAGCGGATCGCCCTCGCGCGCGAACGCTTCTTCGAAGACGGCGTGCGGCCCTCGGGCCTGGTCTCCGAAGCGGTGATCCAGTCGTGGTCGCGCTGCCTCGGCGCGAGCATGCGCCCCGGCGAACACATCGCCTTCGACATGGTCACGCGAACGCGAGCGCACAGCGCGCTGGCACGCAGCCGCGCGCTGCTGCAGGCGGCCGACGGCGAGCTCGCGCAGCTCGAGGCGGTGCTGGCCGGCACAGGCTGCCATGCATTGCTGACCGATCACGAAGGCGTCGTCGTGCATGCCACGCGCTGCAGCGATGTCGGCTCGCGAAGCCTGCTCAAGGTCGCGAGCCGCGTCGGCGTCGATCTCGGCGAGCGCAGCCTGGGCACCAATGCGCCGGGGCTGGTCGCGCGCACCGGCGAGGCGGTCACGGTGCTCGGCGCCGAGCACTTCTTCAGCAGCGTCACGCCGTTCTTCTGCGCGGCCGCGCCGATCCGCAACGTGCACGGCGAGGTGGTCGGCGTGCTCGACGTCACGCGCGAAGGCGAGCCCTTTCGCTTCGACGCCGCCGCGCTGATCGCCACCCATGCGGCCGGCATCGAGAACCGGCTGCTGATCGCGCAGACGCGCGATGCGGTGCTGCTGCGCTTCTCGAGCGTCGCTGCCTTGCTGAACACGCCTTACGAAGGTCTCGCGGCGATCGGCGCCGATGGTGCGATCGCGTGGATCAACGCGGCCGGTGCCGCGCTGGTGTCGAGCGCGCGGCAGTCGCTGGTCGGGCGCGCGATCGAGGAGGTGTTCGGGCTCGAGTTGTCCGACGTGCTGGCGATGGCGGGTTCGCCCGAGAGCGGGCATCGGCTGCCGAGCGGCCTCGGACTGTGGCTGGCCTCGCAGGCACCTGACCGCCCTGCGGCGCGCGGCGTCGCGGTCGCCTTGCCGTTGCCGGAGATCGGGCCACCGCCGGTCGAGGTGGACGTGCAGGTCGCAATCGAGCCCGTCGTCGAGCCGGTCGTCGAGCCCGCGCCCGCCGCATCACTGCAGGATGCGAACCGCGCGCTGATCGATCGCGCGCTGGCCGAATGCGGCGGCAACGTCTCGCGCGCGGCGCGCCAGCTCGGCGTATCGCGCGGGCTGCTGTATCGCCACCTGCGGCGCGACTAGACCCCGAGGTGCCGGTGCAGCGCGGCGTCGTCGCCCGCCAGCGCTTCGCTCTCGCCTTCGAGCACCATGCGGCCCTTCTCGAGCACGACGCAGCGATCGGTGTGCGACAGCACCGCGCGGTAGTTTCGGTCGACCACCAGCGAGGCGATGCCGGTCTGGCGGATCGCGCCGAGGATGCGCCAGATCTCCGCGACGATCAGCGGCGCGAGGCCCTCGGTCGCTTCATCGAGGATCAGCACATCGGGGTTGGTCATCAGCGCGCGGCCGATCGACAGCATCTGCTGCTCGCCGCCCGAGAGCTGCTGGCCACCATGATCGAGCCGTTCGCCCAGTCGCGGAAAGGTGTCGAGCACGCGGTTGTAGGTCCATTCGCGCTGGCCGCGCACGCCGGGGCGCGCGGCCATCACGAGGTTCTCGCGCACGGAGAGGTTGGGGAAGATGCCTCGGCCCTCGGGCACGTAGCCGATGCCGCGCGCGGTGATGCGATCGGCGCGCAGCGTGCGCGCGTCGCGCGTCGCGTCGGCGCCGCGCACGCGGATCTCGCCGGCACTCGAGCGCACCAGGCCCAGCATCGAGCGGATCAACGTGGTCTTGCCCATGCCGTTGCGGCCCAGCAGCCCGACCGATTCGCCCGGCGCGATCGACAGATCCACGCCATGCAGGATGTGGCTCGCGCCGTAGTGCGTGTGCAGTCCCTGCACTTCGATCAGCGCCGCGCTCATGCGTGCTCTCCAAGATAAGCCGTCTGCACTTCCGGATTCGCGCGCACCGCGGCCGGCGTGTCGCTCGCGATCACGCGGCCGTTGACCATCACCGTGATGCGATCGGCGATGCGAAACACCGCATCCATGTCATGCTCGACCAGCAGGATCGCGTGGCCGCCCTTGAGCTGCGCGAGCAGCTCCAGCATGCGGTCGGTCTCTTCGGCGCCCATGCCCGCGAGCGGCTCGTCGAGCAGCAGCACCTTGGGCGCGGTCGCCAGGCACATCGCGATCTCGAGCTGGCGCTTCTGGCCGTGCGACAGCGCGCCGGCCGTCGCATGCGCGAAGGCCGAGAGTCCCGCCTGTTCGAGCGCGCGCTCGGCCGCTTCGGTGCTGGTGCGGCAGCCGCGTGCGGCGCTCCACCAGTCCCAGGGACGCTGCAACCGAGACTGCGCGCACAGGCGGCAGTTCTCCAGCACCGTGAACGACGGAAAGATCGTGTTGCGCTGGTAGCTGCGACCGAGCCCTGCCTGCGCGCGGCGCGGCTGGCTGAGCGAGGTGACGTCTTCGCCCAGCAGCTTGACGCTGCCGCTCGACGGCGCGATCTCGCCCGACAACACGTTGATCAGCGTCGACTTGCCGGCGCCGTTGGTGCCGATCACCGCATGCACCGTGCCGCGATCGATCTCGAGCGAGACGCGGTCGACCGCGACCAGGCCGCCGAAGCGGCGCGACAACTCGTGCGCGACGAGCCAGGGCGTGGCGCTCATGCGTGCACCTCCGGAGCAGGAGCAGGAGCAGGAACAGGTGCGGGCGCGGCAGGGCGCGGCGCGGCCGGCGTGCGCCTGAGTCGTTCTCGCAAGCCCATCAAGCCGCGCGGCAATGCAGCCACCGCGACGATGATCGTGAGCCCCAGCATCAGCTGCCAATGCTTCGCGAAGCTGCCGAACACCGCCTGCGATTGATAGAGCTCCTGCAGTAGCGTGAACACGACCGCACCGAGCACCGCGCCGCGCAGATGGCCCAGGCCGCCGAGGATGATCATCATCAGCACCGCGCCGCTCTGGTGCCAGCTGAGGATCTCGGGGTTCACGAAGCCGTCCTTCAACGCATAGAGAAAGCCCGCGAGGCCGGCGACCATCGCGGCGATCACGAAGGCCGCGAGCTTGTACGGATAGGTCGCGAAGCCGGCCGCGCGCATGCGCTGCTCGTTGACGCGAATGCCCGCCAGCGCGCGCCCGAAGCGGCTGCGCAGCAGCAGCGAAAGCGCCGCGAAGCTCGCGACGAGACAAGCGAGCACGACGTAGTAGAAGGTCTCGCGATGCTCCAGGTCCAGCGGCTGCCAGCCGAAGATCGCGGTGCTCGGCTTGAAGTAGAGATAGATGCCGTCGCTGCCCTTGCCGACCGGCGTGTCGTGGAACACGTAGTAGGCCATCTGCGCGAAGGCCAGCGTGGCCATGATGAAGTAGATGCCGCGCGTGCGCAGCGTCAGCGCGCCGACGATCGCGGCATACGCGCCCGCGGCGAGCAGCGAGGCCGGCAGCACCAGCCACAGCGACGCGGCCTCGCTTTGCGGCGACATCAGCGCGACGACATAGGCGCCCAATCCGAAGAAGGCCGCATGCCCCAGGCAGACCAGCCCGACCTGGCCGACCAGCAGCTCCAGGCTCAGCGCGAAGATCCCCAGCACCATGATCTTGACCGCGAGGTCGACGTAGAAGCTGCTGCCGACCAGCGGCACCAGCGCGAACAGCGCAATGCCCGCCAGCACGGGCAGCACCACGGGAAGCATTTGCGACAGCGTCAGGTTCTTGCGCATCTCGTCCTCACGCCGCCTTGAACAAGCCTTCAGGCTTCCACAGGAGAATCGCGGCCATCAACACATAGACCAGCACGCCGGCCGCCTCGGGAAAGAACACCTTGCCGAAGGTGTCGACGAAGCCGACCAGCAGCGCCGCGAGCAGCGCGCCGCGCACCGAGCCGATGCCGCCGATCACGACCACGACGAAGCAGATGATCAGCACCTGCCCGCCCATGCCCGGATAGACCGAGCTGACCGGCGCCGCGATCATCCCGGCCAGCGCCGCGAGCGCGACGCCGACCGCGAACACGATGCGATAGAGCAGCCGGATGTTCAGCCCCAGCGCCTGCACCATCTCGCGATTGCTCGCGCCGGCGCGCACGCGCATGCCCAGGCGGGTGCGCGCGATCACGAAGTACATGCCCGCGGCCACCGCGATGCACACCGCCGAGATGAAGAGCCGGTAGACCGGATACGTCATCAGGTCGCCGAGCGGGATGCTGCCGGCCAGCAGCGCCGGCGGCGCGACGCCATGCACCTCGTCGCCGAGCAGGATGCTGCGCAACTCCTCGAACACCAGGATCAGGCCGTAGGTCATCAGCACCTGCTGCAGGTGATCTCGCTCGTAGAGGTAGCTGAAGAACAGCCACTCGAGCACATAGCCCAGCAGTACCGCGAGCGGAATGCCGACCAGCAAGGTCACGAAGAAGCCGCCGCCCACCGAGCGCTCGACCAGCGGCGCGAGCGCATAGGCCATGTAGGCGCCGATCATGTAGAAGCTGCCGTGGGCGAGGTTGATCACGCCCATGATCCCGAAGATCAGCGTCAGGCCGCTGGCGACGAGAAACAGCAGCAGCCCGTACTGGACCGCGTTGAGGCACTGGATCAGGAAGGTGGCGAGGTCCATCACGAAATCGTCGGGTCAAAAAAAGGCGCGCTGCTGCAGCGCGCCTTCGTCCGCAGGCGGACTCGTCCTTACATGCGGCAGCCGCGCGCCGGGTCGGCAAGACCCTTGGCTGCGACGCCGCTGACCTGGTTGACCTTGCCCTCGACCTTGCGCAGGTAGATGTCCTGCACCGGGTTGTGGGCCTTGCTGATCGTGAAGGCGCCGCGCGGGCTGTCGATCTTGGCCTTCTCGATCGCAGTGGCGAACTCGGCCTTCTTGCTCACGTCGCCCTTCACGGCGGTCAGGCCGATGCCCAGCATCTGCGCGGCGTCGTAGCCCTGCACCGCATAGACGTCGGGCTGCAGCTTGTACGACTTGGCGTAGGCGAGGCGAAAGGCGTTGTCGCGCGGCGTGTTCAGGCCGTCGGCGTAGTGCAGCGTGGTCAGCATGCCTTGCGCGGCGTCGCCTTGCGCTTCGAGCGTGCCGTCGGTCAGGAAGCCGGGGCCGTAGAGCGGAATGCTCTTGTTGAGGCCGGCGCCCGCGTAGTCCTTGACGAACTTGACCGCGCCGCCGCCCGCGAAGAACGAGTACACCGCATCGGGCTTGGCGGCCGCGATCTCGGTCAGCAGCGCCTGGAACTCGACGTTCGGGAACGGCAGCGTGAGCTGCTTGACGATCTGGCCGCCGTTCTTCTCGAAGGCCTCCTTGAAGCCGTTGACCGACTCTTCGCCGGCCGCGTACTTCCAGGTGATCGTGATCGCCTTCTTGTGGCCGCGCTTGGCCGCGACCTCGCCCATCGCGAAGGCCGGCTGCCAGTTCGAGAACGAGCTGCGGAAGATGTTCGGCGCGCACATCGGGCCGGTCACCGCGTCGGCACCGGCATTGGGCACGATCAGGATGGTGCCGCTGTCCTTCGCGGCCTTGGCCATCGCCATCGCGACCCCCGAGTGCACGGTGCCGATGATCACGTCGACGCTGTCGCGCTTGATCAGCTTGTTGACGTTGTCGGTAGCCTTGGCCGGATCGGATTCGTCGTCGACCTTCACGAATTCGATCTCGCGGCCGCCGAGCTTGCCGCCCTGCTCCTCGACATAGAGGCGAAAGCCGTTCTCGATCGCGTTGCCCAGCGCGGCGAAGGTGCCGGTGTAGGGCAGCATGAAGCCGACCTTGATCTTCGCGGCTTGTGCGTTCGCGCCGCCGGCGAGCGAGAGCAGGGCTGCTGCGGCCAGGGTGGCGAGTGCGTGGCGTCGTTGCATGTCTGTCGTCTCCTGGGTGTGTGTCTGTCGTTCGATGGGATCAGCGAGATGCATGGATGAAGGCCTGCGCGGCTTCGATCACGGCCTCGGGTTGGTCCCGGTGCGGCGAGTGTGCGCAGCGGGGCAGCTTCAACAATCGGCACTGACCCGCAGGCAGTGCGGCGGCAATGCCGTCGATCTGCGCCATGCTGCCGTACTGGTCGTCCACGCCCTGGATCGCGAGCACCGGGCAGCGGATCGCGGGCAGCTCGGCCTCGATGTTCCAGTCGCGAAACGCGGGGTCGAGCCAGATGTCGTTCCAGCCCCAGAACGCCGAGTCGACATCGGCGTGATGGCGCGCGAGCTTGTCGCGCAGATCGGTCTCGAGATAAGCCGTGCGTGCCTGCGCGATGCTCTCGACCGACACGTCCTCGACGAAGATGTGCGGCGCCGCCACCACCAGGCCCGCGACGCGATCGGCGAACGCCGCCGCGTGCAGGAGCGCGATCGAGCCGCCGTCGCTGTGGCCGAAGAACCAGGGCTTGTCGATCGTGGTGTCGTGGCCCAGCGCCGCGAACAGCGCCGGCAGGAACTTGCGCGCCTGTCGATGCATGAAGTCGACCGGCCAATGCTCGTTCGCATCGCGCGGTGTCGAGCGGCCATAGCCCCAGCGCGAGAACACCAGGCCGCGGCAGCCGAGCGCGTCGCAGAACGTGCGCGGGAAGTCGCGCCACATCGAGATCGAGCCCAGGCCCTCGTGCAGGAACACGACCAGCGGCGCATTCGTGCGATGCGGCGCGATCCACTCGTGCTCGATGCGATCGCGCCGGCCGCCCCAGGCGACCTCGACGAAGCCGTGCCCTTCGGCGTGCGTCATGCGCCGGCTCCGGCGTTGCGCTCTCGCAGCTTGAAGCGCTGGATCTTGCCGGTCGCGGTCTTGGGCAGATCGGCGGCGAACTCGATCACGCGCGGGTACTTGTGCGGCGCGAGCTTGTCCTTCACGAAGGCCTTCAACTCCTGCTCGAGCTCGGGCGTCGCGCTGCCGCCGGGCTTGAGCACCACATAGGCCTTGGTCTTGATCAGCCCGGCCTCGTCGGTGACGCCGATCACCGCGGCTTCCAGCACCGCGGGATGCTGCGACAGCGTCGCTTCCACTTCGAACGGCGAGACGTACTGGCCGCTGACCTTGAGCATGTCGTCGCTGCGGCCGGCATAGGTGTAGTAGCCGTCGGCATCGCGCTGGTACTTGTCGCCGCTCTTGGTCCAGTCGCCGAGGAAGGTGGCTTGCGTCTTGCCGCGGTTGGTCCAGTACATCAGCGCGGCGCTCGGGCCCTGGATGTAGAGATCGCCGATCTCGCCGTCGGCGACCGGGCGGCCGTCCTCGCCGCGCAGCTCGATCGCATAGCCGGGCACCGGCTTGCCGGTGGTGCCGTAGCGCACGTCGCCGGGACGGTTGGAGATGAAGATGTGCAGCATCTCGGTCGAGCCGATGCCGTCGATGATCTGCGCGCCGAAGTGGGCGGTGAAGCGCTCGCCGAGATCGCGCGGCAATGCCTCGCCGGCCGACGAGCACATGCGCATCGCGACCTCCTTGCGTGCCGGCAGCTTGGCCGACGCGAGCATGCCGGCGAACAGCGTCGGCGAGCCGAAGAACACGGTCGGGCGCTGCTCGACCAGGCGCTTGAAGACGGCGTCGGGCGTGGGCCGCTCGGCCATCAGCACGACGGTCGCACCGACCGCGAGCGGGAAGGTCAGCGCGTTGCCGAGGCCGTAGGCGAAGAACAGCTTCGCGGCCGAGAAGCAGATGTCGTCCTCGCGCAGCTCGAGGATCGGCTTGCCGTAGAGCTCGGCAGTCCAGTAGGGATTGGCGTGCGTGTGCACCGTGCCCTTGGGGCGGCCGGTCGAGCCGGACGAGTAGAGCCAGAAGGCGATGTCGTCGGCATGCGTGTCGGCGGTCTCGGCGGGCGCGCTCGCATCGACGAGTGAAGCGAAGTCGTGCGCGCCGGCGGGCAGCGCGCCGGTCGAACGCGAGACGACGATTTCGCGAACCTCGTGGCCGCCGGCTTCCATCGCGCCTTGCAGCGTCGGCAGCAGCGCGGCCGAGACGATCGCGGCCTGCGCGCGGCTGTGCGTGAGCATGTAGCCGATGTCGGCCGCCGGCAGCAGCGTGTTGACGCACACCGGCACCACGCCGGCCGCGAGGCTGCCGAGGAAGGCGACGGGCCAATCGCTGCTGTCGTGCATCAGCAGCAGCACGCGTTCCTCGCGGCGCAGGCCGAGCGAGCGCAGCGCACCGGCGAAGCGGCGTGCACGCGATTCGAGTTCGGCATAGCTGGTGCTGCCGGCGTCGTCGATGAAGGCGGTCTTCGCGCCGCGCTTCGCATTGGCCGCGAACAGATGGGCCGCGAAGTTGAAGCGCTCGGGCGGCGCGGGGGGCAGGGGCTGGCTCATCGTTGTCTCCGTGTTCTCTTTGTCGTGCGGCGCGCTGCGCGTCAGGACCAGGGCGCGGCGGCCAGGCGATCGAGCACGCCGGCCGCGGCCTGCACCGCGGCGCGGCGGTGATAGAAGCCGAGCGCGCGCAGGCCACCCAGTTCCTCGCCGCCGCCCGCGCGGCCGGGGCCGCCGTGCAGCGACTGCGGCATCACGTTGCCGTGGCCGGTGTGGGCCTTGGCGACGGCCGGCGAGATCGCGTGGACGCGGCCGTGCGCATCGGCGAGCGACAGCGCGGCGTTCGCGAGCGCGGCGTCGTCGCTGCCGTAGATCGAGGCGACCAGCGAGCCCTCGCCGCGGCGGATCAGCGCCAGCGCGTGATCGAGATCGCGATAGGGCACCAGCGTCGACACCGGCCCGAACACCTCGGTGTCGTGCACGCGCGCGGCGCCGTCGGCATCGCGCGTGCCGAGCAGCACCGGGCCGAGGCAGGCGGCGATCGACGCATCGGCATCGATCAGCGGTGCGCGGGTGCCGTCGAACAGGCGCTCGGTCTGCGCGCCCAGCACCTCGAGGCCGGCGAGCACGTTGTCGAACTGCTCGCGGCTGACCAGCGAGCCCATCTTCACCGTCGCATTGCGTGGGTTGCCGACCGTGATGGACGACAAGCGCGCGCCGATCGCCTGCGCGGCTGCGTCGTACAACGCCTCGGGCACCAGCACGCGACGGATCGCGGTGCATTTCTGGCCCGACTTGGCCGTCATCTCGCGCGCGACCTCGCGCACCAGCAGATCGAAGGCTTCGCTGCCGGCCGCCTCGCCGGGCAGCAGCAGCGCGCTGTTGAGGCTGTCGGCCTCGATGTTGACGCGCACCGAGCGACGCGCGATGGCGTCATGCGAGCGGATGATCGCGGCCGTCTCGGCCGAGCCGGTGAAGCTCAGCACGTCGAAGGGCTGCAGGTGGTCGAGCAGGCCCGCGCTCGAGCCGCAGATCACCGACAGCGCGCCGGGCGGCAGCAGCTTCGCATCGACCACGTCGGCCACCATGCGCTGCGTGAGCCACGCGGTCGCGGTGGCCGGCTTCACGATCACCGGCACCCCCGCCAGCAGCGCGGGGGCGGCCTTCTCCCACAGGCCCCAGGCCGGGAAGTTGAAGGCGTTGATGAAGAGCGCCACGCCGCGTGTCGGCTGCAGCACGTGCTGGCTCGCGAACACGCCGTCCTTGGCGAGCGAGGCGCGTGGGCCGTCGAGCAGCGCGCGCGCATCGCCGAGCGCGGCGCCCCACTTGGCGTACTGGCCGAGCGTGTAGATCGCGCCGTCGATGTCGATCGCCGAATCGGACTGCACGGTGCCGGAGTTCGCGGTCGCGATCTCGTAGTACGCATCGCGATTCGCCTGCAGCAGCTTGGCGATCTCGCCCAGCAGCGCGGCACGCTGGCCGTAGCTCATCGCGCGCAACGCAGCGCCGGCGACATCGCGTGCCTGCGTGAACGCGGCCGCGAGGTCGAGGCCATCGCGCGAGACGCGCACGAGGGCGGCGCCGGTCACCGGATCGCGCAGCACGCTGCCGGGGCCGATGCCTGCGATGCGCTCGCCGGCGACGATGTTGTGAAGCAACTCGGTCATGGGAAAGATCCAGTGAGATCAGGCGCCAGTGAACTTGATGGCACCTTCGGGCAACAGGTAGAGCACCAGCGCGCGGCCCTGGCGCACGGTCGGGCGATGGGCGCTGCCGGGGCCGTAGACGATCCATCCGGCCGGCTGGCCGTCGAAGGTCGCATCGCCTTCGAGCGGCATCAGCAGGTCGATCTCGCCGTTCGGATGTTCGTGATGCGGGCCGGCGATGTCTTGCATGTCGACCACGTCGACCGAGAAGCCGTGCAGCGCCGGCGTCGGCTTGATCACGCGGCCGTAGCGGATGCCGCCGCCTTCGCGCTCGCACATCCAGCCTTCGGCGACGGCGGCCTTGCAGGCGTCGAACACCTGGGCATAGGTCTGGCTGCCGGCGCCATGGCGCGCATTCAGTTCGGCGGCCAGCGCCGCATCGAGCGGCCGCCCGGCGATCTCGGACGTGATGCCGGCGATCAACTGCTGAAAGGACTCGCGGGCAACTGCAGTCATGACACGTCTTTCGGGCTGGCGGGCATTCCGCCCGGCTGGCCGCGGCGACCGATTCCGGCGCCACGAAGGGTTTCCGACAGGTGGCGGGATTTGCCTTTCCCCGTCGGCGGGATGAAAATTAGCGCACGAGTTGATCTCGGTCAAGCACTATAGTGCATGACATCGGGTAAACCAGAGGCTCCGGCCATTCGTCCTCACCGCGATCCGCGATGTCCGAATCCGATCTGAACAATGTGCTGCCCTTGCCGGGCCTGGCCGCGTCGGCCGGTGCTCGCGACAACGGCGAAGCCGAGGCCGGCCGTGGCGCCGATCGCGACCCTTTCCTGGTCGCCTTGGGCGAGCGGGTTCGCCTGCTGCGCGCCCGCAAGGGCCTGACGCGTCGCGCGCTGGCGCTGGGCGCCGGCGTCTCCGAGCGGCACCTGGCCAACCTCGAGCTGGGCGTCGGCAATGCCTCGATCCTGATCCTGCGCCAGGTCGCCCAGGCGCTGAGCTGCTCGCTGGCCGAGCTGCTCGGCGACGAGACCACCGCCTCGCCCGAATGGCTGCTGATCCGCGACCTGCTGCACGGACGCAACGAGGCCGAGCTCCAGCGCGCGCGCATCGCCTTGAACCAGCTCTACGGCAGCGCCCCGCGCGACTCGGCCCGGCTGCGTCGCATCGCACTGGTCGGGCTTCGCGGCGCAGGTAAGTCCACACTTGGGCAGATGCTGGCCGACGATCTGGACGTGCCCTTCGTCGAGCTCAACCGCGAGATCGAGCGCGTCGCCGGCTGCTCGCTGAGCGAGATCCACAACCTCTACGGCCCCAGTGCCTACCGCCGCTACGAGCGCCGCGCGCTGGAGGAAACCATCGAGCTTTATCCGGATGCGGTGATCGCGACACCCGGCGGGATCATCTCGGATGCCGCGACCTTCGGCCTGCTGCTGCAGCACTGCTTCACCGTCTGGCTGCAGGCCTCGCCCGAGGAGCACATGCAGCGCGTCGTCGCCCAGGGCGACCTGCGGCCGATGTCCGGCAACCAGGAGGCGATGGAAGACCTCAAGCGCATCCTCGCCGGGCGCGCCGCCTTCTACGCCAAGGCCGACCTGAGCTATTCGACCAGCGGCCGCGACCTCGCGGCCAGCTTCGGCCAACTGCGCGAGGCGGTCCGCCGCGCCACCGGCCAGTCGCTCGGCTGAGCGCAAAAGTAAGAAATCCGGCTCCGGCTTGACATGCATCAAGGCGTGCACTATCGTGCATTCCATCGATTGACATGCAGCATCGTGCATTTGCGGTGCTGGCCCCCAAGGAGACCTGCATGAACGCCACCAGCCCCGCCGAATCGGCCGCCGTTGCTGCCCAGCCGGTCGACTACCGCACCGAGCCGAGCCGCTACCGCCACTGGGCCTACACGGTCGACGGCGCGATCGCGACGCTCGTTATGACGGTCGCCGAAGACGGCGGCATCCGCCCCGGCTACAAGCTCAAGCTCAACAGCTACGACCTCGGCGTCGACATCGAGCTGCACGACGCGGTCAACCGCCTGCGTTTTGAGCATCCCGAGGTGCAGACCGTGGTGCTGACCGGCGGGCGCGATCGCATCTTCTGCTCGGGCGCCAACATCTTCATGCTGGGCCTGTCGAGCCACGCGTGGAAGGTGAACTTCTGCAAATTCACCAACGAGACGCGCAACGGCCTCGAAGACTCCAGCCGCACCGGTGGCCTCAAGTTCCTGGCGGCCGTCAACGGCGCCTGCGCGGGCGGCGGCTATGAAGTGGCGCTCGCCTGCGACGAGATCCTGCTGGTCGACGATCGCAGCTCGGCCGTCTCGCTGCCCGAAGTGCCGCTGCTCGGCGTGCTGCCCGGCACCGGCGGCCTGACCCGCGTGACCGACAAGCGCAAGGTTCGCCACGACCTGGCCGACATCTTCTGCACCAGCGTCGAAGGCGTGCGCGGCCAGAAGGCGGTGGACTGGAAGCTGGTCGACGCGATCGCCAAGCCGGCGGTGTTCCAGCAGGCGGTGAAGGACCGCGCGAACGCGCTCGCCGCGCAGACCAAGCGCCCCGGCCCGGCGGCGGGCGAGAAGGGCGTGAAGCTCACGCCGATCGAGCGCACGGTCGATGCGGCCGGCGTCCACTACGCCACCGTCGACGTGCAGATCGACCGCGCCAAGCGCGCCGTCGCGATCGTCGCGAAGGCGCCGAAGACCGCGTTGCCGACCGACGTCGCCGGCATCGTCGCCGCGGGCGCCTCGTGGTGGCCGCTGCAGTTCGCTCGCGAACTCGACGACGCGATCCTGCACCTGCGCACCAACGAGCCCGATCTGGGCACCTGGCTGCTCAAGACCGAAGGCGACGCCGAGGCGGTGCTCGCCGCCGACCGCACGCTGATCGCGAACCAGGACCACTGGTTCGTGCGCGAGACCATCGGCCTCCTGCGCCGCACCTTCGCGCGCCTCGACGTCTCGTCGCGCTCGCTGTTCGCGCTGATCGAACCGGGCTCGTGCTTCGCGGGCACGTTCCTCGAGTTCGCGCTCGCCGCCGACCGCGCCTATGCACTCGCGCTGCCCGACGATCCGGCGCAAGCGCCCAAGCTCACGGTCGGCGAAGCCAACACCGGCCTGCTGCCGATGATCACCGGCCAGTCGCGCCTGGGCCGCCGCTTCTACGACGACGCCGCCTCGATCGACGCCGTGCTCGCCAGGAAGGGCCAGCCGCTCGACGCCGATGCGGCGCTCGCGCTGGGCCTCGTGACCGCGGCGCCGGACGACATCGACTGGGCCGACGAGATCCGCCTCGCGGTGGAAGAGCGCGCGGCGATGTCGCCCGACGCGCTGACCGGCCTCGAAGCCAACCTGCGCTTCAACGGCCCCGAGAACATGCTGACGCGCGTGTTCGGCCGCCTCTCGGCCTGGCAGAACTGGATCTTCATCCGCCCCAACGCCGTCGGCGAGAAGGGCGCGCTCAAGGTCTACGGCAAGGGCGAGAAGGCGCAGTTCGACGTGAATCGCGTCTGACCAGCTTCATCGATCGAGTCGCAACGAAGGAACACCGCAAATGTCCGGCATCAACTACAGCGAGAAGATCCCCAACAACGTCAACCTCGGCGAAGACCGCACGCTGCAGCGCGCGCTCGAGCAGTGGCAGCCCAACTTCCTGAACTGGTGGGGCGACATGGGGCCCGAGGGGTCGAACAACTTCGACGTCTACCTGCGCACCGCGATCAGCGTCGATCCGCAGGGCTGGGCGCAGTTCGGCCACGTGAAGATGCCGGACTACCGCTGGGGCATCTTCCTGAATCCGCAGGAAGCCGAGCGCAAGGTCAACTTCGGCGAGCACAAGGGCGAGGCCGCCTGGCAGGACGTGCCCGGCGAACACCGCGCCAACCTGCGCCGCATCATCGTCACGCAGGGCGACACCGAGCCGGCCTCGGTCGAGCAGCAGCGCCACCTGGGCCTGACGGCGCCGTCGATGTACGACCTGCGCAACCTGTTCCAGGTCAACGTCGAGGAAGGCCGCCACCTGTGGGCGATGGTCTACCTGCTGCACAAGTACTTCGGCCGCGATGGCCGCGAGGAAGCCGAGGCGCTCTTGCAGCGCAACTCGGGCGATGCCGACAACCCGCGCATCCTCGGTGCCTTCAACGAGAAGACGCCCGACTGGCTGGCCTTCTACATGTTCACCTACTTCACCGACCGCGACGGCAAGTTCCAGCTGTGCGCGCTGGCGGAGTCGGGCTTCGATCCGCTCGCGCGGACCACGAAGTTCATGCTGACCGAGGAAGCGCATCACATGTTCGTCGGCGAGAGCGGCGTCTCGCGCGTGATCGCTCGCACTTGCGAGGTGATGACCCAGCTCAAGACCGACGACCCTGTCAAGGTGCGCGCGGCCGGCGTGATCGACCTGCCGACGCTGCAGCGCTACCTGAACTTCCACTTCTCGGTGACGATCGATCTGTTCGGCGCCGACGAGTCGAGCAATGCGGCGATCTTCTACAACTCGGGCCTGAAGGGCCGCTACGAAGAGACCAAGCGCGAGGACGACCACAAGCTGCATGGCCGCACCTACCCTGTGCTCGCGGTGCAGGACGGCCAGCTGATCGAAAAGCAGGTGCCGATGCTCAACGCGCTCAACGAGGTGCTGCGCGACGACTACATCAAGGACTCCATCGCCGGTGTCGCGCGCTGGAACAAGGTGATCGAGAAGGCCGGCCTGCCGTTCAAGCTGATCGCGCCGCACAAGGCCTTCAACCGCCGCATCGGCACGCTGGCGGGCGTGAAGGTTTCGCCCGAGGGCCGTGTCGTGAGCGAAGCCGAGTGGGCCGCGAAGGAGCGCGAGTGGCTGCCATCGGCGGAGGACCGTGCCTTCGTCGCCTCTCTGATGGGCCGCGTCGTCGAGCCGGGCAAGTTCGCCAACTGGATCGCGCCGCCAGTCATGGGCATCAACCGCCAACCGATCGACTTCGAGTACGTGCGTTTCAACTGAGATCGGCGTAGCCTTTCTGTTCGGCACGACAAACAGGGGGCTCGCGCCCCCTGTTCACATCTGAGACCCCCGGAGACTGCGATGGACATGGCCACCGACATCAAGGTGATCAAGCAGCACCTGATCGACCCCGAGATCTGCATCCGCTGCAACACCTGCGAGGCCACCTGCCCCGTCAATGCGATCACGCACGACGATCGCAACTACGTCGTCAATGCCGATGTCTGCAACCTGTGCATGGCCTGCATCTCGCCGTGCCCGACCGGCTCGATCGACAACTGGCGCACGATGCCCAAGGTCCGCGCCTATTCCATCGAGGAGCAGCTCGGCTGGGACACGCTGCCGCCGGAGCTCACGCCCGAGCAGCTGGGCGCCGAAGGCGTCGGTGAGGAAGCGCTGGCCGAAATCGAGCAGCCGGTCGCGCCGCCGCTGCCGGCCGCCGAGAGCGGCGAGGCGGCGTTCAATTCGTCGAGCTACGGCGCGACGCTTCCGCCGTGGTCGGCCGCACATGCCTACACCAATCTCTACGGTCCCAAGAGCCCGACGACGGCCACCGTGGTCGGCAACTTCCGCGTCAACGAATCGGGCACCGAGAACGAGACCCACCACATCGTGCTCGACTTCGGCGCGATGCCCTTCCCGGTGCTCGAAGGCCAGTCGATCGCGATCGTGCCGCCGGGCACCGATGCGTCGGGCCGCGCGCATCACGCGCGCCAGTACTCGATCGCCAGCCCGCGCAACGGCGAGCGCCCGGGCTACAACAACCTCTCGCTGACGGTGAAGCGCGTCACCTCCGATCACCAGGGCAAGCCGGTGCGCGGCGTCGCGTCGAACTACCTGTGCGACCTGAAGGTCGGCGATTCGGTGCAGGTGATCGGGCCGTTCGGTTCGAGCTTCCTGATGCCGAACCATCCGCGCTCGAACATCGTGATGATCTGCACCGGCACCGGCAGCGCGCCGATGCGCGCGATGACCGAATGGCGCCGGCGTTTGCGCCAGAGCGGCAAGTTCGAAGGCGGCAAGCTGATGCTGTTCTTCGGCGCGCGCACGAAGGAAGAACTGCCCTACTTCGGCCCGCTGCAGAACCTGCCCAAGGACTTCATCGACATCAACCTCGCGTTCTCGCGCACGCAAGGCGCGCCCAAGCGCTATGTGCAGGATCTGATGCGCGAGCGCGCGGCCGATCTCGCCGAGCTGCTCCAGAGCCCCGACACCTACTTCTATGTCTGCGGCTTGAAGAGCATGGAAGAGGGCGTCGTCATCGCGCTGCGCGATGTCGCGCAACAGCACGGGCTGGCGTGGGAGACGCTCGCCGCCGCGTTGAAGCGCGAAGGCCGCCTGCATCTCGAGACCTACTGAAATGAGCGAGCTCAAGACCATCGCCGTCGCGCGATCTGCCGACGGCGTCGCGCGCGTCACGATGTCGCGCGCCGAGGTGTTCAACGCCTTCGACGAAACCATGATCGCCGAGCTCGGCTCGGCCTTCGATGCCTTGGCCGCCGACGATGCCGTGCGCGCGATCGTGCTGGCCGGCGCCGGCAAGGCCTTCTCCGCCGGGGCCGACCTGCAGTGGATGCAGCGCGCGAGCCAGGCTTCGTTCGAATGGAACCTCGAGGATGCGCGGCGCTTCGCCGGCATGCTCGATCGCATCGCCAACTGTCCCAAGCCCACGATCGCGCGCGTGCAAGGTGTCGCGCTCGGCGGTGGCGTCGGCCTGGTGTGCGCCTGCGATTTCGCGGTCGCAGCGGACAACGCGCGCTTCGCGGTCAGCGAGGCCAAGTTCGGCATCCTGCCGGCGGTGATCGGCCCCTACGTGATCAATGCGGTCGGCAAGCGCCATGCGAAGCGGCTGGCATTGACGGCCGCGCAGATCCCGGCGCCCGAGGCGCTGGCGATCGGCCTCGTGCACGCGGTGGTGGCGCCGGATGCGCTCGACGAGGCGGTCGACGGACTGCTCGCGCAGCTCGGCCAGAATGGCCCCCGCGCACTGGGCGAGATCAAGCAGTTGTTCGCGCAGTTGGCCGAAGGCCCGGTCACGCCGCAGGTGCGCGAACTCACCGCCCAAACCATTGCCCGCGTGCGGGGCACCGACGAGGCGCGCGAGGGCTTCGCCGCCTTCCTCGCCAAGCGGCCCGCCGCCTGGATCCGCTCATGAGCCCTTCATCTCTTTCCGGCGCGACGATCGCCGTCATCGGCGCCGGCACCATGGGTGCCGGCATCGCCCAGATCGCCGCGCAAGCCGGCCATCGCGTGCGCCTGCACGATGCACGCGAAGGCGCTGCCGCCGACGCGAAATCCAAGCTCGCGAAGACGCTCGACGGCCTGGTCGCCAAGGGCAAGCTCGACGCCGCTGCCGCCAGCGAGACGCTGGCGCGCATCGAGCCGGCAAGCGCGATCGCCGAGCTGGCCGATGCCAGGCTGGTGGTCGAGGCCATCGTCGAGAACCTCGAGGTCAAGCGCCGGCTGTTCGCCGAGCTCGAAGGCATCGTCGATGCGGGCGCGGTCCTCGCGACCAACACCTCGTCGATTTCGGTCACCGCGATCGCGCGCGACCTGAAGCGCCCCGAGCGCCTGGTCGGCATGCACTTCTTCAACCCGGTGCCGCTGATGAAGCTGGTCGAGGTGGTGTCGGGCCTGCGCACCGAGCGCGCGGTGGCCGACGCGATCTTCGAGCTGTCGAAGGCCTGGGGCAAGGTGCCGGTGCATGCGAAGTCGACGCCGGGCTTCATCGTCAACCGCATCGCGCGGCCCTATTACGCCGAGACGCTGGCGTTGCTGCACGAGCGCTACGTGACGCCCGAGCAGGCCGACGCCGCACTGCGCGCCGCGGGCTTTCGCATGGGCCCGTGCGAGCTGATGGACCTGATCGGCCACGACGTCAACTACGCGGTGACCGAATCGGTCTACGCGGCCAACTACTTCGACAAGCGCTACGTGCCCTCGGGCGTGCAGCGCGAGCTGGTCGACGGCGGCCTGTTCGGCCGCAAGTCGGGCCGCGGCTTCTACGACTACGCCAACGGCGCGCCTGCCGCCAAGCCGGCCGGCGCGCGTCGCGGCGAGGTGCTCGCGAGCGCTCAACTGCTCGTGACCGACGGGCGCACCGCGCAACAGGTCGCGGCCGAGACGCGCCAGCGCGATGTCGCGGTGTTCGACTGGACCGTCGGTCCCGGCGGCGCGCTGGCGTTTGCGGTGGCCGATGGCGCGAGCGAAGGCTTTGCCGAGCAGGCGGCCGAGGTGATCGCGGCCGCGGGCTACGAGCCGCTGCGCGTCGGCGATGCGCCTGGCCTGGTGGTCGCGCGCACGGTCGCGATGCTGGTCAATGAAGCGGCCGATGCGGTGCAGCAGGGCGTGTGCGAGCAGGCCGCGGCCGACACCGCGATGAAGCTCGGCGTCAACTACCCCGCGGGGCCGTTCGAGTGGCTCGAGCAGGTCGGCACCGCGCGCGTCGTCGCGCTGCTGGGCGCGCTGGCCGCGCACTACGGCGGCGAGCGCTATCGCACCAGCCCGTGGCTGGTGCGCCGTCGGCTGTCGGAGCGCGCGGCATGAGTGAAGTGCTGGCGGTCGACACCTCGGACTTTCGCGTCGAGATCGGCGAGGACGGCGTCGCCGAGGTGATCCTCGGTGCGCCCGGCGTGATGCCGGTCACCGATGCGCGCGGCCATGCCGAGATCGCGCGCATCTGGTCGCGGCTCGATGCGCATCCGAAGGTGCGCGCGATCCTCGTGCGAAGCGATGGCAAGGGCTTTTGCGCCGGCGGCCACACCGATCTCGTCGAGGACCTGCTCGCCAGCGAGGCGACGCGCTGGCGCGTGCTGCGCGAGGCGCGCGAGCTGGTGCAGGGCATGATCGATTGCGACAAGCCCATCGTCAGCGCGATCCACGGCGCGGCGGTCGGCGCCGGTGCGGCGGTCGCGTTGCTGGCCGATGTCTCGATCGCGGCGAACGACGCCAAGATCATCGACGGCCACACCAAGCTCGGCGTCGCGGCCGGCGATCACGCGGCGGTGATCTGGCCGTTTCTTTGCGGCGTCGCGAAGGCCAAGTACCACTTGCTGCTGTGCGAGGCGGTGACGGGCGCCGAGGCCGAGCGCATCGGCCTCGTGAGCCTCGCGGTCGAGCGCGAGCAACTGCAGTCGACCGCGCGCGAGATCGCGCAACGCCTGGCTGTCGGCAGCCAGACCGCACTGGCCGCGACCAAGCGCACGATCAACCACAGCCTTCGCTTGCTGATCCCGGCCTTCGAGGCCTCGCTCGCGCACGAGATCCTCGGCTTTGCCGGCGCCGATGCGCGCGAGGGCCTGCAGGCCGTGAAGGACAAGCGCGCGGCCGTGTTTCCGGGTCCGGCATGAAGTTCGCGGAGTTCCACGCCGGCCAGGTCATCGAGGCCGGCCCGTTCGAGATCTCCGAGCGCGACATCCTCGACTTCGCGAACCGCTGGGATCCGCAGTGGTTCCACACCGATGTCGAGCGCGCGGCCGAGGGCCGCTTCGAGGGCCTGATCGCCAGCGGCTGGCAGACCTGCGGCATCGCGATGCGACTGGTCGCGCTGGCGGCACTCGATGGCTCGGAGTCGTTCGCGTCGCCGGGGCTGGCCTACGTGAAGTGGCCGCATCCGGTGCGGCCCGGCGATGCGCTGCGATTGAAGGCCACGGTCGTCGAGGCGCGTCGCGGCACGAAGGACCCGAGCCTGGGCATCCTGCGCTGGCGCTGGCAGCTCTTCAACCAGCGCGAGATCGAGGTGCTGGACCTCGAAGCGACGAGCCTGTTCAAGCTCTAGCGTTCGAACGCCTCGCGCACCGTCAGCACCTTGCCGGTCTCGCCCGCTTCATACCCCGCCAGCGCCGCCACCGCGCTGCGATAGCCCGGCGAGCGCAGCAGCTCGATCACCTCGCGCAGCGGCGCACTTTCCAGCGCCTGCGCCGGCACCGCGAAGAAATAGCGCTCGCGCAGCAGCGGCAGAAAGGTCAGCCCGAAACGCTGCGCCGCGGTCTGCACGCCCACGCCCACATCCGCCATGCCGCTGGCGATGTAGGCCGCCACCGCAGCGTGCGTGAACTCGGCCGAGTCCCAGCCGCGCACGGCGGTGTGGGCGAGCCTGTGCTTATCGAGCATCAGCTCGGTCAGCATGCGCGTGCCCGAGCCCTCGGGCCGGTTGACGAAGCGCACGTCGGGGCGCGCGAGGTCGGCCAGCGAGCGGATGCCCTTCGGATTGCCCGGCGCGACGAACAGGCCCTGCGCACGCACCGCCAGATGCACGACGCGATGCTCGTCGTCGCGCAGCCAGCGCCGGTAGCGCTGCGCGGCCGCGGCCTCGAACTCGCCGATCGGCACATGAAAGCCCGCCATGTCGCACTCGCCGCGCGCCAGCGCCGCGACCGACTCGAAGCTGTTGCGATAGCGCAGCTCCACCGGCAGCGACGCCGCCTCCAGATGCTCGAGCAGCGCGGCGACCGCGAAGCCATGGCTCGCATGCAGCCTCAGCGCGGCCGGCGGGCGCGGCAGGGTGCGCTCGATCTCGTTTTCCAGCTCCGAGGCCAGTGATTCGAGCAAGGGCGACAAGCGCGCGCCGACGCGCCGCTGCGCCCAGATCAGCTTCTCGGCCAGCGGGCTCAGCGTCGAGCCGCGACCGCGCCCGGCGATCACCAGCGGATGGCCGAACAGCGCCTCGGCCGACTTGATCTGGCCCCAGGCGTGCCGGTACGACTGACCGAGCGAGCGCGCCGCCTGCGCGATCGCGCCGGTCTCTTGAATCGCCGCCAGCAAGGCGATCAGGGCCGTCGAGTCGACGCGCGCGCCGCCCTCGTCGCCACCCGAGCCGATGTGCCACTGAGGCTGGATCCGGATACGCCACATATATGCCGATGCTGACATATTTACCCCGCTTCATAGGGCTATCGTTGCCCCACGTTGACACGCGTCGCAGGGTTGCATGGCGGCCCGGCTTGAATATGTTGAATACAGCACAGCTCACAGGGGGAGCGGCATGAATGCACCGGTCCAGCCGATTCATCTCGTGCGCCAGAAGCGCCGCCAGAGCGGGCCCGAGCCGGTCGACGCGGCTGTGCTGGCGGAGATTCGCGCCACCTTGGGCGCCGAGGCCGACGTCTCGCGCCGCGACCTGCTGATCGAGCACCTGCATGCGATCAACGACCGCTTCGGCCAATTGCGCACCGACCACCTGGGCGCGCTGGCGCAGCTGATGCGCCTGTCGGTGGCCGAGGTGCACGAGGTCGCGAGCTTCTATCACCACTTCGAAGTCGTGCGGCCGGCAGCCGATGGCCAATGGCCCGAGGCGCCGGCGCTGACCGTGCGCGTGTGCGACGGCATTGCCTGCGAGCTGGGCGGCGCGCGCGATCTATTGGCCAAGCTGCCCGCGCTGCTCGGTGCCGAGGTGCGCGTGGTGCCGGTGCCTTGCGTCGGGCGATGCGAGCAGGCGCCGGCGGCGGTGGTGCATCAGCATCCGATCGCACGTGCGACCGAGCAATCGGTCAAGGCCGCGGTCGATGCCGGCTCGCGCACGCACGAGCCGGCGCCTTATCTCGACTTCGAGGCCGCCAAGGCGCGCGGTGCCTACCACCTGCTGCGCCAATGTTTGTCTGGCGAGCGCGATGTCGAGTCGGTGATCAAGACGATGGAATCGTCCGGCCTGCGCGGCCTCGGCGGCGCGGGTTTCCCGTCCGGGCGCAAGTGGCGCATCGTGCGCAGCGAGCCAGGCCCGCGGCTGATGGCGGTCAACATCGACGAAGGCGAGCCCGGCACCTTCAAGGATCGCCACTACCTCGAGCGCAATCCGCACCAGTTCCTCGAGGGCCTGCTGATTGCTGCCTGGGCAGTGGGCATCGAGCGCGTGTTCGTCTACCTGCGCGACGAGTACCACGGCTGCCGCGCGATCCTCGAGCGAGAGCTTGCCGCGTTGCTCGAGCATCCGCCGATGCGCGACATGCCGACGATCGAGCTGCGCCGCGGTGCCGGCGCCTACATCTGCGGCGAGGAGTCCGCGATGATCGAGTCGATCGAAGGCAAGCGCGGCATGCCGCGGCTGCGCCCGCCCTATGTGGCGCAGGTCGGCCTGTTCGGGCGCCCGACGCTGGAGCACAACTTCGAGACGCTCTACTGGGTGCCCGAGATCCTCGCCAAGGGCGCCGACTGGTTCGCCAGCCACGGCCGCCACGACCGCAAGGGCCTGCGCTCGTTCTCGGTCTCGGGGCGCGTGCGCGATCCGGGCGTCAAGCTCGCGCCGGCCGGCATCACGCTGCGCGAGCTGATCGACGAATACTGCGGCGGCATGGCCGAAGGGCATGAGCTGTATGCCTATCTGCCCGGTGGCGCCTCGGGCGGCATCCTGCCCGAGCGCCTGGCCGACGTGCCGCTGGATTTCGACACGCTGCAGCCGCACGGCTGCTTCATCGGCTCGGCCGCGGTGGTGGTGCTGTCGAAGCACGATCGCGTGACCGATGTCGCGCGCAACCTGATGGCGTTCTTCGAGCACGAGAGCTGTGGTCAGTGCACGCCGTGCCGTGCCGGCACGACCAAGGCGCGCGAAATCATCGCGTCGGACAAGTGGGATCGCGAACTGCTCGCGGACCTCTCGCAGGTGATGCGCGACGCGTCGATCTGCGGCCTCGGACAAGCCGCGCCGAACCCGGTCGACTGCGTGATCAAGTATTTCCCGGAGGAACTCGCATGAACGCCCGCACGCCCAACGACGCACTGGTCGAAGCCGTGCCGACGGTCGAGTTCACGCTCGACGGCAAGACCGTCCAGGCTCCCGCCGGCGAGACGATCTGGAACGTCGCGCTCGCGCACGGCGTCGAGATCCCGCACCTGTGCCACAAGCCCGGCCTGCGGCCCGACGGCAACTGCCGCGCCTGCATGGTCGAGGTCAAGGGCGAGCGCACGCTCGCGGCCTCGTGCTGCCGCAGCGTCAGCGCCGGCATGACGGTCGACACGCAAAGCGATCGCGCGAAGAAGTCGCGCGCGCTGGTGCTCGAGCTGCTGATGAGCGATGCCGGCGTGGCGAGCGCCGATCACACGAACGAATCGGAACTCACTCACTGGGCACGCGAATGCGGCGTCGACAGCGTGCGCTTCGCGCCGCGCGAGGCCGACTACGCCGCGCCCGATCTTTCGCACCCGGCCATCGCCGTCAAGCTCGACGCCTGCATCCAGTGCACGCGCTGCCTTCGCGCCTGCCGCGAAGAGCAAGGCAACGACGTGATCGGCCTCGCCTTGCGCGGCTCGCACGCGAAGATCTCCTTCGATGCCGATGAGGCACTCGGCGCCTCGAGTTGCGTCGCCTGCGGCGAATGCGTGCAGGCCTGCCCGACCGGTGCGCTGATGCCGGCGCGCGATGCGGGCCTGGCGCAGATCACCAAGAGCGTCGACTCGGTCTGCCCGTACTGCGGCGTCGGCTGCCAGCTGACCTGGCACGTCGGGCCCGACAAGAAGGGCGAGGACGTCATCCAGTTCGTCACCGGCCGCGACGGCCCGGCCAACCACGGCCGGCTGTGCGTGAAGGGCCGCTACGGCTTCGACTACGTGCGCAATCCCAAGCGCCTGACGACGCCGCTGATCCGCCGCGACGGCGCGAAGAAGGACCCGGCCGACATCGACCGTGTCAAGCGCGGCGAAGTCGCGCTCGAGACGCTGTTCCGTCCCGCGAGCTGGGACGAGGCGCTCGACCTCGCGGCCGGCGGCCTCAAGCGCCTGCGCGACGACGCGCTCGCCAAGGGTCTGCGCGGCAACGACATCCCGCTGGCCGGCTTCGGCTCGGCCAAGGGCAGCAACGAAGAGGCCTACCTGTTCCAGAAGCTGGTGCGCCAGGGCTTCGAGACCAACAACGTCGACCACTGCACGCGGCTGTGCCATGCGAGCTCGGTCGCGGCGCTGCTCGAAGGCATCGGCTCCGGCTCGGTCAGCAACCCGGTGGCCGATGTGGCGCAGTCCGAGTTCATCTTCCTGATCGGCGCGAACCCGGTGGTCAACCATCCGGTCGCGGCGACCTGGATCAAGAACGCGGTCGACCGCGGCGCGACGCTGTGCATCGCCGATCCGCGCAGCAATGCGCTGGCGCGGCGTGCGAAGTGGCACCTCGCGTTCCGCCCCGACACCGATGTGGCGCTGCTCAACGCGATGCTGCACGTGATCATCGGCGAGGGCCTGGTCGACGAGGACTTCGTCGCCGCGCGCGTCAACGGCTACGAACAGTTGAAGGCCTCGGTCGCCGAAGCCACGCCCGAGCGCATGAGCGAGATCTGCGGCATCGATGCCGACACGCTGCGCAAAGTGGCACGTGCCTACGCGACCAGCCGCGCGTCGATCATCCTGTGGGGCATGGGCATCAGCCAGCACGTGCACGGCACCGACAACGCGCGCGGCCTGATCGCGCTGGCGATGGTGACCGGCCAGATCGCGCGGCCGGGCACCGGCCTGCACCCGCTGCGCGGCCAGAACAACGTGCAAGGCGCGAGCGACGCGGGCCTGATCCCGATGATGCTGCCCAACTACCAGCGCGTCGCGAATGCCGAGGCGCGCGCGAAGTTCGAGCAGCTGTGGGGCACGCCGCTGGCCGATCACCTCGATGCGACGCCGGGCCTCACGGTCGTCGAGATCATGCATGCGGCCAGCGAGGGGCGCATTCGCGGCATGTACGTCGAGGGCGAGAACCCGGCGATGAGCGACCCCGATCTCAACCATGCGCGCGCCGCGCTCGCGGGCCTCGAGCACCTGGTCGTGCAAGACATCTTCGCGACCGAGACCGCGATCCTGGCCGACGTGATCCTGCCGGCCTCGGCCCATGCCGAGAAGTGGGGCAGCTACACCAACACCGACCGCCTGATCCAGGTCGGCCGCCCCGCGCTCGCGCCGCCGGGCGATGCGCGCCAGGATCTGTGGGCGATCGAGCAGATCGCGCGCCGCCTCGACCTGCCGTGGAACTACTGGCAGGCGGCCGACGGCGACGGCCGCCTCGGCGCCGAGGCGCCGGTCGCGCGGGCCTATGAAGAGATGCGCGCCGGCATGAGCCCGCTGGCCGGCGTGCCGTGGTCGCGGCTGGCGCGCGAGGAGGCGGTCGTCACGCCGGCCGCGCGCGAGGACGAGCCGGGCGACGACGTCGTCTTCATCGACAGCTTCCCGACCGCCGACGGCCGCGCGACCCTGGTGCCGACCACGTTCAAGCCCGGCCCCGAGACGCGCGACGCGGACTACCCCTTCGTGCTGACCACCGGCCGCGTGCTCGAGCACTGGCATACCGGCGCGATGACGCGCCACGCCAGCATGCTCGAGGCGATCTCGCCCGCGCCGCTGGTCTCGCTGCATCCCGAAGACGCGAGCGCGCTCGGCATCGCGCACGGCGCGCAGATCGACCTGTCGACGCGCCACGGCAGCGTGCGCGCGATCGCGAGCCTGAGCCCCGACGTGCAGCGCCAGCAGGTCTTCCTCGCCTTCGCCTACTGGGAGGCCGCGGCCAACCATCTGACCGGCGACGCGATCGATCCGTTCGGCAAGATCCCCGGCTTCAAGGTCACTGCGGTGAGGGTCAGCGCGGTCGCCTGAGCGGCGGCAATGCCACGTTGTTACAACTTCGGACTTTAAATGTGCAGATTGCACATTTAAAGTCCGGGGCATGCGCTCGCCCCAAGTCGCCGTCGATCCCCCTGCATCCGCCGCCTCCGGCGAAGCCGACGCGCTGTCGCGCGCCGTCGCCGAGGTGCTGCGCCCGCTGGCGCGTCTGGCGGTCAGCAAGGGCATGCCGTTCGCGGTGGTGGCCGAGCAGCTCAAGCTGGCCTTCGTGCAGGCGGCGCTGGAAGCGCATCCGCAGCTCGCTGCCCATCGCGCGGTCAGCCGCGTCGCGACCGCCACCGGCCTGAACCGCCGCGAGGTCACGCGCCTCACGCAAACCGAGCCCGCCGCGCCGGCGCGCCGCCCGATCGCGGCCGAGCTGTTCGCGCGCTGGTGCAGCGACAAGACTTATCGAGATCGCCGCGGCCAGCCGCGCGTGCTGGCACGAGTCGGGCGACAAGGCGAGGCACCGAGCTTCGAATCGCTGGCGCAATCGCTCACGCGCGACGTGCATCCGCGCAGCCTGCTCGACGAACTGCAGCGCCTGGGCCTCGCGGTGCACGACGCCGAGAGCGACACCGTCACGCTGGTGCGCGACGCCTTCGTGCCGCGCGGCGATGCGCAGCGCATGCTGGGCTTCCTGGGCAACAACGTCGGCGATCACCTGTCGGCCGCGGTCGACAACGTGCTGGCCGACGGCCGCGCGCATTTCGAGCAGGCGATCTTTGCCGACGAGCTGTCGCAGCCCGCGCTCGACAGCCTTCGCGAGCTGATCACGGCGCAATGGCATCTGCTGAGCACGGCGCTCGTGCCCTCGATCGAGCGCTTGATCGAAGAGGGCCGCGATGCCGCGGCCCCGGCCGACCGGCGCCTGCGCATCGGCCTTTACACCTTCACCGAATCCATGCCGTCCGACGCCGCGGTGAACGGCGAACCCGAATCCCCCTGAGGAGACCTGTCATGTCCAACCCAATTCTTCGTCGACTCGCGGGCGCCGCGGCGACGGCCGCGCTCGCCGTTCTCGCGGCCTGCGGTGGCGGCGGCTATTCGAGCGCGGGCGTCGGCACCGGCGGCACCGGCTCGTTCGCGATCGGGCCGATCAGCGGCTTCGGTTCGATCGTCGTCAACGGCGTGCACTACGACGACAGCAAGGCCACGGTCTACGACGACGACGGCAGCCTCGGCAGCCGCGACGACCTCGGCCTGGGCATGGTGGTCGAGGTGCGCGGCGCGGTCGGCTCCGACGGCGTGAGCGGCACCGCGAGCAGCTTCGTGCACGTCAGCGAGATCAAGGGGCCGATCACCGCGCTCGACGTCGCGGGCGGCAGCTTCAGCGTGTTCGGCCAGGCGGTGCGCGTCAATGCGGCGACGGTGTTCGCCGATGTGGCCGGCCTGTCGGCGCTCGCGGTCGGCAACGTGGTCGAGGTCTATGCGCTGCGCGACGCGAGCGGCGAACTGGTCGCCACGCGCATCGAGCGCGAGGCGCTCGACGTCGCCTCGTTCAGCGGCGAGTTCCGCGTGCGCGGCGCACTGTCGGGCCTGACGGGCACGTCGCCGTCACTGCGCTTCACGGTCGCGACCGTCGCGATCACCACCGATGCGACGACACGCATCGACGGCACGATCGCCGAAGGCGTCTTCGTCAGCGTGCGTCTGAACAAGACCGCGGCCGGCGACGGCAGCTATGCGGCGACGCGCGTGCAGGTGAAGTCGCGCGGCTTCGACAACAGCGTCGACGAGGCCGAGCTGAAGGGATTCGTCGCGGGCTTCACCGCGGCCGACCAGCCGTTCACGGTCGGCGGCTATCCGGTGCGCCTGGGCAGCAGCGTGCGCTATGACGACGGCACGCTGGCCGATCTCGCCAACGGCGTCCTGGTCGAGGCCAATGGCACGGTCAGCGCCGGCGTGCTGTTGATCCAGCGTCTGGAGTTCGAAGACGAGGACTCGAGTGGCGGCGACGACGGCAACGACGCCCCGTTCGAGTTCAAGGGCGCGGCCAGCTGCACGCCGGCGCCGTGCACGGCGACAGAAGGCAGCTTCACGGTGCAGGGCGTGGCGATCCGCTACGACGCGAGCACGCGCTTCGACAACGGCGTCACGACGGCCAACCTGAACGGCATGAATGTCGAGGTCAAGGCCGTCGCTCAGAACAGCGCCGGCGGCACGAGTTTCCTCGCGACGCGCATCGAGCCCGACCGCTGACGCCATCCCCCCTAGGCGCGTCGCCGCGGTTGACGCGGCGACGCGCCTTAGCGATCCTCGGTCCCCTCGCAGGGTCGCGTTGCTGGGGGACGGTGATGGTCCGAGGCGGACGTTGGGGTACTGGATGGGCCGCGTGTTGCGCGGCGGTCGCACTCTGGGGTTGCGGCGACAAGGCCCCGCCGGCGCAGCAGCGCCCGCCGGCCGAGGTCACGACCATGGTCGTGGTGCCGCAGGACGCGCCGGTCACGCCGGAGTTCGTCGGCCAGACCGAGAGCTCGCAGCAAGTCGAGGTGCGTGCGCGCGTCTCGGGCTTCCTCGAAAAGCGTGTCTATACCGAAGGCGCCACGGTCAAGGCCGGGCAGACGCTGTTCATCATGGACCGCAAGCCCTTCGAGGCCGCGCTGCAGGCCGCGAACGCCGAGCTCGCGCAGCAGCAGGCGCGGCTCGCGGTGGCGCGCCAGAACCTCGCGCGCGTGAAGCCGCTGGCGGCGCAGAACGCGCTGTCGCAAAAGGATCTCGACGATGCCGTCGGCCAGGAGCAGACGGCCGCCGCCTCGGTCGAGGCCGCCAAGGCCAAGGTCACCGATGCGCAGCTGAACCTGGGCTACTGCACGATCGCCGCGCCCGTCACCGGGCTGTCGTCGTTCGCCAAGCTCCAGGAGGGCAGCTACGTCGACGTGTCGAACAGCCTGCTGACCTACGTCGCCAAGCTCGACCCGATGCGCGTCAACTTCAGCCTCTCCGAGAACGAGGTGTTGCGCTTTCGCGAGGAGCGCACGCGCGGCGTGCTGAAGACGCCACCGGCCGAGGCCTTCGAGGTCGAGATCGTGCTGGCCGACGGCTCGGTGTTCCCGGGGCGCGGGCGGCTCACCTTCTCCGATGCGGCCTACAGCCAGGACACCGGCACCTTCCTCGTGCGCGCCGAGATTCCCAACAAGGAGGGCGTGCTGCGCCCCGGCCAGTTCGTGCGCGTGCGCCTGATCGGCGCGACGCGGCCGGGCAGCTTCGTGATCCCGCAGCGCGCGGTGATGCAAGGCCCGCGTGGCGCCTATGTCTGGCTGGTCGACAAGGAGGGCAAGGCCGAGCAGCGCGCGGTCGTCACCGGCGGCTGGGTCGGTGACGACTGGCTGATCCAGAACGGCCTGCGCGCCAACGAGGCGCTGATCGTCGACGGCACGCTGAAGCTCGCGCCGGGCGTGCCGGTCAAGGCGATCAAGACCATCGCACCCGGCGCGCCGAGCGCGGCCTCGGCACCGGCCGCGGCAGCAGCTGCGCAAGCGAAGTCGGGCAGCGGCGAAGCCTTGAAGGGCGCCGAGGCGCTGATGGGCCAGCCACCGCCCGCGGGCGCCGCGCCCGCAGTTGCTGCGCCTGCGGGTGCCGGGCCTTCGGGTGCCGCGCCTTCGGGTGCCGGCGGCCTGCCGGCGCGCGTGAGCTTCGCGACCGCGAGCACGGTGCTGCCGGTCGCCGACGCGAAGCGGCTCGCGCAGGTGGCGAATCATCTGGCCGCGAACCCGCAGGCACGCGTCGCGATCACCGGCTACACCGACCGCCGCGGCGGCTCCACCGCCAATGTCGAGCTCGCGAAGCAGCGCGCGCAAAGCGTGCGCTCCGCGCTGCTGGTCGGTGGCGCGCGCGAGGAGCAGTTGGTGATGCAGGCGCCCGCCTCGGTCACCGGCAGCGGCAGCGACGACGAGGCGCGCCGCGTCGACGTCGTCGCCGCTCCCTGATGAAGGGCGCGCGATGAAGTTCTCGCACTTCTTCATCGACCGGCCGATCTTCGCGTCGGTGATCTCGATCGTGCTGGTGATCGCCGGCGCGGTCGCGATGTTCAACCTGCCGATCTCGCAGTTCCCCGACATCACCCCGCCCACCGTCACCGTCAGCGCGACCTATCCGGGCGCGAGCTCCGAGGTCGTCTCGCAGAACGTCGCCGCGCCGATCGAGCAGCAGGTCAACGGCGCCGACAACATGATGTACATGTACTCGTCGAGCTCGTCGACGGGCAACATGACGCTGACCGCGTTCTTCAAGACCGGCACCGATCCGTCGCTGGCGCAGGTCGACGTGCAAAACCGCGTCAACCTCGCGCTGCCGCTGCTGCCCAGCTCGGTCACCTCGCAAGGCGTGAGCGTTCAGAAGCGCTCGAGCGCCTTCATGATGGTGCTGGCGATCTACTCGCCCGACAACAGCTTCGACCAGGCCTACATCGCGAACTACGCGAACATCTACGTGCTCGATGCGATCAAGCGCATCCCGGGCGCGAACCAGGCCGCCATCCTCGGCTCGCCCGACTACGCGATGCGCATCTGGCTCAAGCCCGATCGCATGGCCAGCCTGGGCATCACGGTCGGCGATGTGCAAAACGCCGTCGCGGCGCAGAACCAGCAGTACTCGGCCGGGCGGCTGGGCCAGTCGCCCACCGGCATCGATGTGCAGCAGACGATCCCGCTGGCCACCGCCGGGCGCATGACCGAGCCGCACGAGTTCGAGAACATCATCCTGCGCGCCAAGAGCGGCGACGCGGCGATCGTGCGCGTCAAGGACATCGGCCGCGCCGAGCTGGGCCAGAAGGACTATTCGGTCCGCAGCAACTACCAGGGCAAGACCGCGACGCTGATCGCCGTCTACCAGCAGGCCGGCGCCAATGCGCTCGATGTCTCCGCGCAGGTCACCAAGACGCTGGCCGAGCTGAAGAAGAGCTTTCCGCAGGGGCTGGACTACGAGATCGCGCTGGACACCACCGTGTTCGTGAAGGAGTCGATCAACGAGGTCGTGCACACCTTCTTCGAGGCGGTGCTGCTGGTCGTGATCGTCGTGTTCGTGTTCCTGCAGAGCCTGCGCGCGACCCTGGTGCCCATCCTCGCGGTGCCGGTGTCGATCATCGGCGCCTTCATCGGCATGAGTGCCTTCGGCTTCTCGATCAACATGCTGACGCTGTTCGCGATGGTGCTGGCGATCGGCATCGTCGTCGACGACGCGATCGTCGTGATCGAGAACGTCGAGCGCAACATGACCGAGCTGAAGCTGCCGCCGAAGGAGGCCGCCAAGCGCGCGATGGACGAGGTGAGCGGCCCGGTGGTCGCGATCGTGCTGGTGCTGTGCGCGGTGTTCGTGCCGGTCGCGTTTCTGTCGGGCATCACCGGCGCGCTGTACAAGCAGTTCGCGCTGACGATCGCGATCTCGGTGGTGCTGTCGGGCATCGTCGCGCTGACCTTGTCGCCGGCGCTCGCGGCCATTCTTCTCAAGCCGCAGCACAAGGAGCCGCGCGGCTTCTTTCGCTGGTTCAACCGCCAGTTCGATCGGCTGGTCAGCAGCTACGGCGGCGCGGTCACCTGGAGCATCCGGCGCTGGTTCATCGCGCTGATGGGGATCGCGGTGATGGTCGCCGCGATGCTGTGGCTGTTCAAGACGGTGCCGACCTCGTTCCTGCCGGTCGAGGACCAGGGCTATGTCTACGGCGCGGTGATCATGCCGGACGCCGCGAGCCTGGACCGCACCGCCGCCGTCTCGCACAAGGCGCGCGAATACCTCGCCAAGGATCCTGCGGTCAGCTCGGTCGCCGAGGCGGTGGGCTACAGCCTGATCGACGGCCAGATCAAGTCGAACGCCGGCATCCTGTTCATCACGCTGAAAGGCTTCGAGGAACGCGAGGGCCGTGGCGCGGCGACGGTGATCGGCGAGGCGCAGCGTGCCTTTGCCGGCATACCGGAAGGCATCGTGGTCCCGCTCAACCCGCCGTCGATTCCCGGCCTGGGCACGACCGGCGGCTTCGAGTTCTGGCTGCAAAGCCGCGGCGACGCGAGCATCCAGCGCCTGGAAGAAGTCACGCGCGGCCTGATCGCCGAGGCGCGCAAGCGCCCCGAGCTGCTGGGCGTGAACTCGACCATCAACACCAACTCGCGCCAGCTGCTGGTCGATGTCGACCGCGAGCGTGCCGAGACGCAGGGCGTCGCCACCGCCGATGTCTACTCGGTGCTGCAGACCATGTTCGGCTCGCTCTACGTGAGCCAGTTTCCGAAGAACAGCCGGCTGTTCCAGGTGCTGCTGCAAGCCGAGCCCGGCTTTCGCCTGAAGCCCGAAGACCTCGAGCAGCTCTACGTGCGCAGCAAGACCGGCAAGATGGTGCCGATCAAGGCCGTCACGACGACGCGCTACGCGACCGGCGCCGACATCGTCACGCGCTTCAACAACTTCCCGGCCGCCAAGCTGGTCGGCAACCCGGCCCCGGGCTACAGCTCGGGCCAGGCACTGGCGGCGATGGAGGAGCTCGCGCGCGAGCATCTGCCGAGCGATTTCGGCTACGAATGGAGCGGCCAGGCCTACGAGGAAAAGACCGCGGGTTCCACCGCCGCGCTGGTGTTCGCCTTCGCGCTGGTGATGGTGTTCCTGATCCTCGCGGCGCAGTACGAGAAATGGTCGCTGCCCTTGGGCGTGCTGATGGCGGTGCCGTTCGCGATCTTCGGTGCGATCGTCGCGATCGCGCTGCGCGGCATCGAGGCCGACGTGTACTTCCAGATCGGCCTGACGGTGCTGATCGCGCTGGCCGCGAAGAACGCGATCCTGATCTTCGAGTTCGCGGTCGAGCTGCAGCACAAGGAAGGGCTGTCGCCCTACGACGCCGCGGTGCAGGCCGCGAAGCTGCGGCTGCGCCCGATCGTGATGACCTCGCTGGCCTTCATCCTCGGCTGCGTGCCGCTGGCGATCGCTTCCGGCGCGTCGTCGGCGAGCCGCCATTCGCTGGGCACCGGCGTGATCGGCGGCATGCTGGGTGCGACGCTGATCGCGGTGATCGTGATCCCGATGTTCTTCTGGGGCCTGGAGACCATGGCCGCGCGCGGCGCCAAGAAGGGCGCCGCGAAGCAGGAGCAGCACTGATGGCCGCGCCGCGACTTCGGCTTCTCGGGCTGGCTGGTGTTCTGGCCACCGCGCTGGCAGGCTGCGCCGTCGGCCCCGACTACCAACGCCCCGAGCTGCAGCTGCCCGAGCGCTACGGCTACGCCACGTCCGAGGGCCGCGAGATCGTCAACCCGCAATGGTGGTCGCAGTTCGGCGATGCGCAGCTCGATGCGTTGATCGCCGAGGGCCTGGCCAACAACCGCGACCTGCGCATCGCGGCCGCGCGCGTCGACCAGTACGCCGGCGCGCTCGGCACGACGCGTGCGCAGTTCTTCCCGCAAGTCGGTGCCGAGCTGGCCGGCACGCGCACCGGCGCGAGCGAACGCACGGCCACCGGCGCGCCGCCGCGCAATCCGTACAACGCGGTGCAGGCCGATCTGTTCGCGAGCTGGGAAATCGACCTGTTCGGCAAGCTGCGCCGCCAGACCGAGGCCGCGCAGGCCGATCTGCTGGTGAGCGAAGAGGGCCGCCGCGCGACCGTGCTGTCGCTGGTCGCGGCGATCGCCAACGGCTACGTGAGCCTGCGCGCGCTCGACCGCCAGCTCGAGATCTCGCGCGCGACGCTCAAGAGCCGCACCGATGCGCTTGATCTCTTCACGACGCGCTTCAAGGGCGGCGTGATCTCGCAAGTCGAACTCGAACAGGCGCGTTCCGAGTACGCCATCGCGCTGGCCGCGGTGCCCGAGTACGAGCGCCAGGTCGCGCAGCAGCAGAACGCGCTGTCGGTGCTGGTGGGGCGCAATCCGGGGCCGATCGCGCGCGGCAAGACGATCGACGAGCTGGTTGCGCCGCAGGTGCCGGCGGGGCTGCCGTCCGAGGTGCTGGAGCGCCGCCCCGACGTGCGCGGCGCCGAGCAGCAATTGATCGCGGCCAATGCGCGCATCGGCGCGGCCAAGGCGCTGTACTTCCCGAGCATCTCCTTGACCGGCCTGTACGGCGGCGCGAGCACCTCGCTCAACGGCCTGTTCGATGCCTCCGGCCGGCTGTGGCAGGTGGGCGCCGCGATCAGCGGGCCGATCTTCACCGGCGGCGCGATCGCCGGCCAGGTCAAGAGCGCCGAAGCGGGCCAGCAGGCGGCGTTGTTCAGCTACCAGAAGGCGGTGCAGACCGCGTTCCAGGAGACCGAGGACGCGCTGGTCGGCCAGATCAAGTTGCGCGAGCGCGCGGCCGCACAGGCGCAGCAGGCGCAGGCGCTGCGCAGCTATGCGCAGCTCTCGCGCTCGCGCTACGAGGGCGGCTATTCGAGCTACCTCGAGGTGCTCGACGCCGAGCGCAGCCTGTTCAATGCCGAGCTGCAATACACGCAGGCGCAGGCCAACGTGCTCGCGCAGATGATCGGGCTGTACAAGGCGCTGGGCGGCGGCTGGGTCGACGCGGCGGATGCCGTCGCCGTGGGCGCCAGCGCGCCCGAGGCGCGCTAGGGGAAAGCCGCAGGCCGGCCGGCGCGACGCGGCGATTGCGCGTCGCCGATGCGCGGTTCAAGATGCGACCGGCTTCACAGGCCATTGGGGGGAAAGCATGAGCCTCGATCCGCTCAGTTCGTTGCTGCTCGCCTTGCTGGTGCTGCTGGTCGGCACCGTGCTCAAGCGCCATATCGCACCGCTGGCGCGCTACAACATTCCCGATCCGGTCACGGGCGGCCTGCTGTTCGCCGCGATCGCCTCGCTCGTGTTCGCGACCACCGGCTTCAAGCTGGGCATCGACCAGACGCTCAAGCCGCTGCTGCTGCTGATGTTCTTCGCCGGCGTCGGCATGAGCGCCGATCTGCGCCAGCTCGCCAAGGGCGGCAAGGCGCTGGCGATCTTCCTGCTCGTGCTGTTTCCCTACATCCTGGTGCAAGACATCGGCGGCGTGATCGTCGCCAAGCTGCTCGACCTGCATCCGATCTTCGGCCTGGTGGCCGGCTCGATCACCCTGGTCGGCGGCCACGGCACCGGCGCGGCCTATGCCGAACGCTTCTCCAACATCAACAACCTGCAGTCGGTGATGGAGCTGTCGATGACGATCGCGACGATCGGCCTGATCGTCGGCGGCATCATCGCGGGCCCGGTCGCGCAGTACCTGCTGCAGAAGTTCAATCTGCGCAGCCAGGTCGCCGATGCGAGCGACGCCGACAAGCAGGCCGAGGCCGCGGCGCCGATCACCTCGCTGGGCATGATCGGCGCGCTCGCGGCCATCATCGCCACCGTGCTCGGCGGCCAGTGGCTCGCCAGCAAGCTCTCCGGCGGCAGCATCACCATCCCCGGCTTCCTGTGGTGCATGCTGCTGGGCATCGCGGTGCGCAACCTCGCGCCCTATGCGCGCATCAAGCTCGACGACCGCTGCTCCGACCTGATCGCGGGCGTGAGCCTGTCGCTGTTCCTGGTGATGGCGATGATGACGCTGGACCTGATCGAGGTCGCGCTGTCGGCCGGGCCGCTGCTGCTGATCGTCGTCGTGCAGGTGGTGCTGATCGTGTTCTTCGCGATCTTCGTGTGCTTCCGCTTCATGGGCCGCGACTACGAGGCGGCGGTGACGACCGCAGCCTTCATCGGCTTCAGCATGGGCTCGACCGCCACCGCGATGGCCAACATGCAGGCCATCACCGCGAAGTACGGGCCGGCGCCGCAGAGCTACCTGATCGTGCCGCTGGCCGGCGCGTTCTTCATCGACCTGATGAACGCGTTCGTGCTGACGCTCATTCTTGGTCTGCCCTTCATGGGAGGTTGAGCATGAAGCTTCTCAACCATCTCCTCGTCGGTCTGTGCACGCTGCTGCTCGCCGCCTGCGGCGCCGGCCCCGACAGCGACAGCTTGCGCAAGGACGTCGAGGCACGCCTCGCGCAGGCCTTGCCGCCAGGCACCGTCAGCATGGTGTCGTTCACGCGGCTCGGTTCGCAAAAGGATGCCAAGGCGCCCTCGGGCGAGACGCGGCGCATCGTCTACTTCGATGCCGAGCTCAAGCTCGAGCGCGCCTACGACTTCGGCGCCTGGGATTCACCCGGTGTCGCCGGCCTGGTCTCCGCGATGGGCGGCGGCCCGCGCGGCCTGGTCGGCATCGAGTCGGGCGGCAACCAGGCCGGCGACGTGGTGCGCGCGCACGGCACCGCGCTCTACAAGCGCGAGGGCGACGGCTGGGTCGCGGTCACGGCCGGCGGCTTCAAGCCGGCCGAGGCGCCGACCATCGCGACGAATGCGCCCACGCGCGGCCCGGCCGCGATGCTCGACGCGCTGCGCAAGGTGATCGACTCCGCGCCCAAGGACCTCTCGCCGATGCAGACCGCGGTGATCGAGGAGGAGCTCGCCAACGCTCACGCCTCGATCCGCTCGCGACTGGCGCGCGCCTCCGACGGCTATGCCATCGCCGCCGGCCCCGAGCACGGCCAGTACCTGCGCTTCGCACGCGCGCTCGGCGAGGGCAAGCCGGGTCGCACGATCGCGCTGGTCACGCGCGGCGGCGAGGAGAACATCGAACTGCTGCGCGCCGGCAGCGTGCCGCTCGCGCTCGCGCAAGGCGATGCCGCCCAGGCCGCCTACGAAGGCAGCGGCGTCTTCAGCGAGCGTGGCGCCTTCAGTGCGCTGCGCGCGATCGGCAGCCTCTATCCCGAGCCGGTGCACGTGCTGGCGCGCGAAGACCTCGTCGCGACCACCGCGGCCGACCTCAAGGGCAAGCGCATCGCGATCGGCCTGCCCGGCTCGGCCTCGCGCACCACCGCCTTGCGCGTGCTCGAGGCGCACGGCATCGCGCTGGCCGACTTCAAGCCGGTCGAGCTCTCGCTCGGCGAGGCGCTGGTGGCCTTGCAGCAAAAGCAGGTCGACGCGGTGATCCAGGTCATCGGCGTGCCGGCCGACAGCGTGCGCGACGCGATGGCCGCGGTGCCGCTGCGGCTGCTGTCGATGACGCCGGCGGCGGTCGACAAGCTCGTGGCCGGCAAGACCGGCTTGTTCGCCCACTCGGTCGCGCACGGCAGCTACGCCAACCAGCGTTTCGACGTGCGCACCGTCGCGACGGCCGCGGTGCTGCTGGCCGGCACCGACTTGTCGGATGCCGAGGTCGCCGCGATCACGCGCACGGTCTTCACGGCCGGCAGCGACTTCACCTCGCGCGGCAGCGCGCAGGGCACGCAGGTCTCGGCGGCCAATGCGAAGCTCGGGCTCACGGTGCCGGTGCACATCGCGGCCGGGCGGGTGCTCGACGCCGCATCGGGCGCGGCCACACCGGCGGCGCCGGCCGCCAGCCGCTGAGTTGCGCGATCGAAAGGAACACGCCATGGCCCACCTGATGCTCGTGAACGTGCAAGACAGCACCACCGACGAAGAGATCCGCGAGTTCCTCGTGAAGTACGGCTTCCCGTCGTTCGATGCCATCGAGCGCCTGCCCGGCGACGGCTCGCGGCCCGCGGTGATGCTCGACTTCAACGCGGCCACCATCGTCGAGCTCGGCAACCTGACGCCGCGCATCGAAGGCGTCTACTGGAAGGGCGGGACGCTGCAGACGCGCGTGCTGAGCGACCGCCGCTTCTCCGGCGGCTGAGATCAGTAGCGCTCGCGCACCCGCTTGTACGGATAGTCGGGCTCGACGTAGTCGCCCGGCTTCTGGCGCTTGGGCAGCACGATCTTCTCGCGCTTGGGCGCCTCGTACGGAATGCGCGAGAGCAGGTCGCTGATGATGTTCAGCCGTGCACGCCGCTTGTCGTTGGACACCGCCACCGTCCACGGCGCGTAGTCGACGTCGGTCGAGCGGAACATGTCGTCGCGGGCGCGCGAGTAGTCGTACCAGCGGCCGTAGGACTTGAGGTCCATGCCGGTGAGCTTCCAGGTCTTGCGGCCGTCCTCGATGCGGTCTTTCAGGCGGCGCGTCTGCTCCTCGGGGCTGACCTCGAGCCAGTACTTGAACAGCAGCACGCCCGACTGCACGATGGCCTTCTCGACCAGCGGCGCGATCTTGAGGAAATCCTGCACCTGCTTCGGGCTCGCGAAGCCCATCACGCGCTCGACGCCGGCGCGGTTGTACCAGCTGCGATCGAAGATCACGATCTCACCCGCCGCCGGCAAATGCGGCAGGTAGCGCTGGATGTACATCTGCGACTTCTCGCGCTCGCTGGGCGCCGGCAGCGCGACGACGCGAAACACGCGCGGGTTCACGCGCTCGGTCAGCGCCTTGATCGTGCCGCCCTTGCCGGCGCCGTCGCGGCCTTCGAAGACGATCGCGATCTTGGCGCCGGTCGCGACCGCCCATTGCTGCAGGTGGACCAGCTCGACGTGCAGCTTGCGCAGCGCGGCGTCGTAGTCGGCGCGCTTCATCGGGCTGTCCTTCGGCTTGTCTTCGGTCTTGCGGGTCGCCATCGCCAGCTCTCCTTGGTTCATCGCGCGCCTGCGCGGTAGTGGTCCACCGCCTCGGCCAGCCGCGCATGCAGCCGATCCGGCCCGAGCGCGCGGCCGAGCGCCGAGGCCTCGATCGCGTCGCGCATGCCCGGGTTGAAGTTGGCCAGCCACAGCCGCACGCCGCGCTCGCGCCAGCGCGCCTCGGCGTCGGTGAGGCTCTTGAGTGCGGTGTATTCCAGATCGAACACCGCGCGCAAGTCGAGCAGCACCACCTGGGGTTGCGTCGCCTCGATCTGGGCGCGGATCTTCTCGCCCACGCGATCGACATTGGCGAAGAACAGCCGGCCCTCGGGGCGCAGGATCAACAGGCCCGCGATCTCCTCGTCGTCCGACGTGTCCTCGCCCGGCTCGCGGGCGCGATAGACCGCCTGGCCGCGCTGCTTGACGATGCGCCGCAGCGGCGGATCGGCCACCTGGAAGGCCAGCGACGCGAGCGAGACGACGATCGCGACCACGATGCCTTGCAGCGTGCCGAGCAGCACCACGCCGAGGAAGGCCACCACCGCCCAGCGGAACTCCATGCGCCGCACGCGCCGGATGTTGGCGAACTCGGCCGGCTTGATCAGCTCGACCGAATAGACCACCACCACCGCGGCCAGCGTGGCCTCGGGCATCAGCCCGACCAGCGGCGCGAGCGCCAGCAGCACCGCCAGCGAGGTCAGCGCCGTGACGCCGCCGGCCAGCTGCGACTGCGCGCCGGCGCGGCGATTGACGGCGGTCTGCGAGGTGCCGCCGCCCGAGGGCATCGCGCCCAGCAGCGCGCTGCCGGCGTTCGCGAGGCCGGTCGCGACCAGCTCGCGATTGGCCGGCGCCGCGGTCTCGCCTTGCAGCGCGAAGGCGCGGCCGGCGGCGACGGTCTCGGTGAAGCTCATCAGCGCGATGCCGGCGGCGGCCGGCCACAGCGCTTCGATCAGCTGCCAGTCGGGCCAGGTCAGCGGTGGCAGGCCGGTGGGCACAGGCTTGACGGTCGCGATGCCGAGGTCGGCCAGGCCGAAGAAGGCCATGCCGACGATGCCGGCGCCGATCGCGACCAGCGGCGCGGGCAGCTTGGGCAGCCAGTGCTCGACCGACAGCAGCAGCACGATCGTGACGACCGCGAGCAGCAGCGTCGCTACGGCGGTCTCGGGAATGTGCTGCGCGATCTGCGCGATGTTGTGCAGGAAGCTGCCCTTGTCGATGTGGATGCCCAGCAGCTTGGGCGCCTGGTCGACCAGGATCACGCAGCCGATGCCGGCCTTGAAGCCGATCAGCACCGGCTCGGAGATGAAGTTCGCGACGAAGCCCAGCTTCAGCACCGCGGCCGCCAGCAGCATTGCGCCGACCAGGACGGTCAGCGTCGCGCAGGCGCTCACGAGGTTGACTGAACTGCCCTCGGCCGCAAAGGGCGCCAGCGCGGCGCCCGAGAGGATGGCGATCGTTGTCGTGCTGCTGACGCTGAGCACGCGCGAGCCGCCGAACAGCGCGTAGATCGCGGTCGGCACCAGCGCCGTGTAAAGACCGACCTGGATCGACAGCCCGGCGATCGTGGCGTAGGCCAGTGCCTTGGGGATGACGATCGCCGCGGCGACCAGCCCCGCGACCACGTCTCGGCCGAGCCAGGCGCGCTGGTACTGCGCGATCCACGACGGCAGCATGAAATCCCCACCCGTTCGAGTCGGGTCATCTAAGCGCTTTCCGGGTCATTTGGCAATCGCAGCGGGCAGCGGCCGTGAAACCAGGGTTGCGTCGCGGTAAGCGTTCGTGATGAGATGGCCGCCGCGCGCCCGACGGGGTGCGTTGCATTCGTTTGTTGGGGGATGTCGATGCGACCTGGTTCGAGTGGCGCGGCCCGACGCGGCTTGCGCGGTCAGATGGCCTGGTGGGGCCTGCTGTTGTCGGTCTCCTCCGCCCATGCCTCGCTGCTGCCGCCGGAGCTGGAGGACAAGCTGGCCGACTTCCTCGGCATCGCGGTGCTGTTCATCGTGCCGGTGGTGCTGATCGCGGTGTTCTGGATCGTGCACGTGCTGCCCGAGAAGATCGCCGAGAAGAACCAGCATCCGCAGAAGCACGCGATCCACACGCTGTGCCTGCTGTCGCTGGTGTTCGGCGGCCTGCTGTGGCCGATCGCGTGGCTGTGGGCCTTCACCAAGCCGGTCGGCTACAAGGTCGCCTACGGCACCGACAAGCACGACGACTACTTCAGCGAGTGGGGCCAGAAGCTGCTGGCCGACCCGAACGCGTCGCACCATGACCTGTCCTTGCTGCACGACGAGCTCGACGCGATGTCCAACAAGGGCCCGCTGTCGCTCGAGTTGCAGCAGCTGCGCGAAGCCCTTGCCGCGCGGCTCGCGCCGCCGCGTCGCGCCGCGCCGCGCGATGGCGACGCCATTCCGACGCTGAGCTGAGGAGGGCCGCCACATGGAAGTCATCCTGCTGCTCATCTACAGCTTCTTCGTCTGGCTGATCTTCTTCAAGTTCAAGTGGCTGCCGTGGAACATCACGTCGCAGGTCATCGTCGTGACGATCCCGATCTTCGGGATGACCGCGCTGATCCTGGCGCTCAACGTCGTGGCGCCGTCGTCGTCGAAGCTGCGCGTCTACCGCTACCAGGTGCCGATCGTCTCGCAGGTCGCGGGCCGCGTGATCGAGATCGGCGCTGAAGAGGGCAACCGTCCGGTCAAGAAGGGCGACCTGCTGTTTCGCATCGACCCGACGCCCTACGAGAACGCGCTGCGCACGCTCAAGGCCCAGCTGACCAACGCCGAAGGCGAGGCCAAGCGCCTGAACGAGCAACTGCGCAGCGCCGTCAGCAACGTCACCGGCGTGCGCAGCAAGCTGGACCTGGCGCGCAAGCGAGTCGCGCAGTACCAGGACCTGAGCAGCACCGGCGCGGGCAACAAGTTCGACCTCGAAGCCGCGCAGGCCGACGTCGCCAACCTCGAGGCGCAGCTGGCCGGTGCCGTGGCGGCGCAGGCGCAGACACAGGCGCAGTTGGGCGCGGTGGTCGATGGCGACCTCGCCTCGGTGGCCAAGATCAAGGCCGACATCGTGCAGGCGCAGTGGCAGCTCGACCAGACGATCACGCGCTCGCCGTGCGACTGCTACATCGTCAACCAGCAGCTGCGACCCGGCGCCTACGTGGTCGCGATGCCGTTCAACAACGTGATGACCCTGGTCGAGCAGCACGGCCAGCTGATCGCGCTGTACAACCAGAACGAGCTGCACCAGGTCGAGCCCGGCAACAAGGCCGAGTTCGCGCTGCCCACGCATCCGGGCCGCATCTTCAAGGGCAAGGTCGACTCGGTGGTCTGGGAGCAGGGCGTCGCGCAGGCGCGCACCGATGCGCAAGGATCGATCCCGGCCACCGTCGCGGCGACCGGGCCGCCGGGCGGCTTCATCGTCAAGTTCAACCTCGACGATCCGGCCGACGTGCCGCTGCTCGCGGCCGGGGCCTCGGGCGACGTGGCGATCTACACCGAGCACGTGACGATGATCCACATCATCCGCAAGGTGATCATCCGCGTCGGCTCGAACCTGAACTACCTGATCCCGAAGCTGCACTGATGGATCTCGCGATGCGTCGAATCACTTGTGCAGCATCGGCCGCGGCGGCATTGCTCGCAGCTTGCGCGGTGCCCTCGCCGCCGCCGCGCGACGAGCTCGTCAAGGAAGCCCTGCCCGGCTACACCGTGCCCGAGGGCTGGCGGGCCGCGCAGCCGGCCGGTGCCGCGAGCAACGCCGACTGGTGGCGCTCGTTCGACGACCCGGCGCTGGCCAGGCTGATCGACGAGGCGCTGGCCAACAACGTCGACCTGCGCGTCGCGGCGGCGCGCGTGGAGCGCTCGCAGGCCTATGCGGCGGCGGCCGGCGCGGCGCTCACGCCCATCGTCACCGGCCTGGCGCGCGGCGGCGGCAAGATGAGCGGCGACCAGTCGGGCCTGTCGGGCTGGGCGATCTCGGCCTCGTGGGAACTCGACCTGTGGGGCCGCGTGCGCGCGCAGCGCGATGCGGCGACGCAGCAGGTCGCGGCGGCCGAGGCCGATCGCATCTGGGCGCGCCAGTCCATCGCTGCCGCGGTCGCGCGCGCGTGGTTCGGCGCGATCGAGGCGCGGCTGATCGAGGAATTGCTGCAGCGCACGCTGCGCGATGGCGAGCAGCTCACGTCGCTGGCCACCGAGCGGCAGCGCGTGGGCAACGGCGACGCCTACGACGTCGCCCAGATCCAGGCCGACGTGCTCGCGACGCGCGACGCGCTGCGCCAGGCGCGGCTCGCGGTCGAGCAGTCGCGTCGCGCGCTGGAATCGCTGCTGGGCCGCTATCCGGCGGCGAGCGTCGAGGCGGCGCAGGAGTTTCCGCCGGTCTCGCTCGACGTGCCGGGCGGCTTGCCGTCGCAGCTGCTCGAGCGCCGGCCCGACATCGTCGCGGCCGAGCGCCGTGTCGCGGCCGCGTTCGGCAACGTCACCACCGCCAAGGCGGCGCGGCTGCCGCGGCTGTCGCTGACCGCCGGCGTCAACTCGGTGTCGAGCGACCTGTTCGTGCTGCAGGACCGCGACAACCCGATCTGGAGCGCCGGTGCCACGCTGATCGGCCCGATCTTCGACGGCGGCGCGCTCGCGGCCCAGGTCGATGCGCGCGAGGCCGAGCGCAAGGAAGCGGTGGCGCGCTATGCGCAGACTGCGCAGGCGGCGTTCGCCGAGGTCGAGAACTCGCTGTCGAGCAGCATCGCGCTGGCCGAGCGGCGCGGCATCCTGGCGCGCCAGGCGCAAAGCCAGGAGCTGTCGCTCAAGCTCGCGAACGATCGCTATCGCGTCGGGCAGGGGGATCTGCGCGCGGTGCTGTCGCAGCAACTGGCGCTGTACAGCGTGCGCAAGAACCAGCTGCGCGTCGATGCGCAGCAGCGCATCGAGCGGGTCAACCTGTTGCTGGCGCTGGGCGGGGGGCTCGAGACGCCCCCCTGAGCCTCAGGTCAGAACGCGGCTTCGAGGAAGATGGTCGGGCCCCTGAAGTCGTACTTCACTTCGCCGTGGAAGTTGTCCTTGGTGGACTCCACGGTGTAGCGCACGTAGCGGTAGCCCAGGCCCACGCCCCAGTTCTTGGCGAAGCGCCAGCTCACCGTGCCCATGAAGTTGACCAACTGGCCGTCGTACTGCTCGTACGACAGCGACAGGTAGTCGACGCGCCCGCGCAGCAGCCATTCGTCGCTCGCGAGCCAGCTGCCGTACAGGCCGATCGTCGGCAGCGGCACCAGTTGATCGGTGCCCTCCGACTGGAAGGCCACGCCGCCGGGGCCGGTGCCCTGGCCGCGCAGCTTGGTGTGGAAGTCGGTCATGTGCAAGCCGAAGCCGAAGCCGGCTTCCGCTTGCGGCGTGCGATAGAACGAGTAGCCGCCGGTCAGCCGGTAGATCGTGGTGTTGAACTCGCTCGACACCACGCCGTTGACCGGGAAGGTCGTGTCGCCCCAGTTGATCTCCTTGTCGATCGTGAGCGAGGAGCTGCGATCGAGCTTGTAGTACTCGAGCTCCATGCGCCAGTTGTCGCCGATGCGCATGCCGGTCAGCAGGTAGGGCGTGCCCTTGCGGTCCGACAAGCCGAGGTCGTCCTCGAGCTCGATCTTGGTGCCGGGCAGGTTGGTGCCGGGGAAGTCGAGCCGCGCGGTCGAGCTGATGGTCGGGTAGAAGTACTCCAACTGGAACCAGTACTGGTCGTTGGGGCCCTCGGCGAAGGCGCTGCCGGTGGTCAGCGCGACGGCGAGCGCGCAGGCAGGCTTGAGTAGCGATCGGGCCGTCTCGTTGTCATGTCGGGTCATCTCCATCCCTCACATGTTTGGCTGATGGCTTACGAGTATTGAACCCTCGCGCATTCACGTTGCCACTGCGGCGGGCGGGCGTCAATCGTGGCTATGCCAGGGGCACTTGATGGCCGTCAGTCGGCACGCCTTGCAATTTGCCGATCGGTCGCTAACCCCACGCGCGTGCCATGGAGGCTGCGATTGACCCCGACTCCCAGCGCGCGTAAAACCCAGGCCGCTGCACGCAGGTTCGCAGCCTGCTTCCGCTTGATTCACCGCTTGCTTGTTTGAAGGGGAGATCGCCATGGCCAAAGCAGCTGTTGCTGCCAAGTCGTCGGGTCAGCAAATGACGATGTCGGATTTCTTCTCCGCCACCGAAGCGCGCAGGGACCGATGGAGCCAGCTGCACGCCTGCGCCCAGGCCTGGCGAACGAGCGGCAAGGACGGCTCCGAGGTGCTGGGGCGCATCGGCTCGCTGCTCGACGAGCTCGCCCCGCTCGAAGGCTTCTGGGCCTATCCCGGCGAAGAGTTGATGGCCGGACTGCGCGAGCGCTTCTCGCAACGCGACGCGGTGGCCTTCGCCAACATGGCGCTGCGCATCAAGACGGCGATCTTCTCCGGCTCCTATCGACGCGATTCGGCCGACTGGAACCCCGGCGACATCGACGACGACAACAACACCATCGACAACCGCATCCCGCCGGGCCTCGCCGCCGAGACCGCGCACCGGCCGTACTTCGAGGTGCTGGCGGTGCTGCCCGAAAGCGCGGTCAGCGCCGGCGTGCATGCGCAGCGCAACCTGCGCAAGCTGCGCCGCACCGAGGACGAGTTCATCTACGAGGCCGTGCGTACCTTCTCGTTCGAAGACGCGGTGGTCGCGACGCTGGTGAACTTCAACCTGCAGTCGGTCGTGATCTACGACGGCTTCCAGCTCAAGTCGAAGTACGCACTGCCGGTGCTCGGCGACCTGCTCAAGCGCGTGAGCCAGCTGTCCGAAAGCGAGCTGCCGCAGGACTACGGCCTGGCGCTGGCCAACGTGATCAAGCAGATCCGCCCCGAGCTCGACATCTTCCTCGTCAGCGAGCGCGGCGTCGAGCTGGTGGCCGCGAGCGCGCAGGCCAAGGCGGTCAGGCGCGTGTTCTACGAGGTCGAGGAGCTGATGGAGATCCACCTCAGCATCCTGGGCGGCGTGCGCGAGCGCTATCGCACGCCCTTCTTCGACAACCTGAAGAAGTACGCCGCGCGGCCGGTCGGCACCTTCCACGCGCTGCCGCTGGCGCGCGGCAAGTCGATCTTCAAGTCCAACTGGATCAAGGACATGGGCCAGTTCTACGGCGCCAACCTGTTCCTCGCGGAGTCTTCCGCGACGACGGGCGGCCTGGACAGCCTGCTCGATCCGGCCGGCAACATCAAGGACGCGCAGGACATGACCGCGCGCGCCTTCGGCGCCGATCGCGCCTACTTCGCGACCAACGGCACCTCCACCTCGAACAAGATCGTCGTGCAGGCGCTGTGCAAGCCCGGCGACATCGTGCTGATCGACCGCAACTGCCACAAGTCGCACCACTACGGCCTGGTGCTCGGCGGCGCGCAGCCGCTGTACCTCGAGGCCTACCCGATGGTGGAGTACTCGATGTACGGCGCGGTGCCGCTGCGCACCATCAAGCAGGCGCTGCTGCAGCTCAAGGCCGAAGGCAAGCTCGACAAGGCGCGCATGGTCGACCTGACCAACTGCACCTTCGACGGCCACATGTACAACTGCCGTCGCGTGATGGAAGAGTGCCTGGCGATCAAGCCCGACCTGATCTTCCTGTGGGACGAGGCCTGGTTCGCGTTCGCGCGCTTCTCGCCCTTCCATCGCCGCCGCACCGGCATGGGCGCGGCGGCCGCGCTGGAAGACCAGCTCGCCAGCCCCGAGTACCGCAAGACCTACGAAGAGTGGAAGAAGAAGATGGGCGGCAAGGTCGGCGCCGACCTCGACCCGAAGGACGCGAAGCTGCTCGACACCCACCTGCTGCCCGACCCCGACAAGGCGCGCGTGCGCGTCTACCAGACCAACTCGACCCACAAGTCGATGTCGGCGCTGCGCCAGGGCTCGATGATCCTGGTGCGCGACCAGGACTACCACGAGGTCGACGAGCAGTTCCACGAGGCCTTCTACACGCACACCTCGACCTCGCCGAACCAGCAGATCATCGCCTCGCTCGACGTCGCGCGCCGCCAGATGGAGCTCGAGGGCTACGAGCTGGTGATGGGCGCGATCGAACTCGCGCTCGAACTGCGCCGCGTGATCAACACGCACCCGCTGATCTCCAAGTACTTCAGCATCCTGACGCCCGGCCAGATGGTGCCCAAGGAGTACCGCGCCAGCGGCGTCGAGGACTACGGCCGCGGCCACTCGCCGTGGAACGAAGTGCTGGCGGCCTGGGAGCACGACGAGTTCGCGCTCGACCCGACGCGCCTGACGCTCGTGTGCGGCCGTGCCGGCTTCGACGGCACGCAGTTCAAGGGCTTGCTGGCGTCGAAGTACGACGTGCAGATCAACAAGACCTCGCGCAACTCGATCCTGGTGCAGACCAACATCAACAACACGCGCAGCGACGCGGCCCACATCATCAAGGTGCTGGCCGACATCGCGCAGGACATCGAGCGCCAGCTCTCCGAAGGCGGCAAGGCCGCGCAGGCCGCGTTCGCGGCACGCGTGAAGTCGCTGATGGAAGACGTGCCCGACCTGCCGAACTTCAGCCGCTTCCACGAGGCCTTCCGCGACAACGCCAAGAGCGTGACCACCGAAGGCCACATGCGCGCCGCGTTCTTCACCGCCTATCGCGCCGAGGACTGCGAGCACGTCAAGCTCAACGACAAGGCGATCGACGAGCGCATCAAGAAGGGCCCGCCGCTGGTATCGGCCACCTTCGTGATCCCGTATCCGCCGGGCTTCCCGATCATGGTGCCCGGCCAGGTGATCGAGGCCGACACGATCGAGTTCATGCGCAAGCTCGACGTGAAGGAGATCCACGGCTTCAACGCCTCGCTGGGCCTGAAGCTGCTCAAGCCGAGTTCGCTCGGCAAGAAGAGTTCGGGCGGCAGCCTGTGACGACGTAGCGGCACATCAAGACCGCTGCGACTCAAACCTCATCGGGGGATTCGGACCATGAAGGATTTTTTCCAGTGGTTGGCGAGCAATCCGTTCATCCTGCTGTTCTTCACGGTCGGTCTGGCCGTGTGGGTCGGCAAGTTCAGCGTCAAGGGCTACGGCCTGGGCATGGTGGCCGCGGCCATCATCGTGGGCTGCGCGCTCTCGACCTGGGCATCGGTCTACGGCGTCAAGCTCGCGCTCGACAACTTCGCCAAGAGCCTCTTCTACTACCTGTTCATGTACGGCGTCGGCCTGCGGGTCGGCCCTTCGTTCGTGAACAGCCTCAAGGGTGACGGTCTCAAGTTCACCTTGCTCGCGTTGATATCGAGCGTGCTGGGCCTGTTGATCTGCGTCGTCGGCGCCAAGATGGCCGATCTGCCGCTGGGCGCGGCGGGCGGCTTGCTGGCCGGCTCGCAGACCATGTCGGCGGCGATCGGCTCGGCCGAGCAGGCGGTGACGCAAGGCGCGGTGAAGCTGCCCGACGGCACCACGGCCGAAGCGGTGTCCGCGATGATCGCGCTGAGCTACGGCATCAGCTACATCTGGGGCACGGTCGGCATCATCCTGATCTGCAAGTACCTGCCCAAGTGGTGGGGCGTCGACGCCAAGGCGGCGGCCGCGGCCTACGAGAAGGAGCACGGCGTTCGCAACGTCGACGACGTCGGCCTGAGCGCCTATCGGCCCGGCTCGATGCGCGCCTACGTGCTGCAGAACGCGCAGTGGGACGGCAAGAGCATCCACGAGTTCCGCCAGCAGTACCCGATGTACCGCTTCATCAACGTGGAGCGCAACGATGTGGGGCTCGGCGCCGATGCGTCGCTGCGCCTGAAGCTCGGCGATGTGATCGCGCTCGGCGGCACGCGCGCCGACATGACCGACCACATGGGCCTGATCGGCAAGGAGGTCGACGACGCGACCGCGCTCAACGTGCCGCTCGACCAGGCCGACCTGCTCGTCACCGAGAAGGGCCTGGTCGGCCAGCAGCTCAGCAAGTTCCGCCACGAGGACCTCGCCGGGCAACTGCAGGTCGTGCGCATCGAGCGCAGCGGCGTGCCGCAGCCGGTCAGCGCGGACTTCAAGCTGCAGCGCCTGGACATCCTCACGGTGGTCGGCCTGAAGGATGCGGTCGCGAAGGCCGGCGCGCTGGTCGGCCAGATCGCACGGCCGAGTACCGGCACCGATCTGCTGACGCTGTCGGTCGGCATGATCCTGGGCTTCCTGATCGGCGCGATCTCGTTCCCGGCCTTCGGCGCGAGCGTGGGCCTGGGCAATGCCGGCGGCCTGCTGGTCTCGGGCGTGATCGTCTCGTCGCTGCAGTCGCGGCTGCGCTTTTTCGGCAACACGCCGAACGCGGCGCGCAACATCCTCGAGGACCTGGGTCTCGTGGTGTTCGTCTGCATCGTCGGCATCAACGCGGGCAACTCGTTGCTGGCGCAGCTGACCGGCGCGATCGCCTTGAAGATCTTCCTGGTCGGCTTCATCGCCTGCACGATCCCGCCGTTCGTGGTCTGGGCGCTGGGCTACCACGTGTTCAAGATCAACCCGGCGGTGCTGATGGGCGGCGTGGCTGGTGCGCGCTCGCACTCGGGCCCGTGCCGCGAGGCGGCCAAGGAAATCAACAGCTCGGTGCCCTGGATCGGCTTCCCGGTCGGCTACGCCGTCTCGGGCATCTTGCTGACGATCTTCGGCTACTTCGCGATGGTGCTGGCCGCCTAGCGATCTAGAGGCCCAGCGCGTCGAGCGTTCGCTCGACGTTGCTCAAGCCCAATTCCAGGCCGTGGAGCGCAAGCTCCGCGGCCTGTTCCTTTTGGGCTTCGGCATGCGGCTGCTCGTCGGCCGGAAACACCGTGCTCCACGCCGGCTCGCGCGCCGCGCGCTCGGCCAGCGCCTGCGCGCGCTGCTTGAGTACCTGCAGCTGCTCGGTCGTGCCCTCGCGCTGCAATTCGCTGAACGCCAGCGCCGCGGTCACGGTGCCCAGGCAGCCGATCGCGACATCGCGCGCGATGCGGCGCAGCCGCTCCTCCTCGCCGCCGAACTCCTTGCGCGCGTCGGTCAGCACCTTGTCGAGATCGTGGATGCCGGCCACCACCGCGAGGCCTTCCTCGCCGACCAGGCGGTGCTCGGGCTCGGCCAGCCTGGCGAGCAGCTGCGAGCTGGCCTTGAGCGCCTTCGAAGCGCTGGCCGCGAGCGCGTCGCGGCCGCGCACCGGCAGCACGAAGTAGCTCACCAGCAGGCCGCAGCCGATGCCGATCAGCGTGTTGAGCGCGCGGTGCAGCGTGTAGTCGATCGCGTCGCCCGAATGCGCCAGCACCGTCGCCGCGCACAGCGTCGCGCCGATGCGCGCGGCCGGGATGCCCCAGCCCCAGCCGACGCACAGCCAGGCCGTCGCGCCGATGCCCAGCGAGACCGACAGATACGGCGGCAGCTGGGCCAGCGCGCAGCTGACGCCGACGATGATGCCGGCGACGCTGCCGCGCATGCGGTTGGCCGCGCTGCCGGTGTCCTCGCCGCGGCTGGTGCCCACCACCAGCGCCGCGCTGAACGCGCTGTACATCGCATTCCACGCGTCGCCGTACGACAGTGCATAGCCGACCAGCGCGGCCAGCGCAGCCTTGAAGCAGTAGTTCAGCAAGCTGCCCGAAGGCCAGGTCCAGGTCGGGCGCAGGTTCATGCCATGCCTCCGGCGGCGTCGACGCGATGCGCACGACGTTAAGCGACGCGGGCCGCCCGCGTCGAGTGCGCGAAGGCGATCAGGCCGCCTGCAGGCGGAACACGCCGACCGTTTGCGCCAGACGCTGCGCCTGTTCGCGCAGCGAGGCCGCGGCGGCCGCGCTCTGCTCGACCAGCGCGGCGTTTTGCTGCGTCATCTGGTCGAGCTGGGTCACCGCGATGTTGACCTGGCCGATGCCGTCGCTTTGCTCGCCGGCCGCGGCGGTGATCTCGCCCATGATGTCGGTCACGCGCTGCACCGCGCCGACGATCTCGTTCATCGCCTGGCCGGCCTCGCGTACGCGCTCGGCACCGGTCTCCACTTGATGCGACGAGTCGCCGATCAGCGTCTTGATCTCGCGCGCCGCATTGGCGCTGCGCTGCGCGAGGCTGCGCACCTCGGCGGCCACGACCGCGAAGCCGCGGCCCTGCTCGCCGGCACGCGCCGCTTCCACGGCTGCGTTCAGCGCCAGGATGTTGGTCTGGAACGCGATGCCGTCGATCACGCCGATGATGTCGCCGATCTTCTTCGACGCGGCATGGATGCTGTCCATGCTCGCGACGACATCGCCGACCACGCCGCCGCCGCGGCGCGCCGCATCGGTGGCGCTGGCCGCGAGCTGGTTGGCCTGCTGCGCGGCCTCGGCCGACTGGCGCACGTTGCCGGTCAGCTGCTCCATCGACGACGCCGTCTCCTGCAGGTTCGATGCGGTGTGCTCGGTGCGCGAGGAGAGATCCTGGTTGCCGGTCGCGATCTCGGTCGCGGCGACCTTGACCGACTCGCTGGTCGAACGGATCTCGACCAGCACGCCGGCGATCTTGTCGACGAAGCGGTTGAACGCGAGCGCGATCTGCGCGAGCTCGTCGCGGCCTTGCGCGTCGAGGCGGCGCGTCAGGTCGCCGTCGCCGCTGGCGATGTCGTCCAGCGCATCGCGCACGGTCTGCAGGCGGCGCAGCGAAGCCGCGATCACGATCGTCAGCACCACGGCCGCGAGGCCGACGCCCAGCAGCGTGGTCGCGAGCGACGCGGTCAGCAGCGAGGCCAGCGGCGCGAGCGCCTCGGCGCGGTTCAGCGCGATCGCGAGACGCCACTCGGTGCCCGGCACCGCGGCCACATGCAGCAGGTAGTCGGCATCGCCGATGCGCACCGGGCTCAGCGCGTCCTTGCCCTGCAGCGATTGCAGATGCTCGGGCGTCAGCTCGGGCGCGACCGCGGTGGCCGGCTTGAGCGCGAGCGCCGCGTCGGGATGCGCGATCACCTGGCCCTTCGAATCGAGCAGGAAGGCCAGGCTCTTGGGCGTCGGCTTGATCGAGCGCACGTTGGCGACCACCTGGTCGAGCGTGACGTCGGCCGCGGCCACCGCATTGGGCATGGCCAGCGCGAAGGTCACCACCAGCTTGCCGGTCGACGCGTCCGCATACGGCGCGGTCAGCACCGGCTTGCCGGCGGCCTGCGCCTGTTGATACCAGGGGCGCGAGGTCGGGTCGTAGCCGGCCGGCAGGTCCTGCGGCTTGGAGAACTCGATGCGCTTGTCGGCATAGCCCACGTAAGCCACTTCGAAGTGGCCCGCGGCCGCGCCGGCCTTGAGCACCGGCGCCAGCGACGGCGTGCCGGCGACCGGCGTGAAGCTGCGCACGATCTCGACCTGGGCGGCGGCCCAGTCGGCGATGGCGAGGGTGTGGCTGGCGGCGAGCGCGTCGGTCTGCTGCGACAGCAGATCCATCGTGCGGCTGCGCGCGGTGAAGAAGTTGGCGGCGCTCAGCGCCAGCATGGCCACCAGGACGATGGCCAGCGCGATCGCGATCAGGCGCGTGCGCAGGGAAGCGAACATGGGAAATCTCCAGCGCCGCCGAAGGGGGTGTGGCGGTCTTCTTTGAACGAGGGCGCGCATGTCGCCGGGTAGGCGACGGCACGTTTGCAGCCCTGCATCTTCGGCCGGCCGACACAAAACTGAAGCCGCGACCAGCGGGGGCTGCGAGGGGTAACTCGGATCAAGCCCACCGCCGGCCGACCGATAACCTGGCCATCTGGCTCGGCATGGAGGCGCAGCGTCATGGCGTCGGCCGGCTCAGGGAGACAAGCATGTCCTTGCTGAACTACCGCCTTACCACGCGCATCGTGGCGGGCTTCGCGGCCTTGATGCTGCTCACCCTTGCGGCCGGCGGCGTGAGCCTGTGGGCGCTGTCCGATGTGCCGGGCAAGTCGGCCGCGTTCTGGGCCGTGGCCGGCGTGGTCGGCGCGACCGTGGTGCTCGGCAGCATCTTCGCGGTGCTGCTGCATCGCAGCGTCAAGGGGCCGGTCGAGGCCTTCGTCGGATCGCTGACGCGCATCGCGGCCGGCGACCTCGGCACCAAGGTCAGCTCGCAGGGCCGCGACGAGTTCGCCTGGCTCAACCACGAGCTCAACCAGATGCGCAAGAAGCTCGCGACGACGATCGGCGACGTGCGCTCGTCGGCCGAGCAGGTCGAGGCGGCGGCGAGCGAGATCGCGGCCGGCAACCAGGATCTGTCGACGCGCACCGAGGCCCAGGCGGCGCGGCTGCAGGAAACCGCCGGCACGGTGGACCAGCTCACCGGCGCGGTGCGCGCCAATGCCGATGGCGCACGCGGCGCCAACGAGCTGGCCCAGGCGGCCAGCGGCGTGGCCGGCCGCGGTGCGCAGGCGATGCAGCGCGTGGTCGAGACGATGGAGGCGATCGACGGCTCGTCGCGCCGCATCGCCGACATCATCGGCGTGATCGACGGCATCGCGTTCCAGACCAACATCCTGGCCTTGAACGCGGCGGTGGAAGCCGCGCGTGCCGGCGAGCAAGGCCGCGGCTTCGCGGTCGTGGCCGGCGAGGTGCGCAACCTCGCGCAGCGCTCGGCCCAGGCCGCCAAGGAGATCAAGGGCCTGATCGGCGAATCGGTCGAGCAGGTCGCGGCCGGCTCGCGCCTGGTCGGCGATGCCGGCGGCACGATCGGCGAGCTGCGCACCAGCGTCGAGGAAGTGGCGCGGCTGATCGACTCGATCCGCCATGCCGGCGAGGATCAGCGCAGCGGCATCGAGCAGGTCAATGCGGCGGTGGTGCAGATCGACGGCATGACGCAGCAAAACGCCGCGCTGGTCGAGCAGGCGAGTGCCGCGGCGGCGTCGCTGCGCGAGCAGTCGCAGCGGCTGACGCAGGCGGTGGGCGTATTCAAGCTCGCAGCTTGACGCTGCTCAGCAAGCTGGCGGCTTGATCAGCTGGCGCTGCTCGCCCAAGCCCGCGATTCCCAACGTCACCACATCGCCCGCCCGCAGGAACTGCGGCGCGGGCTTCATGCCCATGCCGACGCCCGGCGGCGTGCCGGTCGCGATCACGTCGCCCGGCAGCAGCGTCATGCAGCGGCTCACGTAGCTCACCAGTTCGGCGACGCCGAACACCATCGTGCCGGTGTGGCCGCGCTGGCGCGGCTCGCCGTTGACGTCGAGCCACAGCGTCAGCGCCTGCGGATCGGGAATCTCGTCCTTGGTGACCAGCCAGGGGCCGATCGGCCCGAAGCCGTCGAAGCCCTTGCCCTTGTCCCAGGTGCCGTTGCGCTCGAACTGCCATTCGCGTTCGCTGAGGTCGTTGACGACGCAGTAGCCGGCCACGAAGTCGAGCGCCTCGGGCTCGCTGACGCGTCGCGCGGTGCGTCCGATCACGACGCCGAGCTCGACCTCCCAGTCGCACTTGCTCGAGCCGGGCGGCAGTTCGACCGGATCGTTCGGCCCGCCGATGCAGGTGGTCGCCTTCATGAAGACGACCGGCTCGCTGGGCACCGCCATGCCGGCCTCGGCCGCGTGGTCGCGGTAGTTCAGGCCGATGCCGATGAACTTGCTGATGCCGGCGAAAGGCACGCCCAGGCGCCGGCCGGCGGGCACGCGCGGCAAGGAGGCGGGCTTCACCCGTGCAAGTCGATCGAGATCCTTCGGGCCCATGATTTGCCAGTGAATGTCGGCGATCACGCCGGATAGATCGCGCGCGATGCCGTCGGCGTCGACCAGGCCGGGTTTCTCGCGTCCGGGCGCGCCGTGACGAATCAGCTTCATAGGGACTCCCAAAGTCTCGTTGCCCCTGCGGTCGGGGCAGATTCGCTAGAGTGGTCGCGCAGCATATCCAGTCGATTCGCCACCAACGAACAGTTGAGGGAGACCGAATCTCATGAACACACTGGACCCAGGATCTTCTGCCGCTCGGGACCTGCCGTCGGCATCGATTTCAGACCGCTGGCATGCGGCGCTCGCCAAGCGCCTCGAAGCGCTGCCGGTTCGAACCGCGATCGTGTTGCCCGACCGACAGCGCCTCGGCGCCGAGCACGCCGAGGTGACCATGCGCTTGGCCGATCACCGCCAGCTCGCGCTGCTCGCGGCCGGGCAGATGGGCCGCCTGGCCGAAGAGCATGTCGAGGGCCGCCTGGGCATCGACGGGTCGCTGCGCGCGCTGATGGAGCTGGCTGCGGGGCTGATCCCGGAAGACCCGACCCAGCCGTCGCGGCTGTCGCGCGTCTCGCGCTGGTGGACCGACCTGCTGATGTCGCGCTGGTCGCTGCGCCATCACACGCGCGAGAAAGACCGCGCGCAGATCCAGTTCCACTACGACGTCTCGGACGATTTCTACGCGCTGTGGCTCGACCCGCGCCGCGTCTACTCCTGCGCCTATTTCCACAGCGATGAAGCGACGCTCGCGCAAGCGCAGGAAGCCAAGCTCGACCTGATCTGCCGCAAGCTGATGCTGAAGCCCGGCGAGCGCTTCCTCGACATCGGCGCCGGCTGGGGCGGCCTGCTGCTGTGGGCCGCGCAGCACTACGGCGTGCGCGCCGACGGCGTCACCTTGTCGAAGCACCAGCATGCGCACGTCAACGGCCTGATCGACGCGCTGGGCCTGCGCGGGCGCGTGCGCATGGCGCTGCTCGACTACCGCGACATCGCCGAGCAACCGCAAGACGGCTTCGGCGGCCCCTACGACAAGATCGCCTCGATCGGCATGTTCGAGCACGTCGGGCGCATCAATCTGGAGGCCTACTTCGACAAGATCCGCCGCCTGCTCGCGCCCGGCGGCCTGATCCTGAACCACGGCATCACCAAGGGCGGTCGGCCCGAGGGCCAATTCGGCGGCGGCGTCGGCGACTTCATGGACCGCTACATCTTCCCGGGCGGCGAGCTGGTGCATGCGGCGCACGTGGCCGGGCACATCGCCGAGGGCGGGCTGGAGCTGGTCGACACCGAGAACCTGCGGCCGCACTACGCGAAGACGCTGTGGGCCTGGAGCGATGGGCTGGAAGCCCATCTCGCCGAGGCGCGCCGCATCGTCGACGAGCGGGTCGTGCGGGCCTACCGGCTCTACCTGGCGGGTTGCGCGATGGCCTTCGAGCGCGGCTGGATGAGCTTGCACCAGTTTGTCGCGACGCGGCCGGATGGCGTGGTCGCGTCCGGCCCGGGGCTGCGCGGCGCACAATCGGTCTATCCCTTCCGGCGCGATCACATCCATCGCTAGCGAGCGATGGAAGCAGGCCGCGCACAACCTGGCGAAGCGATGCTCTACAAGTTCAAGACCAAGAACGCGGCCGACGTGATCATGACGGCGGTGCACGGCGATGCCGTGCTGCGCGCCGCGGGCCGCGAGCCCGCGCCCAAGGGCATCTTCCTGCCCGAGCAGATGCCGGCCGCGATCGCCGCGCTGGAGGCCGCGATCGCGGCCGAAGAGGCCGAGCGCAAGCGGCTCGACGAAGAGGCCGATGCGGAAGGCCGCCCGCGGCTGTCGCGCGAAGGCGTGTCGTTTGCCCAGCGGGCCTGGCCGATGATCGAACTGCTCAAGCGCGCGCAGGCCACGCAGCAAGACATCGTCTGGGGCGTCTGAGCCATCGCTTCGCCTCGCATCAAGGAGACCGCTTCATGAGACTCACCAGCAATGGCTGGCGCGACGGCGAGCGCATTCCCGCGCGCTACGCCGCCGGCAAGCCCGATGCGCAATCGACCGTCACCTTCTCCGACAACGTTTCGCCGCAGCTGTCGTGGAGCGAGGTGCCCAAGGGCACCAAGAGCTTCGTGCTGCTCTGCGTCGACCCCGACGTGCCCAGCCGCGGCGACGACGTGAACAAGCCGGGCCGCGAAGTGCCCGCCGATCTGCCGCGGGTGGACTTCTTCCACTGGGTGATGGTCGACCTGCCGCCCAACATCGGCTCGCTCGCGGAAGGCGCGTTCAGCCGTGGCTTCACGCCGCGCGGCAAGGCCGGCCCCGATGCGCAGCACCATGGCGCGCGCCACGGCCTGAACGACTACACCGGCTGGTTTGCCGGCGACGCGCAGATGAGCGGCCAGTACCACGGCTGGGACGGCCCGTTCCCGCCCTTCAACGACGCGCGGCTGCATCGCTACGTGTTCACGCTCTATGCGCTCGACATCGAGAAGCTGCCGGTCGAAGGCAGCTTCACCGGCGTGCATGTGAGAGACGCGATGCGCGGACATGTGCTGGACGAGGCATCGTTCAGCGGCACCTACAGCCTGAACCCGCGCCTGGCATGACGGCGCGCGAGCAGTACCCGGCGGGCGAAGCGACGCGCGTCTTCGCGATCCGACATGGCGAAACCGACTGGAACGTCGACACGCGCATTCAAGGGCAACTCGACATCGGCCTCAACGACACCGGCCGCTGGCAGGCACGCCGCATGGCGCGGTCGCTGGCCGGCGAGGGCTTCGATGCGATCTATGCGAGCGACCTCGAACGCGCCTTCCACACCGCGCTGGCGCTGAGCGGCGAGACGGGTATCGAGGTGCAGCCGGAGATGGGGCTTCGCGAGCGGCACTTCGGTGCGTTCCAGGGCCTGACCTGGTCCGAGATCGAGCAGCAGCACGCTGAGGAGAGCCGGCGCTGGCGCAGCCGCGACACGAGCTTCGGTCCGGTGGGCGGCGAGACGCTGCAGGTCTTCTACGACCGCGTGGTCGCGACGGCCGAGCGGCTGGCGGCGAGGCACCCGGGCCAGACGATCGCGCTGGTCGCGCATGGCGGCGTGATGGACTGCCTATATCGCTGCGCGGCTCGCGTGGCGCTCACGGCGCCGCGCACCTGGCAGCTCGGCAACGCGAGCATCAACCGGCTGCTGTTCACCGACGCGGGCTTCACGCTGGTGGGCTGGAGCGACACCTCGCATCTCGACGGCGCCGAGCATGACGAGGTGTCGGATGGCGGGCAGGGGGTGGTGATCCCCGGCGACCGCGTGGGGCACGCGGCCTGACGGCCGCGCGGCCTCAAGCCGGCTGCGCCACCACGTCTTCAGGCTCCGGCACGACCACCGTCGCCAGCGACCCCCACGCCAGCCGCGCCTGCGCGGCCAGCACCGCCGCCGCGGCCACCGGCACCGCCAGGTAGGCCCACTCCAGCTGCGGCCACCAGCGTCGCACATACATCGCCAGCAGCAGCGGCGCCATCACCAGGCCCAGGCGGCCCAGCGTGCGCGCGCTCTCGCCGAGCACCGCGCAACCCGCGGCCAGGAACACCGCCGACGAGACGAACACCAGCGTGAACAGCGTCTCGAAGATGGGCGCGGCCGCGCCCTTGCTCCACGAGCTCAGCTGGTACGGCACCCACACCAGGCACATCACCGCCAGCACCGCCGCCAGCACGCGCGTGCGCCGCGCGCCGCCGCCGTCGCCTTCGGGCGTGAGGCTGGGCTTGATCAGCGGCAGCACGATCAGGCACAGGAGCCCGGTGATGCCGTCGATCATCAGCGTCTTCGGATAGCCCAGCGCCTCGATCGCGATGCCCTGCCAGGTGGCGGAGTAGGCGATCGCGAGGTTCATCATCGCCATGTAGGCGGTGAACTGCGTCGCCGCGACGGCCGGGTTGGTGACGTCCATGAAGATCGCCGAACGCGTGCCGTACATGAGGCCCTGCGCCACCGCATAGAGCAGCGTCGCGACCCACACCGCGCTGACCAGCGTGGCCGGCGCGATGCGCCCGCCTTGGGCGACCGGCATGATCCAGTCGTGCTGCGTCAGCACCGTCATCAGCCAGAACACCGGCAGGCTCATCAGCGCCAGGTAGACGAACAGCGTGCGCCGCCGGCCGAGCTTGTCCGACATCAGGCCGCCGACGACCATGAAGATCGCCGACACCACCTGGGTCCACAGGTTCAGCCACGCGATGCTGTCGTCGTCCATGCCGACCTCGACCGCGAGGTTGGACTGCAGCGCCAGGCCCAGGCTCATGGCACCTGCCGGCAGCAGCGCGAACCACAGGCCCGCGAACGCGCCGCGCGTGCCGACGAAGCTGCGGAACGCCTGCACCGAGAAGTGCTTCATCTCGGCCGCCGCGGCGGCGAGGCCGGCCGTGCGCTTGGGCGCCTCGTGGCGCGGCTCCTTCAGCGGCAGCACGATGAACACCGTCACCGCCGCGATGCAGCCGGCCACGAACATGAAGCCGCCCTTCAGGCCGATCAACGGCATCAGGAACAGCACGCCGCTGCCGCCCAAGGCCATGCCGATCGCCGCGCCGCCGAACATCACGCCGTTGGCCAGGCCGCGCTCGTCTTCATGCAGCGTGCTGACGGCCAGCGCGTCGATCGCGACGTCCTGCATCGCGCCGAAGCTGTTGTGGATCAGGAGCACCCCGGTCAGCACGCCGAGCTGCGCCGGCAGGTCCAGGCTGGTGCAGGCCAGCAGCGTGACGATCAGCATGATCTGCGTGCCGAGGATCCAGCCGCGCCGCCGCCCGAGCCGCTCGGACGTGAACACGTCGATGAAGGGACCGAAGGCCCACTTGAAGGCCCACGGCAGATAGAACGAGCCGACGAAGGCGCCGATCTCGGCCGGGCCGACGTCCTGCCTTCGCAGCTGCGTCGCGATCGCGGTGGCCGCGAAGCCGAGCGGAATGCCCTCGGTGATGTAGAGAAAGAAAAAGGCCGTCAGGCGGCCATAGCGGGTGGCGAGGAGATTCGGGAGGCGCATCGGCGAATTGTCCCGGAATCGGCGCGCCGCTTGCCCTGGCCTGGCTGACGTTCGTTCCCTGAAGGAGAGTCCCGATGGCCAATGAAACCGCCTTGAAGGTCGCGGTGCTGGTGGGCAGCCTGCGTGCCGCATCGCACAACCGCAAGCTCGCTCAGGCCCTGAAGGCCATGGCCGCGCCCAAGCTGGCCTTCGAGGAACTCGGCATCGGCGAGCTGCCGCTCTACAACGAGGAGCTCGACCAGAACCCGCCGCGCGCCTGGGTGGCGCTGCGCGACGCGATCCGCGCCAGCGATGCCGTGCTGTTCGTCACGCCCGAGTACAACCGCTCGGTGCCCGGTGCGCTGAAGAACGCCATCGACATCGGCTCGCGGCCCTATGGCAGCTCGGCCTGGAGCGGCAAGCCGGCGGCGGTGATCAGCGGCTCGCCGGGCGCGATCGGCGGCTTCGGCGCCAACCACCATCTGCGCCAGTCGCTGGTCTTCCTCGACATGCCGGTGCTGCAGCAGCCCGAGGCCTATATCGGCGGCATCGACAAGCTGTTCGATGCGCAAGGCGGCTTCGCGAAGGAAGACACGACGAAGCTGATGCGCAAGTTCCTCGATGCCTTCGAGCGCTGGATCCGCGCGAACGCGCCCGCCTAGCGCGCCGACAGCCGGCGCCGCAGCCAGCGCAGCACGCGGCCGAGCACCGGGAACATGTCGTAGACCGGCTGCGGGTCCCAGTGGTCGCGGTGCAGCACGATGCGTCCGTCGGCGCCGAAGCGCAGCTCGCTGGCGCCATCGAAGCGCTCGGTCAGCGTCTGGCCGTGGCGGCGAAAGCTGAAGGTCCACAGCAGCATCGCCGCGTCGCCCTCGATCGCCGCGATGCGGATGCGAAAGCGCGGCTGCGCGAGCTGCTCGAACATGTGCGCATAGACGCGCCGTATCGCATCCAGGCCCGCGGCGTCGTTGAATGGGTCGATGAAGCGCGCGTCGACCGCGTAGATCTCGTGCAGCGCGTCGAGCCGCGAGGCGGTCAGCGTCTCGAAGAAATACGCGACGCGTTGCACGCGCTCGTCGAGGCTGATGTGGCGGGCGGTTTCCATGATCTAGAGACCGGTGCTGCGGCGCACGGCCGCGACGTAGAGGCGATGCGGCAGCAGCCCGAGCAGCTTGAGCCGCATCGTGAAGCGCCACGGAAAGTGGATCTCGAAGCGCCCGCGCGCCCAGCCGCGCAGGATGCTGCGCGCGGCCTCGTCGGGCGTGATCAGCGAAGGCATCGTGAAGTCGTTGTGTGCCGTCAGCGCCGTGTCGACGAAGCCCGGATTGACCACCGAGACGCCGATGCCGCGAGGCGCGAGGTCGAGGTACAGCGTCTCGGCCAGGTAGTGCAGCGCCGCCTTGCTCGGGCCGTAGGCCAGCGCCTGCGGCAGGCCGCGGTAGCCGGCCACGCTGGCCACCAGGCTCAGGTGGCCGCTGCCTTGCGCGAGCAGCGCGGGCAGCAGTGCCTCGAGCAGCCGCGCGGCGCCAAGGTAGTTGACCTCGAGGTGGCGGGTGACCTCGTCGAGGTCGAAGGCGCTCGCGCGCATCGGCCGGTAGTGGCCGGCGCAGTACATCGCGAGGTCGATGCGACGGTGCGTCGCCAGCAGCTGCCGCGTCGCGGCGCGCAGAGCGTCGGCATCGGTCACGTCCAGCGGCAGCGCGAGGCTGCCGGGGTGCTCGCGAACGAAGGCTTCGAGCGCGCCGGCCTGGCGGGCCGAGACGATCACCACCGCGCCCTGCGCATGCAGCATCGACGCGGTCGCGCGGCCGATGCCCGACGACGCGCCGACGATCCACGCGACGCGGCCGCTCCATTGCTGCAGACGAGGATTGGCGGCCATGGCGCGTGCGATCTCAGGGCCGCGTGAAGGCCAGCGTGACTTCGCCGACGCGCACGCCCCACTTGCTCATCACCGCGCGGTTGATCACGGTGCGCTCGTCGACCTGGAACATCCAGTCGTCGAAGTCGATGTCCCAGGTGCGGCCGTCGACCGGCACGCGCAGCGTGTAGCGCCAACGAAAGGCGGCACCCGACTGCGCGCCTTCGGCCTGGCCGACCACGTCGTCGGCGCTGCCGCTGAAGCGGCCGTCCGGCCCGCGCACCAGACGCCAGACGCGGCGCTGGCGCTCGCCGTCGCTGAAGACGAAGTCCTCGTCGAGCACGCCCTGGTCGCCGTCCCAGCGAGCGTCCATGGTCACCGTGAAGCGCCGCAGTACCTTGCCGGAGCGGTCGCTGACGAGGCCATGCGCGAGCACGCGGCCGTCGAAGTAGCGGCGCAGGTCGAACTCGGGCCGCTCGTTGCGGTAGTCGGCCAGTTGCGGACCCGAGCAGCCGGCCAGCAGGCCGAGCAGCGCGAAGGCCGCCGCGATGCGTCGAAGCAGTTTCATGCGGGAACTCCCACGAAGTCGTTGCGCCGCCAGCGCCACAGCAGCGCGGCGGCCGCCAGCTTGAGCACGCACGGCAGCGCGACATAGCCGAGCGCGAGCGCCTGCAGCGCCTGCGCGTCGCGCGCGCCGGGCGCATAGCCGGCCAGCGCCAGCAGCGGCAGCGCGACGCCGGCGGCCAGGCCGAGGTTGAGCTTGGTCGCGGCGGTCCACCAGCCGGCATAGGCGCCCTCGGCCTGCAGCGCATGGCCGCCGCGTTGCACGACGCCGGTCAGCAGTGCGCCAGGCAGCACCAGGTCGGCGCCGAGCGCGATGCCGCTGGCGATGCAGACCGCGACGAAGCCGGCGCCGTCGCCCGGCCCCAGCGCCAGCGCGCCGGCAAAGCTCGCGACCGCGAGCAGCATCGCGGCCAGCCAGCAGCGTGCGAGGCCGTGGCGACGCACCGCGCGCAGCCACGGCCAGACCGCGAGCACCGCGGCGGCGAAATGGACGCCGAGGAACAGCGGCAGCGAGCCGGGCAGCTGCAGCCGGTCGCGCACGAAGAACACCAGCAGCGTCGCCGGGATCGCCGCCGCGATGCCGTTGAGCATGAACACCGCGAGCAGGCCGCGAAAGCGCGCATCGGCCAGCGGCTGTCGCCAGTCGCTGGTCGCTTCGACCTGCCGTGCCTCGACGCGCGGCGCGCACGCCAGGCCCCACAGGCCGAGCAGCATCGCGACCGCCAGCAGCGCGCTGGTCGCGCCCAGGCCGGCCTGGGCCGGCAGCACGCTCGCCAGCAGCACGCCGGCCACGCCCAGGCCCTCGCGCCACGCGGCAACGCGCGCGCGCTGCACGCGGTCGCCGCCCAGTCGCGCGCCCCAGGCCTGGTGCACGATGCTCGCGACGGTGTAGCCGAGGTAGGCCGCGATCAGCCCGCCCGCCAGCAGCGCGAGCGAGGCGCCGGGCGGCATCAGGAACAGCAGCGCGAAGCCGCTCGCCGCGACGATGCCGGCGCCGGCCGCGAGCAGCCAGGCGCTGCGCGTCGAGCGCGCGAACAGCCGGTCGACCGCCGGCCCGATGAAGGGGTCGAGCCCGGCGTCGACGAAGCGCGTCGCGAGCAGCAGCGTGCCGAGCAGCGCCAGCGGCAGGCCGTGCACGCGCGCGTAGTGATCGGGCAAGTTGACGTACAGCGGCAGCGCCAGAAAGGCCAGCGGCAGGCCCAGCGCGCCGTAGCGCAGCCCGGCCCAGGCCCCGATCGGCGCGGCGCTCGCGCTCACGCGGCGTTCCCCAGCAGTCGGCGGCGCAGCTGCGGCTCGGGGCTCGACTCGGCCAGCCAGAGGCCGAAGAAGCGGCGCGCGAACTCGGCTTCGGCGATCGTCGCGGTCGGCCGGCCGTTGTGCGCGAAGGCCGCAGTGCCGGGCGGGCGGTGCACGCCGCTGAGCCGGTCGCCGGGCGCGACGTCGGGGAACGCGCGCTCCATCGCCGCGCGCCACGCGCCGGCGCGGGCTTCGTCGATCGGCTGCACCCGGCTTATCAGCTCGATCGAGCGCTGCGCGATCGCGCGGCCTTCGAGCGTGCGCGCGTAGACCAGCTCCAGCGCGAAGGGCTCGCGCTCGTAGCTCGCGGCGCTGAAGCCGGGCTCGGCCCACAGCCGCGCTTCGTAGACCGCGAAGCCGAGAAAGCGCAGCTCGCCACGCCCGACCAGCCGCGCGCGCGGCAGCGCCGCCGCGATCTCCGGCGCGGGCGCCTCGCCTTGCGCACGCGCGAGCCACGGCCATGCCGGCAGCGCAGCGAGCAGCGCGAGGCGCGCGCGCTCAGGCCGCGCGCTGCAGCGTGAACTGGACGACGTCGGTGCTGCCATGGTCGAAGGCCGCCTCGCAGTACGCGAGATAGAAGTTCCAGATGCGCCAGAAGCGATCGTCGAAGCCCTGCGCGCGCACCTCGGCTTCGCGCGCGAGGAAGTCGTGCCGCCAGCGGCGCAGCGTCTCGGCGTAGTCGCGGCCGAAGGCCAGGCGCCGCACGATCTCGAAGCCGTGGCGCCGTGCTTGCGCCTCGAACGCGGCGACGCTCGGCAGCAGGCCGCCGGGGAAGATGTACTGCTGGATGAAGTCGGTCGAGCGCAGGTAGCGTTCGAACAGGTCGTCGCGGATCGTGATGCTCTGGATGCACGCGCGCCCGCCCGGCGCGAGGCAGCGCTGCAGCGTGCGGAACCAGTCGTCCCAGTAGGCATGGCCGACCGCCTCGAACATCTCGATCGACACCACGGCGTCGAACGGTTCGTGCGCGAACTCGCCCGGCAGGTCGCGGTAGTCCTGCAGGCGCAGGTCGACGCGCGATTCGAGGCCGGCCGCCCCGATGCGCTCGCGGCCCCACGCGAGCTGCTCGCGCGACAGCGTGACACCGGTGACGCTGGCGCCGAACTCGGTCGCGGCGGTCTGCGCGAGCCCGCCCCAGCCGCAGCCGATCTCGAGCACGCGCGAACCGTCGCGAACGCCGGCTTCGCGCAAGCTGCGCCGCAGCTTGGCGCGCTGCGCGTCGGCCAGCGGCTGCGCGAGATTGCCGTCGAACCAGGCGCTCGAGTAGCTCATGGTCTCGTCGAGCCACAGCGCGTAGAACGGGTTGCCGAGGTCGTAGTGCGCGTGGATGTTGCGCGCGCTGCCGCGGCGCGAGTTGCGGTGGAGCGCATGGCGCAGCCGGTGCAGCGCCGAGCCCCACCAGGAGCCGTACAGCACGCGCTCGAGCGCCTCGCGGTTGGCCAGCATCAGGCCGATCAGCGCCGGCAGGTCGGGCGTGTCCCAGTCGCCTTCGATATAGCCCTCGGCGAAGCCGATGTCGCCCGAGCGCAGCACGCGCTCGAAGCAGCGCAGGTCGCGCACGCGCAGCGCGGCATGCGGCGCGCCGCGGCCCAGGCGCAGCTGGGCGCCGTCGGGCATCGACAGCTCGAGCTGGCCGACGGGCAGGCGTTCGAGCAGGCGCATCACGCTGCGCGTCGCGTAGGGCAGGCGCCGCATCGTCGCGAGCGGCGCGGGGCTGGCAAGCTGAGGATTCATCGCGTCACGAAGCGCTCGGGCGCCGCAGGTTGACGGTGGAAGGGCACGCGCTTGGCCGCCAGCCGCAGCGCCTGCCAGTGGATGCGCGCGACGATGCCCAGCGTCAGCAAGGGCATGCGCAGCAGCGCGCGCCGCGCGCTCGCGGCGGCCAGCGGCTCGAGCTCGCCATGCGCGCCGGTCAGCAGCAGGGCGCCGTCGGCGTCGTGGTGGTCGATGCGCACCGCGGTGCGGCGCATCGACTCGTCGCGCTCGAAGCGAAAGCGGTAGTGGCCCTCGATCGCGCAGAACGGAGACACATGGAAGACCTTGCGCGCCTGCACTTCCTCGCCCCAGCGCAGCGAGGGCCCGGACATCAGGTAGGCGTGGCGCTCGCCGAAGGTGTTGTTGACCTCGGCCAGCGCCGCGGCCAGCGAGCCGTCGGCGCGGTGCGCGTACCAGAGGCTGACCGGCTTGAAGGTGTGGCCCAGCACGCGCGGGTAGGTGTGCAGCCAGACCTCGCCGTCGGCCTCGTCGCGCAGGCCCTCGGCGGCCAGCAGCTCGTCGAACCAGGCGAGCGCGTCGTCGCGGCCGTCGCCGTGGTCGGCGTCGTGGAAGGACAGCGCCGCGAAGCGGTTGCGGTGCAGCGCGGGCTCGGGCCGATCGCGCAGCGTGCGCATCGGCAGCATCAGGAAGTAGTGGCGATAGCGAAAGGCGTTCTCGCGCGGGCGCAGCCGCCGGTGCCAGACCTCGCCGAAGCCGATCAGCGCGCGCGCGTCCATCTCAGGCGGCGCCTTGCAGCGGTTGCGCGCGGGCGGCGAGCAGGGCCTCGGCGGCAGACAGGCCCGAGGCCAGGCCGTCCTCGTGGAAGCCGTAGCCGGTCCAGGCGCCGCAGAACCAGGTGCGGCGCGCGCCCTGCAGCTCGGGCACGCGGCGCTGCGCGTCGATCGCGGCCTGGTCGAACACCGGGTGCGAATAGACGAAGCGGCGCAGCACGTGCCCGGCGCGCGGCTCGCGCAGCGGATTGAGCGTCACGATCACCGGCGTGCGCCACGGCAGCGGCTGCAGCTGCTGCAGCAGGTAGTGCAGGCACACGCCGCGATCGTCGGCGCCGGTGCCGCCGGCCTCGTAGTTCCAGGCCGCCCAGGCGCGACGGCGGCGCGGCAGCAGGCCGGCGTCGGTGTGCAGCACCGCCTGGTTGGGCCGGTAGCGGATCGCGCCGAGCACGCTGCGCTCGTCGGGCGAGGCGCCGTCGCCGAGCAGCGCGAGCGCTTCGTCGCTGTGGCAGGCCAGCACGACGTGGTCGAAGTGCTCGAAGGCGTCGAGCGTGCGCACGTGCACGCCGGCGTCGTGGCGCTCGATCGCCAGCACCGGCGTCGACAGGCGGACATCGGGCAGCCGCTCGACGATGCGCCGCACATACTGCCGCGAGCCGCCGCGCACCGTGTGCCACTGCGGCCGCTGCTCGATCTGCAGCAGGCCATGGTTGTGGCAGAAGCGGATCAGCGTCGCGATCGGGAAGCGCAGCATCTGGTCGGTCGGGCACGACCAGATGCAGGCGATCATCGGCAGCAGGTACCAGTGCCGGAACGGCTCGCCGAAACGGTGGCGATCGAGGAACTCTGCCACCGGCTCGCGCAGGGCCGCATCGCCGCCCTCGCGCGCCAGCTCGGTCGCGACGCGGTTGAAGCGCACGATGTCGGCCAGCATGCCCCAGAACGCCGGGCGCAGCAGGTTGCGGCGCTGCGCGAACACGCTGGCCAGGTTGCTGCCCGCCCACTCGACGCCGCGCGACTGCACCGAGAACGACATGTCCGACGCCGCGGTCTCGACGCCGAGCTCGTCGAACAGCGCCACCAGCTTCGGATAGGTGCGGTGGTTGAAGACCAGGAAACCGGTGTCGACGCCGTGCACGATGCCTTCGAGCTCGATGTCGACCGTGTTCGCATGGCCGCCGAAATGCCCGCCGGCCTCGAACAGCGTGACCTGGCGTCCCGCGGCATGAAGCCGCCGCGCGGCCGCGAGGCCCGAGACGCCGGAACCGATGACTGCAATACGTTCCACGTCGTTTGAACCGGTTGGTATGAAACGAATACTAGTCGGTTCACAAAATGACCGTCAAGTTCTTGTGGTGTACCGATGGGTTCAAGTGCGGCTTAGAATAGCGCCATGGCCAACGTCTCCTACCGCGATCAGGTGCTGCGTCTGCGCGAGGACGCGATCGTCAGCGCGGTCAACCGCCTGCTCGCGACCAAGGGCTACGACCTCATGACGGTCGACGAGGTCGCGGCCGAGGCCGGCCTGGCCAAGGCGAGCCTCTACAAGCACTTCACCTCGAAGGAGGAGCTGGCCGCCGCGGCGATGGTGCGGGTGCTCGAGCGCGCGACCGAGCAGGTCGACGCGCTCGACGCGCAGCCGCAGCGGCCGGTGATCGAGCGGCTCGAGGCGATCGTGCGCTGGACGCTGGAGGTGCAGCTGGCCGGCGAGATGCCCAGCCTGCCGTCGCAGAATTCGCGCCTGACCGATGCGTTGCGCGGCCACGCGGCCTACATGGAACGGCTGGTGGTGCTCAGCGACAAGCTCGGCGACTGGATCTCGCGGGCGCAGTCGGAGTCGACGCTGAACCCGGCGCTGCCGCCCGAGATGGTGCTGTTCACGCTGTTCGCGCGCGCCTGCGATCCGGTGCTGGGGCTGCTCAAGGCCGGCGGCCAGCACGCCGACCAGCAGATCATCGACTGGCTGGTCGCGACCACCTTCGACGGCCTGGGCACCGGCGCGCGGCGCGCGGTGGCGGCGCCGAAGCCGGCGGCGCGCAGCGTCAAGGCCGTGCGAGCCCGCTGAGGCGCCGAGGCGCCGACGCGCCGACGCGTCTTCGGGCTTCACCGGCTGTGCAGCCGCACCCGGCTGCGCGAACATCGCGCGATGCTTCAAGGTGCCCAGGTCATCGTTCTCGCGACGCCGGTCTTTCTCGGCCTGATCGCGATCGAATTCATCGTCGGTTGGCGGCGCGGCCGCAATACCTATCGCGTCAACGACGCGCTCAACAGCATCGGCCTGGGCATCCTGAGCCAGCTGACCGGCGTGTTCGGCCAGCTGGTGATGCTGGGCATCTACACGCTGGCCTGGCAGCACCTGGCGCTGTTCGAGCTGTCGGCTTCGTCGTGGTGGGTTTGGTTGTCGGCGCTCGTGCTGTACGACTTCCTCTACTACTGGAACCACCGCATGGGCCACACCGTCGCGGTGCTGTGGGCCGCGCATGTGGTGCATCACCAGAGCGAGGACTACAACCTCTCGACCGCGCTGCGCCAGCCCAGCAGCTACTTCCTGCTGAGCTGGATCTTCTACCTGCCGATGGCGGTGCTCGGTTATCCACCGCTGGTCTACGCGGTGGTCGGCCTGGTCGACCTGCTCTACCAGTACTGGGTCCATACGCAGCAGATCAATCGCATGGGCTGGTTCGACCGCTGGTTCTGCGCGCCGAGCAACCACCGCGTGCACCACGCGGTGAACGATCGCTACCTCGATCGCAACTACGGCGGAATCCTGCTCGTGTGGGACCGCCTGTTCGGCAGCTGGGAGCCCGAACACGACGACGAGCCCGTCGTCTACGGCACGCGCAGCCCGCTGCGCAGCTGGAACCCGCTGTGGGCCAATCTCGAGGTCTACGCGGCGCTGGCGCACGACAGCTGGCATGCGCGCTCGTGGGCCGACAAGCTGCGCGTGTGGCTCAAGCCGCCGGGCTGGCGTCCGGCGGACGTGGCCGAGCGCTTTCCGAAGCCGGCGTTCGACATCGAGCGCGTGCGCAACGATCGCTACGACCCGCCGCTGAGCCTCGCGCAGCAATGGGTCGCGATCGCGCTGTTCGTCGTGCTGCTGGCCGGCGCCCTGGGCTTCCTGTGGGTCGCGCACACGCTGGCGTGGACAGCGCAGCTGGGCTGCATCGCGGCGCTGGCCGTGGGGCTGTGGCTGGTCGGCGTGGTCAGCACGCCGCGAGCGCGCGAGAGCGCAGCGCCGCTACGCGCCTGACGAGAACAGGTCCGGCCCGCTGCCCTTGGGCGGCACGACGCCGAGATGCCGATATGCCGCCAGCGTCGCGATGCGCCCGCGCGGCGTGCGCTGCAGGAAGCCCTGCTGGATGAGATAGGGCTCGATCACGTCCTCGATCGTGCCCGCCTCCTCGCCGATCGCCGCGGCCACGTTGTCCAGCCCCACCGGCCCGCCGTCGAAGCGATGGATCACTGCTTCGAGCAGCTTGCGGTCCATCACGTCGAAGCCTTGCGGATCGACGTCGAGCATGGCCAGCGCCTTGTCGGCGATGGTGCGGCCGATGTGGCCCTGGGCCTTCACGTCGGCATAGTCGCGCACGCGGCGCAGCAGCCGGTTGGCGATGCGCGGCGTGCCGCGCGAGCGCCGCGCGATCTCGATCGCACCCTCGGCATCGATCGGTGCATTGAGCAGCCCGGCCGAGCGCGTGACGATGCGCGCCAGCTCCTCGTGCGTGTAGAACTCCAGCCGCGCGACGATGCCGAAGCGGTCGCGCAACGGATTGGTCAGCATGCCGGCGCGCGTCGTCGCGCCGACCAGGGTGAAGGGCTGCAGCTCGAGCTTGATCGAGCGCGCCGCGGGGCCCTCGCCGATCATGATGTCGATCTGGTAGTCCTCCAGCGCGGGGTACAGGATCTCCTCGACGACCGGGCTCAGCCGGTGGATCTCGTCGATGAAGAGCACGTCGTTGCGCTCGAGGTTGGTGAGGATGGCGGCCAGGTCCTTGGGCTTTTCGAGCACCGGCCCCGAGGTCTGGCGCAGGTTCACGCCCAACTCGGCCGCGATGATGTGCGACAGCGTCGTCTTGCCCAGGCCCGGCGGGCCGAACAGCAGCACGTGGTCGAGCGCCTCGGCGCGCTTCTTGGCCGCGCCGATGAAGATCTCCAGCTGCTCGCGCGCCTTGGTCTGGCCGACGTACTCGTGCAGGTCCTTGGGCCGCAGCGCCCGCTCGACCGCCTCTTCGTTGGGCGAGCCGGGTGCGGCGCTGACCACGCGCGGCAAGGGCGCGCCGGCAGCAAAGTCGTCGGTCTGGATGCTCATGCGCGAATTGTGCGCGAGCTGCGGCGGCCAGCCCGAACTGCAGCTGGCCGCGCGGGCCTGGGAGGCGTGCCAGTCCGTCACAGTCCGCGGACTTGAGCCTCGTTTCTCCGGGGATGCCCGTTTCACCTCACTGCCGAAAATTCTCCCTATGAAGGATGAGCGGCAATGAAAGGCATCGTCTTCACGGAGTTCCTCGACTTCGTGGCGCTTCGCTACGGCGACGACATGGTCGACGACATCGTCGACGACTGCGAGCTGCCCAGCGGCGGCGCCTACACGTCGGTGGGCACCTACGGCCACGACGAGATGGCGGCGCTGGGCGGCGCGCTGGCCGCGCGCACGCAGGAGGCGATCGGTGACTTGGTGCGCGGCTTCGGCGAGCATCTCGCCGGCAGCTTCGCGCGGGCCTATCCGGTGTTCTTCGAGCGCAGCAGCGACCTGTTCGATTTCCTCGAGAGCGTCGAGGGGCACATCCACGTCGAGGTTCGCAAGCTCTATCCGGACGCGGAACTGCCGTCCTTCATCGTCGAGGAGCGCGGTGCCACGCGCATGGTGCTGCTCTACCGCAGCCCGCGCCGGCTGAGCCGGCTCGCCGAGGGCCTGATCCGCGGTTCGGCGCGCGAGTTCGATTGCGAGATCAGCGTCGCCGCGACGACGCCGCCGGGCGGCGACGGCACCGAAGTGCGCTTCGTGATCGAGCGGCTGTGAGGTGATCGTGTCCGAGGATCTGCAGGATCGCGCGGCCGGCGCCGAGGGTGGCGAGCCGGACCTGCTCGATCGCGTCGCGCGGTTGCAGCGGCGCATCGATCGCGAACGTCGCGCGCGCCACGAGGCCGAGCGCCTGCTCGAGACCAAGTCGCTCGAACTCTACGAGGCCAACCGAGCGCTGAGCGCGCTGGCGGCCGATCTCGAGGCGCGCGTCGCGCAGCGCACCCGCGAACTCTCGGCCGAGCGCCAGCATGCGCTGGAGATGGCCGAGGTCGATGCGCTGACCGGCATCGCCAACCGTGCCTGCTTCACGCGCCGGCTGCACGAGCTGCTGCTCGAGGCCGACCGCACCAAGCCCTGCGTGTGCGCGCTGCTGATCGATCTCGACGACTTCAAGAACGTCAACGACACCCTGGGGCATGCGGCCGGCGACGCGCTGCTGATCGAGGTCGCGCGCCGGCTGGTGGCCGCCGTGCGGCCGGGCGACCTGGTCGCGCGCCTGGGCGGCGACGAGTTCGCCGTCATCGCACGCACGGGCGATCCGAACCACGGCGCGCCGGCGATGGCGCACCGGCTGCTGCGTGCGCTCGCGCGCCCGGCCGAGATCGACCATCGCGCCGTGCCCTGCGGCGGCTCGATCGGCGTCGCGCAGGCCGACGGCGTCGATGCCGACGAGCTGCTGCGCAACGCCGACCTGGCTCTGTACGCCGCCAAGCGCGCCGGGCGCGGCCGCGTCGCGGCCTTCGAGCCGCGCATGCGCGACGAACTCGAGCGCCGCGCCGCCGTCGAGGCGCAGGTGCGCGAGGCGGTCGAGCGTGATCGCATCGAACCCTGGTACCAGCCGGTGTTCCGGCGCGCCGAGCAGCGCTTCGCCGGCGCCGAGGTGCTGGCGCGCTGGCACCTGCCCGATGGCGAGGTGCGCGCGCCGGCGGCGTTTCTCGGCACCGTCGAGGCGCTGGGCCTGCTCGACACGATGATGGAGAACATGCTGCGGCGCGCCTTTCGCGAGGCCTTGCCGGCGGTGCGCTCGGGGGCGATGGAGTACCTGACGATCAACGTCTCGCCCTCGCAGTTCAACAAGGGCTGGGCCCAGAACCGGCTGCCGCTGCTGCTGGAGGAGACCGGTTTTCCGGCGCGTGCGCTGATCGTCGAGATCACCGAGACCGCGCTGCTGAACGACATGGAACGAACCCGCGCGATGCTGGCGGCGCTCACCGGGCGCGGCATGCGCATCGCGATCGACGACTTCGGCGTCGGCTATTCCAACTTCTCGCTGCTGCGCCAGCTGCCCTTCCACGTGCTCAAGCTCGACCGCACCCTGGTGTGCGACATCGAGACCGACGAGCAGGCGCAGGCGCTGGCCGAGTGCATCCTCGAGCTGGCGGCGCGGCTGAACATCAAGGTGGTGGCCGAGGGCGTCGAGACGGCGGGACAGGCCGAGCTGCTGTCGGCCGCCGGTTGCGTCGGCATGCAGGGCTACTGGTTCGCGCGGCCGCAGCGCGCGCTGGGCACCTGGTTCGCGGCGAGCTGAGCGCGCGGCCCGCGCCGCGGCTCGTTCAATGCTGATCCGGGTCGGCGGCGCGGCGCTGCATCGGGCCGGCAGGCGGCCGTGACGACGTGTCGCCGCCGGAAGACGCGGACCCGTCGTCGTCGTAGCTGTCGTAGCGCGCGATGTCGATGATGCCGTCCTGCGTCGCGAAGGCCACGCGGTTGCGGCCGCGGTTCTTGGCGTGATAGAGCGCGCGGTCGGCGCGCTGGCACAGCGCGTCGGGCGCGAGATCGTGCGGCGTCGAGATCGCCACGCCGATGCTGACGGTGGTCGTCATGCGGTTGCGCGCGGCCAGCGGCACCACCAGTTCGGCGATCGTCTGGCGCAGCCGCTCGGCGTTGTGGATCGCTTCCTCGCGCGGGCAGTGCGGCATCAGCACGACGAACTCCTCGCCGCCGTAGCGGGCCACCACGTCGCCGAGCCGAAAGCTCACGCGCGCGCGCGCCGCGACCGCCTTGAGCACCTCGTCGCCGGCGGCGTGGCCGTAGGTGTCGTTGATGCGCTTGAAGTGATCGAGGTCGAGCATCATCACCGACAGCGGATGGCGGTGGCGCTGCGCCTGCGCGAGTTCGCGCGTGGCCGCCTCGAAGAACGCGCGCCGGTTCGGCAGCCCGGTCAGGAAGTCGGTGTTCGACTGCTCGCGCAGCTGCGCGATCAGGCCATCGCGTTCGAGTTCGAGCACGCGCCGCTCGAGGCTGCGCTGCTTGAGTGTCTGCGTGGCGCGCAGGATGTCGGCGATCTCGTCGTCGGCCAGCACCTCGGGCACCTCGCGTTCGAGGTCGCCGTCGGCCAACGCGGTGATCAGCGCGCTCGAATCGGCCAGCGGCAGCACGATGCGCCGACGGATCACCACCAGCATCGCCCCGAGCGTCGAGACCGCCAGCAGCAGCAGGGCGCCGACGACCAGCAGCGCGACGCCGGCGCGCGCGCGATCGGCCTTGGCGCGGCGCATCGCGTCGTCGAGCAGCGCGTCGCGCAGTTCGACGATCGGGTTCATGTCCGGCACGTAGCGCGCCGCGAACTCGGCGGGGTCCAGGCCATAGCGGCCATCGGTGCTGCCGGCGTGCATCACGTCGTCGAGCAGCTGCTGCGCATTCGAGAAGTAGCGCCGCTGGACCAGCTGCGCGGCGGCAGCGACCGCCTCGGAAGGCACCTCGCTCGACAACCGGCCTTGCAGCAGCGCATAGAGCTGGTCGATGCGCCCGCGCGTGTGGTCGATGCGGGTCTGCTCCTGGCGCGTGAACGGCTGCTGCGCGGTCAGCGCGGCGGTGAAGTGCGAGCCGAGCTGGCCGGCGTACTCGCGCAGGTCGGCGGCCAGGCGCGCGCCGATCAGCGTGTCCGACAGCGCCGGGTAGATCTCCTGCGCGCTGCGCGCATACCAGCCGATCGTCGGCGTGAGCATCGGGATCACCTCGATCATCCGGCCGACCGCCCGGTTGATCTCGGCACCGGCGCGCTGCGCGCGCGGTTGCACCGCGAGCGCATCGACGGCGCGGCGCGCCTCGTGCAGCGCGGCGCGTGCCTGGGCGACGCGCTCGGCCTGGCCGGCATCGTCGTCTGCCAGTTGGCGCTCGAGCTCGTCGAAGGCGGCATCAGTGCTCGCGCGCGCCTCGGCGAGGCGCCGCTGCTTGGCCGCGTCGGGCGGATCGCCGTCGCCCATCACGCCGTTGGCGGGACCGCGTTCGCGCGAGGCCATCTCGGCCACCACCAGCGCGCTGCGCAGGCCGGCGAGCCGCTCGACGCCGATGCGCGCGTCGTGATAGACGCGCCATTCGTCCCAACCGATGTGCAGCAGCATCGCCGCGACGGGGAGGATCAGCAGGGCCGCCAGCAGGCGGAAAAGTCGCGTGAGGCGCATGGTCCGGCGGGTTCGGTGGGCGGCCCCAACGTCGCCGAGGAATCCGTGCTGCGACTGCTGGAGTACTGAAGCGCAGCATGCCTACAACTGCTTACAGCGGCCATGCCGAGAACGCGGCCTCGTGGGCCAAGCACAACGCGCGTCGGCTCGCCCGGGCACCGGGATTGCCGATTCCCGGTACCGGAAGCCATCAATCCCGATGGCCTCCATCGATCATCTGGAGGTATGTGATGAATCGACTCGATCGGATACGAACCAGCGCCAGTGCTGCCGTCGTGACGGCGGCGGCCCTGGCTGGATTGGCCGGCTGCGCCGGCATGTCCCATCAGGACAAGGCGACGGCCGTCGGTGCCGGCGTCGGCGCCGTCGGTGGCGCGGTGCTGACCAATGGCAGCGCGTTGGGAACGGTGGGCGGCGCGGCGGTCGGTGGCGTGGTCGGCCACGAAGTCGGCAAGGACAAGAAGAAATGAGGATGACCGCGGTCGTGCTGGCGCTGACCTCCTGTCTCAGCGCCGGCGCGATGGCCGCTCCCCCGGCAGGAAGCGTCCAGTCGCCCCAGTCGCGCTATCAGCTCGAGCGCGCCGAGTGCCTCAGCGGTGACAGCGCCGAATCACGCAGCGATTGCCTGCGCGAGGCAGGTGCTGCCCGCAACGAGCGCGGCAAGCTGGCGTCCGGCGAGACCGAGGCCCAGTACGCACGCAACCAGACGCTGCGCTGCGAACCCTTGCCGGTGCCCTACCGCGAGGCCTGCCTGGCGCGCATGAGCGGCCAAGGCACGACCAGCGGCAGCGTCGAAGGCGGCGGCATCCTGCGCGAGCTCACCGTCATCGAGGTCGGCACGCCGCCACCGGCGCGCTGAAGCCTGTATTCGCGGGACCGGCCTCAGCCGGCCTTCGGATACAGGACCATCTGCGTGCAGCGAAACAGCGCGATCGTCTTGCCGCTCTCTCGGTGCGTGACGACCGAGTCCCAGACATGGGTCTGGCGGCCGATGTGCACCGGCGTCGAGAGGCATTCGATCGTGCCTTCGCGCGCGGTGCCGAGGTGGTTGCTCTTGAGTTCGATGGTCGTGAAGCCGCTGGCGCCTTCGGGCAGGTTGGCGACGCAGCCGTAGCCGGCGCAGGTGTCGGCCAGCGTCACGACGCTGCCGGCATGCAGGAAGCCGTTGGGCGCCATCAGCTCGCGGCGCACCGCGAGCTCGGCGTGGACGGCCTGGCGGTCCAGCTTCAGGATCACGATGCCCAGATGGCCGGGCAGGTAGGCGCGGCCGAATTCGTTGAGCTGCTGCGCGTCCATGTTCAGTCGACGAAGAAGTCGGGGATCAGGTCCTTGTTGCCCGGCGTCACGGCGTATTGGTCGAAGTCGCTCACGCCGTGCTCGGCGAGCAGCGTGTCGTCGATGAAGAAGTTGCCGGTGGTCGTCTTCGCGTCGCTGGTGAGGATGATGTGCGCAGCGTCGGCCAGGATCTGCGGCGTGCGGCACTTGGCGACGTCGACGCCGGGAATCATCTGCAGCGCCGCGGTCGCGATCGCGGTGCGCGGCCACAGGCTGTTGACCGCGATGCCGTAGGCCTTGAACTCGGCCGAGTGGCCCAGCGTGCATTCGCTCATGCCGTACTTGGCCATCGTGTAGGCCACATGCATCTTGAACCAGTGCGCCTTCATCGACAGCGGCGGGCTCATGTTGAGCACGTGCGGGTTGCGGCCGTTCTCGGCCGCCTTGATGAGATGCGGCAGGCAGGCCTGGGTGCACAGGTAGGTGCCGCGCACGTTGACGCCGAACATCAGGTCGAAGCGCTTCATCGGCGTCATGTGCGTCGGCGTGAGGCTGATCGCGCTGGCGTTGTTGACCAGGATGTCGATGCCGCCGAAGCGCTCGACGGTCTGCGCGATCGCGGCCAGCACGCTGGCTTCCTCGCGGATGTCGCCGGCGATCGGCAGTGCCTGGCCACCGGCCGCGACGATCTCCTCGGCGGCGCTGTAGATCGTGCCGGGCAGCTTCGGGTTCGGGTCGGTGGTCTTGGCGATCAGCGCGATGTTGGCGCCGTCGGCGGCCGCGCGCTTGGCAATCTCCAGGCCGATGCCGCGGCTCGCGCCGGTGATGAAGAGGGTCTTGCCCTTGAGGCTGTTGTTGCTCATGCGTGTCTCCTGGTGATGTTGTTCAGTTCAAAGCAAACGGGTGGCGATGTGGCGTGCGACGGCCTCGCCGCACAGGCGGTAGACCGGCTCGCCGGGATGGAAGCCGTCGCTGGCCATCACGTCGGGGCCGAGGCGCAGCTCGTCCATCGGCGCGAGGCTGGCGTCGTCGCGCCGCGCGGCCCAGGCAGCGAGCGCGCGGTTGAGCCGCCGCGCGTCGCGGCCGACGACTGCGCGCAGCGGATTGGGCAGCAGCGGGAACTCGTGCATCGGCGGCAGCGGCGTGAAGACCGTGTGGCGAACGCCGTGGCGCTCGCGCAGTCGCGCGGTCAGCGCCTCGCGCGCGATCAGCACGCGGTGCGGTGCGAGCTGGTCGACCACGTCGTTCACGCCGAGCACCGCGACGCCGATGTCGGCGCGCGTGTCACGGCCATGCGCATCGAGCAGGTCGAGCATCGCCTCGGAGTTGACGCCGCTCTTGGCGACGAGGCGCCAATGGATCGGACGCTGGCTGTGTTGACGAAGCGCGCGCAGCAGATGACCGGTGAGGGCGACTTCCTGCGTCGCGACGCCGACGCCGGCGGCCGATGAATCGCCGACGACGAGCAGCGTGATGGGCTCGCCCGTGCCATCGACCACGCCTTCGCGCGGGCCTTCGGCCTCGGGCAGCGTCGGTGCCTTGCGTCGCGCCAAGCGCGCCTGGGCGAGCAGCAGCGGGCCTAAGGCGATCTTGGCGAGCGTCGTCATGACGAGCTCAGAATTTCGTGTAGTCGGGCTTGCGCTTCTCGAAGAAGGCCTGGAAGGCCTCGCGCGCTTCGGGGCTGCGCAGCTGCTTGGCGAACACCTCGCCCTCGACGGCGATCGTTTCCTTGATCAGCGCGGCGCTGGCGCGCGTCATCAGCTTCTTGGTCTCGCGCACGGCGGCGGGCGGCAGGCCGTTGAAGCGCTCGGCGACGCGGCGCGCATGCGCGACCACTTCGCTGGCCGGCAGCACCGCGTTCGCGATGCCGAGTTCCACCGCCTCGGCGCCGGTCATCGGATCGCCCAGCAGCAGCTTCTCGGACGCGCGCGTGCGGCCCATCAGCTGCGGCACCAGCAGGCTCGAGCTGAACTCGGCCACCAGGCCCAGGCTGGTGAAGGGCATCGCCAGGCGCGCCTCGTCGGAGACGTAGACCAGGTCGCAGTGCAGCAGCATCGTGGTGCCGATGCCGATCGCGCCACCGGTGACGGCGGCGATCACCGGCTTGTCGCAGCCCAGCAGCGCCTCCATGAACTTGAACACCGGCGAGTCGGCGCCTTGCGGCGGGCGCTGCATGAAGTCTTCGAGGTCGTTGCCCGAGGTGAAGATGCCGGGCTGGCCGGTGATCAGGATCGCGCGCACGCTCGAGTCGAGCTGCGCGTCGAGGATGGCGTCGGCCATGGCCTGGTACATCGCCATCGTGATCGCGTTCTTCTTCTCGGGTCGCGCGATCTCGACGGTGGCCACGCCGTTCAGCGTTGCGGTCTTGATGCTCATTCGTTCGTCTCCTGGAGGCGTGCGGGGAAAGTGAAATCAGGCAGCGCGCGCGAGCCACTGGCCGACCTGCGGCCACAGCGTGCTCTCGAAGCGCTTGCGAAAGAAGCCGAAGTGTCCGATCTGCTTGGCGCCGATGTCGCTCGGCGCGATGCGCTTCATGGTCTTGGCGCTGCCGCTGTAGAAGCCGTGGATCGACGCCGTGTTGGCGGCCGACATGTATTCGTCGTCGGTGAACGAGAGGCTCAGCAGGGGCGCGCGGATCGCCGCGTAGCGCTCGCGCCATGCTGCGCCGCCTTCGCTCATCAGGTAGTCGCGATGGAGACACCAGCGCCGCCACTGCGTCATCACGCCCAGCGGCAGGTCGCCGATCTTCTTGAGCCGCTTGCCGGGGAAGTAGCCCGCCAGCGGCATCACGACCGGGCAGACCACGAACCACAGCCACCAGACGTACAGCCGCAGCTTCCAGGCGTTTTGCAGCCAGTAGCCGCTGCCGCAGCCGACCGTGACGATGCTGGCCACGCGCTCGTGACCCGGCACCATGCCGACGATCTGGCCGCCCAGGCTGTGGCCGATCCAGTGCAGCTTGGCGCCATGCGCCGCGCGCGATTCGAGGAAGCGCAGCGCCGCCGCGGTGTCGCGCTCGGCCCAGGTGCTGACATCGGCCTCGAAGCCGCGCAGCGACTTCGCATGCGCATCGAGGCGCGAGGCGCCGATGCCGCGGTAGTCGAAGCACAGCACCAGATGGCCCTGCGCTGCGAGCCATTGCGCGAAGTCGGCATAGAAGCGCTGCGGCACGCCCATCGCGGGCGCGAGCAGCACGGCGGTCTTCGCGTTCACGGCATCGCCGTGCAGCGTGCCGGACAGCGAGTAGCCGTCGTCGGCGATAAAGCGAACAGCCTGCATCATCGATTTGTCTCCCGATGAAGCGAGGGCCGCCGAAGCGTTGTGCGCAGCGGCGGCCCTCTCGTATCGACGCAGATCGTGCGTCAGACGCGTTCGAAGATGCCCGCGGCACCCTGGCCGGTGCCGACGCACATCGTCACCATGCCGTACTTCAGGTTGTGGCGACGCAGCGCGTGCACGACCGTCGCCGCGCGGATCGCGCCGGTGGCGCCCAGCGGGTGGCCCAGCGCGATCGCGCCGCCCATCGGGTTGACCTTGGACGGATCGAGGCCGACGCTGTTGATCACCGCGAGCGATTGCGCCGCGAAGGCTTCGTTGAGCTCGATCCAGTCGATCTGGTCTTGCGTGAGGCCTGCGTACTTCAGCGCGGCCGGGATCGCTTCAATGGGGCCGATGCCCATGATCTCCGGCGGCACGCCGCGCGCCGCGAAACTCACGAAGCGCGCCAGCGGCTTGAGGTCGTACTGCTTGATCGCGCGCTCGGACGCGAGGATCAGCGCGCCGGCGCCGTCGCTGGTCTGCGAGCTGTTGCCGGCGGTCACGCTGCCCTTGGCGGCGAACACCGGGCGCAGCTTGGCCAGGCCTTCGAGCGAGGTGTCGGGGCGCGGGCCTTCGTCGATGTCGACCGTGCGGCGCTTGACGATGGTCTCGCCGGTGGCGAGGTCGGGCGTGCGCGACAGCACCTCGATCGGCGTGATCTCGTCCTTGAACTCGCCGGCCGCGATGGCCTTGAGCGCACGCTGGTGCGACTCGAGCGAGAAGGCGTCTTGCGCCTCGCGCGAGACCTTCCACTGCTCGGCGACCTTCTCGGCGGTGATGCCCATGCCGTAGGCGATGCCGATGTCCTCGTTGCGCTCGAAGATGGCGGGGTTGAACGAGGGCTTGTTGCCGCCCATCGGCACCATGCTCATCGACTCGGCGCCGCCGGCGATCATCACGTCGGCCTCGCCGACGCGGATGCGGTCGGCCGCCATCTGGATGGCCGTCAGGCCCGAGGCGCAGAAGCGGTTCACCGTGACGCCGCCGACCGGCTTGGTGAAGCCGGCCAGCTGCACCGCGATGCGCGCCATGTTCATGCCCTGCTCGCCCTCGGGGAAGGAGCAGCCGATGATCGCGTCTTCGAACGCGCCGCGATCGAGCGAGGGCACTTGCGCCATCGCGCTCTTGATCGCGGCGACCAGCAGGTCGTCGGGGCGCGTGTTCTTGAAGTAGCCGCGGCCGGACTTGCCGATCGGGGTGCGGGTGGCAGCGACGATGTAGGCGTCTTGCACTTGCTTGTTGCTCATTTCGTCGCTCCGTTCAATTGCGAACCGGCTTGCCGGTCTGCAGCATGCCCATGATCCGTTCCTGGCTCTTCGGGTGCTCGAGCAGGCCGCAGAAGTGCTTGCGCTCGATGGCCATCAGGTATTCCTCGGTCACCAGCGAGCCGGCATCGACATCGCCGCCGCAGATCACGTCGGCGATCAGCGCCGAGATGTGGAAGTCGTGCGCGCTGATGAAGCCGCCGTCGCGCATGTTGGCGAGCTGGGCCTTGATGGTCGCGATGCCGTTGCGGCCGGCGACCGGGAAGGCCTTCTTCACCGGCGGGCGATAGCCGGCCGAGAACAGCGCCTTGGCCTGCTGCAGCGCGACGTAGAGCAGCTCGTCCTTGTGGGCAACGATCACGTCGCTGTCGAGCAGGTAGCCGAGCTTGCGGCTCTCGATCGCGCTGGTGCCCACCTTGGCCATCGCGGCGCTGGTGAAGCCGTCGGTCGCGAACTTGAGGATGTCGGCGTTGGCATTGCCCGCGCTCGCCATCTCGGCGGCGCGGCGTGCGATGTAGGTCAGGCCGCCGGCGCCCGGCACCAGGCCCACGCCCACTTCGACCAGGCCGACGTAGCTTTCCATCGCCGCGACGCGCTTGGCCGAATGGATCGCCAGCTCGCAGCCGCCGCCCAGCGCCAGGCCGCGGATCGCGCTGACCACCGGCACTTGCGCATAGCGGATGCGCAGCATCGCGTCTTGCAGCTTCTTCTCTTCAGGCGCGATGCCCTTGGCGCCCAGCTTCATGAACACCGGCATCAGCGACTCGAGGTTGGCGCCGGCCGAGAACACGTCGTCCGGCGACCAGACCACCAGGCCTTGATAGCCGCTCTCGGCGATCTCGACGGCCTTGAGCAGGCCTTCGGTCACGGTCGGGCTGATCAGGTGCAGCTTGGCGGTGATCGAGGCGATCACGACCTCGCCGTCGAGCGTCCAGACGCGCACTTCCTCGTTCTTGAAGAGTTCGGTGCCGCTCTTGAGCGCATCGACCGCGCCCGAGCCGATCACGGTCTCGGGGAACAGCTGGCGCGCGTAGACCGGCAGCGTGCTGGCGGGCACGTAGGCCTTCTTCGCGGGCGACCACGAGCCTTCGGGCGTGTGCACGCCGGTGCGGCCGTCGAACACCCACGCGGGCAGCGGCGCCTTCGAGAGCGCCTTGCCGGCGTCGATGTCTTCCTTGACCCACGCGGCGACCTGCTGCCAGCCGGCGTCTTGCCACAGCTCGAACGGGCCTTGCTTGGTGCCGAAGCCCCAGCGCATCGCGAAGTCGACGTCGCGCGCGGTGTCGGCGATCGCCTCCAGGTGCACGGCGGCGTAGTGGAAGCTGTTGCGCAGGATGGCCCAGACGAACTGCGCCTGCGGGTTGGTCGATTCGCGCAGCAGCTTCAGGCGCTCGGCCGCGGGCTTCTTCAGGATGCGATCGACGATCGCATCGGCCTTGCCGCCGGCGGGGACGTAGTCCTTCTTCGCCGGGTCTAGGCGCAGGATGTCGCGGCCGACTTTCTTGTAGAAGCCGGCGCCGGTCTTCTGGCCCAGCGCGCCGGCCTTGATCAGGCCGTCGAGCACCGCGGGCGTCGCGTAGCTCGGGAAGAACGGATCGTCGGCGAGGTTGTCCTGCAGCGTCTTGATGACGTGAGCCATCGTGTCGAGGCCGACCACGTCCGCGGTGCGGAAGGTGCCCGACGATGCGCGGCCCAGCTTCTTGCCGGTGAGGTCGTCGACCACGTCGTACGACAGGCCGAAGTTCTCCGCTTCCTTGATCGTGCCCAGCATGCCGGCGATGCCGACGCGGTTGGCGATGAAGTTCGGCGTGTCGTTGGCACGCACGACGCTCTTGCCGAGGAAGGTGGTGACGAAGCTCTCGAGCTGGTCGAGCACTTCAGGCTGCGTGGTCGGCGTCGAGATCAGCTCGACCAGCGCCATGTAGCGCGGCGGGTTGAAGAAGTGGATGCCGCAGAAACGCGGCTTGATCGACTCCGGCAGCGCCGCGCTCAGCTTGGTGATCGACAGGCCCGAGGTGTTCGACGCCACGATCGCGTTGGCCGCGACGTGCGGCGCGATCTTCGTGTACAGGTCGAGCTTCCAGTCCATGCGCTCGGCGATCGCCTCGATCACCAGGTCGCATTCGCCCAGCAGCGCGAGATGCTCCTCGTAGTTGGCCGGCGTGATCAGCGCGGCGTCCTCGGCCACGCCCAGCGGCGCGGGCTTGAGCTTCTTCAGGTTCTCGATCGCCTTGAGCGCGATGGCGCTCTTCGGGCCTTCCTTGGCCGGCAGGTCGAACAGCACGACCGGCACCTTGGTGTTGACCAGGTGGGCGGCGATCTGCGCGCCCATCACGCCGGCGCCGAGCACGGCGACCTTGCGGACGTTGAATCGACTCATCGTCTTCTCTCCAGTGAATTCGTGTTCGTGGTGCGCGTCACTCGACGCGCAGCCAGGTCTGCGTGCGGCCCAGCAGCGGCGCGCCGATGTAGCCGCGCACCTCGAGCTTCTTGCCGCCATCGACCGGCTTCAGGCGGACCTTGTAGACCTTGCCGTTGTTGGGATCGAGCACGTCGCCGCCGTCCCACAGCGCGGCGTCGTCGGCGTTGTGCTTGACGTTGCGGATGATGGTCAGGCCCATGATGGGCTGGTCCTTGCGCGCGTCGCTGCACTTGTCGCACTTGGCGTCGGGCACCGCGGTCGGATCGAGGATCTTCTCGATGCGACCGGTGAGGACGCCACCCGCCTCGACGATGCGCACCAGCGACTTCTCCTGCTTGCTCTCGTCGTCGATGGTCTTCCAAAGGCCGGCGGGCGAGCTCTGCGCCTGGGCCGCGAAAGCGGCAACAGACAGCAGCATGGTGGTCGCGAGGTGCTTCATCGTCATCGTCGTCTCCCTGTGTGTGAGCGAAAAAATCAGAACAGCGCTTCTTCCATTTCCATCAGCGGCGCCAGGCCGGCGCGTGCGCTGCGGATCAGGCCGGCCGTCTCGGGCAGCAGCTTGGCGAAGTAGAAGCGCGCGGTCGCGAGCTTGGCCTTGTAGAAGGCGTCGCCCGAGTTCTGCTTCTCGAGCGCGACCTTGGCCATGCGGGCCCAGAAGTAGGCGAACACCAGGTGGCCGGCCACGCGCAGGTAATCCACCGCGGCGGCGCCCACTTCGTCGGCATTGCCGAAGGCCTTCATGCCCAGCTCGGTGGTCAGCTTGGTGAGCTTGTCGCCCAGGTCGGCCAGCGGGTTCACGAACTCCTGCATCGCCTCGTTGGTGCCTTCTTCCTCGACGAAGGCGGCGACCAGCTTGCCGAACTTCTTGAGCTTGGCGCCGTTGTCGCCCAGCACCTTGCGGCCCAGCAGGTCCAGCGACTGCACGGTGTTCGTGCCTTCGTAGATCATGTTGATGCGGGCATCGCGCACGTACTGCTCCATGCCCCATTCGCGGATGTAGCCGTGGCCGCCGTAGACCTGCATGCAATGCGAGGTCGCGAGCCAGGCGTTGTCGGTCAGGAAGGCCTTGATGATCGGCGTCAGCAGGGCGACCATGTCGGCGGCGTCCTTGCGCTCGTCCTCGTCGTCGCTCGACAGTTCCTTGTCGATCTGCAGCGCGGTCCAGATCGCGAAGGCGCGGCCGCCCTCGGCGAAGGCGCGCGCGGTCAAGAGCATCTTGCGCACGTCGGGGTGGACGATGATCTTGTCGGCCGCCAGCTCCGGGTTCTTCGGGCCCGACAGCGCGCGCATCTGGATGCGGTCCTTCGCGTAGGCGACCGCGTTCTGGTAGGCCACTTCCGTGAGGCCCAGCGACTGGTTGCCCACGCCCAGGCGCGCGGCGTTCATCATCACGAACATCGCCTGCAGGCCCTTGTTGGGCTGGCCCACCAGCGTGCCGATCGCGCCTTCGAGGCTGATCTGGCAGGTCGAGTTGGCGTGGATGCCCATCTTGTGCTCGAGGCCGGTGCAGTAGACCGGGTTGCGCTCGCCGATCGAGCCGTCGGCCTTCACGTTGAACTTGGGCACGACGAACAGCGAGATGCCCTTCGAGCCGGCCGGCGCGTCCGGCAGGCGCGCGAGCACCAGGTGGACGATGTTGTCGGCCATGTCGTGCTCGCCGGCCGAGATGAAGATCTTCTGGCCGGTGATCTTGTAGGTGCCGTCGGCCTGCGGTTCGGCCTTGGTGCGCAGCAGGCCGAGGTCGGTGCCGCAGTGCGGCTCGGTCAGGCACATCGTGCCGGTCCACTTGCCGCTGGTCAGGTTGGGCAGGTAGGTCTTCTTCTGCTCGTCGGTGCCGTGCGCATGCAGCGCTTCATAGGCGCCGTGCGACAGGCCGGGATACATGGTCCAGGCCTGGTTGGCCGAGTTCAGCATCTCGTACATGCACTGGTTCAGCACGATCGGCAGGCCCTGGCCGCCGAAGGCCGGGTCGCACGACAGCGCCGGCCAGCCGCCTTCGACGTACTGCCGGTAGGCCTCCTTGAAGCCCTTGGGCGGCGTCACTTCGTGCGTCGCCTTGTCGAGCGTGCAGCCTTCTTCGTCGCCGCTGCGGTTGAGCGGGAACAGCACGCCGGCGGCGAACTTGCCGCCTTCCTCGAGCACGGCGTTGATCGTGTCGGCATCCACCTCGGCGTGCGCAGGCATCAGCTTGAGCTCGTCGGTGACGTTGAGCAGCTCATGCAGAACGAATTGCATGTCGCGCAGCGGGGGGGTGTAGGTCGCCATCTAGCGGAACTCCGAAGGACAGTGAAACGAAAGGACTGTGAAAAGAGCGATCAGCGCGCCGCGCGCGAACGCGCGGCAGGCTTGGCGGCCTTGGCCTCACCGGCCAGGTAGTCGGCCACGATGCGCTCGAAGCCGCGATAAGCGCGGTCCAGCGCGCCGGCATTGCGCATGAAGCGTGCGTCGTGGTGCAGGGCAAGGATCAGGCCGTGGATCTCGAACAGCATCTGCATCGGATCGGCGTCGGCCTTCAGGTGGCCCTCTTCCACCGCCAGGCGGATCGCCTTCTCGAGCGCCTGGTGCCAGGCGCGCACCATGCCGACCAGCGCGTCGCGCACCGGGCCGGGACGGTCGTCGAACTCGACCGCGCCGCTGATGTAGATGCAGCCCGAGTCGACTTCCACCGAGACGCGCTTGACCCAGCGCTCGAACATCGCGCGAAGCCGCGGCAGGCCGCGCGCCTCGCGGATCGCCGGCACGAAGATTTCCTCTTCGAACTTGGCGTGATACTCCCGCACCACCGAGATCTGCAGTTCCTCGCGCGAGCCGAAGTGGGCGAACACGCCCGACTTGCTCATCTGCATCACCTCGGCCAGCGCGCCGATCGACAAGCCCTCGAGCCCGATCTGCGACGCCAGGCCCAGTGCGGCCTCGATGATCGCGGCGCGCGTCTGCTGGCCCTTCTGCAGCGTGCCGCGGCTGCCCGTGCTGCTGCGGCGCGGCGGGGCGAGGGATGCGGTGGAAGACATGTGGAGGGCCTGCAAAAAGAAACGAACGATCGTTCTATTTTGCAGGTTTCCATGACCCGCGTGTGATGCGGGGTTCACGTTTTGTAGAGCGTGTGGCCTAGCGGCACCTAGGGTTTACGCGAGGGCGGTGACCTGGCGATGAATCCCGCGGTGCTGCCCGCAAGGCTGAAGCTGGCTGTCGGTTTCCCGCGCACGGCTTGAGCGCGACGCTCGATCCGCCGTATCCTGCGATGCGAGGAGTGGCGCATGTTGGACGTGCTTCAGCTCGATGTGTCAGGTCGCCCGCAAGCCTGGATTTCGGCTCGCGAGGCGGCCGTCATCTATGCCTGCGACGGCGTCGCTTGGACGCTCGGGCCGGCGCGCGCGGTGCTGCGCGGCGGCATCCAGCGCGTGACCGGGCGCCAGTCGCGCATCGAGGTGCACTCGATCATCGCGGTGCGCGGCGCGATCCCGAGCCGCGCCTGGCGGGTCACGCCGGCGATGTCCAACCCCAAGCTGTTCGTGCGCGACCGCCATGTCTGCGCCTACTGCGGCCACCGGCTGCATCCCGAGCAGCTCACGCGCGAGCACATCGTGCCGGTCTCGCGCGGCGGCAAGGACACCTGGATGAACTGCATCACCTCCTGCCGCGGCTGCAACGGCCGCAAGGGCAACCGGCTGCCCGAGGAGGCGCACATGAGCCTGCTCTACCTGCCCTACGTGCCCAGCCTGCACGAGGACATGATCCTGCGCGGGCGGCGTATCCTGGCCGACCAGATGGAGTTCCTGCTCGCGTCGGTGCCGCGCACCAGCCGTCTACACGGCTGAGCGTCGTCAACGCCGCGCCGCGCGCGGGCGTTGCTTCGCAGTACTTTTCTCAGGATTCCCCCATGAAGAACCTTTGGACCGCCGGCCTCGTGCTGGCCCTGGCGGCTTGTTCGACCACGAGCCCCGATGTCGTCAAGCGCGAGGATGCGCAACGCCTTTCGACCGTGCAGGACGCCACCGTCGTGAGCATCCGCCCCGTCACCGTCGAGGGCTCGCAGTCCGGTATCGGCGGTGCCGCGGGCGCGGTGGCCGGCGGTGTGGCCGGCAGCACGGTCGGTGGCAAGAACGAGGCGCTGGTGGTCGGCGTGCTCGGCGCGGTGGCCGGCGCGGTGATCGGCAACCAGGTCGAGCGCCATGCGACGCGCGAATCGGCCTACGAGATCATCGTGCAGCTGCGCAACGGCGAGCGCCGCGCGATCGTGCAGGCGCAGGGCAACGAGAGCTTCCAGCCCGGCCAGCCGGTGATCCTGGTGTCGAGCAACGGCACGACGCGCGTGGCACGCGCGCCGAACGTCCAGTAATCAGCGCAGTCAGGCCCGACTTCCGCCGGGTCGCGAGGCGCATTCGAAGAACACGCGCGCGGTGCAGCGCGCGCAGATCTCGTCGTCGAGCCGGGGCACGATGGTCGCGATCGCACGGCGCTTGTCGGCGTGGATGTGATCCGGCCCGAGCCGCTCGAGAAAGCCGCAGCGCCGCCACAGGTCGACCACGGGCGGGCGCGGCCGATGGAAGTGCAGGTCGCCGCCCATCGCGCGGCGGCGCTGCAGCTCCTCGTCCCACATCTGCGCGGCCGCGAGGTCGATGAAGTTCATGCTCTTGCTCATTACGAGCAGGTGCTTCGGCGCATCGGGCGCGTCGCGCAGCGCGGCGAGATGGTCCGAGACGTGCGCGACCGCGCCGAAGTAGACCGCGCCTTCCATGCGCAAGAGCTTGAGCTGCGGGCACTCGGGCAGCGCGCCGTCGGCCGCGCTGCGGCCATCGACGACGACGAAGGGCCGATCGTGCTCGGTCGATTCGAAACCCATCGTGCGCATCGCCGGCTTCGAGGTGCGCAGCAGGTAGGTGCCCAGTGACAGGATGCTGCCCAGCAGGATCGCGATCTCGATGCGCAGCGTCACGGTCGCGAGCGCGGTGGCCGCGGCGATCGCGAGATCGGCGCGCTCCAGCTTCGCGAGCCGGCGCCATTGCGCGATCTCGAGCAGGTTGAACGCCACCAGCAGCAGCAGCGCGGCGATCGCTGCCAGCGGAATCTTCGCCAGCAGCGGCGCACTGGCCCAGGCCAGCGCCAGCAGCAGCAGCGCCGCGAACACCGAGGCCAGCGGCGTGCGCGCGCCGGCCTCGTAGTTCGGCAGCGACCGGTTCATCGAGCCGCAGGCGACGTACGAAGACGTCAGCCCGCCGATCAGGTTGGCCAGGCCCTGGCCGAGGAACTCGCGGTTCGCGTCGATGCGCTGGCCCGAGCGCGCGGCGATCACCTTGGCGATCGAGATCGACTGCGCCAGCGCGACCAGCGACAGCGGCAGCGCCAGCCCGAGCAGCTCGAACCAGCGCGAGGTGTCGATCTCGGGCCAGTGCAGCTGCGGTAGCGGCGCGGCGACCTGGCCGACCTGCGCGACACGCCAGTCCTCGCCCGGCGGCAGCGCGGCGGCCAGCAGCGTGCCGGCGCACAGCGCGATCAGCATCGCCGGCCAGCGCGGCTGCAGCCGCCGCACCGCGATCGCCGCGGCCAGCGTGACGCCGCCGACCAGCAGCGTGCCGGCCTGCGCGAGCTCGAGCCGCGCGGCCAGCGCGGCGAGGAAGGCCGCGCTGCCGTGCGCGTCGACCGTGACGCCGAGCAGGTCGGGCAGCGCATGCAGGCCGATCAGCAGCGCCGCGCCGGTCGTGAAGCCCAGCAGCGCGGCCGGCGAGATGAAGTTGGCGATGCCGCCCAGGCGCAGCGCGCCGACCGCGGTCTGCAGCAGGCCCACCAGCAGCGTGACCGCCAGCGCGAGCTCGATGTAGGCCGGGCTGCCCGTCACTGCCAGCGGCGCGAGCATCGCCGCGAGCGCCAGCGAGGTCGCGTTGCTCGGGCCGGTCGAGACATGGCGGCTCGAGCCGAACAGCGCCGCGACGATCGCCGGCAGCACCGCGGTGGTCAGACCCAGCTGCGGCGGCAATCCGGCCAGCGATGCGAACGCGATGCCCTGCGGCAGCACCAGCAGCGCGCCGAGCAGGCCCGCCATCAGGTCGGCGCGCAGCGTCGCTGCGGACAGCTCGCCGACCCAGTCGCCGAACAGGCGCGATGCGGTCGAGCTCATGCGATGCGCGGCGCGATCACGTGGTCGTGCAGCAGCATGCCGGCCAGCATCGCCGGCACGAACCACAGCGCCGCCTCGCGCCCGGTCGCCAGCGCGACCAGCGCCGGCCCCGGGCAATAGCCCGACAGCCCCCAGCCGATGCCGAACAGCGCGCCACCGAGCAGCAGGCGCGGATCGACCGCGCCGGCGCCGGGCAGCGAGATCGCGCTGCCGTCCCAGGCGCGCTTGCGCTGCCTGGCCAGCGCGAACGCCGGCGCCGAGGCGAGCACGGCCGCGGCCATCACGAACAGCAGGCTGGGGTTCCACCGCCCGAGGGGATCGAGGAAGCCCTGGACCTTGGCGGGATCGGTCATGCCCGAGAACAGCAGGCCGATGCCGAACACGAGGCCGGCGAAGAAGGGAAGCAGCCGGTTCATCGCGGGCCTCACAGCAGGTGGCGCAGCACGGCCACGGTGACCAGGCCGGTGCCGATGAAGACGATCACGTTGGCGATCGAGCGCTTCGAGCCGCGCGCGATGCCGCACACGCCGTGGCCGCTGGTGCAGCCGTTGCCCAGCCGCACGCCGATGCCCACCACCAGCCCGGCTGCGATCAGCATCGGCGCGCCGGCCACTTCGCTGAACGCCGGCAGCGGCGCGAACAGCTGCCACAGCCAGGGCGCGAGCAGCAGGCCGACGAGGAAGACCAGCCGCTGCGCCTCGGGTCGCGCCCACTTCAGCAGCCCCGCGACGATGCCCGAGATGCCCGCGATGCGGCCGCTGCCCAGCAGGTACAGCGCGGCGCCCGCGCCGATCAGCGCGCCGCCGACGAGCGAGGCCCAGGGGGTGAAGTTGGGGAGGTCGATGCTCATGGTTCAGCGTGATGGCGAAGACGCGCGGCGCGTGCGGCGCGGCGTGCAGTAGAGATCATGGAGCAGCTGCAGCACGCGCGCGGCCTCGGCCGAAGCGAGACGGTATACGACGAACTTGCCGTCGCGCCGCGTGTCGACCAGCCCCTCGTTGCGCAGCACGCCCAGCTGCTGCGACAGGCTGGGCTGCTGCAGCCCGGTCGCTTCGGCCAGCTCGCCGACGTTGCGCTCGCCACCGACGAGTTCGCACAGCAGCATGAGCCGGTCCGGATTGGACAGCGTGCGCAGCAGCGCGCAGGCCTCGCCGGCGGCGTCGCGCAAGGCGGCCGCCGAGGCGGGAGCGAGAGGCGTGGCGGAGTTCGAAGGCATGGCGTCTTGAAATCAGTATATCAATAAATATAATGTCTTCAATGCAAATGAAAAGGCCGTCAGCCATGGATGCCCGCATCACGACCTTCTTCGACGAAGCCACCTTCACCGCGACCCACGTGATCGCCGACCCGGCGAGCGGCGGGGCGGCGATCGTCGACAGCGTGCTCGATTTCGATCCGGCCTCGGGCCGCGTCGAGACCCGCAGCGCGCAGCGAGTGCTCGACTTCGTGCAGCGAGAAGGGCTCACGGTGACGTGGCACCTCGAGACGCATGCGCATGCCGACCATCTCTCGGCCGCGCCGTGGCTGCAGAGGCACCTGGGCGGATGGATCGGCATCGGCACGCGCATCCGCGAGGTGCAGGCGGTCTTCAAGCGCGTCTTCGACGAACCCGACATGGCGACCGACGGCCGGCCCTTCGACCATCTGTTCGAGGACGGCGAGCGCTTCAAGATCGGCTCGCTCGAGGCGCGCGTGATCGCGACGCCCGGTCACACGCCGGCGTGCGTGACCTACCTGGTCGGCGACGACGCCTTCGTCGGCGACACGCTGTTCATGCCCGACTACGGCAGCGCGCGCTGCGATTTTCCGGGCGGCGATGCGGCCGCGCTGTACCGCTCGATCCGCACGCTGCTGGCGCTGCCGCCGCACACCCGCCTGCACCTGTGCCACGACTATCCGCCCGACGGCCGCGCGCCGGCGTGGGTCACGACGGTGGCCGAGCAGCGCGCGAGCAACGTGCACGTTCACGACGGCATCGACGAGGCGAGCTTCGTCGCGATGCGGCAGGCCCGCGATGCCACGCTCGCGGTGCCGCGCCTGATGCTGCCGTCGGTGCAGGTCAACGTGCGTGCCGGGCGCCTGCCGCCGCCGCACGACAACGGTCGTCGCTACCTGAAGCTGCCGATCGAGGCCGACGCGCCGTAAGTCCGGTCCCCGGCCGCGCGCGCGGCCTGCATCGCCCCGCCGAACTGGCCAAACCAGCACGAAACACCGGCCCCGCAACGAACTGGACCGGCTTGGCCGGCCAGTTCCGGCCTCAAGAGCCTGGGGTTAATGCCGATACTGGTTTTGAGTCAATTCTCTAGCCGGGTACATCCATGAAGTTTCTCGAACGACTGACCGTGGGCGGAAAGCTTGCCCTCGCCTTCGGTGCCGTGCTCACCGCGATGGCGCTGATGGGCGGCTTCGCGCTGTGGCAGATGTCGCGGCTGAACGACCAGCTCAACCTGATTGCCGACGTGCGCCTGCCGGGCGTGCGCGACAGCTTGGTGATGGCCGAAACGGCGACCCGCTATCGCACCCGCGAGTACCGCCTTGCGATCGCGCAGCCGGCCGAAGTCGAGAACCTGGTTCCGCGCATCGCGCAGTCGCGCGAGGCCTTCGAGAAGGCGGCCAAGAGCTACGAAGAGGCGATCTACAACGCCGAGGAGCGTGCGATCTTCGAAAAGGCGATGGCCGCGTGGAAGGAGTACACCGAGCTCACGCCCAAGCTGGTCGACGCCATGCGCCAAGGCCGCGTCGACGAGGCGGCCGAGCTGGTCACGGTCGACGGCGTCAAGCGCTTCGACGCGGCGCTGGGGCTGTTCAAGGAACTCGCCAAGTACAACGACGACAACGCCGGTGCCGATGGCAAGCGTGCCGACGAGATCTACGCCAACAGCCGCACCCTGGTGATCCTGGTGCTGCTCGCAGTGATCTCAGGCGGCGCGCTGATGGGCTTCGCGATCGCCCGTGCGATCACGCGTCCGCTCGATGAAGCGGTGCAGCTGGCCGAAGCGGTGTCGCAAGGCGACCTGACGCGCTCGCTGCAGTCCGATGGCCGCGATGAAGTGGCGCAGCTCACCCGCGCCCTGGGCGCGATGAACCAGCGCCTGCGCGAACTGGTCTCGCAGGTGCGCACCGGCGTCGAGTCGGTCAGCACCGCGTCGGCGCAGATCGCCACCGGCAACCAGGACCTGTCGTCGCGTACCGAGCAGACCGCCTCGAACCTGCAGGAGACCGCGGCCTCGATGGAGCAGATCACCGGCACGGTGACGCAGTCCGCCGACACCGCGCGCCAGGCCAACCAGCTGGCCGCCGGTGCCGCCGGCGCCGCCGAGCGCGGTGGCCAGGTGGTCGGCCGCGTGGTCGACAGCATGAACTCGATCAGCGAATCGTCGAAGAAGATCGCCGACATCATCGGCGTGATCGACGGCATCGCGTTCCAGACCAACATCCTGGCCCTGAACGCGGCCGTGGAAGCGGCGCGCGCCGGCGAGCAGGGTCGCGGCTTCGCGGTCGTGGCCGCCGAAGTGCGCAGCCTCGCGCAGCGCTCGGCCAACGCAGCCAAGGAAATCAAGACGCTGATCGGCACCTCGGTCGAGAAGGTCGAAGCCGGTGCGCAGCTGGCGGGCGAAGCCGGCTCGAGCATGGACGAGATCGTCTCGCAGGTGAAGCGCGTGACCGACCTGATGGCCGAGATCTCGGCTGCCGCGCAGGAACAGCGCGACGGCATCGGCCAGGTCAACCAGGCGATCGGCAACCTCGATCAGCTGACGCAGCAAAACGCCGCGCTGGTCGAGGAGTCGGCCGCGGCCGCCTCGTCGATGAGCGACCAGGCACGTCGCCTGTCGGAAGCCGTGGCGGTGTTCAAGACCAGCCAGGACTCGGTGAGCTTCGCGGCGGCCGCGCGCGTCGAGGCGAGCAGCGTGATCGCCAAGGCGGCGAAGCGCCCGGTGGTGGCCGCCAAGGCCGTCGTCGGCACGGCCGTGAAGGCCGCCTTCAAGCCGGCGCCCAAGGCGGCGGCGAAGAAGGTCGAGCCGGCACCCGCGCCGGCCCAGGCCGCGCCGGTCGGCGACGACGACTGGACCACGTTCTGACGAGCTAGAACTCGACGCGATAGTTCAGCATCAGGCCGCCCTTGCGCGGCCTGATCGACAAGCTCTCGCCCTCATCGAGCTGGATGCGCAGCATGTGCGACCAGCGTCGCTTGAGTTGAGCGTCGTCGATGACGCCGGGGTCCGGCCGCAGCCGCGCGCCGTGCATCTCCGACAAGGCCTGCTGCGCCGGCGTGCGCTCGATCTGCACGCGCCAGACCACCGATCGCGACGGCTCGTCTTCGGCGCCGAAGGCGGTGCCCATCACGACTGCACTCGCGACGACGCAGGCCCGGCGCATCCGGTGTGATGCGCTGCTTGGCTGCGGCGTTTTCGGATCCATGCGCGACTCGACGAAGCGTGACTCCAGCTTCGACGAGCCCACGGCAATCGGCGCACCTGACTGCCGCGGATGAGCTGCCGCATTCCGGGGGGATGCGAAGCTAGCCGCGCATCGCCGGCGAGTGCATCCAGGTCGCGAGATAGCGCGCGATCGCGACGGCGTCGAGCCGCGCGCCGCACAGGCCGATGTAGCCATCCGGGCGCAGCAGGTAGAACGACGGCGCCGGCAGCCGGGCGCGCGCCAGCGCGGCCTGGTTGGCCTCGTCGTCGGCGATCGTGTGCACCTCGAGGCCGCCGTCCGGCGCGAGTTCCTGCGCCGCTGGCGCGGGCTGCCCGATCACCAGCAACTGCCAGCGGGTGTCGTCGAGCTTCTCGAACAGGTCGACCGCAGAGGCGCCCGCGGCGAGCGACACGCGCAGCCACGGAAAGCGATCGCCGGCGCGCGGCGCCGAGTTCGGCAGGCCGTTCGTCGAGCGCGACAGCTCGCTTTCGCGGTAGTGGATGCCGATCTGCGAGACGGTGCGAAAGGCCAGTGCCTGCACGCGCGGGCGGCGCATCGCGAAGGCCGCCATGCGCGCGATCACCTCGGTGCGCAACAGGCCGGCGACGCGGTTGTCGGTGACGACGACGCGAAACGCCTGGTCGGTGGTCGCGAGCAGCCGGCGCGCGATGGGCAGGCGTTCGTCTTCGTAGGTGTCGAGCAGGGCTTCGTCGACGCCGTCGCGGATCACCGCGGCGAGCTTCCAGGCGAGATTGGTGGCGTCTTGCAGGCCGGTGTTCATGCCCTGCGCGCCGACCGGGCTGTGCACATGCGCCGCATCACCGAGCACGAAACTGCGCCCGGCGCGAAAGCGCGCCGCATGGCGGTGGTGGATGCGGTAGGTCGAGAACCAGCTGCAGCGCTCGACCGCGAGCGCCTGGCCGGCCTCGTCGCGCACCGAGGGCGCGACGTCCTCGAACTCGATGTCGTCGCGATCGCGCAGCGCCGGCGGCAGGATGCCGACGATGCGCCAGTGGTGCTCGCCGCGCATCGGAAAGAACAGGTGGAAGCCGTCTTGCCAGAGATAGACGTTGACCTCGTCGGCCACCATCGGCCCGTGCGCGACGACGTCGGCGACGTAGAACACGTGCTCGTAGGGGGCGCCGGGGAAGTCGATGCCGTTGAGCGTGCGCACGCTGCTGCGCGCGCCGTCGCAGCCGGCGACCCAGCGCGCGGTCAGCAAGCTCTTGCTGCTGCCGTCGGGGCTGCGCAGCGTCGCGATCGCGTCGTGCGGGCCTTGCTTGAGCGCAACCAGCTCGGTGTTCCATTGCACCTCGACGCCCATCTTCGCGAGCTGCTCGCCGAGCAGGCGCTCGTTGTCGTCCTGGCCGAGGATCAGGATGTAGGGAAAAGGGCTCAGGCTCGCGCCGGCATCGCCCAGCGGCACGCGCCCGGTGCGGCGGCCCTCGGCCCACAGGTTGGCACCGGTCGCGGGCTTGCCGAGCGCGACGGCTTGCTGCGCGATGCCCAGCTTCTGGTAGATCTCCAGCGTGCGGGCCTGGACGCCGAGCGCGCGCGTTTGCTGCGCCGGGCCGGCGTGGCGATCGATGATCAGGGGGCGCACGCCGCGGCGCGCGAGCTGGCAGGCGAGCATCAGTCCGGTGGGGCCGGCACCGACGATCAGGACGTCTGTCTCCACGCAAGCTCCGTCGGGGCCGCGATGGAGGCACGGCCTGCGGAGTGCATCCTAGGGCAACTTCGGCGCCGCGGCCCTTTGCATCCGGTGGGCGACCCAGTCGACGAACACCCGCACCCGCGGCGACAGCTGGCGGTGGTGCGGATACAGCACCGAGACCGGCATCGGCGGCGGCTGAAGCGATGCGAAGACCGAGCGCAGCGTGCCGGCCGCCAGCTGCGGCTCGACGTGATAGCGCGGCAACTGCACGAAGCCCAGGCCCGCTTCGCAGCACAAGGTGTAGGCATCGGCGCTGGCGACGGTGACGCTGCCGGGCAGGGTCATCGTCTTGCGCTCGCCGTCGACGACGAACTCGAACGGCAGCAGCTTGCCGCTGCCGTTGGCGAAGTTCACCGCGCGATGCACGCGCAACTCCTCCAGCGTGCGCGGCGTGCCGTGGCGCTCGAGGTAGGCCGCGCTCGCGCAGGTGACCTGCTCCATCTGCGCGACGCGGCGCGCCACCATGCTCGAGTCGCGCGGCTCGCCGGCGCGCAGCACGCAGTCGACGCTCTCGCGCACCAGGTCGACCAGGCGATCGCCGAGGCCGATCTCGAGCTCGATCTCGGGATAGGCGGCGAAGAACTCGCCCAGGTGCGGCAGCAGGAAGTGCGTGGCGAGCGTGCCCTGCAGGTCGACGCGCAGCTTGCCGCGCGGGCGCTGCGCGGCGCCTGCGAAGGCCGATTCGGCTTCGTCGATGTCGGCCAGCAGGCGCAGGCAGCGCTGGTAGTAGGCCTCGCCGTCGAGTGTCGCGCTGACCTGGCGTGTCGTGCGGTGCAGCAGGCGCGCGCCCAGGCGGCGCTCCAGCTGCTGGATCGCCAGCGTCACCGTCGCGCGCGGCAGCTGCAGTTCGTCGGCCGCCTTGGTGAAGCTCTTGCGCTCGACGACGCGCACGAAGACGGCCATCGCATCGAGTCGGTCCATCGGGTGCTCCTGGATTGTTGGTCGATCTTGCCTAGTGATGGCAAATCCAGCCACTTTATGCGCGCGATGCCAAACACAAGAATTCGCTTCATCGAACCCCATCGAGGAGCTCCGGATGAATCAGCAATCCCCAGAAAGCGTCGCCATCGTCACAGGCGCCTCGCGCGGCATCGGCGCCGCGATCGCGCTGCGTCTGGCCGGTGAGGGCCAGGCCGTGGTCGTCAACTACGCCGGCCGCGCCGAGGAAGCGGCCGAGGTCGTGCAGCGCATCGAGTCGGCCGGCGGCCGCGCGATCGCGGTGCAGGCCGATGTCGCCGATCCCGCGGCCGTGCGCGCGCTGTTCGATGCCGCCGAGCGCGCCTTCGGCCGCATCGACGTGCTCGTCAACAACGCCGGCGTGATGCCGAGCGCGCTGCCTTTGCTGGCCGATACCAGCGATGCCGAGTTCGACCGCCTGATCGCGATCAACCTCAAGGGCAGCTTCAACACGATGCGCGAAGCCGCGACGCGGCTTGCGCGCGGCGGGCGCATCGTCAACTTCTCGACCAGCGTGATCGGCCTCGCGCTGCCCGGCTACTCGGTCTACGCCGCGACCAAGGCGGCGATCGAGGTGATGAGCAACATCTTCGCGAAGGAGCTGCGCGGCCGCGAGATCCGCGTCAACGCGATCGCACCGGGCCCGACCGCGACCGCGCTGTTCCTCGACGGCAAGACGCCCGAGACCATCGAGCGGCTCGCCAAGGCCGCGCCGCTGGAACGGCTGGGCACGCCCGAGGACATCGCCGCCGCGGTCGCGTTGCTGGTCAGCGAAGACGCCGCCTGGGTCAACGGCCAGACGCTGCGCGCCAACGGCGGCATGGTCTGAGCTAGATCCGCGCCAGCGCCTGCGCCAGGTCGGCGCGAAGGTCTTCCACGTCCTCGATGCCGACAGACAGCCGCACCAGCGCATCGCCGATGCCCAAAGCCGCGCGCGTCTCGGCCGGAATGCTCGCGTGGGTCATGATCGCCGGGTGCTCGATCAGGCTCTCGACGCCGCCCAGGCTCTCGGCCAGCGCGAAGATGCGCACCGCCTCGAGAAAGCGCCGCGCGCCGGCGAGATCGCTCTTGAGCGTGAGCGAGATCATTCCACCGAAGCCCTTCATCTGCGACTTCGCGAGCGCATGCTGCGGATGCGATTCGAGCCCGGGGTAGTGCACCCGCTCGACCTGCGGCTGGCGCTCCAGCCAGCGCGCCAGTTCGAGCGCGCTCTCGCAGTGGCGCTGCATGCGCAGGGCCAGCGTCTTGACGCCGCGCAGCGCGAGGAAGCTGTCGAACGGCCCGGCGATCGCGCCGATCGCGTTCTGCAGGAAGCCCAGCTTCTCGCGCAGCGCCTCGTGGCGCGCTTCCTTGCCGACGATCGCGACGCCGCCGATCACGTCGGAGTGGCCGTTGAGGTACTTGGTGGTCGAGTGCACGACGATGTCGAAGCCCAGCTCCAGCGGTCGCTGCACGTAGGGGCTCGCGAAGGTGTTGTCGGCCACCGCGAGCACGCCGCGCTCGCGGCACAGCGCGGCGATGGCGCGCAGGTCGGCGAGCTTCAACAGCGGATTGGTCGGCGTCTCGACCCAGACCAGGCGCGTCTCGGGCCGGATCGCGTCGGCCAGCGCGGCGGGATTGGCGAGGTCGACGAAGCTGAAGCGATGCCCGGCGCTGCGCGCGCGCACGCGCTCGAACAGCCGGAAGCTGCCGCCGTAGAGATCGTCGCCGCTGACGATGTGCGAGCCGGCGTCGAGCAGTTCGAGCACGGTCGAGATCGCGGCCAGGCCCGAGGCGAACGCGAAGGCGGCCGAGCCGCCTTCCAGGTCGGCGACGCAGCGCTCGAAGGCGAAGCGCGTCGGGTTGTGCGAGCGGCCGTAGTCCAGCCCTTTGTGCACGCCGGGGCTGCTTTGCACATAGGTCGAGGTCGCGTAGATCGGCGGCATGATCGCGCCGGTGCTGGGGTCGGGCGACTGGCCGGCGTGGATCACGCGGGTCGCGAAGCCGAGTTGCTTGTCCGAGTCGCTCATGCAAGGTTCTCCAGCGTCTTGCGCAGGTGGATCAACAGGTCGTAGCGCGTGATCAGGCCGTGGAAGCCGCGCTCGTCGGCCACGATCGCGGTCAGGCCGCGATCGAGCAGCGCCCGCAGCTCGGCCAGGCCGGCGTTAGGCACGATCGTCTTCGGCGCCGGCGTCATCGCCTGCGAGACCGGCGAGCGAAAGCGCGCCGCATCGGCATGCACCGCCATCAGCAGGTCTGACTCGTCGACGATGCCGACCACGCGCTCGCCATCGAGCACCGGCAGCTGCGAGACATCGGCCAGTCGCATGCGCTGGAAGGCGGTCAGGAGCGTGTCGTCGGGGCCGGCGCTGATCACGGCGCCGTCGCTCGGGCGGCGCGAGATCAGGTCGCGCAGGTCGCCATGCTTGGGCCGTTCGAGCAGGCCCTGGTCGAGCATCCAGGCGTCGTTGAAGACCTTGGACAGGTAGCGCGTGCCGGTGTCGCACACGAAGGTCGCGACGCGCTGCGGCGTGGTCTGCTCGCGGCAATAGTGCAGCGCCGCGGCCAGCAGCGTGCCGGTCGACGAGCCGGCCAGGATGCCTTCGCGGCGCAGCAGTTCGCGCGCGGTGTCGAAGCTCTCGCGATCGTCGATCGTGTAGGCGTGCGAGACGCCGGAGAGATCGGCGATGCCGGGTACGAAGTCCTCGCCGATGCCCTCGACCGCCCACGAACCGGCCTCGCCGATGTGCCCGCTGCGCGTGTACTCGGCGAGGATCGAGCCGAGCGGATCGGCCAGCACGAAGCGCAGCTTGGGCTGCACCGTCTTGAAGTAGCGCGTGAGGCCGGTGATGGTGCCGCTCGAGCCGACGCCGACGACGATGGCATCGAGGTCGTGGCCGCTTTGCTCCCACAGCTCGGGGCCGGTGCCGCGCTCGTGCGCGAGCGGGTTCGCGGGGTTGTTGAACTGGTCGGCGAAGAAGGCGCCGGGGATGCCGGCGGCGACGCGCGCGGCCATGTCCTGGTAGTACTCGGGGTGGCCCTTGCCGACATCGGAGCGCGTCACGCGCACGTCGGCGCCGAGCGCGCGCAGGTGCAGCACCTTCTCGGTCGCCATCTTGTCGGGCACGACCAGCACGACGCGGTAGCCCTTGGCCCGCGCGACCAGCGCCAGCCCCAGGCCGGTGTTGCCGGCGGTCGCCTCGACGACGGTGCCGCCGGGCTTCAGGCGGCCGTCGGCCTCGGCGGCCTCGATCATCGCGATGCCGATGCGGTCCTTGATGGAGCCGCCGGGGTTCTGGGATTCGAGCTTGAGGAAAAGCTCGCAGCAGCCGGTGTCGAAGCGCGTGACGCGCAGCAGCGGCGTGTTGCCGATCAGCTCGAGCACGGCGGGGCGGTCGGGTGCGACCATGGGATGTCTCCAGGACTCGTGAGCATTGCGCGCCGCTTCGTGGGCAGCACCACGGCGAGACTAGCGCAGCGGCGGCGTGGCCCGTCTGCGCAAATCATGGATGCTCATGCGGGCAAGGCATGAGCCCAGCAGCGCGGTGGCGGGCACCAGCGCCTGCCAGCTGCCCATCGTCGCGAGCATCGCGGCGCTCGCCGCGAGCCACAGCGAGGCGATCAGCACGGCCAGGCGCACAACGATTCGCGAGCGGCCGTCCGCCTCGACGAGCAGCAGCCAGCCCAGCGTCGCGATCGCGGTCGGATCGGGCGCGAGCGCGAACACCTCGGCCTGCAGCCACGGCCGCCCGAACGCGGGCGCGAGCAGCGGCTGGCCCAGCAGTGCCCAGGCGATCAGCGCGCCGCCGAAACGCCGGCGCGGCCAGCGGCTCGTGCCGCGCAGCGCAGGGCCGATCGACAGCGCCACCAGCAGAACGGCGAGCACCGCGAAGGCGATCGCGAAGCCGCGCGCCGGCCAGTTGATCGGCGCGAAGCGCTGCCAGAGAAAGGCCCAGGCGACGACGGCCACGGCGAGCGCCAGCGCGCCGGCCGCGACGCGATGGGCGCGCGCCCGCGCCAGCCAGGCCAGCGCCAGCGCGATCACCAGCGGCTGCAGCGGCCAGAAGGATTCGTTGATCGAGGCGAACAGCCGCCAGTAGATGCGCGGCGAGAACATCAGGAAGTCGGACGGGCGATAGGTCCACCACTCGCTCATCGCCGGGCCTGCCGCGTCGTCATGCGGCCGCGGCGACCGCGCGCGCGATGCGATCGCGCAAGGCCGCATCGGGCATGCGCCCGCGCATCGCCGCCATGTTCTGGCGCAGGTGCGCGAGCTGGCTGGTCGCCGGGATCGCGCAGGTCACGGCCGGGTGCGTGACGATGAACTTCAGCACCAGCTCGGCCCAGCTCGCGCAATCGATCTCGCCGGCCCAGGCCGGCAGCGGGCGGCGCGCCAGCGCATCGATCAGCGCGCCTTCGCGAAACGGCCGGTTCGCGATCACCGCGATGCCGCGCTCGCGCGCCAGCGGCAGCAGGCGCTGCTCGGCCTCGCGGTCGAGCGGGTTGTAGGTGAGCTGCACGAAGTCGAGCGGATGCTGGCGCATCAGCTGCTCGATCTCGCCATGGCGGCGGCCCTCCGAGGTCGTGATGCCGACATAGCGCAGCCGCCCCGCGGCCTTCATCTCGAACAGCATCGGCAGGTGCTGCTGCCAGGCGAGCAGGTTGTGCACTTGCAGCAGGTCGAAGCGCGCGACGCCCCAGAACGCGCGCGAGGTTTCGATCTGCGCCGCGCCGCGCGCGCCGTCGCCGGTCCACACCTTCTCGGCCGAGAACAGCGCGGCCGGGCGGCCGATGCGCTGCAAGGCCTCGCCGATCACCGGCTGCGACGAGCCGTACATCGGCGACGAATCGATCATCCGCCCGCCCTCGGCGAAGAAGGCGCGCACGACCTCGGTGCAGTCGTCGCGCGCGCCGCGGTCGCCTCCGACGTTGAAGGTGATCCAGCTGCCCAGGCCGATGGCCGGCACGGCCTCGCCGCTCGACGGGATCGCGCGGGTCGCGACGGCTTGCGGCGCTGCCATCGCGGGCCACGCGCCGGCCGCGATCGCCGCGCCGAGCCAGCGGCGCCGCGTCATCGTGCTGCGATCCGAGTGCTGCTGCATCACGGGGCGTAGCATGCCGCCGTCCTTGCGCGAGGTCCACGATGACGCCTGTTCGACCCTTCTTTCGTGAGGCCGGCACCGGGCCGGGCGTCGTCTGCCTGCACTCGAACGCGAGCAGCTCCGGTCAGTGGCGCGGCTTGATCGAGCGCCTCTCGCCGCGCCGCCATGTGCTCGCCCCCGATGGCTACGGCGCCGGAAAGACGCCGGCCTGGGACCAGGAGCGCGCACTGCGTCTCGCCGACGAGGCCGACCTGGCCGAGCCGGTGTTCGAGCTTGCCGGCGCGCCGTTCGTGCTGGTCGGGCATTCGTACGGCGCGGCGGTCGCATTGATCGCGGCGCTGCAGCGGCCCGAGCGCGTGCGCGCGCTGCTGCTCTACGAGCCGACGCTGTTCGCGCTGATCGAGGCCGAGTCGCCGCCGCCGAACGAGGCGGACGGCATCCGCGAGGCGGTGCTGGGCGCCGCTGCGGCGCTCGATCGCGGCGACGCGAACGGCGCCGCCCGCTGCTTCATCGACTACTGGATCGCGCCGGGGGCCTTCGACGCGATGCCCGAGGCACGGCGCGCGCCGATCGCCGCGTCGGTCGTCCACGTTCGCCGCTGGGCCGAGGCGCTGATGCGCGAGCCGACGCCGCTCGCGGCCTTCGCGAAGCTGGAGATGCCGGTGCTGCTGATGACCGGCGGCGTGTCGCCGGCCTCGTCGCGCGGCGTCGCCCGCCGCTTGAGCGCGGTGCTGCCGCGTGTGCAGGTGCTCGAGTTCGCCGAGCTCGGCCACATGGGGCCGGTGACGCATCCCGACGCGGTCAACGACGCGATCGAGCGCTTCCTCGACGGCCTGGACGCCTGAGGCGCGGCTCAGGCCAGCGGCGTCGCATTCATGCTTGCACCCGCGCCCGGCTCGACGATCCCGCGCGCGCGCCGCCACGCGGCCGGCGGCACGCCGTACTCGCGCCGGAAGGCGCGGCTGAACGCGGTGTCGGTCTGGTAGCCGACGTCCTCGGCAATGCGCGCCAGCGGCGCCTTGCTGCGGCACAGCAGGTTGGCCGCCATCACCATGCGCCATTGCGTCAGGTAGGCCATCGGCGCGTTGCCGACGATCTGCTGGAACCGCTGCGCCAGCACCGAGCGCGAGGTGTGGGCGACTTGCGCCAGCTCGTCGAGCGTCCAGGCATGGGCCGGGCGCGCATGCATCGCGTTGAGCGCCGCACCGACGATGCGGTCGCTCAAGCCCGCGAGCCAGCCGGTGCGGCTGTCGTCGCGCTCGTTGATGTACATGCGCAGCACCTCGATGAACAGCACCTCGGACAGCTTGGCCAGCACGCCGGCGCCGCCCGGTCGCGGCGAGCGCGCCTCGGCCAGCGCATAGCGCAGCGAGGCCTCGAGCCACATGCCGGCATTCGAACCGCGCACGTTGACCTTCACCAGCGGCGGCAGCCCGGCGAACAGCATGCGCGCGAGCCGCTCGTCGCAGGCCAGGTAGCCGCACACGATGCGCGTGGTGGCCCCGCCGCCGCCATACATGAGCTGGCGCGGCCGGCGCGCCAGCACTTCCGTCAGCTGGTTGTTCGGCCGCGCCGGGGGCACGCCGGGCTCGCTGGTCATGCGGTGCGCGTCGCCTTGCGGGAACACGATCACGTCGCCGGCCACCACCTTGACCGGCGCGTCCTCGCCGATCTCGACATAGCACTCGCCTTCGGTGATCAGGTGGAAGATCACCACGTTCTCGGCGCCCGGCTCCAGCACCGGCGCGGCCGCCGCGGCCGGCGGCGACTGGTAGCACCAGGGCGCGGTGAAGCGCGCGTTGATGAAGACCGCGCCGACCAGGCGCACGACGCGCAGCGTTTCGGACAAGGCGTCCATCTCAGCTCCGTTCGGCGTCGACGCGCAGCTCGATGTGGATCGCGCGGCGCACCAGGCTGGGAATCGGCGAGCGCTGCAGCGCGGTGTCGACCAGCGCGCGCAGCGCGGCGGCATCGGCAGCGGGCGAGGCGATCGCGATCTTCATGTGCATCTCCAGCGGCGCCGCGTCCACCGGCCGGCCCGCGGCATCGGGCAGGCCGAACATGCCGCAGGCGTCGGAGCGGCTTTCGACGCGCGCCTCGAGCCGCGACAGCGCGAGCTCGCGCGCCGCGGCCAGCATCGCGATGGAGGTGACCGCGCACGAGGCCAGCCCGGTGCGGAAGTACCAGCCGGGCGTCGGCAGCTTGCTGTCGCCGGCCAGCTCGTCGGGCATGTCGGACTCGACCCGGCTGCCGTTGGCATGCATCGCCTCCACGCGGGTGCCGGCGATCAGGCGCGCCTGCGCGGGTGCGTCGTCGTGCGGGCCGAACTCCGGCCGGCGCGTCAGGGCCGCCTCGTAGCGCGCCAGGGCCTGGGCCGTCTCGGTGCTGCTCATGAGCCTGCCTTCCATCGCGAGGTCGATGGGCCGCATTGTGGTCACGACGCCGTCCATGGCAAGCGCCTCGATGCGCGTGCCGGACGCTGGGGCAGGCTTTGCGGACGCGCGGGCAGCTTCGCCGCGCGCCGCGCGCCGCGGCGGACGAATGGGCAGCAGCGCGCGACGCGCGAGCAGGACGCGAGAGGGACGCGGCGCGTCCACTCTCGCCCATGCCGCAACACAGGCATGAAGGGGACGACCCGATGAAGACTCAGCATTTCGGATCTCAAGTCATCGCCTGCTTCCTGGCCGCGGTGTTCATCGCCGCCGCCGGCCCGCAGCCGCAGGACGGCAGCGCCCAGCCCGACGCCGCCGCGCCGCCGCCCCCGGTGCCCGTGTGGGCGATGGACGGCACCCACAACCGCGTCGCGGTCGCACCGCGCTGACCCATGGATGCACGACTGCAGCAACGCGTCCAGCGCTACGGCTGGGACCTGGCCGCGACCGACTACGAGCCGCTATGGAACGCGCAGCTCGCCGCCTCCCACGAGGCCATGCTCGAGCTGGCCGGGCTCGCGCCCGGCGAGCGTGTGCTCGACGTGGCCTGCGGCACCGGGCTGGTCAGCTTCGCGGCGCTGGAGGCGGTCGGCGAGCGCGGCCGCGTGGTCGGCGTGGACTTGTCGGGGCGCATGGTCGAGTCGGCCTCGCGGCGCGCGCGCCGGCTCGAGGCCTGGGGCGCGAGCTTCGCGCGCATGGACGCGCAGGCGCTGGAGCTGCCGTCTGCGAGCTTCGATGTCGTGCTGTGCGCGCTGGGCCTGATGTACGTGCCCGACTGGCACGCGGCGCTGGCCGAGATGCGCCGCGTGCTCAAGCCGGGCGGACGCCTCGTCGCCTCGGTGTGGGGCGAGCGTGCGCGCTGCGGCTTCGCGCCGCTGTTCGAGATCGTCGACGACGAGGTGCGAAGCGAGGTCTGCCCGCTGTTCTTCGGCCTGGGCCGTGGCGATGCGCTGGCCGCGGCCTGCGAGCGTGCCGGCCTGCGCACCAGCGCGCAGCGGCGCATCGCGTCGACGCTGGACTATGCCGACGGCGACGAGGCCTGCCGCGCGGCCTTCGTCGGCGGCCCGGTCGCGCTGGCCTGGTCGCGCTTCGCGCCGGCCGCGCGCGAGCGCGCCTTCGTGCGCTATCGCGAGGCGATCGATCCGTGGCGCGACGGCGCGGGCTATCGCGTGCCGGTCGAGTTCGTCGTCGTGCGTGCGCAGGCCGGCGAGTGATCCGCAAGCAGCTACAGTCGCGCTCCATCTCGGCAGGACCTGGGGGAACGCGATGTCGGCAGGTGACTGGAAAGACCTCTATCAGGCCGCGGTGGACGGTGATCTCGCGAAGCTGGAGTACCACCTCGCCGAGGGGGTCGATCCGAACTACCAGCATCCCGAGATCCTGTGCACGCCGCTGGTCGCGAGCCTGATCCACGGCCACGACGCGATCGCGCACCGCCTGCTGGCCCACGGCGCCGATCCGCACTTGCGCTCCGAGTTCGACGACATGACGCCGTTGCAGGCGGCGCTGCGCCACGGGCGCGGCGAGTTCGTCGCGTTGCTGCGCGGCCTCGGCGCGCGTGAGCCGCGCCAGCCGTTCTGGTGGCGCTGGTTGCCGGTTTAGGCAAGGGTGGCAGGGCCGGGACCGGCCCTGACTCGAGCCCTCGGCGCGAGCACTGCAACGCCGGCTCCCCTGCGATCGGCCCACGCGGCGCCGCATCGCCTCAAATGACGGGTGACAACAGCCCTGTTCGATCGACCCCTACCGCGGGTTGACCCTAGGCTGCATTACTTCAAAAAAACAAACATCCGCCATGAGTCTTGTCGACGATCTCGTCCCCCACATGCGTCGTGTGCAGCTCGCCGAGCGTGACCTGCACGATCTCGGCCAGCTCTGGCAGATGATCGAGGCGGCATCGGCGATCAGCTGTCCGTCCGAGGTCGAGGGCATCTTGCCGACGCTCACGCGAACGCGCGCGCAGTTCGGCGAACTGCAGTCGCGCCTGGTCACCCAGCTCGGCCAGGAGACGCTGGCGCAGCTGAGCGACGAGCTCGCATCGAGCGCGCAGTGCACGATCGACATCCTGGTGCGCAACCTGTTCGAGCGCACCGCCGACGTCGGCTTCCTGGCGACCGACGAGGTGCTGCGCGCCTTCTGCGCCGCGAGCGCCGAGCAGCGCGCGGCGCAGCGTGCGGCCTGCGTGCAGCGGCTCGCCGAATACCGCGCCAAGTACAGCGTCTACGACGACGTGATCCTGCTTTCGACCGGTGGCGAGATCCTTGCACGGCTCGAGGCCGCGCAGGGCCTGGGCGCCAGCAGCGATGCGATCGTCGCGCAGGCGATTGCGCGGCAGGGCTATGTGGAGCGCTTCGGCGCGACCGACCTGGCGGTGGGCAACGCGAAGGCGCTGCTGTACGCACATCGCATCGACGGCCCCGGCGGGCGCTGCGTCGGCGTGCTGGTGCTGCGCTTTCGCAGCGTCGACGAACTGCAGCGCATCTTCGCCAGCGTGGGCGGCAATGCGCAGCGCATCGCGCTGTTGCTGCTCGACGAGCACGACCGCGTGATCGTCAGCAACGACGATGCCCACATCCCGGCCGGCGCGAACCTCGCGCCAGCGCGCGAGGGCGAGGTCGCGCTGTGCGCCTTCGCAGGGCGCGAATACCTGAGCGTGACCTGCGCGACGCGCGGCTACCAGGGCTATCGCGGCCCCGGCTGGCGCGCCCGCGCGATGGTCTCGCTGCTGACCGCGTTTCGCCGCGCCGACGACGCCAACGACGACGCGCAGGCGCGCGTCTCGCTCGACAACGAGGCCTTGCGCGCGATCCAGTCCGAGGTCGACACGATCAACCGCAATCTGCGCCGCGTGGTCTGGAACGGCCACGTGATGGCAGGCGATCGCGAGGGTCGCAGTGATGGCGATCGTGGCGATGCGCAGCGGCTCAAGGCCGTGCTCGAGCAGGTCAACGGCGCCGGCACGCGCACGCGCGAACGCGTGGGCATCGCGATCGGCGATCTCTACCGCACCTCGCTGGGCCGCGCGCGCCACCAGTCGCGCGAGCTCGCCCGGCTGGCGGCCGACATCATGGACCGCAACCTCTACGAGCGCGCCAACGATTGCCGCTGGTGGGCGCTGTCGCCGCTGCTGCAGCGCCTGCTCGCGCAGCCGGCCTCGGCGCAAGGCGCGGCCGAGCTCAACGCGATGCTGGAGCACGTCAACGGCCTGTACACCGTCTACACGCGCCTGGTCGCCTTCGATGCGCAAGGCGTCGTGCGCGGGCTGTCGAACGAGATCGTCGACGCGCCGCTGCTCGGCAGCCGCATCGACGACGCGCTGCTGGCCGCGACGCAGTCGCTGGCCGACTCGCAGCGCTATGCGGTCAGCGCCTTCGCCGCGTCGCCGCTGTCGGGCGGGGCGCCGACCTATGTCTACAGCGCCGCGGTGCGTGCCGGCGGGCGCGTGGTCGGCGGCATCGCGATCGTCTTCAATGCCGAGCGCGAGTTCCGCGCCATCCTCGACGACGTGCTCGGCGATCGCGCCGGGCTGGCCGCCTTCGTCGGCGCCGACGGTCGCGTGATCGCCAGCAGCGCGGGGGCGCTGGCGATCGGCTCGGCGCTGGCGTTCGACATCGCGCACGGCATCGCCGAGCACGACGGCGCGCACCACGCGGTCGCGGCGATCGAGGCCGGCGGCTATCGCGAGTTCAAGTGCGAGGACGGCTATCGCAACCAGGTGCGCGCGCTGGTCGCGCTGCGCCTGGGCGTCGTCGAGCGGCGCCGCCATGCGCTGCACGAGCGCGGGCTCAAGCCGCTGCAAAGCGCCGCGCGCGATGCGCGCCAGCGCTTCGCGCTGTTTCAAACCGGGCCCGGCCGTTATGCCTTGCCGGCCGCGGCGCTGCTCGAGGCGCGCCCGCTCGATGGCCTGGTGCGCACGCCCGGTGCGGTGCCGCATGCGGCGGGCCTGCTCGAAGTGCCGGGCGCCGACGGCACGAGCTGCGTCGTGCCGGTGTTCTGCGCGCGCAGCCTGTTCGGCGTCACGCGCGCGGCACGCGCTGGCGACGGCGTCGTGCTGGTGCTGCGTTCGCCGCGCGATGCGCGCCGGCCGCTGCTCGGCCTGCGCGTCGACGACGTGCTCGACGTCGCCGATGTCGGCCGCGAGCACCTGCAGCTGCCGCCGCAGGGCCTGCGCCAGCATGCGCCGGCGCTGTCCGGCCTGCTGCGCATGGCGTTCGGCGACGAGGCCGGCGGCGAGGCGCTGGTGCAGGTGGTCGATGCCGACGCGCTGGCCGCGCTGTGCGGCGTCGCGCGCGTGCCCACCGAGGCTCAGTCGGCGTAGGCGCTGCGTGCCGGCACGTGCAGCTCGATGCGCGTGCCGGCGTTCGGTGCGCTGCGCAGCACGAAGCGCGCGCCGAGCTGCTCGGCGCGCTCGCGCATGCCGGTCAGGCCCCAGTGACCTTCGCGGCCCGTGGCGAGCAGCGCCTCGTCCATGCCGATGCCGTCGTCCTCGATGCGCAGGCGCAGCTCGCGCCAGCCGTAGCGCAGCTCCAGCTTCACGCGCCGTGCGCGCGCATGCCGGAAGGCGTTGACCAGCGCTTCCTTCGCGATGCGGTAGAGCTCGTCGCGCGCGCCGGCCTGCAGCTCGCGCGGCGTGCCCTCGACCGCGAGGTCGAACGCGGTCGCGCCGTCTTGCGCCAGCTCGAGCGCCTCGTGCGCCAGCGCATGCTCGAGCGAGAGCGAGCTGCTGGCGACGTCGCGCAGGTTGGTCACGCACTCGCGGCCTTCGATCAGCAGCTTGTCGGCGCGATCCAGCGCCGACTGCAGCTTCTCGCGCGCCGGCTCGCCCGCCGGCAGCCCGGCCGCGGCCGCCTGGAAGCGCAGGATCAGGCCGGTCACGCTTTGCAGCAGCGTGTCGTGCAGATCGCGCGCGATGCGCACGCGCTCGACTTGCTGCAGTTGCTCGCGCTGGCGTGCGCGCGCGGCGAGCTGGCGCATGCGCAGCCGCGACAGCGCCCAGATCGCGAGCACCACCAGCAGCACCATCGCGGCGCGAAACCACCAGGTCTGGAACCAGGCGGGCTGGACCTCGAAGCTGAAGGTCGCCGGCTGCGTCGACCACACGCCGTCCTCGTTGGCGGCCAGCACCTCGAAGCGGTAGCGGCCCGGATCGAGGTTGGTGTAGTAGGCCGCGCGCCGCGTGCCGGCGTCCTGCCAGGCGCGATCGACGCCCTCGAGCCGGTAGCGGAACTGCACCCGCTCGGGCATCGCGAGGCTGGTGGCGGTGTAGGCGAACTCGACCTGGCGCACCTGCGGCGGGGCCTGCACGCCGGTCGCGGCGACGGCGTCGGCCGGCTGGCCGTCGAAGCTCACCGCGCGCACCAGCACCTGCGGCGCGACGGCGTTGCGCGCGACGCGGCGCGGGTCGATCCACGCCAGGCCGGCGTCGGTCGCGACCCAGATGCGACCGTCGCTGGCCTCGGCCATGGTCGGCACCGGGCCGTTGCTGATGGTGGTGCCGCGAAAGCCGTCGGCCTCGCGCAGCCGCTCGATGCGCAAGGGCATGCGCGTGTCCGTCAGGCCGCGCTCGACTTCGTCTTTCGAAACGTGCAGCAGCGCGTCGGCGGTGTTGAGCCACAGGTCGCCGTCGGGCGTGACGACGATGCCGCTGGCGCGCGCGAACTCGCGCGGATTGCCGGCATCGAGCAGCTGGCGAAAGCGCTGGCCGTCGAACACCGCGAGCGCCTTGTTGCCCAGCAGCCAGAGGCGCTCGCCGCGCTGGTAGATGAGGTTGACGATGCCGGCATCGAGCCCCATCGCCTTGGCGTCCAGCCGCGTGGCGGTGCCGTTGTCGACGCGGTAGATCTCTTCGCCGTGCGCGACCCAGGTGATGCCGCGCGTGTCGGTCAACAGCGCGTTGGCGAGCCATTGGGTCGGAAAGCCGGCGTCGGAGGCGAGCCGCGACCAGCCGGCGTCCGAGCGGCGCCACACGCCGTTGCCGCCGGTCGGCGCGAACCAGGGGCGCTGCTGCGCATCGAGCGTGATGGCGCGCACCGCGTCGCTGACCACTTGCGCGGGCGCCGCGACCGGCTCGATCTTGTCGCCCTGCGCGCCTGGGCGCACCTGCCAGACGCCCAGCTGGTTGCCGACCCAGATGCGCCCTTCGCGATCGCGATGCAGCGCGGAGGTGCCGATCGGCACCTGCTTGAAATCGCGCCAGCCGGAGGCATCGACCTTGAGCAGGCCCGGATCCCAGTTGGCGGCCCACACCGCGCCGTCGTCGCCCGGCACGATCGAGTACTGGCCCGGGCGGCGCGGCAACGCCATGCGCACCAGCTTGCTGTCGCGAAAGCGGTCGAGGCCGGCACTGGTGCCGAGCCAGACATTGCCCTCGCGGTCCTCGAAGATCGCGCGGATCACCGGCGAGCTCAGGCCCTTGGCCGGCGTGAACAAGTCGTCCATCGTCTTGGCCGGTTGCGGCGTGTCGAGCGCGCCCGGGCGGCCGATGCGCGTGATGCCTTGCGCGGTCTGCACCCACAGCGCGCCCTGGCGATCGAAGGCGATCGTGCCGGCCGGCTCGGCGACACGCTGCATCGCTGTCGCGGTGGGCGCAGGCGCGCGCGACGACAGGCCGCGCTCGGCCGAGGTACCCCACAGCGTGCCGTCGGCGCCGATCGCGATGTTGTTGCCGATGCCGGTGACGCGCTCGAAGCGCTTCGCGCCGCGCGACAGCGTCATCAGCATGCCGTCGTCGTTGCGATCGTTCGTGCCGTCGCCCTTGACCGTGACCCACAACGTGCCCTGCGGATCGACGCCGAGGTGGCGCGCGATCTCGTCTTCGGGCCAGCCCCAGTCGGGGCCGATCGCCTGTGCGGCGCCGCGCGAGCCGTCGGCTTGGGTCGACACGCGCCACAGCTTGCCGTTGGCGGTCGCGAACCAGGTGTTGCCGTCGCGGTCGTGCGTGATGTCGAGCGCGGCGCCGATGCCGCTGGCGCTGTCGTAGCGCTTGAGTCGGCCGTCCTTGTAGTGGCCGGCGCCGATGCGCGCCGCCCACGAGATCCAGATGCCGCCGTCGGGTTCGCCGTGCAGGCCGTTGAGGCCCCAGGTCGAGATGTCGACGCCGTCCAGTGAACGCACTTGCTCGAACTGCACGCCATCGAAGCGAAACAGCCCGGCCGGTGCGCCCAGCCACAGGTAGCCGTCGGGCGTTTGCGCGATGCCGATGATGTTGGCCGGCGCGCCCTGGGTGCGCGTCCAGGCGCTGTGCTGCAGCTGGTTCAGCGTGCGCGAGGCTTCGACGGCACCGGCCGGGGCGACGGCACCGAGGGCGGTCGCGAGCGCGCAGGCAAGGGCAAGGGCGAGGCGGCGAGGCGGCATCGTCGAGGCGGGTCCGGCGGGGAGGGCGCGATCATCGCCGAAGGCCGCGCGACGCGCACGGCTCGCGCACTCCTTCACGTGCGATGCCGCTTCGTTCGGCCTTGTCACGCGCCTGTCGTGCGCGCCCGCGACATTGCGCAGCCCATGACCCATGAACCGGCCGACGCGCGCCGCAGCGATGCCAGCCCCTATGCGCCGCTGGCCTGGCGCAGCGTTGCCGATCTGATCGAGCATCGCGCGCTGCGCATCCACTTCCAGCCCATCGTCGCGCTCGACAGCGGCGCGGTGTTCGGCCACGAAGCCCTGGTGCGCCCGCCCGCCGGCTGCCTGTGGCCCACGCCCGACCAGCTGTTCGCCGCCGCGCGCGACGAGGGCCTGAGCAACCGGCTCGAGGCCGAATGCGTGCGCGCGGCCTTCGAGGCCTGGTCGCGGCTCGATGGCCGCGGCAAGCTGTTCGTCAATCTCTCGGCGGCCGCGCTGCTGCAGATCCTCGAGGGCCGCGATGCCGCCGAGCTGGCCGCGCTGGCCGAGCGCCACGGCGTCAGCGCGCCCGGCGTCGTGATCGAGCTGACCGAGCACGAGCATGTGCGCGACACCGCGGCGCTGCTGGCCGCGCTGCAGCCGTTGCGCGCGCTGGGCGTCGCGTTCGCGCTCGACGACTTCGGCGACGGCCGTTCGTCATTGCGGCTGTGGTCGGAGCTCAAGCCCGAGATCGTCAAGGTCGACAAGTACTTCAGCCGCGAGGTCGCGCGCAAGGGCGACAAGCTGCAGACCTGGCGCGCGCTGCTGCAGATCGCCGAGACCTTCGGCACGCGGCTGATCGCCGAAGGCATCGAGCACGGCGACGAGCTGCGCCTGCTGCGCGACCTCGGCATCCCGCTCGGCCAGGGCTTCGAGCTCGGCCGCCCGCAGCCGATGCTGGCCGAGCAGGCGCTGCCGGCCGCGCGCGAGGTGCTGGCCAGCGCCGACATCGCCGTGTTCCCGATGCCGCGGCGCGCGAGCAATGCCGGCATGACGGCCGCGCGGCTCAAGATCCCGGCGCCGACCGTGACGCAGCAGACGCTGCACGACGAGGTGTTCGCGCTGCTCGAGCACCATCCCTCGCTGCACGCGGTCGCGATCGTCGATGCCGACCAGCGCCCGCGCGGCCTGCTCAATCGCCAGACCTTCGTCGCGCACTACGCGAAGCCGTATTTCAAGGAGCTGTACGGCCGCAAGCCCTGCACCAGCTTCGCCAATCTCTCGCCGCTGACGATCGACGTGCACACCGGCATCGAGGAGCTGACCTCGGTGCTGACCTCGTCGGACCAGCGCTACCTGACCGAGGGCTTCGTGCTGACCGAGTCGGGCCGCTACCGCGGCCTGGGCACCGGCGAATCATTGGTGCGCGCGGTCACAGAAGCGCGCATCGAGGCGGCGCGGCATGCGAACCCGCTGACCTTCCTGCCCGGCAACATCCCGATCACCGACCACATCGAGCGACTGCTCGAAAGCGGGCGCGACTTCGTCGCCGCCTATGCCGACCTGAACCACTTCAAGCCCTACAACGACCACTACGGCTACTGGCGCGGCGACGAGATGATCCGCCTCGTCGCGCGGGCGCTTGCGGCCAATTGCGATGCGCGGCGCGACTTCGTCGGCCATGTCGGCGGCGACGACTTCGTCGTGCTGTTCCAGAGCGACGACTGGCTCGATCGCTGCGAGCGCATCGTCGCGAGCTTCAACGACGCGGCGCGCGAGCTGTTCGATGCCGACGCGCTGCGCGCCGGCGGCATCTGGGCCGAAGACCGGCACGGCGTGCCGCGCTTCCATCCGGTGACGACGCTGACGATCGGCGTGGTGCCGGTCGCGCCGCAGCGCTACCGGCTCGCGGCCGATGTCGCGAACGCGGCCGCGTGGGCCAAGCGCCATGCGAAGCATGCGAACCGCGGCGTGCTGGTGCTCGACGAATCGCCCGAAGCGGTGGCCGACTGACGCGCCAACAAACGAAACATGGGGCCGGCGGCGGCGAAGCGCCGCTGCAACCGGCGCACCAGACGATGACGGACATGCACCCTCGTCTCGTCGCACTGGAGCTGGCCATGAACCCGATGTCGCTGATGACCCTGCCCGCCGGCCTGCTGAACCAGGCTCGTTTCGAACAATCCAGCCGCTCGCCGCATGGCGAGCGCGGCGAGCGCGTCTATGCGCTGATGGCCGCCGTGGCCGTCGTGCTGGTCGCGGCGATCGCGGCCTTCGCCTGATTCGACGACGGCCCGCTCAGGGCCGTTCGCCGTCGCGCGCGCGGTCGCGCAGGCGCGCCAGTGCTGGCAGCAGATCGGCCACGGTGTCGATCACCTCATGCGCGCCGGCCTCGCGCAGCACCGCGCTCGCGCGCTCGCGATGCTCCTGCTGCCGCTGCGCGTCGAGCGAGCGCCATGCGTCGAGCGAGAGTCCGACCTCGTTGCCGCTGATCGCGACGCCGACGGCCCAGCTGCCGGCGGCGAGCGCCTCGGCGATGCCGGGCGCGGTGTCGTCGACCTTGACCACGGCTTGCGGCGGCCAGACGCCGAGGTCGGCGAAGGTCCGGTACATCATCAACGGGCTCGGCCGACCGGCAGCCAGATCGCCGGCGCAGACCAGGTTGTCCGGCGTGTAGCCCTGCGCGGCCGCGAGCGGCGCGAGCACTTCCATGATCGGGCGGTTGTAGCCGGTGGTCGAGCCGATCGAAAGGCCTTGCGCGCGCAGCGCCTGCACGACCTCCAACGCGCCGGGGATCAGCGCCGCATGATTGGGCACGGTGGCCGCGTTCATCGGCGTGAACTCCTCGTAGAGCGCGTCGACATCGCTGTCGGCGAAGGCGCGGCCGTGCAGCTCGTGCCACAGCGCCGCGATGCGCGGCGTGTTGCCGACGGCGCGGATGTGATCCCACTTCGGCAAGCCCATCGGCGCGCGCGCCTCGTCGATCGCGATCTCGAGACCGTGGCGCTCGAACAGCTGCACGAAGGCGCCCATCGGCGCGCGGCTGCCGAAGTCGACGATGGTGCCGGCCCAGTCGAACACGACGGCGCGAAAGGTGTCGTTGAGTCTGATGTTCATGCTGTTCCTTGGTTACCAGGCCGCGAAGACGTCTTCGGCGATGCCGAAGGCGGTGCTCGCGCCGGTGCCGCTGGTCACGACGACCACGCGCACCGCGTCGCCCAGCGTCTCGATCACGCAGTCGTCGTGCGGCGAGGTCGGATAGGTGCCGACCCAGCGCTCGCGCACGCGCGCCTGCTCCAGCGTCAGCGTCGCGCGCAGCTCGTCGAGGATCAGCGCATCGACCTCGTCGCGCGCGAACGGCGGCAGCGCGTCACCGTAGTGGTGCGAGTCGCCGACGACCAGCGAGCCGTCGGCGCTTTGCACCGCGATCAGGTGGATGCCGTGCAGCAGCGCGGCCGATGCGGCCTCGTCGTCCTCGAGTTCGCGGCGCAGCGCCTCGGCCTCGGGTAGCGCCGCATAGCCGCCGTAGCGCACCAGGCTCAGGTCGCTCATCACCGCGCCCGGCAGCTTGAAGCCGGCATGCGGCTCGATGCGCATCATCTGCAGCTGGCACAACTGCAGCGGGTGGCCTTGCAGCGCCGGTGCGGCCAGGCCGTGGATCTCGGCGCCGGTGCACACGACGATCCGCTCGGCGTTCAGCAGCGCGCGCGAGGTGCGCACGCGCGGCGCATCGACCTCGAGCACCGCTTCGCCGAAGCGAAACTGCACGCCGAGCGCGCGTGCGAGCCACGCGGCCAGGCGCGGGATCGCGTCGCGGCTTTCGACGCGCAGCTCGTGCGGGCTGTGAAGCACCGCGCTGGCGTTCGCGAGCGCGAGCATCGGCAGCTGGTCGGCGACCTCGCGCGCGGCATCGAGCTCGCAGCGCTCGCCCATCGGCGTCTTCAAGAAGGCCTCGAGCACCGCGGCGGCGCTGTCGCGCCGCGCGACCACGTGCAAGCCGCGATGCTCGATCGCGATGCCGGCCTGCGGCGCGACCTCGGCCCAGACATCGCGCGAGCGTCGCGCGCGCCGCCAGGTGTCGCCGGCCGGCTGGCCGGTCACGGTGATGAAGCCGAAGTTGCGGATCGAGGCGCCGATGCACATCGCGTCGCGCTCGACGACGCAAACGCTCAGGCCGCGCGAGGCCGCGGTGTAGGCATGCGCCAGGCCGACGATGCCGGCGCCGACGACGAGGAGGTCGAACGAGGTGTTGTTGTCCATGCTGTGAAGAGGTTCAGCGGTGCCGCCAGGCTTGCGTGCGTGCGAGCAGGACGCGCGAGGCCAGCGCCAGCAGGCCGCGGCCCAGCGCCGCGGTCACGAAGATCAGCACCGCCATCGCGGCGGCCGGCGCGACGTCGCCGGCGTCGTCCATGTTGAGCACCGCGACCGAAGCCAGCGTGGTCTCGGGCGAGTAGAGGAAGACCACCGCCGAGACGGTGGTCATCGCGTTGACGAAGAAGTAGCCCGCGACCTCGAGCAGCGCCGGCAGCGCGACCGGCAGGTGCACGCGCAGCATCGTTCGCCACGCCGGCACGCCGAGCGACTCGCCCACCGATTCGAACTCGCGGTCGAGCTGGCGCAGCGCGCCGAGCATCGTCAGGTGCGCGACCGCGAAGAAGTGCGCGACGCAGCAGGCGACCAGGATCGCGAGCGTGCCGTACAGCCCGCGCAGCGGATTGGCCGGATGGTTGAAGAAGAAGATCGTGCCGACGCCCAGCACCAGGCCCGGCACCGCGAGCGGCAGCGTCGCGACCAGGTTCAGCGCCTCGCGCGCCGCACCGAGCTTGCGCGGCTTGTCGACCAGCCAGGCGCTCGCGAACGCGGCCGACGCGCCGACGATCGCGGTGCCCAGCGCCATCGCGATCGAATTGCCGTAGCTGGCCCAGCCGCCGCCGTCCATCATGTCGAAGCGGTAGTTGCGCAACGAGGGCATCAGGTCGTAGGGCCAGTAGCTCGCCAGCGAAGCGAACACGGCGACCGCCAGCGTCGCGATCAGGCCGCCTGCCACCAGCGCGCAAAAGCCCATCAGCGCGCGATCGAGCAGCGCATTCGGCCGGGGTTCGTGGGCCACCGAGCGCGCCGACAGCGCCGCGGCCTGGCGCTTTCGCAAGCGCATCTCGACCAGGCAGGCGAGCACGGCCGGCAGCAGCAGCACGCAGCCGACCACCGCGCCCATGCGGAAGTTCTGCTGGCCGACGACTTGCTTGTAGATGTCGGTCGCGAGCACGCTGTCCTGGCCGCCGACGACCTTGGGCACGCCGAAGTCGGTGATCACCAGCACGAACACGACGACGAAGGCCATCGCGAGGCCGTAGCGGCTGGCCGGCAGCGTGACGCTCGTGAACTGACGCCAGCCGCTCGCGCCGAGCGTGCGTGCGGCTTCGTAGAGCCGGCCGTCGGTGGTCGACAGTGCGGTCGTGAGGATCAGCAGCGCGTGCGGCAAGGTCCACAGCACCGAGCCGGCGACCATGCCGGTCTCGCCGTAGATCGAGCCGCCGGCCAGCCACGACTTCAGCAGGCCCTGGTGGCCGAACAGATAGATCAGGCTGATCGCCATCAGCAGCGAGGGCGCGAGCAGCGGCACCAGCGCGGCAGCGCGGAAGAAGGCCTTGAAGCGCATCGCGCTGTGCGTCAGCGCATAGGCGTAGACGTAGGCGATCGTGGTCGTGATCGTCGCGGCCAGCGCGGCGACGCGCAGGCTGCGCCAGCCGGATTCGGCCAGTGCCGGCGTGGCCAGCCAGGCCGCGAAGTTGGCGAGGCCGACGAAGCTGCCATCGGCGCCGACCAGCGCGCGCGACAGCAAGGCGCCGACCGGCGCGACGATGAACAGCACGCCGATCAGCAGCGCGAATGCGATCGCCGCGACGAGGCCGAAGCGCGACGATGCGCGCGCACGCGGCGCGCCGATCTGCGCCAGCTGAGGCAGCGCGGCAGCCATCAACGCGAGGGCAGCAGCGCCAGCGCGCCCGGCGGCAGATGCACGCGCACGCGCTCGCGCAGCGCGAACGGCAGCTGCGCGCCGGGCGGCGTCGGCAGCTCGACCTCGATGTCGGATTCGAGGTCGGCACAGCGCAGCTTCAGCGAACCATGCGCGCCGTGAAAGCCGATCGACGCGATCTCGGCGATCAGGGTGTTGGTGGGCAGCTCGTCGCGCTCGGCCTGGCGGTCCCAGGACGGGTCGTGCGCCGACACCATCACCTGCTCGGGCCGGATGCCGACCGACAAGCGCTGGCCGGGAATCAGCACGCGCTCCTCGGCCGCGTCGTTCGCGGCGCTCGCGTGGCCTTCGAGCACGGCCTGCCCGACCAGCACGCGGCGCGGCCCGAGCACGGTGCCCTGCCACAGGTTCATGCGCCCGACGAAACCGGCGACGAAGGCGCTGCGCGGCTGCGCATACAGCGCCTGCGGCGAGCCGGCCTGCTCGATGCGCCCGCGATGCATCAGCACGACGCGATCGGCCATCGACAGCGCCTCGTCCTGGTCGTGCGTGACCATCACGGTCGCGACGCCCAGGCGGGTGCAGATCGCGCGGATCTCGTCGCGCAGCCGCGTGCGCACCTGCGCATCGAGGGCCGACAGCGGCTCGTCGAGCAGCACCAGTCGCGGGCTCGGCGCGAGCGCGCGCGCCAGCGCCACGCGCTGCTGCTGGCCGCCCGAAAGCTGCGCCGGAAAGTGATCGGCATGGCCGCTGAGCCCGACCAGATCGAGCATCTCGCGCACGCGCTGCGCGCGATGCACGCGGCTCATGCCCGACAGGCCGTAGGCCACGTTCTGCGCCGCCGTCAGATTGGGAAACAGCGCATACGACTGGAACACGACGCCGAAGCCGCGCTGCGCCGGCGACCAGTGCGTGATGTCCTGGCCGTGCAGCCGAACGCGGCCCGCGCTCGGCGACTCGATGCCGCACAGGATGCGCAGAAGCGTCGTCTTGCCGCAGCCCGAGGGGCCGAGCAGCGCGACGAATTCGCCGTCGGCGATCGCGAGGTCGATGCCGTCGAGCACGACGGCATCGCCGAAGCGCTTCGCGATGCCTTCGATCGTCAGCAGCGCCTCGCCTGTGGGCACGGGGCGGACCTGCGGCGCGGCCGGCTCCTGGAAAGGCATCAGCATGATCGGCCTACTTCTTCTCGGCCTTGGCTTCGTAGCGACGGCTCCACTCGGCCAGGATGCGATCGCGGTTGACCGCGGCCCAGGTGAAGTCGTTCTTCGCCAGGCGCTGCTCGAGGTCTTCGGGCGCGAACGGCAGCCGGCTGGTCACGCCGGGGATCGCGACGATGCCGAAGTTCTTCGCGTACAGCTCGTTGGCGGTGCGCGTCACGGCGAAGTCGGCCAGCGCCTTGGCGGCCTCGGGCTTCTTGGTGGTCTTGAGGATCGCCGTGGCTTCCATGTCCCAGCCCAGGCCTTCCTTCGGGAAGAAGATGTCCAGCGGCGCGCCGGCCTTCTTGGTGGCGCTGGCGCGGTAGTCGAAGCTCAGGCCGACCGGGAACTCGCCGGCGCCGGCCTGGCGGCAGGGCTTGGAACCCGAGTGCGTGTACACGCCGATGTTCTGGTGCAGCGCGTCCATGTAGGCCCAGCCCTTTTGCTCGCCCATCATCTGCAGCCAGGCCGAGACCATCAGGTAGCCGGTGCCCGACGAGGCCGGATGCGGCATCGAGATCAGGCCCTTGAACTCGGGGCGCGTCAGGTCCTGCCAGGACTCGGGCTTGGGCAGGTTGCGCTTGAGGCCTTCGGGCACGTTGAAGCACACGGCCGAGGACCACAGGTCCATCGCGACCCAGGTGGGCTGGGCGCGGCCGTCGCGCATGGTCTTCTTGACCGCCTCGACGCCCTTGGGCGCATAGCCCATCAGCATGCCTTCCTTGTCGAGCGCCATCAGCGAGGTCGCGGCCAGGCCCCAGACCACGTCGGCCTGCGGATTGGCCTTCTCGGCCAGCAGCTTGGCGGTCACGATGCCGGTGCTGTCGCGCACGAACTTCAGCTCGATGGCCGGGTAGGCCTGCTCGAACGCGGCTTTGTAGGCCTTGATCTGGTCGGCCTCGAGCGCGCTGTAGACGAGCAGCTCGGTCTTCGATTGCGCGTGGGCGCCGAAGGCGGCGAGGCTGAACAGCGCGGCGCAGGCGCGCAGCAGGAAACGGCGATGGGACACGGCGGGACTCCTCGAATGTCGGTCGGTCGGCAGGCGGCCTCGATGGGCGCGCCTGTCACCGGGCCGACATGCTGGCCCGCCAACATGTCCGGGCCGTGAAAACTGCGTGAGCGCGATGAAGGATCCGGGTTTGACCTCGCTCGACGAGCTGATCGCGCTGCTCGCGCGCGGGCAGTCGCTGCGCTATGCCGGCGAGCCGGTCACGCAGTGGGAGCATGCGCTGCAGACGGCTGCGCTGGCGGCGCAGGCGGGAGCGTCGGATGCGCTGGTCGCAGCGGCGCTGCTGCACGACATCGGCCATCTCGCACAGGTCGACGACGATTCGCCGACGCTGGCCGGCCACGACGATCGCCACGAGGCGCTGGCGGCGCGCTGGCTGTCGGCGCTGTTCGACGAAGCGGTCACCGAGCCGGTCCGCCTGCATGTCGAGGCCAAGCGCTGGCTGGTCGCCAACACGCCGGGCTATGCCGAGCGACTGTCGGAGGACTCGGTGCGCAGCCTCGCGCTGCAGGGCGGGCCGATGTCGGCCGAGGAAAGCGCGGCGTTTCGCGCGTCGCCCTTCGCCACCGACGCGCTGCGGCTGCGCGCCTGGGACGATCTCGCCAAGGATGCGAATGCGCCGGCGCAGCGCGTCGAGCGCTTCGTTGCGATGCTGCGAGCGTCGCTGAAGCGACGCTGAGGTTCAGGCGCGGATGTCGAGCAGGCTGCCGGCCATCGCGTCGGCGGTGCGGAACACGGCCAGGTTGGCGAGCCAGGCGTTCTTCGCGGCGAGCTGGCCGACGACGTCGCGCTCGAGTTCGTGGCCCAGCCGCGGCGCGCGTTCGTACGACGTACTGACGCCGCCTTCGGCCTGTTCGGCCTGCGCGACTTCCTCGCGATGAAAGCCTTCGGTGTTCTCGTTCGCGATGTTGTGCGCCGACGCACCGAGATGCGCCAGGGCGGCATTCATCCCGGAGAAGGCGATCGCGGAAACGGCTTGCATGACAGCGTCATTGTCGGCCGGCGCGCCGCTGGCCCAAGGGCGCGGACGAACTGCGGATGGCGCAAGTGTCGATTGCGTCACGCCACCGGGCCTCGGCCGGTTATCGTGCCGGCCATGAAGGCCGTCCGAACCGCTGCATCCGTCTTGCTGCTCGCCGCCGGGCTGGCTGGCTGCGCTTCGCTGCCCGAGGCCCTGACCCAGCGCCCGGCGCTGCTGCTCGGCGAGGTGCACGACAACGTCGAGGGCCTCACGAAGCGCAACGAGCTGATCGAGAAACGCATCGCGGCCGGCTGGCGCCCGGCGATCGCGATGGAGCAGTTCGACCGCGAGCGCCAGGCCGATCTCGACGCCGCGATGACGCGCTGCGCCGATGCCGATTGCGTGATCGCCGCCGCGTCGGCGCCGAACGCGCGCTGGGCCTGGCCCCAGTTGCGTCCGGTGATCGAGCTGGCGCTGCGACATCGGCTGCCGCTGCTGGCGGCCAATGTCTCGCGCGCCGATGCCGCGCGCATCGTGCGCGAGGGCTATGCGGCGGCGCTCGATCCGGCGCTGATCGCGCGCTACGGACTGCGTTCGCCGCTGCCGATCGACCTGCTCGCCACGCAGGCCAGCGAGATCGACGAAGGCCATTGCGGCAAGCTGCCCAAGTCGATGCTGCCGGGCATGGTGCGCGCCCAGGTCGCGCGCGATGTCTGGATGGCCGAGCTGGTGCGCGCGCATGCCGCGCGCGGCGTCGTGCTGCTGGCCGGCAACGGCCATGTGCGCCGCGATATCGGCGTGCCGCGCTGGCTGAACCAGGCCGAGGGCATCGCGAGCATCGCCTTCGTCGAGGCGGAGGTGGGCGGCGGCATCTACGACGCCGAGCTGGTGGTCGCGCGGCAGCCGCGGCCCGATCCCTGCGCCACGCTGTGAGGCCTCAGCGCGGCTTCCACTTGAGCAAGACGGCGTGCAGCCGGTCCGGGTGGATCGGCTTGGTCACGAAGTCGTTCATGCCCACGCGCAGGCACAGCTCGCGATCCTCCTCGAACGCGGCGGCCGTCAGCGCCACGATCGGCAGCGACTCGGGCGTGTACTGAGCGCGCAGCGCGCGCGCGACCTCGTCGCCGCTCATCAGCGGCATGTGCAGGTCCAGCAGCACCAGGTCGAAGCGGTCAGGCTGCTGGTCGATCAGCTCCAGCGCCTCGCGCCCGCTGTGCGCGATGCCGACCTCCACGCCCCAGCGCCCGAGCATCGCGCCGGCGATCAGCGCATTGGTCTCGTTGTCCTCGACCAGCAGCACGCGCAGGCCCGTGAGGTCGCGCTCCTCGGGCGGGGACGGCGCCTCGGCCTGCGGCGCCGCGGGCGAAGGCGAGGCCAGCGGCAGCTCGGCCCAGAACACGCTGCCGCGACCGGGCTCGCTTTCGGCGCCGACGCGCCCGCCCAGCTCCTTGGCCAGCGCGCGGCAGATCGACAAGCCCAGGCCGGTGCCGCCGTAGCTGCGCGTGGTCGAGTCGTCGGCCTGCACGAAGGGGTGAAACAGCCGCGGCATGACCGCTTCGTCGATGCCGATGCCGGTGTCCTCGACGGCCAGCCGGACCAGGCCCGTGGCGCTTAGCGTGGCGCTCAGTTGCACGCTGCCGCGCGAGGTGAACTTGATCGCGTTGCTCACCAGGTTGGAAAGGATCTGGCGCACCCGCACCGGGTCGCCGTTCACGCTGGCCGGCACGTCGTCCGCGATCGACAGCCGCAGCGCGATGCGCTTGGCCGACGCGGGCTCGCGAAAGAAGCGCTCGATCGAGCGCAGCAGTTCGTGCAGATCAAAGTCGACGCGCTCGACGCCGAGCTTGCCGGCCTCGATCTTCGAGAGGTCGAGCACGTCGGTGATCAGCTCGGCCAGCGCATCGGCGCTCTCGACGATGCCCTCCAGATAGCGGCGCAGGCCGGGCGACTCGATCGTCTCCTCGAGCGCCAGGCGCGCGAGGCCGAGCACGCCGTTGAGCGGCGTGCGGATTTCGTGGCTCATGTTGGCGAGGAAGGCGGACTTGGCGCGGTTGGCGCGCTCCGCGGTCGCGCGGGCGCGCCGCAGCGCGTCGCGCTGGCGCCGCTCTTGCGAGTGGTCGCGAAACGCGATCACGGTGCCGCCGCCGGGCCGCGCCATCGGCTGCACGCTCACCAGCACGGGGCGGCGTCGTCCGTCGAAGCCGATGAAGCGGCCCTCGTAGCGGCCCGGCAGCCAGGCCAGCTCCGGCCCGTCGGCGGCCGCGAAGCTGCTGTGCGCGAAGTCGACCGGGCCGATCGAATCGACGATGCGCTCGTGCAGCCGCTGGCCGAGCAACTCGTCGCGCGCGCAGCCGAGCAGCTTGGCGGCTTCCTGGTTGGCGAACACGCACTGGCCTTGCTCGTCCTCGACCAGGATGCCTTCGCCGACCGCCTCGGCGATGTCGGCCAGGAAGGCGCGCTGCTGCAAAAGCTCTTCGTCGAGCGTCTTCTCGGCGGTGATGTCGGTGCGCACCGAGACATAGCGCAGCGGCCGGCCCTGCGCGTCCAGCGTCGGCACGATGGTCGTCGCGACCCAGTAGAACGAGCCGTCATGGCGGCGGTTCTTCAGCTCGCCGTGCCAGACGCGCCCGCTCGAGATGGTCTGCCACAGCTCGCGGTACAGCGTGGGCGGATGCTCGCCCGACTTGACGATGTTGTGGCGCGCGCCGAGCAGCTCGAACGGCGTGTAGCCGCTCGTGGTGCAAAAGCGCTCGTTGACATAGATGATGCGGCCGGTGCAATCGGCCACGCTGACGATGGCGTGCTCGTCGAGCGCGCCGATCAGCTCGTCCTCGCTCAAGGCATCGGCGCTGCCGTCGTCGATGCAATGGCCGGGCAGTCGCGCGAGGCTGCCGTCGTCGCCGCTGCGACGCGTCGCGTGCCAGCCCAGTCGCGGCGTCGACAAGGGGTCAAATCCGCGCCAGCCCATCGTCGACTCCGTGGCCTGCCTGTTCGAACGCGGCGACCGCCTCCATCAGCCGCTGCGCCTGGCGGCGCAGGTTCTCGGCCGCGGCGGCGCTTTGCTCGACCAGCGCGGCGTTTTGCTGCGTGGTGCGGTCCATCTGGCCGACCGTCTCGCCGACCTGGGCCACGCCGACGCGCTGCTCGGCGCTGGCGCCGCTGATCTCGCCGGCGATGTCGGTCACGCGCTTGATCGACGCGAGCAGCTCGCTCATCGTCGCGCCCGCCTGGTCGACCAGCGCCGTGCCGCGTGCGACGCGCTCGACGCTGGTGCCGATCAGCTCCTTGATCTCCTTGGCGGCTTCGGCCGATCGGCTGGCGAGGCTGCGCACCTCGGCGGCGACGACCGCGAAGCCGCGCCCCACCTCGCCGGCCCGCGCCGCCTCCACCGCCGCGTTGAGCGCCAGGATGTTGGTCTGGAACGCGATGCCGTCGATCACGCCGATGATGTCGGTGATGCGGCCCGAGCTCTGCGTGATGTCCTTCATCGTCTCGACGACCTGTTCGACGATGCCGCCGCCCTTCTCGGCGATCGCGGCGGCGGCCAGCGCGAGCTGATCGGCCTGGCGGGCGCTGTCGGCGTTCTGGCCGACGGTGGTCGCGAGTTCTTCCATCGACGCCGCGGTCTGCTGCAGGCTGCTGGCGGCCTGTTCGGTGCGCGTGCTCAGGTCGTTGTTGCCGGCGGCGATGTCGGCCGTGCCGGCATGCACGGCGCGCGCCTGCTCGCTGACGCCGTCGAGCAGCGCGCGCAGGTTCAGCGCCGACTGGTTGACCGCGCGCAGCAGCATGCCGATCTCGTCGACGCGATCGAGGCCCGCGTTGCGCTGCGGATGGCCCTCGGCGGCTTGCAGCGCAGCGCGCAGCACCGTCTCGAGCGGGGCGGCGATCTGCGCTTCGAGCCACCAGCAGGCCGCCGCGCTCGCCAAGGCCGCGGCGGCGATCACGCGTACGAGGTCGCCCTGACCCAACCCGGCCACGGCGCACAGGGCCACGAGCAGGGCCGAGCCGGCGAGCAGGCCGGCGCGCAAGCGCCAGCGCACCGAAAGCGTCTGCAGCGCCGAGCTCCAGGCCAGCGCGCCGGTGCACACCAGCAGCCCCTTGTGCAGCCCGCGGCCGCGCGCTCGCGACTCGCGCAGGTCGCGGTAGAGCGTCTCGGCGGCATCGATCTCGGCGCGCGAAGGCTTGGTGCGCACCGACATGTAGCCCAGCAGCCGGCCGTCGCGGCGCACCGGCGTGGCGTTGGCGCGCACCCAGTAGTGGTCGCCGTTCTTGCGCCGGTTCTTCACCAGCGCGGACCACGACTGGCCGGCCTTCAAGGTGGCCCACATGTCGGCGAAGGCCTGCGAGGGCATGTCGGGGTGGCGCACGATGTTGTGCGGCTGGCCGATGATCTCGTCGCGCTCGAAGCCGCTGACGGCGATGAAGGCTTCGTTGGCGTAGGTGATGCGGCTGTCGGTGTCGGTCACCGACATCAGCGTGGCGTCGTCGGGATAGTCGTACTCGCGTCGCGTCACGGGCTGGTTGTTGCGCATGGGGTTCCCTCAGTAAGCCAGGCGCGCCAGCAGCTTGTCGCGGTCGACCTCGCAGCGCTTGCGCTCGTGCCGCGCCATGCCGCCTTCGCCCTCGAGCTGGCGCAGCGCGCGGGCGATGGTTTCGCGGCGCGTGCCGAGCAGTTCGGCCAGCGCCGCATGGCTGGGCAGCTGCACCACCGTGGTCTTGGCCGCGTCGGCCAGCAGCACCAGCACGTAGGCGAGCTGGTTGACGGTGCCCGGCAGGCGCATCGCCTCCGACCACGCGATCAGAGATGCGAAGGTCTCGGTCAGGGCCTGGCTGAACTGCGCGAGCAGGCCCGAGCCGCAGCTGCACATGCGGCGCAGCTCGGCGATCGGCACTTCGCACACGCGCACCGTCGTGAGCGCGATGCAGGTCGCCTGGTTGGGCATCGAGAAGGTGGCGAACACGCCCAGCGCGCTGCCGCGGCTCACCACGCCGACCGGCCGCGAGCGACCATCGAGCCCGCGCCGGTAGCCGAACACCGTGCCCAGCTTGACGAAGCGCACGCAGCTCGCGAACTGGCCTTCCTCGAGCAGCACGTCGCCGCGATGGAAGACGCGCTCGCGCACGTGGGGCACGATGAACGCGCGCTCCTCGGCACGCAGACGGTTCAGCGTGCAGTTCTCGCGGACCGCGCAGTCTGGGCAATTGACGAAACGAACAGACTTCCTCGGGGCCATGTCATCCAGGCGTTGGCGGTCGCGTCACTGATGCTCTTACAAGCCATGCGGGCGAAGCGGCCATCGCACTGCGCGTGAGCGATTGCGCACATTCCGGCGTCGAGTCGGCGCGACAGGCGACAGGGCAACCCGAAACGCTAGCGCGAGCGCCGCGCAACCGCCTTGAGCGCCCTCAAGTTGCATCGATCGGCGGGAGGCGCCCATTGAACTGGCGCGAGCCGTCCCTATAATCTGCTTCGCTAGCACTCGCAGTCGTTGAGTGCTAACACCGCGCCGCAGGGCCTCGCCCCGGCGCGGTGACGTTTTGTGAGTCTGCGCAAACTTACGCTGGCTCGCTTCAAAAGCCTGAATTCGAGCCCCGATGGGCCAAGCATGAAGGAGATGCGATGAAACTTCGTCCCCTGCACGATCGCGTGATCGTCAAGCGCCTCGAGAACGAGACCAAGACCGCCTCGGGCATCGTGATTCCCGATGCCGCCGCCGAGAAGCCGGACCAAGGCGAGATCCTGGCCGTCGGCCCGGGCAAGCGCAACGACAAGGGCGACCACGTCTCCCTGAACGTGAAGGTCGGCGACCGCGTGCTGTTCGGCAAGTACACCGGCCAGGCCGTCAAGGTTGATGGCGAAGAGCTGCTGGTGATGCGCGAAGAGGACCTCTTCGCCGTGGTCGAGAAGTAATCGCTTCTCCCGCACAGCACTGAATCACAGGAATACGGAGAAATCACATGGCAGCAAAAGACGTGGTGTTCGGCGGCGAAGCCCGCGCGCGCATGGTCGAAGGCGTGAACATCCTGGCCAACGCGGTCAAGGTCACGCTGGGCCCCAAGGGCCGTAACGTGGTGCTCGAGCGTTCGTTCGGCGCCCCCACCGTCACCAAGGACGGTGTCTCGGTCGCCAAGGAGATCGAGCTCAAGGACAAGCTCCAGAACATGGGCGCCCAGATGGTCAAGGAAGTCGCTTCCAAGACCTCGGACAACGCCGGTGACGGCACCACCACCGCCACCGTGCTGGCCCAGGCCATCGTGCGCGAAGGCATGAAGTACGTGGCCGCCGGCATGAACCCGATGGATCTGAAGCGCGGCATCGACAAGGCGGTCGCCGCCCTGGTCGCCGAGCTGAAGAAGGCCTCGAAGGCCACCACCACGAGCAAGGAAATCGCTCAAGTCGGCGCGATCTCGGCCAACTCGGACGAGTCGATCGGCCAGATCATCGCCAGCGCGATGGACAAGGTCGGCAAGGAAGGCGTCATCACCGTCGAAGACGGCAAGTCGCTGGACAACGAGCTCGACGTCGTCGAAGGCATGCAGTTCGACCGCGGCTACCTGTCGCCCTACTTCATCAACAACCCCGAGAAGCAGTCGGCGATCCTCGACAACCCGTTCGTGCTGCTGTTCGACAAGAAGATCAGCAACATCCGCGACCTGCTGCCCACGCTGGAGCAAGTGGCCAAGGCCGGCCGTCCGCTGCTGATCGTCGCGGAAGAAGTCGAAGGCGAAGCGCTGGCGACCCTGGTGGTCAACACCATCCGCGGCATCCTGAAGGTCGTGGCCGTCAAGGCGCCGGGCTTTGGCGACCGCCGCAAGGCCATGCTGGAAGACATCGCCATCCTGACGGGCGGCAAGGTCATCGCCGAAGAAGTGGGCCTCACGCTCGAGAAGGTCACGCTGGCTGATCTGGGCCAGGCCAAGCGCGTCGAAGTGGGCAAGGAAAACACCACCATCATCGACGGCGCCGGTGCCGCGGGCGACATCGAGTCGCGCGTCAAGCAGATCCGCATCCAGATCGAGGAAGCCACCAGCGACTACGACCGCGAGAAGCTGCAAGAGCGCGTGGCCAAGCTGGCCGGCGGCGTGGCCGTCATCAAGGTCGGTGCCGCCACCGAAGTCGAGATGAAGGAAAAGAAGGCCCGCGTCGAAGACGCCCTGCACGCCACCCGCGCTGCGGTGGAAGAGGGCATCGTCGCCGGTGGTGGCGTCGCGCTGCTGCGCGCTCGCCAGTCGGCCGGCACGATCAAGGGCGACAACGCCGACCAGGACGCCGGCGTCAAGCTGATCCTCAAGGCGATCGAAGCGCCGCTGCGCGAGATCGTCGCCAACGCCGGTGGCGAGCCGAGCGTGGTGATCAACGCGGTGCTCAACGGCAAGGGCAACTACGGCTTCAATGCCGCCAACGACACCTACGGCGACATGATCGAGATGGGCATCCTGGATCCGACCAAGGTGACCCGCACCGCGCTGCAGAACGCCGCGTCGGTGGCCTCGCTGATGCTGACGACCGAAGCCATGGTCGCCGAAGCGCCGAAGGACGACGCTCCTGCTGCCGGCGGCATGCCGGGCGGCATGGGCGGCATGGGCATGGACATGTAATGTCCTTGGGCCGGGCCTGATGCCCGGCCTGTGCACCAAGCTGCAAGACAGGGGCTGCCGAGAGGCAGCCCCTTTTTCATTGCCGCTCGTTGCATAGCTCACGCGGTGGGAACGGCGATTGCCTTCGGGCACGATCGCAAGGTGATCGACAGCGCGCGCTTGCTCAACCCATGTCGATAATGTTGCGACCATGCCGATACCCGCCGCACTGCAGCAAACGATCGACGAGCTCCTGGCCGAAGTGCCGCGCTGGATGAGCCGCCTGGCGCACGACACGCGCGCACTGCTGCAGTCGCCCACCACCACGCGCAGCCTGCGTGGCACCGCGGGCGGGCCGCTGTTCGATGCCGAGGTCGCGCTGCAGCAGCACCATCCGCTGTGGTCGCGTCGCGTGGCCGAGCTGCTCGAGCAGCGCTGGCGCGCCGACTTCGACGCCGCGCCCGCCGGTGCGGCGCCGCGTCGCGCCTCGCTGTCGCTCGACAGCCTGAGCCTGGTCGACGAAGACCAGGCCGAAGAGAACATCGAGCTGCTGCGCATCGTGCAGGCGGTGTCGTCGAACCAGGAGGCGGTGCTGCGCGAGCTGCAGTCGCGCACCGCGACGCTGGCCGGCCACGATCGCGTGCGCAGCCAGTCGAATCCGCTGCGCCCCGAGCTGATGGCACGCGCGGTCTGGGACGCCGCCGGCGTGCTCGGCCTGCCCGGCCCGGCGCGGCTGGCGCTGCTGCGCGCGATGGCGCAGCCGCTGACCGATGCGCTCGGCCGCGTCTGCGAGGCGGCGCTGAAGCGGCTCGAGGACCAGGGCGTCGCGCCGGCCGCCTGGCGCGCGACCGCACTGCCCGATCGCCGCTCGCCCGCGCCGACGCCTTCGGGCTTCGACGTCACGCGCCCCGGCGCGCTCGACACGCTGCGCGGTCGCATGCGGCCGCAGCATGGCGGCACGCCTTCGGGCAGCGCCTCGCTCGATGCGCTCGACGCCAGCATCCAGCGCCTGCTCGCGATGAGTTCGCCGGCCACCGGCGCACTGCTCGTCAACCGCGTGCGCGAGCGCCTGCCGATGCTCGAGGCGGCCGCGCGCCACGTCGCCGATCGCCAGGTGATGGAGCTGATGGCCGGCCTGGTCGATGCGTTGATCGGCGACGCCGCGCTGCGCGACCCGGTTCGCGCTTCGCTGGCGCGGCTGCAGGCGCCGCTGCTGCGCCTGGCGCTGCGCGAGCCGCGCCTGCTCGACGATTACCGCCATCCGGCCTGGCGCCTGATCGACGGCCTGAGCTCGCACACGCTGGGCTTCGACGACGACGAGGACGCGCGCCTGTGCACGCTGATGCAAGGTGTCGATGCAGTGTTCGCCGAGCTCGCGGCGAGCGGACGCGCCGATGCCGGCGCCTTCGCGCAGGCGCTGCAGCAGTTCGAGACGCTGGCCCACGTGGACATCGAGTCCGAGGCGACCGAGGCGCAAGCCATCATCGAGAAGCTCGAGCGCACCGAGCGGCGCAATGCGCTGCGCGTGGGCCTGCGGCGCATGGCGCAGGCCCACGTGCATGCGAGCGAGTCGGTGTCCCCCGGCCAGCCGGCCGCGCGGCTCGATGCCTCGCTGGCGCAGTTCCTGACCGGTCCGTGGGTCGACGCGATGGTCGAGATCGCGCTGCGCGACGGCGAGGATTCGCCCGCGGCGCGCAGCGCGCTGGCGCTGGTCGACGACGTGATCGACAGCCTGCGTCCGCTGCGCGGTCCCGGCGATCGCGAGCGGCTGATCGCGCGCGTGCCCTCGATCGTGCAGCGCATCGAGCACGGCAGCGCGCTGATCGGCCTGCCCGAGGCCGAGCGCCAGGCGGTGCTCGAGCTGCTGATGACGCGCCATCGCGAACTGCTGCGCGGCGACATGCTGCGCGGCGAGCTGCCGCTGGCGGTCGCGCCCGAGGAAACGCCCGAGGAGATCGTGCGGCGCATGCGCGAAGAGGAGCACGAGCCGAAGACCGGCGAGCCGCGCTTCACCGGCGACACGGTCTACGACGTCGGCTCGCTGCCGACCGTGCCGGCCGAGCTGATGGACGAGGCCGGCGCCGCCGCGCCGCGCGACTGGCTGCGCCACCTGACGCCCGGCACCTGGGTGCGCCTGGTCGCGCGCGGCAGCTGGACGGTCGCGCGCGTGCTGTGGGTCGGCCCGGCGCGCGAGATGTGGCTGTTCAGCGATGCACAGGAAGGCATCACCCATGCGCTGACGCGCAGCGCGCTCGAGCGCCTGGTGGCCCAGCAGCTCGCAGCGCCCCTGGAGGAACGCGGATTGCTGGAGCGCGCCGTGGACGGCCTGCTGGCCCGTTCGCGCTGACCGGAAATTTGAGTGCGCAGGGAGGTGTGCAACACCTCCCCAAATCAAACGAGGGAGAGGCCGCCTCAAGCCAATCTGGCTGGGGCATTCTTCGCTCCCTCGCGCCGCGGCTGGCGGTGCGTTCTTGTCCCATGGCGACAACACCGCAAGCTCACGCCACGATCCGCGCGGCCTGCCGCCGCAGGAGCTGGCGTGCCGCGACCACGATGCTGTGCAGCCTGGTCGCGCCGTCGCTGCACGCGCAGGCCTTGGCCGAGCTGCCGACGCTGTCGCGCGCCGCGCTGCTCGATCCCGGCGACACCGCCCTGCGCGACGACCTCGCCTGGCTGGCCGACCGCCGCCTGATCGACCTGACCCAGGGCCAGTGGCCGATCGCCGCCGGCGTCGTGCTCGATGCCTTGCGCGCGCGCCGCGCCGACGCCGAGCCAAGCGCGGCCGACCGCGACGCGCTGGCCCGCGTGCACGAGGCCTTGCGCTATGCGGCGGCGCGCGGATCGCTGGTGTTCGGCGTCAACACCGCGCGCCATGTGCCCACCAGCGCCGCCTGGCCCGAGCGCGCGCGCGGCACGACGACCGCGACCGCGCGTGCCGCCAGCGATGCCTGCGCCGGCCAGCTGAGCGTGGGCGTGCAAAGCGAGCCGCTGGGCCGTGCGGACGACGGCCCCGTGCTCGACGGCAGCTACGGCGCCTGCATCGGCGAATACGCGCTGGCCGCGGTCGGCCAGTTCGACCGCTGGTGGGGCCCGACCCGCTATGCCGCGCCGATGCTGGGCAACGTCGCGCCGCCGCAGGCCACGTTGCTGCTGCGCCGCGCCAGCGATGCGGCGCCCGAGACCTCGTGGCTAAAGTGGATCGGTCCGTGGAGCTGGGAGCTGTCGGCCGCGCGGCCGCGCGACTACCAGCCGGCGCACGCGACCGCGATCGGCATGCGCCTCACGATGCGCCCGCTGCGCGGCCTCGAGATCGGCGCCGCGCGCTACATCTACTGGGGCGGCGAGGGGCGCAGCGAAAGCCCGGGCTCGCTGTGGCGCGCGCTGAGCGGCTCGGGCTCCAACATCGACGACGTCGCGCAAGACGGCCCCGATCCCGGCAACGAGATCGCCGGCATCGACTTGCGCTGGGCGTTCCCGGTCGGTGCCTCGACGCTGGCGCTGTACGGCCAGATCGCCGGCGAGGACGAGGCGGGCTATCTGCCGTCCAAGCGCTTCGGCACGGTCGGGCTGCAAGGCCGGCATCTGATCGCCGCCGATCGCTGGCAATGGACGCTCGAGGCGACCGATACGCGCACCAGCACCTTGTTCGGGCTCGACGGGCGCGATCTCGGACCGGTCTATACCCACAACGTCTTCGTCACCGGCCACTACCACGAGGGCCTGCCGGTCGGCGCCTTCAGCGGCGGCGGCGCGCGCTTCGTCGTTGCCGGCATCGACTGGCTGCGCACCGACGACGACACGCTGCCGCGCGTCGAGGCGCGCTTGTGGCACGGCCGCCTCGCGCCCGGCGATCCGGCGGTCAACCAGGCGTTTCCAGGCGGCGGCGAGATCTACGGCGCCAGTCTCGCGTTGCAGGGCAGTGCGCCGCAGTGGCGCTGGCGCGTCGCGCTCGATGGGCAGCATGCACGCGATGCGCAGCGCCCGACCTGGGGCGTGATCGGTCGCATCGAGTTTCCGTGGGATGGGCGCCCGTAACATCGCCTCGATGCGTTCGCTTCTTCTCGCCCTGATCCTGTCTCTGAGTGTCGTGTCGGTGTCGGCCCAGCAGGCTGAACCGCCGCAGACCCAGTCGCGCCCCAAGGTCGGCCTGGTGCTGTCGGGCGGCGGTGCGCGCGGGCTCGCGCATGTGGGCGTGCTGAAGGTGCTCGAGCGCGAGCGTGTGCCGGTCGACGTGATCGCCGGCACCTCGATGGGCGCGATCATCGGCGGCCTGTATGCCAGCGGCATGAGCGCCGAGCAGCTCGAGCGCGAGCTGATGAAGGTCGACTGGGACGGCCTGTTCGCGAGCCGCGTCTCGCGCCAGGAACTCTCGCAGCGGCGCAAGGAAGAGGACTACGAGATCTCGCCGGCGATCGAGGTCGGCCTGCGCGACGGCCAGTTCCGCGTGCCGCTGGGCACCGTCTCGAGCCGCGGCCTCGAGCTGCTGCTGCGCCGCTACACGCTGCCGGTGCGCGAAGTGCGCGACTTCGATCGCCTGCCGACGCCGTTTCGCGCCGTCGCGACCGACATGGAGACCGGCCAGCCGCTGGTGCTCAAGGAAGGCGATCTCGCGCTCGCGCTGCGCTCGAGCATGAGCGTGCCGGGCGTGTTCGCGCCGACCGAGGTCGATGGCCGCATCCTCGGCGATGGCGGCCTGGTCAACAACGTGCCGATCGACATCGCGCGCGCCATGGGCGCGGACGTCGTGATCGTCGTCAACATCGGAACGCCCTTGGCCAAGCGCGAGACGCTGGGCACGCTGCTGGGCGTGACGGCGCAGACCATCAACATCCTGACCGAGCAGAACGTGCAGCGCAGCCTCGACACGCTGACCCCACGCGACCTGCTGATCACGCCCCAGCTCGGCAAGCTCACCTCGGCCGACTTCTCCAACACGCCCGACTTCATCCAGCTCGGCGAGCTGCAGGCCAACGCGCAGGTGCTGCAGCTGGGCGACTTCGCGGTCGACGAGGCGAGCTACAGGCAGTGGGCCAGCGCGCGCGCGCAGCCGCCGGGCGAGCGTCCGCCGCTGACCTTCGTGCGCTTCGAGGGCAGCGAGCTGACGCATCCCGAGCGCTTCGCGGCGCAGCTCGAGACGCAGCCCGGCAAGCGCTTCGATCCGCAGGCGGCAGAGCGCGACGTGCGGCGCCTGGCCGCCAGCGGCGACTACGACCGCGTGGACTTCCAGGTCATGCACGCCGAGGGCGGCGGCGACGGCCTGGTGTTTTCGCTCGACGACAAGGCCTGGGGCCCCAATTACTTCAAGCTCGGCGTCGACCTCAGCACCGACTTCAGCGGCGAGAGCGACTTCAACATCAAGATCTCGCACAACCGCCACTGGATCGACGCCAACGGCACCGAGTGGCGCAACATCGTGCAGATCGGCTCCAAGCCGTCCTGGTACACCGAGTTCTACCGGCCGCTGCGCTGGGTCGAATCGCTCGGCTGGGACTGGTTCGTCGCGCCCTCGGCCCTGATCCGGCGCGAGCAGTTCACGACCTATGCCGATCCCGAGGGTCCGGAGAGCGGCCGCGTGCGCCGCACCACCGAAGGCCTCGCGCTCGACCTCGGCCAGCCCTGGCTGCAATTCGGCGAGCTGCGCCTGGGCGCCTACATGCGGCGCTGGACCGACAAGCCGATCCTGATCGGCGAAGGCTACGAAGGCAGCCCCGATTCGCAGACGCGCCGCGAGCAGGGCCTGCGTGCGCGCGTGACGGTCGACCAGCTCGACTACGCCTTCTTCCCGCAGTCGGGCTATCGCCTGCAGGCCGAGCTGGCCGGCGGCGCCCTGACCGAGTCGGGCGAGCAGCGCGACGAGGGCGACGATTTCACGCGCTTCGAAGGCGACGGCAGCGTGGTCTTCACCTTCGCCAAGCGCCACACCTTCAACTTCTATGCGCGCGGGCAGCTGGCCGGCGGCGGTGCGCCATCGCAGGGGCTGGGCCTGTACAGCCTGGGCGGCTTCCAGAACCTGTCGGGCTACAAGTCCGGGCAGGTCGACGGCAACTACGTGGTCTTCACGCGCCTCGGCTACTACTACCGCCTGCCGCCGCTGGCCCTGACGCGCGGCACCTTCGCCGGATTCACCGTCGAGGCCGGCAACGCCTGGGATCGCCGCGACGACATCAGCCTGGGCAAGCTGCGCAGCGGCTTCAGCGCCTATCTCGGCGCCGATACCGGGCTGGGGCCGCTGTACGTCGGCCTGGCGTGGGCGCCGCGCGGCGAGACGGCGGTCTACCTGTTCCTCGGCCGGCCCTGACGCCGCTTCAACACCTTGTCACGAGACTTCATCGCGGGGTCACGCGAGCTTCATCGATCGCTGCTGTGATGTGCCTTCGGCGTCCGTTGGGGACGCCCAGGGAGAAAACACATGGCCAGCGAGCCGACAGCGATCGTTCATCTCGAGTTCACGCGCGCGGCGACGCGCGGGCCCGCGGCGCGCAAGCTGCTGCGCCATTCCGATGCCGACACGCCGCTGGTCGAGCAGCCGCTGCGCCTGGTCTCGTGCGATCTGCCCGAGAAGAGCGGCCATGCCGGGCGGCCCGAGACCGCGCAGCGCAAGCTCGACGAGTGCCGCGCGCGCCTGAAGGGCGGCTTCTATCGCGGCGTGCTGCCCAAGGGCTTGCGCAACCACCTGATCGACAAGCTCGACGACGGCGCCGCGGCGCGCCACATCGCGGCCGGCGAGCGCGCCAGCGCCGAGTTCGATGCGCTGCTCGAGCGTCGCCTGCTGCGCGACGACGGCAGCCGTCGCGCGCTGGCCGTGCTGCCCTGCGGCGAGCGCGTCGATCGCGAGAGCCGCCTGCTGGCCTACCTCGCGCCGCTGTTCGAGGGCGAGCCGCTGCCCTCGCGCGGCGATGCGCGCCGGCGCACGTTGAACCTCGAGATGATCGCCGGCGGCTGGGCGGCCTTGTTCCTGGTCCATCCGAGCCTGCCCTCCAATGCCGATCTCGCGCTCGCGGTGGCCGAGGCCGAGACGGCGTGGCGCAAGAAGCGCGGCGTCTGGGACGAGTTCGGCCGCGACCTGCTGCTCGGCCACGAGTACCGCGCCTGCATCCGCCTGGCCGCGGCCGACACGCCGGAAGACGGCGCGAGCGCGGCCTTCCGTCGCGGCTGCATCGATCTGCGCGACGGCCACGATGTCGGCCCGCACGGCTGGTGGGACGTGCCGCCGCCGTTTCGGCTGTGGTACTGGCTGGACGACGCGAAGGCGCGCGCCGATTTAGGCCTGCGCTAGCGCCCGCTCCACCGCCGCGATCACCGTCTGCGGCTGCTCGTGCAGGATCCAGTGCGAGGCGCCCGGCACACGCACCAGCTTCAACTGCGGAATCCAGCGCTCGATGCCATCGAGCAGCGAGGCCGGCAGCGCGATGTCTTCCTCGCCCCACAGCAAGAGCGTCGGCACGCGCACGGTGACCTGCTCGTCGCTGAGCGTGACCTGGCGGGCCGCCGAGTCGCGCTCGGTGGCGGGGCGCAGCGGCGTCGCGCGGTAGTAGTTGGCCGGGCCCACGAGGCCGCGGCCCGGCTCGCTCGAGCCGTCGCCGCGCCACACCGCGCGATAGCGCTCGCGCAGCGCCGGCGTCAGCCAGCGCTCGCCGCCCATCGCGGTGAAGAAGGGCCACATGCGCGCGAAGTCGTTCTCGGCCAGCAGCGCGGCCGCATCGGGGCGCGCGAGGAAGTTCATGTACGAGCTCGCCGCCTGCTGCGCCGGGTTGTCGCGCAGCTCGCGCGCGAACGCGCCCGGATGCGGTGAATTGATCATCACCAGCCGCTCGAGCTTGCCCGGCTGCGAGATGCCCAGGTTCCACGCGACCGCGCCGCCCCAGTCGTGCGCCACCACCGCGGCCGCACGGCCGCCGGGCGCCAGCGCATCGATCAGCGCGACCAGGTCCTGCAGCAGCGGCTTGGCGCGATAGGCCTCGGGTTCGGCCGGCGCCGAGCTGCGCTCGTAGCCGCGCAGGTTGGGCGCGACCGCGCGATAGCGCCCGCCGAAGTGGGCCAGCACGCCGTCCCAGATGAAGGCCGCCTCGGGAAAGCCGTGCAGGAAGACGATCAGCGGCGCGTCCTTCGGCCCAGCCGCGCGGCAGCTCAGTCGGATGCCGTGCGGCAGCGCGAGCTCGAAGTGCTCGATGCCGGGGGTGTCGTCGACCGTCGGGCTCATCAGCTCTCCTTGGTGATCCAGCCGTGCAGCGTGAGTGCGAGGTCGTCCAGGCCCTGGCGGTTGAGTGCCGAGAACAGCAAGATGCCGATGTCGGCGTTCTCGGTCGCCAGGCCGTCGAGCAGCGGCTGCACCGCTGCGATCGACTTCTGCTGGTCGTTGCGGTTGAGCTTGTCGGCCTTGGTCAGCACGATCAGCAGCTTGACCTCGCCGGTCGCGACGCGCGGGCCGACGAACTCGAGCAGCTGCTGGTCCAAAGGCGTCAGGCCATGGCGCGAATCGACCAGCATCACGACGCCCTCGAGCGGACGCCGCTCGGCCAGGTAGTCGGCCATCACCTGCTGCCAGCGCAGCTTGGCCGAGCGCTCGACCGCGGCGTAGCCGTAGCCGGGCAGGTCGGCCAGCAGCGCGTCGGGCGCGTCCTTCGGGCCGACCTCGAACAGGTTGATGTGCTGGGTGCGCCCGGGTGTCTTCGAAGCGAAGGCCAGGCGCTTTTGCTGGGCCAGCGTGTTGATCGCGGTCGACTTGCCGGCATTGGAGCGCCCGACGAAGGCGATCTCGGGCAGCTCGCTGGGCGGCAGGTGGTGGAGCTGGGCCGCGGTGGTGAGGAATCGGGCTGTGTGAGCCCAGGCGAGCGCGTCGCGGGCGGCAGTCGGGGTGGGCGCGGTCATCCGGCATTGTAAAATCGCCGATTGCGCCTGGGACCGCGCCCGGCCGCAACGCGTTTTTCCATCCGCGGAACACCCGAATTCGCCCATGAAGCCTGCCCTGTCGACCGTCTTGCTGGCTGCCGCCATCAGCGCCTTTGCCGCCGCTCCGGCTATCGCCAACGAGGCCGCCAAGCCGAGCGCCAAGCCCGACCTGAAGAAGGGCGAGGCGATCTCCACCCAGGTCTGCGCCGCCTGCCACAGCGCCGACGGCTCGCGCGGCAGCCCGGCCAACCCGATCCTGCAAGGCCAGCATCCCGAGTACCTCGCCAAGCAGCTGGCCGAGTTCAAGTCGGGCAAGCGCGACAACCCGGTGATGAAGGGCATGGCCTCGACGCTGAGCGATGAGGACATGAAGAACGTGTCCGCGTTCTACGCCACCAAGCAGGCCAAGCCCGGCTCCGCGAAGAGCAAGGACACGGTCGCGCTGGGCGAGAAGATCTTCCGCGGCGGCATCGCCGACCGCAACGTGCCGGCCTGCGCCGGCTGCCACAGCCCGACCGGCGCCGGCATCCCGTCGGTCTATCCGCGCCTGGCCGGCCAGCACGCCGACTACACGCAGGCCCAGCTGCTCGCGTTCCGCGACGGCGGCCGCAAGAACAATGCGCAGATGAGCGGCGTGGTCTCGAAGATGAACGACCGCGAGATCAAGGCGGTCGCCGACTACATCGCCGGGCTTCAGTGATACGTCAGCCCCTGGGTGAGCTAGTTCACTGAGCGCACCGCAAAGGCCGGCATTGCCGGCCTTTTTCTTTGGGGCCTTACACCCTGCAACGCCGCCCGCGCGCGGCCGCTTCGGATAATCCGTCCCATGTCCGCTGTCAGCACTTCCGGCATCGTCGTCCCGGCCCGATCGCGCGCATTGCGCGAGGCCGTCGAGGTCATCTCGTCGATGCGCTTCGCGATCGCGCTGCTCAGCGTGATCTGCATCGCCTCGGTGATCGGCACCGTGGTGCGCCAGGGCGAGCCCTATCCGAACTACGTCAACCAGTTCGGCCCGTTCTGGGCCCGCGTGTTCGATGCGGCGGGCCTGTACACCGTCTACAGCGCCTGGTGGTTCCTGCTGATCCTCACCTTCCTGGTGACCTCGACCAGCCTGTGCATCGCTCGCAACCTGCCCAAGATCAGGCATGACGTGGGCACCTTCAAGGAACACGTTCGTGCGTCGAGCCTGAAGGCCTTCCACCATCGCGCGCAGGGCGAGCTGGCGCTGTCGCGCGAGGCGGCGATCGCGCGCGTCGACGAGCTGCTGAAAGCCGGCGGCTGGGCCGCGCGCGCGCAAAGCCGCGGCGCCGTCGAAGGCCACGCGAGCGGCGTGATGGTCGCGGCGCGCCAGGGCATGGCCAACAAGCTCGGCTACCTGTGCGCGCACGGCGCGATCGTGCTGGTGTGCATCGGCGGTCTGCTCGACGGCAACCTGATCGTGCGCGCGCAGATGGCCTTCGCGGGCAAAGTGCCCTATCAGGGCAGCGGCGCGGTCTCGAGCGTCGCGCCCGAGCATGTGTTGTCGCCGTCGAACCCGACCTATCGCGGCAACCTCTTCGTCGCCGAAGGCCAGAGCTCGAGCACCGCGGTGATCCAGCTCGGCGACGGCATCGTGCTGCAGCCGCTGCCGTTCGACATCGAGCTCAAGAAGTTCATCGTCGACTACTACGACACCGGCATGCCCAAGCTGTTCGCCAGCGAGGTGCTGATCCGCGACCATGCGACCGGGCAGACCACGCCGGCGACGATCAAGGTCAACGAGCCTGCGATCGTGCACGGCGTCGCGATCTACCAGTCGAGCTTCGACGACGGCGGCTCGCGCCTCGAGCTGAAGTCGTGGCCTCTGGTGCCCAACGCGCCATCGGCCGAACTGAAGGGCGAGGTCGGCGCCAGCCAGCCGCTGCAGCTGCCCGACGGCCCCGCGACGCTGGAGCTGACCGGCCTGCGCGTGATCAACGTCGAGAACCTCGGCGCGGCAGCCCAGGGCGGCACCGACGTGCGCAAGGTCGACCTGGTGCAAAGCCTCGAAAGCCACCTGGGCTCCGGCGCGAAGACGCGCACCGAGAAGACGCTGACCAACGTCGGCCCGTCGATCAGCTACAAGCTGCGCGACGCCGCCGGCCAGGCGCGCGAGTTCAACAACTACATGCTGCCGCTCACGCTCGACGGCCAGCGCGTCTTCCTCGCCGGCGTGCGCGACAACCCCAACGAGGGCTTCCGCTACCTGCGCATCCCGGCCGACGAACAAGACAGCCTCGACGGCTGGATGCGCCTGCGCGCCGCGCTGCTCGATCCGTCGCAGCGCGCCGAGGCCGTGCGCCGATACGTCAAGATGGCCGCGCCGGCCGACCGGCCCGAGCTGGTGCAGCAGCTCACCGTGTCCGCCGGCCGAGCGCTGGCGCTGTTCGCCGGCGCCGAGCCGGCGCGCAAGGACGCGCAGCCGGTCGGCGGCTTGCAGGCGATCGCCGATTTCCTCGACGCCAACGTGCCGCAGACCGATCGCGCGCGCACGTCCGACGTGCTGATCCGCATCCTCAACGGCAGCCTGTTCGAGCTCGTCAACCTGACGCGCGAGCGCGCCGGCCTCGCGGCGCTGCCGACCGACGACAAGACCCAGGCCTTCATGGGCCAGGCGGTGATCTCGCTGTCCGATTCGCTGCTGTATCCCGCGCCGGTGCTGCTGATGCCCACCGGCTTCGACCAGCGTCAGGCCAGCGTCTTCCAGGTCACGCGCGCGCCGGGCAAGAACCTCGTCTATGCCGGCTGCGCGCTGCTCATCCTGGGCGTTTTCGCGATGCTCTACATTCGGGAACGCCGCCTGTGGATCTGGCTCGAAGACGCAGGCGAGGGCCGCACGCAGGTCACGACCGCGTTGTCGTGCACGCGCCAGACGCTCGATACCGACCGCGAGTTCGAGCAATGGAAACAGGCGCTGCTCGGCCCCGCGGCCGAGGGCAGCAAGGACGCATCCCGATGAACACCACCACTTCCTCGACGACGTCGACCACCACGCTCGGAAGCGTTCGCCTGGGCCGCCCGGGCGCGTTCAGCAAGCGCACGACCTTCGACTGGGTCTACGCCGCGCTGATCCTGCTGGGCGCTGGCTACGCCTTCAGCCGCTACGGCCAGTCGATGGACGTCTACGAGCGCGGCATCCTGGTCGGCGCGGTGCCGCTGGCGATCTGGCTGGGCTGGTTCTGGTCGCCGCTGCGCGTGCTGGTGATCGGCGTCGGCGCGGCCAGCCTGCTGGCGATCGGCCAGTACGCGCAGGCCACCGATGGCTTCGGTGCCGACCTCGCTGCCGGCCAGCAGCGCTTCCTGCTCAAGTGGTTCCTCGCCAGCCAGAGCGCGATCCTGTGGATGAGTGTGCTGGTGTTCCTGAGCACGCTGCTGTACTGGGTGGGCCTGTTCACGCAGCGCGCCGGCCAGCAGGCCGGCCAGGCCAACACCGCGCTGCGCCTGGGCTCGGGCTTCGCATGGGCGGCCGTCTTCATGGCCCTGGTCGGCACCATGGTGCGCTGGTACGAGAGCCACCAGATCGGCGCGGACATCGGCCACATCCCGGTCAGCAACCTGTACGAAGTCTTCGTGCTGTTCACCTGGCTGACGACGCTGTTCTTCCTCTACTTCGAATCGCGCTACGAGCAGCGCGCGGGCGCCGGCCAGGTGCGCTCGCTGGGTGCTTTCGTGATGCTGGTGGTCAGCGCCGCGGTCGGCTTCCTGCTCTGGTACACGGTCTCGCGCGAGGCGCACGAGATCCAGCCGCTGGTGCCGGCGCTGCAGAGCTGGTGGATGAAGGTCCACGTGCCGGCCAACTTCGTCGGCTACGGCACCTTCGCGCTGGCCGCGATGGTGGCCTGGGCCTACCTGCTCAAGACCGCGAGCAAGCGTGCCCTGGGCATCGCCTTCGTCGCGGTGCCGCTGGCGCTGGCCGCGGTGCTGGGTGGCTTCATGCTGGCGGGCGTTTCGCCCGAGACGCAGGGCGCGCTGGTCAAGAGCCTGCGCATGGTGATCGGCGTGGCCATCTTCGGCGCGCTGACGCTGGCGCTGCGCGCACCGATCGTCGCGCGCCTGCCGGCGCTCGAGCTGCTCGACGACGTGATGTACAAGGCCATCGCGGTCGGCTTCGCCTTCTTCACGATCGCCACCGTGCTCGGCGCGCTGTGGGCCGCCGAGGCCTGGGGCGGCTACTGGAGCTGGGACCCGAAGGAGACCTGGGCGCTGATCGTCTGGCTCAACTACGCGGCCTGGCTGCACATGCGGCTGATGAAGGGCCTGCGCGGCGGCGTCGCCGCGTGGTGGGCGCTGATCGGCCTCTTGGTCACGACCTTCGCCTTCCTCGGCGTGAACATGTTCCTGTCGGGCCTGCATTCCTACGGCGAGCTGTAAGGACTGGGCGGTCTCGCGCGACCGAAGGGCATCACGTCAGCCAGCGCGCGGAACCGGATCCCCGGCCCGCGGCTCCGACAGCTCTTAACGAAAGCGCACCGCCATGCTGTATTCCAAAGATCGCGCGCAAGGCTTCATCCATCCCATTGCGTCCGAGATCACGCCGCGCGAGGTCTACGAGCAGCGGCGCGACTTCCTGAAGACCCTGGCCGCCGGCTCGGCCGGCGTCGCGCTCGCGGGCTGGGCCGCGCGCGACGCGCACGCGCAATCGGTCGCGCGGCCCAACAAGCTCGCCGCGCTGCCCGGCGCGCGCAGCGCGGTGGCCGGCGCGGTGACGATGGACAAGCTCACGTCCTACGCCGACATCACCAGCTACAACAACTTCTACGAGTTCGGCACCGACAAGGCCGACCCGGCACGCAACGCCGGCAAGCTCGTCACGCGACCGTGGACGGTCGCGATCGAAGGCGAGGTCAAGAAGCCGCAGACCATCGGCATCGAAGAGCTGCTCAAGCTCGCACCGATGGAAGAGCGCATCTACCGGCTGCGCTGCGTCGAAGGCTGGTCGATGGTGATTCCCTGGGTCGGCTATTCGCTCTCGGAACTGATCAAGCGCGTCGAGCCGACCGGCAATGCCAAGTACGTCGAGTTCCACACGCTGGCCGATCCCAAGCAGATGCCTTACGTGCGCTCGAGCGTGCTCGACTGGCCGTATGTGGAGGGCCTGCGCATGGATGAAGCGATGCATCCGCTGACGCTGCTCGCCTTCGGCCTCTACGGCGAGGTGCTGCCCAACCAGAACGGCGCGCCGATGCGCCTGATGGTGCCGTGGAAGTACGGCTTCAAGAGCGCGAAGTCGATCGTGAAGATCCGCTTCGTCGAGCAGCAGCCCAAGACCGCGTGGGTCAAGGCCGCGCAGCAGGAGTACGGCTTCTATTCGAACGTGAACCCCAAGGTCGACCATCCGCGCTGGAGCCAGGCGACCGAGCGGCGCATCGGCGAGGACGGGCTGTTCCAGAAGAAGCGCCCGACGCAGATGTTCAACGGCTACGAAGCCCAGGTCGGCCAGCTCTATGCCGGACTCGACCTCGTCAAGAACTACTGAGATGGCTGCGGCCGAGTTCGCGCGTGGGGCGCCGCGGCGTGGCGGTGTCAATTCGACGCTGCTGCGCCCGGCGGTCAAGCCGCTGGTGTTCGCCGCGAGCCTGCTGCCGTTCGCGTGGCTGCTCTACGGCGCGATCGCGAACACGCTGGGCGCCAATCCGGCCGAGGCGCTGATCCGCTCGCTGGGCGACTGGACCTTGCGCTTCCTGTGCCTGACGCTCGCGATCACGCCGTTGCGCCACTGGACGGGCTGGCACGCGCTCGCGCGGCTGCGCCGCATGCTGGGCCTGTTCACGTTCTTCTACGCGAGCCTGCACCTGCTGGCCTACGGCTGGCTCGACATGGGCTTCGATGTCGCCGACATCGCCAAGGACATCGCCAAGCGGCCGTTCATCCTGGTCGGCTTCTCGGCCTTCGTGCTGCTGCTGCCGCTCGCGGCGACCTCGTTCAACGCGGCGATCCGCGCCCTCGGTGCCCAACGCTGGCAGGCGCTGCATCGCGCGGTCTACGCGATCGCCGGCCTCGCGATCCTGCACTTCTTCTGGATGCGCTCGGCCAAGCACAACTACGCCGAAGTCGCGGTCTACGCCGCGATCCTTGCGGTGCTGCTCGGCGCGCGCCTGTGGCGGCGCTTCAGGCCCTAGCGGGAATCGCGCGCGGCTGCCCGTCGCGATCGATCGCGACGTAGGTCACCGTGGCCTCGGTCACCTTGCAGATCACCGGATCGGCCGGATTGCGCTCGGCGAACACCGCCACATGCACCGTCACCGAGGTGCGGCCCACGCGCTCGACGCGGGCATAGAAGCTCAGCAGGTCGCCGATCGAGACCGGCTGCTTGAAAATGAACTCCTTGACCGCCACCGTGGCAATGCGGCCCTTGGCGATGCGCGCCGGCAGCACCGAGCCGGCGAGGTCGACCTGGGCCATGATCCAGCCACCGAAGACGTCGCCGTTGCCGTTGGCGTCGGCCGGCAGCGGCATCACCCGCAGCACGAGCTCCATGTCGGTGGGCAGCAGGGTTTGGTCGCAGGCGTTCATGGGCGGCAGCGGCAGGCGGGACAAGAGGCAAGGATTGTGAGCCATGCGAGGACATGAGTCGGCGATGCACGCCGCAGCACCGGCGGCGTCGGCGACCCACGCGGCGCGCAAGCGCTCCGACTGGGCCACGCTGGGTCAGCTGCTGCCGTATTTCTGGGAGTACCGCTGGCGCGTCGCGGTGGCGCTCGCCTGCCTGGTCGCGGCCAAGGCCGCCAACGTCGGCGTGCCGGTGCTGCTCAAGGCCCTGGTCGATGCGCTGGACCTGAAGCCCGGCGATGCGCGCGCGGTGCTGGTGGTGCCGGTCGGGCTGCTGCTGGCCTATGGCCTCTTGCGGCTGTCGACCTCGATCTTCACCGAGCTGCGCGAACTGATCTTCGCCAAGGCCAGCGAAGGCGCGGCGCGCCACATCGCGCTGCAGGTGTTCGGCCACCTGCATGCGCTGAGCCTGCGCTTCCATCTCGAGCGCCAGACCGGCGGCATGACGCGCGACATCGAGCGCGGCACGCGCGGCGTGCAGTCGCTGATCTCTTACTCGCTCTACAGCATCCTGCCCACGCTGGTGGAGGTGGGCCTGGTGCTGACCATCCTGGCGGTCAAGTTCGAGGCCGCGTTCGCGTGGATCACCGGCGCGGCGCTGCTGCTGTACATCGGCTTCACCGTCGCGGTGACCGAGTGGCGCACCAAGTACCGCCGCCAGATGAACGAGCTCGACTCGTCCTCGCACACCAAGGCGATCGACTCGCTGCTGAACTACGAGACCGTCAAGTACTTCAACAACGAGAGCTTCGAGGCGAAGCGCTACGACGAGAGCCTCGAGGCGCTGCGCCGCGCCAAGCTCAAGTCGCAGACCACGCTGTCGCTGCTCAACAGCGGCCAGCAGCTGATCATCGCGATCGCGCTGATCGGCATGCTGTGGATCGCGACCCAGGGCGTGGTCGACGGCCGGCTGACGCTGGGCGACCTGGTGATGGTCAACGCCTTCATGATCCAGCTCTACATCCCGCTGAACTTCCTCGGCGTGATCTATCGCGAGATCAAGCAGGCGCTGGCGGATCTCGAGAAGATGTTCACCTTGCTCGATCGCGATCGCGAGGTGCAAGACAGCCCCGGCGCGCAGCCGCTCGTGCTCGACGCGCCGCCGACGGTGCGCTTCGAGCACGTCGGCTTCGCCTACGACGCCGACCGGCCGATCCTGCACGACCTGAGCTTCGAGATCCCGGCCGGCCACACGCTCGCGGTGGTGGGCCCGTCGGGCGCCGGCAAGTCGACGCTGGCGCGATTGCTCTATCGCTTCTACGACGTGGGCGCCGGGCGCATCACCGTCAACGGCCGCGACCTGCGCGAGATCACGCAAGACAGCCTGCGCCGCGCGATCGGCATCGTGCCGCAGGACACCGTGCTGTTCAACGACACGGTGGCCTACAACATCGCCTACGGCCGCCCCGGCGCGAGCCGCGAAGAGATCGAGACCGCCGCGCGCGCCGCGCGCATCCACGACTTCATCGTCTCGACGCCCAAGGGCTACGAGACCATGGTAGGCGAGCGCGGGCTCAAGCTGTCGGGCGGCGAGAAGCAGCGCGTCGCGATCGCGCGCACGCTGCTGAAGGATCCGCCGATCGTGATCTTCGATGAGGCCACCTCGGCGCTCGACTCGGCCAACGAACGCGCGATCCAGTCCGAGCTGCGCCGCGCCGCGCACGGCAAGACCGCGCTGGTGATCGCGCACCGGCTGTCGACGGTGGTCGAGGCCGACCGGATCCTGGTGCTCGAGGGCGGTCGCGTGGTCGAGCAGGGCGCGCATGCCGAGTTGCTGGCGCAAGGCGGGCGCTATGCACGCATGTGGACGCTGCAGCAAAGCCAGCCCGAACACCAGACCGGCGAGGCGGAAGCAGCCGGCGCGTAGACTGCCCGGTTTTCCCCGCGCGCCGCACTGCTCTCTCATGGCTCTCAAATCCACCGTCTTCAAGGCGGAGCTCCAGATCGCCGACATGGACCGCGGCCACTACGGCACGCATGCGGTCACGCTGGCGCGCCATCCGTCGGAGAACGACGAGCGCCTGATGGTGCGCCTGCTCGCCTACGCGCTGCACGCCAGCGACGACGAGCCCGCGCTGGCCTTCGCCAACGGCATGACCGAGATGGACGAGCCCGACCTCTGGCGCAAGAGCTACGCCGACGAGATCGAGCTGTGGATCGACGTCGGCCTGCCCGACGAGAAATGGCTGCGCAAGGCCAGCCACCGCGCGCGCGCGCAGCTGCTCTACGTCTACGGCCGCACCGGCGAAACCTGGTGGCAGGCCAACCGCGGCCCGATCGAGCGCCTGCCGGGCCTGCGCGTCGTGATGCTCGAGCCCGAGCAGACCGCGGCGCTCGCCGCGCTGGCCGAGCGCAGCATGCGGCTGAGCTTCACGATCCAGGACGGCCACATCTTCGTGGCCAGCGACGCCGGTTCGGTCGAGATCACGCCCCGGGAAATCAAGGCCGTCCAGGCCCGCTGACCGCACCTACACTGCGCCACCGTGGAAACCAAGTGGCTCGAGGATTTCGTGAGCCTGGCCGAGACGCGCAGCTTCTCGCGCTCGGCCCAGCTGCGTCACGTCACGCAGCCGGCCTTCTCGCGCCGCATCCAGGCGCTCGAAGCCTGGGCCGGCACCGACCTGGTCGACCGCAGCTCCTACCCGACCCGCCTCACGCCCGCCGGTGAAACCCTGCACGGGCAGGCGCTCGAGATCCTGGGCGCGCTGCAGGTCGCGCGCAACCTGCTGCGCGGCCATCGCGCGGTCGGGCAGGACATGATCGACTTCGCCGCGCCGCACAACCTCGCGTTCGCGTTCTTCCCGCACTGGGTGATGGAGCTCAAGCGGCGCTTCGGGCCGATCAAGAGCCGGCTCACCGCGATGAACGTGCACGACGCGGTGCTGCGCCTGGCCGAAGGCGGCTGCGACCTGCTGATCGCCTACCACCATCCGCAGCAGCCGCTGCAGCTCTCCACCGAGCGCTACGAGTGGCTCAGCCTGGGCGAGGAGCGCATCTCCGCCTACGCCAAGGCCGGCCCCGACGGCGAGCCGATGTTTCGCCTGCCCGGTCGCAGCAGCGAGCGCCTGCCCTTCCTCGGCTACGCGGCCGGCGCCTACCTGGGCCAGATGGTCGACCTGATCATCAAGCAGTCGGACCAGCCGCTGCCGCTCGAGCCGATCTACGAGACCGACATGGCCGAGGGCCTCAAGGCCATGGCGCTCGAAGGCCACGGCCTGGCCTTCCTGCCGGCCAGCGCGGTGCGCAAGGAGCTGCGCCAGCGCCTGCTGGTGCCGGCCGCGCCGGGCGGCTCGCTCGAACTCACGATCGACCTGCGCATCTACCGCGAGCGCCCCGAAACCGCGCGCCATGCCAAGCCGGGCGCGCTGGCACTGTGGGAGCATCTTCGCGAGCAGGCACAGAACGGCGAGCCGGCACGCGTCTCGCTTGAAGCACAATCCGCCCCGCGATGACAGGGAACTCCCGGTGCGCCGCCAAGGGGTCTCCCGCGTCTCGGGTACATTGCGCCCCTAGTTTTTGACCCCCCTTCCCACAAGGAGTCCGTATGTCGACGATCCACAAGTCGCTCGCCGTCCTGGTTGCGGCGCTGGCTGCAACGGGTGCCGCCCAAGCCGAGGACACGCTGGCCAAGATCAAGGCCAGCAGCAAGGTCACGATGGGCGTGCGCGAGTCGTCGTCGCCGCTGTCGTACACGCTGGGTGGCGGCAAGTTCGTCGGCTACCACGTCGAGCTGTGCGAGCAGATCCTGAGCGATGTCCGCAAGCAGCTCGGCCTGTCGAGCCTGTCGATCGAATACACGCCGGTCACCTCGCAGAACCGCATCCCGCTGGTGCAAAACGGCACCGTCGACCTCGAGTGCGGCTCGACCACCAACAACACGGCCCGCCAGCAGCAGGTCGCGTTCGGCCTGACGACCTACATCACCGAAGTGCGCACCGCGGTGAACGTGAAGTCGGGCATCACCTCGATCAGCCAGCTCAACGGCAAGAACGTCGTGACGACCACCGGCACGACCTCGGTGCAGACGCTGCGCAAGCACGAGCGCGCCAACGGCGTGAACTTCAGCGAGGTCTACGGCAAGGACCACGCCGACTCGTTCCTGATCCTCGAGGGCGGCCGCGCCGATGCCTTCGTGATGGACGACAACATCCTGGCCGGCAACATCGCCAACGCCAAGAACCCGGCCGATTTCAAGATCGTCGGCGAGGTGCTGTCGGTCGAGCCGATCGCGGTGATGTTCCGCAAGGACGATCCGGCCTTCAAGAAGGCGGTCGACGAGTCGATCGCCAAGATGATGAAGAGCGGCGACCTGAACAAGCTCTACGCGAAGTGGTTCACCTCGCCGATCCCGCCGAAGAACGTCAACGTGAACCTGGCGATGGGCGAGTCGCTCAAGAACGCGATCGCCAACCCCAACGACAAGCCGATGGAAGACTACGCCAAGAAGTAAGGCGCAGCGCTTTTCCTGGGCCCACCCGAGCCGGGTGGGCCTTTTGTTTTATCTGCCCGGCCGATGACGGCCGGCGCGGTGCGGCCCGAATTGACAGCCCTGAAGGGGCATAGTCCACTGCGGCCACCGCCGCGCCGGCACGGCATTCGCTTGGGGCTCAGGCATCGCATCAGGAGGCAGGGCGCCCACGTCGCGACCTGGTCTGGAGAGACGCGCATGGCATATCAATGGGACTGGCAGGTGTTCTGCAAGGACACCATCGACGGCACCATCGTCGAAGGCTGCATGGGCAAGGGCGCCGATGCGACCACCTATCTCGACTGGATGATCTCGGCCTGGGGCTGGACGCTCGCCGTCGCGGTGAGCGCCTGGTTCGTCGCGCTGTTCGTCGGTGCGCTGATGGGCACGCTGCGCACCGCACCCGATCGCCGCCTGCAGCTGCTGGGCAATGCCTGGGTCGAGCTGTTTCGCAACATCCCGCTGCTGGTGCAGCTGTTCGTCTGGTACCACGTGGTGCCGGCGCTGGTGCCGTTCATGAAGAGCGTGCCGCCGTTCGCGCTGGTGGTGTTCGGGCTGGGCTTCTTCACCTCGGCGCGCGTGGCCGAGCAGGTGCGTGCCGGTATCCAGAGCCTGCCGCGCGGCCAGATGATGGCCGGCTCGGCGATGGGCCTGACGGTGCCGCAGACCTATCGCTTCGTGATCCTGCCGATGGCGTTTCGCATCGTCTTGCCGCCGCTGACGAGCGAGGCGATGAACATCATCAAGAACTCCTCGGTCGCCTTCGCGGTCAGCATCGCCGAGCTCACGCAGTTCGCGATGCAGTCGCAGGAGGAGACCTCGCGCGGCATCGAGATGTACCTCGGCGTCACCGGCCTGTACATCGTCTCGGCCCTGGTGGTGAACCGCATCATGGCGGCGATCGAGAAGCGGGTGCGCGTCCCCGGCTACGTGGGGGGCGGCAAGTGAGCAATTTCGATTTCGGCTTCTACAGCTGGTCGCTGATCACCGACTTCGTCCTCAAGGGCTTCGTCTTCAGCATCCAGCTCACGCTGATCGCGATGATCGGCGGCATCCTGCTGGGCACGGTGCTGGCGCTGATGCGCCTGTCGGGCATCAAGTGGCTCGAGGTGCCGGCGACGATCTACGTCAACGGACTGCGCTCGATCCCGCTGGTGATGGTGATCCTGTGGTTCTACCTGCTGATCCCCTTCATCACCGGCCAGGCGATCGGCAAGGAGGTCTCGGCCATCGTCACCTTCACGATCTTCGAGGCGGCGTACTACTCGGAGATCATGCGCGCGGGCATCCAGAGCATTTCGCGCGGCCAGGTGTACGCCGGCCAGGCGGTGGGCCTGAGCTACGGCCAGAACATGCGCTACATCATCCTGCCGCAGGCCTTTCGCAACATGCTGCCGGTGCTGCTGACGCAGACCATCATCCTGTTCCAGGACACCTCGCTCGTCTATGCGATCGGCGCCTACGACCTGCTCAAGGGCTTCGAGGTCGCCGGCAAGAACTACGGCCGCCCGGTCGAGGCCTACCTCGCCGCCGCCGTCGTCTACTTCGTGATCTGCTTCGCTCTGTCGCAACTCGTCAAGCGACTGCAGAAGAAGATCGCCATCGTCCGCTGAAGCACTGAATACCGAACGGAGCACATCAACATGCCCGCGATGATCGAACTCAACAACGTCAGCAAGTGGTACGGCAGCTTCCAGGTGCTGACCGACTGCTCCACCGCCGTCAACAAGGGCGAGGTGGTGGTGGTCTGCGGCCCGTCGGGCTCGGGCAAGTCCACGCTGATCAAGACCGTCAATGCGCTCGAGCCGATCCAGCAGGGCGACATCCGCGTCGACGGCACGTCGATCACCGACGCCAAGACCGACCTGCCCAAGCTGCGCTCGCGCGTGGGCATGGTGTTCCAGCACTTCGAGCTGTTCCCGCACCTGTCGGTGACCGAGAACCTCACGCTGGCGCAGATCAAGGTGCTGGGCCGCAGCAAGGACGAGGCGGTCACGCGCGGCCTGAAGATGCTCGACCGCGTGGGCCTGATGGCGCACAAGGACAAGTTCCCCGGCCAGCTCTCGGGCGGCCAGCAGCAGCGCGTCGCGATCGCCCGCGCGCTGAGCATGGACCCGATCGTGATGCTGTTCGACGAGCCGACCTCGGCGCTCGACCCCGAGATGGTCGGCGAGGTGCTCGACGTGATGGTGCAGCTCGCCCAGGAAGGCATGACCATGATGTGCGTGACCCACGAGATGGGCTTCGCCAAGAAGGTCAGCCATCGCGTGGTCTTCATGGACCAGGGCAAGATCATCGAGGACTGCAAGAAGGAAGATTTCTTCGGCAATCCCGAGGCGCGTTCGGCGCGGGCCAAGGACTTCCTGTCCAAGATCCTCCAACACTGAAGCGGGCCCCCACGCTCGCTTTCGCTCGCTGCCCCCCGAGGGGGCCCTTGCAGCGGACCGGCAAAGCCGGATCCGCGCAAGCCCTGGGGCCGGCGCTACGCGCCGGCTGACGCAGAATCCGGGGATGACGTCCCCGGATAGCCTGACCCTCACCCGCCCCGACGACTGGCACTTGCACCTGCGCGACGGCGCGGCCCTCGCCGCGGTGCTGCCGCACTCGGCCGCGCAGTTCGCGCGCGCCATCGTGATGCCCAACCTGCGCCCGCCGGTCACGACCGCGGCGCAGGCCCAGGCCTACCGTGATCGCATCCTCGCCGCGCGCCCCAAAGAAGGCGCCGGCAGCGGCTTCGAGCCGCTGATGACGCTCTACCTCACCGACAACACGCCGCCCGACGAGATCCGTCGCGCCAAGGACGCCGGCGTCGTCGCGCTCAAGCTCTATCCGGCCGGCGCCACGACCAACAGCGACGCCGGCGTCACCGACCTGCGCAAGACCTATCGCACGCTCGAGGCGATGCAGCGCGAGGGCCTGCTGTTCCTGGTGCACGGCGAAGTCACCGATCCGGACATCGACCTGTTCGACCGCGAGGCGGTGTTCGTCGATCGCCAGATGATTCCGCTGCGACGCGACTTCCCCGAGCTCAAGGTCGTGTTCGAGCACATCACGACGCGCGAGGGCGCGCAGTACGTCGCCGAGGCCGGCCGCTTCACCGCGGCGACCGTGACGCCGCAGCACCTGCTCTACAACCGCAACGCCATCTTCACCGGCGGCCTGCGCCCGCACTACTACTGCCTGCCGGTGCTCAAGAGCGAGGAGCATCGCCTCGCGCTGGTGGCCGCGGCGACGTCGGGCAGCGACCGCTTCTTCCTCGGCACCGACAGCGCGCCGCATGCGGCGCAGTTCAAGGAACACGCTGCCGGCCATGCGGGCTGCTACACGGCGCTGTCGGCGCTGGAGCTGTATGCCGAGGTGTTCGAGGCCGCGGGTGCGCTCGACAAGCTCGAAGCCTTCACCAGCTTCAACGGCGCCGATTTCTACGGCCTGCCGCGCAACAGCGGTACCGTGACGCTGCGCCGCGAAGACTGGACCCTGCCCGAGACCGTGCCGTTCGGCGACGCGACGCTCAAGCCGCTGCGCGGCGGCGAGACGCTGCGCTGGCGGCTGATCAACGACTGAGGAGCATCGCTCGATGGACGACGACTGGATCCGCACCGCGCTGTTCATCGATGCCGACAACGTCAATGTCGAGGTGGTCGCCGAGGTGATCCGCCGGCTCGAGTCGGGCGGCGGTCGCCGGTTGCAGCATCGGCGCGCCTATGGCAGCCTGCAGAAGGCGCAGGAGTTCGCGCAGCTGTGCCAGCAGCATGCGATCCGCTTCATCTGCACCACCTACGCCGGCACCAACGGCACCGACATCGCGTTGGCGATCGACGCGATCCAGCTGGTGCTCGACGAGCCCTTCGACGACGCGGCGATCGTCACCTCCGATTGCGATTTCCTGCCGCTGGCGGTGCGCCTGCGCGAGCTGGGCTGCCACGTGATGGGCTTCGGGCAAGAGGGCAAGACCTCGCGCGACCTGAAGGAGTACCTGCGCGTCTACGACGAGTACGCGGTGCTCGCGGCGTCGCCGGCGTCGCCGGCGAAGCTGGCGGTGGCCAAGGCGCCGGCGCGCAAGACGGCGCGCGGCGCCGCGCCCAAGCCGGCGAGCGCGAGCGTCGCGATCCTGCGCCCGCCGGTCGACGAGGAACTGCGCCGCATCCTCGAGGCGGTGCCGGCGCTGCTGGAAGGCGCGAAGGTCGAGCTCGGCACCGCGGCCACGCTGCTGCGCGCGGCAGGCCTGCTGGCGAAGAACGCGCCGTCGACCAAGCTGTTCAAGAAGTATCCCGAGCGCTTCGAGCTGACGCCGTCGAAGCAGCCGAACAAGGTGCTCTACAAGGCACGATAGATCGCAACGACTAGGAGACGACGATGATCAAGGTCAGCGTGATGTATCCGTTCAAGGAAGGCGCTCGTTTCGACCACGCCTACTACCGCGACAAGCACATGCCGCTGGTCGCGGCGCGCATGGGCGCGGCGCTGAAGTCCTACACGGTCGACAAGGGCCTGGCCGGCGGCACGCCGGACGCACCGCCGGTCTACATCGGCATGTGCCACCTGTTCTGCGACTCGGTCGAGAGCTTCAACGCCGGCTTCGGGCCGCACGCGAAGGAGATCCTGGGCGACATCCCGAACTACACCGATCTGCAGCCGGTGCTGCAGATCAGCGAGGTGGTGGTCGGTTAGGTACGCTGCCGCCAGAAGCCCGGTTTGCGGCGTTGGTGCGCCACGGCGAGGATGCGAATGTCGGCAGTGCCGATCATGTAGACGAGGCTGTAGGGGAAGCGGCGCATCGGCAAGCGACGAAATGCGCCGTGCCAAGAAGCACCGATCCGAGGCTGCTCGGCCAGCACGGCGATCGAGCGCTCGAACTCGGTGATGAATGCGTAGGCGAGAGGCGGCCCGGCCGCCTCGGCGTAAAAGCGTGCACCGTCGTGGAGGTCCTGCCGCGCCGCTGGCGCAAGCACGACCTTCACGACAGAGACTGTCGCAACTGCTCGACGGCTTGTTCGGCGGGAATCAGATCGACCTCGCCAGCTTCGACTTGCGCAAGTCGCCGCTGGACTTCATCGGCCCAAGCCTGATCGACCTCTTCGCCGGAGCCTATGCTCGCGAGCAAATGGTCGGCCAGCTTTGCGCGCTCCTCGGGCGAAAGCAGCAGCGCCTGGGCTTCGATGGCATCGAATCGATTGGACATGGTGGTCATCGCCGTGGATCGTGGCGTAGCCGCAAGACTACTCCACCGGCAAGAACCCCTCGGTCGACAGATACCGCTCCCCGGTGTCGTAGTTGAACCCCAGCACCCGCGCACCCTTGGCCAGCGTGGGCAGGTGCTGCGCGATCGCCGCCAGCGTCGCGCCCGAGGAGATGCCCACCAGCAGCCCCTCCTCGCGCGCGCAGCGCCGCGCCATCTCCCGGGCCGCTTCGGCCTCGACGGTGATCACGCCGTCGAGCAGCGAGGTGTCGAGGTTCTTCGGGATGAAGCCCGCGCCGATGCCCTGGATCGGGTGCGGCGACGGGCTGCCGCCCGAGATCACCGGGCTGGCCGCCGGCTCGACCGCGTAGACCTTCAACTGCGGCCACTTCGCCTTCAGCACCTTGGCGCAGCCGCTGATGTGGCCGCCGGTGCCCACGCCGGTGATCAGCACGTCCAGGCCCTGCGGGAAATCGGCCGCGATCTCCGCGGCCGTCGTGCGCTCGTGCACCTCGACATTGGCCCGGTTCTCGAACTGCTGCGGAATCCACGCGCCCGGCGTCTGGTCGCGCAGCTCCTCGGCGCGCGCGATCGCGCCCTTCATGCCCTTCTCGCGCGGCGTCAGCTCGAAGCGCGCGCCGTAGGCCAGCATCAGGCGACGGCGCTCCACGCTCATGCTGTCGGGCATCACCAGCACCAGCCGGTAGCCCTTGACCGCGGCCACCATCGCCAGGCCCACGCCGGTGTTGCCCGAGGTCGGCTCGATGATCGTGCCGCCGGGCTTCAAAAGCCCGTCGCGCTCGGCCGCCTCGACCATCGACAGCGCGATGCGGTCCTTGATCGAGCCGCCCGGATTCGATCGCTCGGACTTGACCCACACTTCGTGCGCATCGCCGAACAGCCGGTTGACGCGGATGTGCGGCGTGTTGCCGATGGTGTCGAGAACGCTTCGGGCTTTCATGAGGCGAGGTCTCCTTGCTGCACCGATAATGCCGGCCGTGAAGCGGACCAGACCGCCGCTGGCACGAGGCCCGAAAGGGCGTGCTGGAGGAAGGTCCGGACTGCGCAGGGCAGCGTAGCAGGTAACACCTGTCCACCGCGAGGTGAGGATCAGAGCAACAGAGACGAGTCCTCGTGCCGGCTTCGGTCGGCACGAGGGGTGAAACGGGCAATCTCTACGCGCAGCAACACCAAATAGGCACACGCTGATCCGGCCCGGGGAGTGTGCGGGTAGGTGGCATCGAGCCGCCCGGGCGACCGGCGGCCCAGAGGAATGGCGGTCACGCGCGCGGCGTCGCAAGACGCCGCGCGTGCACAGAATCCGGCCTATCGGTCCGCTTCACAACTAACAAGAACGCCGATCGATGAACCCCGACGCCCATCAAATCTGGCGAGCCCCCAAGTGGGCCCTGGCCGTGCTGCTCGCCTGCCTGGGCATGCTCGGGCCGTTCGCGATCGACACCTACCTGCCCGCCTTCTCCGGCATCGCGGCCTCGCTCGACGCGACGCCGCTGCAGATGCAGCAGACGCTGTCGGCCTACCTGTTCGGCTTCGCCTTCATGAGCCTGTTCCACGGCGCGCTGTCCGACAGCTTCGGGCGCCGTCCGGTGGTGCTGTGGGGCATCGCGGTGTTCACGCTCGCCTCGGCCGGCTGCGCGCTGTCGCAAAGCATCGGCCAGCTGGTGTTCTTTCGCGCGCTGCAGGGCTTGTCGACGGGTGCCGGCATCGTGGTCTCGCGCGCGGTGATCCGCGACATGTTCCCGCCCGCCGACGCGCAGCGCGTGATGGCGCAGGTGACGATCTACTTCGGCGTCGCGCCGGCGATCGCGCCCATCATCGGCGGCTGGCTCTACGTGCACCTGAACTGGCACGCGATCTTCTGGTTCCTCACGCTGGTCGGCGCGGCGCTGTGGATCTCGAACTGGAAGCTGCTGCCCGAGACGCTGCATGCGAGCCATCGCCAGCCGTTCGAAGTGAAGCACCTGATGGCCGGCTACTGGCAGCTCGGCGGCAGCCTGAAGTTCGTCACGCTGGCGTTCGCGAGCGGCGTTCCGTTCAACGGCATGTTCCTGTACGTGCTGTCGGCGCCGGTGTTCCTGGGCGAGCACCTGCACCTGGCGCCGACCGAGTTCTTCTGGTTCTTCGTTCTCACCATCAGCGGCATCATGGGTGGCGCCTGGTGGAGCGGGCGCCTGGCCGGTAAGCTGCCGCCGGCGCGCCAGATCCGGCGCGGCTTTCGCATCATGTTCACGGTGTCGATCGTCAACGTCGTGCTCAACCTGCTGTTCGCGCCGCAGGCCTGGTGGGCCTTGCTGCCGATCGCGATCTTCGCGTTCGGCTGGGCATTGATGGTGCCGGTGGTCACGCTGCTGGTGCTCGACCTGCACCCCGAGCGGCGCGGCATGGCGAGCTCGCTGCAGGCCTTTGTCGGCAGCCTCGCCAATGCGCTGGTGGCCGGCGCGATCGCGCCGCTGGTGATGCACTCGACCCAGGCGCTGGCGATCGCCTCGCTGCTGATGATGAGCATCGGACTGGTCGCCTGGTGGTGGGTGCGCCCGCGCTTGGCGCTGGCAGGGCACGCGATTGCCGGTTGAGCGACGCGCCGCTGCGGCCGGCGCGGCGTTGATCGTCGCGGCGCTGGCCGGCGTCGCGTGGTTCGCGTCGGCCGGTGTCGACGGCATCGACCACATCGACGTCTGCGGCTTCGGTCGCCATGCGCTGCCGCCGACCGAGGCCGGCAGCGATCCGCAATTGCCGGTGCTCGAGTGGCCCGAGTTCGACGCCGCGGTCGCCGACGCGACGCTGCGCATCACCGCGCAACTCGCCGCCGATCCCGATGCGCGTCGACGCGCGCTGGGCCTGTGGCTGGCCGATGGATACGAGGCCTTTCGCGCCGCCTCACCCGATGCGCCCGACGCGCCGCCGCGTGCGAGTTCGCCTCGCGGCGAACTGGTGCGCATGGCGCTGGGCACGCGCGATCCCGAGGTCTATCGCCTGGCCTGGAGCGCCTGCCATCTCGGCACCGCGGCGCGGCGCCGCAGCAGCGACGAGGAAGACGCCTGCCCGCGACTCGAAGCCGCCCAATGGGCGCGGCTCGATCCGGACAACGCGCTGCCGTGGCTGCATGCCTTGGACCGCGCCAGCGCCGCGAAATCGGCCGCGGGCGTCGAGGAGGCGCTGTACCGCGTGGGGCAGTCGAAGCGCCTCGACGACGGCTTCGGCCGCGCGACCTCGGCCGTGCTGGCGCTCGAGGTCGACGGCCTCGCCAGCGGCGTGCAGGCGCAGGTCGCGATGACTGCGGTCAACCTCGACGCGCTGAGCCTGATGACCTACTCGCCGCTGAGCAAGGCCTGCGCCGCCGAGCTGCTGGCCGACGCGAACCGGCGCGCGCTGTGCGACGCGGCTGCCACGCGCCTGGTCGACAGCGCGAACTCGCTGCTTCCGTTCGGTATCGGCATTGCCTTGGGCAAGCGCCTGGGTTGGTCCGCGCAGCGCGTCGACGCGCTCGAGCGCGAGCGCAACGAGGCGATGGCCCGCCTCCCCACCCAGGTACCGCAGCAACCCCTGTCGTGCGACGGCGTCACGGCGTTACGCTCCTATTTCGCGCGCGTGGCCGAACTCGGCGAGCTCGGCGCCGCGCGCGAGGCACGACCGCCGCAGTGAAGCTGTGTCCCAAGCTCACACCATCCGCACCGGTCCCGGCCTGGTCGGGGTGGGGCTGCTGTTGCTGGCGCTGGCCGCGGTGCTGTGGCGCATCGCCGAGCGGCCCGGTGGCGGCGTCGAGCTGAGCGCGCGCACCGCCGACGCGGCCGCGTTGTGGGCGATCGGCTTCGGCGCTGCGCCTGCCGCGCCGGGCACGTCGCCGCGGCGCGCGAGCGAGTCGCCGTCCGCCGTGCCCAAGGGGCCGGCGCTCGACATCTGCGGCTTCGGCCAGCGCCACTTGCCCGAGGGCGGCGCCGCGGCGCAGCAAAGCATCGAGGCCTTCTGGCCCGAACTCGACGGCGCGGTCGCGGCCGCCTCGCTGCACATCACCGAGCGGCTGCGCAACGACGCCGACGAACGCCGGCGCGCCGTCGGCCTGTGGCTGGCCGACGGCCTCGAGATGCTGGCCGACGACCGCGCACAGGCGGCAGCGTCGGCGGCCTGCCTCGCACGCACCGGCTGCGCCGTCGAAGGCCAGGCCGTGCTGGCCTCGGCCGAGCTGGCCTGCAAGGGCCGTCGCGGCTGCGTCAGCGATGCCCAGGCCGCCGGTGTCGCGGCCGAGAGCGCCTGTGCCGCGGCGAGCGGCTGCGCGGCCGCACCGACGCGCGCAGGCGCCCGCGCCGCGCGCGACCAGCTCGCCGCGCTGGCGCTGCGCACGCGTGACGCGCAGGTCTACGCGCTGGCCTGGAATGCCTGCCACACGACGCTCGGCCCGCAGGCCGCGATGGGTGCGGCCTGCGAGTCGATGCAGGTCGGGCAGTGGTCGCGGCTCGATCCGGGCAACGGCCTGCCGTGGCTGGTCGCGCTCGAGCAGGCCGCCGAGCGCGGCGCGGACGGCGAGGTCGACGACGCGCTCTACCGGCTCGGCCAGTCGCGGCGCATCGAGCAGGGTTTCGGCCGCGCGGCCGCGACGCTGCTGTCGCTGACGCTGCCCGACGTGCCGCCCGGACTGCAGGCGCTGGCCGCGCTCGACGCGATCGGCATCGAGCAGGTCGCGTTGCCGAACTGGCCGGCGCTGCAGTCCGCCTGCGGCGGCGTCGCGCTGGCCGATCCGAACCGGCGCGCGCTGTGCGAGGCGGTCGCCCAGCGCCTGGTGCACGATGCCGACACGCAAGGCCTGCTCGGTGCCGGCCTCGCGCTCGGCCGCACGCTGGGCTGGCCCGCCGAGCGCCTGGCCGCGCTCGAGAACGAGCGCAAGGACGCGGCCGATGCCCAGACCGCCCAGCTGCCCAGCGGCCATCCGACCAGCTGCGACGGCGTCGTCGCGCTGCGCGGCCACCTGCAGCGCGTCGCCACGCTCGGCGAGGTCGGCGCGGCGCGCGCGGCGCTGCGCGAGCGGCGCGCCGAATGAGCGAACATCGAGCGCAACGAGGCCCGCGATGCATTACGAACACCTGATCCAGATCAACGACCCCGGCAACCCGATGGTCGAGCCGATGACGCGCGAGCAGCTGTGGCGCGGCATCGAGTGGCGCGTGCGCGAGCCGCAGCGCTACGAGCTCGGGCCCGACCGCTGCGAGGTGGTCGAGCAGATCGCGCTGCGCGGCGAGGGCACGCAGCTCGCGCGCACGGTGCACTTCGGCGCGCTGCGCATCGAAGACGAGGTCACGCTCGAGCCGCAGCGCCGCGTCGTCTTCACGCCGCGCCCGCAGCCGGGGCTCGCGGCGGTGCGGCTGGCCATCACGATCGAGGAGCCCGCGCAAGATGCGCTGTTCCTGCGCTTCGCCTACGATTCGCCGCCCGAGCACGACGATCCGCAGACCGACGAAGTGCGCACCCAGGCCTGGCTCGGCAACGACCGCGACATGGTGCGACAACTTCGCCGCTGGCTGCGCGAGGGAACGCTGTGACAAGAGCGCAGCAACGTATCGGCAACATCGCCTTCACTCGGTGACGCTAGCCTTGCGGCCCATCGAGCTGACCAGGAACCAGGAGACCTCATGTCACGCGATCTCAAGCCCATGGCCCGCAAGAAGCCGGTCGACACCTCGCGCCGCGGCCTCGTGCTGCTGATCGGCGCGGCGCCGCTGGCGGGCCTGCTTTCGGCTTGCGGCGGCAGCACGACCGCGCGGCTGCGCGTCGCCAATGCCAGCATCGCCTACCCGAGCGTGGACCTCGAGCTCAACGACGACATCATCCGTCGCGGCATCGAGGCGCAAAGCGTCGACGGCTTCTTCGATGTCGACATCGACGACAGCGACATCACGCTGGGCATCCGCTCGGGCAGCACCACGATCGCCGAGACCGGCGCCGGCCTCAACGCCGACGAGACCTGGAGCGCGATCTACTACGGCAGCAACAGCGGCAGCAACGGCAGCTTCGGCCTCGTCGCCTTCCAGGAAGACGAGTCCGAGCCCGACAGCGGCGACTTCCGCCTGCGCGCCTTCAACGCCACCGACACCTCGACGATCGACATCTACCTGACCGAGCCCGACGCGCTGCTGAGCGCCGTCGCGCCGTCGGTCTCGGGCGCGACGCGCAACGCGCTGACCTCGTTCGACGACATCGCCGCAGGCACCTGGCGGCTGCGCGTGACGACCGGCGGCAACCGCGCCGAGGTGCGGCTGGATACCACGGTCACCATCAGCAGCAAGCGCGTGGGCACGCTGGTCGTGTTCCCATCGACCAGCGGCATGCTGGTCAGCGCTGCGCTGCTGGTCGAAGACAAGAGCACGGTGATGCTGCCCAACGCGAACGCGCGGCTGCGCTTCGTCAACGCGCTGGCCTCGAGCACCGCGATCACCCCGACGCTGGACGGCACCGCCAGCGGCTCGGCGCTGCCGGCGCACTCGGCCGCGACCTACATCGAGACGACGACGGGCGATCGCACCGTCGGCGCCTTGGTCAACGGCGCGAGCTTCACGACCACCGCTTCGCTGAACGCCGCCACCGACGCGACCTTCGCGATCTACGGCCCGGACGGCGCGCCCAAGCTGATCGTGATCGACGACGACAACCGCGCCCCGACGACCACCGGCCAGGCGCGCATCCGCCTGGTCAACCTGGTCGACGGCGGCGGCCTGCTGGCGCTGTCGATCGACCTCGGCAGCGCGGTGCTGGCGGTCTCGCCGGGCGAGACCTCGGACCAGCTGCAGCTGACCGCGCTGTCCGACTCGCGCATCGACGTGCTCGACCAGAGCGGCGTCGCGGTGACCTCGCTGCTGCTGGTCGACCTGCTGGCGGACGCGGTCTACACCGTGTTCGCGATGGACGACGGCGCGGGCGCGGTCACGGCGCTGCTGCGGCGCGATCGCTGAGCCCGCGGCTCAATCGATCGGCCACGGCATCGCCTTCGGCAGCGTCTGCTCCTCGGGCGCCGCCGCCGGCGCCGCCGGCCGCGTATCGACCTCGCGCCACCACGGCACGACGCGCTCGATGCGCTGCGGCTCGACCGCCTCGCCCAGCCGCGGCATCAGCAGCGGCACGCCGCGCTGCTCGCCCAAGGCGAGCAGCGTCTCGGCCGGCTCGTCCCAGGCGTGCATCGCGAGGCTGAAGGTGCCCCAGTGGATCGGCAGCAGCGTGCCGCCGCCGAGCAGCGCATGCGCTTCGAGCGCATTGCGGGGCCCGAGATGGATGTCGCCCCAGCTCGGATGAAAGGCGCCGACCTCGAGCATCACCAGGTCGAACGGCCCGAGCCGTTCGCGGATCTGTGCGTACTGCGTCGTGAGGCCGGTGTCGCCGCTGAAGAACACGGCATGGCGCGGCGAGCGGATCACCATCGACGACCACAGCGTCGCATTGCGATCCTTCAGCCCGCGGCCCGAGAAATGCTGCGACGGCGCCGCGACCACCTGCACGTCGCTGCCGGGCAGCGTGTGCGACTGCCACCAGTCCAGCTCGACGATGCGCTCGGCGGGCACGCCGAAGAACTCCAGATGCGCGCCGACGCCCAATGAGGTGACGAAGGGCACGCCGGTCTTCGCGAGCTCCTTGATGGTCGGGTAGTCGAGGTGGTCGTAGTGGTCGTGCGAGATCACGACCGCGTCGATCCTGGGCAGCGCGCGCAGCGCGATCGGCACCGGCTGGAAGCGCTTGGGCCCCGCCAGCCGCGACGGCGATGCGCGCGGGCCCCAGACCGGATCGGTCAGCACGCGCAGGCCGTCGATTTCCACCAGCACGGTCGAATGGCCGAGCCAGGTCGCGCGCAGGCCGCCGTCGACCGCCCGAGACCAGGCCTCGCGCGGATCCGTCGACGGCAAGGGCCCGACCGGCACGCGGCGCTCGCCGCCGCACAGGAAGTCGCCCAGCGTCGGGCGGCCCGCGCTGGCGTCGCGCAGGCCCGGCAGCACCGGATGGATGTTGCGAAAGCCCTCGCCGGCCCACATCGGCGAGGCGCGCATGCGTTCGAGGCGCAGGCCCTGCGCCTTGCTGCCGAGGCTTTTCATCGTCGCGCGAGTGTGCACGAAGCGCGCATCCGGCGCGGCCTTGCACGGCTTTGTATTCCAAGGTATCTGCCGCGCGCAGCGACACACGCGCATCCACTTGCGAACCCGACTCGACACAACGCACATACATCCGACGGGTCCACTGCTCCTCATCGCAGCGCCGCTGCCGATCCCGGAGTCCACCTCGTGTCGAATCCCTCCCAATCCAGCCGCCGCGGATTCATCGGCCAGCTCGTCGCCGGCGCGGCCATCGCCCAGCTGGCGATCCCGCAAGCGGCGCGCGCCGCGTCGAACGCCTCGTTCGGCACGCTCAAGAGCGTTCGCGCCGGCGTGCTCGAGATCGGCTATGCCGAAGCCGGCCCGGCCGACGGCACGCCCGTGATCCTGCTGCACGGCTGGCCCTACGACATCCACAGCTACGTCGAGGTCGCGCCGCTGCTCGCGACCGCCGGCTACCGCGTCCTCGTGCCCTACCTGCGCGGCTACGGCACGACGCGCTTCCTCTCGCCGGACACGCCGCGCAACGCACAGCAAAGCGCGGTCGCGAGCGACGTGATCGCGCTGATGGACGCACTGAAGATCGAGCGCGCCATCGTCGCCGGCTGCGACTGGGGCGCGCGCACCGCCTGCGTCGTCGCGGCGCTGTGGCCCGAGCGGGTGCGCGCGCTGGTCTCGGTCAGCGGCTACATCGTCGTCAACTGGACCACGCGCTCGCAGCCGCAGCCGCCGTCGGCCGAGCTGCCGTGGTGGTACCAGTACTACTTCGCGACCGAGCGCGGCCGCCTCGGCTACGAGCGCTACCGCAAGGAGTTCGCGCGCCTGATCTGGCAGCAGGCCTCGCCGCAATGGAAGTTCGACGACACGAGCTTCGAGCGCTCCGCGCGCGCGCTCGACAACCCCGACCACGTCGCGATCGTGATGCACAACTACCGCTGGCGCATCGGCCAGGTCGAGGGCGAGGCGAAGTACGACGCGCTCGAGAACCGCCTCGCGAGCGCGCCGCAGATCCGCGTGCCGGCGATCACGCTCGAAGGCGAGGCCAATGGCGCGCCGCATGCGCCGCCGGCGAGCTATGCCGCGCGCTTCGCCGGGCCCTACCTGCATCGCACGCTCGGCAACGGCGTCGGCCACAACCTGCCGCAGGAGGCCCCCGACGCCTTCGCGCAGGCGGTGATCGACGTCGACGCGATGGCGCGCTGAAACGCTTTTTCTCAACGACCCAGGAGTCCACCATGGCCCGCATCGACCAAGTCCTCTACACCGCCAAGACCCGCACCACCGGCGGGCGCGACGGCGCCGCGCGCAGCGACGACAGCCGCCTCGACATCAAGCTCTGCGCGCCCGGCAGCCATCGCGAAGGCACGAACCCCGAGCAGTTGCTCGCGGCCGGCTGGTCGGCCTGCTTCATCGGCGCGATGGGGCGCGCGGCGCGCGAGCGCCACATCACGCTGCCCGCCGATGTCGAAGTCAATGCCGAGATCGACCTGGGCACCGGCGAGGGCGGCTTCGCGCTGCAGGCGCGGCTCGCGATCAGCCTGCCGGGCATCGAACGCGCGAGCGCGCAGGTGATCGTCGACGCGGCGCACCAGCTCTGCCCGTACTCGAAGCTTTCCCGAGGCAACATCGACGTCACGCTGGCGCTCGCCTGAGCCCGGCAAGACGACGAGCAGGAACCGTGATGAGCACGACGACGATGAACCCGACCCCGCTGCGGCTGCTGCCGCGCACGCTGTTCGCGCGCGTCGCGCTCGTCATCGTCGTCGGCCTCGCGATCGCGCAGGGCCTGGCCTACCTGTCGATCCGCTACGAGCGCGGCCTCGCGCTGCGCGAGCTGATGATGACCGGCATCGAGCGCGACATCGCCAGCTCGGTCGCGATCCTCGACCGCCTGCCGGCCGAAGAACGCGCCGCCTGGCTCGCTCGCCTCGAGCGCCGCAACTACCGCTTCGAACTCGGCGGCACGCTGGGCGAGGGCAGCGAGCCGACGTCACCGACGCTGCGTGGCTTCGGCGACGCGATCGTGCGCGCGCTGCGGCCCTTCGTCGTCGAGCGCGTCGTGCAGGTGGGCACGATGCGCGAAGCGCTGCAGCTGCGCGTGCGGCTCGGCGACGGCAGCGGCGTGATCGTGCATGCGCGGCGCGTCGAGATGCCGGTGTCGGACTGGCTGGTCTGGCTGCTGCTCGCGCAGTTGCTGGTGCTGGCGCTGTGCGGCTGGCTCGCGGTGCGTCTGGTCACGCGGCCGCTCGCGCAGATGGCCGACGCGGCGGACCGGCTCGGCCCCGATCTCCAGGCGCCGACGCTCGACGAGTCGGGCCCGGCCGAAGTGGCACGCGCCGCGCGCGCCTTCAACGCGATGCAGCGCCGCATCGCCGGCTACATGGACGAGCGCGTGCAGATCCTCGCGGCGATCTCGCACGACCTGCAGACACCGATCACGCGCATGCGCCTGCGCACCGAGCTGATGGAAGGCGAGGCCACGGCCGACAAGTTCCGCGCCGATCTCGAGGAGATGCAGACGCTCGTCAAGCAGGGCCTGGCCTATGCGCGCAGCCTGCATGGCGATGTCGAGCCGGCGGTGCGGCTGGACGTCGACGCGCTGCTCGAGGGCCTGGTCGACGACTACCTCGACACCGGCCGCCGCGTCGCGCTCGAAGGCCGCGCCGGCGCGCCCGTCACGACGCGGCCGCAGGCGCTGCGCCGCATCCTCGCCAACCTGGCCGACAACGCGCTCAAGTTCGCCGATGGCGGCGTGACGCTGCGCGTCGTGCCCGGCGCCGGGCGGCTCGTCGTCTCGCTGCTCGACGACGGCCCCGGCATTCCCGCCGACCAGCTCGAGCAGGTGCTCAAGCCCTTCCATCGCCTCGAAGGCTCGCGCAACCGCGAGTCGGGCGGCACCGGGCTGGGCCTGGCGATCGCGCAGCAGCTGTCGCTGGCGATCGGCGCGCAGCTCTCCTTGCACAACCGACCCGAAGGCGGGCTCGAGGCGCGGCTCGTGCTGCCGCTCGGCTGAGCCTTCATCGAGATTCGATCGAGATCACCATGACTGCATCGACGCCTCGCTCCTTCGCCTCGCGTTCCTGGGCCGCCGTCGCGGCGATCGCGCTCGCGCTGGTCGCGATCGGCCATCTCGCGACGGCCGGTGGCCCGGTCGCCGCGACCACCGGAAGCACCATGCCCGCCATCAAGGCCGCGCCCTCCGCCTGGATCAATTCGCCGCCGCTGGCCGCGCAAGACCTGCGCGGCAAGGTCGTGCTGCTCGACTTCTGGACCTACTCCTGCATCAACTGCCTGCGCACGCTGCCGCATGTGCGCGCCTGGGCGCAGAAGTACCGTGCGCAGGGCCTGGTCGTGATCGGCGTGCACACGCCCGAGTTCGAGTTCGAGAAGCAGGGCGACAACGTCGCGCGCGCGGTGCGCGACCTGGGCATCGACTATCCGGTCGTGGTCGACAGCGACCAGGCGATCTGGCGCGCCTTCGGCACCTATGCCTGGCCGACCTTCGTGTTCGTCGATGCGCAGGGCAACATCCGCCATCGCCAGCTCGGCGAGGGCAACTACGAGCGCGCCGAGCGCGTGATCCAGCAACTGCTTCGCGAGGCCGGCCGCCAGGGCGTGCCCGACGACCTGGTCGCGCCGACCGGCCTGGGCACGCAGGCCGCGCCCGGGCGGCGCCAGCCCGACTCCGGCGAGACCTACGTCGGCTTCGCGCGCGCGCAAGGCTTCGCGTCGGCCGACGGCAGCCTGCGCCAGGACCGCTCGCACGCCTATGCGCCGGCCGCGTCGCTGCGCCGCAATCAATGGACCCTCGCCGGCCGATGGAACGTCGGCGCCGAAAGCGCGCGGCTCGACGAGGCGGGCGGTCGCATCGCCTACCGTTTCCAGGCGCGCGACCTGCATCTGGTGCTGGCACCGCAGGCCGACGGCAAGCCGGTGCGCTTTCGGGTGCGCATCGACGGCAAGCCGCCCGGCGCCGAGCACGGCAGCGATGTCGATGCCGAAGGCATGGGCATGATCGACGCGCAACGCCTCTACCAGCTGGTGCGCCTGCCCGGCGACGGCGCCGAGCGGCTGTTCGAGATCGAGTTCCTCGATGCCGGCGCGCGCGCCTATGCCTTCACCTTCGGCTAGGCTTTCGATCCATGGAAGAACTGCGCCCCGACCGCATCCTGCTGGTCGACGACGACCGCGAGATCCGTGAACTGATCACCGCCTACCTCGGCAAGAACGGCATGCAGGTCACGGCCGTGCCGAGCGGGCGCCACATGCGCGCCGAGCTCGACAGCGCGGGCCCCTTCGATCTCGTCATCCTCGACCTGATGCTGCCCGGCGACGACGGCCTCGCGCTGTGCCGCGAGCTGCGCTCGGGCAAGCACAAGGCGACGCCGATCCTGATGCTGACCGCGCGCGGCGACGAGGCCGACCGCATCCTCGGCCTCGAGATGGGCGCCGACGACTACCTCGCCAAGCCCTTCGCGGCGCGCGAGCTGCTGGCGCGGCTGCGCTCGGTGCTGCGGCGCACGCGCATGCTGCCGCCCAACATGCGCTCGACCGACGAGGCGCGCTTCCTCGCCTTCGGCGACTGGAAGCTCGACACGGTGGAGCGCCACCTGGTCGGCGCCGACCAGGTGGTCGTGCCGCTCACCGGTGCCGAGTACCGGCTGCTGCGCGTCTTCGTCGACCATCCGCGCAAGGTGCTCAACCGCGACCAGCTGCTGACGCTGACGCAAGGCCGCGAGGCCGAGCTGTTCGAGCGCTCGGTCGACCTGCTGGTCAGCCGGCTGCGCCAGCGCCTGCGCGACGACGCGCGCGAGCCGCGCTACCTCAAGACCGTGCGCAGCGAGGGCTATGTGTTCTCGATGGCGGTCGAGGGCCGCGACGGCTGAGCCACGTCGCGAAACGCGAGCATCGCGCCGATGCGCGCCGACGCGCCGTCGTGAAAGCCCGCCTCGGCCGCGAACTCCTTCGGGTTGCGGAAGGTCCCGAACACGATGTCCCACAGCGGCAGGTCGCTGTAGTTCCAGCGGTGCACGCCGCGCTGGTGGTGCAGGCTGTGGCTCTCGGGGCGCTGCACGAAGTAGCCCAGCCACTGCGGCGTGCGCACGTTGACGTGCTGGATCACGCCCAGGAAGGTGCTGGCGTAGAGAAACCAGCTCGCGGCCTGCGCGCTCAGGCCGACGCCGATGGTCAGGGTCAGGCTGGCGAGCACGGTCCAGCCCACCATGTCGAGCGGGCTGAAGTAGAAGGCGCCGAAGCTGTCGATGCGCTCGGCGCTGTGGTGCATCTGGTGGAAGCCGCGCCACAGCCATTGGCTGTTGTGCATCGCACGATGCCACCCGTAGACGAGGAGCTCGTAGACCAGCACGGCGATGCCGGCGGCCAGCCAGGGGTTCACATCGCTCAGGTCGAACAGCTGGTACCGGGCCAGCGTCTCGGTCCACAGCAGCGGCAGGTAGGACGACAGGAAGAAGTAGACCGCGAACACCGCCAGCGCGCGGGTGCGCCATAGCGGCACGTGCGGCAGCGCGCGGGCGGGGAACAGCGCCTCGAGCCCGACCAGGGCGGCGTACAGCGCCAGCACGGTCAGCGACACGGGGTCCAGCAGGATGTCCAGCGGGGTCGGCATCAGGGTTCTCCTTGGTGGTTGGGGTAGCGAAACCACGATGCCGACAGGAGGCCGAGCCCGCATGAGGACTCGATAATCGTTTCGAAACCTTTGCATCACCCGCACCGGAATGCAGTACCGCGTCGCCGGATTCACGATCGACACCGAGCACTTTCGCGTGATCTCCGGCGCGGCCGGCGAGGACGGCGCGCCGGTGCCCGTCGAGCCCAAGGTCTTCGACCTGCTGGTCTACCTGATCCGCCACCGCGACCGCGTGCTGTCGCGCGACGAGTTGTTGCGCGAGGTCTGGGACGGCCGCGAGGTCTCCGACGCGACGCTGGGCAACCACGTGATGAGCGCGCGCCGCGTGCTCGGCGACGACGGTGACCGGCAGGCGACGATCCAGACCGTGCGCGGGCGCGGCTACCGCTTCATCGCGCCGGTGGAGGAGGTCGCGGCGCCCGGGACGGCCGCGCCGGCCGAAGCGGCACCGTCGCGCCGGCCGTCGCGCCGGGCGGCGCAGGCGATCGGCGTGCTGCTGTTGCTGGCCGCCGTGTCCGTGTTCGCGTGGCGTGCGCTCACGCCTTCGCCGGCGCAGCCGCCCTACCTGCTGGTGCTGCCGTTCGACGTGGCCGGCGACGCGCCCGATCGCTGGGCGCCCTACGCCGACCAGGCCACGCGCGAGGTGATCCGCAAGCTGCGCAGCATCTCCGCCCTGCGCGTCGTGCCGGCGACCTCGGCCTTCACCTTCAAGGGGCAGAAGACGCGCGAGCACATCCGCGCGCAGCTGCCCGAGCTGCGCTACGTGCTCGACGGCGCGGTCAGCATCTCCGCCGATCGCCGGCTGCGCGTCTCGCTCGAGCTGGAGGACCTGTCGACCGGACGCACGGTCTGGGACCGCGATTACACCGGCCGCATCGACGACGCCGACCAGTTCGCGATGCAGTCGGCCATCGCCGCGGCGGTGTCGGAGTCGCTCAAGGTCGCGATCCTGGCCGACGAACGCCGCGCGATCGGCGAGCTGCCGACCGCCAACCTCAAGGCCTACGAGCGCTATGTCGCGGGTCGCCACCAGCTCGAGCTGCTGAGCCGCGAGTCGCTGCCGCGCGCGATCGCGCTGTTCGACGAGGCGATCGCGCTGGACCCCGGCTTCTTCGATGCGTACATCGCGCGCAGCGACGCCTATCGGCAGCTGTTCGCCTACTTCGAGCCGCCGGCCAGCATGCTGCAGTCGGTGGTCGATTCGCTGGCCGAGGCGCAGAAGCTGCGGCCCGAGTCGGCCGAGGTCTGGTCCTCGCTGGGCCTGAGCTACGTGATGGCCTGGCGCTGGAAGGACGCCTGGATCGCGCTCAACGCCGCCAAGCGCCGCGATCCCTCGCTGGCGCAGACCGAGCTCGGCTTCGCGCTCTACTACTCGGGCCTGGGCGAGGCCGACAAGGTGCGGCAAGCGCTGGCCAACGCCGAGCGGCTCGACCCGCTCAATGCCGAGATGGCCGACTGGGGCACCTGGGCGCTGGCGATGGTGGGCGAGCGCGACGCGGCGCGCGAGTGGGCGCAGCGCAAGATGCGCCAGCATCCGGACATCGGCGCGGTGTTCTCGGGCGCGGGCGTCGCGGCCTCGATCGCGGGCGAACACGAGCGCGCGGTGAAGCTCGCCGAGCGCGGCGCCGAGATCGACGCCTCGCCGGTCGCGCTGATCATGCTGGCGCAGGCCTATGGTTATGCGGGGCAGAACGACAAGGTCGCGCCGCTGCTGGCCAAGGCGGCGAGCGCCGGCACCTATGTGTGCCCGTACGAATCGGCCGCGGCCTGGCTGAGCCTGGGCAGGAGCGAGCACGAGCGCGCGCTCGCGCTGCTCGACGAGGCGGTGGCCAAGCGCTCGAACTGCCTGATCTTCCTGCGCAACGATCCGCGCATGCAGGTGCTCAAGGGCGATGCGCGCTTCGACGCGCTGCTGGCGCGGGTGGGCCTGGACGACACGGCATTGGCGGGCTACAAGCGCTGAGTTTGGAAATCTCCATATTTCGTGTATTATCGAAATATGGATTCGACAAACGTCGTCAAGGCCCTCGCCGCGCTGGCCCATCCGGTGCGCCTCGAGATCTTCCGTGCCCTGGTCGTGTCCGGCCCGCCCGGCCTGACGCCCGGCGTGATGCAAGACGGCCTGGGCATCGCCGCGGCGACGCTGTCCTTCCATTTGAAGGAGCTGGCCGCGGCCGGCCTGGTCACGACCGAGCGGCAAAGCCGCTTCATCGTCTACCGCGCCGCGTATGACCAGATGAATGCGGTGCTCGGCTACCTGACCGAGAACTGCTGCCAGGGCGCAGCCTGTGCCGTGCCGGCGCAGGCCGCCTGTTGCTGATCCATCCGATTCACAAGGAGCCGACCATGAAGCGATTCCACGTCCATGCCCATGTCGAGAACCTGCAGGCGAGCATCGCCTTCTATTCGAAGCTGTTCGGTGCGGAGCCGACGCGCGTCGAGAGCGACTACGCGAAATGGATGATCGAAGACCCGCGCATCAATTTCGCGATCTCCACGCGCGGTGGCAAGCCGGGCGTCGATCATCTCGGCATCCAGACCGACACGGCCGAGGAACTTGCCGAGCTCAAGGCTCGCGCCGAGGCCGCCGACATGGCGCTGCTCAATGAAGGCGAGACCACTTGCTGCTACGCGCGCAGCGAGAAGCACTGGGTCACGGACCCGCAGGGCATCGCCTGGGAGCACTACCACACGCTGAGTGACATCCCCGTCTTCAGCGAGGGCGCCAAGACCGCCAGCGAGGCCTCCGCCTGCTGCGCCACTCCCACCTCCCGCGGCAAGCCGGTCGGCATCGCCGTCAACGCAGTCAAGTCCGAATCGTCCTGCTGCTGAGGAGCCTTCCGTGGCCGATCGTCCTTACAACGTCCTGTTCATCTGCACCGGCAACTCCGCGCGATCGATCATCGCCGAGGGCTTGCTCAACGAGATGGCTCGCGGGCGCTTCGTCGCCTACTCGGCAGGCAGCCATCCGAAGGGCGAGGTCAATCCGCTGGCGCTGCAGGCGCTCGCGACGATCCGCATCCCGACGGATGGCTTTCGCAGCAAGAGCTGGGAAGAGTTCGCCAAGGCCGACGCGCCGCAGATGGACTTCGTCTTCACCGTCTGCGACCAGGCTGCGGGCGAGGTGTGCCCGGTGTGGCCTGGCCAGCCGATGACGGCGCATTGGGGCATGCCCGACCCGGCGGCCGTCGAGGGCACGGACGACGCGAAGCAAATGGCTTTTCGCGACACGGTCGTCACGATGAAGCGCCGGCTCGAGCTGATGCTCGCGCTGCCGATCGACAAGCTCGACCGCCTGGCCATCCATCGCGAGGTCAAGGGCATCGGAACGCGCTGACGCCATGACGACGAATGTCCTCATCCTGTGCACGCACAACTCGGCGCGCAGCGTCCTGGCCGAGGCGATGCTCAACCATTGGGCGCGCAAGTTCGACAAGGACGTGAAGGCCTTCAGCGCCGGCAGCGCGCCGAGCGGTCGCATCAACCCGCACGCCCTGGCGGCGCTGCGCAACGCCGGCGTGGACACGAGCGGCTACCGTTCCAAGAGCTGGGACGAGTTCAGCCATCCCGGCGCGCCGCACATGCACATCGTGATCACCGTGTGCGACAGCGCGGCGTCCGAACAGTGTCCGTACTGGCCGGGAACGCCGGCGCAGGTTCACTGGGGCTACGAGGATCCGTCCAATGCCGCGGAAGATCGCAAGGCCGAAGCCTTCGAGGCCACGCGGCAATCCATCAGCGACCGGATGCTGGAGCTGCTGCAGCTGCCACTGAGCAAGATGAGCAACGAAGAGCTGCAGGGCGCGCTCGACCACATCGCGCACCATTGACATGAACGCGACGACTGCGCAAAGGCTTCTTGCCGAGGTGCTCGGAACCGCGTTGCTGCTGGCGGTCGTGATCGGCTCGGGCGTCATGGCCGAGCGACTGTCGGGCGGCAACGCGGCTGTCGCGCTGCTTGCGAACACGCTGGCGACCGTGGGCGGCCTGTACATCCTCATCGAGGTGTTCGGCCCGATCAGCGGCGCGCATTTCAACCCGGCGGTCTCGCTCGTGATGACCGGCCGCGGCAAGCTTGCATGGAAGCTGCTGGGGCCGTACGTTGCCGCGCAGCTGTTCGGAGCGATGCTCGGCGCCTGGCTCGCACATGCGATGTTCGACATGAGCATCCTCCAATGGTCGACCAAGCTGCGCAGCGGAGCGGGCCAGTGGATCGCCGAGGGCGTCGCGACCTTCGGCTTGCTGCTGGTCATCCTGCGCGCGCCGGCATCGCGGGTCGCGGCGATGGTCGCGGCCTACATCGGCGCGGCCTACTGGTTCACCGCGTCGACCTCGTTCGCCAACCCGGCGGCCGTGTTCGGCCGCATGCTGAGCGACAGCTTCGCGGGCATCGCGCCGCACAGCGCGCCGGCCTTCATCGTGGCCGAGCTGGCCGGCGCCGCGCTGGCCGTGCTCGTGCATCGACAACTCGAGCCCAGGCCTGCCCACCATGGCTGACGTCACCATCTTCCACAACCCCGCCTGCGGCACCTCTCGCAACACGCTCGCGCTGATCCGCCATGCCGGCATCGAGCCCGAGGTGATCGAGTACCTGAAGACGCCGCCTTCCAAAGAGACGCTGCGCGAGATCGTTGCCGCGACCGGGCAATCGGTGCGTGCGCTGCTGCGCGAGAAGGGCACGCCCTACGCGGAGCTCGGGCTCGACGATCCGAAGTGGAGCGACGAGCAGTTGCTCGACTTCATCGTCGCGCATCCGATCCTGATGAACCGGCCGGTGGTCGTGACGCCGCTGGGCACCAAGCTGTGCCGCCCGTCGGAGGCCGTGCTGGAGCTGCTGCCGGTCGGCCAGCTGGCGCCGTTCACGAAGGAAGACGGCGAGCGCGTCGAGGACGACGGCGTGCGGCGCGCCTGAGGCCGCCGCTCAAGCCGCCAGCGGGTGCTCGATGTCGCCCGCGCCGTAGGTCTGGACGACCTGCGCGATGACGATCCGGTATCCCTTGATCCATTTCGCCTGCTGCCGCTTCGCGGCGATGTGCAGCGGATGCTCGATCAGCTGCTGCAGCGCTTCCATCGTCTGCCAGTAGTAGACGTTCGAGATCAGCCCCGAGGCCGGGTTCTCCCAGGCCTCTTCGCCGAGATAGCCGGGAATGCTCTTCGCGACCTCGGCGATCGCCTGGTCGAGGCGATGGAACTCGTCGTCGTAGTCGCCCTTGGCGAAGGTGAAGGTGGCGCTGAACATCAGACCTGCTCCATCGCGGACGCCAGATCGGATCGGCCGCTCTCGACCAGCCCGCGCATCGCGCCTTCGCGGTCGCGCGCCTCGTGGTTCTGACTCAGCTTGCGCTTGCCCTCGAAGCGCTCGACGCGGATCTCGAGGCCGACGATCTTGCCGAGCATGTCGGACAGATAGTCCGCCGGCGCATCGCCCATCTTCCAGGGCGCGGGCTGGCTGGCCTCGTGCTCGCGCGTGAGCCGCGCGACGACGCCGCGCACGAAGGCCTCGTCGTCGCGCACGTGGATCGTGCCGTGCGCATGCACGACCTCGTAGTTCCAGGTCGGCACGCGGCGATGCGTCTCGCGCTTGCCGGGATACCAGTTCGGCGACATGTAGCCCTGCACGCCGCGAAACACCACCATCACCGGATGGCCCTCGGCCACCTCGCGCCAGACCGGATTGGCCCGCGCGACATGGGCATGCAGCACGCCGTTCGGCCCCTGGTCCGGCAGCAGGAAGAAGGGCAGGTGGTTCGCATCGAGCCCCGCGGCGCCGTGCGTGACCAGCATGCCCAGCGGGTTCTCGCGCACGATGCGGTGCAGCTCCTCGGCACGGGGCTCGGCGAAATGCGGGGGCAGGTACATGGGGCGCTCCGGTCGGCGATGGCGAGACGCAACTGTGCCGCCGAACCGGCTTGCGGAAAATAGCCAGTTCCTGAACATTTCACTGGGCCAGTTGCCACCAACCCATTCGCGATGACCAGCCGCAGCCGCTCGCTCTACGACGAGATCACCGCGCGCATCGCCGACGGCACCTATGCCGCCGGCGCCGCGATGCCGTCGACGCGCGCGCTGGCCACCGAGCGCGGGCTGTCGCGCACGACGGTATCGCTGGTCTACGAGCAGCTCGCGGCCGACGGCTTCATCGAGACGCGCGTCGGCGCCGCGAGCCGCGTCGCGGCCGGCGCGGCGCCGGGCGCACGCAAGGCGCGTGGCGCGCAGCGCGTGCGCGCCGGTCGCCACGAAGGCCGCTTGTCCGCGATCGGCACGCGCATCGCGGCGCTGACGCTGCGCGATGCCGCGCCGCTCAAGCCCAAGGAGATCGACTTCATCTACGGCCCCTTGTCCAACCGCGACTTCCCGGTCTCGGCCTGGCTCAAGGCGCAGCGCCAGGCGCTGCGGCAGCGCGCCGCGCGCCTGGCCTACGAAGACCCGCGCGGCAACCTCGAGCTGCGCCGCGCGCTGCAGGCCCACCTCAGCCGCTCGCGCGGCCTGTCGTGCGCGATCGAACAGCTGCTGATCGTCAACGGCTCGCAGCAGGCGCTGGATCTGTGCGCGCGGCTGCTGGTCGATCCGGGCGACACGGTCGCGGTCGAGAACCCTGGTTACCGCATGGCGCACCACGTCTTCGAGACGCAGGGCGCGAAGCTGGTCGGCGTCGATGTCGACGCGCAAGGCCTGCGCACCGACAGCCTCGCGGCGCTGCCGCGCACGCAGCTGCTCTACGTGACGCCGACGCACCAGTTCCCGCTCGGCTCCTTCTTGCCGATCGCGCGGCGCCGCGAGCTGCTGGCCTGGGCGAGCGAGCGCGGCGCCTGGGTCATCGAGGACGACTACGACGGCGAGTACCGCTACTCGGTGCGGCCCGAGGCGACGCTGGCCGCGCTCGACGGCAGCGGCTGCGTGATCCATGTCGGCACCTTCTCGAAGACCTTGTCGCCGCAGCTTCGGCTGGGCTACATGGTGGTGCCGGCGCGGCTGGCCGAGGCCTTCGCGACGGCCAAGCGGCTGAACGATCGCCATGCGGCCACCGACGCGCAACGCACGCTGGCGCTGCTGCTCGAAGACGGCAGCTACGAGCGCCACGTGCGTCGCATCCGGCGCGTGCAGCACGCGCGCCAGCGCGCGCTGGTGGCGGCGCTGGCGCGGCACTTCGGCGATCGCGTCGAGGTGCAGGGCGACGCTGCCGGCCTGCACCTGGTCGCATGGTTCCCTGCCATCGCGGCCAAGCGCGAGCAGGAGCTGGTCGAGGCCGCGTCACGCAGCGGCGTGCGCGTCTATCCGGTCGGCTCGTTCTTCATCGATCCGCCGGCGCGCCTGAAGCGCGCGGCGGGCCTCGTGATGGGCTATGCCCTGCTGGAGCCGGCGCAGATCGACGAAGGCGTCGCGCGGCTCGCGGCCGCATGGAAGCGGCTCTGAGCCTTGCGATTCAGGAATGGCCGGACGGCGCGTCCGCCAGCAGCTCCTGCTTGCGCACCTCGATCTGCTCGCCGAGCATTTCGAGGTCCAGCGACTTGCCGACCTTGGGGAACAGCTCGCCTTCTTCTTCCTTGACGTGGTGGTCGATGTACTCGGCCAGCACCTTGACCCTGGCGTCGAAGTGATCGTCCTCGGAGGGCGACGAGGCTTCGAGCTGCGCGATCAGATCCTTGGCGGTGGCGTGCTCGACATCGGCTTCGTCGACCAGGTCGGCGTCCTCGCCGAGCACCTCGCGTGCCGCGGGATAGAAGATTTCTTCCTCGACGGTCGCGTGGGTGCTCAGCTTGGTACAGATCTCCTGCGCGATCGGCAGTTTTTCCTCGTCATCGGCCTCGGCCTTCACGAGCTTTTCGTACTGCTTGAACAGCGCCTTGACCTCCTTGTGGTCCTGCATGAGGAGCTTGATGGCGTCGGGCGACTTGCGGCGGGTCTTGGTCTCGGCGTGCGCGGACGGCTTGGCGTGGGAACTCTGGTGAGCCATGGGAACGATCTCCTTGACGGGCTGGGGTGGTTCATCTCGAACCTGCCTGGCGGCCCGTCGACGGGCAAACGTCGGTCCCGGGGTGCTGTGCGATGTACAGCAGTCGCTGTGCAATACACAGCAACTGCTGTAGGATCTACAGCATCCTGCGGACGCACCCATACCGGCCATGAACACCCTCTTGATGTCCGAGCTCTTCGGCGGTGCCCAGCGCTACAGGGTGCTCGCTGCCTTGTTCGAGGAGCCGGGGCGGTCTTTCGGTCTTCGAGAACTTGCGTCCGCGACCGGGGTCGACTCCGGCAACCTGAGCCGGTGGCTCAAGCGTTGGGTCGATGTCGGTCTGGTCGAGCGCAGCGACACGCCGTTGCCTCGCTTCAAAGCCTCGTCGGACCCGCTGCTGGCGCCGTTGGTCAGCCTGTTCCGCCAAGGCGGCGAACTCGTCGACGACCTGAAGAAGGCGATCGGCGCGATGAAGGGCGTGAGCGCCGCGGCCGTCTTCGGATCGTTCGCGCGTCAGGACACGAATGCGCAGAGCGACATCGACGTGCTCGTGATCGGCGAGCTCTCCGAACTTAAGGTCAATGCAGCATTGAAGCCGCTTTCGCGCAAGCACGCGCGTGACTTCAATGCGACCGTGATGGCCGCCGCGGAATTCCAACGCCTTGCGAGCCGTGCAGACGGCTTCGTGATGGAGATCCTCGAGCGGCCGATCATCGACCTCAAGGGGAGCATCCATGAAGCTGCAAAGCCTGGCTGATCTGGCCGCCGTGCCCGGCAGTGCGCTGTCGGGCAACCATCCCGTCAACAAGATCGACGTCCAGCGCTGGCTCTCTGGAAGCCTCGACAAGAAGCGCGACGCGCAGAACACGAGCATCACCAACAGCACCCGAGTCGACGCAGCATTCGATGCCGTCGAATTCTGTGCACTCGCCGTGCTTGCCGCCCAGGGTTATCGGGTCAGTTCGAAGACCGGGCACCACAAGGCTTCGCTCGAAGGGGCTGCGATCAGCATGGCGCTGTCGCAGTCCATCGTCGATGAGGTCGATGCCTTGAAAGATTGGCGCAATCGCAAGTATCGAGCCGCGCAGGAGGTCAGTCAGCAGGAGGTCGCGGATGCGCTCGAACTGGTCGATCGGTATCTGGCGCAAACGTTGGATTGGTTCCAGCGTCGCAAGCCGAATCTCGTGAAGCCCGACGCCTGAACAGGCGCCAGGCCCCTCAGACCAGCACGTCCCTGAACACCGCCTCCTTCACCTGCACCGGCCGCTGGATCAGCTTGAGCTTGTAGAAGGTGTCGGCAATGCGCTGCTGCTCGGCCACGATGCCGGCATCCACCGGCACGGCCGTATAGCGCCTGCGCTGCGTCGCGCGCAGCAGCACCGGCACCGGAATGCCCAGCTGCGGCGCGAGCTGCTCGGCCACCGCCTGCGGGTTGCGATCGGCCCAGTCGTTGGTCTTGCGCAGCTCGGCGAACAGCGTCTTCACGATCTGCGGGTTGGCCTGCACGAAGGCCGGCGCGGCCAGGTAGAAGGTGCGGTTGTTCGACAAGCCATCGCCGTTGCGCAGCACGCGCGGGCTGGTGCCCAGCTCGGCGCCGGCGAGGAAGGGATCCCACAGCCCCACCGCATCGACGCGGCCCGATTCGAACGCGCCGCGCGCATCGGCCGCGTTGTTGACCCAGGCGGGCTGGATGTCGTCGAACGTCAGGCCGTTCTCCTCCAGCGCGCGCACCAGCAGGTACTGCACGTTCCAGCCGCGGCCGACCGCGATCTTCTTGCCCTTGAGCTCGGCGATCGTCCTGATCGGCGAATCCTTGGGCACCAGGATCGCGATGCCTTGCGGATAAGGCTGCTCGGCCGCGAGATAGACCGCGCTCACGCCGGCCGCCTGCGCGAACACGCTGGGCGTGTCGGCCGCGTGGCCGAAGTCGATCGAGCCGGCGTTCAGCGCCTCCAGCAGCACCGGCCCGGTGACGAACTCGCTCCACTGCACCTTCCATCCCAGCGGCTCGAGCGCCGCCTCCAGATGGCCGGCGCCCTTGAGGATGTTGAGCGTGTTGAACTTCTGGTAGCCGATGCGCAGCACGCGCGGCTCGGCAGCGGCAGCCTTGAAGCCGTACAGCGCTGCGGTCATCGTCAAGCCGAGTCGCGTCGCCAGCGAGAGCCAGCGACGGCGGCCCGGCCGCTTCGGTTGTTGTGGTGCGGTCATGCTTTTCCTCCGGTGTGTTCGTTCAGGCCGCCAGCGCCTGCGTGCCGAGGCGGATGCGGCGCCCCGTGTGGTGCTCGGGCAGCCGGTCGCCGCGGCCGAACAGCCGCTGGCGCAGGCTGCCGCCTTCGTAGTCGCGCCGGTAGCGGCCGCGCCGCTGCAGCTCGGGCACGACGTGCTCGACCACGTCGCGCATGGTTTCGTGGGCCAGCGCGTAGGTGAGATTGAAGCCGTCGATGCCGGTCGAATCGACCCAGCGCTCCAGCTCGTCGGCCACCTGCTCGGCACTGCCGACGATGACCGGCCCGCGCCCGCCAAGGCCGATGAACTCGGCCGCCTCGCCGACCGTCCAGCGCCGGTTCGGATCGGCCTGGCTGAACGAGGCCAGCGCGCTGCGGCCGGCTTCGGTGTCGAGGTACTCGATGGTCGCGTCGCGCGGATAGCGCGCGAAGTCGACGCCGGTCCAGCCCGACAGCAGCGCCAGCGAGGCCTCGATGTCGATGTGCTCGCGCAGCTGCGCATGCTTCTCACGCGCCTCGCGCTCGCTCGCGCCGGTGATCACCAGCGCCTGCGCATAGATCAGCAGATCCTCGGCCGGCCGGCCCGCGATCGCGAAGGCTTCGCGAATGCCCAGCGCCGATTTGCGCACCACCGCCTCGCTCGGCCCGCTGATGAACACGCACTCCGCATGGCGCGCCGCGAAGGCGCGACCGCGCGACGAGGTGCCGGCCTGGTAGAGCACCGGCGTGCGCTGCGGCGAAGGCTCGCACAAGTGGATGCCCGGCACGCGAAAGTTCGGCCCGTGGTGGCCGATCGCGTGCACGCGCGATGGGTCGGTGAAGACGCGATTGGCCTTGTCGCGCACCACCGCGCCGTCTTCCCAGCTGTGTTCCCACAGCTTGTAGACGACTTCGAGGTACTCGTCGGCGAGGTCGTAGCGCTCGTCGTGGCCGATCTGGTGTTCGAGGCCGAGGTTGCGTGCGGCGCTGTCGAGATAGCCGGTCACGATGTTCCAGCCGACGCGTCCGCGCGTCAGATGATCGAGCGTGCTCATGCGCCGCGCGAACGGATAAGGATGCTCGTAGGTCAGCGCGCAGGTGACGCCGAAACCCAGGTGCTCGGTGGCCTGCGCCATCAGCGGCACCAGCGCGAGCGGATCGTTCAGCGGCACTTGCACGCCGTGGCGCAGCGCGGCGTCGTGGTTGCCGTCGAAGACGTCGTAGACGCCCAGCACGTCGGCGAGGAAGACGCCGTCGAAGCGGCCGCGCTCGAGCAGCTGCGCGAGCTCGATCCAGTGATCCGGGTCGGTGTAGCGATGCGCCTGGTCGCGCGGATGAGTCCACAGGCCGGGCGATTGATGCCCGACCGTGTTCATCTGGAACGCATTGAACCGGATCGGCTTGCTCACTTGCTCGCCTGCTTGCCCGTGGTTGCCTGGAGCGCGAGCTGGTAGTCCGTCTTCACGAACCCCGCGAAGTGCTTCTCGGTGACTTCGAGGAACTCCTTCGAGCGATAGGCCTCGGCCAGGTCCTTGACCCAGGCCTTGTCCTTGTCGGCGGTGCGCACGGCCACCAGGTTCTGGTAGGTCGGGCTGGTCTTCTCGAGCGCGAGCGCCTCGGTCAGCTTCAGGCCCGAGGCGAGCGCGAAGTTGCCGTTGACGAAGCTGTAGTCGGTGTCGGCCAGCGAGCGCGGCAGCTGCGCGGCTTCGAGCGGAATCAGCTTGATCTTGCGCACGTTGACCGCCACGTCCTTCTCCGACGCGCGGATCGGGTCGTAGCCCTCGCGAAGCTTCACCCAGCCGAGCTGTTCGAGCACCACCAGCGCGCGCGCGGCATTGGTCGGGTCGTTCGGCAGCGCGACGGTGGCGCCTTCCTTCACGTCGTCGAGGCTCTTGTGCTTCTTGCTGTAGATCGCGATCGGCGCGGTCGGCACCTTGAGCAGTTCCGACAGCGCGAGCTTGTTCTCGGTCGCGAACTTGGTCAGGTAGACGATGTGCTGGAAGGCGTTGGCATCAAGCGCGCCTTGCGCCAGCGCGAAGTTGGGCTGGATGTAGTCGTTGAACTCGACGATCTTGACGCGGTAGCCCTTCTTCTCGAGCAGGGGCTTGATGCCCAGCTTGAGCTGGTCGGCATAGGGACCGGCGGTGGCGCCGAACACGAGGTCGCGCTGTTCCTGCGCGAACGAGGGCACAACGACGGAAAGCGCGAGCAGGGCGGCAACGAAGCCGCGGCGTGACGAGGACATGTGAGGCTCCTTGGGGTTGAAGAATTCAGCGCTTGTCGATCCGGCGCGCCAGCGTGCTGCCGGCGAACTGGATCAGCTGCACCAGCACGACCAGCACCGCGACGGTGAAGACCATCACGTCGGTCTGGAAGCGGTAGTAGCCGTAGCGGATCGCGAGGTCGCCGATGCCGCCGCCGCCCACCACGCCGGCCACCGCCGAGTAGGAAAGAAAGCTGATCGCCAGCACCGTGAGCGCCAGCACCAGGCCCGAGCGCCCCTCGAGCACCAGCACGCGCCAGACGATCTGCAACTCCGAGGCGCCCATCGCATGCGCGGCCTCGATCACGCCGCGCGGCACATCGCGCAGGCTTTGCTCGACCAGGCGCGCGAAGTAGGGAATCGCCGCGAACGACAGCGGCACCGCGGCCGCCACCGGCCCGATCGAGCTGCCGGCGATCGTGCGCGTGAAGGGCACCAGCGCGACCAGCAAGATGATGAAAGGAAACGAGCGCACGGTATTGATCACCCAGCCCAGCAGCGCATGCGCACCGCGATGCGCGAGCGATTGCCCAGGGCCGAGCAGGAACAGCAGCACGCCCAGCGGGCCGCCGATCACCAGCGCGGCGGCCAGGCCGATCGCCAGCATCAGCGCGGTCTGGCCGAGCGCGAGCCAGAACTCCGGCAGGATCGCGACGACGTTCTCAGGCATAGGCCGCCTCCAGTCGATCGAGCACTTCGGCGTCTTGCGGCGAGGCGATCAGGCGTGCGAGCGCGCGGCCCAGCGAGGTCTTGCGCAGCACGCCGGTGTCGGCGGCATCGAGCGCGAACTGCTCGGCGATGCGCCCGCCCTCGACCACCGCGACATGGCGGCACAGCGAGCGCACGACCGACAGCTCGTGCGTCACGATCACGATCGTCACGCCGAGGCTGCGGTTGATCTCGCGCAGCGTCGCGAGGATGGATTGCGTGGTGTCGGCATCGAGCGCCGAGGTCGGTTCGTCGCACAGCAGCACCTCGGGGCGCGGCGCCAGCGCGCGCGCGATCGCGACGCGCTGCTTCTGCCCGCCCGAGAGCTGGGCCGGGAAGTGGTCGATCTTGTCTTCGAGCTCGACGATCGCCAGGCACTCGCGCACCCGCGCGTCGATCTCCGCGCGCGGCACGCCGCCGTGCAGCCGCAGCGGGAAGGCCACGTTGTCGGCGACGCTGGCGTTCTGCAGCAGATTGAACTGCTGGAAGATCATGCCGATCGCGCGGCGCTGCGCGCGCAGCGCGCGCTTGGGCAATTGCGTGAGTTCCTGGCCGGCGACGAACACGCGGCCGCTGTCGGGGCGCTCGAGCAGGTTGATCAGGCGCAGCAGCGTGGACTTGCCCGCGCCGCTCTTGCCGACCAGGCCGAACACGTCGCCCTGGCGCACCTGCAGCGAGACTTCGCTCACTGCATCGAAGCGCCCGCCATCGGGCAGCGCGAAAGATTTCGAGACGCCGTCCAGGCGGATCAAGGGCGCCGGCAGCGCCGGCTCCAGGGTCTGCACCTTGCTCATGTTCAGGAGTACGAGGTCGGATCGGGGACGCGGCCGTCGAGCACGTGGCGGCCGAGGTCGCGCAGCTTGTAGTCGACCGGGTCGTGCAGCGTGTGCACGCGTGCGTTGCGCCAGAAGCGGTCGAGGCCGAGCTTTTGCGAGGTGGAGCGCGCGCCGGTCAGCTCGAACAGCTGCGAGCTGACCTCGATGCCGGCGCGATGCGACAGCACCTTGGCCTCGGCCACCGCGATCGCGACCTCGCCGCGCTCGGCGGCCGTCAGTGCCTCGCCCTGGCGGAAGGCTTGATCGAGCCGCGCCGCGGCCGCGTCGGCGACCGCGATCGCCGGGCGGATCAGCAGCCACAGCTCGCCGTAGCGATGCTGGATGTAGGGATCGTCCACCGCGCGCTGCACGCCCGAGGCGAACCACGGCCGCGACTGCTCGGCGGTGTAGCGGCGCGCCTCGTCGAAGGCGCCGATCGCGATGCCGAGATAGAGGTTGGCCATCACCAGCTGCGCGACCTGCGAGCGCAGCGTGTTGCGCGGCGTCGGCTCGACGCCGGGCGCGAGCAGCACCTCGTCGTCGGCCACGAACAGGCGGTCGAACTCGACTTGGCCGCTGTCGGTCTGCTTCTGGCCGAAGGCGTCCCAGTCGCCGACGACGCGCAGGCCTTCGCGGCGCGTCGGCGCCCAGGCGATCAGGATGCTTTGCGTCGCCTCGTGCCAGGCCGAGAAGGTGAGCCGGTCGGAGCCGACCGAGCCGGAGGCAAAACTCTTGGGGCCGTTGACCAGCCAGCCACCGTCGACGCGCGTCGCGATCGCGCGCTTGTCGACCGGGTTGAGCGCATTGCCCCAGAACAGCTTCAAGTCGACCGTTTCGGTCAAGGCCTGCTGCTGCTGGCCGCGCGAGCCGTAGAGCAGCAGCCCGGCGAGCTGCAGGTGATGAAAGCCGAACAGATGGGCCAGGGCGCTATCGACCTCGGCGAGCCGGCGCAGCGTGCGATAGAAGGTGAGCCAGTCGGCGCCGATGCCGCCGAACTCGCGCGGCACGGTGAGCGCGAGCAGGCCGCTGGCGCGAATCGCCTCGCGTTCGTTGGCCGCATGGCCGCCGCGGGCATCGCGTTCGACGGCGGTGGCCGCGAGCAGGCGGGCCAGGGCTTCGGTGAGCACCGCGACGTTGGGGGCAGCGGCTGCGGCCGCGGGCGCCCCGCGCTGCGCCGTACTGCCGCGCAAGAGAGGCAAGACTTCAGACATGGCCGCAGTCTCGTGACAACGGCCCGCCGCGTGAACGAAGGAGAACGGCTGTCGATCTGCGCGCGGCGCATAGCTCGTCGTTCTCGCCGCGCATAGCTCGTCGTTTTCCCCAACTCGGCCAAACCGACGATTTCCGCGCGTATCGGCGTGGTGCAATGTTGGCGTTCGCCATCACAACAAGATCCCAGGAGACCCCGCGATGAACGCACGTTCGCCCGAGTTCGATCTCGCCGCCATGCCGGTCGAGTTCCAGCAATGCCTCGATGCGCAGCGCGCGGCCTACCTCGCGCAGCCCGAGCCCAGCCATGCGCAGCGCGTGGCCGATCTCGAGGCGCTGGGGCGCATGGTCAAGGAGAACCGCGACCGCATCGTCGAGGCGATCGGCAAGGACTACGGCAGCCGCTCGGAGTTCGAGACGCTGTTCGCCGAGTTCTTCGTCGTGCTCGAGACCATCAAGGACAGCATCAAGAACCTGAAGAAGTGGATGAAGCCGCAGCGCCGCCACATCGACGTGATGCTGTACCCCGGCGCTTCGAACCGCGTGATCCCGCAGCCGCTGGGCGTGGTCGGCGTGATCGTGCCGTGGAATTTCCCGCTCAATCTCTCGATCTGCCCGCTCGCGGCGATCTTCGCCGCCGGCAACCGCGCGATGGTCAAGATGAGCGAGAACTCGCGCCACCTGGCCGAGCTGCTGATGGAGATCAGCCCGCGCTATTTGCCGCACGACAAGCTGCGTTTCTTCGACGACGGCGGCGGGCGCGGCCCGGCCTTCTCGTCGCTGCCTTTCGATCACCTGCTGTTCACCGGCTCGGGCGCGACCGGTCGCGCGGTGATGGCCAATGCGGCGCGCAACCTGGTGCCGGTGACGCTGGAGCTAGGCGGCAAGGCACCGGCGATCGTCGGGCCCGACTATCCGATCAAGACCGCGGCCGAGCGGATCATGTGGGTCAAGATGTTGAACGCGGGGCAGATCTGCACCAACGTCGACTACGTCTTCCTGCCCGAGGGCCGGCGCGACGAATTCGCTGCGCATTGCAAGCGTCTGGTGGCCGAGCGCTACCCGGACCTCAACGGCAACGACTTCACCGCGATCATCGACCAGCGTTCCTACGAGCGCCTGCAGGCCGCGCTCGAAGACGCGCGCGCCAAGGGCGCGACGGTGATCGACCTCGCGCCGGATCAATCACCCGACGCGAGCCGTCGCAAGATGTCGCCGCACCTGGTGTTCGACCTCACGCCCGAGATGACGCTGGCGCAGCGCGAGATCTTCGGGCCGATCCTGCCGGTGCGCACCTATCGCGATCGCGAAGAGGTCGCGCGCCACATCAACGCGGGCGACCGGCCGCTGGCGATCTATCCGTTCACCAACGACAAGTCGCTGCAGCAGTACTACGTCTCGCATGTGATGTCGGGTGGCGTCTCGATCAACGAGGGCCTGCTGCACGTGGGCCAGCACGACCTGCCGTTCGGCGGCGTGGGCGCCAGCGGCATGGGCCACTACCACTCGCGCGAAGGCTTCATCACCTTCTCGAAGCTGCGCCCGGTGTTCAAGCAGGGGCCGTTCTCCGGCATCCAGATGCTGTTTCAGCCGCCCTATGCGGGCCGCGCGCGCAAGCTGCTGGACATGATGCTCAAGTTCAAGACCTGATCACTGCGCTTGAGCGGGGCCCGCTACACCAGCGGGCGGGTCAGGAAGGCGCGCAGGCCGGGTAGATCGAGCAGCTCGATCGTGCCGTAGGCGCGCCGCACGAGGCCGTGCTGTTCGAGCGTCTCGAGCGACTTGCCGATCAGCTGCCGGCTCACGCCCAGCATCTGCGCGAGCCGCGCGTGCGAGGTGTTCAGGTTGGGCGGTGCCGCGATGCCGATCTGGATGCTGGCCATCGTGATCAGCAAGACCGCGAGGCGACGCGTCGGGTCGCCGACGATCGACTGCCCGAGCAGCTGCATGATCAGCTGCACGCGTTCACCGACCTCGGCCATCAGCAGCGGATAGATCGCCGGATGGCGCGCCAGGATCTCGCGCATCGCCGGGCCTTCGACGCACAGCAGCAGCGTGCGCTCGGCGGCCAGGTGATCCTGCAGATGCGGCGTTCTCATGAACAGGCCCAGCCACGAGAACCAGCGCCCCGGGCCGATCGCGCCGAGCAGGCCTTCGGGACCGACCGCCTCGCGGTCGACGATCTCGATCTGCCCTTCGACGACCAGCCAGATGCAGTCGCGCGGTTGAGCGCTGCAGCTGAGCAGCGTCTGGTCGCGGTAGCGCTCGACCGTGACGGCGGCGCAGAGCTCGTCCAGGCCCGTGGCGGGCAGCGCTGCGAGCACGGTCCTGCGGATCAACTGCCGGATCGGCAACAAAGGTTTGTCCGCCAAAGCCATTTGGGGTTTCGAGGCCTTCTGGCCGCGTGCAGCGGACGATTGGAGCGCGAAATTCCGTGCAGCGCCACCGGCAAAGCGATGCCGCAAACTGTGGCGGCACCCGAACGATGGTCGACAAGAATGCCGCCGCCCCCGGCAATGAATGGACGTGCTCCCACCGATGCCTGCGCGTCGCCGCGCCGATAGACTCCCGCGCACAAGACCACCAGTTCAAGACCGAGGGAGATTCCATGAGGGTTTGGCAACGCATCGCCGCGTTGGCGCCGCGGCGCCTTCGGTCGAATGAAGCTTCTGCCCTTCGACACGTGATGCCTCGCACTCGTCTTCTATTGCTTCTGTTGGCCAGCACGTATGCCGTTGCGGGTCTTCTCGACCCGTTCCTTGCGCCGAACGACCGCACGGCCACCTTGGCGAGCGTCGCACTCGGGGTCGTCGTCATGATCCTGTGCTACCTGTGGTGCAAGGCCGATGCGGCCGAGCGCGGCATGGCGCATATCGGTGGCACTGCGCTGGCGGCGTTCATCCCGCCGATCGGCCTGCCGATCTACTTCTTTCGCACGCGGCCCGTGCGCAGGGCCCTCGTGTCGATCGGCAAGTCGCTGCTGTTCCTGCTGGCGGTGATGGCGATCTATGTGCTGGCGGCCTTTGTCGTCGAGCTTGTTCGCGGCGCCGGCGCATGAGGCCTCATGCCACCTTCGGCGGCAGCATGTAAAGCGTCATCGCGAAGATCAGGTAGACCATCAGCAGCAGCACGCCGACGAACCACGCCGAGCGCCCGCCGTTGGTCACCAGTGCCGCGGTCAGGGTCGCGATCAGCATCATCACGATCGCGCCGGGCCAGAACTGCAGGTCCATCGGCGTGGGGCCGATCACGTAGCTCAACAGCACCAGCACCGGCGCCACGAACAGCGCGATCTGAGACGAGCTGCCCAGCGCGATGCCCACCGCGAGGTCGAGCCGGTTCTTGCGCGCGCCCGAGAACGCCGAGGTCATCTCCGCCGCGCCGCCGACCAGCGCGACGACGATGAAGCCGACGAAGGCCGGCGTCATGCCGAACGACTCGGCCGCCTCCTGCACCGAGGCCACGAAGACGTGGCTCACCATCGCGACCAGCACCGTCACGATCGCCAGCATCACGAGCGCCAGGCCCATCGGCCAGGGCTCGCCGTGGCCGCCGTCGTCGCCATGTTCCGCGCTGGCGAAGAACTCGCGGTGGGTGCGCAGCGAGAACAGCATGCTCAGCGCATAGGCGGCGATCAGCAGGATCGACAAGCCCAGGCTCAGCTGGGTGCTGAACGCGGCGTGCGCGTTGTCGGCATCGGCGCGCGCGATCGCGGACGGGATCAGCAGCGCGATCGTCGCGAGGAACAGCAGCGCGGCCTGCATGCGCGCGCTGACGCGGTTGTATTCCTGCGTGTGGTGCTTGAGGCCGCCGAGCAGGAACGAGGCGCCGAGCATGAACAGCGTGTTGGTGACGATCACGCCGGCGATCGAGGCCTTGACCAGCATGTACTGGCCGGCGGCCAGCGCGGTGAGCGCGATCACCAGCTCGGTCAGGTTGCCGAGCGTGGCATTGAGCAGGCCGCCGATCGCGTCGCCGGTCTTGGCGGCGACCGATTCGGTCGCGTGGCTGAGCATCGCCGCGAGCGGCACGATCGCCAGCACCGACAGCACGAACAGCAGCGTGTGCGCGGCGGGCCGCACGACCTCGACGATGAACAGCACCGGCACGAAGGCCAGCAGCCAGAGCAAGGGCTTGTGGCGGATCTCGTGCCAGACCAGGGCGACTGAGGACATCTGCTGCTCCGATGACGAGTCGGGGCGCAGGATACGGTGACGGGGCGTGGCCGGGAAGGGGGCTTCGATACCTCAGCCCGAACGGGGTGGGTGACTTCGTCGCAGAGGTCCGGCCTCCGTTCGCCCTGAGGTATCGAAGGGCCGGTCACGACATCGACAGCACCACCTCGCCCGACACCGGATCGGTGACCCCCAGCCCGCCGCCCAGGTCCTCGAGATCGGCGCGGAAGCTGTCGAGCACGCCGATCATCGTCGGCCGCGCCGCAGCCAAGGCATCGAGCGAATCCCATTCGCCGACGATGCAAAAGCTGCGTTCGCCGGTCTTGATCAGCGAGGCGCGCCGAAAGCCCGCGACACCGAAATCGGCGCGGCGATGGGCGTCGATGAAGGCCTGCTCGCGGCCGGGCTTGACGCGAAAGCGGACGACGTTGAATGCGCTCATGGCGATGCTCCTTTGCATTCAAGTTCATCGCTGGCCGCCCGCTTGTCAAACGACGAGCCCCGGCGCGTCGAGAATCGACCCATGTCCACGCCCCCCGCCCCGCCAGCCCAGCCGCGCAATCCGCTGCACGGCCTCACGCTGCAGGCCATCCTCGAGGCCCTGGTCGATCACTACGGCTGGGTCGATCTGGCGCAGCGCATCCCGATCCGCTGCTTCAGCAGCGACCCGAGCATTACCTCGAGCCTCAAGTTCCTGCGCAAGACGCCCTGGGCGCGCGAGAAGGTCGAGAGCCTGTATCTGTTCATGCTGCGCGATGCCCGTCGCGCGTCGCGCTCCTGATGTCGATGAAGTACCTCGCCGGCTATCCGCCCGAGCTGCTGGCCCAGGTGCGCGAGCTGATCGAGCAGGGCCGCCTGGGCGAGCATCTGCAGCGCCGCTACCCCGAGCCGCACGACGTGGTCAGCGACGGCGCGCTGTACGACTACGTCTCGGGATTGAAGAGCCGCCACATGCGCAACGCCGGCCCGCTCGCGAAGGTGCTCTACGACAACCGCCTGCACCTGGTGCAAAAGGCGCTGGGCACGCACACCACGGTCGCGCGCGTGCAAGGCGGCAATCTCAGGACCAAGCGCGAGATCCGCGTCGCCAGCCTGTTCAGGCAGGCGCCGGCCGCCTTCTTGCGCATGATCGTCGTGCACGAGCTGGCGCACCTGAAGGAGCGCGATCACGGCAAGGCCTTCTACGCGCTGTGCAGCCACATGGAGCCCGAGTACCACCAGCTCGAGTTCGACACGCGGCTGTGGCTGACCCTGCTCGATCTCGAGCAGTCTGCTTGACGGCGCTCCCTGCATTGCAGCGACACTTCGGCCCTCCAGCCGCTACCGGAGGGCATCGTGATGCAGCAGCGTCTTCTTCACCGCGTGCTTCGCAAGCCCTTCTTCGGCCGCTTCGAGGTGCCGTGGACCTGGCCCGATGGCGAGGAGCAGGACAGCTGGGAGCGCGCGAGCTTCCAAAGCGCGTCCGGCGCGGTGCTGGCCGGCCTCTGGGGCGCGGCGCAGGGCCGCCCCGTCGCGACGCTGGTGCTGGCCCATCCGATGGGCAAGGCCGCCAAGGGCTTCTGGCTCAAGCAGGGCCACGCTGGCCTGTTTCGGCAGGCGGGGTTCAACGTGCTGGTGTTCGACGCCAATGGCTTCGGCGAGAGCCCCGCGACGTCGTTCGACTATCCGGCCGACATCCTGGCCGCCGGCCTGTGGGCGCAGGCGCGCGATCCGGCGCTGAAGGTCGGGCTGGTCGGCGCGTCGTTCGGTGCGGGCTGGGGACTGTGCGCGATGGCGCGCGAACGCAGCCCGTTCCGGCTCGCCGTGCTCGAGGGCGCCTTCCCGACGCTGCCGGATTTCTGGAAGCACTATCCGGTGGCGCACGCCTGCCTGCGCGTGGCCAAGGCCGTGGCGCCGGCGCTGGAGCGCAGGTTTCGCCCGGAGAGCGAAGCCGCCAAGGTCGTCGGCAGCCCTGAGGTGCTGCTCATCCACGGCGACCAGGACAAGTTCACGCCGCCCGAGCATGGGCGGCGCCTGCAGCGGGCCTTCGACGGCGCGGCCCGGGTCGAGCTGTCGGTGTACGAGGGCGTCGGCCACACCTTCGCGTTGCGTGACGCCGCACCGACCTACAAGGCCCAGGTGCTGCCGTTCCTGCGTCGACTCGACGGCTCGGGGCCGGGCTGAGGTTCAGCCGATTCACTAGCTGCTAGAGCGGCTCTCAAATTCTCATTAGGGTTTCGGGAGAATTCTGCGTTTTCTCTTTAGGGGGCGAGGGGCACCTTCAAGTACCTCCACAGCAGCCAAGCAAAGCGCCTTGTAGACTGGGTGATCGAATAGCAGGCGGCTAGCCAGAATGCTAATCCGCCAATAGTCATCGGCATCAATCTTCGAGAGCATTAATGCATTCTCTATCTCTCCGAATGCAATGAGTTCTTGCCCCAACTCATTTGGGTCGAAGGTGACGTAAGTGCGTGCGTCACTTGGGGGCTCGCCTCGGTCAAAGATCATTGCGTATCCATATGATGACGGTTTGAGTTGCGTGCGGTGTCGATAATTTATTGCTGAACGGACGCCTCAAAGCCGATAGGGTTGATTTTCGACGCCGTCAGCCATCACTGTTCAGCCTTCAGTCCCAATGCATTATGGGTGCGCTCGATGTTGCTCAGGCCCGACGCCGGGCCGTGGAGCGAGAGCGCCATGGCCTGTTGCTTTGGGATCCTTGTAAAGGAGTTCGAGCGGAACTGTCTTTACGACATGACAGAAGACAGAATCGACCAGGCTTTGCTAGACACCACGTGGTCATTCATAGTGGCGCCGTCTTCAGCATCAATGGATGGCGGCGCTGTTTCGACGCGCGGCCGTGGCTGACCCCGCTCAATCTCGACCCGGCATGAAGTCCATTCAACGCCTTGCATTGGCGGCGCTGCTCGCCCTCTCGCCTCTCGTGAACGCAGAAGCCGTGGCCGAAACCGCAGCCGAACCCGACATCGAAGTCGGCTTCTCCCCCGAAGGCTCGGCGCGCGAGCTGGTGCTGCGCACCATCGCCAGCGCCCAGCACAGCATCCAGATGCTCGCCTATTCGTTCCAGGCGCCCGACATCACGCAGGCGCTGGTCGATGCGAAGCAGCGCGGCGTGCAGGTGCGCGTGGTGATCGACAAGAAGCGCAACCTCGGCAAGACCAGCAAGGCGGCGATGGACTTCGTCACGCGCCACGGCATCGAGCTGCGCACCAACGACCGCTTCCACATCCATCACGACAAGACCATCATCGTCGACGGTCACACGGTCGAGACCGGCTCGTTCAATTTCGCGCCGTCGGCCGAGACGGTGAACTCGGAGAACGTGGTCGTGATCCGCGGCATGCCGCAGGTGGCGCGCCAGTATGTCGAGCACTGGCAGTCGCGCTGGGACTCGGGCGTGCCCTATCCGCCCCGCTGAATCCTGAACCGCGCTAGACCGCGATCCCCTGCTGCGGCCGGGTCGGCGACATCCACGCCGCCTCGAACTCCGCCATCGCCACCGGCCTGCCGAAGAAGTACCCCTGGAACGCCTCGCAGCCGATGCTCTCCAGGAAGCGCCACTGGCGCTCCTCTTCCACGCCCTCGGCGATCACCTGCATGCCCAGGCTCTGGCCCAGCGTGACGATGGCGCGCACGATCGCGACGTCGTTCTCGTCGTTGAACAGATCGCGCACGAAGGAGCGGTCGATCTTCAATTGCTCCAGCGGCAGCCGCTTCAGATAAGAGAGCGACGAATAGCCGGTGCCGAAGTCGTCCAGCGCGAAACGCACGCCGCGCTGCATCAGCGCATGCATCTTGTCGACGATGCCGTCGAGGTTGCTGATCAGCAGGCTCTCGGTCAGTTCCAGCTTGAGCCGGCGCGCGTCGATGCCGGCCTCGTCGATCAGCGCCAGCGTCTGCTCCACGAACTGCGCATCGAAGAACTGCCGCGCGCTGATGTTGACCGCCAGGCTCAGGCAAGCCGTCGCGGGCCGCTGCGACCACGCGCGCAACTGCGCGCAAGCCGAGCGCAGCACCCACTGGCCCAGCGGCACGATCAGCCCGGTGTCCTCGGCCGCGGAGATGAACTCGCCCGGCGCGATCAGGCCGCGCTGCGGATGGTTCCAGCGCACCAGCGCCTCGGCGCCCAGCAGCCGCCCGTCGATGCCGACCTGCGGCTGGTAGTGCAGCTGGAACTGGCCGCTGTGCAGCGCCTGGCGAAGATCCGCCTCGAGCCGCGCGTGGCGCGTCACCGTCGCCTGCATCGAAGGGTCGTACACGCTCACCGTGTTGCGGCCCGAGCCCTTGGCCTGGTACATCGCCAGGTCGGCCTGCTTGAGCAGCTCGTCGGGCGGCATCGACTGGCCGCGGAAGGTCACGACGCCGATGCTCGGCGAGCTGTGATGCTCCTGGCCCTGCAGCTGGTAGGGCTCGTTGAGGCTCGAGAGGATCTTGCGCGCCACCAGCGCGGCCCGCTTGGCGGCCTCGTCGGCATCGCCGTCCAGGCCCTCGAGCAGCACGGTGAACTCGTCGCCGCCCCAGCGCGCCACGGTGTCGCAGTCGCGCAGGCAGTCCTGCAGCCGCTGCGCCACCTGCGTGAGGTGCAGGTCGCCGATGTCGTGGCCGCGCGTGTCGTTGAGGTTCTTGAACTTGTCGAGGTCGATGAACAGCAGCGCACCTTGGCTGCCGGTGCGCTCGCTGGTCGCCAGCGCATGCGTCAGGCGGTCCGTCAGCAGGCGGCGGTTCGGCAGCTGGGTCAGCGGGTCGTAGAAGGCGAGGTTGCGGATCTCCTGCTCGGCGCGCTTGCGCTCGGTGATGTCGGAGGCCGCGTAGACGTAGTGGGTCACCTCGTCGGTGTGCGAACGCACCGCCGAGATGCTCAGCCAGAACGGCACCGGCGTGCCGTCCTTGCGCAGCACCTCCAGCTCGCCGCTCCACTCGTCGCGCTCTTCCAGTGCCGAGAAGCGGTTCGGCGCGGTGCTGCCGTCGTGGCGGCGGAACTGGAAGATGTCGGGCCGGCGGCCGATCAGCTCGTCGGCGCGGTAGCCGGTGATGCGGCAGCAGGCGCTGTTGACGCGCAGGATGTTGTGCTGCGCATCGGCGACCAGCATCGCTTCCTGCGATTCGAAGGCCACCGCCGCGACGCGCAGCTCCTGCTTCTGCTCGGCCACCGCGTTGTAGGTGCTGGCGTTGTCCAGGCCGATCGCGCCCCAGGCGCACAGCGTGCGAAAGATCGCCCGCTCGCGCTCGCCGTAGGCCTTGGCGTTGGCCGACTGCACGCTCATCACGCCGAGCAGGCGCCCGCCCACTTCGAGCGGAAAGAACATCAGGCTCAGGCTGGGCAGCGTGCCGGGGCGGTGCGTCTTGCTGGCCTCGGCCAGCTCGCGCTCGATGATGATCTCGCGGCGCTCGCGCGCGCAGGCGGCGACGCGCGCGTCGCGATCGCCCAGCGCGATGGTCTGCAGCGGCAGGCGCTCTTCGCGCTCGGTGGCGATCAGCCCGATCAGCGCGCTGCCGTTTGGATCGAGCACGTAGACGGAGAAGAAGCTCACGTCCATCAGCTCCATCAGGTGCCGATGGACGATGGTGCAGATGGTCGAGGCGTCCAGGCTCGCGGTGATCTCGCGGCCGATCTGGCCCAGCACCTCGAGCGTGTCGGCGGTGGCCTGCAGCCGCGCGACGAGTTTGCGGTTGCGCTCGGATTCGCTGCGCGCCTGCTCCACGGCGCGCCGGATCTCGAGCGCGAGCGCGCGGTTCTGGCCGTCCTTGAGCCGCGAAGCATTGCGCGCTTCCTCGGCCGCGACCACATGGCGATAGGCCTGCGCATGGTCGCCGGCCTCGGCGAAGGCCGAGGCGATGCGGCGCAGCAGGTCGATCGGCGCGCGGTAGTCGACCACCGACTGGGCAAGCTCCTGCGCCGCGAGCAGGTAGTGCAGCGCGGCGGAGGCGACCTGCATGCCGCTCGGCGCGGGCAGGGCATGGCACTGGTGGATGTCGGCCAGCACCAGCAGCGTGCGGATCTGGTCGTCGGCATTGCCCTTGGCGCGCGCGAGCTGCAATGACTCGAGCGCGCGCGTCGCGGCGCGTTCGGCCTGGCCCAGGCCCGACAGCGCGCCGGCCTGACCGCGCCAGGCCTTGATCAGCAGGTCGGGGTGGTTGCTCTGCTGGGCGCTGCGCTCCATCTGCTCGAAGGTCGCGAGCGCGGCGTCGAAGCGCGCGGTCTCGAGCTCGAGGCGGCCCTGGCTGTGCAGCACCTCGCCGCGGTTGCGCGAGGCGCCCAGCGTCTCGATCGCCGCCATCGCGAGCGACAGCAGCTCGGCCGCCTGCTCGGGGCGATCGAGCAGGCGCAGCACGTCGCTGGTCTGGCGCTGGCACACGGCGATCAGCGAGGGCCAGCCGCTGGCGCGCGCGGTCGACAGCGCGCGTTCGCTCCACTCGAGCGCGGCGTCGAGGTCGCCCAGCGTGACGAAGCCCTCGGAGGCGTTCGAGGCGCTGATCACGGCCTGGCGGATCTGGCCGCTGCGCTCGCAGAACATGTGGGCCTGCAGGTCGTGCTTGATCGAATCGCCCAGGCGATCGGTCTGCGCGGCGATGGTCGCGAGCACCGATTCCACCCAGGCGCGCACGCCGTCGCTGCAGTCTTCGCCGGAACCGAGGTCTTCGGCCAGGCCGCGCGCGGCGGCGGCGGCATCGACGAAGGCGGCCAGCGTCCAGCGGCGCGCCAGCGCAGCCTTCAGGCGCTGCGTGTCGCCGGCGTGGCGGTAGTGCGCGATCGCGTCGGCCATCGCGAGATCGAGATCGGCCACGCGGCCCTGCTCGGCGAAGATGGACGCACTGAGCCAGGCGGCATCGCCGCGGCCGATGGCGTCGTCGCCGTCCTCGAAGCCGGCGCGCGCTTCCTCGCACCAGGCGCGCGCGCGCAGCGGGTCGCCGTGCAGCAAGGCGACTTCGCCTTCGACCAGGCACAGGCGGGCGCGCAGCAGGCGCACGGCCGGATCGGTGGTGCCGGCCGACATCAGCTGGCGGGCCTGGGCGCACAGTTCCTTCGCGCGCGAGCAATCGACCTGGCGCAGATGCCAGGCGAGTTCGACGCAGGGCGCGAGCTTTTCATCGGCCTGCGCGTTCGCCAGCGACTGCTCGATCTCCCCCAGCTCGGCGGCAGACGCAAATTGACGGATGGGCACAGCTCGCATTCGGGACTCCACCCGGATTATTCGGTGCGCCCGCGGCCGACTTGAGGGGCTAAACCGTGCAAAAGCCTCCCCGCGCCGGGTGGCGGCGGCGGGAACGGCCATTAAACCTTCATTCGCCGAAGGATCCGGCGATCACGCAGCGAACAAACGACACCCGCGGCTGCTCGGTGGCCGAGTTGTAGAAATCCTTCGCGGCGCGATGCGCATCGCCGCGGTAGGCCCAGGCCTGGGCGGCGCTTTCGCTGCGCCAGGTGGTCACGGTGTAGAGGTCGGTGGTCATCGGCGGGAAGGGAATGAGCACGTGCTCGCGCAGCAGGCCGTCGGCGCGAGCGAGGGATTCGCGCGCAGCCCCGCCTTTCTGGCCAAAAGCCAGCGCTTCGGCCGGCGAGGCATAGAGGCCGAGGCTGGTGACGATGGCGATCGGCTCGTCGGGCCCGGGCCGGATCGCGTGCGCCTCGACCGGCAGCACCTCGGCGCCGCGGCGCAGGTAGGGCACGAGCTTCAGGGCGCGGACATCGCGGGCCTCTTCGAGCTGCGGCAACACGCTGGCGGGCGATGCGATGAAGCGATCCAGCGCCTGCTCGTCGTTCCACACCGAGAGCCAGATGCGGTGCGCCTTGCGCCGCTGCGGAATGCCCGAGGGCTGGTACTCGGCATCGGTGCCGCCGAAGAACAGCGTGCTGCCGGCCGGCGGCTGGTCGCGGGCGGTGGATTCGCATTGCGCCGAGCAGATGCTCAGGAAGTTGCCCATCCGCGTCTCCCTCTGGTCATCGCGGCGGGGAGGTTGCCTGGGCTGGGGGCATGTGTCGATACGGGGTGATGCCGGGGACGGGTCGGGCCCTGTTACGCCTTCCTACTCCGAGTTAGGGACGGACAGGCAAGCGCATCGGAGTAAGTTCGCGCCTGTCGTTTTTCACGACGGGGGTGCGCAGCGATGAGCGATGCCGTCGACGCCGAGTTCGCTCGCTTTGTCGAAGCGCAACGGCGTGCGCAGCGCCTGCCCCGCGCCGTGCGCCCCATCGCCGAAGGCGATGTCTTCGAAGCCGTGCGCATCTCGCCCAAGCAAGGCAGCGAGCTGATGCGCGTGGCCTCGCGCCGCGCGGCCGGCTTCTATCGGCCGACCACGCGCAGCGAAGTCGTATGGGTCGAAGGCGAGAGCGAGCTCGCGGTCGGCATCGCCGGTGTCGAGGTCAAGCTCGACGAGGGCCTGATCCGCGTGCTGATCCCGGTGCGCTGCGATCAAACGGGTGCGGCCACCGTCGAGGCGCTGTTCGCGACCGGCTCGCCCACCGCGCCCGCCGGCCTCTATGCCGCCACGCCGCGCCGGCCCAACGGCCCGCCGGTGGTGATCGATGTCTGGGGCGATGCGCTGGTCGCGTTCGCGTGGCAATGCGTGCTCGGCCTCGTGACCGGCATCGCCGCCGCCGTCGGCAAGGACACGCGCGGCAACCTGCTGGTGCCCGTCGAGCTGTCGGTCAGCGCGCGCGGCATCGAGATCCTGCCGATGGCTCGGCACCGCTTCGCGGGCTCGACCGCGCTGAAGGCATGAACCTCGACCTCGGCATCCTTGGCAACCTCGCCAAGGCGCTGGGGATCTTCGACGCGAGCGGCAACCCGAACCAGGGCTGGTTCGCCGATCCCGAAAGCTCGCTCAAGAGCATGCTGTCGTCGACAGCGCAGCGCGAGGCGCTGATCGCCTTCATCGACGAGGCGCTCGGCGGTGCCGATCGCGCGAGCGAAGGCGGCGTGATCTGGCTGCCGATCGTCTCGCTCGACGACCCCGCGCTGTCGATCGCGCTGACGATCGACGAAGGCCGCCCCGACGGCCTGCACATCGGCATCGGCCTGCGCTTCTCGACCACCGATCCAACCTCGTCGACCACGCTCGCGCTGCCGCTGTTCCGTGCGCACAAGGACGGCGGGCCCAGCGTCTCGCAGCCGCTGCTGCTCGGCTCGGTGGGCGGGCGCATCCGCATCGCCACCGAGATCACGATCGAAGACGCGCCGCCGGTGCCCGGCCAGCCGCGCCTGGGCGGCATCGGCCTCGAGGTCGATCTGCCGACCGCGCCCGGCGATCCGCAGGACCCCATCTTCGGCGTCTCGCTGACCGGCCTGCAACTGCCCGGTGCCACCGAGCCGCGCGACGTGCGTGTGCGCGCCGACGGTGCCGACGAACTCGACGACGCACTGCTCGACCTCGTGCTCTCGCTGGTGAAGGCGCAAGCCGACGCCGCGCTCGCGCCCGCGCCCTTGCGCGCCGCCGCCGGCCTCCTGGGCCTGCGCGGCAACGACGACGTGCCCGACTTCCCGATCACCACGCTGCCCACGCGCGGTGTGCTCGCGATCGCCGACTGGGTGCGCTTCATCCTGAGCGACACCGATGCGCGCAACGACTGGCTCGGCCATCTCGCCTCGCTGATCGGCGGCACGCCGATTCCCGACGGCGTGAGCTTCGACCTCGGCGCCGCGGAACTCAAGCTCACGCTGCGCAGCGATGCCGGCCCGAGCGGCAACCCGCGCCTCACGCCCAGCCTCGCGATCGAACTCGGCAACGACGATGCGCGCATCGAGGCGCGTGCCGACCTGTTCCGCATCGATCTCGTCACGGGCGAGGCCTTCGCGCTGCCGAGCTTCGGCGTGTGGGCCGCGGCCGGCCGCGCGGGCAATGCGCTGCTCGACCTCACCGCGCCCAAGGTCGTGCACGCCGACACGCTGCGCATCGGCTTCGGCATCGACGCGCAGCGCCGGCTCGGCTTCGTGCTCGCGGCCGACACGGTGGTGATCGGCACGCGCGAGTACGCGACGCTCGACCTCACCTCGCCCGACGCGGTGATGGACGCGGTCGGCAACGCCGTCGAAGACATCGCCGACGAGCTGCTGGCCGGCCTGGGCGGCGCCTTGGGCCTGGCGCGCCAGCTGCTCGGCCTCGATCCACCGGCCGGCGTTGCGGCGGTGACGCTGGCCGAGCTGATGGGCGACCCGGTCGCGGCGGTGGCCGCGTACTGGCGCCGCCTGGTCGCGAACACCGATGCCGCGAACGCGGTGCTGTCCGCGCTGCGTCGCGCGCTGGCCGACGTGAGCGAGGCGCCGTCCATCGTCTCCGGCAGCGGCACGCTCGCGGTTCCGTGGCGGCTGCCGCTGATCGGGCCGCTCGCCTTCGAGGTCGCGGCCGACGGCGCGCAGCTGCACATCGGCTTCGCGGCGGCGACCGATGTCGAGTCGCTCGGCCAGCACTGCACCATCGTCACGACGCGCATCGGCGCGCAGATCGCGCGCATCGACCTCGCGGCGCGCAGCGCGGCGCTGCTCGGCAACGTCGAGGCCTCGATCACCGCGCGCGAACGCGGCGCCAATCCGCGTCGCGCGCGGCTCGCGCTCGGCGATGCGGCGGCGGTGGTGGCCGATCACGTCGGCCTGCGGCTGGCGTGGTCGCCCGAGGCGGGGCTCGCGGCGAACATTGCCGCGCCCAACCTGCGGCTGGAGCTCGACGACATCGATCTTCCGATCGCATTGCCGGTGATCGCGGCCGACGGCAGCGTCAGCTTGCCGAGCGAAGCCTGGGACGGCGTCGAGGCCCTGGTCGGCCATCTCGGCACGCTGATCGGCGGCGTGGTCGGCGATCTCGCGCGCGCACTCGGCTGGGCCGCCGGCGCGCGGCAGGCCGGTGGCGAGGCCGCGAGCGGCGCGCGCTTGCGGCTCGCCGAACTGGTCGCGACACCCGAGGCCGCGCTGCGTGATTGGCTGCCGCGCCTGGCGATGAGCGATCTGGGCCAGCGCGCGCTCGAGCTGGTGGCCGATCTGTTCGGCGGCCTCGGCGCGGCGCGCGGCGTGATCGCCGGCAGCGGCCGGCCGCACGATCCTTATCGCTTCGCCGTGGCCGAAGGGCTGCCGAACATCGCGGTGTGGTTCCCGCCCGATGGGCTGGAGCCGGCGATCACCGCCGCGCATGGCGCGATCCGCGCGTGGCGACCGGGCCGCCCGGGGCTGTCGAACGCCTCGCTGGCGGCCGCGTTGCGCGAAGAGGCCGAGGTCGCCGAAGACGTGCGCGCGCTGGTCGAGGGCCGCGATCTCGAGGCCGGCTTCGAGGCGCTGGCGCAGCGCTGGCTGAACGGCGACGGGCGCATCGTCGCGCCGAGCGCGGATCCGGCGGGCGTCACGGTGCGGCGCGTCGGCGTCGGCGCGTCGCAGCTGTTCGGCACGCTGAACCTCGAAGACCTGATCGGCCGCGCGCCAACGACCACCATCCACGTCGCGCTCGGTGCCTCCGCGTGGAGCGAGTTCGGCGAAGAGCGCCGCATCGACCTCAGCACCGCTGGCCTCGACGCCAGCATGTTCGCCGTGCCGACCGCCGACACGGGCGACTGGTACATCGCGCTCGGCACGCGCGCCGATTGCCGCGCCAGCGGCAGCACGGGCGACGGCACGGCCGAGCAATCGGCGCGACTCGAACGCGTGCTCGATGCCTTCAACGGCATCGCCGGCGGCGTGGTGCTGGTCGCGCTGGACGCTGCCGGCCATGCGGCGCGTCGCGCGGCGCAGGCCAAGGCGGTGGTGACCGAGCTGGTGACGCTGGGCACGCCGCTCGCGCCGATCTCGCTCACCGCGCTGAGCGTGCAGCCGACGGCCGACATGCTGCGCCTGCTCGATCGCCTGCTGCCCGGCGACGACATCGACGACGACGACGAGGACCTCGCGCTCGGCCGCTCGCTGGTCGGCGCGCTGATGGAGCTCGCGCCGCTCGCCGACGCTGCAGCCGACCTGCGCCCGCCCACCGATCCCGTGCCCGCGCCGCGCGCCGGCCTCGCGGTGCATGCGCTGTTCGGCGAGGTCGGCGCCGATCGCATCGCCAGCGCGCTGACCGCGATCGTCGCGGCCGGCCTCTCGGGCCGTGCGCGCGATCGCGCGAGCGTGGTGATGTCCGCACCGACCGGCGTGCATGCCGGCCTGCGCTGGTCGCTGCCGGAAGACACGAGCGGCACGCTGCGCATCCGCGCGAGCGCGCAGCTGGGCCTGTTCGCCTACGACCTCGCCAGCGGCATCGACGAGACGCACGAGTTGCGCGTCGAGCTGCGCATCGGCGACGCGATCGGCTGGCTCGCCGCGACGCCCGAGCTGGAGCTGCGCGCGCTCAGCGCCGAGTTCAGCATTCCGCTCGATGGCTCGTCTCCCGGCGAGGCGCGCGTGCAACTGCACGAGGCGCGCGTGTTCGGCCAGTCGTGGGAATTGCTGGTCGTGGGCCTGGGCGAAGACGACGTGCCGGTGCTGCCCGAGGCGCGCGTGCTGCTGTCGGCGGCGGTGCAGCGGCTGACGGCGGACCTCGGCAGCGTGCGTTCGCTGGCGCTGTCGAACCTGTTCTCGGCGCTCGGTCTGATCGGCGTCAACGGTGGCGTCGTCGGCGATGCGGTCGACCAGTTCGTGCACGACCCGGCCGGCTTCGTGCGCCAGCGCCTCGCGGCCGCGAGCGACGCGATCGATGCCGCGATCACCTCGCTGCTCGGCCCGCTCGGCGCGAGCGTCGATCTCGCGGCGCGCAGCGTGCATGTGCAAGGCGACGGTGGTGCGGCAGGTCGCTTCGGCTGGTTCGCGGATGTGAGCGCCTCGCCTTCCGGCCTGAGCGGCGTGCTGAGCTTCGGGCCCGAGGCCGCGTTGCCGACCACCGGTTCGCTGCAGTTGCAGGTGGCCTTGGTGCCGTTCGCGATCACGCTGCATTGGCAGCAAAGCGCGACGCGCCAGGTCGTCGTGCCGCTGTGGCCGCAGCCCGATGGCCAGGCGCTCGCGCGCGTGCTCGCGCAGGCCGCGCCGAGCTTGGCAGGACATGTCGCGCTCGAACTGATGCGGCGTGCCGACGAAGAAGCGCGGCCGGTGATCGACGCGATCCTCGATGCCTTGGGCATGTTGTCCGGCGCGGTGAGCGATGCCGAGCGCGCGATCCGCCCGCTCGCCGGCCTGATCGCCGATCCGGCCGCGTGGCTGCGCAGCGCGGGCTCGCTCGCCTCGAGCCCGCTCAAGATCCAGGCACTGTTCGATGCGCTGCGCCCGCTGATGGAGCTGGAAGGCGTCGCGGGCGATCCCTTGCCGATCACCACCGGCGTGCGCCTCGCGGTCGCGGCCGACGGCGACGGTGCGCGCCTCACCCTCGACGTGAACCCCGGCGAGTGGACACCGGCCGGCGGCGTGCGCCTCGCGGCCGGCATCGGCGCGAGTCTCGCAATCTCGCAGACCGCCGCACCACGCGTCGCGCTCGAAACGCATCTGGGCCTCGACGGCGCGGCGGCCCCCGGCCGCCAGGCCGTGCACGCGCGCATCGGCAACGCGGGTCTCGAACTCTTCCTGCGCCCGGCCAGCGGCGCCGACATTTCGCTGGTGCCGTTCTCCGGCCTTGGCGCGTTGTCGGCGGTGGCCGAAGCCGCGCTGCCCTTCCTGCTCGACAAGCTGGCCGAGATCCCCGGCACGCCGGGCGAGCTGGTCGCGAAAGTCGGCGATGCACTCGCACTGCGCACCGGCACGACGACCAAGTCCTTCAGCGCCGACGCGCTGCGCCACTGGGCCGCCGATCCGGTCGGCTCGCTCACCGCCGCGATCCCGTCGATCACCGCGACCGGGCTGAACCTGATCGCACCGCTGCTCGATGACTTCCTGCCCGCCAACGTCAACGCGAGCGGCACGAGCAACGAGCTGACGGTCGAGGTGGTCGATGTGTTCACGCTGTCGTGGCAGCCCGGTTCCAGCCGCGTGCGCCTGGTGGTCGAGGGCGTCGCGGTGCCGGGCATCGAGCGCGTCGGCGGCACGCTGGCGATCAGCGCCGCGGGCCTCGACGAGCTGAGCCTCGCGCTCGGGCCCGCGAGCATCGAGGCCGGCGGCGTGCTGCTGCAGCCTTTCGTGAGCATCAGCGCCGGCCTCGCGCCGGTGGGCGGGCGGCGCGTGATGGTCGGCCTTTCCGCAGACAGCACGCATCACTTCGCCGCGCGCTGGACGCTCGACAGCAGCACGTTCGACCTCGTCGCCAGCGACGGCGAACTCGCCACCGCGATCGCGACCAACGAGCCGGGCGCCGTCGCGCTGCGCGTGGTCGAGATCGTGGCCGACGTGGTCGCCGCGGTCGCGATGGCGCAGCAGGCCGTCAAGGATCTGCTCGACCTCGAGGTCGGCGAGGAAGACGTGCGCTTCCTGCTCGCCGGCGTGCTGCTCGACTCCGGCAACCCGACGCGCCTGATCGACCAGCCCTTCGATCCGAACACGCTGCTGGCGCGCCTGCATCGCCTGTTCAGCAACATCGCCGGCGCCGGCATCACGATCCCGCTCGGCGACCTCCGGATCGACTTCACGACCATCGCCAACACCATCGGCCTGCAGATCGGCGTGGTCGATCGCTTCGCGCTGATCGAAGGCGACGTCTCGCTCTGGCTCGAGAGCGACGACAGTTGGATAGTCCCCGATCCGCCCGGCGACGGCGGCCTCTTCATCGGCTTCCTGCCCAACACGTTGCCGCTGGCCTTCACGCCGAGTCTCGTCGTCAACGGACTGGGCCTGCGCGTGGGCAAGTCGTCCGGCCCGCTGCTCGATGCCGGCATCACGATCGAGTCGATCGCGCTCTACGTCTTCGCGGCCATCGACTCGGGCGGCCCCAAGAGCGGCGGCGTGCAGCTCAAGTTCTCCAACCTCGCGGTCTCGGCCTCGGGGGCCGGCGGCGACAACGGCATCGCCAAGGGCGTGATGCGCGACACCGGGCCCACGCCGCCGCGGCCCGCGTTCTCGCCCGCACTCGCGATCCAGGCGCACAACGGCGGCGCGGTGCAGGTCTCGTTGACGGCGGGCGACGGCACCGGCCCGTGGTGGATCGCGATCCAGCGCGGCTTCGGGCCGCTGTACCTGGAGCAGATCGGCTTCGGCACCGCGATGCCGCAAGGCCGGCTCGAGCGCATCTCGCTGCTGATGGACGGCTCGGTCTCGATGTTCGGCCTCACCTGCGCGGTCGACGACCTGCAGATCACCTACATCGTCGGCAACAACGACTTCTTCAATCCGTCGAGCTGGGCGATCGATCTCGGCGGCTTCGCGGTCAGCGCCAACATGGCCGGCGTGTCGATCGCCGGCGGCCTGCTCAAGCAGACCACGCCGGCCGGCACCGAATACCTCGGCATGCTGCTCGGCCGCTTCGCGGTCTACGGCCTCACGATCTACGGCGGCTACGGCGAAGGCAAGGTCGAGGGCACGGACGAGAAGTTCGTCGCCTTCTTCGCGATCGGTGCGGTCAACGGCCCGCTTGGCGGCCCGCCGGCGTTCTTCCTCACCGGCATCGGCGGCGGCTTCGGCATCAACCGCATGCTGAAGGTGCCGACCGATCTCTCGAACTTCGGCAACTACCCGCTGATCCAGGCGCTCGACATCGCCGCCAAGCCGAGCGATCCGATGACGCAGCTGCGCGAGCTCGGCCAGTACTACCCGATGAAGAAGGGCACGTTCTGGTTCGCGGCCGGGCTGTCGTTCAACAGCTTCGCGCTGGTCGACGGCATCGCGGTGGTCGCGGTGCAGATCGGCGACGGGCTCGACATCAACCTGCTCGGCATGGCGCGCATGGCGCTGCCGAGGCCGCAGGCGGCGATCGTCTCGATCGAGCTGGCACTGCTGGTGCGGTTCAGCAGCAGCGAAGGCGTGCTGTGGGTGCAAGGCCAGCTGACCGACAACTCCTGGCTGCTCTACGAAGACGTCAAGCTCACCGGCGGCTTCGCCTACGTGATGTGGTTCAAGGGCGAGAAGGCCGGCGAGTTCGTGCTGACGCTGGGCGGCTACCACCCCGACTTCCATCGCGACGGCTATCCGCAGGTGCCGCGCCTGGGCCTGCGCTGGAGCATCGGCGACGCCATCGTCATCAAGGCGGGCAGCTATTTCGCGCTGACGTCGGAAGCGCTGATGGCCGGCGGCGACTTCGAGGCCTCGGCGCACTTCGGGCCCGCATGGGCCGAGGTCAAGTTCGGCGCGCACGGCATCGTGTTCTTCGATCCGTTCTCGTACGACGTGATGGCCTATGCGCGCATCGCGGCGGGCGTCACGATCGACACCTGGCTGTTCGGCGAGATCACGATCTCGATCAACATCGGCGCGCGCATCCACGTGCTGGGCCCCGAGTTCCGCGGCAGCGTGACCTTCGAGGTCGGCCCGATCGAGCTGACCTTCGAGTTCGGCGGCTCGGAGCAGGCGCGCAAGCAGCCGCTCGCGGCCGATGCCTTCATCACCAAGTACCTCGAGGCGGCCGACAACGGCAATGCGCGCCCGCACGCGGTGCTCACCAACAGCGGGGCGCTTCCGGCCAAGGGCGAGCAGTCGACGCCGGATGGATCGTCTGCGCGGCCCTTCATCGTTGTGGTCGAGTTCTCGCTGATCTTCACGAGCTCGGTGCCGGCCTCGAAGATCGCGCGCACGCTGGCAGGAACAACCTCGCACGCGCCGAGCAAGTCGCTCGGCGTCGCGCCGATGGACAGCTCCAACGTCACGCCGACGATCACGATCACCTGGCGGCGCGAGGGTGTCGACAAGCCGTATCCGTTCATCGACACGATCCGCCCGTTCGGCCGCTTCCCGGCCGGCATCTGGGGCCAGCCGCAGGATTCGAACTCGCCCAAGATGCCCAAGGGCGAAATGATCGAGGCGCTCAACGAGATCGACCTCGTCTGCAAGGCCGTGCCCTCGGGCGGCGGGCCGGAGATTCCGTACTACCAGGTCGAGATCGGCAAGCGCCGGCCGCTGCCGTTCACGCGCAAGCCGAGCGAGGTCACGGGGCTGCGCAACTCGGCGAAGTCGGTCAGCGAGCTGGTCGCCGCGCCCATCACGCGCGAGGCGGCGTTCTCGGCGGCGACGCGCTTCCTGTCCGAACGCGCGTCGCCGACGGCACTGGCCGCGCTGCGCGGCGAACGGCAAAGCCCGCCGCGCCTCGGCACGCTGACCGAAGGTCTGGAAGCCGCGACCGTGACCACGGTGCCCGAGGCCGCCGCGCCGCCGCCGCCCAAGGTCTACGACCACTTCATCGATGCGCCGCGCGCGATCGGCCTGCTGTCGGGCGCGACGGTGGGCATCGCGGTGGCGTCGAAGGCGCGCACGACGGTCAAGGACAGTGCACGCGCGTGGCGCATCGCGCCGCCGACGCTGGCGGCCGTCGAGGCGCAGCGCAGCCGCTCGATCGCGACGCGGCTGGTGGTGACCGAGACGCCGGCCGTTGCAACTTCAGCGGCGAACCGGCGCACGGGCGGCACGCTGATCGCCGCGAAGCAGGTTCCTCCCACCGCGGTGGCGCATGGCGCGACGGCGCAGGTGGCGCGTCGCGGCGCGCCGATGGCGAGTGCGCTCGGCGAATTCGCGCAGGCGATGCAGGTGCCGCAGACGCGCCGCGCGGCGAGCGGCGGCGCGAGCCTCGCGGCGGGCCAGACCGTGGTGCTGGAAATGCCCAACGCCAAGCGCGATGCCGGCGAGGGAGCGCGGCCGCAGTTGCTGGTGAGCGGCGCGGCGGCGCGCGTGGTGCTGCTCGGGCACGGCGGTCGTTGGCTCGCGGATCAGCGTGTCGAGCAAGGCGCGATCGAGATTGCGCAAGGCACCGAGCGCATCGTCGCGATCGGGCAGGGCAGCGGCGAGCCGTCGCAGCTCGGGCTCGCGGGCTGGCATGCCGGCATGCAGCTGCCGTATGCCGGCCGCGCGACGGCGGTCGGCCCGGGCTGCATCGTGCATTCGGTCGGCGACCGGCTGCTCCCGCACGACGAGCGTCTCGATGCCGGCTGGGTCGGCGGCGCGGAGCTCGCGCGCGGCACCAGCACGGTGACGACCACCTTCGCCGGCGTGCCGCGCACGGTGGTGATCGTGCTCGACGATCCCGCCGCCGCGGGCGACCCGGTCTCGGCGCGCCAGCTGCTGCTCGGCCTCGATGCCGGCACGCGTCTTCGCGAGGCCGACGGCCGCGAGCGCGCGCCGGTGCTGCTCTCGATGGACAACCGCAGCGTGCTGGCCTACGACGTGGTGGCCGATGCCGACCGTCCGATGGTCGTGACGATCGCCAGCGAAGCCGGCTGGTCGCTGGTCGGCGTGATGGCCTCGGACAGCGTCGACGCCGCCGGCGCGGTGGCGCTGATCGCCGCGCGCGGACTCGATGCCGCGATGCTGCCGTTCGCGAGCGTCGACCCGTCGCAGCCCAATGCCGCGAGCGTGCTGCAGTGGCGCGCGCCGACGCGCACGCGCGAGCAGCGCGCGATGGCGCTGGCGCAGGCCCAGGGCGGCGCGCGGCTCGCGGCGCTGATGGGCACGCAGCCGCCCAAGCTCGCGCGCAAGACCAGCAAAGGACGACGCTGATGCCACGCACCGGCCACTTCATCCTGCACTCGAACGTGATGCCGCCGATCACGGCCGGGCCCTACGAGCTGCGCACCGATCAGAGCGGGCTGCCGTTCACGGTCGAGACCGAGGTCACGCACATTCGCGTGGCGGCGCCGCGCTACACGATGCCGACCGAGCAGATCCTGTCGAGTTTTCCGCCCGCCAATGCCGAGGGCGCGTTCGGTGATCGCCTGCCGCAGATCGTGCTCAAGCGCCGCACGCTGCCGTGGGAGCGCAACCCTTCCGGCTCGACCGCCACCTCGCCGACGCCGTGGCTCGCGCTGGTGGTGGTGGCCGAAGGCGAGGCCGAGCTGTCGACCGCGACGCCGGTGGCCGAGTGCTTCACCGAGGGCACGCTGGCGAAGATCGCCGACCCGACCGACAAGGATGTCGAGCAGAGCGTCTATCTCGCGGTGACCGAGACGGTGGTGAAGAAGATCTTCCCGACGCAGGAAGACCTGCCGCTGCTCACGCATGTGCGCGAGGTCGACGTCAACGACACCGAACTCGCCAACGGCGACGACGACGGCTGGCTCGCGGTGGTGCTGGCGAACCGGCTGCCGGTGTTCGACAAGGCCGCCGGCAAGTCGGTGCGCTACATGGCCTGCCTCGTCAACCTCGAAGGCCAGCTCGCGGCGCTGCCGCCGCCGACGCCGCCGTCGCCGAGCTTCGAGTACGCGCTGGCGCAAGACTGGTCGGTGCTCGCGACGGTGAGCACGAGCGGCTCGCCCGATCACCTCGTGATGGGCGGCGTGTCGATGGCGGGCGTGGCGCTGCCGTCGAACGCACCGCGACGCGGGCCCGCCGCACCGGCGTTGAAGCAGGCCGCGTCGACGACGAAGATCGGCACCGACCTCGACGGCGGCGCGACGATGCCGCAGCAAAGCGTCGGCAAGCAATGGGTCTCGGGCTCGGCCGCCACCGCCGGCGTGACCGCGGCCGCGAAGGACCCCGACGCCAAGCGCAAGGTGCGCGACACGATGGCGCAGGGCTTCCGCTATCCGATCGAGCTCTACGCGGCCGAGAAGGTGCTGCGCTTCCCGGTGCTGGCGCACTGGTCGTTCACGACCAGCGAAGGCGCGACCTTCGAGACGCTGATGCAAGACATCGACATCGGCCTGCTCGGCACCGTGCCCGAGCGCGCGCCGAACGCACCGGCCGCCGAGGCCGGGCCCGAAGTCGTGCAGACCGGCCATATCGGCTTGGACCACCGCACGCGCCGCGGCGACGCCTCGCGCGCCTGGTACCGCGGGCCCTGCGTGCCTTTCCCGACGCCGCGCGACTCGAACGCGAAGGACGAGCCGCTGCCGCTCGCGCATGCCGCCGACCAATTGCGCCGCGTGATCCCGGACGGCCGCGAAGACCTTTCGCTCGCCGCCGCGTTCGAGATCGGCCGCCTGCTGGCGCTGTCGCAGCTGTCGGTGGTGTCGGCGCTGCTGCGTTTCCGTGGAGAGCAGTTCGGCGCCGGCCGCGTGCGCGAGATCCTCGCCGAGCTGGTGCCGTTCGCGCTGCCCGAGCTCAAGGGCGAGCGCGTCGACATGGGCCGCTTCGTCGCGATGCAGACGATCGCGGTGCTGGCCAAGAACACCGATCGCATGATCGGCCCGCAACGGCCGGTGGCCGATCCGGGCCGGCCGCTGCGCGTCGACGGCGATCTCGATGTGCTGGTTGCGAACGGGTTGGGCTACGACCTCGCGGCGCTGCGCAAGCGCGCCGATGCCGTGGGCGTGCTGGCCGCGCTCGAGCAGACGCAGGCGCCGGTGGCTTTGAAGCCGGGCCAGGCGCCGAACGAGAAGCTGGTGGTGCCCGCATTGCGCGCGGCCCTGGGTGCCGAGCTGCAGCGCACGTTGGGCGTGGCCGCGCCGCCGACGCGCGTGGTGATCGGGCCCAACGTGCGCGGTGTCGCACGTGCCGCCCGAAAGCCGCAGCCCGACGCACTCGACGCGCTGATCGACCGCGCGCCGCCCGACGACGAGACGGAGGACCTGCCGTGAAGACGCGAATCAATGCCGAGGTCGCGATCCAGGCGGCGATGTCCGCGGCCGTCAACTACGCCGACATCGTCACCGACCAGGACCCCGACGACGGCACGCACGTGGTGCCCGGCGAGCTGCGCCGCTTCCTCGCGCGGCTGCGTCTGCTGCACGGCGTGCCGTTCAGCTACATCGTGCCGGATGCCGAGCTGCTGCCGGTGGAATCGATGCGCTTCTTCTACATCGACCGCGCGTGGACCGATGCCTTGGTGCAAGGCGCGCTCAGCGTCGGCACGATCAGCAGCGCCGACCGCTCACAGCTCGAGGCCGTGTATCCGCACATCCGCGACGAGGTCGACGAAGCCGAGCGCTCGATCCGCCGCCCGCGCGAAGAAGCGCGGCTGGTGGCGGGCAGCGGCACGATCACCGGCTTCGTGATGCGCTCGCGCATCGTCTCGGGCTGGCCCAACCTGCATGTGCGCGCGTATTCGCGCGACGTGATCGCGGACGACGAGCTGACGACAGCGGCCGAGTCGCATCCCGATCGCATGAAGGTACTGCGCATGGAGCGGCTCGCACCGGCGGTGCTGTTCGTGCTGTTCGACGGCGTGCCTGCCGTGGTGCACATCGAGGAGCCTCGCCAGGGCATCCAGTTCGGCGCGCGGCTCGATCCGGACGATCCGCCCAACAACCGCCGCGCCAAGGTGCATGTGCGCGATTGCAAGACCGGCGACAGCGTGCCGCCGGTCAACGACATGACGCCCGCCAATTCGGTCGACGTGCCGTTTCGCGCCGGCGCGCCGGGCGTGATCGACCTGACCACGCTGCGCAAGCGCCTCGCGGCGGCGGCGCCCAACAACGACAACACCACGCTCGAGCCCAACGAATACGCGCTGCAGATGCTGCGCTTTCCGTACCGCCAGGTGTTCGGCGATCCGGACAACCAGCAGGGCCAGAAGTTCTACGCGCTCGACAGCTTCAAGGCCACGGTGGCGCTGTCGAGCTGGAAGAACACCGTGACGGCCAAGCTGGCGAAGGTGATCAAGTGAGCACGAAGCCTCGCGCTGCCATCGAGCCCGGCGTGATCCGCGAGATCACGCGCAGCAAGCGCTTTCTCGCCGCCGACCGCGCCGCGCTCGACCTCACCGAGATCGGCACCTGGGACGACTACCTGCTGCGCGAACACCGGCTGCTGGTGCCCATCGACGTGCAGGCGCTCTACGTGCCGCCGGGCAGCGCCGAGGCGATGGTGCGCCTGCCGATGCTGGTGGCAGGGCCCAACGGCAAGATCGTCGAAGAGGCCGAGGACGGCATGCCCGATCCCTTCGACGCCGGCACGCCGCGCGAGGCCGGCGTGCACTTGCACTGGGCGATGCCGGACGCGCTGCTGCGCGGCTCGTTCAAGCGCGTGGACGATGGAAGCGCGAATCGCCTCGCGTTGCCCGCGCTGCCCGATCGTTGGCTGGTGCTGCGCATCGTCTGCCCCAAGGGCGCGAGCGATCCGCTCGTGACCGGCTGGGTGCTCGAAGCCGATCGCGCGATCGCGGTGCCGCTGGCGCAATGGAAAGAGGGTGGCGCGGCGACCGGCACGCCGGCCGGCGCGAGCATCGAACCCGATCAGCTCACCGGCACGGTGGGCGGCGCGGTGAGCTGGTCGGGCGTGTACGACGCGGTGCTGAACCGCTTCGCCTTCCACGACCCGCTGGTCGACGTGAAGAACGCCGACGAAGACTGCGCGAGTTATCTCATCGCCGGATGGTGGAGCGAGCCCGCGCGCGATCCGCTCGACAAGGCGCGCAGCAACGGCAGCCTGCACGAGATGCTCGACACGCTGCGTTGGCGCCTCCTGTACGAATGGGGCGACGCGGCCTGGGCTCGGCAGGAAGACAAGGCCCAGGCCGATCTGCGCAAGGCGCTGGGGCTCGACACCGCGGACCGCAATGGCACGAAGCGGCCGATCAAGAAGAAGGCCGGCGTGCGCGCCGCCGCGGCCGCCGCGACGAACGCGCAGGCCTTCGTGCCGATCGACAAGAACGTGGTCGAGACGCAAAAGTTCGTCACCGCCTCGGTGTTCTCCAGCGATGCGGGCAAGCGCTATGTCGCGCCGGCCTGGCATCTGCGCTCCTCGCTGCTGCACGGTGCGATCTACGGCGTGCCGGTGGCGGGCGACGTGCTGGTCGATCGACGGCCGTCCGCGGACGGCATCGCGGTCGCGCTCGGGCTCCATGACGACGACTTGCTGAGCGGCCTCGCGGCCTCCGAAGCCACGCCCGACCAGCGTCGCGCCGCCGAGCGATTGATCACGGCCTTCACCGCGCAGAAGGTCAACCGCCTCGGCTCGGCCGATGGCGCGGTGGAGCTCGAAGAGCACGAGCACGCGGCCGGCTTCGCGTCGCTGCCCTCGGGCTCGGCCGGCACCGATCGCTTCCTGCAGCGCGTGCAGACGGGCGGCACCGGCGGGCTGGGCATCGGGCGCAAGCGCAAGGAAGCCGGCATCGTCGCGAAGACGAAAGCCACCAACTTCGGCAACGCACTCGGCGCACAAGGCCCGAAGACGGCTACGCACCTCGCCTTCGCCGGCAAGCCCAATCTCGTCAAGGCGACCGAGATGATGATCAACGACCTCGCGCGCTCGCGCGTCGGCGAGGTGCTGGCGCCGACCGAATCTCGCGTGGTCGATCGCCCCGCGCCGCGCTTCGCGTTCCCGACCGATCCGATGGTCGCGCTGCGCGGCGCCGGCCGCAGCCTGCGCCACGGCGGCGACGGCCGCGGCTCGGCCGACGGCAAGCTCACCTGCCGCTGGCCCACGCACGTGATCACCGAGATCGAGGGCGTGATCGCCAAGGACCGCTTCGTCAAATCGCTCGGCAACGGCTCGGTGCCCGCCGAGGCGCTGACGCTCGCGCGCGAGGTGCTGCTGCACGATCCGTATCACGACGAATGGATCGCCGCCGCGGTGGCGCCGCCCGGCACCGGCCGCAATGCGCTGCTGACGCGGCTCAAGGCCGAGTCGGTGCTGCGCTTCGGGCGCGACGGCAGCTACGACGGCGGCACGGTCGCGCTCGCCGCGATCAAGACGCCGGCCACGCCGCGCGGCGCACGCGCCGCAGCGAAACCGTTCGCGCCCGGCCAGCGCGAGCAGCAGGCCATGGTGGCCGACGAGCTGCGCAAGTTCTCGCTCTACAAGGGCGCGGACCCCGATCTCGTCGGCGTGACCTGCTGGGCCCAGCCCTGGGTGCCGATGTGGCTCGAATGGGAGCTGCGCGTCGACGGCCTCGATCCGCCGTCGATCGCGGCCTGGCAGCTGCGCGAGGTCGATCTCGAAGCGGAGATCACGAGCATCGACGGCGGGACCGTGCTGCTGCGCGGCCGCTCGCAGCTCACGAGCGGCGCGGCCAAGACGCTGCACGACGCGATCACCGACTGGCTCACCGCCGAAGACGCGCTCGACGAAGACGGCGCCGGCCAGGTCGACGAAGACGTCGAAACCTCCTACCGCACGCTCGCCGCCTCGGTGAAGCACCTCGACGTGCTCACCGCGACGCTCGACGGCCTGCGCTCGCAACTGCTCGGCCTGCCGGTCAGCGACGGCCTGCGCCGGCCCACCGCCGCGCAGGGCGTGAGCGAGCCGGCGCCGATCGCCGCGCCGCGCATGGTGCTGGCCGGCGGCGTGACGCTGCAGCGCGCGCGCGTGCTCGATGCCTTCGGCCGCACGCTCGAACTGCCGGTGAACAACGCGATCACGCCGACGCGCGAGACGCTCGATGCCTTCCCCGGCCTGCTGCATCTGCGCCCGCGCCTGCTGCGCCCGTCGCGCTGGCTGCTGCGCCTCGTCGACGCCGCGACGCTGCCCGGCAGCGAAGGCACCGAAGCGCGCGTCGACCAGGTCGAAGCGGCGCTGCAGGTCAATCCGGTCGCGGGCTTCGTGATGCCCGATCACCTTGACGAAAGCCTGGAGCTGTTCGGCATCGACGGCGCGCCGATCGGCGAGCTGCTGCACGAGCCGGTCGGCGGCGGCGTGATGTGGGAGATCGCCGCCGGCCGCGAAGGCCCGGCCGATGCGAGCCCGCACTATGGCCTCGCGCCCGCGCAAAAGCCGCTGGCCGATTTCGCGGTCGCGCTGGTCGCGGCCGATGCCGCGGCGCGCGCCGGCCAGGCGCAATCGAGCGAGGAGGCGCCGGCCGAGAGTGCGCTGTCGGCGCTGCTGCGCGCGATCGACACGACCTTGTGGACGGTCGACAGCTTCGCGTCGCTCGGCGGCGAGCATGTGGCGGGTCTCGTGGGCCGCCCGATCGCGGTGGTGCGCGCGCAGCTGCGGCTCGAACTGCGCCCGCCCGACGACATCGACCTCGGCGATCCCGCCCGCGCCGCCGAATGGGCGCAGGCCGAGCGCGACGCGGCGCGGCATGCCTTCCCGGTGCGCATAGGAGAGCTCACGCGCAGCGACGACGGCGTGCTCGGCTTCTTCGTCGACGACGACTACTCGCGCCTGCGCATCGTCGACAAGGTGATCGCCGCGAACGCGGCCGAAGCGGGCCGCAGCCAGGGGCGCCTCGGCGTGTTCGAACAAGCCGCGGGCTTGCCGCCGACCAGCCCGATCGCGCACCCCTACATCGCCGGCACCGACGATGCCGACACGCTCTCGCTGCACATCGGCCAGACCGTCACGCTGACGATCCTGATGTCGCCGGCCGGCAAGCTGACGCTGACCTCGGGCCTGCTGCCGCGCAAGCAGCTCGCGCTGGCGCGCGACTGGGTCGGGCCGGGCCTGCAGGCGATCGCGCCGTCGTTGCGCACGGGGCCCGTGCTGGTGGAGGTGGATCTCGCGAAGGAAGGCCAAGTGCGCCTGCCCAAGGTCTCGGTGTTCGGCAAGGAGCAGAACTTCCTGTGGCGCGACACGCCTGCGAGCTGGCGCACCGACGCCATCCTCGCCGCGACGCAAAGCGCGCTGCTGCCCGACGAGCCGGCGGAGTTTCGCGAGGGCTGGATCCGCGTCGCGCCGACGCGGCCTGAAGACGAGGAGGCCCCATGAGCCTCTACGACTGGCCGGCGCGTTCCGGCGAAGACGAAGGCGACGACGAACCGGGCGGGCGCGTCGCGTTCTTCCGCCGCCAGCGCACCGAGCTCGATGCCGAGGCCGCGCGCCGCCTCGCCGCGCAGCCCGCGCCGGGCCGCTTGCGCGCACCGGCGAACAGCCGCGCCAACCTGTGGCAATCGCTCGGCCCCGACACCGTGATCGACGGCCAGGCGATCGGCCGCACGCGCGTGACCGGCCGCGTCAACATGCTCGCGGTGCATCCGGCGGGCGAGCGCGTCTACGCGGCCAGCGGCAACGGCGGCGTGTGGCATTCGGGCGATGGCGGAAGGCGCTGGAAATCGCTCGGCGGCTTCGCCGCGACGCCGGCGCCGGGCACGATCAACCGGCCCGCGCAACGCAACGCCTGCGGCGCGATCGCGGTCGACTGGGATGCGGCGGGCGGCGAGGTCGTCTACGTCGGCACCGGCGAGAACACGCATGGCGCCGACGCGCAGCCGGGCCATTCGCTGGGCGGCATCGGCATCCTGCGCGCGGTGAAGCCGGCGGAGTCGGTCGAAGACGATCCGTGGAAGCGCGAGGCGCCCAACCTGCTCGGCGCGGGCGTCTATCGCATCGCGCTGCAGCCGGGCGGCAGCGGCGTGGTCGCGGCGACCACGGTCGGCTTGTTCGAGCGGCCGGCCGGTGCGGTGGCCGAGACCGCGTGGACCAAGCTCGACGCGTCGCCCTTCAACTCGTTCGGCGGCCGCTGCACCGACGTGCTGTGGACGCGCGGCACGGCCGGGCGGCCCGAGCGCTTGTGGGTGTGGATCGAATCGAACGGCGACAACGCCGGCCTGTGGGTGCGCGCCGCGGGTGGCAGCTTCGAGCACATCGTGCAAGCCAAGGCCACCGCCTCGGCCGCGACCACCGAAGCGCCACGCGAACGCGCCGTGCTCGCGGCGTCCGATCCGACCGGCTCGCCCGACCAGGTCTACCTGTTCGTCAACCACGGCAAGGACGACGGCACCGGCTTGCCGCGCCTGTTCCGCATCGCCTGCGCGAGCGGCGCGACGCCGGTCGCGACGCAGGTGACCGCGGTGCCCGACGTGCTCGGCAGCCAGGGCTTCTACGACATCGGCATCGCCGTGCATCCGACGCAGAAAGATCGCGTCGTGATCGCAGGATCGACCTTCACGACCCTCGCGCCCGACGGCCGCACGCTGCTCAACAGCGGCAATGCGGCCGATGGCGGCATCGTCTTCGCCGACGTGGCCGCGGGCATCGGCGGCGCGCTGGTGTTCGGCCTTCCGGCGACACCGTCGAAGATGATCGGCGCGGGCGTGCATGCCGATGTGCACGACGTCGTCTACAGCAACGGCGGCGCGCGCCTGTGGGCCGCCTGCGACGGCGGCGTCTACCGCAGCGACAAGCCGACCGACCTGGTCGGCTTCGCGGCGATGAACGACGGCATCGCGGTGATCGAGTCGAACTACATCGCCTGCCATCCCACGTGCGACGGCCTGGTCGTCACCGGCCTGCAGGACAACGGCATCATCCGCCGCCGCTCCGGCGCGGTCTGGTACCAGGAAGGCGACGGCGACGGCGGCGGCGTGGCCTACGACCCGACCCAGCCGCAGCGCTACGTGCGCCAGCTGTTTCGCGCGCGATGGAAAGCGTCGACGGGCGGCTTCACGCTCGGCGCGCCCGCGGCGGAGAACACGCGCGACCACTGCGCCTTCTATTCGACGCCGGCCGCGATCATGAAGTCGCGCCCCGGCGCGCCGGCCGGGCGGCAGACCATCACGCAGATCCTCATCGGCACCTCGCGGCTTTGGTACACCGAGGACTTCGGCACCACATGGTTCACGCTGCACAGCGGCAGCACGCCGCCGGCGGGCAACCTCACGCAAGACGCATTCGGCGGGAAGATCACCGTGTGCCGCTGGCAGACCAGCGAGGTCGCCTGGGCCTTGAGCGAAGGGCGCGTGCGCCGCTATGCGCGCACCGCGGGCACGGATGTCGCGGCGGGCCCCGGCACCTGGACCTCGGACACCATCCTCACCAAGGGCGTCAAGAACAAGAAGGACACGACCAAGGCCGACGGCCACGTGCGCGACGCCGCGGTGTGGACCGACATCGCGGTCAACCTCGATGCGCCCGGCAGCGCGCGCGGCACGCGCGGCGCGCTCTACCTCGGCACCACCGGCAAGCACGACGACGAAGACGTCGACACGCTCTACTGGTTCAACGGCACCGACAAGTGGTTCCCGACCAAGCTGCGCAAGGATGGCGTGCCCGCGCCGGTGACCGCGATCGTCTGCGACCCGGCGTTCCCGAACGAGGTCTACGTCGGCACGACGATCGGCGTGTGGCGGGGCACGCGCGACCTCACGAACCCGAGCTCGCCGCAATGGACCTGGTCGTCGCGCGTCAACGGCCTGCCCGAGGCCGCGATCGAGGACCTGGCGATCTACACGCGCGGCGGTTTGAGGCTGCTGCGCGCGGGCATCGCCTCGCGTGGCGTGTGGGAGCTGCGGCTCGACGGCGGCGACCTGGTCGACCTGGCCTACCTGCGCGCGCACGAGCACGACCTGCGCCACACGCTGCCATCGTCACCGCTGGGCGACGATGGCGTCACCGCGCGCTCATGGCATGCGAGCCCCGACGTGCACGTGCGCCGCGCGCCGCTCAGCTGCCCGACGCCCGCGACGCTGCCGTGGACGCGCGGCGGCCCCGGCATCGACCCCGAGAAGCTGCGCCGCTACCAGAGCGCTTTGCGCGAGCGGCTCGGCGATCCGCGCATCCGCCCGACCGGTCAGTTCGACGACTGGTTCAACGAGGTGCTGCGCAGCCTGGGCGCGCCGCGCGTGGGCAACACCGTGCGGCTCGACAAGGACTTCTGGGAACAGAGCATGCAGATGCCCTGGGCGGTGGCCGAGCCTTGGGGCAGCGGGCGGCCCATGCATGCGGATCTGCTGGAGTTCAGCGCCGAGCTGCCCGATCGGCCGCGCACGCGCGCGTCTTGCGAGCTGCCGCGCGACGCGAGCAAGGTCGATGTGCTGGTGCAGGCGCGCAGCCTCGCGCCGCTGGACGGCGCGAACGTGCGCGTCGCGCTGCTGCAATGGACCGATCCGCCGCCGGCGCGCCCGCCCGTTCGCTGGGACGACATCACGACCTGGCCCGGCGGCAACGTGCCGTGGGGCGCGGCGGTCGCCGAGGTGCTCAACAGCGCGGGCGGCACGACGGCGCAATCCTTCGGCGCGGGCTGGAAGCTGGTGGGCACGCGCCAGACGCTCGCGGGCCAGACGATCGACGCGACGCATCCCGGCATCGCGACTTTCGATCTCGACTTGTCGACGGTGCCGCAAGACCGCCTGGTGCTGCTGGTCGCGGTGATCCGCCACGGCGCCAACGTCGCGGTGCCGGCGGACACGCTCGAGAACCTGGTGCTCGGGCAACCGAACATCGCCGTGCGCTCGGTGCACGTGGATGGCACGAGCGTGCAGGCGCCGGCGGCGCGCAGCCCGTTCGCGACCGTGCCGTATGCGCTCGAGCTGCGCGCCAGCGACCCGCAGAACACGCGGCTCACGGCGGCATTGGCGGCCGTGCGCGGCACGCTCGACGCCGCCAAGGCCGACATGCTCGACAAGGCCGCGATCATCGTCGCCAAGCTCACGCCCAACGGGCCGATGGACTACGCGGGCGTCAACGAAGGCAACATGTACTTCTCGGCCAGCCTGCTGAAGTCGGTGATGCTGTACGCGAGCTTCGAGCTGGTGGCGCAGGTCAATGCGCTGGCGCCGACGATCACGGCGCCGACGGCGCGGGCGTTCTTCGACGCCGTGGAGCGAGAGTTCTCGAACACGATCGAGCATTCGGTGCGACGCATCCGCCCCGGCGCCTGGCGCAAGACCGCTTTTCGCGAAGCGCTCACCGCGACCAGCGTCGGCACCAACCAGTGGCGCGTGCGCATGAGCGATGTTCACGAGCGCGAGCTGCGCGAGATCTTCGAGAAGCAGTTCCAGAACATCACGCCGCGCAACACGATGCACCGGCTCGGCTACTGCTTCGTCAATCGCGCGCTGGAGACGGCGGGCTTTCTCGACACCGACACCGACATCGGCCTGTGGATGGCGACCGACTACGGCAACTGGTCGGACTTCAACGTGCCGGTGTTCACCAGGAGCCGCGGCCGCAATCCGCGCAACGGCAGTTCTTCAGCGGCGATGACGGCGCTGCAGATGGCGAGCCTGTGGACGCACATCCATCGCCGGCAGCTGGTGGACGCGGCGGCGAGCCAGAAGATGTTCGAGATCACCGAGCGCGGCGGAGCGTGGTTCTCGACCATGTCGGTTGCCGAGAAGGCCGCCTTCTCGTTCACGGATCTCGGTGCGAAGGTGGGCCATTCGGGAAGCGGCTCGGCCTTCGTGGGATCGGTGCAATCGGAGGCGGCGTTCCTCGATCGCACCAGCGACCACGCGCATTTCATCGCGGTGTGGCAGAACGTTCCGGACGAGCTCGACAGCAAGGCGATCTACCGCGTGCTCGATCCGATGATCCGCGACTGGCCCTGATTGGAGGTGCCGCATGAAACACGTCTGCAAGATCTGCTCGCCGTTCATCTTGAAGGACGCGAGCGAAGCGCACAGCGACGAAGTCGCGTCGGCCGAGCGCCCCGACAACCTGCGCGTGCTGCCGATGGCGCGCCGCGGAGGGCGCGCGCGTGCCGCGGTGGAGCGCATGAAGCTGTGGGAGAACGGCCGCACGCTGAAGGTGAAGTTCCTCGACGGCTCGCCCGCGGTGCAGGCCAAGGTGCAGGCGATCGCGAAGGAATGGGAGGCGGTGGCCAACCTGAAGCTGGAGTTCGTGAGCTCGGGTGCGGCGCAGATCCGCATCAGCTTCGCGCAGCAAGGCTTCAGCTGGTCGACCGTGGGCACCGATGCGAACACGGTGGGCGCGACGGCCGCGACGATGAACTACGGCTGGCTCGAGCCCGACACCGAGCTGCGCGAGTACCAGCGCGTGGTGCGCCACGAGTTCGGCCATGCGCTGGGCATGATCCACGAGCACCAGAACCCGGCCGCGAGCGGCAAGATCCCCTGGGACAAGCCCAAGGTCTATGCCTATTACGCGCAGCAGGGCTGGGATCGGGATGCCGTGGACTTCAACATCTTCGAGGTCTACGACGAGGACAGCACCAACCACACGGCGTTCGACCCGACCTCGATCATGGAGTACGCGATTCCGGACGAACTGACGGTGGGTTCGTATTCGATCGGCTGGAACACGGAGTTCTCGGCGGCCGACATCGCCTTCATGAAGAAGCAGTATCCGAAGGCGGTGCCGGCGCTGACCGAGCTCTCGGTCGGCACGCCGGTGATCGCGGATCTGGCGAGTGCGGGCGAGGTCGACAACTACCACCTCGCGATCACGACCGCGGCGACCTACATCATGACGACCGAAGGCGGCACCGACACCGTGCTCGCTCTGCACGGGCCGAACGATCCCGGCGCGCTGCTCGCGTGGGACGACGATCGCGGCAAGGGCGCGAACGCGCGCATCGTGCGCAAGCTGCAGCCGGGCGAATACTGGATCACGGTGCGCCACAAGACGCCGGCGGGAACCGGCAGCTATTCGGTCGGCGTGAAGAAGAGGGCTTGAAGATGCAAGCACATCATCGACAGTGGCTGTACCGCGCCGAGATCGTGATTGCGCTCGTCAGCGCGGGGCTGTTCGTGCTGACGCTGGTCGATCCGATGTGGATCGAGACCTTGTTCGACGAATCGCCGGATGAAGGCGACGGCAGCCTGGAGCGCTGGATCCTGCTGGGCTGCACCTCGCTGGCGGCGCTGATCGCGGCGGTGCTGGCGTGGCGGGAGCGAAGGCGGTTGGCGGCCGGCACCTGAAGAGTCGGGTTTGTCCGCTGAGCGCGCGCGGGCGCCGCCGGTATGTTGACGCACCCCGTCGGCATCCACTCGGAGGAATCCAAGATGCGCGCATCGTCCTTGCTGTTGACCTGTGCGCTGCTGGCGATGCCGGCGCTGGCGCTGTCCGCCGCGCCGCTGGAGCGGCAGACCCGGCACGGTCCCGTGGTCGGGATCGACGAGTCGGCGACGAGCGGCACCCATGCCTGGAAAGGCGTGCCGTTCGCGGCGCCACCGGTGGGTGACTTGCGCTGGTCGGCGCCGGTCGATCCGCGCGGGTGGAAGACGCCCCGGTCGGCGCAGAGCTTCGGCAACGCCTGCCTGCAGTACGGCCGCATCTACGGGCCGGGCGCGAACAACCGCTACGACGCGACGATCGGCACGACGCTGAACCAGGCCGTCGGCAGCGAGGACTGCCTGTACCTGAACGTCTGGCGCCCGGCCGACCGGCGCGGCAACCTGCCGGTGATCGTGTTCGTGCACGGCGGCAGCAACGTCTCGGGCTACACCGCCGACCCGGTCTACGAGGGCGCGGCGCTCGCGAAGGCGGCCGACGCGGTGGTCGTCTCGGTGAACTACCGGCTCGGCATCTTCGGCTTCTTCCAGCTCGCGCAGCTGAACCAGCCGAACGGCAACTTCGCGCTGCAGGACATCGTGAAGTCGCTGCAATGGGTGCAGAAGAACATCGCGAACTTCGGCGGCAACCCGACCAACGTGACGCTGATGGGCCAGTCGGCCGGCGCGATCAACGTCTACGCGCTGCTGACCGTGCCGCAGGTGGTGACGGCCAAGCCGAAGCTGTTCCATCGCGCGGTGCCGCTGAGCGGCGGCATCTCGCTGTCCACCAACCTGCCGCCGGGCCGCCTGCCGACGCTCAACCCGCTGATCGTCTATGCGCAGCAGGGCAACACGATGCTGACGCAGCGCGTGATCGCCGACGGCCTGGCCGCCGACGCGGCGATGGCCGCCACGTGGATCGCGAGCCAGACGCCCGCGCAGATCGCCGCCTACCTGCGCGCGACGCCCGGCGACGCGCTGCTGGGCACGCTGCTGACGCGGCTCGCGGCGGTGGGGCTGGCGGGCTCGGGGCCGATTCCCGACGGCGCCTACCTGCCGAGCGACCCGATCGGCGCGATCGCCGTCGGCAACTACCTGCGCGTGCCGGTGCTCGCCGGCAACACGCGCGACGAAGGCAAGCTGTTCCCCACCTTCCTGACGCTGTTCGGCGGCGCCAGCGGTCGCCTGGTGAGCGACGCGCAGCTGTTCGCGATCCAGTACGGCTACGACCCGAATGCCGCGCCGCAGGTGACGCTGGAGCAATGGATCCCGGCGCAATACCTGCCGGTCGACAAGATCGGCGGCTTCAACCAGTTGACCGAGCTGCTCGACACGATCTTCCTGCAGGCCGCCGCCGACAACGTGCTGGCCACGCTGAAGGCGCAGCAGAACGACGTCTGGTACTACCGCTTCGACTGGGACGAGGAGCCCGCGCCGTTCAACGACATCTACGGCGCGGCGCATGCGTTCGACCTGCCGTTCCTGTTCGGCACGTTCGGGCCGTCGCTGTTCGCGAACGTGGTCAATTCGAGCGCCAATGCGCCGGGGCGCGTCGCACTGTCGAAGGCGATGATGGCGAGCCTGGGTGCCTTCGCGCGCAGCGGCGATCCGAACGCGCCGGCGGCGCTGGGCGTGGCGTGGCCGCAGTGGCCGTCGAGGCTGCTGTTCGACGCGACGGCGACGGACGCGGCGATCTCGGTGCTGCCCTGAGCAGAGCTTTACCAGGCACCGTGCGCATCGGCACGGTGCGGCTCGAAGGTCTCCAGCAGGAAATCCACCAGCGCGCGTGTCTTCGCGGACAGGTGGCTGCGCGACGGAAACACCGCGTAGATGTCGGCCGAGGGCAGGCTCCATTCGGGCAGCACCGCCTTCAGCTTGCCGGCGCGCAGCATCGGCATCGCCTCCCATAGCGATCGCATCAGGATGCCGTGCCCATCCAATGCCCAGCCGAGCACGCATTCGCCGTCGTTCGACGCGAGCGGGCCGCGCACTTTCACGGTCTCGGTCTTGCCGCCGCTCTTCAATTGCCAGCTGCCGAAGGTCTCTTCGCTTTCGCGGATGAAGAGGCAGGCGTGCTGTGCCAGATCGCGCGGCGATGCGGGCTCGCCGGCGCGCTTGAGATAAGCCGGCGAGGCGCACAGCACGCGCCGGTTGTGCGCGAGCAGGCGCGCGGTGAGCCGCGCATCGGGCAGCTCGCCGAAGCGGATCTGCAGATCGAAGCCCTGCTCGACCAGGTTGACCGGGCGATCGCTGAGATGCAGCTGGACCTGCACCTCGGGATAGCGCCGCGCGAACTTGGAGAGTGCCGGCGCGATCTGCCGGCGCCCGAAGCCCAGCGTCGCGCTCACGCGCAGCAAGCCCTTGGGCAGCGCGCGGCTGCCGGCGACGGTGCGTTCCAGCGCTTCGAGTTCCTCCAGCACGCGAGCACCGTCGACCAGATAGGTCTCGCCCTCCGGCGTGAGGCTGATGCGCCGCGTGGTGCGCTGGAGCAGCCGCACGCCCAAGCGCCGCTCGATCGCGGCGAGCCGCTTGCTCACCGCGGGCGGCGTCACGCCGAGCTGCTGCGCGGTGGCGGCGAGGCTGCCTTGCTTGACCAGAAGCGAGAAGAACGCGAGGTCCGAGAAGCCATCCATTGCCTACAACCCAATTGATAACTTTGCCGACCGAAAGAACTGCCTGAATCGAAATTATGCGTTCGAGATTCACGCATAGGATCGAAGCACTACAAAGGAGACAAGTCCATGAAGCGTCGGCAACTGCTGCTCTCGTTCGCACTCGCCGCGGCCTCCACCGCCGCACTCGCGCAGACCTACCCCGAGCGCCCGGTGAAGCTCGTCGTGCCCTACGCGCCGGGCGGCAGCGCCGACATCGTGGCGCGCCTGATCGCCGACGAATGGGGCAAGGCGCTCGGCAAGACCGTCTTCATCGAGAACAAGGCCGGCGCGGGCGGCAACCTCGGCGTCGACGCGGTCGCGAAGGCGCCGGCCGACGGCTACACGATCGGCCTGCAGACCGTGTCGCTCGCGATCAACCCCTCGCTCAACGCGAAGATGCCCTACGACACGCTCAAGGACCTCGCGCCCATCGGTATGGTCGCGGCCTCGCAGCATGTGCTGGTGGTCAACGACAAGCTGCCGGTGAAGGACGTGAAGGAACTGCTCGCGCTCGCGAAGAGCCAGCCGGGCAAGCTGACCTATGGCTCGGCGGGCGGCGGCAGCACCTTCCACATGTCGGCCGAGCTGTTCAAGGCGATGGCGGGCGTGGCGATCGTGCACATCCCGTATCGCGGCGGCGGCCCGGCGCTGACCGACACGATCGCGGGGCAGGTCGACATGTCGTTCCCGGTGCTCTCTGCGGCGCAGGGGCATGTGCAGGCGGGCAAGTTGCGCGCGTTGGGCGTGACGGGCTCGAAGCGCTCACCGCTGATGCCCAACGTGCCGACGATCGCCGAGGCCGGCGTGCCCGGCTATTCGTTCGAGACCTGGTTCATGGTGTTCGCGCCGGCCGCCACGCCGAAGGCGGCGATCGACAAGCTGAACGCATCGCTCGCGAGCGTGCTGCAATCGGCTGCGGTGAAGGAGCGCATGGGCAAGGAGGGCTTCGAGCCGCTGGTCTCGACGCCCACCGAAGCGAGCGCGCGGCTGCAAGGCGAGATGCCCAAGTGGGCCAAGCTGATTAAGGAGCGCGGCATCACCGCGGAGTGAGCGAGGTTGAGGCAATGAGCATGAACGCGGCGGACCTGTTTCCCGGTTTCGAGACGAAGCGCATCGAGACCGAGCCCGGCGTGCAGATCCATCTGCGCACGGGCGGGCAGGGCGCGCCGCTGCTCCTGCTGCACGGCCATCCGCAGACGCATGCGATCTGGCACAAGGTGGCTGCTGCGCTGGCAGAGCGCTTCACGCTGGTGATCGCGGACCTGCGGGGCTACGGCGATTCTTCAAAACCCGCCGGCGCAGCCGATCACGCGAACTACAGCAAGCGAGCGATGGCGCTCGACATGCTGCGCGTGATGCGCGCGCTGGGCCACGAGCGCTTCAGCGTGCTGGCGCACGACCGCGGCGCGCGCGTGGCGCACCGGCTCGCGGTGGACCACGCCGATGCCGTGCAACGCATGGTGCTGCTCGACGTGGCGCCGACGCTGGCGATGTACGAGCAGGCGAGCGACGCGTTCGCGCGCTCGTATTGGCACTGGTTCTTCCTGATCCAGCCCGCGCCGCTGCCGGAGCGGCTGATCGAGGCCGATCCCGCGGCCTATGTGCTCGAGGTGATGGGTCGCCGAAGCGCGGGCTTGAAGCCTTTCGATCCGCGCGCGCTGGCCGAATACCAGCGCACGCTGGCGCTGCCGGGCACGGCGCACGGCATCTGCGAGGACTACCGCGCCGCGGCCGGCATCGACCTCGAGCACGACCGCGCCGATCGTGACCAAGGCGTGCGAATGAAGACGCCGACGCTGGCGCTGTGGGGTGAAGAAGGCGTGGTGCACCGCTGCTTCAAGCCGCTGGACGAATGGCGCCGCGTGGCAGACGACGTGCAAGGCAACCCGCTGCCCTGCGGCCACTACATCGCCGAAGAGGCGCCCGATGCGCTGCTCGCGCAGGCGCTGCCTTTTCTGTTGAAGACGAATTGAACCGAGCTCGACGATGAACGCTCCCAAGACCTTCTATCGCAAGCTGGTCGATTCGCACACGGTGGCGCGGCTCGACGACGAGAACGTGCTGCTGTTCTGCGACCTGCACCTGATGAACGAATACACCAGCCCGCAGGCCTTTGCTGGCTTGTACGAGCAGGGCCGCGGCGTGCCGATGCCGGGGCAGAACGTGGCGGTGGTGAGCCACATCATTCCGACGCACCCGACCGCGATCCGCGTGATCGCCGATCCGGCTTCTGCCTTGCAGGCGAGCAACCTGAAGAAGAACTGCGACCACTTCGGCATTCCGCTGTTCGACACCAACGATGCGTTGCAGGGCATCGAGCATGTGGTGGCGCCGGAGCACGGGATGATTCGCCCGGGCATGGTGGTGATCTGCGGCGACAGCCACACCACGACCTATGGCGCACTGGGCGCCCTGGGTTTCGGCATCGGCACCACCGAGGTGGAGCATGTGCTCGCGACGCAGACGCTGGCGTATCGCGTGGCCAAGGACATGCGCATTCGCGTCGACGGGCAATTGGCCAACGGCGTGACGGCGAAGGACCTGGTGCTGGCGATCATCGGCCGCATCGGGGCGCAGGGTGCGCGCGGCTACGTGGTCGAGTTCTGCGGCGAGGCGATCGAGGCGCTGTCGATCGAGGCGCGGTTCACGCTGTGCAACATGACGACGGAAGCCGGCTCGCGCGGCGCGCTGATCGCGCCGGACGCGAAGGCGATCGACTACGTGATCGCGCATGCACCGGACATCGCGACCACGCATCGCGTGGCTGCTCTGGCGGCGTGGAAGGAATTGCGCTCGGACGAAGGCTCGGTGTTCGACGTGGAGCACCGCTTCGACGCGCGCGACGTGGCGCCGCAGGTGACCTGGGGCACCAGCCCCGACCAGGTGGTGGCGATCGACGAGCGCGTGCCCGAGCTGGCGCAACTGGCGCAGGGCCCGATGCGCAGCAGCGCCGAGCGGGCGATGCGCTACACGCGGCTGGCGGAGGGCACGGCGATCGAGGGCACGCCGATCCAGCACGTGTTCATCGGCTCGTGCACGAACGGGCGCATCGAGGACTTGCGTGCGGCGGCGGCGGTGGTGCGCGGGCGGCACGTGGCCGAGGGCGTGCGGGCGATGGTGGTGCCGGGCTCGGGCGCGGTGAAGGCGGCGGCGGAAGCCGAGGGTCTGGACCGGGTGTTCGTGGACGCGGGCTTCGAGTGGCGCAAGCCCGGCTGCTCGATGTGCCTGGCGATGAACGACGACGTGCTGGCCGAGGGCGTGCGCTGCGCGTCGACGACCAACCGCAATTTCGAGGGCCGCCAGGGGCGCGGCGCGATCACGCACTTGATGAGCCCGGCGATGGCGGCTGCGGCCGCGGTGACGGGGCGCATCACCGATGCGCGCAAGCTGGAGACGCTGCAATGAGCGACGACGCGAAGAAGGTGCTCATCGAAGGCCGCGCGGCGGCGCTGCGCATCGAGAACCTGGACACCGACCAGATCATGCCGAAGCAGTTTCTGCGCGGGATCGACAAGTCGGGGTTGAGGGAGGGGCTGCTGTACGACTTGCGGTTCGATGCGCAGGGGAGGGCGAGGCCGGAGTGCGTGTTGAATCGCCCTGGGTATGAAGGCGTTTCGATCTTGATCGGTGGGTCGAACTTTGGATGCGGGTCTAGCCGCGAGCATGCGGTGTGGGGGCTGCAGCAGTTCGGGATCAGGGCGGTGGTGGCGCCGAGTTATGGGGAAATTTTTTATTCGAATGCGATGAATAACCGGCTGCTGCTGGTGACGCTTTCGGAGGAGGAGATCGCGAGGCTCATGGCGGACGCGGACGACATCGCGGGAAATGCCGTGACGATCGACGTCGGCGCGCAGCGGCTGACGAGTCGGAGCGTCGATGCGGGGTTCGAACTCCTGCCGCGGCATCGGAAGATGTTCTTGGAGGGGCTGGACAGCATCGGCTTGTCGTTGACCTACCAGGCGCAGATCGCGGAGTTCGCGCGCGGGCATTGGGCGCGGGCGCCGTGGCTGAAAGACGTGGCAGCCGTGGCGCGAGAGCGGCTTGGTCAGCCGACCCATTGAGTTCTAGTGCGCGTCCGTCCGACTGACATTGAGGACGCGCAGATTCTCCCGAAGGCAGTCGCCATAAGCCTTCGGCCCTACCTTGTTCTTCGCGTTCCAGCAGGCAGCCTGGATCAGCGCGAACTGCTTCCTGTCCAGGGCATCGAGACTGACGGGGACTGAGCCGATCAATGACTTGCGATGCTCCTGAACGCATGCGCGGTAGGCGGCCGGTCCACGCACTTGCTTTGCGTCTTGGCAGACCGCCTCGATCGACTCAGCCTCGTCTCTGCTGAGCTGACGTTCTGCAGGTGCGGTTGTCACCCGCGACACAGGGAGTATTGGTGAAACTGGTGCGGGCTTCGCTGTAGACGCGGTTTGGCCGACGGGCGACAACCTGAGCACTCCGTCTGCTATCAACAGGGCGAACGGAACAAGGATGACTGCACCGAGAAGCCAATATCTGCGGCGCGCTGATTCGTCCTGGAGAGGCGGCTCGAGGCTTGTGCCGACCGGGACGGATGTCGGCGCATTCGAATCACTGGCTTCCCGTGATTGGGCAATGCGTGGAGGCTTAACGTGGGCCAAGTCCACATCCGCGCACACGCTTCGGATCGTGCGTCGTGCCAAGTCGAAGTCGACTTCGAAGAACTCTTGGCCCCACTTGCCGGCGCGGTACTCGCGAAGATGGTCAAAGATCACTTGTTCAGCGAGACCGCAGTCCAGTGTTCGCTGCTCAAAGATGCACCTGAACGATCCGGGGGTCCCGGTGTTCGCGTCGGTGTTCAGTTGGAAAGCGCGAGCACGCCCAGATCGGCGACTGCAGCCGATCTTGTAGTAGCCGTCTTTAAAGCCGTCGTTGGTGAGGATATAGACGACGCCAGGGACGCCGATGTTCTGATCGAACCCGCCAGTACCGCTGCCGCGCCTGTGCCCTTGCCAGTTCCCCAATTCGCCGCCTCGCCATTCTTGTGAGCCGCAACCTCGATCCCGATAAGGCTGTGGCCGACGGAGCTGTGCTCATGACGAGCGCTCGGGTGCCGCGTCAAGCATTGTCTGGCGCGAGGGAGAGCCGTGATCGGTGAAGCCCGCGACGTTCGTCACCTGCCGGAGGAACTAGTTGCCAGGCTCTAGGCCGGACCGGCCAAACCGCGGGCTCGGCTGCCTGAATGGTCTTCCATTGCCTGAATTCGCAGTTGCAGGTCCCTGTTCTTGAGCCAGCCGTCAGCCCCATAGTGGACTTCTCGATGGCACGATGGGCACACGCCTGCAACGTGTGCTGGGTGGTCTAGCCCGCCATCCGACAGACGTGTGGTGTGGTGGACCTCAAGGTAAGGCGTCCCATCTGGTCGAGCAAATGGGGCCGGCTCTTTGCAGCACTCGCAGCTGCCGGCCGCGCGCATAAGAACGTAGTCGCGGACTGCATGGCTGCGCTCGTAGATCGACCTCAGCGCGTCCAGACCACCGACGCCCTGCTGTGGCGTGATCGCCGCCAAGGCCCGCTCGCGCGCCTCATGCAGCGACTCCGGGGGCTTGCGGTCGATATCGGCGACTCCAGGCGGCGTCGCAGCGTTGTCATCAACCGTGCGCACCGGCACAAGGTGAAAGACGATGCTCTGCCGCGGATGGCCTTCGCGGTCACGGCTCGGTTGGTAGGTATGACTCACATACGCGAACTCTCCAACGTACTCCTGACCTTTGCCCTTGCCCAGGGCGCGGAAAACGTGGAGGGCTCGGCCGTCCTGAGCGTGGCGGGCGATGGCGAGATTCCCTTTCGTCATCGTCATGTCGCCTAGCTGCCCCTCACCGGTGTAGTGAAAGACACCACTGCGGTCGAAGTGGTCCTTGTAGCCGTACTGCTCGCCGGTGTCGCCGGTGAATAGGAACACGGCGAGGGCCTTTCGGGACGGTGAAATGCCGCTCTGCTTGCTGCCGCCGAACGGCTCATGGATGTCCGACCAACGGTCATAGACCCGGTTGAGCTCAAAGCGCAGCTCGCGCGCCGCACCCGCCTGCTGCTCCATACGCCCCCTACTGCAACTTCCTTGCAGGGCGCATTCTGCCTAATCCTGCGGCACGTGCTGGCTTGCACTCATGCTGCCATCCGATCCCGCAGGCGCTCGACCGTGATCAGCCAATCGGACGGGTCCCCTTGCAGGAAGGGTAGCCCGTGCAACCCCAGAAGTCGCCTCCAGCGTTGGCGCCGCGCTTCGCCGTTCTTTGGACCATTGGCTTTGTGCAAATAGGGCAGTTTGGAAATGGCGCATTGCCGCGCTGGCTGGCGTCATGACGAGCGGTTGCCGCGGTCGAATGAGCCGAAGCATCTGCGCCTTGCGCCTGTCGAATCATCTGGTGGAGTCTCGGTCCATCGATGAGCGAGACGTTCCTTCCATTGGCAAACCGCGAAGCCTCTTCCGTAAAGCGGCCCGACGTCACGACGAATCCACCGGCCGCCCCCGAGGCGGCCATGACGCCGTACAGCTCGCGGATCACATCAACGCCAACCTTGAAGGCCTTCCACTGTTTGCACTGAACGAGGAACTTCTCACCGCGCCTGGACAGGACGAGATCCACGCCACCATCTGCACCGCCACCACCGGTCTCGGCGACGGCGTAACCCTGCAGCCGAAACGCCTCACCGACAAGAAGCTCGAACTGCTGCCAGCTCAATCCGTCGAGAACGTCTGCGGCGGCGCTGTGCGCGGCGTTGGTCACCAGCGCCTTTCGTTCGCGGCGCTTCCAGGCTGAGACCCCTGCACCGATCAGGCAGAGCAGCGGCAGCAGGTATTGGCCAAAGTTCGCCAGCGTCTTCCAGAGCGTCTGCGTCATTGCGGCGCCGATCTGCCCTGGGTGCGGCGCGGCCAGCACGGTCTGACCTGCGACTCGGTGCAGGACCAGGTAGATCAGGATCGCAAAGACGACACCAACCCACCACGGCACCATCGAGACCAGGTCGATCAAGTCTTCTGCTGGGCTTGTCTTTCGCTTGCGAGCCATCGTTCGAACCCTTCCCGTGCATTGGCAGTACGCATCATGCAAGGCAGCTCGCGTTCGCGTCATCGTCGAATGTGTGGGGCTTGGTCACCATCAGCTGATAGCTGGACAGGCAGCAGTAAATCGATTGCCAGCACTGTCGACTGTCTGCGTCAGACTGGGTGCGGCAGTCCACCAACGTCCGCTCTGCGCACGTCAGCGCTGACTAGTGCAGCGGATTGCTGATCGCGCGCCAGCGCCTAGCTTGGCTGCGCGCTATCGGCCTCGCACTGCAATGTTCGTCGACAATCAGCTCATGGGGCTTGAGGTCGCGTTCCAGTCAAAAGAGTTGCGTTCCACGTGTGAGAGCCCCGCGAGGGCCAAGCGTGAGCTTGGGGATAGCGCCGCCACCGCCTTGCGGAGGCATCTCGCCGACCTGGAGGCCGTTGAGACGGTCGCAGAACTTTTGGGGATGGGGCTGGATTTTGAGAGTTGCGGGTCGAAGGTGGGACTGATACGGTTTGGACTCAGTGAAGGGCGACACCTCTACTGCGAAGTGAACCACCAGGTTGTTCCGATGAGCGGTGAGGCCGTCGACTGGACCAAGGTCACGAGGCTGAAGGTCATCCACATTGGAGGCGACTTATGACGCGCTCGCCCCAGTTCTCCCCTGCATGGGCATCCCCGCCGGGTGAGACCGTGCGGCAGCTTGCCGCCAAGAAGAACCTGCGACCGGACGACCTCGCGCAGGCGCTTGGGGTTCCGCCGGGCGACCTTTCGCAGCTCTTCAACGGTGAGTTGCCCATCACAGCTGCTCGTGCCGAGGGCTTGGCATGTGTGGTTGGGGCCAGCGTGCGTTTCTGGCTGGCACGGGAGACTCAGTACAGGCGGGATGTTCAGGCGCTGCAGGACGACAGCAGGCAGTGGGTCTCAAGCCTGCCCTTTGCGGACATGGTGCGATACGGATGGGTGAGGGCAGCAACTTCGACCGGCGACAAACTCCGTCAAGCGCTGCAGTTCTTCGAAGTCAGCACCGTTGACGAGTGGCGCGACGCATGGCTTTCGGATCGAGCCGGCCTTACGGCTTATCGCACATCGCCCGTTTTCACGGCCCAGTCGGCGTCGGTCGCCGCCTGGCTTAGGCAGGGGGAACTGGCCGCAGCACATCTGTCGGTCGGCGCCTGGTCGCGGGAGAGCTTTGAACGTCTGTTGCCGTCGTTGAAGGCGCTGACCCGTGTCCGCGAGCCTGCTGAGTTCATCCCACAGCTCCAGCGGCAATGCGCCGTTTGCGGCGTCGCGGTTGTCATCGTGCGCGCGCCGAAGGGCTGTCCCGCCAGCGGTGCAACCCGCGTCAAGAACGGCAAGGCGGTCTTGCAGCTAAGTGTTCGCTATCTGCGAGACGATAGCTTTTGGTTTACCTTCTTCCACGAAGCCGGCCACCTAGTGCTCCACGAAGACCGGCTGTTCCTTGAGTGGTCTGACCGGCGTGAGCTCGATAGCCACGAGGAAACCGAAGCGAACAAGTTCGCTAGCCAAATGCTCATCCCACCGTCCGAAGAGGCGGCCTTGCTGGCGCTGCCCCACGAGTACCGAAGCATCATGAGGTTCGCGAAGAACCTGTCCATCTCGCCCGGCATCGTGGTAGGGCAGCTTCAGCATCGTGGGCTAGTGCGCCAGGACAAGCTGAACTTTCTCAAGAAGCGGTATTCCTGGGCCGACTAGAACTACCCGCGGAAGGGCACGTAGAGGTTCGGGCTTTTCTGCCAGTTGCACATGGCGTCTTCCATGACCTGCATGCCGACGCCGAGATGGTGCTCGAGCGCGGACACGCGCGCCTCTAAGACGCGGGCTCCGGTGTTGGAGTCGATCTGGCCGTCGAACAGCAGCCTTGCGCCGCGCTTCGGTCCGGTTGCCTCGTTCATGTATGTTGAGTCCGCTTCGATGTTGGCGAGTCCAACTTTGCTGAGCATGGTGAGGTAGTCGAAGCGGCCCGTGCGGCCGAAGCGCAAGACGGCGCGCATCTGCTCATACAGCACACCGAAGGCGCGGCGTGCATTCCCGTTCGACCTGGCCAGCGCCTGAGCAACCATTGCCGCGTGGGAACCAAAGCCGGCGATCCATTCGACATAGCTGCGGACGATGGCGCCAGTCCCCTTGGGCCCAGGCCTGAGCGACTCGTACTTGCGGTGGTTGCCGAACTTCCCGGTGAAGGTCTCGTGGTGATCCTCTACCCAGTCAGCATATGCCTGCGGATCATTCAGAACGCGAGCCCACGTCCACGGCGCAGCTTCAGAGGCGCCATAGAGTTCTGCTGCGAGTTGCCACTCAGTCCGAAGGTTGCGGCCGCAATGTGTGGCCAGGAATACGAGCCAGAACGCCTCTTCCGCCTGTCCCGCGGACAGAGCGACGGCCGCCCTGATGGGGTCAAAGGACGGGTTTCGCGGGTCGGCTCGTGCTGCACTGATTGGGCGCATGCGGACGGTCTGCACATACGACACGCGTTGAATGCTGTCGATGAGTTGCCAAACGAAGGCGAGCATGTTCTCGGGCGGGGCCACTCCCTGCAGCGGCACAGCGTTCTGGTGAAACGCAAGAAGCTGAGCCTCTAGGGCCAGCGCCCGCTGTTCCTTTTGTTGTGCGTTCATGCCGCGGCCTTTGATGCGTCGTGGCTGCTATCGAAGATCGTCACCTGGTCCTTGACCGAAGGCACCACCCCGTAGCGCTTGTTGATGTACATGGCGTAAACGTCGTCACTCAGGCGCCGCTTCAACCGCTTGATTTCATTCTGGTTGCCAGTGGTCTTGCCGGCCTTGTAGATCGCCAGAAGGGTGGCAAGGTCCGCCCAATAGGGATCCATGAACTCCCGTGGGTCTATGGTGCTCGCGTCCCCGTTCCTTACTGCCTCCTCAAAATCCAGGAGGGTCCGCACGGAAGCCCACGGGTCGCCCTTGGGCATTGACGGCATTGGGCGCCCGAGCTGCCACCCCTCTTCAAGGTAGCGAATGGCCTTCTTATCGTCCCGCTCGTACAGGTGCAGGCTGCCGACGGAGTGTCGGTATTCCCCCAACTCGACGCCCAGCGATCGGGCGACAAGCTCCTGGATCATCGTGAACGCGAATACGTCGTGCGGCAGGCCCAGCCAAGCATCGTTCGACCGCATGGAGGTCAGCATGTGCAGCCTTCGGTCCCGGATTACGAACTGCATCGTGCACGTACAGGGAACGTCGCTGTGGTACTCGAGCGTGTCACGCCGGTCGAACAACTGCACCACTGCTTGGCGCGAGTCCGGCTTGCTCTTCAGCGACGAAATGACGCGTTCCAACTGATCGTTCGGGCGCTTGCCGAACATTCTGGGACCATATGCGCCGTGGATGGTCAGTTGATCGTCGGACGACTTCGTGTACTCGGAGATGTAGTGCTCGATGAAGTCCAACGCGTTGCTGCCGGCCAGTATCCAGAGCAGTTCCCCAAGACAACTGAAAAGGATGCCGCGCGACTCGGTGCGACTGAGTCGCAGCCGAGGCGCGGACAGCTTCAGCAAGACGCCATAGATCTCACGAGCGGGTCCTTTCGTGGGTTCGATACGGGTCCCGCGCGCCAGCAGCCGCCGATATACCTTGGCCAGAAGGTCGTCCAGGGAATCGGCGCGGACGTACACGGCTCTGGGATGCCCTAAGCAAAAAGGGCAAGCTGTGTGTCGCGCGTAGGTGCGGCAGCGACGGGCTTAGGCACGAGGAGCTGCCGGGCGATGCGCACGACGTCTCGAGGGCTGACGGGATGCGCGCCGCTGCGAAGAGCATTCAGGCGCTGGGCGGCAGTAATGTCGTAATGGGGGTAGCGTGCCCCGCGATGAAACGCCCGGGCTGGTAGTCCGATGCGAGCAGCAAATGCATGAAGTTCATCAAGGCTGTCCGCCGTCAGGTGGAACCAGCCACGACCAAATTTCGACACATCGGCATCGTCAACGTATACCAATTTTTCCCCCCGAGAAAATGTAACACGACTGCCCGTCGGTCGATCCAAGCCAGCGCCCATTGGCTGCACAGTTTGGCGACGTCATCGTCAGATACAGCGATTCGAACGTCTCGGGGCGGTAATGCCTCGGCACAGACCCTATCAATCAGGCTCGATAGCATCCAGCCCTAATCGAGTCGGCCAACAAGGCAATCAGGAGGGGTCCGTCTATGGAGTTCAAACAGCGGTCGCTTATGCAGCTTGCTCAGCTAATCTGCGGCAACGGCGACCCGAAGAAGACGTTCTTCCGTTATCGCAGCAGCAGCTACCTGACTGAGTTCTTTCAGGACTGCGATACCGAGTACGTTCACGATGGGTCGACCCGTGATCGGTGGGTGGCCGAGGTCCTTAGAGCCATCCTCGCCGAGCCGCACCCCAACGCAAACACGCCTCCTGATACCTTCTCGCGGGTGATCCGCACGTTGATGGACCAAGGTGACGCTGTAAACGAGAACTCGGAGCGCGGGGGTGCCTTGGAAGCCCTTGCGGCAGCTTTGGCGCGCGAGGGGTTTGAGCCGTTCTACGCCGACGACAAGCAGTGCTACCTGCGTCACTTGGCGACGAACACGATTGCCGTCGCCCAGCCGAACCCTCATCGCCCGTTCTCTGCTGCTGAGCAGGCGAAGCGCCAGCAGCTTGAAAGCTACCTGACCAAGTGCTCAGAGGACGAATTGATCGAAGAGATGCTTCTGCCCCTATTCAGGCAGATGGGCTTTCATCGCATCACGGCTGCTGGCCACAAGGACAAGGCCTTGGAGTATGGGAAGGATGTATGGATGAAGTTCACCCTTCCTACCCAGCATGTTCTGTACTTCGGCATCCAGGCCAAAAAGGGGAAGATCGATGCCTCCGGCGTTAGTACGACCAACATCGCGGAGATTCACAACCAGGTGACCATGATGCTTGGCCACGAGGTCTTCGACCCGGAGATTGGTAAACGGGTGTTGGTGGACCATGCGTTCATCGTGGCAGGCGGCGAGATTACAAAGCAGGCGCGCAACTGGCTTGGCAACAAGCTTGACGCGGCTAAGCGCAGCCAGGTCTTGTTCATGGATCGCGATGACATCCTGAACCTCTACGTGGTGACCAGTCTCCCATTGCCATCAGGTGCCTTGCCAGCGTCCACGTCTTCGTCGTCGTTCGACGGCGATGACATTCCGTTTTGACACCAGTGGAAGGGCTGCCTGTCAGAACTATCAAGAGGATGCCTCGGCCTTCTTCGGGTCGCTCGAGATGGATGCGCAGACTAACGTCCTTCCAGCGCGGTGTGCGCGCCAATGGCCGTCGCTCACGCCAAACTTAAATGGCTGCTATCGGGCGGCAAGTTTGGTGAGATAGGAGACCGCCCTCGCTGGAACGTTGACGGTCGCCACCCCTCGCACGACGGGCCGCAACGCCTCAGCGCGCGATGTCGAGCGACCAAGATGGCAACATCCGCCCGAACTGCAAGGGAGGCAGGATGAACCTTGGCGAACTGCAGGCCGAGTTGCGTCACTTCGCGGCCGAACGAGACTGGCAGCCATTCCATACGCCAAAGAACCTTGCCACGGCCCTGATGGTCGAGGCGGCCGAGTTGGCGGAGATCTTCCAGTGGATGACGCCCGAGGAGTCCGTAGCCGCGCGTGACGACGCGGACTCGAAACTGCGCATTGGCTTCGAAGTTGTTGACGTTCTGCTCTACCTGCTTCAGGTTGCCGATCACTGCCAGATCGATCTCGCCCATGCAGTTCGAGACAAGCTGGCCAAGAACGCGATCAAGTACCCGGCCAAGCGCGTCATCGCACGCGTCTCACCGGCGCGCGCGTCGGTGCCTGGCACTCACGTTCTGATCGACTACGAGAACGTCCAGCCGACCGATGAAGAGCTGCGGGCGCTGGCGCCCGATGCGCGATACGTGTGGGTGTTTCATGGCCCGCACCAGCGCGACGTCCAACAGCGATTCGCATCCTTCGGCGACGATGTGACGGCGGTACCGATCAGCCGGGCAGGCAAGAACGCGCTGGACTTCCATTTGTCCTTCTACATGGGCTACATCGCTTCCAGCAAGCCTGCGCCGCGAATGGTGGTGGTGTCCAACGATAAGGGCTATGAGCCCATGCTCGAGCATGCGAAGGCGATGGGGTTCGAAGTGCTGCGCCTCTCCCACGGAAAGACCAATGCTGTGGCCAAGAAGACGGCCACCAAGCAAACGCCAGTAAAGCGGACCGCTGCCAAGAAGGCAGCGACAGCGGCCGCCGCGAAGAAGAAGCCGGCAAAGAAGGCGGCGCCGACCAAGAAGGTCGCCGCCAAGAAGACTCCCGCGCCGCCCGCCGCGAAGAAGTCACCAGCGACGAAGAAGACCGCGACTGCCAAGACAACTGCTCCACCGAAACCTTCGGCCAGCAAGTCCGCGACCGCGTCACCCGACTCCGCCGCCACGATCAAGAAGCTGACCGACAGCCTGCGGAAGATGGCCGACAAGCGTCCGACCAAGCCGAAGTCGCTGTGGCGATCACTGAAGTCTTTTCTGGGTATCGGCGCGACTGAAGAGGCAATCGAAGCTGCGTTGGGCAAGCTGATCGCTGATGGAGTCGTGAAGGTGGACTCGACAAAGGGCGTCTCGTACCCAGGGCTCGGCTCATAGGGCAGTACCTGCGCCCCGGCAGTCCATCCCATAACTCGGCCTTATACCCACCCCCCAAACCCCAATGCCCCACCCCCTCCCGCGTCGATAGCATGGCCTCGTCGTCATCCAACACCCAAAGGATTCCGCATGCGCCATTCGATCCTCGCGGCCGTTGCCGTCGTCGCCTGCGTCTGCAGCGGCGCGGCCCTCGCGCAGCAGAGCACGCTCGACAAGGTCAAGGCCAACGGCAGCATCTCGGTCGCCTATCGCGAATCGTCGATCCCGTTCTCCTACCTCGGCAGTGACGGCCAGCCCGTGGGCTTCGGCTGGGAGATCTGCGCGCGCATCGTCGACGAGGTCAAGAAGGCCGTCGGCCGCCCTGATCTCAAGGTGGAGGCCCAGGCGGTGACCTCGCAAAACCGCATCCCGCTGATGCAGAACGGCACCATCGACGTCGAGTGCGGTTCGACCACCAACAACAGCGAGCGCGCCAAACAGGTCGCCTTCGCCGTCAATTACTTCTACACCGGCACCCGCTTCCTCGTGAAAACAGGCTCGCCGGTCAAGAGCGTCGCCGATCTCAAGGGCAAGAAGGTCGTCTCCACCACCGGCACCACCAACTACCAGGTTCTGCGCCGCATCAACTCCGAGCGCAATCTCGGCTTCGATCTCATCGCCGCCAAAGACCACGCCGATTCGGCGCTGCTCGTGCTCTCCGACCGCGCCGACGCCTTCGGCATGGACGACATCCTCCTCTACGGCCTGCGCGCCAACTCGGTCAACCCGAACGAGCTGGCCATCGTCGGCGAGTCGATCCAGGTCGAGCCCTACGCCATCATGATTCGCAAGGACGACCCGGCCTTCAAGAAGCTGGTCGACGACACGCTCGCCGCGATGATGAAGAACGGCCAGTTCGAGGCGCTCTACAAGAAGTGGTTCGAGTCGCCCATCCCGCCCAAGGGCATCAACCTCAACGCGCCCATGAGCCCCGAGCTGCGCGAGAACCTCAAGGCCCTGTCGGACAAGCCCGCGACCTGATCGCATCGCTGTCGACGTTGAGTCCCATGAGCACGCCGGCTGTCTGCGGAGTGGTCGGCGTGCTGGGCGGCATGGGCCCGCTCGCGACGATCGACTTCATGAGCAAGGTGCTTCGCGCCACGCCGGCAGAGACCGACCAGCAGCACGTGCCCATGGTCGTGAGCTCGATCCCGCAGGTGCCCGATCGCACCGAGGCCTTCCGCGGCGAGGGCGCCTCGCCGCTGGAGGCCATGCTCGCCAGCGGCCGCCGACTGGCCGATGCCGGCGCGCAGCTGATCGTGATGCCCTGCAACACCGCGCACCTGTGGTTCGACGAGCTGCAGCACGCGCTCGGCCTGCCGATGCTGCACCTCGTGGAAGCCGCGATCGACGACGCGGTCGCCGCCGCCGGGCCACGCGCCAAGGTCGGCCTGCTAGCCACCGACGCCACGCTCGCCTCGGGGCTCTACGTCAATCGCGGCGCGAGCGCGGTGCAATGGCTGCTGCCCACGGCCGCCGAAACGCTCGATCTCGTGATGCCGGCCATCGCGGCGGTCAAGGCCGGCCGGCTCGAGGCAGGCGGTGCGCTGCTGCTGCAGGCGGCGCAGGCGCTGCAGCGGCGCGGTGCCGAGGTGCTGATCCTCGGTTGCACCGAGATTCCGCTGGTGCTCAATGCCGAGAACGCGCCGCTGCCGGTGGTGGATGCCACCGGCGCGCTGGCGCGTCGTGCGGTGGCGTGGTCCTTGTCGCAGCGCGAGTCGCTGCCGAGCTGAACAAGCCATGAACGATCGAACGGCGGCGCCCCGCGGGCGCAGCGTCTGCGTCGTCGGCGCGGGCATCGTCGGCTGCGCAACCGCCTACGCACTGTCGCGTGAAGGCTGGGACGTCACGCTCGTCGACGCGCTCGGCGCTCCCGGCCAGGGCACCAGCCTCGCCAACGGCGCACAGCTGAGCTACAGCTACGTCGAACCGCTGGCCACGCCCTCGGCGCTGCGTTCGCTGCCGGGCTGGCTGCTGTCGTCGAACGGGCCGTTGCGCTGGCGGCCGCGCCCGGATCCGGCGCACCTGCGCTGGCTGCTCGCCTTCGTGCTGGCCTGTCGCACGTCGCAGGTGCGGCGAACTACGACCGCGCTGCTGGCGCTGTCGTCGCTGAGCCGCGCCACGCTGCACGGCTGGCTGGGCGATCTGCCGCATGTCGCTCGCAGCGCCGGCCTCGCGCAGCCGGGCAAGCTGGTGATCTATCGCAAGCCGGAGTTGCGCGCGGGCGTGGAGCGCCAGCTCGCGTGGCAACGCGAACTCGGCTGCCGCCAGAGCCTGGTCGACGAGGCCGAGTGCCTGCGGCTGGAGCCGGCGCTTGCCGGCGTGCCGCACGGCGGCATCGCCTTCGGCGTGTGGACCGAAGATGAAGAGGTGATCGACTCCGCCTTGCTCGCCCGCGCACTGGCGGCCGCGAGCGGCGCGCGCTTGCTGCTGAGCCATCGCGTCACCGGCCTGGTGCGAGAAGGCGGCGTGATCGGCGGCCTGACGCTCGATGGTGATTGCCGCGAACTGGCGGCCGATCACGTGGTGCTTGCGGCGGGCAGCACCGTCGCGCCGCTGCTGCGTCCGCTCGGCCTTGCGCTGCCGATCGAGCCGATCAAGGGCTACAGCGTCACGCTGCCCATCGTGGCCAGCGCCGCGGCGCCGCGCGCGAGCATCACCGACCAGTCGCGCAAGATGGTGTTCGCGCGGCTCGGCGATCGTTTGCGCGTGGCGGGCTTTGCGGAGTTGGTGGGGCAGGACTTGCGCATCGCCGATGCGCGCATCGCGGCGCTGTGCGATGCCGCCAATGCGCTGTTTCCCGGCGCATGCGATGTGTCCCAGCCGCAGCCCTGGGCGGGCCTGCGCCCCGCCACCCCGAGCGGGCGGCCGCTGGTGGGCGCACTGGGCTTCTCCAACCTCTGGGTGCATGCCGGACACGGCGCGCTGGGCCTCACGCTCGCGGCGGGCAGTGCCGCGCTGCTGTCGCAGCTGATGGCCGGCGTGACGCCTGCCGTCGATCCCGCGCCGTTCAGGCCTTGACCCGGCCTAGGCCGTGGCTCCGCCCGTCACCTTGCGAAAGGCGGCGATGAAGTCGGCCACCGGGCGCGGCGAGCGCAGGCCGTGGGGGAGCAGCGCCTTCACCTCCACCGGCACTTCAGGCAGCAGCGCGCGCACGTGAAGCGATTCGAGCCGCCCCGCCTGGGCGGTGAACGAGTCGATGATCGCCGGGCCGAAGCCGCGCTCGGCGAGCACCATCGCGATGTGGTGCGTCTGCACCGTGATGCCCGGCGGCGGGGCGATGCCCAGGCGCGCCCACTGGTCGGCCACCATCGCGCCGAGCGGGTCGCGCTCGTCGATGCGGATGAAGGGTTCGCGCAGCACGTCGTCGAGTGCCACGGTGGTGCGCCGGTCCGCCGCGGCGCCGCCGGCGCGCGAGACGCACACCAGCCGCCCCACGGCCACGCGCTCCTCGTGCAGCGCCGGGTGCGGCAGGCTGCCGTAGACGATGCCGACATCGCCTTCCTGCAGCGCAATCGCACGCGCGATCTCGGCCGAGTGCAGGCTGCGGATGGAGACCGGCAGGTCGGGGTAGCGCTTGCGAAAGAGCTGCAGCGCATCGGGCAGGGCACTGACCGCAAGTGAAGGCACGACCAGCAGGCGCAGCTGGCTGCCTTCGCCATTGCCGAGCGCCGCGGCGATGCGCCGCACCGCCTCGAGCTGCGACATCAATCGCTGCACCTCGGGGTACAGCGCCTGGCCTTCGCGCGTGGGCACGAGCCGGTTGCGCTGGCGCGTGAAGAGGGCGTAGCCGAGCTGAAGTTCGGCGTGCTGCAGCGCCTGCGTCACGGCCGGCTGCGTCACGTGCAGCAGCCGCGCGGCACCGCTGACGGTGCCGGTCAGCATCACGGCATTGAAGACTTCGATGTGCTTGAGACGCATCGCGCGGCAGTTTAGGTGAGGCGTTCGCGGCGTCAGTCGTCGAAGCCTTGCAGCACGTTCGCGACGTTGATGCCGACGTCGCTCACGGCATAGCCGCCTTCCATCGTGAACACCGTCGGCAGCTTGGCGCTGGCGAGCATGCGGCCGACTTGCAGGTAATCGTCGCTGCGCAGCTTGAAGGTCGAGATCGGATCGCCCTCGAAGGTGTCGACGCCGAGCGCGACCACCATCGCATCGACGCCTGCAGTGTGTATTCGCTTCAACGCTTGCTCGACGGCCGCATGCCAAGCGTCGAACCCGGTGCCCGCTTTCAGCGGCAGGTTCAGGTTCCAGCCTTGGCCTTCTGCGCTGCCGGGCTCGTCCGCATAGCCGAGGAAGAACGGGTACTCGGTGCTCGGATCGCCGTGAATAGAGATCGTGAACACATCACTGCGCTCGTAGAAGATGCTCTGCGTGCCGTTGCCGTGGTGATAGTCGACGTCGAGCACGGCGACGCGTTTCGCCCCTTCATCCAGCAACGCCTGCGCCGCAATCGCCGCGTTGTTCAAGAAGCAATACCCGCCGTAATAGTCGAACCCCGCGTGATGCCCCGGCGGCCGGGTCAGCGCCATCGCCGCTCTCGGCCCGCCCGCGCGTGACACCGCCCGCGCCGCATCGATCGCACACGCCGCCCCGCACGCCGCCGCCGCCCAGGTCCCGCTCGTCAGCGGGCTGCCGCTGTCGAAAGAGAACAGCCCCACCCGCGCCGCAAAGTTCTCCGGCAACACATCCGAGCGCATCCCGCGCACGCAAGCCAAAGAAGGCAGCACATCCACCTGCGCATTCGCCGGATCCAGCGCCACCCACTCGTCCCAGGCCGTTTTCAGAAAGTCCACATACCTCGGCGCATGCACCCGCCGCACCAGCGCCTCGTCCAGCTCGCCCGGCTCGCGCAGCTCCCAGCGCCCGCGCCGCCGCAGCTCGTCGAGGATGAACTCCAGCCGGTCCGGCCGCTCGTGGCACGGCACCAGCCGGCCGCGAAACATTTCCTGTCGGCCATCGTGCTGCCCGTGCAGCGGATTGAAGTAGATCAACATGGTGGTGGTCCGCGTGCGCGTTGGCGGTGCCGCCATTGTTGCCAGCTCTCCCCTTGATTGGCGGATGCCGCCCGGGTCTTGCCGCCATCGAAGCGTGCTAGCCTGATTTGTCATGAGAACGTTGGCTCATGCGCTGCAGGCAGCGCGATTGACTGTGCTGCTCGGGGCCGCCGGGCCTGGCAGGCGCTCCATGGTCACCACGGCTGTGCTGCCGCTGCTGCAGCCCGATCTCGGCGGCGATCGCCAGGGCGAGCTGTTTCACTTCTTCGCCAGCTGGGACGAGCCGGGCATGTGTGCCGAGTTCGCCGAAGCGCTGTCGCCCGCGCACGTGTCTGCCGTCAGCGGGCGACATCAGGGCAAGCCGCTCCTGTTCGTCGTCGACGATGCCGAGCTGCTGGTCGGCGACGCCCAGGTCCGCAGCGATCACCAGCGCTGCCTCGACGCATTGACCGCCGCGCTGCACCAGCCCGACCTGTCGGCGAACTTCCTGGTGGCCATCGACGAGCCCGGCTGGCTGCGGCTGCAGGTGGTGCTGGCCGGCATCGCGGAGCTGCGGCCCGAGGTGTTTCGCCTGGACGAGCCCGATCCGGCGGTGGCGATCCGCGGCGTCACGGCGCCGCAGCGGGAGCCGTCGGAGAACTTCCTGGCGTCGATCGGCCGGGTGACGTCGCGCGTGAGCGATTCGGCGCGCCAGGGCGACGGCAGCGATGCCGATTTCATCGCCTCGCTCGGCTCGGTCGTGTCGCGCGTCAAGAGCGCGGCTCGGCCTGGCGAGCGTGCGCGGGCCGCGCAGCCCGATGCAGTGCCGGCGCCCGACGTTGCCGAGGAGGCCCGGCAGGCGGAGGCTGCCCGGCAAGCTGAGGAAGGCCGGCGAGCCGAGGAGGCGCGTCGGGCCGCGGAGGTGCGTCGGGTGGCCGAGGCACGGCAAGCCGAGGAAGCTCGGCAGGCCGACGCGGCCCGGCAAGCCGAAGCTGCCCGACTGGCCGAAGCGGCGCGCCAAGCCGAAGCAGCCCGTCAAGCCGAAGCTGACCGGCAAGCCGAAGCGGCCCGCCAAGCAGAGGCGGCCCGCCAAGCCGAGGCCGCTCGACAGGCGGAAGAAGCGCGCCAGGCCGAACTGCAACGTCGGCTCGAGCAGGACCTGGCGGCCGCGCGCGCAGCAGCGGAGGAAGAGGCCCGCGCGCGCATGGCGGCTGAAGAAGCGGCCACTGCGGCGCAGGCTGCGCGGCTGGCCGATGCGCAGCGTCATGCCGAGGAAGCCCAGCGGGCCGAGGACGCACGTCTCGCGCGGGAACGGGAGCTCGCACGAGGCCTGGCAGCCGCCCAGGACGCCCTCGACCGCGAACGTCACGCACGCGAATCCGCCGAGGCCAACGCAGCGGCCGCCAAAGCCGCCCAGGCCCACCAAGCCGCCCAGGCTCGGGCCGAACTCGAACGCCTGGCGCACGCCGCCCGGCAGGCCGAGGCCGAGCGTCCGGCCGTGTCGGCGCCGGCCATCGGCCCCGTCCCATCACGGCACGCCACCGCGGCGTTCGCCGGCGCAGCCCTGCTTTTGCTCGCAGTCATCGCCTTACTGATGCGCTCGTCTCCGTGGTCGCCCTCGGCCGCACCCCGCCCGACCGCTGCGGCATCGGCGCCCGCGGCGCGTCCTGCGGCCGCCGCCACCGGCTACGAGCTGCAGGTCGGCGCGGCCGGCGACGCGAACGCCCGCATCGCCCGCGAGCTGGCGGCCGCGCTGTCGACCCCGCAGGCGCCGACGCGCGTCGTGACGCTCGGTCAAGGCACGGATCCGCTCGCCGCGCTGAAGGCCCCGCACCGCCTGGGCATCGTCGACCAGGATGTCTTGCGCGTTGCCCGCGGCGGCACGGGCCCCGCGCTGCGCGTGCTGTCGCCGCTGTTCGCGCAGGAGCTGGTGTTCATCGTGCGTGCCGACGCGCCGCTGAAGTCCATTCACGAGCTTCGCGGCCAGCGCCTGGGCATCGTCGGCTCAGACGGCCGCGCCGCGGACACCGTGCGCGACCTCTACGCGCGCCTTTTCGGCACCGATCCGCTGTCGCCAACGCTGCTCGAGCGCGAACAGGCGCTGGCCGAGCTGGTGGCCTTCCGGTCGATCGACGTGATGGTGGTCGTCGAGCCCCAGCCCTCGAACTGGTGGGCTCCGCTCGATCAGAAGCTCAAGTCGCGCCTTCGCCTGTTGACGCTCGACCCGCGTCATCCGGCGAGCGCCCAGCTGTTGCGCAGCCCCGGCTATTCCACGGTCCGGGTCGGTGCAACCGTGACGCCGGCGGTGATGTCGTTCCTGGTGGTGTCGGGCGAGGGCAGCGCCGATGTGGAGCCCTTGATGACGCTGGCGAACGCCTTGTGCCGCGAGCTGCCGCAGTTGCGCCGCTCAGGGCATCCGAAGTGGCGCGCGCTGCAACCCGCCACGCCGTTCGACGCCGGCTGGCCGGTGGTGCAGGAGTTCCAGGCGACGCTCACCCGCTGTGCGCGCGGCTCATCGGGCTCTGCCTGACGTGCGGCCTCCGATGGGGCCCCCGGAACACTTCACACACCACTTCCAGTCCCCCACGCAAGTCCTTATTTCGTAAGCACATTTTCAGTGCGTCAGCCTTCGAAATCACCTGTAAGTGCTTGATTTCATTGAGAAATCTGGCCCCGTTTGCTTGACCCCCTATCGGGTGCCCGCTACAGTGGGAGAAAGTGCACTTTAGTGGGTGATTGTGTCTGTCTTCATGTTCCAAGGGGCTTCGCGCCTCGCGCTGGATGCCAAGGGGCGGCTGACCGTCCCTGCGCGCCATCGCGACGTGATCGCGGCCACCGCGGCAGGACAGATCACGCTGACCAAGCATCCGGCCGGCTGCCTGCTGGTCTTTCCCCGCCCCGTCTGGGAAGGCTTTCGCGACAAGGTCGCCGCGCTGCCCATGGCCGCCGAAGGCTGGAAGCGCGTCTTCCTCGGCAACGCGATGGATGTCGAGATCGACGGCTCTTCACGCCTGCTCGTCTCGCCCGAGCTGCGCGCCGCCGCCGGCCTCGCCAAGGACACCATGCTCCTGGGCATGGGCAGCCACCTCGAGCTGTGGGACGCCGAACGCTACGCCGCCCATGAGGCCGCGGTCATGGCCCAGGGCCTGCCCGACGCGCTCCAGGACTTCAGCTTCTGACCGCCGTGACGCAGGAGCAACCTTGGCAGCACACCACCGTCTTGCTGCACGAGGCGGTCGACGCCCTTGTCACCGCCCCCGACGGCATCTATGTCGACGGCACGTACGGCCGCGGTGGTCACTCGCGCCTGATCCTGTCTCGGCTCTCAGAGAAGGGCCGGCTGATCGCGATCGACCGGGATCCCGATGCCATAGCCCACGCGACCTCGGGTGCCACGCGGGTCGACGACCCGCGTTTTCGCATCGAGCACGCGGCGTTTTCCGAGTGGGCCGAGGTGCTCGATCGGCTGGGCATCGAGCGCGTCAATGGCGTGCTCTTGGACATCGGCGTCAGCTCGCCGCAGATCGACAACCCCGCGCGCGGGTTCAGCTTCCGTCACGACGGCCCGCTGGACATGCGCATGGACACCACCCGCGGCGAGAGCGCCGCGCAATTCCTGGCACGCGCCACGCAGCGCGAGATCGCCGAGGTGATTCGTGATTACGGCGAAGAACGGTTTGCTGCTTCGATTGCAAAGGCGCTTGTGGCTCGCCGCGAGGCAGGGCAGCCTGTGGCAACCACACGCGAGCTTGCCGAACTCGTGGCTCGTTCGGTCCGCACCCGAGAAAAGGGCCAGGACCCTGCGACGCGCACGTTTCAAGCCCTTCGGATTCTGGTCAACGCCGAGCTCACCGAGCTCGAGCAAGCGCTGCAAGGCGCCTTGACGCGCCTGCAACCGCAAGGACGCCTGGCCGTGATCGCCTTCCATTCGCTCGAGGACCGCATCGTCAAGAACTTCATCGCGGGCGAAAGCCGCGCTGAAGTGGACCGTCGCGCGCCCTTCGCGCCGCCGCCGCCGCTGCGCCTGCGCGCGATCGCGCGCGTGAAGCCGAGCGAGGCCGAGATCGCCGCGAACCCGCGTTCGCGCTCGGCGATCCTGCGCGTGGCGGAGCGCACGGCGGAAGGGTGGGCCGCATGACGCGCCTGAACGCCTTGCTGCTGATCGCGCTGGTGGGCAGCAGCCTGTACCTGGTGCGCGTCTCGTATGAATCGCGCCGCCTGTTCGCCGAGCTCGATCGCGCGCAGCAGCACGCCGGCGCGCTGGAACACGAGCACGAGCGCCTGCAGCTCGAGCGCCGTTCGCAGGCCACGCCGCTGCGCGTCGAGAAGGTCGCGCGCGAGAAGCTGGGCATGCGCAGTGCCACGCCGGCGGTGACGCAGTACGTCGCGCTCGCGCCCTCGTCGCCGGTGGCGGCGTGGCCGTCGGCCGCGGCTTCCTCGGCCGCGTCGTTGGCCAGTCCGGCTTCGGGAGGCCGGCCGTGATCCGCAAGCTGTTCAACCGCCAGCCCGAGATGCCGCGCGGCCGCGGCGCGGTCGGGCGCAGCGTGCGCTACTCGACCAGCCCGCTGCTGGCCTCGAAGACGCCGCCGTGGCGCTCCAAGTTCCTGGTCGCGGCCATCGGCGCGGGCTTCATGCTGCTGATCGGCCGCGCGGTCTACGTGCAGGTGATCGGCACCGATTTCTATCAACGCCAGGGCGCGAGCCGCTATGCGCGCACGCTCGACCTGCCGGCCAACCGCGGCCGCATCATCGACCGCAGCGGCCTGCTGCTCGCCTCCAGCGTGCCCGCGCCCACGATCTGGGCGATCCCGAAAGACATCGAAGGCAGCAACGCGCAAAAGCGCGAGCTGTCCAAGCTGCTCGGCATGACGTCGGGCGAGCTCGACAAGCGCCTCGCCGAGAACCCGAACTTCGTCTACCTGCGCCGCCAGGTCGACCAGGACATCGCCGCGCGCGTCAAGGCGATCGGCATCAAGGGCGTGCACCAGCTCACCGAATACAAGCGCAAGTACCCCGAGGGCGAAGCGGCCGCGCACGTGGTCGGCTTCACCAACGTCGAAGACCAGGGGCAGGAGGGCATCGAGCTCTCGTTCCAGCGCGAGCTGTCGGGCCGCGACGGCACGCGCCGCGTGATCAAGGACCGCCTGGGCCGCGTGGTCGAAGACCTCGGCGAGAGCGTGCAGCCGGTCGACGGCCGCGACATCGAGCTGTCGATCGACACCAAGATCCAGTTCTTCGCCTACCAGCGCATCCGCGACGCCGTGGCCGAACACAACGCCAAGGCCGGCAGCGTCGTCGTGCTCGATGCGCAGACCGGCGAGGTGCTCGCGCTCGCCAATTACCCGAGCTACACGCCGGGCGAGCGCAAGAACCTCTCGGGCGCGCAGCTGCGCAACCGCGCGCTGACCGATACCTTCGAGCCCGGCTCGACGATGAAGCCCTTCACCGTCGCGCTCGCGCTCGAGACCGGCCGCGTCAAGCCGAACACGGTGTTCGACACCTCGCCGGGCCGCATCAACATCACCGGCAGCACGATTTCAGACGCGCATCCGCACGGCGTGCTGACGGTCGAGCAGATCATCCAGAAGTCGAGCAACGTGGGCACCACCAAGATCGCGATGCAGATGCAGCCGCGCGAGATGTGGGAGATGTTCACCGCGATCGGCCTGGGCCAGAAGCCGCAGATCGAGTTTCCCGGCGCGGTGAGCGGCCGGCTGCGCCCCTACAAGAGCTGGCGCCCGATCGAGCAGGCGACCATGAGCTACGGCTACGGCCTCTCGGCCAGCCTGCTGCAGCTCGCGCGCGCCTACACCGTGTTCGCGCACGACGGCGAGCTGCTGCCGGTGACGATCACCAAGGCCGAGCAGCCGCCGGCCGGCGTGCGCGTGATCTCGCCCGAGACCGCCAAGTCGATGCGCCACATGCTGCAGATGGCCGCCGGCGAAGGCGGCACCGGCCCGCTTGCGCAGACCATGGGCTATTCGGTCGGCGGCAAGTCGGGCACCGCGCACAAGCAGGAAGGCAAGGGCTACGCCGAAAAGAAGTACCGCAGCTGGTTCGTCGGCCTGGCGCCGATCGACAAGCCGCGCATCATCGTGGCCGTGATGGTCGACGAGCCGGGCAACGGCAAGTACTACGGCGGCACGGTCGCCGCGCCGGTGTTCAGCTCGGTGGTTCAGCAGACGCTGCGCACGATGGGCGTGGCGCCGGATCTCGATGTGAGAACGCAGATCGTGGCGAAGCACGAGTCGGTCGAGGAGAGCTTTTAAATGCCTCTGACCCGACTGAAATCTCCCCAGGCCGCCGCGCGCTGGCTGACCGAATGGGTCACCGGCACGCTGCGCACCGACAGCCGGCAGGTCAAGCCGGGCGATGCCTTCATCGCGTGGCCGGGCTATGCGAGCGATGGGCGCAAGTACGTCGAATCGGCGCTCGCGGCCGGCGCGACCACCTGCCTGGTCGAAAGCGACGGCGTCGAAGCCTTCGATTTCACTGACGCGCGCATCGCCGCGCTGCCGCGCCTGAAGGCCGCGACCGGCGCGATCGCGCATGAAGTCTTCGGCCGCCCGAGCGAGCGGCTGCGCGTGGTCGCGACCACCGGCACCAACGGCAAGACGTCCACCGCCTGGTGGACCGCGCAGGCGCTCACGCTGCTGGGCCAGCGCTGCGGCGTGATCGGAACACTCGGCATTGGCGAGCCGCCCGTCGCGGGCAGCGAAGCGCGCATCGACTTCACCGGCCTCACGACGCCCGATCCGGTGACGCTGCACGCCGCGTTCGCGCGCATGGCCGACAGCGGCTTCGTCGCCTGCGCGATGGAGGCCTCGTCGATCGGCATCGTCGAGCACCGGCTCGATGCCTCGCTGGTCGAGGTGGCGCTGTTCACCAATTTCACGCGCGACCATCTCGACTACCACGGCACGATGGAGGCCTACTGGGCCGCCAAGCGCCAGCTGTTCGCGTGGCCGCAGCTGAAGGCTGCGTCGGTCAATGCCGACGACGCGCAAGGCGCGCAGCTCGCCAAGGAGCTGGCCGGCACGCTCGATCTGTGGACCTATGGCGTGAACCGCGACGACGTGCGGCTCGCCGCGCGCGAGGTGCACTACACCGACACCGGGCTCGCGTTCACGCTGGTCGAGCAAGGCGGTGAGAGCGCTGCCGTGCGCACCACGCTGATCGGCGACTACAACGTCTCGAACCTGCTGGCGGTGTTCGGCGGCCTGCGTGCTTTGGGCGTGGGCCTGGCCGAGATGGCCGCGCTCGCGCCGCAGCTGACCGCCGTGCCCGGCCGCATGCAGCGCGTGCCGGCCGCAGCCGGCCAGCCGCTCGCGGTGGTCGACTACGCCCACACGCCCGACGCGCTCGACAAGGTGCTCGCCGCGCTGCGCTCGCTGTCCGACGCGCGCGGTGGCCGGCTGATCAGCGTGTTCGGCTGCGGCGGCAACCGCGACGCGAGCAAGCGACCGCTGATGGGCGCGATCTCCGAGCGTCTGGCCGATCGCAGCGTGATCACCAGCGACAACCCGCGCCACGAGGTGCCGGGCGCGATCCTGGCCGACATCGTCGCCGGCCTCGCGCGCCCCGCCGAGGCGCTGGTGATCGAAGACCGCCGCGAGGCGATCGCGCGCGCGATCGCCGAGGCCGGCCCGCGCGACGTGGTCGTGATCGCCGGCAAGGGCCACGAGGACTACCAGGACGTCGCCGGGACCAAGCACCCGTTCTCGGACATCGAAGAAGCGCAAAGATCGCTCGCGAAGAGGTCCGCCGCATGAACGGCAGCACCACCATGATGACCCTCGCGCAGGCGCACGCGCTGCTGCCCGGCAGCGTGCTCGCCGGCAGCGGCACGACCTTGCTCTCGCGCGTGCACAGCGACACGCGCACGCTGCAGCAAGGCGACCTGTTCGTCGCGCTCAAGGGCGAACGTTTCGATGCGCACGCCTTCGTCGCGCAGGCGGCCACGGCCGGCGCGGTCGCGGCGATCGTCGAGCGCGCCGATGCGCTCACCGGCCTGCCGGGCATCGTCGTCGACGACACGCGCCGCGCGCTGCAGACGCTCGCCACCGGCTGGCGCCTGGGCTTCGGCGGCCCGCTGATCGCGGTGACCGGCAGCAACGGCAAGACCACGGTCACGCAGATGATCGCGAGCATCCTGCGCGCCTGGCACGGCGACGCCTCGCTCGCGACGCAGGGCAACTACAACAACGACATCGGCGTGCCGCTGACGCTGCTGCGCCTGCGCCCCGCGCTGCATCGCGCCGCGGTGGTCGAGCTGGGCATGAACCACCCCGGCGAGATCGCCGAGCTGGCCGCGATCGCGCGGCCGACCGTCGCGCTGGTCAACAACGCGCAGCGCGAGCACCAGGAGTTCATGGCCAGCGTCGAGGCGGTGGCGCAGGAGAACGGCAGCGTGATCGCCGCGCTGCCGCCGGCCGGCGTCGCGGTCTATCCGGCCGACGAGGTGCACACCATCACCTGGCAGCGCCTGGCCGGCACGCGCCCGGTGCTGACGTTTGCGCTCGATCACGAGCTGGCCGACGTGCGCGGCGAAGCGAACTGGGTCGTCAATGGCGACGGCGGCCACTGGGCGCTGCTGATGCGCACGCCGGCCGGCGAGGCGCCGGTCGCGCTGCGCGTGGCCGGGCGCCACAACGTCAAGAACGCGCTCGCGGCGGCCGCCTGCGCGCTCGCGTCGGGTGCGCCGCTGACGGCGATCGTGCAGGGCCTCGAGGCCTTCGAACCGGTCAAGGGCCGCTCGCAGATCAAGCGCGCCGTGCTGCACGGCCGCGCGGTCACGCTGATCGACGACAGCTACAACGCCAACCCCGACTCGGTGCGCGCCGCGATCGACGTGCTCGCCGGCCTGCCGGCACCGCGCTGGCTGGTGCTGGGCGACATGGGCGAGGTCGGCAACCAGGGGCCGGCCTTCCATGCCGAGATCGGCGCCTATGCGCGCGAGCGCGGCATCGAGCATTGCTGGACCGCTGGCGCCGCCTGCCGCGAAACCGCCAGCGTCTATGGCCCGACCGCGCAGGCCTTCGACGATGCCGCCGCGCTGGTCGCGTCGCTCGGCGAACGCGCCGCGCAATCGCCGGCGTGCCAGTCGGTGCTCGTCAAGGGATCACGCTTCATGAAGATGGAACAAGTGGTCGCGGCGCTCGTCGCGGCCGAGGGGAACGCCCATGCTGGTTAGCCTCGCGCAATGGCTCGCGAGCGAGTACCCGGACGCGCTGGGTTTCCTGCGCGTGGTCCAGTACCTCACGTTCCGCGCGGTGATGGCGGCGATGACGGCGCTGCTGCTGGGCATGGTGTTCGGGCCGATCGTGATCCGCCGCCTGACCGAACTCAAGATCGGCCAGCCGATCCGCGAGTACGGCGTGGCCGAGCACCTCGCCAAGCGCGGCACGCCGACCATGGGCGGCGCGCTGATCCTGCTGGCGATCGCGGTCTCGACGCTGCTGTGGTTCGACTGGAGCAACCGCTTCGTCTGGATCGTGATGCTGGTGACCTTCGGCTTCGGCGCGATCGGCTGGGTCGACGACTGGCGCAAGGTCGTGCACAAGGATCCGGAGGGCATGCGCTCGCGCGAGAAGTACTTCTGGCAGTCGGTGATCGGCCTGATCGCGGCGCTGTACCTCGCGTTCAGCGTCTCGGAGACCTCGAACGCGCGCGTGCTCGAGCTGTTCATGCGCTGGGTGCAAAGCGGCTTCGCGAACGACCTGCCGCCCAAGGCCGACCTGATCGTGCCGTTCTTCAAGTCGGTGAGCTATCCGCTGGGCGTGTTCGGCTTCATCTTCCTGACCTACATCGTCATCGTCGGCTCGAGCAACGCGGTCAACCTGACCGACGGCCTCGACGGCCTGGCGATCATGCCGGTGGTGATGGTGGGCTCGGCGCTGGGCCTGTTCGCCTATGTGACCGGCAACGCGGTGTTCGCGAACTACCTGCTGCTGCCGCACATCCCGGGCGCCGGCGAGTTGCTGATCTTCTGCGCCGCGATGGCGGGCGCGGGGCTCGCGTTCCTGTGGTTCAACGCCTATCCGGCCGAGGTCTTCATGGGCGACGTCGGCGCGCTGGCGCTGGGCGGCGCGCTCGGCACGATCGCGGTGATCGTGCGCCAGGAGATCGTGCTCGCGATCATGGGCGGCATCTTCGTGCTCGAGGCACTGTCGGTGATGCTGCAGGTCAGCTGGTTCAAGTGGACCAAGCGCCGCACCGGCACCGGCCAGCGCATCTTGCTGATGGCGCCGCTGCACCACCACTTCGAGAAGAGCGGATGGAAGGAGACGCAGGTCGTCGTCCGCTTCTGGATCATCACGATGCTGCTGTGCCTGATCGGGCTGAGCAGCTTGAAGCTGCGCTGAACCACGGCGCGGTGCATTGAAGAGTTCATGAAGTCGCTTTCGAATCAACGCGTGCTGGTGCTGGGGCTGGGCGAGTCCGGCCTGGCCATGGCGCGCTGGGCGCAACGCTGCGGTGCGGCGGGCATCACCGTGGCCGACACGCGCGCGGCGCCGCCCAAGGCTGCCGAGCTCGCGGCCGAGCTGCCCGATGCGACCTTGGTGCAGGGTTTCGATGTCGCGCTGCTCGATGGCATCGACCGCGTGTTGAAGAGCCCCGGCCTCGCGCCCAACGACGCGCAGCTCGCGCCGCTGCTCGCGGCCGCGGCCGAGCGCGGCATCGCGGTGCAAGGCGAGCTGGGCCTGTTCGCGCAGGCGCTGGCCGAGCTGAAGGCCGAGCGCGGCTATGCGCCCAAGCTGCTCGCGATCACCGGCACCAACGGCAAGACGACGACGACGATGCTGTGCGGCCAACTGGTCGAGCGCAGCGGTGCGCGCGTCGCGGTGGCGGGCAATGTCGGGCCGACGATGCTGGACACGCTGGCGGCGGCATTGGCGCTGGAACCCGAGCCGCAGATCGAGGTCGCGGCTGAGGACGTGGTTGCCGAAGAGGTCATCGACGAGGTTGCGGCCGAAGTGGCAGCGCCGGCCGAGCCGCAGGTCGTGGTCGAGCCGGAGGCGAGCGAGGCGACCGAGGTCACTGCAGAGATCGCCGAAATCGAGCCGATGCAGGACGTCTCCATCGAGCCGCCCGCCGACGCTGCGACCGACGACGCCGAGATCACCGGTGGCGGACCGCCGCCGCACCTGATTCCGCCGCCGCCGCCCGGCCCGGTGTTCGAGCACCTGCCCGAGGTCTGGGTGCTGGAACTCTCGAGCTTCCAGCTCGACGGCGTCGAAGGCTTCACGCCGACCGCTGCGACGGTGCTCAACGTCACGCAAGACCATCTCGACTGGCACGGCTCGATGCCGAACTATGCCGCGGCGAAGGCGCGCATCTTCGGCGCGCCCGACGCCTGGGACAGCGTGATGGTGATCAACCGCGACGAGCCCGCCGTCGAGGCCATGGTGCCGGCGCCGGTGATCGTGAAGCCGACGCAGCGCGGCCAGCGCAGCAAGGCCATGGAACGCAAGGTCGTGCGCTTCGGCCTCGACGCGCCGCGCCGCCCCGGCGACTGGGGTCTGGTGGTCGAGAGCGGCATGGCCTGGCTGGTGCGCGCGATGGAAAGCGACGAGACCATCAAGCGCAAGAAGGATGAAGAAGAGGAAATCGTTCTTCAGCGCCTGATGCCGGCCGACGCACTGCGCATCCGCGGCCGCCACAACGCGAGCAATGCGCTGGCCGCACTCGCGCTGGCCGTCGCCGCGGGCCGCCCGCTCGCGCCGATGCTGCATGGCCTGCGCGAGTACCGCGGCGAGCCGCATCGCGTCGAGGTGATCGGCAGTGTGGGTGGCATCGAGGCGGTCGACGACAGCAAGGGCACGAACGTCGGTGCGACCGTGGCCGCGCTCAACGGTCTCGGCCCCGACAAGTCGCCCGGCAAGCTGGTCGTGATCCTCGGCGGCGACGGCAAGGGGCAGGACTTCGCGCCGCTCGCGCAACCGGTCGCGCAGCATGCGCGCGCGGTCGCGACGATCGGCAAGGATGCCGAAGCCATCGAAGCCGCGATCGCCGGCAGCCATGTGCCGACGCAGCGCCACGACTCGCTCGAAGCCGCCGTGCGCTGGAGCTTCGCGCAAGCCGAGCCGGGCGATGCCGTGCTGCTGAGCCCGGCCTGCGCCAGCCTGGACATGTTCCGCAACTACGCGCATCGCGCCGAGGTCTTCGTGGCCGCGGTGCGCGAGCTCGCGCTCGAGCGCGGCGAGGACCTCGCCTGATGGCTGCCGCCGCCCCGGTCACCGACGCGAAGCAAGGCTTCGTCGCGACGCTGCGCGCACGCGTCGCGTCGCTGCTCGGCCGTGGCGGCGAAGAAGGCGGCGCAGTGCCGGTGCGCGACTGGGTCAACGTCTCGACCGGCCAGCCGGCGCGGCTGATGGGCTTCGACACGCACCTGGTATGGATCGTCGTGCTGCTGCTGGCACTCGGCACGGTGATGGTCTATTCGGCCTCGGTCGCGCTGCCCGACAGCCCGCGCTTCTCGCGCTATGCGCCGACGCACTTCCTGACGCGCCACATCCTGTCGATCGCGCTGGCCTTCATCGCCGCGCTGGTGACGGTGCAGATCCCGATCGCCACCTGGGAGAAGCACGGGCCGTGGCTGTTCGTCGGCGCGCTCGTGCTGCTGGTCGCGGTGCTGGTGCCAGGCATCGGCAAGGGCGTCAATGGCGCGCGCCGCTGGATCCCGCTGGGCGTCATGAACTTCCAGCCCAGCGAGCTGGCCAAGCTGGCGATCGCGATCTACGCCGCGGGCTACATGGTCCGCAAGATGGAGATCAAGGAGAACTTCGTGCGCGCGGTCGCGCCGATGGCAGTGGCGGTCGCGGTGATCGGCGTGCTGCTGCTCGCCGAGCCGGACATGGGCGCCTTCATGGTGATCGCCGCGATCGCGATGGGCATCCTGTTCCTCGGCGGCGTGAACGGGCGCATGTTCTTCCTGATCACCGCGGTGCTGGTCGGCGCGTTCGTGCTGATGATCACCTTCAGCGAATGGCGGCGCGAGCGGATCTTCGCGTACCTCAACCCGTGGGACGAGAAGTACACGCTGGGCAAGGCCTACCAGCTGTCGCATTCGCTGATCGCGTTCGGGCGTGGCGAGATCTTCGGCCAGGGCCTGGGCTCGTCGGTCGAGAAGCTGCATTACCTGCCCGAGGCGCACACCGACTTCCTGCTCGCGGTGATCGGCGAGGAGCTGGGCTTCATCGGCGTGGCCGGCGTGATCTTCGCGTTCTTCTGGCTCACGCGCCGCATCTGCCACATCGGCCGCCAGGCGATTGCACTGGATCGCGTGTTCGCGGGCCTGTTCGCGCAAGGCATCGGCATCTGGATGGGCGGCCAGGCCTTCATCAACATGGGCGTCAACCTCGGCGTGTTGCCGACCAAGGGGCTGACGCTGCCGTTGATGAGCTATGGCGGCTCGGCGATCCTGATGAACTGCGTGGCGCTGGCGATCGTGTTGCGGGTCGACATCGAGAACCGGCAGTTGATGAGAGGGGGCCGAGCATGAGCAGCCGCCACCTCGTCGTGATGGCCGCCGGCACCGGCGGCCACGTCATTCCCGGTCTCGCGGTCGCCAAGGAAATGCAGCACCGCGGCTGGACCGTGAGCTGGCTCGGCACCACGCAGGGCATGGAGAACAAGCTCGTACCGCCCAGCGGCATCGAGATGGATTCGATCGGCTTCTCCGGCCTGCGCGGCAAGGGACTGCTGCACACGCTGACCGGCGGGCTGCGGCTCCTGAAGGCGTTCTGGGAGTGCCTGGGCATCCTGCGCCGCCGCGGCGCCGACGCGGTGCTGGGCATGGGCGGCTATGTCTGCTTCCCGGGCGGGCTGATGAGCGCGGCGCTCGGCAAGCCGCTGGTGCTGGTCAATGCCGACGCCTCGCTGCTGATGAGCAACAAGGCGCTGCTGCCGGTCGCCGATCGCGTGGCCTTCGGCTTCGACGGCGCGGCCGCGGCGACGACCAAGCGTGGGCTCGTCACCGGCAACCCGGTGCGAGCCGAGATCGAGGCGATCGAGCCGCCCGCGCAGCGACTCGCCGCGCACAAGGGCGCGCTGAAGCTGCTCGTGGTCGGCGGCAGCCTCGGCGCCAAGGTGCTCAACGAGACGCTGCCCAAGGCGCTGGCGATGCTGGCGCACGAGGAGCGTCCGCGCGTCGTGCATCAGACCGGCGCGCTCAATCGCGATGCCGTCAAGGAGGCCTATCGCGATCAGGGGCTGGACCCCGAGCGCGATGTCGAGGTCGTGGCCTTCATCGACGACATGGCCAAGCGCCTCGCCGACTGCGACCTGATCGTCTGCCGCGCCGGCGCGGTCACGGTCAGCGAGTTGTGCGCGGCGGGCATCGCCAGCGTGCTGGTGCCGCTGATCGTCAGCACGACCTCGCATCAGCGCGACAACGCGCAGTTCATGGCGCAGCACGGCGCGGCGATCCATCTGCCGCAGGCCGAGCTGACGCCGCAGCGTCTCGCGGATCAATTGCGAACGCTGGATCGTCATCAACTGAAAGTGATGGCCGAGAAGGCCCGATCGCTTGCCCGCCCGCGCGCTGCCGCACGCGTCGCGGATGAAATCGAAAGGCTTGTGGCATGAAGCACGCCGTCAAGCACATCCACTTCGTCGGCGTCGGTGGCGCCGGCATGAGCGGCATCGCCGAGATCCTGCACAACCTCGGCTACACCGTCTCGGGCTCCGACCAGAGCGACAGCACGACCACGCGCCGCCTTGCCGGGCTGGGCATCCGCATCGCGATCGGCCACGATGCCGAACACATCGCCGGCGCCGAAGCCGTGGTCACCTCGACCGCGGTGAAGGGCGACAACCCCGAGGTCATCGCCGCGCGCGCCAAGCGCGTGCCGGTGGTGCCGCGCGCGGTGATGCTGGCCGAGCTGATGCGCCTGAAGCAAGGCATCGCGATCGCCGGCACGCACGGCAAGACGACCACGACCTCGCTGGTCACCAGCGTGCTGCACGAGGCCGGGGTCGACCCCACGTTCGTGATCGGCGGCAAGCTCGAGAGCGCCGGCACCAACTCGCGGCTCGGCGCGGGCGAGTTCATCGTCGTCGAGGCCGACGAGTCGGATGCCTCGTTCCTGAACCTGATGCCCATCTTGTCGGTCGTCACGAACATCGACGCCGACCACATGGACACCTATGGCCACGACTTCGCGCGGCTCAAGGGCGCCTTCGTCGAGTTCGTGCACCGCATGCCGTTCTACGGCTCGGCCATCCTGTGCGGCGACGACCCCGGCGTGCGCTCGATCGTGCCGCTGATCTCGCGCCCGGTGATCACCTACGGCATGGGCGACGACGTGCAGGTGCGCGCGGTGAACGTGCAGGCGCTGCCCGGCGGGCAGATGCGCTTCACCTGCCAGCGCCGCAACGGCATCGCGATGCCCGACATCGAGATCACGCTGAACATCCCCGGCGAGCACAACGTGCGCAATGCGCTGGCGGCGATCGCGGTCGGCACCGAGCTCGAGCTGGCCGATGCGCCGATCGTCGCGGCGCTCGCCAAGTTCGCCGGCGTCGGCCGGCGCTTCCAGCGCTGGGGCGAGCTGCCGGCCAACAGCGGCGGCACGTTCACGCTGATCGACGACTACGGCCATCACCCGGTCGAGATGGCGGCGGTGATCGCGGCCGCGCGCGGCGCGTTCCCGGGGCGCCGGCTGATGCTGGCCTTCCAGCCGCACCGCTTCACGCGCACGCGCGACTGCTTCGAGGATTTCGTCAAGGTGATGGGCACCGCCGACGCGGTGCTGCTGACCGAGGTCTATGCCGCCGGCGAAGCACCGATCGTCGCGGCCGACGGCCGCTCGCTGGCGCGCGCGCTGCGCGTCGCGGGCAAGGTCGACCCGGTGTTCGTCGACGAGATCGCCGAGCTGCCGGCGGCGGTGCTCGAGCAGGCCGCCGACGGTGACGTGGTCATCGCGATGGGCGCCGGCTCGATCGGCGCGGTGCCGCAGCAGGTGGTCGCGCTGTCGCAAGGAATGAAGTCATGAAGATCGATCCCAAGAGCCTGGGCAAGGTCGCGGTGCTGATGGGCGGCACGTCGGCCGAGCGCGAGATCTCGCTGATGAGCGGCAACGGCGTGCTCGCGGCGCTGCAAAGCGTCGGCGTCGACGCGCAGGCCTTCGACCCCGCCGACCATGCGCTCGACGAACTGAAGCGCCAGGGCTTCGCACGCTGCTTCATCGCGCTGCACGGCCGCCATGGCGAAGACGGAACGGTGCAAGGCGCGCTCGAGCTGCTCGGCATTCCCTACACCGGCTCCGGCGTGATGGCCTCGGCGATCGCGATGGACAAGGTGATGACCAAGCGCGTGTGGATCGCCGAGGGCCTGCCGACGCCGCGCTACGTGCGCCTCGCGCCCGGCGAACAGGACCGCGAGCGCGTGCGCACGGTGCCCGACGAGCTGGGCCTGCCGCTGATCGTCAAGCCGCCGCGCGAGGGCTCGTCGATCGGCGTGACCAAGGTGGCCGGCTACTCGCAGATGCAGGAGGCGGTGAGCCTGTCGGCGCGCTACGACCCCGACGTGCTGTGCGAGGAGTTCATCGAAGGCGAGGAAGTCACCTGCCCGGTGCTGGGCGAGGGCGCCAACGCGCATGCGCTGCCGGTGATCCGCATCGTCGCGCCCGAGGGCGCCTACGACTACCAGAACAAGTACTTCACCGACGACGTGCGCTACCAGGTGCCCAGCGGCCTGCCCGAGGCCGAGGAGCGCGAGATCCAGCGCATCGTCGTCGAGGCATATCGCACGCTCGATTGCCGCGGCTGGGGCCGCGCCGACCTGATGATCCGCGCCAGCGACCGCAAGCCCTTCCTGCTCGAGATGAACACCTCGCCGGGCATGACGGGCCATTCGCTGGTGCCGATGTCGGCCAAGGCCGCCGGCATCAGCTACGAGCAGCTGTGCCTGCGGCTGGTCGCCGCGGCCACGCTCGACAGCCCGCCGCCGTCGCAAGGAGCCTGAAGGCAACACACGCCATGCCGCGCCAGCGCCCCACGCCCACCCCCACCGCGCCGCCGATCGACGTGCGCCTGATGAACGCGACCGCGTCGGTCCTGTTCGTCGTGGCCGTGCTCGCGCTGCTCGGCTTCGGGCTGGCGTGGCTGATGCGCCTGCCGGCCTTCACGCTGCAGGCGGTGCGCATCGACGGCGAGGTCGGGCGCAACAGCGCCGCGACGATCCGCGCCAATGCGCTGCCCAAGCTCGCGGGCAACTTCTTCACGCTCGATCTGGTGAAGGCGCAGGACGCGTTCCAGTCGGTGCCGTGGGTGCGCCGCGCGGTGGTCTCGCGCGTGTGGCCCGATCGCATCGCGGTGCGGCTCGAGGAGCACCGCGTCGCGGCCTGGTGGCATCGCGAGGACGGCGACGACAAGCTGGTCAACCTGCAAGGCGAGGTGTTCGAGGCCAATCCGGGCGACGTCGAAGACGAGAACCTGCCCACGCTGGTGGGTGCCGACGAGCGCCAGGCCGCCGCGATGCTCGCGCTCTTGCGCCGGCTCGACCCGGTGTTCGCGCCGCTCGAGGCGCGCGTCGAGACGCTGGCGCTGTCGGCGCGCGGCTCATGGCGCGCCGAGCTCGACAGCGGTGCCGACATCGAGCTCGGCCGCGGCAGCGACGACGAGGTGGTCGCGCGCTCGCAGGCCTTCGTCGGCACCGTCGGCGAGGTCACGCAGCGCTATTCGCGCCCGCTCGCCTCGGCCGACCTGCGCCATGCCGACGGCTACGCGGTGAAGCTGCGCGGCGTCGGCACGGTCGACGCCCCGGCGAAGAAGAAATCGAACTGAGGAACTCCATGGCCAACAAGGAATACAAGGATCTCGTGGTCGGCCTGGACATCGGCACCGCCAAGGTGATGGCGGTCGTGGCCGAGGTGCTGCCCGACGGCGAGCTGCGCGTGGCCGGCATCGGCACCGCCTCGTCGCACGGCCTCAAGCGCGGCGTGGTGGTCAACATCGACGCGACGGTGCAGTCGATCCAGCAGGCGCTCAAAGAGGCCGAGATGATGGCCGACTGCAAGATCACGCGCGTCTACACCGGCATCACCGGCAGCCACATCCGCGGCATGAACTCGACCGGCATGGTCATCGTGCGCGACAAGGAGGTCACGCCGGTCGACGTGGCGCGCGTGGTCGAGACCGCCAAGGCGATCAACATCCCGAACGACCAGCGCTTGCTGCTCGTGGAGCCGCAGGAGTTCGTGATCGACGGCCACGAGGTCAAGGAGCCGATCGGCATGAGCGGCGGCCGCCTCGAGGTCAAGGTGCACATCGTGACCGGCGCGCAGAGCGCGGCCGAGAACATCGTCAAGTGCGTGCGCCGCTGCGGGCTCGAGGTCGATCAGCTGGTGTTGAACCCGAGCGCGTCGAGCGCCGCGGTGCTGACGGCCGACGAGAAGGACCTGGGCGTCGCGCTGGTCGACATCGGTGCCGGCACGACCGACGTGTCGATCTTCACCGATGGTTCCGTGCGCCACACGGCCGTGATACCGATCGCCGGCGACCTGATCACCAGCGACATCGCGATGGCGCTGCGCACGCCGACCAAGGACGCCGAAGAGATCAAGGTCGACCACGGCGTGGCCAAGCAGCTGCTGGCCGATCCGTCCGAGCAGGTCGAGGTGCCCGGTCTCGGCGATCGCGCGCCGCGCATGTTGAGCCGCCAGGCGCTGGCCGGCGTGATCGAGCCGCGCGTCGAGGAGATCTTCTCGCTGGTGCACCAGGTGATCCGCGAGAGCGGCTACGAGGAGCTGCTGAGCTCGGGGATCGTGCTGACCGGCGGCTCGGCGGTGATGCCCGGCATGGTCGAGCTCGCCGAAGACATCTTCCTGAAGCCGGTACGCAAGGGCTTGCCCACGTACTCCGGCGCTTTGTACGACATGGTGGCGAACCCGCGCTCGGCCACCGTCATGGGCCTGCTCGAAGAAGCACGGCTCGCGAGATCGCGCGGGTTCAAGGCGGCGCAGCAGTCGGGGTCGGTGACGTCCCTGTTCGGCCGCGTGCGCGACTGGTTCATCGGGAACTTCTGACCGGCACGACAAAAAGGAAGACCGATGCCACCAGCTTCATGTTCTTTTGATTTCGATTTCCAACCGGCAACTGCAAACCCAACGACGACGAAGGAGTGACGACCATGCCCATCGAGATGATCGAGGAGTTCGACCTCGGCACCAAGATCAAGGTGATCGGTGTCGGAGGCGGCGGCGGCAACGCTGTCGAACACATGATTTCCCGCGGCGTTCAAGGCGTGGAGTTCATCTGCGCCAACACCGACGCCCAAGCGCTGCACCGCTCCAGCGCCGACCAGCTGATCCAGCTCGGCAACACCGGCCTGGGGGCCGGCTCGAAGCCGGAAGCCGGACGTTCCTCGGCTGAAGAAGCCGTCGAGCGCATCAAGGAGTCGATCGCGGGTGCGAACATGATCTTCCTGACCGCCGGCATGGGCGGCGGCACCGGCACCGGTGCGGCCCCCGTGATCGCGCGCGTCGCGAAGGAAATGGGCATCCTCACGGTCGGTGTCGTGACCAAGCCCTTCGAGTTCGAAGGCGGTCGCCGCATGAAGCAGGCCGAGGCCGGCCTGGCCGAGCTCGAAGCCAACGTCGACAGCCTGATCGTCGTGCTCAACGAGAAGCTGCTCGAAGTGCTGGGCGACGACGTGACGCAGGAAGAGGCCTTCGCGCACGCCAACGACGTGCTGAAGAACGCCGTCGGCGGCATCAGCGACATCATCCACATCCCCGGTCACGTCAACGTCGACTTCGAGGACGTGAAGACGGTGATGGGCGAGCCCGGCAAGGCGATGATGGGCACCGGCACCGCCAGCGGCCCGGACCGCGCCAACAAGTCGGCCGAGGCCGCGGTGGCCTGCCCGCTGCTCGAAGGCGTGGATCTCTCCGGCGCGCGCGGCGTGCTGGTGCTGATCGCGGCGAGCAAGGCGACCTTCAAGCTGGCCGAGAGCCGCAACGCGATGAACACGATTCGTCGCTACGCGGCCGAGGACGCGCACGTGATCTACGGCACCGCCTACGACGAGTCGCTGGGCGACCAGCTGCGCGTCACGGTGATCGCGACCGGCCTGGCCTCGTCGCGCGTGCAGAAGGCGCCGATCCAGGTGGTGCACAGCCAGCCGATGCAGCGCACCGGCACGCACGACCTGCCGGTGCTGACGCAAGCCGTCGGTCAGAACCACGGTGGCGGCGGCCAGCCGACGATGCCTTCGCACCCGAGCACGCCGTCGTACGAAAGCCTGCATGTGCCCAGCGTCTGGCGCAGCGGCCGCACGCAGGCGGCGGCGAAGGTGGATGCGCTGGCGAGCAACGGCATGGACGAGATCGAGATCCCCGCGTTCCTGCGCAAGCAGGCAGACTGAGTTCCCGGTCCGTTCTTCGTCGTTTCAAGGCCGCGGCAGGGGCAAATATGTCCCTACTGCGGCCATAGCGGGCTGCCCCAGCCGGTGGGGCAGCCTGCTTTCTACAATTCGGCCCATGCTCAAGCAACGCACCCTCCAGTCGATCACCCGCGCGGTGGGTCTCGGCGTGCACAGCGGCCAGCGCGTCGAGCTGACGCTCAAGCCTGGGCCGGTCGATTCGGGCATCGTGTTCCGCCGCGTCGATCTGCCCAATCCGGTCGCCGTTCCCGCACGCTTCGACTCCGTCTGCGACACCCGCATGGCCTCGACGATCTCGGCCGGCGGCGATCCGGGCGCACCGAAGGTGCAGACCATCGAACATTTCATGTCGGCCTGCGCAGGCCTGGGCATCGACAACCTGCAGGTCGACATCACGGGCGACGAGATGCCCATCCTCGACGGCTCGGCCGCGAGCTTCGTGTTCCTGCTGCAAAGCGCGGGCATCGTGCTGCAGGACGCGCCGAAGAAGTTTTTCCGCGTGCTGAAGACGGTCGAGGTTCGCGAAGGCGAGGGCGCCTCGCTCAAGTGGGCGCGGCTCGAGCCGCATCACGGCTGGAAGCTCGGCTTCGAGATCGAGTTCGACCATCCGGCGGTCAACCAGACCGGCCAGCGCGTCGAGTTCGATTTCGCCGAAGGCCAGTACAAGCACGACATCGCGCGCGCGCGCACCTTCGGCTTCTCGAAGGACGTCGACGCGATGCGCGCGCGCGGCCTGGGCCTGGGCGGCAGCATGGACAACGCCATCGTCGTGGCCGACGAGCGCGTGCTCAATGCCGACGGGCTTCGCTACGACGACGAGTTCGTCAAGCACAAGCTGCTCGACGCGATCGGCGATCTCTACATCGCCGGCCATCCGCTGCTGGCCGCCTACACCTCGTTCAAGGGCGGCCACGCACTGAACAACAAGCTGCTGCGCGCGATGTTCGCCGACCCCGACGCCTACGAGATCGCGAGCTTCGCGCGCGTGGACGACGCGCCGCGAGGCTTCGCCGAGCTCGCGCCGGCCTGGTAGACCGGGAAACCGCGCGCATGCTGGTCTTTCGCTGGATCGTCCTGCTGCTGCTGGTCGCGGGCGTGCTGTGCTTCGCGATGGCCATCGGCACCGGCGACGTGCGCTGGCGCCACCGCGGGCTGACGATCGTCAAGTGGACGGTGCTGGCCGCGCTGGGCTTCTTCGCGGTGCTGATCCTCGAGCGCATGGCGCTGATGATCTAGCGCGGTTGCCGCGGGCCTGCGGCAGCGCGATGATGCGGCCTCCAGCATGACCCGGAGGTTGTCTTGAGAGCCCTGCTGAGAATCCTCGTGCCGGCCTTCGCGGCCCTCGTCCTCGCCGCCTGCGCCAGCACCCCCAAGCTCACCAACAGCTGGCGCGACCCGCAATTCGAAGGGCCCAAGCCGGCCAAGCTGATGGTGCTGGGCATCAGCCGCAGCGACGTGCACCGCCGCGTGTTCGAAGACGGCTTTTCCAACGCGCTGCGCGCCTCGGGCATCGGCGGCGTGCCGGCCTACTCCGAGCTGCCCGAGCAGGGCGTGATCCCCGACGAGCGCATCCAGGCCGCCGTCAAGAAGTCCGGCTCCGACGCGGTGCTGACCGCGCGCGTGATCCGCGTCGACCGCCAGATCGACGTGCGCCCCGGCATGCCCTACGCACCCTATGGCCCCTACGGTCGCGGTTTCTACGGCTGGTACGGCTCGGCCTGGGCGATGTCGCAGCCCGACGTCGTGCAGTACGACGTGGTCACGATCGAGTCGACCCTGTGGGACATGCGCAGCGGCAAGGTGATCTGGAGCGGCACCAGCGAGACCACCCAGACCAGCGACGTGGCCAAGCTGACCGAGGGGCTGGCCCAGGTGCTGATCGGCAAGATGAAGGCCGACGGGGTCTTGTAGAGCGCTTTCGGGCCGCGCCGGCCAGGATAGGGGGCGCGCGGACCAACCAGCGAGGAGCACAATCGCCCGAACCTGAGGGGTGCGGCGTGGCCGCGTGCGTTCGATGCCGTATCGACCGCCCGCAGCCGTCGCGAGAGCATCGCGAGGTTTCAACTGTCCGAGGGCCGACATGCGAGAGTCGCTGCGCGCTACGCCCGAAGAAATGACTGCGATCCTCGAGAACGCGGCCGTGGGCATCCTTTTCACGAGCGACCGCACGGTTCGCATGTGCAATGCGCGCACGGCGCAGATCTTCGGCTTCGACTCGCCCGATGACCTGATCGGGATGCCCTCGGTCGAGATCTATCCCGACGCCGAGAGCTACGAACGGCTCGGCCGCGAGGCCACTCCCAAGCTGGAGGCCGGCCTCCCTTTTGACATCGACTGGCAGCTGCGCCGGCGCGACGGCAGCCTGGTCTGGTGCCATCTGCACGGCAAGGCGGTCACGCGCTCGAGCGCCGCCGGCAGCGCAGGCGGCACGGTCTGGATCCTCGAGGACATCAGCGCCGGCCGCGGTGCGCAGGTCCAGCTGGCCGCGACGATCCAGGAGCTGGCGGCGATCATGGACAACGCGCCGGTGGGCATCGCCTTCACGCGCGATCGCCGCATCGTGCGCTACAACGCGCGCTTCGCCGAGATCTTCGGCTTCGGCCCCGACTCGGCCATCGGCCTGCCGGCGCGCGTGCTGATGCGCACGGACGAGGAGTACGCCGAACTCGGTCGCAATGCCCGGCCGCTGCTGTCGATCGGCCTGCCCTACCAGTGCGAGATGTTCGTGCGCCGGCAAGACGGCAGCGACCTGTGGAGCAACCTGATCGCCTATGTGCAGGATCCGGACGATCCGGGTCTGGCGACGATCTGGATGGTCGAGGACCGCAGCGTGCACCGCGAGGCCGAGCAGCTGCTGCAGCGCGCCAACGCCGAACTGGGCGCCGCGCGCGACCGTGCCGAGGTCGCCAACCGTGCCAAGAGCGAGTTCCTCGCGCGCATGAGCCACGAGCTGCGCACGCCGCTCAACGGCATCCTCGGCTATGCGCAGATCCTCGATCTCGATACCTCGCTGAGCGAGCGCCAGCGCGTCGGCGTGAACGTGATCGGCCAGGCCGGGCGGCACCTGCTGACGTTGATCGACGACATCCTCGACCTCGCGCGCATCGAGGCGGGCCGGCTCGATCTTTCGGTGACGCGGGTGGATCTGCGCGCCTTCTTGCACGTGGTCGCCGACATCATCCGCGTGCGCGCCGACCAGAAGGGGCTGCTGTTCGAGCTGGTCTATCCGCCGCAGCTGCCGCAGACCGTGCTGATCGACGAGCGCCGGCTGCGCCAGGTGCTGCTGAACCTGCTCGGCAACGCGGTCAAGTTCACCGAGCGCGGCCATGTGCGACTGGGGGTGGCGCTGCTGTCCAACGATGGCCGGCTGGCGCATGTGCGCGTCGACGTCGAAGACACCGGCGTGGGCATCGATGCCGAACATGCGCAGCGCATCTTCGAGCCCTTCGAGCAGGCCGGCAACGCGGCGCAGCGCGACCAGGGCTCGGGCCTGGGGCTGGCGATCAGCCGTTCGCTGGCGCAGATGATGGGCGGCGACATCGCGGTGACGAGCCGTCCGGGCGTGGGCAGCTGCTTCTCGCTCGACGTGCGCATGCCGGTGGTCGATGCGCCCGGCTCCGCGCCGAACGCGCAGGGACGCGCGGTGCGCGGCTACAAGGGCGCGCGCCGTCGCGTGCTGGTGGTCGACGACATCGCCAACAACCGCGCGCTGATGGTCGACTTCCTGCAGCCGCTGGGCTTCGAGGTCCACGAGGCGGTCGACGGCGCCGAAGGCCTGGCGCGGGTGCAAGCGCTCATGCCGGACCTGATCGTAATGGACAACATGATGCCGGTGCTCGACGGCCTCGAGGCGACGCGGCGGCTGCGCGCATCGCCGCAGACCCGGCAGCTGCCGATCGTCTGCGTCTCGGCCAGCGCGACGCTGGCGGCGCGCCAGAGCAGCTTCGAAGCCGGTGTCAGCGCCTTCCTGGCCAAGCCCGTGGACCTGCGCGACCTGCTCGAGGAGATCGGTCGGTTGCTGCGGCTCGAATGGGTGTACGAGGCCGAAGCAGCTTAGGTTCGTATCAGTACGCCCGGCCCTTGCGATATTGGGCGTGGGCTCGCCGTGACAGCGGGCTGGCACTTTCCAATGCCGCCAGCGAAGCGCCGGCATGCGCGTGCGTGACCGCGATGCCCAATGCATCGGCGGCATCGGGCCCCGGCAGTCCGGGCAGCGACAGCAGCCGCGCGACCATCTGCTGCACCTGCTCCTTGCGCGCCTGGCCATGGCCGACGACGGCCTTCTTCATCTGCAGCGCGGTGTACTCCGACACCGCGAGCTGGTTGGCGACCAGCGCGGTCAGCGCCGCGCCGCGCGCCTGGCCGAGCAGCAGGGTCGATTGCGGATTGACGTTGACGAACACGATCTCGACCGCGGCGCAGGCCGGCTCGTAGCGCCGCACCACCTCGCACAGGCCGTCGTAGAGGATCTTGAGCCGCCCGGGCAGGTCGCCGGTGGGCAGCGAGTCGGTCTTGATCGTGCCGCTGGCGACGTAGCGCAGCTTCGCGCCGGCCGCCTCGATGATGCCGAAGCCGGTGGTGCGAAGGCCCGGGTCGACGCCGAGGATGCGAATCGGTGCTGCTGCGCTCACAGGGGGATCTTGAAGTACCAGCGCACGGAGTGGAAGAAGACAGGTGCGGCAAAGCAAAGCGGCGCGATGCGATCCAGCAATCCGACGGCACCCGTCACCGAGCTTCGATTGCCCCAATACCGCACGCCCGCATCGCGCTTGAGCGCCTTCATCACGAACTCGCCCATCGTGCCGGCGCCGCTGGCGATCAGCGCCATCGCCATCGCCTGGCCGGGCTTGAACGGCGTGATCCAGTAAAGCAGGCCGCCGACAAAGGCCGCGGTGAAGCTGCCGATGAACCAGGCGCGGTAGCTGAAGCTGCGGCTGATCTGGCGCGCCACCGGGCGGCGTCGCAGCCGGCGGCTCGCACCCTCCTGCACGATCTGCGCGACCGCGACCACGAACACCAGGAAGAACACCAGGAAGGCGCCGCGGCCGCGGAAGTTGGCGAAGTCGAGCAGCAGCAGCGCCGGCGTGTGCGACAGGCCGTAGATGCACACCATGATCCCCCACTGGATCTTGGCGTTGCGCTCGAGGAAGCGCTGCGGATCGCCCGACAGCGCGCTGACCACCGGCACCACCAGGAACATGTAGACCGGGATGAAGACCGAGAACAGGTCGAAGTGGCGCGTGCCGACCAGGTAGAACTGCACCGGCAGGATCACGAAGAACGCGAGGATCAGGCTGCGGTGGTCGCTGCGGCGCGTGTGCATCAGCGTGATGTACTCGCGCAGCGCCAGGAAGCTGAAGGCGCCGAACAGCAGCGTCGCACCGAACGCGCCGCTGATCCAGGCGAGCCAGAACAGCGTCGCGCTGGTCCACACCGCGCGCAGGTCGCGGCGATAGCGGTGCGAGCGTTCCTGCTGCGAAGGCGACTGCTCGCGCAGCGTCGCGAAGAAGGCGCCCAGCGTCGCGAGCGCGAGCACGCCGAACAGGATCACGAACAGCGTGCCGACTTCCTGGCCCGCCGTGAGCTGGCGCATCGAAAAGCCGTTCATGCCGCGACGTCCTTCAGCGCCAGCACCGCGGCACGTGCGCGATCGAGGAAGTCGCGCTTGTCTTCACCAGGCTCGAGTTGCATCGGCGCACCGAAGGTCACCGAGCACAGGATCGGCACCGGCACCACTTCGCCCTTGGGCATCACGCGCTGCACGTTGTCGATCCACGCGGGCACCAGGGTGACCTGCGGGAACTGCTCGGCGAGGTGGAACAGGCCGCTCTTGAAGGTCTGCGGGTCGCCTTTGTTGTTGCGCGTGCCCTCGGGAAAGATCACCAGCGAATCGCCCTTGTGGAGCGCGTCGATCAGCGGCTCGAGCGGATCCTGGTCTTCGGTGCGCTGGCGCGACACGTAGACCGCGTTGAAGATCTCGCGCGTGATCCAGTGCTTGAGCGGCGTCGCGGTCCAGTAGTCCTTCGCGGCGATCGGGCGGGTGCGCAGCCGCAGGTCGCGCGGCAGGGCGGCCCAGATCAGCACCCAGTCGAGGTGGCTTTGGTGGTTGGCGAAGTAGATGCGCTGCTCGGCCTTGGGCGGGCAGCCGTACCAATGGCCCTGCGCACCCGTCACGAGACGGGCGATGAAGGCGAGCAGCAGGCCCGCGGCTTCGGCGGCAAAAGACATGGAGCGCGATCCTAGCGGCGCGGGCCGCTGAAACGAATGAAACAAACCCGGGGCTGCGTGCAGCCGCGGTGAAACGGGGGCTTTCGACACTGACGGCCAGACAGACAACTCAGTGACCGCCGGAGCCGCCATGAAGAAGATCCGCTCGATGCCCGACTACCAACTGGACACCGACGCGTCCGGCGCGGTGCTCTGCGCCGAGGGCTGGTCGCTGCGCTGGATCGGCCCGGAGCTGATCGAGTACGGCACCTCGACGGACGCCTGCCTGGTCAACGTCGGCTACGACGTCGACCGCAAGTCGCGCGCGATCTACGCCAGCGAGGCCAGCTCGGCCTGGTTCCCGCGCGTGGTCGAGCACCTGTGCATGGCGCTGCCCCTGCTGCCCGGCCGCTACGTCATCGTCTGACCGCGCGACCGGGGCAGCGTCCCCGGATCAATGGCGGAAGTGGCGGGTGCCGGTGAGCACCATCGCGATGCCGCGCTCGTCCGCGGCCGCGATCACTTCCTCGTCGCGCATCGAGCCGCCCGGCTGGATCACGCAGCTCGCGCCGCCGTCGCAGACCACGTCGAGCCCGTCGCGGAACGGGAAGAAGGCATCGCTCGCGACCGCCGAGCCCTGCAGCGACAAGCCGGCGTTCTGCGCCTTGATCGAGGCGATGCGCGCCGAGTCGATGCGGCTCATCTGGCCCGCGCCGACGCCCAGCGTCATGCCGCCCGCGCAATAGACGATCGCATTGCTCTTGACGAACTTGGCGACCTTCCACGCGAACATCAGGTCCTCGAGCTGTTGAGCCGTCGGGGCCTTCCTGGTCACGACACGCAGCTCGCCCAGCAGCACGTTCTTCGCATCCGAAGACTGCACCAGCAAACCGCCGCCGACGCGCTTGAAGTCGAGCACGTTGGTGTCGCTGGCCAGCGGCACTTCGAGCAGACGAACGTTCTGCTTGGCCGCGAACACCGCGCGCGCGTCGGCGCTGATGCTCGGTGCGATCACGACCTCGACGAACTGCTTGGCCACATGCGCCGCCGCGGCACCGTCGAGCGTGCGGTTGAAGGCGATGATGCCGCCGAAGGCCGAGGTCGGATCGGTCTGCAGCGCCTTCGCATAGGCCTCGCCGGCGTTCGCGCCGACCGCGACGCCGCAGGGATTGGCGTGCTTGATGATCACGCAGGCCGGTGCGTCGAAGGTCTTGACGCATTCCCAGGCCGCATCGGCATCGGCGATGTTGTTGTACGAGAGCTCCTTGCCCTGCAGCTGCGCGTAGCGCGCCAGCGTGCCGGGCGCGGGCTGCGCGTCGCGGTAGAAGGCGGCGCTCTGGTGCGGGTTCTCGCCGTAGCGCAGGTCCTGCATCTTCGCGAGCTGCAGGTTCAGCACGGCGGGGAACTCGGCACGCTTGGGCACCTCGGCCGTGCGCTCCTCGGCGCCCGCTTCGAGCGCGCTGAAGTAGTTGGTGATCATGCCGTCGTAGGCCGCGGTGTGCGCGTAGACCTTCTTGGCCAGCATGAACTTGGTCGCGCGCGTGAGGCCCGCGCCCTTGAGCTCGCCGAGCACGCGCTCGTAGTCGACCGGGTCGATCACGACCGCGACGTCCTGCCAGTTCTTGGCTGCCGCGCGCAGCATCGCCGGGCCGCCGATGTCGATGTTCTCGATCGCGTCTTCGAGCGTGCAGTCGGCCTTCGCGGTCGCCTGCGCGAACGGGTAGAGGTTGACGATCAGCAGGTCGATCGTGCCGATGCCGTGTTCCTTGAGCGCTGCCATGTGCTCCGGCAGGTCGCGGCGCGCCAGGAGGCCGCCGTGAACGCGCGGGTGCAGCGTCTTCACGCGGCCGTCGAGCATCTCCGGAAAGCCGGTGATCTCGGACACCTCGGTGACCGGCAGACCTTCTTGCGCGAGCAGCTTGGCGGTGCCGCCGGTGGACAAAAGCTTCACGCCTTGCGCATGCAGCGCGCGGGCGAAGTCGACGATGCCGGTCTTGTCGGAGACCGAAAGCAGGGCGGTGAGGGCGGCCATGGCGGGACTCTTACTTGATGAGCTTGTGTTCGAGCAGCTTGCGACGCAGCGTGTTGCGGTTGATGCCGAGCCACTCGGCCGCGCGCGACTGGTTCTGGTCGGCCTGCTGCATCACGACATCGAGCAGGGGCTTCTCGACCACCTGCATGACCATGTCGTAGACGTTGTGCGGCTCGGCGCCGCGCAGGTCCTTGAAATAGGTTTCGAGGCTCTCGCGGATGCAGGCCTCGATGTGTTTCTTGCTCATGCTGCTTGTTGTTCTTCGCTGGGTTCTTGGGAAGATTCCGGCAGCAGCTCGTGGCCGTCTGCCAGTGCGGTGAACCAGGCGCCGACGAGCGAGATCTGCTCGTCGGCCGAGGTCACCGTGTTGATGCGCGTGCGCAGCTGCTCGCCGCCGGGCAGCCCGTGGACGTACCAGCCGATGTGCTTGCGCGCGCTGCGCACGCCGCTCGTTTCGCCGTACAGCGAATGATGGTCGTGCAGGTGCTCGACCAGCCAGTCGCGCACCTCGAGCGTCTTCGGCGCGGCGAGGTCTTCGCCGGTCGCGAGGTAGTGCGCGATCTCGCGAAAGATCCACGGGCGGCCCTGCGCGGCGCGCCCGACCATCACCGCGTCGCAGCCAGTGCGCTCGAACACCTCGCGCGCCTTGCGCGGCGAGTCGATGTCGCCGTTGGCGACCACCGGCACCGACACCGCGGCCTTGACCGCGGCGACGGTGTCGTACTCGGCGAAGCCGCGATAGCCCTGCTCGCGCGTGCGGCCGTGCACCGTCAGCATCGCGACCCCGGCGGACTCGGCGCCCTTGGCCAGGCTCACCGCATTGCGTTCGGCATCGCACCAGCCGGTGCGCATCTTCAAGGTCACCGGCACGCCGTGCGGCGCGCTCGCGGTGACCACCGCCTCGACGATGCGCAGGGCGGCTTCCTCGTCGCGCATCAGCGCCGAGCCGGCCCACTTGTTGCACACCTTCTTGGCCGGGCAGCCCATGTTGATGTCGATGATCTGCGCGCCGCGCTCGATGTTGTAGGCGGCGGCCTCGGCCATCATGATCGGCTCGGTGCCGGCGATCTGCACCGCGATCGGCGCGACCTCGCCGTCGTGGTTGGCGCGGCGCGAGGTCTTGAGCGAGTCCCACAGCTCGCGGCGCGAGGTCACCATCTCGCTGACCGCGTAGCCGGCGCCCAGGCGCTTGCACAGCTGGCGGAAGGGTCGGTCGGTGACCCCTGCCATCGGCGCGACGAACAAGCGGTTCGCCAGCTCTATCGAGCCGATCTTCATGGTGTGGGCCGGGTGGGGAACTGCTGAAAAAGGAGGCAGAGTATAGCGACGCGCGAGGGCGCTTTCTTGGTGCGCCGCGCAAGCGCTAATCTCGCGTCATGACCGAATGGATCGACTCGCTGCTGGCCCTGCTCGCGCTGCCGAAGTTCGGGCTCAGCACGGTGTTCGTCGTGGCCTTCATCTCGGCGACGCTGCTGCCGCTGGGCTCGGAGCCGGCGGTGTTCGGATTGATCAAGCTGAACCCCGAGATGTTTTGGCCGGCGATCCTGGTGGCCACCGTCGGCAATGCCGGCGGCGGCGCGGTGAGCTGGTGGATGGGCTATGGCGCCGAGCGCGTGTGGGAGCACGCGCGCCACAAGCCGGTGGAGCACCGCGTGCTGGGCTGGCTGCAGCGCTTCGGGCCCAAGGCCTGCCTGCTGAGCTGGTTGCCGATCGTCGGCGATCCGCTGTGCGCGGTGGCCGGCTGGCTGCGACTGCCGTTCTGGCCTTGCGTGTTCTACATGGCCATCGGCAAGTTCGCGCGCTATCTCACGATGACGGCGCTGCTGCTGTGGGTGCTGCCCGGCCAGTACCACCCATAGCCTCGATCTCGTCGAGCACCCGCTCGAGCCGGCGCAGTGCGGTCTGCGCACGCCCGCGCGGCGCGGGCCGGGCATCGAGCAGCTTCGCGCGCGCATCGTCGAGCGCGGTCGAGAACGACAGGCCGTGCTTCGCGAGCGTCGGCGCGAGTTCGTCGCGACGCGCACGCAGCTGCGCGCGCGTGGCCTGGAACGCATGCTCGGCCAGCCAGCGGCGCTGCGAATAGCTGAAGGGATTGGTGAAGAAGATCTGCGCGTCGCTCGAATCGGGTTCGAACAGCACGATGTCGGTGCCGGGGAACTCGGCGTCGTAGCGCCGCATGCCCAGCTCCATGCGCGAGCGGATGATCGAGCGGAAGGTCTGCGACAACACCTGCGGCAAGCCACCGTCGACCAGGCGTGCCGGCGGCGCGTGCGATCCGCGTTGCGGCGGCTGGTCGCCGTGGCCCGAATACGGTACGAGTGGGTTGAGCGCGATCAGCAGGTCGAGGTCTTCCTCGAGCACCACCGAGGCATGCAGCGTCTTGCGCAACGCACCGTCGACATAGAAGCGTCCGTCGATCTCGACCGGCGGAAACAGCCCCGGCAGCGCCGCACTCGCCTGCACGGCCAGCGAGATCGGCACGTGGTCGAAGCCCGGGCGGCCGAACAGCGTCGGCTGGCTCGAATCGAGATCGACCGCGACCAGCACCAGCGTGCTATCGAGTTCGCGGAAATCGTTGCTGCGCCCCGGCGCGCTGAACACGCGCGACAGGTGCTCGTGCACCGTGCTGTTGGAGAACACGCCGGTCGGCACCGCGGCGCCGAGGCGATCGAGCAGCTGGCCGCGCGATGCGAAGCCGAACGCATAGTCGAACGCCGCGCCGGCGCCGAGCAGCGGCAAGCGCGCGAGGCGGCGCGTGATCTCGCCCCAGGCCGGGCGCATCAGCATCGCGGGATCGAACACGTCGCCCGCGGGGCCTTCGTTCTCGATGAAGGAGCGGCACAGCTCGCGCGCGCCGATGCCGTTGGCCAGGCCCGCGGCGACGAAGCCGCCGGCCGAGACGCCCACGAAGGCGTCGGCCTCGCTGGCACGCCAGCCGCGGATCGAATGCTCCAGTGCGCAGAGCGCGCCGATTTCGTAGATGGCCCCGAGCGGGCCGCCGCCGGCAAGTGCCAGGCCGATGCGCGGTGCGCGACGCGATGCGGATCTCGTCATGCGGCCAGTTTAGGCGCCGCATCGCATGGCCCTTTGGGCCCAGCCTCTAGATTTCCCGCGGGTTTGCCCCGGGACCCGATTCAAGCGGCCAGGGCATCGGCGCGTGGCCGCAGCCATTCGGGCAGCTTGTCGGCCACCGCCTGCGGATCGGTGAGCGGCCCCATGTGGCCCAGGCCCGGCACCGCGAGCAGCTCGGCGTTCGGCAGGCGCGCCGCGAGCCGCAGCGCGATCAGCCGCACCGGTTGCGGCGAGCGCTCGCCGGCAAGGATGCGCACCGGCATGCGCAGCCGGCTGTAGGCGTGGTGCGGCGTCGCATCGGAAAACAGCGCGTCGAACTCGGCGCCGATCTTGGGCATGCGTGCGGCCAGGGCCTGCTGGCGGCTGGGCTTCATCTGCGCCCAGCTGCCCTCGCCCGACCAGTAGTCGACGAAGCGTTCGGCCGAGGCCAGGCACTCGCCTTCGAGCGCGAGCCGCTCGACCTCGCGGCCCAGCGTGACCACCGCCTGCGCGGCCGCGGCGGTGGCCGGCGAGCCGAACAGCAGCGAGAAGCGCACCGGCTCGTAGACCGTGAGGCTGCGCACCTGGAACGGATGGCGCAGCGCGGCCTGCAGCGCGATCGCGCCGCCGTAGGAATGGCCGACGAGATGCACGCCCTCGGGCGCGGCATAGAGTTCTTCGGCGAGCGCGTCGACCTCGTCGTCGAGCGTCAGGCGCTGGCCGACGTGCCACGGATCATCTTCGCGGTAGCCGATCAGCTCCGGCGCGACGCAGTCGATGCGCGCGGCTGCCAGCGGCGCGGTGATCGGCTGCCATTGGCGGCCGGCGCCGCCGCTGCAGTGCAGGAAGAGGGCCCGTGCGGCGCGCGGCGAGGGGCTTGGGTTCATCGTGAAGCTCCGTCGTTCGGTTCGTGAACGAGAGCTTCGCGGGGGCGCGTATCGCTGCGATGTCGCGGCGCGATCGCTTTGTCGCAGCGGCGTTGCAGGAAATGAAAGGGGGCGCCGCAGCGCCCCTTGTTCGATCGAAGAAGACGGACTCAGGCGGCCGTCTTGCGCGGCGCGCGCTTCACCGCGGCCTTCTTCGCGGGCGCGGCCTTCTTGGCGGGGGCGGCCTTCTTGGCAGCCGGGGCCTTCTTCGCCGGCGCACCGCCGACCTGCGCCGCGAGCGCGTCGATGCGCGCGATCAGCGCATCGATGTCCTTGCTCGACGGCACGCCCAGGCGGTTGAGCGCCTTCGCGACGCGCTCTTCGAAGATGGTCTCGAGCTTGTCCCAGGACTGGCCGGCCTTGTTCTGCACATCGCCGGCCAGGCCGGTCATCTTGCTGGCGACGTCGCCCAGCTTCTCTTCGGCCACCGCCTGCGTGCGGCGCTGGATCGACACGCCTTCCTTGACCAGGGTCTCGAACACCTTGCCGCCTTCGGCCTGCGCCTTCGCGAAAGCGCCCAGGCCCGCGAGCCAGATCTGCTGCGCCGATTCCTTCACCGTGCCGGCGAGCTCGCTGTCGAGCAGTTGTCCGAGCGAGCCGATCGAGGCGGCGCTTTCCTTCTTGGCGGCGATCTTCTGAAGCTTCTTGACCATGTCGAATCCCTCTGTGTTCGTTGCAAGGCGGTGCGAGCGGCCGACTTTAGGCGCGCAGTCCTGGAGGCGGCGACCTAAAGCGAACCAGGCATCGCGCCTTGTCCACGCGCAGAGGGAAAACACCGAGGCCTCGCACTGGCGCGCGCGGCGGTTTCGCGAAGAATCGGCGCGATTCGATACGAGCCTCGAGGAGACATCCGATGCGTTACTTCGTCACCGGCGCGACCGGCTTCATCGGCAAGCGGCTGGTCGCCAAGCTGCTCGCGCGCCGCGGCGCCACGGTGCACTTCCTGATGCGCAGCGAAAGCGAAGGCAAGCTCGCCGAGCTGCACGAACACTGGGGCCTCGCGAGCGCGGCCGCCAAGGCGCGCGCGGTGCCGGTGTACGGCGATCTCAAGGGCAAGAAGCTCGGCGTCGCAGCCGAGGACCTGAAGGGGCTCAAGGGCCAGGTCGACGCGGTCTACCACCTGGCCGCCGTCTACGACCTCGGTGCCGACGAGGACGTGCAGGTCGAGGTCAACATCGAAGGCACGCGCAACGCGGTCGAGTTCGCCAAGGCGATCGACGCGGGCCATTTCCACCATGTCTCGTCGATCGCCGCGGCCGGCCTCTACGAAGGCGTGTTCCGCGAAGACATGTTCGACGAGGCCGAGGGCCTGGACCATCCGTACTTCATGACCAAGCACGAGTCCGAGAAGGTCGTGCGCAAGGAGTGCAAGGTCCCCTGGACGGTGTTCCGCCCGGCGATGGTGGTGGGCGACTCGCGCAGCGGCGAGATGGACAAGATCGATGGCCCCTACTACTTCTTCAAGGTCATCCAGCGCATGCGCCAGCTGCTGCCGCCGTGGATGCCGTCGGTGGGCATCGAGGGCGGGCGCGTGAACATCGTGCCGGTGGATTTCGTCGTCGACGCGCTCGAGCACATCAGCCACCTCGATGGCGTCGCGGGCCGCTGCTTCCACCTGGTCGACCCGGTCGGCTACCGCGTCGGCGACGTGCTCGACATCTTCTCCAAGGCCGCGCACGCGCCGAAGATGAACCTGTTCGTCAACGCGGCGCTGCTGGGCTTCATTCCCAAGAGCGTGAAGAAGGGCCTGATGGCGCTGGCGCCGGTGCGCCGGGTGCGCAATGCGGTGATGAAGGACCTCGGCCTGCCCGAGGACATGCTGACCTTCATCAACTACCCCACGCGCTTCGACTGCCGCGACACGCAGGCCGCGCTCAAGGGCAGCGGCATCGCCTGCCCGAACCTGAACGACTACGCCTGGCGGCTGTGGGACTACTGGGAACGCCACCTCGACCCGGACCTTTTCATCGACCGCTCGCTCAAGGGCGCGGTGGCCGGCAAGGTGGTGCTGGTGACCGGCGGCAGTTCGGGCATCGGCCTGGCGGCGGCGATGAAGTTCGCCGAGGCCGGCGCGATCACGCTGATCTGCGCGCGCGACGAGGACAAGCTCGCCGAGGCGGTGAAGGAGATCCGCGCCGCGGCCGGCAAGGACGCGCGCGTGTTCAGCTACTCGGTCGACATCGCCGACGAGTCGGGCTGCAAGGACTTCATCGATGCGATCACGCGCGAGCACGGCGGCGTCGACTTCCTGATCAACAACGCCGGGCGCTCGATCCGCCGCGCGATCGAGGCCAGCTACGACCGCTTCCACGACTACGAGCGCACCATGCAGCTGAACTACTTCGGCTGCCTGCGCGTGACGATGGGCTTGCTACCCGGCATGGTGGCCAAGCGCCGCGGCCACGTGGTCAACATCAGCTCGATCGGCGTGCTGACGAATGCGCCGCGCTTCTCGGCCTACGTGGCGAGCAAGGCCGCGCTCGATGCCTGGACGCGCTGCGCGTCGAGCGAGTTCGCCGACGTGGGCGTGACCTTCACGACCATCAACATGCCGCTGGTGCGCACGCCGATGATCGCGCCGACCAAGATCTACAACAACGTGCCGACGCTGTCGCCCGAGGAGGCGGCCGACATGATCGCGCAGGCCTGCGTCGCCAAGCCGGTGCGCATGGCGACGCGACTGGGCATCACCGGCGAAGTGCTGCATGCGCTGGCGCCGCGCGTCGCGCAGATCGTCATGAACACGAGTTTCCGCATGTTCCCGGACAGCGAGGCGGCACGTGGCGACAAGAGCGCGAAGCCGCAGCTGTCGGCCGAGGCGATCGCGCTGCAGCAGATGATGCGCGGCATCCATTTCTGAATGCCGCGCGAGGGAGCTGGCCGCGTTCAGGGCTGGCGCAGGTTCGAGATCTGCGCGTTCACCGGCGAATGCTGGTGCGCGCCGCTGTTGTCGCCGAGTCGGCCGTAGGAGTTCGCGCCCCAGGCCTTCAGGCTGCCGTCGCTCATGACCGCGAACGTGTGGTTCAGGCTGGTCGACAGGCTGGTCGCGCCGGTGGCGGCCGCGGCCACCGCGCTCGGCGTGCCGACCGTGGCGGTCGCGCCGTTGCCGAGCTGGCCGTACTCGTTGTCGCCCCAGCCGCGCAGCGAGCCATCGGCCAGCTGCGCGAAGCTGTGGTCACCGCCGGCTTGCAGCTTCACGACGTTGGCGAGGCCCGCGATCGCGGCCGGTGCGAGCCGATCGTTCGTCGTGCCGTCGCCGAGCTGCGAGTAGCTGTTGTAGCCCCAGGCCGCGACCGTGCCGTCCGACTTGAGCGCGAGGTTGTGGTCCCAGCCGGCCGCGATGAAGCTCACGCCCGTGAGGCCGGGCACGATGGCCGCGGTCAGTCGCGCCGTGGTGTCGCCGCTGCCGAGCTGGCCGACCGCGTTGTCGCCCCAGCTGTAGACCGTGCCGTCTTCCTTCAGCGCGATCGAGTGGTAGTAGCCGCTCGCGATCTGCTTGATGCCTGAAAGACCGCTCACCTGCACCGGCGTCGCGCGGTTGGCGGTGCTGCCGTCGCCGAGCTGGCCGTAGTAGTTCCAGCCCCAGGCGTAGACGGTGCCGTCGTCCTTGAGCGCCATGCTGTGGTCGCCGTTGGCGTAGATCGCCTTGATGCCCGCGAGACCCGCGACCTGCACCGGCACGTTGCGAAAGCTCGTGCTGCCGTCGCCGAGCTGGCCGCTGTAGTTGTTGCCCCAGGCCCAGACGCTGCCGTCGGCCTTGAGCGCGAGCGAGTGGTATTCACCGGTCGCGACATGCGTGACGCCGGCGAGGCCGCCGATCTGCGCCGGCGTCGTGCGATTGGTGTTGGTGCCGTCGCCGAGCTGGCCGTCCTCGTTGGCGCCCCAGGTCCACACCGTGCCGTCGGCCTTGACCGCGACCGAGTGGAAGCGGCCCGCCGCGGCGGTGATGCCGGCCAGCGTCGCGACCGGCAGCGGGTTGTTGGGCTGGCTGGGCGTGCCGTCGCCGGGCGTGCCACCGTCGGGCGTGGCGGTGCCGTCGCCGCCGTCTCCGCCGCCGCAGGCGACCAGGGCGAGCGAGCCGACCAGGAGGGAGCCGTGCATCACACGGCGCAGGGAATCGATGCTGAACATGGGAACAGTCCTTGGGTTGATCGAGGCAGGCGCCGGGGATCGCATGCCGAGGCAGGGTGAAGCAGACATGGCGGGGCCCCGAGCGGCTGCCGTCGGCAGCCGCCCCATCTGCGAACTGGGTGAGGAAGGGCCGGCTGCCTCAGCTGCGCGGCTCGGCGCTGTCGACGGCGCAGGAGGGCTTCGCGGCGCCGGCGCTGACGGCGTCGGCATCGGCGCGCAGCGCATCCAGCGTGGCCGGGTGGTCGGTGTCGCCGCCGCAGCCCACGAGGCCGCCGGCCAGGACCAGGCACAGGCTCATGGCATTGGCGAGACGCAAGCTGGCGTGCAGGTACATGGCGGGTCCTTCTGTAGCGGTGCCGGGGGGCGTTTCGATGGAAGCCAGTGTCGATTTCGGGCCCGCGAAAGTCGTCACGAAACGGTCTGGTTTCGGTCTGTTCGCGAGGTGCTTCGGTACAGTCGGCCGGCCCGCGATTCGCGGTGCGCCACCCCGCCACAGGCATGTCCGAATCCGCCCTGTCCGCGCCGCCCGTGCTGAGCTTCGGCCCCTTCGTGCTCGATGCAGCCAATGCGACGCTGCAGCGCGAGGGCGCCGCCGTCGAGCTCGCGCCCAAGGCCTTCGAGGTGCTGTGCTTCCTGGCGCAGCGGCCCGGCCGGCTGGTCAGCAAGGACGATCTTCTCGACGCGGTGTGGGGCCGGCGCTTCGTCAGCGAGTCGGTGCTCAAGACGGTGGTGAGCCAGCTGCGCGCCGCGCTGGGCGACGACGCGCGCCATCCGCGCTACATCGAGACGGCGGCGCGACGCGGCTATCGCTTCCTCGGCGAGACGGCGCAGGCCGCGCCGGCGTCGCCGCCCGCGCCCGCGGCGCCGGCTTCAACCGCGCCCGGCAACATCGCGCCGGCGCTCGCGCCGCTGCACGGCCGCGGCGCCGACATCGCCGCGCTGTGCAAGCTGCTCGACGCGCATCGGCTGGTCAGCATCACCGGCACCGGCGGCATCGGCAAGACGCGGCTCGCGCTGGCGCTCGCGCAGCAGCGGCGCGAGGGCGCGCCCGACGGCGTCTGGCTGGTCGAGCTCGATGCGCTGACCGACGCCGACGAGCTGCCCGGCGCGATCGTGCGGGCGCTCGGGCTCAACCACGAGGCCGCGCGCAGCGTCGATGCCCTGGCGCGCGCGCTGCGCCCGCTGTCCGTGCTGCTGCTGCTCGACAACTGCGAGCACCTGGTCGAACCGGTCGCGACGCTGCTGGCCGCGCTGCTGCCGCAGGCGCCGCGGCTGCAGGTGCTGGCGACCAGCCAGGAGCGGCTGCACCTGCCCGAGGAGCAGGTCTATGCGCTCGGGCCGCTGGCCTTGCCGGCCGACGCCGCCGACGCGTCGCCGGAGCGTTTCGGTGCGGTGGCGCTGTTCGTCGCGCGCGTCGCGGCGGCCAAGCCCGAGTTCAGGCTCGGCGACGACAACCGCGACGCGGCGATCGAGATCTGCCGCGCGCTCGACGGCGTGCCGCTGGCGATCGAGCTGGCCGCCGCGCGCGTGCCCTTGCTCGGCGTGGCGGGCGTGCTCGAGCGGCTCGGCGAGCGGCTCACGCTGCTGAGCCAGGGCGCGCGCAACGTGCCGGCGCGCCATCGCACGCTGCTGGCGGCGATCGAATGGAGCCATGGCCTGCTGTCGCCCGACGAGCAGACGGTGTTTCGCCGCCTCGCGGTGTTTGCCGGTGGCTTCTCGCTCGAGGCGGCGCAGCAGGTGGTCGCCGCGAACGACCTGAACCCCTGGGCCGTGCTCGATGCGCTCGGCGCGCTGGTCGACAAGTCGCTGCTGCAGCTGGTCGACCACGGCGACGCGCGCCGCGCGCGCCTGCTCGACAGTGCGCGCAGCTATGCGCTGGAGCACTTGCGCGAGTCGGGCGAGGAGCTCGCGCTGCGCCGCGCGCATCTGCGCTGGATGCACGAGACGATGCGCGCCATCGACACGGACATCTACGCCCGCCCCGAGCTGCCGATGCTGCGCGCGCTGCCCGAGCTGGAGAACCTGCGCGCCGCGATGCGCTTCGCGAGCGGGCCCGACGGCGATCGCGCGCTGGCGATCGAGCTGGCCGGCTTCAGCGCGGTGTTCGGCCTGGGCGCCGGCATCAAGCTCGAGGTGCGTGCCTGGCTCGAGCGCGTGCGGCCCTGGCTCGATGACGCCGACCGCAGCGTCTGGCAGCGTGGCCTGTTCCAGTACGCGGTGGCCTCGCTGGGCAGCGTCGGCGTGGCCTATTCGCAAGACGAGACCATGGCCGCCGGGCGGCTGGCGGTCGAGGCGCTGCGCCAGACCGACGATGCGTTTCGGCTCAGCTACGCGCTCTATGCGCTGTCGGTCGTGCTTCGCCGCGCCGGCTCCGACGAGCGCCATGCGCTGATCGCCGAGATGGTCGCGCTGGAACGTGACGACTGGCCGCTGATGACCAAGCGCTTTCGCCGCTGGACCGAGATGGGCGAGCTGCGCGCGCGCGGCGAGCTCGAGCAGGTGCGCAGGCTGTGGCAGACCGAGATCGCGATCTCCAAGGCCGCGAACTCGACGCGCAACGTGTGGATGTCGATGTGGTCGCTGGCCCTGGTCGAGCGCGATCTCGGCCTGCTCGACGACGCGATCGCCCGCGTCAGCGAAGCGGTCGACCTGGTGCGCGAGAACGCAGCGATGCGCAGCAACGCGATGCTGGTGGCCTTCAAGGCGGTGCTGCTGATCGAGCGCGGCGAGATCGCGCCGGCGCGTGCCGCGGTGCGCGAGGCGGTGCCGCTGATGCTGGCTGACGGCATCCTGTGGTGGATGGCCGATGCGATCGCGCTGCTGCCGGCGCTCGAGGGCCGGCTCGAGGATGCCGCGCGCCTGCACGGCTGGTCCGACGCGATGGTGCGCCGCCACGCGCCGGGCGCCCGACGTGCGAAGGACTGGCAGGCCGACTACGACCGCCTGCACGCGCAACTCGCCGCGGCCTTCGAGGCCGATGCGCTGCAGCAGCTGATGACGTCCGGCGAGGGCCTCGACGAGGACGCCGCCGCGCTGCTGCTGCGGCTGGAGTGAGCCTTCAGCCCGCTGCGTGCGGGCAGCGGTTGACCTCGATGCTCGCGTGCACGACGCCCTCGAGCCCGCGCAGCCGCTCGCGATAGGCATCCGAGCTGGCAGGGTGATCGGCGACCACGGTCGCGAGGACCGCGAAGCGCTCGCCGCCGACGCGCGTGAGGTGCAGGTCGCAGACCTTGGCGTCGCCGTCGCCTTCGAGGCGCGCGCGCACCTGGTCGGCGAGCGGATGGTCCATCTCGCGGTCGAGCAGGATGGTGGCGCTCTCGGCCAGCAGGCCGCGCGCCCAGATCGCGATCAGCACCGCGCCGAGCAGGCCGACCAGCGGATCGAGCGCGACCCAGCCGAACCACTTGCCGGCCACCAGCGCGCCGATCGCGAGCACCGAGGTCGCCGCGTCGGCGAGCACGTGCAGGTAGGCGGCCTTGAGGTTGAGGTCGCCGTGTGCGTGGTGGTGATGGTGATCGTGATCGTGGTCGTGATCGTGGTCGTCGTGATGGTCGTGACCATGATCATGGTGAGCGTGGTCGTGGTGCAGCAGCTTCGCGCACACCAGGTTGACCACCAGGCCGATCACCGCGACGACCAGCGACTGATCGTAGGCGATCGTCTCGGGCCGAAACAGCCGCACCAGCGACTCGACCGTCACGCTGACCGCGACCACGCCCAGCAGCAGCGCGCTGCTGAACGCGCCCAGCACCTCGACCTTCCACGGCCCGAACGAGAAGCGCGCATCGGCGCGCCAGCGCCGCACCAGCCAGTAGCTCGCGCCGGCCACGCCGATCGCGACCGCGTGCGTGCCCATGTGCCAGCCGTCGGCCAGCAGCGCCATCGAGTTCCACCACCAGCCGGCGGCGATCTCGATGGCCATCATCGCGCCGGTGATCGCGACGACCAGCCAGGTGCGGCGTTCGCTCGCGCGCCTGTCGGGCGCGAAGTCGTGGGGGTGCTGCCAGGGGCTGAGGTCGTGGGTGTGCATGAGCGAGGTCGGGTGACGGCGGTGGCGCGCACGATGGTGCCCGAAACGGGCCACCGCCCGGCCCAACGACCTTGCCTTCGATGCGGCCATCACGGCCGCGATGGATCACGGCAGCCGGCGCAGGATCTCGTTCATCTCGTCGCGCGTGAAGGCGCGCAGGGTCTGCGTGCGCACGTTGCCCTGCTGGCCGATCGACAGGCCGAAGGCGGTGATCGCGGTGTCGTCGGGCGCTTCGAACTGGCACACCAGGTCATAGGTGCCGAGCGTCCAGAGGATGCTCTTCACGGTGACGCCGGCCTTGCGGGCCGAGGCCTCGACCGCCTCGGCGCGGTGCGTGGTTTCCTTGACGTTGCGGATGCCCTGGTCGGTGAAGTTGCACAGGGCGTAGTAGATCGCCATCGCCGTCTCCATGCGCGGGCCGGGTGGCTGGCGTCGCCACCGTGGCGGCATGGGCCCGGGCATGGGGCCGCGGCGTGTGAGGCGATCCAACTCTTCAAGTTAGCTCGCCGTGCCGCGAATACCAGGGGTCTATTTGGTGATCTGGGTGACGGTGTACTGCCCGTCGATCTTCTCGGCCTGGAACTTGACCTTGTCGCCGACTTGAAGCGCGTCGAGCACGGCCGGGTTCTGGACGCGGTAGGCCATGGTCATCGGCGGCATGCCCAGGCTCTTGATCTCGCCGTGCTTGAGCGTGACCTTGGCCTGCGCCTTGTCGATCTTGCGGACCTCGCCGTCGGTGGCCTGGGCATGGGCCAGCGTGGCGGCGGTCAGGGCCGCGGCGGCGGCCAGGGTGCGTGCGAATCGATTCATCGTGTCTCCCGGTGCGCGTGCCGCGGACGGCCTCGCGTCACCGGACAGTCTAGTGGGCTCCCTACAATGAGCCGCAACCCCCATCGCGAGTTCCGCCATGTCCACGACACACGACGCGCCCCACAACCTGTCACATGTCCAGCCGCGCGACAAGGCCGAGATCCTGGCCCAGGCGCTGCCGTACATCCGCAAGTTCCACGGCAAGACGCTGGTCATCAAGTACGGTGGCAATGCGATGACCGATCCCGAGCTGCAGGCCGATTTCGCCGAAGACATCGTGCTGCTCAAGCTGGTCGGCATGAACCCGATCGTGGTGCACGGCGGCGGCCCGCAGATCGACGAGGCGCTGTCGCGGCTGGGCAAGAAGGGCACCTTCATCCAGGGCATGCGCGTGACCGACGAGGAGACGATGGAAGTCGTCGAATGGGTGCTCGGCGGCGAGGTGCAGCAAGACATCGTCGGCCTGATCAACGCGGCCGGCGGCAAGGCCGTGGGCCTCACCGGGCGCGACGGCGGCCTGATCCGCGCGCGCAAGCTGAAGATGGTCGACAAGGCCGATCCCAAGGTCGAGCACGACGTCGGCCAGGTCGGCGAGATCACCGCGATCGATCCGGCGGTGGTGAAGGCGCTGCAGGACGACCAGTTCATCCCGGTGATCAGCCCGATCGGCTTCGGCGAGCGCAACGAGAGCTACAACATCAATGCCGATCTCGTCGCGAGCAAGCTGGCCGAGGTGCTCAAGGCCGAGAAGCTGATGCTGCTGACCAATACGCCGGGTGTGCTCGACAAGTCGGGCAAGCTGCTCACCAACCTGAGCGCGCGCGAGATCGACGAGCTGTTCGCCGACGGCACCATCTCCGGCGGCATGCTGCCCAAGATCGCCGGCGCGCTCGACGCGGCCAAGAGCGGCGTCAACGCGGTGCACATCATCGACGGCCGCGTGCCGCACGCGATGCTGCTCGAGATCCTGAGCGACCAGGCCTACGGCACGATGATCCGCTCGCACTGACGATGAGTGCCGCCGCGGGCCCGCGTGCCTTCTTCTCCTGGAGCGGCGGCAAGGACTCGATGCTGGCGCTGCACCGCGCGCTCGAGGCCGGCGTGCGCGTCGAAGCGCTGCTGGCGATGTTCGACGAGTCGGGCAAGCGCTCGCGCTCGCATGCGCTGCCACCCGCGCTGATGCAAGCGCAAGCCGACGCGCTGGGCATCCCGCTCGTGATGCGCAACGCCGGCTGGTCCGACTACGAGGGGGTGTTCGTCGCGCAGCTGCGCGAGTTCGCAGCGCAAGGTCTCACGCACGGCGTGTTCGGCGATATCGATCTCCAGGCGCACCGCGACTGGGAAGAAAAGGTCTGTGCCGCCGCGGGGCTTTCGGCGCTGCTGCCGCTGTGGCAGCAGCCGCGTAGAGCGCTGGTCGACGAGCTGCTCGCGCTGGGCTATCGCGCGCGGGTCGTGTGCGTCGATGGGCACTTCCTCGATGCGAGCTTTTGCGCGCGCGAGTTCGATGCGGCCTTCATCGCCGACCTGCCGCCGGGCGTCGATGCCTGCGGCGAGAACGGCGAGTTCCACACCTTCGTGTTCGACGGCCCGCGCTTTTCGCGCGGTGTAGCGCACGAGGTCGCGGCGGTGCGCGAGGTGCGGCCGGTGTCGCCGGCCCCGGGCTTCTACTTCGTGGCCGAGCTGCGATGAAGCCGGCGCGCCAGCGCGCCTGGCTGTTCGACCTCGACAACACGCTGCACGACGCCTCGTTCGCGGCGTTCGGAATGATCGACGTCGCGATGAACGACTACATCGCGCGCGAACTCGCGGTCGAAGCGCACCAGGCCAACCACCTGCGCATCCACTACTGGCGCCACTACGGCGCGACGCTGCTGGGCCTGGAGCGGCACCACGGCATCCGCGCGGCGCACTTCCTGGAGCACACCCACCGCCTGCCCGGCCTCGAGCAGCGGCTGCGAACCAGCGTTCGCGACCGTGCGGCACTGGGGCAACTCCCAGGCCGCAAGTTCGTGCTGACCAATGCGCCGGCCACGTATGCTCGCCGCGTCCTTGCCGCGCTGGGCCTGGCCGGCTGCTTCGAGGCCGTGATCAGCATCGAGGACATGCGCATGTTCGGATCGCTGCGGCCCAAGCCCGACGCCCGCATGCTGCGCATGATCCTCGCGAGCCTGAAGCTCGTGCCCTCGCGCACCGTGCTGGTCGAGGACACGCTGGTTCACCAGCGCGCGGCGCGCCGTGTCGGGCTTTCGACCGTCTGGATGCAGCGCTATCTGCGAAGCAATGCACACGGGCCCGAAGTAGGCGCGCGCTTGCGCCGAAGGCCGGCATATGTGTGTGCAAGAATCTCCTCGCTTCAATCGTTACGAGCCGTACGACTGCATGTCTGACCTGCCTGTTACCGCGCCACAAGCGCCCATCGACGACACGCCGTCCGAGGCCGAGAGCCCCGCGTCGCGCAAGCGTCCCAAGCCGGGCGAACGGCGCATCCAGATCCTGCAGACCCTGGCCTCGATGCTCGAGCAGCCGGGCGCGGAGCGCATCACGACCGCGGCCCTCGCGGCCCGGCTCGACGTGAGCGAGGCTGCGCTGTATCGCCACTTCGCGAGCAAGGCCCAGATGTTCGAGGGCCTGATCGACTTCATCGAGCAAAGCGTCTTCACGCTGGTCAACCAGATCGCCGAGCGCGAGGGTGACGGCCGCGACGCCGCCGCGCGCATGCTCGCGGTGCTGCTGCAGTTCGGCGAGAAGAACCCCGGCATGGTGCGCGTGATGGTCGGCGACGCGCTGGTGTTCGAGCACGAGCGCCTCAATGCCCGCATGAGCCAGTTCTTCGACCGGCTCGAATCGCAGTTCCGCCAGTCGCTGCGTGGTGCCGCGGATGCCGCGGGCTCGTCGACGCCGACCGTCGACGCGAACGCGCAGGCCTCGGTGCTGGTGAGCTTCGCGATCGGCCGCCTGCAGCGCTACGCGCGCTCGGGCTTCAAGCGCAGCCCGACCGAGCACCTCGACGCCGCGCTGCGCCAGCTCGCCTGAGGTCCGTCGCTTGCACGGCGAACTCGAGATCGAGGTCGCCGGCGAGCGGCTCGTGCTGCTGCCGCACAAGGCGGCCTGGCTGCCTGATCACGCGACGCTGCTGATCGCCGACGCGCATGTCGGCAAGGCGCAGAGCTTTCGCCGGCTCGGCGTGCCGGTGCCGCATGGCACGACCGGCGAGACGCTGTCGCGCTTGAGTTCATTGATCGAGGCGCTGCCGGCGCGCCGCGTGGTCTTCCTCGGCGATTTCCTTCATTCGGCCCATGCCCATGCGGCGACCACGCAGCAGGCCTTGGCCGATTGGCGCGCGCGCCATCGCGCGATCGAGCTCACGCTGGTGCGCGGCAATCACGACCAGCGCGCCGGCGATCCGCCGGCCTCGCTGGACATCGCGATCGTCGACGAGCCGCTGCTGCTGGGCGGCTTCGCGCTGTGCCACCACCCGCGCGCGCAGCCGGGCGGCTATGTGCTCGCGGGCCACGAGCATCCTTGCGTGTCGGTCGGCAACGGCCTCGACCGCGTGCGGCTGCCGTGCTTTCGCTTCGACGATGCGCTCGGCGTGCTGCCGGCCTTCGGTGCCTTCACCGGCATGCATGCCGTGCGGCCCGAGCCGGGCCGCAGGCTTTATGCGGTGCTCGAGGGCGAGCGCGTCGTCGCGCTGCGCTGAGCGGCGTCGCTAAACTCGCCCGGATGCCTGCGACCCTCGACGATCTTCTCGCGCGCGCCGACGCGCTGCTGGCCCGGCTCGATGGCTGGCTGCCTCATCCGCCCACCGCGCCCGACTGGTCGGCTGCGGTCGCGTTTCGCTACCGCAAGCGCTCGGCCGGCGCGGCGGTGATCGAGCCCGTCGCGCGGCTCGCGTCGATCACGCTCGACGACCTGAAGGAAGTCGATGCGCAGAAGGAGCGCCTGGCGCGCAACCTCGAGCAGTTCGTCGCCGGGCGACCGGCCAACAACGTGCTGCTGACCGGCGCGCGCGGCACCGGCAAATCGTCGCTGGTGCGTGCCTGCCTGAATGCCTTCGCGCCGCGCGGCCTGCGGCTGATCGAGGTCGACAAGGCCGATCTGGTGGATCTGCCCGATCTGGTCGCGCTGGTCGCGTCGCGGCCGGAGCGCTTCATCGTCTACTGCGACGACTTGAGCTTCGACGAAGGCGAGCGCGGCTACAAGGAACTGAAGTCGGTGCTCGACGGCTCGATCGCCGCGACCGGCGACAACGTGCTGATCGTCGCGACCTCGAACCGCCGCCACCTGCTGCCCGAGTACATGCGCGACAACCTGAGCGTCACGCACAACGACGACGGCGAGGTCCATCCGGGCGAGGTGATCGAGGAGAAGATCTCGCTGTCCGAGCGCTTCGGGATGTGGATCAGCTTCTATCCGTTCAGCCAGCGCGAGTACCTGACGATCGTCGCGCAGTGGCTGCGCCATTTCGGCCTCGACGAAGCGGCGATCGCCAAGGCCGAGCCCGAGGCGCTGGTCTGGGCGCTGGAGCGCGGCTCGCGTTCGGGCCGCGTGGCCTATCAGTTCGCGCGCGATCGCGCCGGTCGGGGCGACGCTGCATGAGCGCGGCGCAAGAACGCACGCCGGTCGACGTGGCCGTCGGCGTGCTGATCGAGGCGGACGGCCGCTTCCTGCTGACTTCGCGTCCCGTCGGCAAGGTCTACGCCGGCTACTGGGAATTTCCGGGCGGCAAGCTCGAGGCCGGCGAGACGGTCGAAGAAGCGCTGCGCCGCGAGCTGCACGAGGAACTGGGCATCACGATCGGCGAGGCGCAGCCGTGGCAGGTCGAGATCGTCGACTATCCGCACGCGCGCGTGCGGCTGCACTTCTGCAAGGTGCGCCGCTGGCACGGCGAATTCGAGATGCGAGAAGGCCAGTCGATGAGCTGGCAGCAGTTGCCGGTGCAGGAGCGTCCGGTGCTGCCGGGTACCTTGCCCGTGCTGCGCTGGCTGGCCGAGGAGCGCGGCCACTCAGGCCCGACGCACCGCGACTGATCGCGTCAGCGGCTGCCGGCGGTGCGATCCTCGCCGAGGCCGCCGAAGGCCGAGGGCAGGTCGTCGAGTTCCTCGACCTGCAGGCCGTGGCGCAGCTCCCAGGACGAGTCGTACCAAGTCTCGCGGCCGCGCGCAGCGCCCACGGTCTGCGGTGCCGCCACCTGCGGCGACACGCTGGCCGACCAGGGCCAGGCATCGTCTTGCTTCATCACGTTCTTGCGCGCCATGGCGAAGAGTGTCGCCGCGCAGCGAAGTGAGGACTATCCCTCAGGAGTGGGACGCTGGAATCAGTGCTCGGCAGGCGGCAGCTCGCCGGGGCTCTCGCCGTTGGGGCCCTCGCCCTGGCCGAAGCGGTAGTTCTCGCTGGCCCAGGCGCCGAGGTCGTGCTGGCGGCAGCGCTCGCTGCAGAACGGCCGGAACGGGTTCTCGGGCGCGAACAGCGCCGGTTCGCCGCAGGCCGGGCAGGGCACTTGGCGCCGTGCGGACGAGGCCGCGCTCACGAGCACAGCGTCAGCTCGAGGCTGGCGTCCTCGGGGGCCGGCTTGAGCCGGCCTTCGGCATCGGCGCGCATCAGGCGGATCGAGACCATCAGGCGATGGCCGCTGATCTCGGGCACCAGGCGCGGTTCGGCCGGCAGCCGCACGCGCAGCAGGTGGAAGCTGCGTCCGGCCGGCAGGCTCTGCTGGTACTGGCCGCCGCTCGCGACGACCATGTGCGCATGGCCCGACTCGCGCAGTAGCGCCAGCAGCAGCGTCAGCGCGTCGGCCATCGGTGTGAGCGTCGAGATCCAGCGCGCCAGGTCGGCCTGGCGCTGCGTGACGTCCTCGTGCTGCCAGGCGTAGTAGCCGGGCAGGTCGAACTCGAAGGTGCCGCCGGGGATGCTGATGCGGCTGCGGATGCTCATCAGCCACTCGTTGCTCGTCAGCGCCTGGCCGGCCTTGCCGGGCAGCGCGTTGAGCGCGTGGAAGGCCGTGTCGATGCGGCCGATCACGTCGTCGAGCGCGGCTTCAGAGATGGCCGGATTGCCGCGGTACTGCGCGAACTGCGCCTTGTGCCGCTCGAGCTCCTTGAGCAGGTCGCTCTTGAGGTCGGCACGCGAGGCGACGTCCATCACCTCGAAGATCGTCGCCAGCGCGTAGTGGTGGTCGATCGGGCTTTCGCGCTGCACCAGCACCGCGAGGCGGTCGAACAGGTGCTCGAGGCGCAGCATCGTGCGGATGCTCTCGTTGAACGGGTATTCGTACAGGATCAAGTCGACGCCTCACAACCGCGGCTCAGCGGTGCGGTCATTGTTCCATACGGACTGCGCGCGGCGGACTGGGTTCCCCGCACCAGAGGGACCACAGCGCATCGATATCGCCATGCAGGCGCGCGAGGTCGTCGTGGCCGTTGTCGATCACCGCGTCGGCCGCGGCGCGTCGCAGCGCACGCGAGGCCTGCTGGTCGACCACGCGGCGCACCGCCTCGGGCGTCCAGCCCGAGCGGCGCACGACGCGCTCGATCTGCAGCGACTCGGGGCAGTCGACCAGCATCACGCGCTGCACGCGTGCGCGCCAGTGGCGCGACTCGACCAGCAGCGGCACGTCGAACACCACCGGTCGATCGGGCCGCGCGCGTGCGGCCTGGGCCTGCGCCTCGGCACCGATCAGCGGATGCAGGATCGCCTCGAGGCGTCGACGTGCGGTGGGATCGGCGAAGGCCAGCTCGCGCATGCGCTCGCGGTCGAGCGCGCCGTCCGCGCCGATGGCCTGCGGGCCGAACTCGTCGCGCAAGGCATCGATCGCCGCGCCGTGCGGCAAGGTCAGGGCTCGTGCGATCGCATCGGTGTCGACGATGCAGGCGCCCAGTGCCTGAAGGCGCGCGGCGACCGTGCTCTTGCCGCTGCCGATCCCGCCGGTGAGGCCGATGCGGGTCAGGCGCATCGCGGCTGTCCTAGACCCAGCCGAGCCAGCCGAGCACGCGGTTCGAGCCGGCGAAGAGAACCACCAACCCGGCCCCGGCGAGGAAGGGGCCGAAGGGCACGAAGCGGCCCTCGCGCAGCGCGCCGGTCAGCTTCATGCCGATGCCGACCACGGCGCCGATCAGCGAGGCGCCGAGCACGATCGGCAACAGCATCGGCCAGCCGAGCCAGGCGCCGAGCGCGGCGAGCAGCTTGAAATCGCCCGCGCCCATGCCTTCCTTGCCGGTCGCGAGCTTGAACAGCCAGTAGATCGACCACAGCGACAGATAGCCGGCGATCGCGCCCCACAGCGCGCTCGACAGCGGAATCGTCCAACCCAGCGCTGCGGCGATCAGCCCCGCCCAGACCAGCGGCTGGGTCAGGCTGTCGGGCAGCAGGGTCGTGTCCCAGTCGATCGCGGACAGCGCCACCAGCATGGCCACGAACAGCGCCCAGGCAAGCACGGTCGGCTGGCTGCCGAAGCGCCAGGCCAGCGCCGCGAACAGCAAGCCGGTGGCGAGTTCGATGAGCGGATAGCGTGCGGAGATCGGCGCCTTGCACGACGAGCATTTGCCACCCAGCCGCAGCCAGCCCAGCACCGGGATGTTCTCGTGCCAGCGGATGCGGTGGCCGCAGTGAGGGCAGCGCGATGCGGGCTTCATCAGCGAAAGCGGCTCGCCGACGGCGGGCGCTTCGACGCCGAGGATCTCAGCGCCTTCGAGCTTCCAGGCCCGCTCCATCATCAGCGGCAGCCGATGGATGACGACGTTCAGGAAGCTGCCGATGCACAGCCCGATGAGGCCCAGGCCCACGGGCGACAGCAAAGCGCCCAGCGCTTCAGGACTCATGCGACAGCGAGGTGAGTCGGTCGATCAGACGACGGAGCCGAGCTTGAAGATCGGCAGGTACATCGACACCACGATGCCACCGATGACCGTGCCGAGGACGACGATGATCAGCGGCTCGAGCAGGCTGGACAAGCCTTTTACGGCCTCGTCGACCTCGTTCTCATAGAACTCGGCGGCCTTGCCGAGCATCTGGTCTAGCGCACCCGACTCTTCGCCGATGGCGGCCATCTGCAGCACCATCGTCGGGAACACACCGCTGGACTGCATCGCGGTCGTCAGCGCGGTGCCGGTGGAGACATCCTTCTGGATCTGCTCGGTGGCGTCCTTGTAGACCGCATTGCCAGAGGCGCCTCCGACCGAATCGAGCGCCTCGACCAGCGGGACGCCGGCCGCGAACATCGTCGACAGCGTGCGAGTCCAGCGGGCGACGGCCGACTTGTTCAACAGCTCGCCGAACAATGGCAGCTTGAGGAGCAGCCGGTCCATCGTGCGCTGCATGTTCTCAGAGCGCTTCCAGGTCTGAAAGAAGAAGTACAGGAAGAAGCCGATGGAGCCGAAGATCAGCCACCAGTACTTGACGAAGATCTCGGAAACCGCCATCACGAACAACGTGGGCGCGGGCAGATCGGCACCGAACGAGGTGAACACTTCCTTGAAGGCCGGGATCACGAAGATCATGATCACCGCGACCACGACGAAGGCGACCACCAGCACGGCGATCGGGTAGATCATCGCGGACTTGATCTTGGCCTTCAGCTCGAGCGTTTTTTCCTGGTAGACCGCCAGGCGATCGAGCAGGGTTTCCAGGATGCCTGCCGCTTCGCCGGCTTCGACGAGGTTGCAGTACAGCGCGTCGAAGTAGAGCGGATGCTTGCGGAACGCCGAAGACAGGCTGGTGCCGGTCTCGACGTCGGAGCGGATGTCGGTCAGCAGCTTGGTGACGCGCGGATTCGTACTGCCGCGCGCGACGATGTCGAAGCTTTGCAGCAACGGAACGCCGGCGCGCATCATCGTCGCCAGCTGGCGGGTGAAGATCGCGATGTCCTTCTGCTTGATGGACCTGCCGCCGCTCATGCGGCGCTTCTTCACCTTCTGGACCAGGATGCCCTGGCGCCGCAGGCTGGCGCTGACCATGGCTTCGCCGCCGGCGCGCATTTCACCGCGCACCATCTTGCCGTTGCGGTCCTTGCCTTCCCACTCGAAGACGAGGTCCTTGCCTGCCTTCGCCGCTGCTGCCGTGGCCATGTTCCTTCCGACGCTCCCGTTGTGTCGCCGCGTTGTGCCGCCGCGTTGTCTCGCCCGCCCGCGAGAAGGACCGCGGTCACTCGTTCGTGACCGAGATCACCTCTTCCAGTGTGGTGGCTCCAAGCTTCACCTTCACCAGTCCCGACTCGCGCAGGTCTCGCACACCCTCCGCACGAGCCTGATGGGCGACGTCGAGCGCAGTCCCCTCGGACAGGATGATGCGCTGGATTTCCTCGGTGATTGGCATCACTTGGTAAATGCCGACCCGACCCTTGTAGCCGTTGCTGCAGGCTGAGCAACCGACGGCTCGATAAGGCTTCCAGCTGCCATCCAGGTCCTTGTCCTTGAAGCCAGCGCGCACTAACGCTTCACGAGGATAGTCGGCGGGTGCCTTGCACAGTTCGCACAGGCGTCGGGCCAGCCGCTGCGCCGTGATGAGGATCACGCTCGAAGCGATGTTAAAAGGCGCCACGCCCATGTTCATCAGGCGCGTGAGCGTGGTCGGCGCGTCGTTGGTGTGCAACGTCGACATCACCATGTGACCCGTCTGCGCAGCCTTGATGGCGATATCGGCGGTTTCGAGGTCGCGGATTTCGCCGACCATGATCACGTCCGGATCCTGGCGCAGGAAGGCCTTGAGCGCCGTGGCGAAGTTCATCCCCGCCTTGTCGTTGACGTTGACCTGGTTGATGCCCGGCAAGTTGATTTCGGCCGGATCCTCGACCGTCGAGATGTTGACGCCCGGCTGGTTGAGGATGTTCAGGCAGGTGTAGAGCGACACCGTCTTGCCCGAGCCGGTGGGGCCGGTGACGAGCACCATGCCGTACGGCCGCTTGACCGCGTTGAGCAGGCGGTCCTTCTCTTCCTTCTCGTAGCCCAGTGCCTCGATGCCGAGCTTGGCGCTCGACGGGTCGAGGATACGGATCACGATCTTCTCGCCGAACAGCGTAGGCAGTGTCGAGACGCGGAAGTCGATCGCCTTGTTGCCGAACTTGAGCTTCATGCGGCCGTCTTGCGGCACGCGCTTTTCGGCGATGTCGAGCCGGCTGATGACCTTGATGCGCGAGGCGAGCTTGTCCTTGATCGCGATCGGCGGCTGCGTGATCTCGCGCAGTTCGCCGTCGACGCGGAAACGCACGCGATAGTTGTATTCGTAGGGCTCGAAGTGCAGGTCGGAAGCGCGTGCGTTGATCGCGTCGATCAGCATCTTCTGCAGGAAGCGCACGACCGGCGCGTCCTCGACTTCCTGGCTGACATCAGCCGACTCGGGAGCAGCGCCGATGTCTTCTTCTGTGACGTCGAACTCGAAGTCACCGCCGGCCAGGGCCTCGAGCGTTTCACCGGCGCCGGCCGTCGAGGCATCGAGGAGCTTGACGAGCTTGTCGTGCTCGACGATCACCCACTCGGGCGTCAGCTGCGTGGCGAACTTGATGCGCTCGACCGCTTCCTGGTCGGTCGGGTCGGCGCCGCCGATGAAGATGCGGTTGCCGCGCTTGCCCAGCACCACCACTTGGTACTGCGAGGCGAGCTTGTTGTCGATGACGTTGCGCGGCAGCTTCTGCGCATCGACAGCAGACAAGTCGAGCAGCGGCAGTGCGAGGACAGTCGAAAGCGTGTGAGCGAGCTCGGTCGGGCGCACGGCCCCGGCCGCCAGCACGGCCGAAATGAAGCTCTTGCGCTGCTCCTTGGCACTCTTGACCAAGTCTTCAGCGGTCTTGTTGCTCAGCTTTCCCGCATGAACCAGGACACGGGCCACACCCGAGAGTGAGCTTTGAGGGGTGTCGGCAAGGGTATCCACTTACGCTGCTACAGGTATGGCCAGATTCATCGTGGGGATGATCGCCGATTCACTCTGAGCTGTAAACGAATGCCGCCTTGCCCGTCACTGCGAGCCTACAGGCGCGCGACGAGCAAGAGGGTTCAGATGTCTGACCATCAAATCGATGGTCGGGGTGAGAGGATTCGAACCTCCGGCCTCTACGTCCCGAACGTAGCGCTCTACCAGGCTAAGCTACACCCCGAAAACAGTCGCTGGGACTGTCGCTTTCACTGCCGATAGCGTCTCAATGCGAGCGCTGCAGCGAAAGAGCACATAAGTATATCAGAGCCGCGCGGTACTCCGACTCGGGCAGGCTGGCAATGCATCGTTCGGCTCGCTCGATCTCGGCTTGCGCCGCGTCGCGCGTGGCCTGAAGAGCGCCGGTTTCCTTCACGATCGCGATGATCTCGTCGAGTCGCTCGACCTCGCCGTGCTCGATCGCATGGCGCACCACCGCGCGCTGCTCGGGGGTGCCTCGCTCCATCGCGATCAGCAGCGGCAGCGTCGGCTTGCCTTCGCGAAGATCGTCGCCAACGTTTTTGCCGAGCTCCTCGGTGTGACCTTCGTAGTCGAGCAGATCGTCGACCAGCTGGAACGCGGTACCGAGCGCGCGGCCGTAATCGGCGCAGGCCTCCTCGGTGGCGCGATCGGCGTCGGCGATCACCGCGCCCAGGCGGGCGCTGGCTTCGAACAGCTTGGCCGTCTTGAACCGGATCACGCGCAGGTAGTCGTCGACCGCAATGTCCGGGTCGTGCATGTTCATCAGCTGGAGCACTTCGCCCTCGGCGATGACATTGGTCGCGTCGGCCAGGACCTCGAGGACGCGCATCCGGTTGACGGACACCATCATCTGGAAGGCGCGCGAATACAGGAAGTCGCCGACCAGCACGCTGGCGGCATTGCCGAAGCTCGCGTTGGCGGTCGGGCGACCGCGCCGCAGCTCGGACTCGTCGACCACGTCGTCGTGCAGCAGCGTCGCGGTGTGGATGAACTCGACCACGGCGGCCAGTTCGTGGCGCTCCGGGCCGTGAAAGCCGAGCGCGTTCGAGAACAGCAGCACTAGCAGCGGCCGGATGCGTTTGCCGCCGGCGCTGACGATGTAGTGGGAGATCTGGTTGATCAGCGCCACGTCCGACGAGAGTCGGCGCGCGATGACGGCATCGACCTGCGCCATCTCCGGCGCCATCAGTTCGAGGGGCGAGACGGCCGGAGAAATGGCTTGCGGCGCGGCGGACACGTGATGCAAATGAGGGCTGGGCGCCAAGGCGCGAACGGCCGGATTATAGGAAGGCGTTCCCAGACGTCTGCGGCGGCCCCGGGATCAGCTATACTTACGGGCTTCGCCTTGGGTGAGGGGCCTTGCTGCCCTTTGGAACTTGGCGAGGGCGGGCAGCGCGGGTGCGCGGTCCCGATAGTTCGTTAGAAAGGGCTGATATGTACGCGGTCATAAAAACCGGTGGCAAGCAATACAAGGTTGCTGCCGGCGAAAAGATCAAAGTAGAACAGATTGCTGCGGACGTTGGCCAAGAGATCGTGATCGACCAAGTGCTCGCTGTCGGCAGCGGCGCTGAGCTCAAGGTCGGCACTCCCTTGGTTGCGGGCGCTAGCGTCAAGGCCACGGTCGTCGCCCACGGCAGGCACGACAAGGTGCGCATCTTCAAGCTGCGCCGTCGTAAGCACTACCAGAAGCACCAGGGCCATCGCCAGAACTTCACCGAGCTGGAAATCAGCGCGGTGAATGGCTGAGCTGCAACCAGTTAGGAGCTGATCCATGGCACAGAAAAAAGGCGGCGGTTCCACACGGAACGGCCGTGACTCACAACCGAAAATGCTCGGCGTGAAGGTGTTCGGCGGCCAGACCATTCCGGCCGGTTCGATCATCGTTCGCCAGCGCGGCACCCAGTTCCACGCCGGCACCAATGTCGGCACGGGCAAGGATCACACGCTCTTCGCGTTGATCGACGGTACCGTTTCGTTCGACGTCAAGGGCCCGCGCAACCAGCGCACCGTGATCGTCACGCCGGTCTGAGGCTCTTTGCCCAACCGCACGAAGCCCCGGCGCGCCGGGGCTTTTTCATTTCCAGGTCGGCGCGACGCCTTTCGGCGCTGCGAAGGCCGTAGTTAACATCCGCACCGCCATGAAGTTCGTCGACGAAGCGCTGATCGATGTGGTCGCCGGCAACGGCGGCAACGGCTGCGCGAGCTTTCGCCGCGAGAAATTCCTCCCGTTCGGAGGCCCCGACGGCGGCGACGGCGGTCGCGGCGGCACGGTCTGGGCGGTCGCCGATCGCAACCTGAACACCCTCGTCGACTTCCGCTTCGCGCGCCGCTACGAGGCGCGCAACGGCGAGCACGGCCGCGGCTCCGACCAGTACGGCGCGGCTGCCGATGACATCGTTCTTCGCATGCCGGTCGGCACGATCATTTCCGACGCCGAAACCGGTGCGGTCATCACCGAGCTGCTCGAGCCCGGCGAGAAGTTCATGCTCGCCAAGGGTGGCGACGGCGGCTTCGGCAACTTGCACTTCAAGTCCAGCACCAACCGCGCGCCGCGACAGAAGACGCCCGGCTGGCCAGGCGAGCAGAAGAAGCTGCGCCTGGAGCTGCGCGTCCTGGCCGATGTGGGCCTGCTGGGCATGCCCAACGCCGGCAAGTCGACGCTGATCGCGGCGGTGTCCAACGCTCGGCCGAAGATCGCCGACTACCCCTTCACGACGCTGCATCCCAATCTCGGCGTCGTGCGCGTGAGCGTCGGCCAGAGCTTCGTCGTTGCGGATATTCCCGGCCTGATCGAGGGCGCCGCCGAAGGCGCCGGCCTGGGCCACCAGTTCCTGCGCCACCTGCAACGCACGCGCTTGCTGCTGCATGTGGTCGACCTGGCGCCGTTCGACGATGTCGATCCGGTCGCACAGGCCAAGGCCATCGTGGCCGAGCTGAAGAAGTACGACGCCGCGCTGTATGACAAGCCGCGCTGGCTGGTGCTCAACAAGCTCGACATGGTCCCCGAAGACGAGCGCGCCGCGCGCGTGAAGGACTTCGTCAAGCGCTACCGCTGGAAGGGCCCGGTGTTCGAGATCTCCGCGCTCACGCGCGAGGGCTGCGAGCATCTCGTGCAGGCGATCTGGCAGCACGTCGCCTCGCTGCAGGAACATGTGGTCGAGCGCGACGTGCGCTTCGACGAAGCCGACGGCGACGCCGAACCCGGCTTCCAGCCCGCCGACGACGATCCCCGCTTTCGCTAGTTCGCCACCAGTCCATTCATGAACGAGTTGCTGCGCGGCGCCCGCCGCATCGTCGTCAAGGTCGGTTCCAGCCTCGTCACCAACGAGGGCCGCGGCATCGACGCCGACGCGATCGGCAACTGGTGCCGCCAGCTGGCCGCGTTGGCGCGCGACGGCCGCGAGGTCGTGATGGTCTCCAGCGGCGCGATCGCCGAGGGCATGAAGCGCCTGGGCTGGACCACGCGGCCCAAGGAACTGCACGAGCTGCAGGCGGCCGCTGCCGTCGGCCAGATGGGCCTGGCGCAGATGTACGAGACGCAGCTTCGTGCCCAAGGCCTGGCCAGCGCGCAGGTGCTGCTCACGCATGCCGACCTGGCCGATCGCGAGCGCTACCTGAATGCGCGCTCGACGCTCTTGACGCTGCTGTCGCTCAACGTGATCCCGGTGATCAACGAGAACGACACCGTCGTCAACGACGAGATCAAGGTCGGCGACAACGACACGCTCGGCGCTCTGGTCGCCAACCTGATCGAGGCCGACCTGCTGGTGATCCTGACCGACCAGCCTGGCCTGTACTCGGCCGATCCGCGCAAGGACGCCAACGCGCGCTTCATCGACGAAGCCATCGCCGGCACGCCCGAGCTCGAGCGCATGGCCGGCGGCGCGGGCTCCAGCATCGGCAAGGGCGGCATGATCACCAAAGTGCTGGCCGCGCGGCGTGCCGCCGGCAGCGGCGCCAGCACCGTGATCGCCTGGGGCCGCGAGACCGACGTGCTGCTGCGCCTGGCGGGCGGCGAGCGCATCGGCACCTTGCTCAAGGCCAGCACCGCCAAGCTCGCCGCGCGCAAGCAATGGATGGCCGATCACTTGCAATTGCGCGGCGCGGTCACGGTCGACGACGGTGCGCTCAAGAAGCTGCGCGACGAGGGAAAGAGCCTGCTGCCGATCGGCGTCGTCGACGTGCAAGGCGAGTTCGTGCGCGGTGACGTGATCGCAGTGCGCGATGCTCGCGGTAACGAGATCGCGCGCGGCCTGGCCAACTACGCCGCGAGCGAAGCGCGCCTGATCGCGCGCAAGCCCTCGTCGCAGATCGAGGGCTTGCTCGGCTATGCCAACGAGGCCGAGCTGATCCACCGCGACAACCTCGTTCTCGCCTGAGATGAAGGATCGCCTCGACGCGACCGCGGTCGCCTGCCTGCTGCTGTGCTGCGCGCTGTGGGGGCTGAACCAGGTCGCGATCAAGGCCGCGATGCACGAGGTGCCGCCGCTGGTGCAGCTGTCGCTGCGCAGCGCCATCGCGGCGGTGCTGCTGCTCGGCTGGATGCGCTATCGCAAGGTGCGGTTTTCGCTGTCCGACGGCACGCTGGGCCCGGGCCTGCTCGCGGGCACGCTGTTCGCGATCGAGTTCGCGCTCATCTTCGTCGGCCTGCAGTACACGACGGCCGCGCGCTCGACGGTCTTCATCAACACCTCGCCGCTGATCGTCGCCGCGGTGCTCGGCACCTTCGTGCCGGCCGAGCGGTTGCGGCCTTTGCAGATCGGTGGGTTGCTGATCGCCTTCGCTGCCGTCGCGATGGCCTTCGCCGAAGGCTTCTCGGCGCATGGCGGCACGATCCTCGGCGACGCGCTCGCGGTCATCGCGGCCGCGCTGTGGGGCCTCACGACGGTGACGATCCGAATGACGGTGCTGCGCCGCGCGCCGTCGGAGCTGACGCTGGCCTACCAGCTGTTCGTGCCGGCCGTGCTGGCGCCGCTGGCGGCGTGGTGGATGGGCGAGTCCTGGCCCATCGAGTGGAGCTGGCTGTCGATCGGCTCGGTGTTCTACCAGTCGGTGATCGTCACGTTCGCCAGCTACCTGCTTTGGTTCTGGCTGCTCACGCGCTACCCGGCCACGCGGGTGCAGTCCTTCGTGTTCCTCACGCCGATCTCGGGCCTGCTGTTCGCGGCCGCGCTGCTCGGCGAGCCGATCACGCTGCGGCTGGTGCTCGCATTGGCAGGCGTGATCCTGGGCATCACGCTGGTGAACCGGCGCGGCTGATCAGCTGGCCGCAGGCTGCTCGGCGGGCTCGCCGCTGCAGTCGTCGTCGGGCGGCGGCAGCGTCGCGGGTGCGGTGGGCCGGTCGTCGTCGCGGCGATGCGGGCGCATGCCGGCGCGCAGGTAGCGGTTGTGGTGATTGCCGCGCGGCAGGAAGCGCGCGAGCTCGCTGAGCGCCATCTGGTAGACGTCGCGCTTGAACTCGATCACCACATCGAGCGGCACCCAATAGTCGTTCCAGCGCCAGGCGTCGAACTCGGGGTGATCGGTCGCGCGCAGGTTCATGTCGCAATCGCGCCCGACCAGCTGCAGCAGGAACCAGATCTGCTTCTGGCCCTTGTAGTGGCCGCGCGCGTCGCGTCGGATGTAGTGATCCGGCACCTCGTAGCGCAGCCAGTCGCGCGTGCGCGCAAGGATGCGCACATGGTCGGGCATGAGCCCCACTTCCTCGTGGAGCTCGCGGAACATCGCCTGCTCGGGCGACTCGCCGTGCTTGATGCCGCCTTGCGGAAACTGCCAGGAGTGGGTCCGGATGCGCTTGCCCCAGAACACCTGGTTCCGCTGGTTGAGCAGGACGATGCCGACGTTAGGCCTAAAGCCCTCACGGTCGAGCATAATGAAACCTCGAATTCTTTAACTGAATTCATTATTTGCAGCGGGCCCGCGCTGCGCAACCCCGCGCAAACCTCAGGGTCGCCCCTCAAGTGAGCCATCCGCCGGCCCCGTTGCACGGGTGACGGGCACGCCACCGGGCCCGCAGCCGACGATTCCACCGCCGCTGCCGCCGATGAAAGCCTCCCAGTTCTTCGTTTCCACGCTCAAGGAAGCACCCGCCGACGCCGAGGTGGTCAGCCACCAGCTCATGATGCGCGCCGGCATGATCAAGCGCCTGGGCGCCGGCATTTACAACTACATGCCAATGGGCCTGCGCGTGATCCGCAAGGTCGAAGCCATCATCCGCGAGGAGATGAACCGCGCCGGCGCGGTCGAGCTCCTGATGCCGATCGTGCAGCCGGCCGAGCTGTGGCAGGAGACCGGGCGCTTCGAGAAGATGGGCCCCGAGCTGCTGCGCGTGAAGGATCGCCACGAGCGCGACTTCATCATCCAGCCGACCAGCGAGGAGGTCGTCACCGACATCGCTCGCCAGGAGCTGCGCAGCTACAAGCAGTTGCCGAAAAATTTCTATCACATCCAGACCAAGTTCCGCGACGAGCGCCGCCCGCGCTTCGGCGTGATGCGCGGGCGCGAGTTCACGATGAAGGACGCCTACTCCTTCGACCGTGACGAAGCCGGCGCCGGCAAGAGCTACCAGGCGATGTACGAGGCCTACAAGCGCATCTTCGATCGCTTCGGCCTGCAGTACCGCGCCGTGGCGGCCGACACCGGCGCGATCGGTGGCGATCTCTCGCACGAGTTCCAGGTCATCGCCGACACCGGCGAGGACGCGATCGTCTACAGCACCGGCAGCGAGTACGCGGCCAACATCGAGCTGGCTGAAGCCGTCTCGCTGATCACGCAGCGCGCCGCGCCCGCACAGGCACTGGCCAAGACGCCGACGCCCGGCAAGAGCACCTGCGCCGACGTCGCCAAGCTGCTCGGCCTGCCGCTCGCGCAGACCGTCAAGTCGCTGGTGCTCGCGACCGACGAGAAGAGCGAGGCCGGCGACATCACCAAGACCACCGTCTGGCTGCTGCTGGTGCGTGGCGATCACGATCTCAACGAGGTCAAGGCCGGCAAGCTCGAGGGCTTCAAGTCGGGCTTCCGTTTCGCGACGGTGGCGGAGATCGAGAGCCACTTCGGCTGCAAGCCGGGCTATCTGGGCCCGATCAGCCTGAAGCAACCGGTGAAGATCGTCGCCGATCGCACGGTCGCCGCGATGAGCGACTTCGTCTGCGGCGCCAACGAACTCGACTTCCACTTCACCGGCGTCAACTGGGGCCGCGACCTGCCCGAGCCGGATGTCGTCGCCGACATCCGCAACGTCGTCGCCGGCGATCCCTCGCCGGATGGCAAGGGCACGCTCGCGATCCAGCGCGGCATCGAGGTCGGTCATGTGTTCTACCTCGGCACCAAGTACTCGAAGGCGATGAACGCCTGCTACCTCGACGAGACCGGCAAGCCGCAGCTGATGGAGATGGGCTGCTACGGCATCGGCGTCACGCGCATCCTGGGCGCGGCGATCGAGCAGAACAACGATGCGCGCGGGATCATCTGGCCCGACTCGATCGCGCCGTTCGCGGTCGTGATCTGCCCGATCGGCTACGACCGCAGCGCCGAGGTCAAGGCCAGCGCCGACGCGCTGCACGACGAGCTCGCCGCCAAGGGCATCGACGTATTGCTCGACGACCGCGGCGAGCGCCCCGGCGCGATGTTCGCCGACTGGGAGCTGATCGGCGTGCCGCATCGTGTCGTGATCTCGGACCGCGGCCTCAAGGAAGGCCAGGTCGAGGTCCAGGGCCGCCGCGAGGCCGAGGCCACGACGGTGGCGCGTGCCGAGGTGGCCGCCTTCGTCGCATCGCGCGTGAAGTGCTGATCGAGCGACGCGGCTGGCTCGGCGCGGCCGGCGCCGCCGCGCTGACGTTCGCCGGCTGGCCGCTGCAGGCGCTCGCCGGCGCGCAGGTCGAAGAGCCGCTGGCCGACGCGGTGCGCACCGCGCTCAGCAAGGCGATCGCCAACTCGGCGCCGCCGCATCCGCACTTCGACACCACCGAGCAGCGCATGGCCTACCTGCGCTGGCTCGGCACGAGCTCGGACCGCCTCGCCAGGCGCAACAAGGACTTCGACAGCCGGCGCGAGTTCCTGCAGACGCTCTGGTACGAAGCCAAGCGTGCCGGGCTCGATGTCTCGCTGGTGCTGGGGCTGATCGAGGTCGAGAGCGCGTTTCGCAAGTTCGCGATCTCGTCGGTCGGCGCGCGCGGCTACATGCAGGTGATGCCGTTCTGGGCGCGCCTGATCGGCGACGGCGACGCGGCACGGCTCTTCCACACGCAGACCAACCTGCGCTTCGGCTGCGTGATCCTGCGCCACTACCTCGATCGCGAGCGTGGCGACCTGTACCTCGCGCTGGGCCGCTACAACGGCAGCCGCGGGCGCTCGGAGTATCCCAACGCGGTGTTCGCCGCGCAGCGGCGCTGGGCCTAGAGCCCCGTCCAGGGCTTGGGCGTCGCGGCCTCGATGCCGGCCAGTTCGAGCACGCGCTCGACCGTCTCGTTGACCAGTTCGTCGATCGTTTGCGGCCGGTGATAGAAGGCCGGCAGCGGAGGAAACACGATCGCGCCCATCTCGGTGGCAGCCACCATGTTGCGCAGGTGGGCCAGGTTCAGCGGCGTCTCGCGCACCATCAGGATCAGCCGGCGGCGCTCCTTGAGCGTCACGTCGGCGGCGCGCGTGAGCAGGTTGTCGCCCAGGCCGTGGGCGATCGCGGCCAGGCTTTTCATCGAGCAGGGCGCGACCACCATCGCGGCGGTCGTGAAGCTGCCGCTGGCGATGCACGCGCCGATGTCGCCCGGCGCATGCGACTCGTCGGCCAGCGCGTCGAGCGCGGCGCGGTCGAGCCCGAGTTCATGGTGCACGTTGAGCACGCCGGCCGGCGTGGCCACCAGGTGGGTGTGCACGCCGAGGGCGCGGGCACGCTGCAGCAACCGCACGCCGTAGACCGCGCCGGAGGCGCCGGTCAGCCCGACCACCAGCCGGCGCGTGGCCGGCGCCATCAGGCGGCCTTCTCGCCCAGCAGCGGCTGCAGCTCGCCCGACTGGTACATCTCCATCATGATGTCCGAGCCGCCGACGAACTCGCCGTCGATGTAGAGCTGCGGAATCGTCGGCCAGTTGGCGTAGTCCTTGATGCCCTGGCGGACCTCTTCGTCCTCGAGCACGTTGACCGTCTTCAGGTCGCCGACGCCGCAGGCCTTGAGGATCTGGATCGCGCGGCCCGAAAAGCCGCACATCGGAAACTGGGCCGTGCCCTTCATGAACAGCACGACCCGGTTGCTTTTCACCAGCGCGTCGATGCGCTGCTGGACGTCGCTCATCACTTGACTCCCTCGGTTGCGAGCACGCCGGCCACAGGCTCGGCGGCAAAGCCGGGGTTATACGCCAGACGCGAGGCCGCCGCCCCGAGGCAGATCAAGGCCCTGCGATCGATGCCGCGATCAGAAGGCGTACGAGACGCCGACGTGGACCATCGGGTTGAGCTGCAGGTCGCGCACCAGATCGTTGATCGGCATGCCGCTCGGCGCCTGGCCGAAGCGCACCGACGAGCGCGGCTGCAGGGCGGTCATGCCGAGGTCGGCGCTGACGCCCCAGCCCTCGCCGGTCATGCCGCGCTTGCCGATCAGGCCGGTGTAGCCGACGCCGACATAGGGCACGGCGGCGAAATCGGCGGCGTCACCGAGCGCCGGGCCCGACAGGCTGTAGTTGCGCCGCTCGGCCGCGAGGCCCGGCGCCAGCAGCGAGCTGCCCAGGGTACCGACGCCCAGCGTCCCGCTCGCGCCGATCAGGCCACCGGTGGCGCGAAAGCCGCCCGCCGAGGCGCCCAGCGTGCGATTGGAGAAGTAGTAGCCACCCAGCAGGCTGATGCTGCCCGGGCGGGCGCCGTAGGCGTCCCAGGCCGGCGCATCGCCGGGGTCTTGAAGGCTCACAGCGAGCTGGCCGCGCCATCCGGCCATGGTGGCGCTGTCGTCGAGCGCGGAGGAAGTGGCTTGCGGCCATCGCAGGCCGTTGTCGGCCCAGGCCGCGCAGGCGGCGCAGGCGACGAAGCCGAAGATCAGGGCCGCGCGCAGAAGCTCGCGGCGAGCATGGGTCGGGGGTGCGCAACGGATCGGCGAGGACATGGTGACTTCCTCCATCGACCGGGAGCCGCGCCGCACTGCGGGATGCCGTGCGCGCGACGAGCGGGAACCCGGAAACACATGCTACGCCCGCCACTGCTCGCCTGTCCGTGAGCAAATGACGCTGGCGCTGCCTCATCTTGGGGGGCGTCGCGCCGCGGCGACAGCGCCTCGGAAGGCGGCCGATCAGGCGGCCCGACGTGCCCCGGTGCAGCGGATCCGATCGCCAAGGTCGCGGCGTGATTCGACCGAGACGAAGCCGGCCTCACGCAGCAACGCGGCGACCGCCTCGGCCTGTTCGAAGCCGTGCTCGAACAGCAGCCAGCCACCGGGCTCGAGCTGCGCAAGCGCACCGGCGACGATGGTGCGGATCGCATCCAGGCCATCGCGGCCGGAGGTGAGTGCCTGCTGCGGTTCATGCGTCAGCGCCGCGAGGTGGGTGTCGCCGTCGGCGATATAGGGCGGGTTGCTGACGACGAGATCGAAGCGCTGCCCGGCCAGGCCTTGCCACCAGTCGCTCGAGCGCCAATCGACGTGCAGGCCGAGCCGCTGGCCGTTGGCGCGCGCGACCGCCAGCGCGGCCTCGCTGGCGTCGACCGCCGTCACTTGCGCCAGCGGCCGTGCGCGAGCGATCGCCAGCGCGATCGCGCCGCTGCCGGTGCCGAGGTCGGCGACCGCGACATCGCGGTCGCCGGGCAGCAGCTCGATCGCCCAGTCGACCAGGGTCTCGGTGTCGGGGCGCGGAATCAGCACCGCCGGCGTGACCTGCAGCGCGAGGCCGTGGAACTCCTTCTCGCCGACCAGGTAGGCGAGCGGCTCGCCGGCCGCGCGGCGCACGAACAGCGATGCGGCGCGCTGCGCGTCGGCGGCGGCCAGCGGCGCATCGTCGTGCGCGATCAGCCAGACGCGCGCGCGCTCCAGCGCGTGCTCCAGCAGCGCCAGCGCATCGAGCCGATCGACGCCGATCGCACGTGCGGCCGCCAGCGCGTCGCGCACCGTGGCCGGTGCCATGGGTCGCTCGGGCGTGCTCATCGGTCGCCGATCTCCATCTCGGCCAGCAGCTCGGCCTCGCGCGCGGCCAGCAGGCCGTCGACCAGCGGCTCGAGCTCGCCGTCGAGCACCGCGCCGAGCTGGTAGAGCGTCAGGTTGATGCGGTGGTCGGTGACGCGGCCCTGCGGGAAGTTGTAGGTGCGGATGCGGTCCGAGCGATCGCCCGAGCCGACCAGGCTCTTGCGCGTCGCAGCCTCCTTGGCGAGGCGCTCGTTGCGCTCGCGGTCGCGCAGCCGCGCGGCCAGCACGGCCAACGCCTTGGCCTTGTTGCGGTGCTGGGAGCGGTCGTCCTGGCATTCGGCGACCAGGCCGGTCGGCAAGTGGGTCACGCGCACCGCGGAGTCGGTCTTGTTGACGTGCTGGCCGCCGGCGCCGCTGGCGCGGAAGGTGTCGATGCGCAGCTCGGCCGGGTTGAGCGTGATCTCGGCGGCCTCGTCGGGCTCGCTGAGCACCGCGACCGTGCAGGCGCTGGTGTGGATGCGGCCCTGCGTCTCGGTCACCGGCACGCGTTGCACGCGATGACCGCCGGACTCGTACTTCAGCTTGCCGAACACGCCCTCGCCCTCGACGCGCAGCACCGCTTCCTTGTAGCCGCCCAGATCGCTCTCGTTGGCGTTCATCAGTTCGAGCTTCCAGCCCTGGCGCTCGGCATAGCGCGTGTACATGCGCAGCAGGTCGCCGGCGAACAGCGCCGATTCGTCGCCGCCGGTGCCGGCGCGGATCTCGACGAAGGCATTGCGGCCGTCGTCGGGATCGCGCGGCAGCATCAGGCGCTGCAGCTCGGCTTCGAGGCGCTCCAGCTCGGCCTCGGCAGACGCGATCTCCTCGGCCGCCATCTCGGCCATCTCGGGGTCGGTGGCCAACTCGCGTGCGGCCGCGAGATCCGACTCGCGCTGACGATGACGCAGGCTGCGCTCGACCAGACCGGCGACTTCGACGTGCTCGCGGCTCAGCGCGCGAAAGCCGGCGCCGTCCTTCATCACGGCCGGATCGGCGAGCAGCGAATCGAGCTCGGCAAGGCGCTCGGCGTAGCGGTCGAGCTGCTGGCGCAACGCGGGTTTCATGTCGATCGGGAAAGAGGAAGAGGGCGGGACGCGGCCTGGGCCGCGTGAAGGCAAGCCAGCGACGAGCGTCGCTACAAGTCGCCCTTGGCGCCCTTGCTGCCCTTGAGGTCCCCGCGCAGGAACAGGCGCGAGACGGTCGCAGCGACCTGCGCGCGCTGCGCCGGATCGCTGGCGTGCAGCTCGGCGAAGGCGCCGTGCAGCAGCTTTTGCGTCAGGCCGCGCGACAGCGCATCGAGCACCGCTTCGACATCGTCGCCACGCGCCAGCAGCTTGCGCGCGCGTGCAATCTCGAGCTCGCGCCAGCTGTCGGCCTGGCTTTGCAGCGCCTGGATCAGCGGCACGGTGGCGCGCTGGTCGAGCCAGTGCACGAAGCTTTGCACGCCGGTCTCGATGATGGCCTCGGCCTGCGCGACCGCGGCCTGGCGCTTCTCGCCGGCGCTGTGCACCAGCGTGGCGAGATCGTCGACGGTGTAGAGATACACGTCGCCCAGGCGCGCGACTTCGGGCTCGATGTCGCGCGGCACCGCGAGATCGACCATGAACATCGGCCGGTGCTTGCGCGCCTTGATCGCGCGCTCGACCGCGCCCAGGCCGATGATCGGCAGCGTGCTCGCGGTGCAGGAGACGACCGCGTCGAACTCGTGCAGGCGCGCAGGCAGGTCGGCCAGGCGGATGGCCTCGGCGCCGAAGCGCGTCGCGAGCTTCTCGCCGCGCTCGAGCGTGCGGTTGGCGATCGCGATGTTCTTCGGCGCTCGCGCCGCGAAGTGCGTCGCGGCCAGCTCGATCATCTCGCCGGCGCCGACGAAGAGGACGCGGATCTCGCGCAGATCCTCGAACAGCTGCGCGGCCAGGCGCACCGCGGCGGCGGCCATGCTGATCGAGTGGCTGCCGATCTCGGTCGAGGTGCGCACTTCCTTGGCGACCGCGAAGCTGCGCTGGAACAGCTGGTGCAGCGTCGAGCCCAGCGTGCCGGCGGCATCGGCCTCGCGCACCGCCTGCTTCATCTGGCCGAGGATCTGCGGCTCGCCGAGCACCATGGAATCGAGGCCGGAGGCGACGCGAAAGGCGTGGCGCGCGGCCTGGCCGCCCTCGAGCACGTAGGCGTGGTTCGAAAGCGTGTCCGCACCGACCCCGCCGATGCCGGCCAGCCAGGCCAGCGCCGGGCGCACCATGGCCGGCTCGGCGGCGCAGTAGAGCTCGGTGCGGTTGCAGGTCGACAGGATCGCCGCCTCGGGCGCCGCGTCGCTGGGACGCACGACACTCGGGCCGCCGACGTGGTGGCGAAACTGCTGCAGCGTGGGCGCGAGTTGTTCGAGCGTGAACGCAAAACGACCGCGCAGATCCACTGGCGCGGTCGTGTGATTCAGGCCGAGGGCGAACACACTCATGGCGCGATTATAAAATTCACAGTCTTTTCAACGACTTGGCATGTCTCAAAAAGCCCGCCATCCGGCCGGCGCCGCATGCCGCCCCCCAGGCCCGCCGCCTTTCGGCGCGCCCTGACGCGATGACCGCCACGCTCGCCCTGATCCACGCGCTGAACCTGCTGCTGCCCGCATTGTTGCTGGGCGCGCTGTCGGCCGCGATCGCCAAGTTGCTGTGGCGCGGCGCGCTCGCGGCCTCGTGGCTGCGGCTGGCCGCCTGGGGCGCGGGCGCCGCGGCGCTGGCTTCGCTGGTCGGTCTGGCCGTGACCGGGCGCGACGGGGCGATGTCGACCTACATCGCGATGGTGCTGGCCTGCGCGGCGGCGCTGGGCTTCGCAGGCTTCGTGCGAGGAGGGCTCAGGTCGTGACCTATTCGGTCAAGGAAGTCTTCTACACGCTGCAGGGCGAAGGCCACCACGCCGGCCGCCCGGCGGTGTTCTGCCGCTTCGCCGGCTGCAACCTGTGGACCGGCCGCGAGGCCGACCGCGCCAGCGCGGTCTGCAAGTTCTGCGACACCGAGTTCGTCGGCACCGACGGCAGCGGCGGCGGCAAGTTCGCGCAGGCCGCCGAGCTGGCCGCGCATGTCGCGTCGTTCTGGCCCGAGACGCGCAGCGGCCAGCGCTTCGTCGTGCTGACCGGCGGCGAGCCGCTGCTGCAGGTCGACACCGCGCTGATCGACGCGCTGCATGCGCAGGGCTTCGAGATCGCGGTCGAGACCAACGGCACCGTGGCCGCACCCCCGGGTCTCGACTGGATCTGCGTCAGCCCCAAGGCGGGCTCGACGCTGGTGCAGCGCTCGGGCGACGAGCTCAAGGTCGTCGTGCCGCAGCAAGGCATCGATCTCGCCGAGCTCGAGCAGCTCGACTTCGCGCACCGCCGCGTGCAGCCGATGGACGGCCCCGAACGCGCGGCCGCCACCGCCTATGCGGTGCAATGGTGCCTGGACCATCCCGGCTGGCACCTGAGCGTGCAGACTCACAAGGTCATCGGCATTCGCTGAGGACTCACCCGACATGTTCGAACTGAGCCAGTCCTTCTACTTCGAGGCCGCGCACACGCTGCGCCGCCAGCTCGACGACGCGCGCGAGGTCGCCGGCAGCAAGCGCATCCACGGCCACACCTATCGCGCCGAGGTCACGGTCTGCGGCGAGCGCGATCCCGCGACCGGCATGGTGGTCGACCTCGCGCTGCTGCGCGCCGTCGTCGCGCGGCTGCGCGAGAAGCTCGACCATCATTTCCTCGACGAGGTCGAGGGGCTGGACGCGCCGACGCTCGAGAACCTGTGCGTCTACCTGCATCGCTCGCTGGCCGCCGCGGTGCCCGGCGTCACGCAGGTCAGCGTCTGGCGCGAGAGCAGCGGCGATCGCTGCACCTATCGGCCCGGGGGCCACGTGCGCGCGATCGGCTCACAGGGCAGTACCCACGGGGCAAGCTGATGGCCTCGCTCGCCGAGCGCAGCCGGCGCGCGGTCTGGCACCCCTGCACGCAGATGAAGCGGCTCGAAGACGAGCCGCCGCTGGCCATCGTGCGTGCCGACGGCCCCTGGCTTCACGACGACCACGGGCGACGCTATCTCGATGCCGTGAGCTCGTGGTGGGTCAACCTGTTCGGCCACAACCACCCGGCGATGCGCGAAGCGCTGCTGGCGCAATTCGAGCGCGTCGATCACGTGATGCTCGCCGGCCTGACGCACGAGCCGGTGGTCGAGCTGAGCGAGCGCCTCGGCGCGCTGACCGGCCTGGGCCATGCGTTCTACGGCAGCGACGGGGCCTCGGCGACCGAGATCGCGCTGAAGATGAGCGCGCACAGCTGGCGCAATCTCGGGCGGCCGGGCAAGTGCGAGTTCGTCGGGCTGGTGGGCGGCTATCACGGCGAGACCGTGGGCGCGCTGTCGGTCACCGACATCGCGCTGTTTCGCGAGGCCTATGCGCCGCTCGTGCGGCTGTCGGCCGCGCTGCCGTCGCCCGATGCGCGTGCGGCTGAATCCGGCGAAGACGCGATCACGCATGCGCGTCGTTGCGCCGCCGCGCTCGAGGCTTACCTCGCCGAGCATCACGAGCGCACCGCTGCGCTGATCGTCGAGCCGCTGGTGCAGTGCGCCGCCGGCTTCGCGATGCACGACCCCGAGTACCTGCGGCTCGCGCGCGCGCTGTGCGATCGCTTCGACGTCCACCTGATCTGCGACGAGATCGCGGTCGGCTTCGGCCGCACCGGCACGCTGTTCGCGCACAGCCAGGCGGGTATCCGGCCGGACTTCATCTGCCTGTCCAAGGGGCTGACCGGCGGTGTCCTGCCGTTGTCGGCGGTGCTGACGACCGATGCGGTCTACGCCAGCTTCTGGGACGACCGCGCGTCGCGCGGCTTCCTGCATTCGCATTCCTACACCGGCAATGCGCTGGCGTGCCGCGCGGCGCTGACGGTGCTCGATCTGTTCGAGCGCGACGACGTGCTCGTGCGCAACGAGCACACCGCGCGCCGGCTCGATGCGCTGCTCGAGCCGATCTCGCGCCATCACGCGGTTCGCAACGCGCGCCGGCTCGGCATGATCTGGGCCTTCGACATCGAGTCCGATCGGCCCGGCTTCTCCGGCGCCTATCACCGCGCGGCCCTGGACCAGGGCCTGCTGCTGCGCCCGATCGGCCAGACGCTGTACTTCATGCCGCCCTACGTGCTCGACGACGATGCGCTCGCGCACCTCGCCGGCGGCGCCTTGCGCGCACTCGACGCGGCGCTCGCGACATGAGCTGGTTCGTCACCGGCACCGACACCGGCGTCGGCAAGTCGCGCGCGAGCGCGGCGCTGCTGCATTCGCTCGCGAAGCAGGGCTTGCGCGCGGTCGGCATGAAGCCGGTCGCGGCCGGCTGCGATGCCGATGGCCGCAACGAGGACGTCGATGCCTTGCGCGCCGCGAGCAACGTCGCGGTGCCGGCCGAACTCGACAACCCCTATCTGCTGCCCGATCCGGTCTCGCCGCACATCGCGGCGGCCAATGCCGGCGCGCGCATCGACGTCGCGCTGATCGCCGAGCGCTGCCAGGCGCTGCGCGAGCGCGCCGATGCGGTCGTGGTCGAAGGCGCGGGCGGCTTCCTGGTGCCGCTGGACGAGTCGCACACCGGCGCCGATCTCGCGTCGGCACTCGGGCTGCCGGTGATCCTGGTGGTCGGCCTGCGCCTGGGCTGCCTCAACCACGCGCTGCTGACGCGCGACGCGATCGCAGCGCGCGGCCTGAGGCTGGCGGGCTGGATCTGCAATCGCCTCGATCTTTCGATGCCGGAGCAGGCCGCCAACATCGCCTACCTGCGCGCGCAGCTGCGAGCGCCGATGCTCGCCGACTGGCCCTGGGCGCCGCAGGCCGACGCGCGTGAACTCGAGATGACGCTGCCGCGCTGAAGCGATGCCCGACCCATCCCACGTCTTCTCGGCCGCGCTGGCCGACCTCGAATCGCGCGGCATTCGCCGGCGCCGTCGCGCCAGCACGCAGCAGCGCGATGCGGTGCGCTGGGCGGTCGACGGCACGACGCGCCTGGGCTTCGCGAGCAACGACTACCTCGGCCTGGCCCAGCATCCGGCGCTGATCGAGGCCGCGCGCGAAGCGGCGCTGGCGCTGGGTGTCGGTGCGACCGCATCGCCACTGATCAGCGGCCACAGCGCCGCGCACGAGGCGCTCGAGGAGGAGCTCGCGCGCTTCGTCGGCCTGCCGCGCGCGATGTACTTCTACGCCGGCTATGCGGCCAACGTCGGCGCGATTCCGGCGCTGGTCGAGCGCGGCGACGCGCTGATCTCCGATGCGCTGAACCACGCCTGCCTGATCGACGGTGCGCGACTGTCGCGCGCCGAGCTCAAGGTCTATGCGCACAACGACCTCGCGGCACTCGAGCGCGCGCTGGTCGACACGCGCGGCGCGCGCCGCCGGCTGGTGATCGCCGATGCGGTGTTCAGCATGGACGGCGATCTCGCGCCGCTGCCCGAGATGCTCGCACTGTGCGAGCGCCACGACGCCTGGCTGATGGTCGACGACGCGCACGGCTTCGGCGTGCTCGGCGAGGGCGGACGCGGCAGCCTGTCGCACTGGGGCCTGCGCGCCGGCGCGATGCCGGACCGCCTGATCTACATGGCCACGCTCGGCAAGGCCGCCGGTGTCGCAGGCGCCTTCATCGCGGCGGCCGAACCGGTGATCGAGTGGCTGCTGCAGCGCGCGCGCACCTACTTCTTCGCGACCGGCGCGCCGCCGATGGTGGCGCAGACCGTGCGCGCGTCGCTGCGGGTGATCGAGTCCGAAGGCTGGCGCCGCGAGCGGCTGGCCGTGCTGCGCGAGCACCTCTCGATGGGACTGGCCGCGCTGCCGTGGCAGGCGCCGCGCACCTGCACCGCGATCCAGCCGGTGGTGATCGGGGACAACGCGAGTGCGATGTCGGTGATGGCCGGGCTCGAGGCACGCGGCCTGTGGGTGCCGGCGATTCGCCCGCCGACGGTGCCCGATGGCACGGCGCGGCTTCGCATCAGCTTGTCGGCGGCCCATGAGGACCGCGACGTCGATGCGCTACTGGCCGCGCTGGCCGAGCTCAGCCGCCCGGCGCAATGACGCGATAGCCGGCTTCTTCGAGCAGTCGCTTGGCGCGCTCGAGCATGTCGGGCGTGATGATCGGCTGGGGCCGCGGCGCGGCAGCGCGGGACGTCGTCGTCGCGACCGCCGGTTCGAACGACGCGGTACCGCGCACGAGGAAGTCTTGCAGCCGCATCAGCTCGGCCTGCACCGATTGCGGCAGGCCGCGCCGTCCGCCGCGTTCGTCGATCAGCAGTTTGTCGAGCGTCGCGATGGCCAGCTCCTGGTTGGGCCAGGCGGCCGCGATGGCATTGGCCAGGCGCGGGAACTGGGTGCCGAGTTCACGCGGACGCACTTCCGCGGGCAGCGCGATCGCCCATTCGACGGTGGCACCGGCGAGCGCGCGATCGGTGGGGCGAGACGCACGGCGCCGCCCTTCCCAGTAGCCCGGCTTGAGCGTCTCGGCGCGGCCGATGCCGGCCGGCAGATCGTCGAGCGCATGGCGCGCGTCGCCCAGGTCGGTGACCTCGAACTCCAGGGCATCCAGCGGCGCGGAGCGCGCGTTCGGTGATTCGCGATTGATCATCGTTCCTCCCACAGATCGTCGAAGACAGTGGTGAACGATTCTGAGCCTGTGCCGCCGAGAAGTGCTGTGCGAATTGGCACGAGGCCGGCAGTGCTTGCAGCCGGCCCCTCCAAGCGCGGGGAGAGGCGCCTGTCGTCAGGCCGCCACGGGCCATTCGCGAGTGTGAACTTCTCCACGAAGCGAATGCGGGTAAGCCTGCGTGATGCGCACGTCGATCAACTGGCCGATCAGTCGCTGCGGATTCGCGCCGCCCGGGAAATTGACGATGCGGTTGCACTCGGTGCGCCCCATCAGCTCGGCGGCGTCCTTGCGGCTCGGACCTTCGACCAGGATGCGCTGCACCGTGCCGACGCGGCTCTCGCTGATGCGTCGCGCATTGGCCTCGATCTCGGCTTGCACCTGCGCGAGCCGCGCGAGCTTCACGTCCTGCGGCGTCTCGTCGTGCAGCGCCGCGGCGGGCGTGCCGGGGCGCGCGCTGAAGACGAAGCTGAAGCTCGCATCGAAGCCGATGTCGGCGATCAGCTTCATCGTCTTCGCGTGGTCTTCCTCGGTCTCACCCGGGAAGCCGACGATGAAGTCGGTCGACAGGCTGATGTCCGGGCGCACCGCGCGCAGCTTGCGGATCGTGCTCTTGTACTCGAGCACGGTGTAGCCGCGCTTCATCGCCGCGAGGATGCGATCGGCACCGTGCTGCACCGGCAGGTGCAGGTGGTTCACCAGCTTGGGCAGGCGCGCATAGGCGTCGATCAGGCGCTGGCCGAACTCGTTCGGATGGCTGGTCGTGTAGCGGATGCGCTCGATGCCCGGGATCTCGCTCACGTACTCGAGCAGCAGCGCGAAGTCGGCGATCTCCGAGGTCTCGCCCATGCGGCCGCGATAGGCGTTGACGTTCTGGCCCAGCAACGTGACTTCGCGAACGCCTTGGTCGGCCAGGCCTGCCACTTCGGTCAGCACATCGTCGAACGGGCGGCTCACTTCCTCGCCGCGCGTGTAGGGCACGACGCAGTAGGAGCAGTACTTCGAGCAGCCTTCCATGATCGAGACGAAGGCGGTCGCGCCCTCGACGCGCGCGGGCGGCAGGTGGTCGAACTTCTCGATCTCGGGGAAGCTGATGTCGACCTGCGGGCGGCCCTGCGCGCTGCGGCGCGTCAGCAGCTCGGGCAGGCGATGCAGGGTCTGCGGGCCGAACACCACGTCGACATAGGGCGCGCGTTCGATGATGGCCGCGCCTTCCTGGCTCGCGACGCAGCCGCCGACGCCGATCTTCACGCCCTTGGCCTTCAGGTGCTTGATGCGCCCGAGGTCGGAGAACACCTTCTCCTGCGCCTTCTCGCGGATCGAGCAGGTGTTGAACAGGATCAGGTCGGCCTGCTCGGGATCCTGCGTGGGCTCGTAGCCTTCGGCGGCGCGAAGGACGTCGAGCATCTTGTCCGAGTCGTATTCGTTCATCTGGCAGCCGAAGGTCTTGACGAAGACCTTCTTGCCGCCTTGCTTGTCGGTGGTGTCGCTCACGATGGTGCTCCTCGCGCGCTCAGGGCTTGACCCACAGCTGGGCGACCGGATCGAAGCCCCAGGTGGCGGCTTCCTGCTCGGTCTTGGGCCACAGGCGCTGGGCTTCGTCGGGGCGCAGTGCCCACAGGTTGTTGATCAGCCCGTAGGTGTCGATCGTGTAGTTGGCGGTGAACTTGCGGCCGAGCGCCGCGCCGGTCATCACCAGCAGGTTGTTCTCGCCGCGCAGCTTGAGGCCGGGGGCCAGGCGCGCCGGCTTGCCGTTGAGCAAGGCCTCGCTCTCGTTGAGGAGGACGAGCTCGCCGCGCAGGGCGTTGCGGGGGAAGTTGCGCTGCACGACTTCCTGGGCGGAAGCGGCGGTGGGCAGGGCAAAGGTGGCGGTGGAAGCGATCAGGGCGAGCGCAAGGGCGCTCGCACGCACATCACAGCGGTTCATGGTGTGGATCCAGAGGCTGTTGGAACGAAGGCCGGCATTATCGCCGGCCCCTTGTGGCCCGGCGATCAGGCCAGGTGCGACTTCAGCGGCACGGCCGGATCGGCCATCGCCTCGGGCGACGGGCTGCGGCCGGCCTCGAGCAGCTTGCGACCCATGATGTGATCGGCCGGCGCATTGACCGTCTCGATGCAGACGAAGCGGCCGTCGAGGTAGTGGATCAGCGAGAACGCGGCGTCGTTGGGGCCGGGACGGCGGTGGGTCACGAGAGCGGTGGAACCTTCTGCCGGCGCCAGGCCCGTCATCTGCACGCGCAGGCTGCCCTGGTCGGACCAGAACCACGGCAGCGCGTCGTAGACGCGCGGCGTGCCGGCGAGCGTCGAGGCCGCGGCGCGGGCCTGGTCGTTGGCGTTCTGCACCGACTCGAGCCGCAGCAGGCCGGTGCCGCGCCGGTCGGGAAAGCGCGCGCAATCGCCGATCGCGAACACCGAGGGATCGCTGGTGCGCAGCTGCGCGTCGACCACGATGCCGTCGTCGCAGACGATGCCGGCGGCCTGCGCGAGCGCGGTTTCGGGCGTCGCGCCGACGGCCACCAGCAGCAGCTCGACCGGATGCTCGGCGCCATCGACCTCGATCGCCACGAGCCGGTGGCCCTCGACCTTGGCCGCGCCGCAGCGCACGCCGAGCCGCACGTCGATGCCCGCGGCGCGATGCGCCTGCAGCAGATGGGCCGACAGCCCCGGCGACGCCGCGCGGCCGAGCAGCCGCGGCGCGCTCTCGAGCACGGTGACGTTCTTGCCGAGCGCACGCGCGGTCGCGGCCACTTCGAGGCCGATCAGGCCGCCGCCGATCACCGTGAGGCTCGTGGCCGCGGCGAGTTGCTGTCGCAGCGAACGCGCATCGGCCGCGCTGCGCAGCAGCGCCACGTTCGACAGGCCCTCGGGCAGGCCCGGCAGGCGACGCGCGCGCGATCCGGTCGCGAACACCAGCTGCGCCCAGGGCAGCACCGCGCCCGAGCGCAGCGTCACGGTGCGTGCCGTGCGGTCGACCGCGACGGCCGCGTCGGACAGCTTCAGCGCGATGCCTTGCTCGGCATACCAGGCCTCGGCGCGAAACGGCTGCGTCGCTTCGTCGGGGTTCTTCAGGAAGCTCTTGGACAGCGGCGGACGCTGGTAGGGCGCGAAGGCGTCGTCGCTGACGACGGTGACGCGCGAGCCGAGGCCGGCTTCGGCGAGGCTGGCGCACAGCTGTGCGGCGGCATGGCCGCCGCCGAGGATCACGATCGGGTCGCTCATGGCAAACAGGCGTTATGGGTCGGGTCAGAGGCGGCCGGCGCAGCCCGGCGCGCCGCAGCGGCAGGTGAGGCGGCCTTCGTGGTGCGACTCGCCATAGTGGGCCGTGAGCTCCTCGCCCGGCGCGACATCGCGCAGCGCATAGAACTCGACCCGGCCCTGGCGGATGCGCAGCACCGCATTGGGCTGGCACGAATGGTTGACGAAGCGCAGCGGGTCTTGCGAATGCGAGGCATCGATCGCGCGCCGGTCCGAAACCTCGACGATCATGATGCGCTCCAGGCCCTTGGCGCGCCGGCGCGCCTCGCGCACCGAGATCGATTCACCGCGGATCTCGCCGATCTTGCGGCGTGCGGGAATCGCCTCGGCAGCGAAGGCGCCGCGGCCATCGATCGGGCTTTCGCGCACGTCGACGGCGTACTTCTGCGGGCCGGTTCGCGGCGTGGGCGCGGCGGGCGGGGCCGGTGGTGTGTAGCTGCGCAACTGGGGCATGGCGCGATCTTGCCGTACTCGTTCGGCCGTTGGACTAGGTGCGTGCCTGCAGGGAGGTCACGTCGATGCGTGCCGGCGGCTCGCCTCGTTGAGCGCGCTCCCACATGGCCAGGTAAGCCGTCTCGACATCACGGCACAAGCGACGCCGGCATCTACCGGTGCGCGGTCTGTGGCGACGAGATCGGCATCGCGAAGGGGCACACGCTCCCCCCGCAGAACCATCATCAGCACGGCTACGGTCAAGGACCGATCCGCTGGCAGTTGCTGGTCTGCGCGGTTCAGAAGTAACGACCGCGGGCCTCGCCGGCGCAAGCTGGCGAGGCCCCTTCTTCTGATGGCTCGATGTCATTGAAGCGGAGGCAGTCTGCCCCGACCTTTTGACGCATGGCGGACAAGGTGAACCACGCAGTAGTGCAGTACAGCGGGCCGGAAGGTCTTGAGTTGCTCTGCAAGACGCACCGCCGGGTTGTGAGGGCGGAGCGGCTCCTGCTGGAGCTTTACGACGCACCGGACTTCTTGAACGTCTCCGGCCGGCGGCCGTGCGAGCGATGTGTGCACGAAGCGGTCGAGGCAGACGCTTGACCGTAACGCCGTCGAGCAGCGTGCCTGCCTGCGCGTGCGCAAAGACCGCTGACAGCGCGCCCGCAAAGCAAAAGGCACCTAGCGGACGATGCGCGCTAAGTGCCTTCGGCATATGGGAAAACTGGTGGCGCTTCAGGGATTCGAACCCCGGACCTGCGGATTATGATTCCGTCGCTCTAACCGGCTGAGCTAAAGCGCCTGAGCCCGGCATTATAGCGTGACTTTCGCGGTCGTCCGCAAGTCTCAGATCAGGTGCCCGATCAGCATCGCGACGAAGCTCAGCAACACCGTCGACGCGATCGGCAGCCAGACCTTGCGCTGGCCGATGCGCAGCTCGATGTCGCCCGGCAGCCGCCCCAGCCCCAGCTTCGCGAGCCAGGGCTTCAGGCCGCTGAAGACCAGCAGCGTCAATACGATCACCAGCAGCCAGCGCAGCATCGTTTTGGCCTCAAAGCGTGTGGCTGCGATCACCCTCGGCGAAGCCGAGCGCGTCGAACACCGGGCCGGGCGGCTGCTTCACGAAGCCGACCACCTTGAACAGCTCGCCCATCTCGTGCTCGTTGACGAGCTTCTGCGCCGCGGCGAGCGTGCGCGGATCGGCGCCGTGAAGGTCGTCGATCAGGCCGCAGTTGAACAGGAAGCGCGCCTGGCTGGTGTAGCCCAGCACCTCGAACCCGGCGTCCTGGCCGGCCAGCGCGACCGCGGTGAAATCGACATGGGCGGTGATGTCCTTCTCGCCCACCAGCACCAGCGGATCGGGATCGGCCATGTGCCCGTGATGGCACATCAACGTGCCGCCGGTGCGTTGCGGATGGAAGAACTCGTGCTCGGGAAAGCCGTAGTCGAGCAGGAACGCGGCGCCGCTGCGCATCGTCGCGGCCAGCGTCGCGACGAAGGCCTGGGCTTGGCGCCCGATCTCGATCGTCGTGCCGGGCACGAAGCCGGCGTCGACGGGCGGGCGCAGCGGCGTCGGGCGATCGGCCCATGCGAAGCGGCCGTGCTCGTCGACCACGCCGCGCTCGAACCATTGCGAACCGTCCCAGTGCAGCAGCACGACCGGCATCGCGTCGAGCACCTCGTTGCCGACCACGATGCCGGCGATGCCTTGCTCAGGCAGCCGATCGGCCCAGACGACCCGCTGCGCATGCGCCGGCACGCACGCCGCCAGCGTCTCGTGCTGGCGCGCGCGCAAGGCACCCGAGAGATCGACGATCACATAGCGCTTCACGCGTTCGCCCAGCGCTTCGAGCAGTTGCGCGGCCAGCGCGCCCGAGCCGGCGCCGAACTCCCAGACCTCGTCGGTGCCGGTCGCGTCGAGCGCCTGCTTCACTTGACGCGCCAGTGCATGCCCGAACAGCGGGCTCAGTTCCGGCGCGGTGACGAAGTCGCTGCCCGACGAGGGCAGGGCGCCGAACTGGCGCGCGTCGCGTGCGTAGTAGCCGAGCCCGGGCGCATAGAGCGCGAGTTCCATGAAGCGCTCGAAGCCCAGCCAGCCGCCCGCGGCCGCGATCTCGGCGGCGATGCGCGCATGCAGCGCCGACGCGCGATGTCCTTCGAGGGTGTGCCCTCCAGGGGCGCTGGCTACACTTCGCGGGCTGCTTTCATTCACGCGGCGATTGTAGGGAGCGCCTCGCGCACCAGCCCTCGGCAGCCACTCCAGACGTGACCACTTCGACCAACGCTTCACGCCCCGTCGCCCTCGTGACCGGCGCCGCGCGCCGCATCGGCCGCGCGATCGCGCTCGAACTCGCGGCGCATGGCTTCGACATCGCCGTGCATCACCGCGGCCACGACGCCGCCGAGCTTCGGCACACGCTCGCGGACTTGCACGCGCTCGGCGCGCGCGCCGAAGCCTTCGCCGCCGAGCTCGCCGACGAGGCCGCCTGCGAGGCGCTGCTGCCGGCGGTGGCGAAGGCCTTCGGTCGCGTCGATGCGCTGGTCAACAACGCCTCGGCCTTCGAGCACGACAGCATCGCCACCTTCAGCGCCGCGACGCTCGACGCGCATTGGCGCATCAACACCGCCGCGCCGCTGCTGCTGGCGCGCGCACTGCATGCGCATCTGCTCGCGCGGGGCACGCAGGGCTGTGCGGTCAACCTGCTAGACCAGAAGCTGTGGAATCCGAACCCGGACCACTTGAGCTACACGCTCAGCAAGGCTGCGCTCGAGACCGCGACCACGCTGCTCGCGCAAGGCCTGGCGCCGGTGCTGCGCGTCGTGGGCGTTGCGCCCGGCGTCACGTTGCCGTCGGGGCCGATGGACGCCACCGAGTTCGCGGTCTCGCATCGCATGACGCCGCTGGGCCGCTCGTCGACACCCGAGGACATCGCGCGTGCGGTGCGCTTCCTGATCGAGTCGCCGGCGATCACTGGCACGACGCTGCTGGTCGACGGCGGCCAGCATCTCGCGGCCCAGCCGCGCGACGTGATGTTCCTCGCGCGCGAGGCGATCGGAGATCGAAAGTGAGCCTGCTGCTCGACCCTCGGCTGGCCAACTGCCGGCGCCTGTTTCTCAGCGGCTTCGAACTCGACGCCGAGATCGGCATCCATGCCCACGAGCTCGCCGGCCCGCAGCGCATGTGCTTCGACGTCGACCTTTACGTGCTGTTGTCGCACACCACGCCGAGCAACGACCACATCGACGACGTGATCGACTACGACGTGATCCGCTCGACCATCGCGCGGCTCGTCGCGCGCGGGCGCGTCGCGCTGCAGGAAACGCTGGCCGACGAGATCGCCGCGTCGCTGCTCGCGCATGCCGGCGTGCGCGGCGTGCGCGTGGCCACGGCCAAGCCCGATGTCTATCCGGACTGCGATGCCGTCGGCGTCGAGGTCTTCCGTTTCAAGAACGACGAGGAGGCGCGATGAGCGCTGTCATTCATATCCAGCCGCCCGTTGCCGCCACGGCCGACGCCGCCGAGCGCAAGCTGGGCTTCGAGGCCAACAAGCTCAGCAAGCGCCTGCACCGCCTGGTCGGCCAGGCGATCGGCGACTTCAACATGATCGAGGCCGGCGACAAGGTCATGGTCTGCGTGTCCGGCGGCAAGGACAGCTACGCCCTGCTCGACATCCTGCTCAACCTGCAGCAGCGCGCGCCCATCTCGTTCGAGTTGGTCGCGGTCAACCTCGACCAGAAGCAGCCGGGCTTTCCCGAGCACGTGCTGCCCGAGTACCTGCGCTCGCGCGGCGTGCCCTTCCACATCGAGGAGCAGGACACCTACAGCATCGTCAAGCGCGTCGTGCCCGAGGGCAAGACCATGTGCAGCCTGTGTTCGCGGCTGCGCCGCGGCATCCTGTACCGCGTTGCCGATGAACTGGGTGCGACCAAGATCGCGCTGGGCCACCATCGCGACGACATGCTGCAGACCTTCTTCCTGAACATGTTCTTCGGCGCCAAGCTCAAGGGCATGCCGCCCAAGCTGGTCAGCGACGACGGCCGCCACGTCGTGATCCGGCCGCTGGCCTACGTGCCCGAGCACGATCTCACGGCCTGGGCCGAGCACCGCCAGTTCCCGATCATTCCCTGCACGCTGTGCGGCAGCCAGGAGAACCTGCAGCGCAAGCAGGTCGGCGCGATGCTGCGCGAGTGGGACCGCAAGCATCCGGGGCGCATCGAGAACATGTCGCGAGCGCTCGGCAACGTCGTGCCCTCGCACCTGCAGGACCGTGCGCTGTTCCCGTTCGAGACCCTGGTCGCCAGCGGCCTGCCAGACCCTCAGGGCGACAAGGCCTTCGACGAGGACGACGATGCCTGCTCGGCACCCGCCGTTTCCGGTGCACCGCCCGCCGTCGCGGTGCGTTGGATCGACGAGCGCTGAAACGCCGCACCGCGCCGTACCGAATGCCCGAGGAGACCGTCATGCGCCGCATCTTCCTGAGCTCCGTCCTCGCCAGCGCGCTGCTCGCCGCTGGCTGCAGCACGATCAACACCTACAACGTCGAGGTGTCGAGCTACGGCAGCTGGCCCAGCGGGCGCTTGCCCGGCACCTATGCGATCGAGCGGCTGCCCTCGCAACAGGCCAACCTGGCGCAGCAGATGGCGATCGAAGACGCCGCGCGGCCGGCGCTCGAGCGCGCGGGCTTTCGCCTCGCCGAATCTGCCGCGCAGGCCGAGGTGCTGGTGCAAGTCGGCGCGCGCGTGACCCAGGTCTATTCGCCCGATCCCTTCGCAGGCTCGTTCTACTGGAGCAGCAACTGGTGGTACGGCCCGCGCGGCTACTACCGCGGCGGGCCCTACTGGGGCCCGTACTGGGGGCCCGGCTGGGGCCCGTACGGCGGCGCGGCCTACTACGACTTTCCGGACTACCTGCGCGAGGTCGGCGTGCTGGTGCGCGACCAGGGCAGCCAGCAGGTCATCTACGAAACGCGCGGCCGCCTGAGCACGCGCAACAGCGATCCCAACGTGATCGCCCCGATGTTCGACGCCGCGCTGCGAGACTTTCCCGGCCCCGCGCTGAGCCCGCGCGTCGTGACGATCACCCTGCTGCCGCCGGCCGCCGCTGCCTCGGCACCCACGACGACTCGTTGAAGCCTCGCTACTGCGCGGCCGCCAGACCGCGCAGGTCGCTCGCCCACTCGCGCAGCCGCTCGCGCGCGGTCGCGCGCTGGGCCGAGGTGGTCGCGTTGTGCACGCGCGCGCTGGCCGCGCAGTTGTCGCGCGTGAGCTGCGCCGCATAGCGCGCGTAGGGCTCGTCGGGGGAGTGGCGCACGTGCTGCCAGTACTGGCGCAGCGCCGTGATCGCAGCGTCGTGCGTCGCCGCCGGCTGCGTCTGCATTCGCTTGAGCACCTGATCGAGCTCGACCTGGCGGCGCAGCCGCTCGTTGTTGAAGCGCTGCGCATCGAAGCTGGTCACATCGACCTCGTGCTCGATCGCCTTGCGCTGTGCATCGCCGAGCCGCCCGTACAGCCGCTCGGCGCGCTCGACCGCACGCTCGATCTCGGCGCGGCGGCGCTTGACCGGGTCGCGCTGCAGGTACTCGTCGGCGAACTTCTCGTTGCCGCGTGCCTGGCGCTTGCGCATCGACGCGAGCTGCTCGGGGCCCATGATGCGCGCGACATCGGCCGCGTCGGGCAGCGCATGCTCGACGGCGGCTTCGACATGCGGCTGCAGCGAGTCCCACCAGCGGCACAGCTGCTCGGCGCTGGCGTCCTGAGTCACTTCATCGGCGGCGCGCGACAGCAGCGCGGCGATCTGCGGCAGCTCCTCGCGCCTGTGCCATGCGAACCAGCGCGCCAGGCCCTGCTTGGCCAGCGCCTCTTGCCGGTCGTCGAAGTCGAATTGGCGATCCAGCCACAGATAGGCGATCGTCGGCCCCTGCGAATAGGTGACGCGCAGCGCGCTGCAGCCCGCCAGGACGAGCCCGCCCACCAGGGCGGCCGCGATAATCCGGCCGCGCCCTGCGCGCATTGGATTCGAGGACTGCGAGAACCTGAACATGCTTGAGATCGTCATCATGGCCGCCGGCAAGGGCACCCGAATGAAGTCGGCCCGCGCCAAGGTCTTGCACACGCTGGCCGGCCGGCCGCTATTGCAGCATGTGCTCGAAACCGCAGGCACGCTGCATGCCCGCAAACTGATCACGATCACCGGCCATGGGGCCGATCAGGTGGAAGCCGCGATGCGTGCCGCGCTGCCCGATGCGCCGCTGGCCTTCGTGCGCCAGGAGCCGCAGCTTGGCACCGGTCATGCGGTGCAGCAAGCGGTGCCGCAACTGAGCGACGAGGGCACGACCCTGATCCTCAACGGCGACGTGCCGCTCACCTCGGCTGAGACCGCGCGCGCGCTGGTCCAGGCCAGCGCCGGCCAGCGCCTCGCGCTGCTGACGATCGACCTGCCCGACCCGAGCGGCTACGGCCGCATCCTGCGCGATGGCGCGGCGCCCGAGCGTGTGCTGGGCATCGTCGAGCACAAGGACGCGAGCGACGCGCAACGCGCGATCCGCGAGGTCTACACCGGCATGATGGCCGTGCCGACCGCCGCGCTGAAGCGCTGGCTCGCGCGCTTGAAGAACGACAACGCGCAGCGCGAGTACTACCTGACCGACATCGTCGCGTTCGCGGTCGAAGACGGCGTGCCGGTGGTCGCCGCGCAGCCGGCCGGCGAGATCGAGGTGCTGGGCGTCAACAGCCCGGTGCAGCTGGCCGACCTGGAGCGCCGCTTCCAGCGCCGGCAGGCCGACACGCTGATGGAAGCCGGCGTGCGCCTGGCCGATCCGTCGCGCTTCGATCTGCGCGGCGAGCTGGTCTGCGGCCAGGACGTCGAGATCGACGTCGGCTGCGTCTTCGAGGGCCGCGTCGTGCTGGGCGACGGCGTGCGCGTCGGCGCGCATTGCGTGCTGCGCGACTGCGAACTCGCGGCCGGCGCGGTCGTGCATCCGCTGTGCCACATCGAGGGTGCGAGGGTCGGCGCGGGCGCGCTGATCGGGCCGTACGCGCGGCTGCGCCCGGGCGCCGAGCTCGGCGCCGAAGTGCACATCGGCAACTTCGTCGAGGTCAAGAACGCCACGCTCGCGGCCGGTGCCAAGGCCAACCACCTGGCCTACCTCGGCGACGCGACGGTCGGCGCGCGCGTGAACTACGGCGCCGGCAGCATCACCGCCAACTACGACGGCGCGAACAAGCACCGCACCGTGATCGGCGACGACGTGCACGTCGGCTCGAACTGCGTGCTGATCGCGCCGGTGACGATCGGCGCCGGCGGCACGATCGGCGGCGGCAGCACGGTGACCAAGGACACGCCGCCCGGCCAGCTGACGGTCGCGCGCGCCAAGCAGGTGTCGGTCAGCGGCTGGCAGCGGCCGAAGAAGCCGCCGCGCTGAGGGGGGTGGGCGATGCCTCGTGAACGATTCACGCTGGCGCTGAGAAGCCCGCGCTTACGATCGTCCGAAGTGAGTACCGCCAGGCCTTCCTATTCCAAGTCACGTCCGCGCATCGCGACCTATTACGCGCGGCTCAAGGTCGCGCAGGATGCGCCGCCCGAGGTGATCCGTGCGGCGCATCGCGCGCTGGTGCAGAAGTACCACCCGGATCGCCACAAGGGCAGCCTGCGCCACGAGCAGGTGGTCGCCGCGCTCAATCGCGCGCAGGACGTTCTGCTCGATCCCGAAACGCGTGCCGCGCACGACCAGTGGATACGCGACGAGGAAGTGCGCATGGGCCTGCGCGAGCCCCCGGACGGCGAGCGCACGCGACGCTTTTCGTTCAACGACTGGCTGATGCGTCGGCGCCAGCAATGGCTCGCCGCGCGCGAGGAACTGGGCGATACCGAACTGGGCTGGATGGGCGTCGGCCCGCGGCATCGCTCGCCGTTGCGCCGCTATGGCGCCGCGATCGCGCTGATGGTGCTGGCAGCAGGTGCCGGCGCCGGCGCGATGATCTTCGCCGAGCACGGTGGCGACATCGGAGCGGTGGCGGTGCGCGAGTTGCCGCGCAGCAGCCCGCGGGCGGTGCCGGCTTCGGCGCCCGCATCGGCTGCGGCCGCTGTATCGGCGCCGGCGCCTGCCGCCGAAGCCGCCTCCGAGCTGGCCCTGGCCTCGGAGCCCGCTTCGGACGCGGCCTCCGAGCCGTCGCGCTGACATCGGACCAGCGACCGGACCGGCGTCACGCCGGCGGCAGCGGCAGCCGGTGGCCGAACTTGGCGCGCTGCGTGACGAAGAAGGCGCGCACGTTGCGCACATTGGCATCGGCACTGAACAGGCGCTGCGCCAGCGCCTGGTAGGCCGCCATGTCGGCCACGGTGATCACCAGCACGAAATCCGGCCCGGGCGAGACGCGATAGCACTGCTGCACCGCCGGCTCCTCGACCGCACGCGCCTCGAAGGCCGCCAGCCGCTCGCTGGCCTGCACGTCCAGCGTCACCTCGACGATCGCCTGCAGCAGCGGCGCGCCGGCCTCGGCCAGGCGGCGCGGCGACAGCAAGGCGACGACACCTTCGATGAAGCCGCGCTCCCACAGCCTCGCGACGCGTCGGTGCGCGGTCGCCGGCGAGACGTGAACCGCGGCCGCGAGGGCCTGGTTCGAGAGGCTCGCGTCGACCTGGAGCTGCGTCAGTACCTTGAGATCGAGGGGATCGAGGCTGGATGAATCTTCCATATGAATCGTTTAACTGGAAGATTCATCATAAACACAGTTGTGATGGAAGAATCATCCGAATAACTTCCATCAACGATAGCTCAATTCTCGCGGTGACTCCTAGGATCCGCCATCCCGAACAAGATCCGAGGTTCAAACCATGTGCGGCATCGTCGGCGCGGCAGGCACGCGCAACATCGTTCCGGTTCTCGTCGAGGGCCTGCGCCGGCTCGAGTACCGCGGCTACGACTCCTGCGGCGTCGCGGTCCATCAAGACGGCGAGCTGCGCCGCACGCGCAGCACCTCGCGCGTGGCCGAGCTCGATGCGCAGGTCGCGGCCGAACACGTTGGCGGCCTGACCGGCATTGCGCACACGCGCTGGGCCACGCATGGCGCGCCGGCGGTGCACAACGCGCATCCGCATTTCTCCACCGGGCCGGCGGCGGCCGACGGTGCGCAACGGCCGGCCCGGGTCGCGCTGGTGCACAACGGCATCATCGAGAACTACGAGCAGCTGCGCGCTCAGCTCAAGTCGCGCGGCTACGTGTTCCAGAGCCAGACCGACACCGAGGTCATCGCCCATCTCGTCGATTCGCTCTACGAGGGCGATCTGTTCGAGGCGGTGCGCCAGGCCACCTTGCAGCTGCATGGCGCCTACGCGATCGCGGTGATCTGCCGCGACGAGCCGCACCGCGTGGTCGGTGCGCGCCAGGGCTCGCCGCTGGTGATGGGCGTGGGCGTCGGCGAGCGCGAGGGCGAGATGTTCCTCGCCTCCGACGCGATGGCGCTGGCCGGCGTGACCGACCAGATCGCGTACCTTGAAGAGGGCGACGTGGTCGACCTGCAGCGTGGTCGGCACTGGATCGTCGCGCGCGAAGGCGAGGGCCATGTGCGTGCCGAGCGCGCGGTGCGCACCGTGCATGCGCACACCGGCGCGGCCGAGCTCGGGCCTTACCGGCACTACATGCAAAAGGAGATCTTCGAGCAGCCGCGCGCGATCTCCGACACGCTCGAAGGCGTCGAGGCCTTCGTGCCCGAGCTGTTCGGGCCGAAGGCGGCGCGTGCGTTCGCCGAGATCGACTCGGTGCTGGTGCTGGCCTGCGGCACCAGCTACTACGCGGGCTGCACCGCGAAGTACTGGCTCGAGTCGATCGCGCAGATCCCGACCCAGGTGGAAGTCGCGAGCGAATACCGCTATCGCGACAGCGTGCCCAATCCGCGCACGCTGGTCGTCACGATCACGCAAAGCGGCGAGACCGCCGACACGCTGGCCGCGCTCAAGCACGCGCGCTCGCTCGGCATGAAGCACACGCTGACGATCTGCAACGTCGCGACCAGCGCGATGGTGCGCGAGTGCGAGCACGCCTATGTCACGCGTGCCGGCGTCGAGATCGGCGTCGCGTCGACCAAGGCCTTCACGACCCAGCTCGCCGGCCTGTTCCTGTTGACGCTCACGCTGGCCAAGCTGCGCGGGCGCCTCGACGCGCAGGCCGAGGCCCAGCACCTGCGCTCGCTGCGCCATCTGCCGGTCGCGCTGCAGGCGGTGCTGGCGCTGGAGCCGCAGGTGATCGCGTGGTCACAGGCCTTCGCGGGCAAGGAGAACGCGCTGTTCCTCGGCCGCGGCCTGCACTATCCGGTCGCGCTCGAGGGGGCGCTGAAGCTCAAGGAGATCAGCTACATCCACGCCGAGGCGTATCCGGCCGGCGAGCTGAAGCACGGCCCGCTGGCGCTGGTGACGAGCGCGATGCCGGTGGTCACCGTCGCGCCGAACGACACGCTGGTCGAGAAGCTCAAGAGCAACATGCAGGAAGTGCGCGCGCGCGGCGGCGAGCTCTATGTCTGCGCCGACGCCGACACGCAGATCGAGGCCAGCGAAGGCGTGAGCGTGATCCGCATGCCGGAGCACTACGGCGCGCTGAGCCCCATCCTGCACGTGGTGCCGTTGCAGTTGCTGGCGTATCACACGGCGTGTGCGCGCGGGACCGATGTCGACAAGCCGCGCAACCTGGCGAAGAGCGTGACGGTGGAGTGAAGGGCCCGGCCGCTCACTGCGTGGTGTTCGACGAGAATTAAGTCTGTCGGGCTGGAACTAAGTCTGTCGAAGATTCGAACCCTGCCAGCACGCTTGTTACTGCATTGCCGGGGAATTCGTCAACAGGTGCGTTCGAATCTCAAGTGACAAGCAAAGCCGGTCGGTGACGCCGGCTGCGACCGCGGTCGGCTCTACGGCGCTTGCTGGTTGCCTTCCGCACGGTTACGACATCCGTTGTCTGTGCAGCACTTGCAGTTCGTGGCGCGATGAGCGACGGCTGACAGCTTTGCAGCGATGGCAGCACTTCGCCATGGAGCCATCGGTTGGCCGCTCTCGGACCCTAAGCGGTCCGTCTACAGCCGAGTGAGCCTTTGATAAGCGGACGCCAAGCCAAATGCGAGGCCCCACGATGCTGCCTCAGCTACTACCTTGATGGAAGGGAAGCAGAGAAGATGTCAGAGAGCACTTGAGGTCGAAGTGCGGAGATCCGTGGACTGTCGAGCGTCGTAAAGTTCCAGAGATGAATCACATTGTCGATTGAAAGGGGGATTCGTGGTGCAAGCTGCGAAAGGGATCGGAAAACGCTCATTCGATTGATTCGATAGAGCTCCGAAGCAAGGCTCTCGTCTGAATCGAGAAGCGACGCCAGGGGCTGAGATAAGCTTGCCGATACTCGCATCCGCAGTACCGTATGAAGCATTGCCGCCCACTGGTGGCATGCGAGGTGCCTAGCGGCGAGATCATCGAAGATCTTGCGCATGCTCCACTCGGCTGTCTCAAGCGTCGCCACGACGCCGTTTAGACCTCTGCTTAAGTCGTCATGCCCAATCCAGTGGTCAAGCCGCTTGTATCTCAAGTCATGTTCGACCTCATGCCAACCCTCCGAAAGGATTGTCCGAATCTGCACCTCAAACGTGCGGTCTACGGGGTAGCCGTCGGCGCTAGCTGCGTCTCTGTGGAACTCCGCGGGTAGCCGAAACACGAGGTTGTGACGGGTGACGGAAAAGACAGTTGCGACCGGACGGTCGATCGTGCAGGATCCCTCATCGCACGTGTACTTCGAGCGAAGCAATTCCTCCACGATCTGCACGTCCTCCGGAAAGTACAGAATGACTCGGATCCCTACGATGTCCTGAATGAGTCGGCCTCCATGCGTGTACTTGCCTGGAGAGGACTCAAGCTTTCTGCGCAGAGACGCCATACCTTTCGCCCGGCCGAACACTCTGCACAAAAAGCCGAGTGAAGTCAGATCATCGTCAACCTGACGTCTCAGCGCCTCAGCGACGCGTCGGTAGGGCTCGTAGAAGTTCACTGGAAAGCCTCGAAAATCTGCTGCGTCTGCGGGAGCGCCTCCATGTTGATGGTGATCATGTTGTTCTTATTCATTTCGGTGAGTACGCCGCGCCTCTTGAGTCGTTCTAGGCTTTCGAAGAGCTCTGCGGACGACAATTCGGCTGTGGGTTGGCAGAGGTACTTGACCGGTTTAAAGATCGGACGTGACGGCTTGTTGAACACAGACTCACCAATGGGCCAGAACCTCCGCAGTAGAGCGTTGTCGGCCAATAGCTCGCGATCAACCGGGGTAACCGCGGCCGCCGCATTCGCTCCGGCCAGCATTGCCGACACGTCGGGGTCGCTAGTGCCTCCCAGAACGAAAACCGGGCCGCCTTCGCTCGGATCAACAACGGTGCACTGAAAGAACCGGCAGTTCAGGAAGGTCACATTCCGAAGACCGGTTCTTGTCAGGTCGCAACTGCGGAAAGTACATTCATTAAACAGAAAATTCTCAACTGCCGATTCTCCGATCGGTATCGCCGTTAGCTCAAGCCCCTCCGCCTCCCCGTCTGCCAGATTGTTCGGCAGTCGACGAGCCAGTTCTGCCGTTACTTCTATCTGGGCGCGAGCGTCGAGGAAGGGCAAAGAATGGGAAAGGCTCGCAAACAGGGCCTCTCTTGCAACCGAGCCACGCGGTGACACCGATCGAACCGCAGGATCAATGAATCTCATGTCGTCGCTCATCCACTCTGGAGTGGCGACAATATTTGCCGAGACGTAATTGCCCAGTGCAAAGTCGTTGACAAAGCCGATCTTGCCCGCATCGGTGGAACTGCGATCCAGCAGGGCGTGGCTGGCGAGCTTGTTGGCAATCTCTTCGCGAGATGGCTTGTCGCTAGCCGAGTACTGCGCTCGTGTCTCTTCAATGGCCCTGGACTGAGACTCAAGCAGGAAGCGGACGATGTAGTCGCGCTGCTCACCGGTGTATCCGAACTCGATCATGTCTCGCGCAAGAGAGGTCAGTACACCTGCTTGAACCTCTGCTGTCATCCGGAGGTCTTGCCGCTCGCGTTCCCGCTCCATCATGTAGCTGAAGTAGCTCTCAACAACAGAGTCGGGATCCTGCGTCGCTGCTATGAATGCTTGGTCGCTTATGCACCTAAGGTAAGAGAGGAGGACTGGATTCGCCATTGCCTCCATTCGCAAGCCAGCCGCGGCAAGGCGATCTAGTCGCTGCCTCGGCAGCCAGTCAGCGACGCGCGGTTCCTGGATACGAATTCGAACGACGCGAAAGTCTTGAGCGTGCCGATCGAGCCACGCATGAAACTCGTCTCCGTCGAAGAGAACGGTACGGCGCGTCGTAATGATCACTTTGGCGCGGCCAGTGAGCAGCTCGCTTACGGTCTCGAGCATGGGCTCCTTGTTTTCGAAGGAACCTGCCTCGTCGTTCTTTCGAAGAAGCTCGTCGAAGCCGTCCAGGATGGCCGCTATCCTTCCATTGCGAATCTCGGTCTGAACAAGACCGGAACTGAGCAGGGGGAAAGTGCGGTCAATCTCATCAAGAAGAATGTAGCGAAAGATGCGGGCCTGTCGATTGCGGGAGAGCTCTGCATAAAGGGGAAGCCGTTCCTGGCTTTCCGCTAACAGTCGCACTACTTCCTGTGCAGTGCATGTCTTTCCAAAGCCGGCCGCCGCCTCGATCAAGAACAGCGTTGGTTCAATCGATGAAATTCTCTCTAGGACTTCGAGCGGCGGACTCTTGAGCCCCTCCTTTCCGTCTATTTGGTAGGGGGCGCGGATGTACTCGTACGTTGCGCCGACCCCGTAAGGGGCAACTAGATTCGCCGTGAATCTTCTGTAATCGTCGAGGAGGCGGCCTCTTGTCGCCTCGACAGAGAAGAAGCCGCGGAAGAGCTCCTCTTCGGTTGCACTTGGGCTCCTCGCGTCGCGCACCGTGCAGGCGTAGCCTGCAGCGGTGAACTCCTCGAAGACTGTTTGGGTGGAGGCCGCTGGCGACAACCGAACAATGTCTGCGTTGTCGAAGTACCCAGTCTTAAGGGTAAAGACGAGGATGCCGTCCTTGACTTGATCGCGCGCGAGATGGAAACCGTACCGACGATAGACCTCAACAAGAGCCGACTTAAGCCCGACATCCATCTCGTCCCCCTGCCTTCGTTGAATGAAGTGTAGGTCGCATTCCCGTCGCCACCAATGGCACCTCTCGTGCGGCTTTACCACAGCCGGTCGGACCCGGCGAGCCATCGTGTCCGTGCGAGGTCATCATGCCCTTCAATTGAGGACAAATGCGGCTTCTCGGCCAGTCCAGGACCCCTGGGGCAACGGCCAGTTGTGGCCGGCTACTGCCGTTCAGCTCGCCAGGCTCAAAAGGCTGCGCTCAGCCTTGAACGGGTGCTGGGCCGGCTGCCGAGCATCACCGTTCAAGCTCTTTGCGGTCACTTCATCCTCAATGTTGAGGAGGGGTTGCAACTGACCCTACGCCGGTAGACCCGAACGTGGACGGCTGTTGTGCAGCGGAAGCTCCCGGTCGCGCCCAAGGCGCGAACTACAAAACCAACTGGAAGCGGCTATCGGAAAGGCGAAGCCGGCGCGGCGCGGCGCGGCGCGATAGCGTTTCACCGGTCGGTTTCACTCGCGAGGCCGAAGGCCTGCAGAACTGTCTCGAGGGCCTTGTCGCACGCTGCCGCGAGCGCAGTGAAGTGCGCTCGCAGCGTCCCGTGCTCGGCACGCGCCCGCTTCTGGGCTGCTTTCCGCTCGGTGGTTGAACCGTGGCCCTTTAGCGGGTTACGCAAGCCGTGGAGTCGGACGAGCGGCTCCATAACCGCACGTGCTTCGTCGGCACTGCGCCCCTTCGATTCCAGGTAGTCCTGCAGCAATCGCAGCGACCTCCATCCCTTGTCGACCGATCGGCCAGCCTCCGAGGCCAGTGTCATGAGTGGCTTGGGCAGGAAACCTTCATTCAACAACTGATCGAGTGCAAGGATCTCGTCCGCCCACTCCGAAACGGAATCCGTCGCTGGGTATCGGGCGGCATCGGAAAGTTCTTCTCCGCGCGGCTTCCACCAGGCGGGCGGGTGTTCGTCCAACTGGCGGATCTTGTACTTCAATGCCTGCAGGGGGTCGTACTCGGTCGTCCACTCACCTTTAAAGTCGCTCTGGAATGCCCGCCTCGATATTGGCGACTTTGGCCATTCATTGAAGGACTGCCAGTAGCACTGCTCTTCGTATGGTAGGTCAGCGAGGTACCCTATATATGTGTGAACCTGCCCAGCTTCATTGATGTCGTAGGTCTTTAAGTACCAGGAGTTACGGCAGCCGATCGAGCGATCCTTCAGATCGTACTTCTCCGGATCATTTTTGTACTTAACCAGAACTTCTGGCCGGAAGAAGACCGGTGATATCTCGAATGGCTTGTCGGACTTCTGGAAATAGTTGGACAGGAACTCAGGTGCGCAAGACGTTTCGACTAAGCGGTTGTTCTTCCAGTCTTGAATCTTGAACGTAGCATGCTGTTTTCGCTTCGGATCCTCTTCTTCCTTCCACTGCTGGATTAGATCGTCAACCGTGACCGTCGGTCGAAGGATCATGCAGCCATTGGCATAACTGGCATTGCCTGCTACACCAAGCGTATAGAAAAGGTCTGGTGTTGACGCATCCTGAATCTGGCGATCAGGCGCCCAGCCGTTGAAGGCTTTCGGCTCGAACCGGGTGAAGTCGAACTGCAGAACGAGAGCCATACCAGCGACAGCCATGTAGGTCGCAAGATCCTTTATGAGCATCGTTACAACGACTGCGCGCTCGTCCCGCCCTAAGTCCTTCAGCCAGATCACGCGAATCACGTCCTCGATGTCGCCGCGCTTGTCGAGTCGGCAGTACGCGCCGCGTTCGTCGATCCAGTACAAATCTAGGGCATGGACGAGCTTCTGGCTGAGCTCGACGGAAGCGGGACCATCGGCCACGCCAGTGAAATGGCGGCGGAAGACGATCTGCTCGCCGCCGAGTAGGGAGTTGCAACCCGGATTGCTCAACGGCGGCTCCAGGGTAATCCGGTGGCCTTCACCCCCTCCCCATGCCCGCTGGATGCTCCAACTGGACTCCGACATCAGGTGGGCACCGAGGAGATCGTTCTGATCGGCCGGCGTGACTTGAGTCTCCGGGGCGAGTACACCGTGGATCAGAACAGCGGGTGCGATGGCGTAGATGATGATCTCCTCGCATTGCGCGTTCGCCTTCAGAAAGGCAATCGACTCCGCCGCGCCAGCGAGCCACTCTGCCTTACCGGTATCAGGGGACTTGGCAATAGCCCGGAACGCTTTGTCGTTGTATCGTTGCATGTGCCTCACCTTGTTGAATGCTGCATAGTGTGGCGCCTTAGCGAATCGGCGGAGCGTTCTATGACGCTATGCGTAGTGTGGCGCAGCGAGGGTCGACTCCACATGGCATCTGACTCGCGAGTGTCCTTTGGAGCGCAAGGGCACGCGGATGTCGGCGTCAAGGTCATGCGCTTGCCGGTTCGCATTATTGGGACCGAGCTTGACGACACAGGACGCCTCGCCGTTCTGTTCGAGCGAACATTTGGCTTTTGCTACGCAGGTAGCCTTGCAAATGCTGCGACGTTCAAGCAGTTCGTGGAGGACCTGCTCCTGGACGTGCAGTACCTTTCGACGGATGTACCCCTTTCCTTCGATGAGTTGTGCAGGTTCCTCTCCCACTTCTGCGCGAAGGTCTCTACACAGGTTGTCGCTCGATTGATCGAGAACGGCAGGTACACCTTCTGCGTGGCCGGTCTGTGCCCGCTCAATGGGAACCTACGAGGCGCCAGGTTCCATCTAGCCCAAGCTGATGGTCAGACGGTTGCGACATTCGAGGAGGTCGCGCGAGACGATGGGCAGTATGCTGCCTTTGGCACTGGTGCGGCCGAGTTTGAGAATGCGCTTGCCGGCCAGCAGGCGACGATGCGAGACGTTCTTGGGGCGCTGAACCGCGTGATCGATGCGGGGGTGATACCAACGGTTGGCGGAGACATTCAGTACGGCAGCTTTGACCGAGATTCCAACTTCACTGTTTCTGGCGTCACGCGCATTAGCACTGAGGAGGCTGATCATGAAGGTCGCCACTATGGGCCAAGCGAACAGAGAACCTTCCGGTATCGCGGCTTCGAGCTCTACGATGGTTGGCTCGCGATGGATGAGCGCTTCTGGCCATCGCCCGGCTTCATCGAGTTGCTAGTGCCGTCCAACGAGGGATCCAAGACGCGCTTCATCGAGCACTGTCGCCGCGTAGCAGGTGGTGAGCGGCGATAACGGATACCTTTCTCAGCACCGTGCCAGCTACTCATCCTCAGAGAGTCATATGCCGATCAGCCGTCGCGCACCTCCTATTCACGGTGGCAAGGTTCCGGCCGACTACAACCCGTACGACATGGATCGCCGATTGAACGACTTTGCCGTGCGTTCGTTCCGGGACATTGCCGACGGAGACTACATCGCGGCTCGGATGGCTTGTCGCGCGGAGCTCGTCCCGCAGTTCCTGTGGTCTGCGCAGCAAGCCATCGAGAAGTACCTCAAGTGCACGCTACTGATACACAGAGTCAGGGCTAAGGTAGGTCATGACATCGATGCAGCACTAAAGCTAACAGAGAAGCTCCCATTCAAGCTAGAACTCAGAAGTCGTAGCCGCGAGTTCATCGGTCACATCGACCGGAACAGACAGTCTCGGTACCTGGAGATGTCGTGGGACCTGCACGGGCACGCCCTCGTGGACTTGGATATCACGGTCTGGGAGCTGCGCCGCTATTGCCAGAGCTTGGTCCTCCAAGGAAAGAATGTGATGCCCTTTGAACCAACCATGCTTGCAGAGGCGCGGAAGCAAGTTGAGGAGAGCCTCGCGGAGAGGGCCGTGGACTTCTACATTCCTGGTGGCGCCCTGGAGCGAATCCTTGATGCCAAGTGTCATCCGGCGAGAGAGTCCCTCCTGTGGCAGAACATGCTATTCGGAGTTCGGAAGCGACGCCGAGTCCGCGTCAAAGACTTCATGCATGCGAGCAACGCCCCGTTGTATCTCTTCCCTGACATGCTCGATGAGTTGCTCAAGTACGTTCACATGCCAAAGGACATGGAGGCTGCTTATCGAGAGCACTGGAAGGCCATCCAGACGGACCCGACCAAGCGCCCATAGGGCAAGGGCGTTCGCGGCGCGGGACATGAGCGAAGCTGACGGCCATGTGGAACGGCGAGAGGTGTGAGGCTAGGCAGCCCGAATCGGAATCCACAACGAACTTGATCACTTGGCTTCGAGTTTGTCTGCGAAGACCCTAAAGGACGAGCAGAGCAAGGCTAGCAGTGCGTCGTAGATCTCGAACAACGTCGCCGCCGGCGTGAGCCCAAGACGCTGCAATACGAATCGAACCTTCTCGTCCTGCCCAGCTTGTGAACCGAGATGTGAGAAGGCGACTCGAAAGTCGTAGAGCGCATACAGCGGTCCCATCAGTTTGGAAACCTCATCCGCGGGCGCGACACCCTCCATGAGCCGCTGAACCCGCTTGAGGCTGCCTCCCAGCTTGGAGGCGTCATGACCAAGCCCGACCAGGACTCTCTCCAGCGCCTTGCTGTCGAACGACTCAAGGTAGACCTTGTTCAAGGCGTCGGCGACGTTGCGACGCTCCGCGGGTGTGTCGACGACCGGCCTTCGAATCGATATTGCCAAGTCCAGAACTTCTTTCTCGAGATGGGCGACTTTCTGCCCGAATTGGGCGAAGCAGCCTTCCAGCAATCGGGAGCGCTGCATAAACAGCTGGTCTTCGGGCGTTCGGTCGGTGAACTTGCACTCGATCTGACCGTCGTAGAACTCTGATCCGATCGAGTGATCCGACGGGACGTTCTCCGAGCGGAGGTAGTACTGCTCGGACTCCGGCAGCTTGGCGATGTCGCCCAGCCACATCACCAGCAGGCCGTTTCGATTGATGCCGAATGAGATGTCGAAATCATCGCGATGCCGGATAGACCCATAGGTCCTCGACGCGAACGCGACCCGGTACGACGGATGCACATCGTACTTGATGAGCACTTCCCTGTTGAAGAAAACTGGCGTAAGGAAACCCTCGTCGAACGAGCGGTACAGACCCGGGATGTAGAAGTAGTCATCGCTGTCGTACAGGAATGGCACCGTCGTGAAGCCGAACTGCATGGCAGTCTTGCGGCGTTTGACATTCGCGCCAGGCGACTTCTTCTCGACCGCCTGCCTATGGGTTTCGATGATCGCGAGTCTTGATCGATCGGGCAGGTATGACGAGCCGCACTGTGGGCACACCAAGGTGGGCAGGCCGCTGATGGAGATTCGTACCCCGGACACCAAGTTGTCGAAGTCGACAAAGCCCAGGTCCAAATGGGCTTCGCACCCCGAGCAGTACATGTGCTGGACATGGCCAGATGGAGGAAAAAGGTCGGCAACTTCCATGTTGGGTAGGCGGAGAACCGCCGGGTACTTTGACAGACTTGCGGTGCGGCGCCAGATCCACTGGTCATCGACTGCGGGTTAGACATGGCCGAATGTTCGCGGAACGTCAACACCCACAATACTTGAGTCCGCACCCAGCCTCTGCCGTCGTTAAGCGCGGCGTCGTGAACGACGGCACATGGGCCGACACCGGCCGCTGCCAACTCGAAGCTGAGCGACTGAGTTCAGTCTTAAGAGGTCACTCGACCCGAGCGTTCTCGCCTCCGGCGGGCCGGAATCGGTATGACCCCCGTCAATGCGCGCCAGCTTCTCCCAGGAGGGCAGGCGGGGCGAGGCTTCCACGGAGCTCTGCATCGATGGTGCCAATGAGCGTGCCATCGTTGACAAGAGTCCGCAAGGCACGCACTTCGATGGGCCACATGTGCTGTTCGCGATCCTTCCACAGCCGCTCGTCTGACAGCGTTTCGTCGAGCTGCTCGATGTCAATGAGTACGAGACGATCGGTAAGCGCCCCCCCGCCAACGTAGTCGGGATGCCCTGTCGGCAGGATCAAGTTCAGTTGGACGAGGAGCCTACGGACCTCAGCCAACATGTCGTGCGACAAGCCTGCCACGCGCTCCGCACGATTCCGGATGACCGCCAGCTCGGAAATGAGCAGCCAAGCCGCCCGACCAGCGGGTCGCAACTTCGCCCTGCGGACCGCGTTCAAAAGCTCGTACCCCCGGTACTCATAGTGCTGTGCGCCGGACATCGCGTCGCCCGCGTTCAGCACGTTCATTGCATCAAACTTGTCTGCCGAAGCGGCAGAGCTCCGTTCATACAGGAAGAGGTCGATCAGCTTCGGAAGATCTTCAGTCCAGACGCGATGCGTGCGCTGATACAGCCAACACGCGAAGCTCTCCATGCAAGCGGGATCGTCACTAAAGCAAAATCCCAGTGAGTAGCGCTGCGTAAGTCGGTGCGCGTCGAAGATCGAGTGGATGTGGTGCGTTGGCATGGAAGCGGAACTGAGGGGAGGGTCTCTTAGAACTAGCACACGCCGCCCGTATTGCCTAGGAATCGCGCGGGCGCACTTTGGCCCTCACGCACCTGTGCCGCTAAGTACCCGACGAAGGTGGGCGACCAACTGCTCGATGCCTGCGGGCTCGGTGACAACGTCGATTGGCCGCGCACCAAGCCCGTATGCCGAACTGATCAGCCACTCGCACAACCAAGGTTCGGCATCGTCCGCAATCTGCTCCTTGATGACCTGAAGCAGTTGCGAGTACCCCGGCTCTTGAGCAAAGCGCTCCAGTCGGTCAAGAAGGACGCGCTGCTCTGAGATGAAGGTGTTGACGGTTGACTTCATGATGCGTACCTCCGCGCGCTAGTGGCGTTGAGTTGCGCGCCCGCTGGCGCGATGCCAATCGCACAATAGCCAATGAACCGCCTGACGGACCTCGCGCGCACTGCGCGGCTTCATTGGTGAGGCAGACAAGGACACCTTGGGAAGCGCACCTGATGGCAGTCCCCAGGAGTGCTCGAAATCGTCGACCGCGGCTCGAGCAATGGCGTCGAAGTGCTCGGCTCGCGGAGGCGGCACGTAAACGATCCGGAACCTTGAAAGCAGAGGTCGCTGCAGCGACTCAAGCCCGTTGGCGGTTGCCCAGAAAAGAAGTTTGGTCAGGTTGCAGGTCGCCTGCAGGTACGTGTCGTACCACTGGCGTGCCCCTTCAGGTTCGAGGAGGTTCAGCAAGGCAACCGTTGGGGGCACCGAGTGCGCGCTGGACTGGCCCACCTTGTCAATCTCGTCCAAGAGCACGAATGCGCTAGCTGACCGTCGACGCGCGAGCAGAGATACGAGTGGCGAAGGCTGTCCGGTTGACCAACCCCGCGCTGTACCGAGCAAAGCCATCGAGTCATTCATGCCGGCCATTGCAAGTGGAAGAAATGGAACTGCAAGTTCCTCGGCCAAGCGGCGAACGAGCCTCGACTTCCCGCAGCCAGGCGGCCCGACCAGCAACGTCGGCATGCCGCCCAGCTCCAGCGCCCCGAATGCGCGCCGCGATAGGAGGTCATCACCAAGCGACGAGATGGCATCCTCGGCCCAAGGGAACTCGCCGTGCAGTCTCCCAAGCAAGGTTTCTAGGGCAGCCAGCTCCGGCAGCGTCGCAACCGGAAGCGGCTCCTTCAAGACCGCATAGCGGCTCAGCGCAGTGCGGTCGTCGACGTCGCCCGCAGGGATCTCTCCATCGATGATCACCAGGTGCGGCCCCTGGGTCACAGGGGATGGAGGCGTCGAAGCGGTGTCAAGCGAGCGATCGAGTTCCTCAACAACCTCCTCACCACGCAAGTGCCGAAGCGTTTGCCTGATTGCCGTCTCACCGTAGCGGCAATCGAACTCGTCGTCCTCTTCAACACGGCTTCGAAGTGGCGCGAGAAGCTGGTGCCACAAGCCCACACCCACGCCCCGGAACATGGCTAGGCGCTGCCTAGCTCGATCGTTGTCGAAGTCCGTCCTCAAGTAGAGGCTGTACAACTGCAAGCAACGAATGCCTGCCTGTAGCTCGTCAGTCGCAAGGTCCTCAAGTGCCGAGGCGCGTAGCCTTCGCAGCAGGTGGACCGCGTAGGCCCATGCCCGAAAGGCAGACAAGCTCGGCTTGCCGGTTGCAAGCCGAGTTCCCCACTGAGTCGGATCCGACTGAACGATCCACGGTACGCCGCTGCGACCCAGCTCCGATCCCGACGGCTCAAGTACCTTCATGCCTTCGCCTCTGAGGCACTCGAGTGCGAGCATCTCCATCAGCTGCGGGCTCTGCAGATCCCTGCCAAACCGCTCAAGAATCTCCAGAAGAATCGCCTTGGCATCCGGGATCCAAGAGCTGCCCCGCTGCTGCAGCAAAGCGGCGATCCCCACTACCGCTGCAACGCGCTCTTGGTGGGGCAAGTCTTGAGACTGCGCCTTGACAACGTGCTCCTGCAGATGAAGCAGCTCAAATGGCGCCCGACTTGGGAACGGCATCAGCCGCAGAAGCGCATGAGTGAATGACTCACCGCAATGGCCTGTATCGGCCTCGATAGGAACCGCATCCATGTTCGCACCTCGTCAAGGTGCGGCGGCTGCGGTTCAAGCGGGCACCAAGGTGCAAGCGCTTTCGGAGAGCAACCTCCGCGCATTCAGCAGTGAGGCTTTGATCACTCAGCTGCCAGCTCGTCAACAGCTTAGTCGCCGTTTGACCTCACGGCAACAGCGACGTGACGGCTATATAGAAGACTATATAGGGACGCTATAGAAGACTATATATATAGAACGCTGGGCGTGTGTCGCGACCATGGCCGAACCCTAGCGGTGCCACTCGTTCCCCTTAGGCCTCGCATGTTGGCCACCCGGCGCATAGACTGCGGCGCATGGGCACCGACCGTGAAGACTCTGCCGCCGGACTTGACGCAGACGGGTTGCTATCCATCGATCGAGAGCGACGTGAGATCGAGTTGGCCTTCGCGCGCCGACTGTTGAACGCTATGGGTGCGAGTTCGAGCTTGTTGCTCGATGCCGCTAGGCAAGAGGCACCTGCAGGCGACGTGAACCGCCAACTCGAGCGACTCCAATTGCCAGTGTTTGCCGTTCTGGCGCGCGCGCTTGAAGCAGACGTGACCAAGGACCAAGGCTTCGGACGATTTCGCGGCAAGGACTAGCCGCTGATGGGCTGTGCAAGCCACGCCGACAGGGACTGCAAAACGTCGTCAGCCGACACACCGCGGCGAGGGTCGCAGATGATGAGTTGCGCAGGCGTCGGCGAAGGAAAGGCCGAGGCGTCGTCGTCGAGGATGCGATAGCTGGCGACGGCCCTGTCCCGCAGCCAAGCTTGAATAGCGTCGTGTCTTTCGCCGGCCGGTGCGACGTCCACGGACCGAGTACCGAGTTCGCTCAGCATGTCGCGCAGTTCATCGAGGGAGAAAGTCTCGCGCCAAGTGGAGTGCACGACAAGCTCGACATCGGGGAACGGCTCCAACACCTTCGCAAGATAGGGCAGCCAGCCGAATGGCCCCACAACCATATACAAGTCCGAGGGACCAAGCTGTCCGGGCTCGCGCGCCGGATGCAGCACACCGTCGATGTCGAGGAACAGGACCCTCACGGTGGCCACCAGACCGTCACCTCGAGATGCTGGAGAAGGCGAAGAGTGCTTCATCGGCAGTCTCAAAGGCCGCCGCGGCAGCCATCAGGAGCCACGTCACAGAGGGCGGGTACGCCTTGTCCCGGAACATCCTACTCAGTGCCGATTGTCTACCTCGCAGCCGCCAGTCCACATTGGGGTGGACGTCGCAAAGCCAGTCGATCGGAGCTTGGTCGAGGATGGCCTCTAGCAGGGTGGCCCCGACGTTGTCGCTCGGCAAACACGCGAGACGGTGCGCGGCATCAGTGACGATCCGGAAGCACTCCTCTTTTGGCAGGTGGATCGCTGAGTCCAGGACTCCGTTGCACAGGTCGACAAACCTGGAAACGAGTCCGTGACTCTGATGGTTGGCCACGACCTTGCTGTCGAGCGCATGAGCGTCCTCTTGTCTGTGGTGAGGTAGCCCGGCATCAAACGCAGCTCTACTCAGTTTCGCAAGCGGGACTGAATGTTTGGCGCACCACGTCATGCCGGGAATCTGATGAGAGCGGCGCCAGTAGGACAGGCCCCAGAAACCGAGATCTTCTCGAATGCACTCGCCGCAAAGATATGCCTCGCGCCGCGCCGCGCGCTTGACTGCTGTACGCCCGGCATGGCTGGCTGCGAAGGCGGTGATAGCCTGCTGTCCGATAGGCCGGTCGATGGCAGACATCAGAGGCCACGTTGTGTGGTTCATGACCACGTTGTGTACTGAGCAGCAATTGATCTCGGCCAACAGCTCGACAGCTGACACCTCGCAGGAGCAGTGAACCCTCGTGTGACCCTGGGATCGACCGTTGAGGGCCATCGTGACCGCACGCGAATCGCGAAGCATGTTGAGGTTTCGAAGCCGACCACAGTAACCAGCCAGATACTCGTCGGGCAGCAGTCTTGGCACGTTCAACTTCGTCGCCTTCCAGCCGACTTGGCGGCGAGTGTGGTGGCTGTCGGCAGGGCCCCCAAGCTCCGGATGACGGCACCGAGAGCTTCCGCATGCGACTCGGATCCATCCCATACGTGCGCCAGCGCCTCAACCAGCACCTGACAGTGTCGGACCTCGTTCGCATTGACAGGGTGTGCCAGTCGACGCACATAAGCGCATAGTCGATCGAAACCCACCGATCGACGCCTCGCGTGTCCGGACAGCAGTCGACTGATCTGAGATTGGCTGAGCCCAGTGGCAACGGCTAGCTGGACTTGGGTTAGTCCGTGACGGGCGACGAGTCGCCGAACGCCAAGCGCTTCGGTGGCAATGTCTGCAGCTTGCACATTGCACATATATGCATAGATCAGGGGTAAGTCAAACTGCTTCTCGACTGCTGGAGTCGTGAGTCGGTTCGACAGAGGGAGGCGAGCCGAGCGTCTAGATCAGCTTTGGCGATCCCGTGGGGCGATACGCAAGCGCTAGCTCGATTGCAGCGCGCGTGAGTGGAAGTTGATCGAGGCGCCGAAGCTTGGTCTTCAACTCAGGCAAGCGCTGGTAGATGCGCCATAGCTGGATGCGCCTCTCTGGCATCTCGATCGCCAAAGATGAACACACGCGAGCAACTGCGCTGGACAAGACCAGGTCGCGCTGATCCCAAGAGACTTGACTGTGGTTGCCCTTGGATCGCGGCGTCAGTTGAGCCTGCTGCTCCACGAGCCATGATCGATCATTGCGGTACAGCCAGGCGTATCCGGCTGGTTCCAGAAGCCGGAGCATCTTGACGCCGACCATCGGATAGCGAATTGCTAGCCGTAGCCAGCTTGCTCGCGCTGTGCGCCGTCGAATCTCAAACCTAGCTCGATGCCAAGCCTCCTGCAGTCCAATCTCCGTTCGAAGCGTGTTGGTGACTGTCTGAACCGAAACGCCGATTGACTTGGCCACGCTGGCCTTGCTGCGCCCCGCTCGCAACGCCGACACAAGCCGCCGGCGAAGCTCTTGGGTGAGCTGCTTGGGTCTGCGTTGCACGGAAATGCCGGCCTGCGCTGCCCATGCCATGCCAGTCTGCGTGTCGATGCCAGCCTCGAGTGCCGAGCGCGACAGCGAGGCCTCGGAGTCAAGCAGTTTGCCCAAGAACGCGCCACGCCGAGGGTCATCGAGTTTCGGCTTCGTCGCCGATGGCGCGGGGGCGCAACGTGCTGAGATCGGCGGCGCGCATCCGTACACCTTATCGAACCCAGTCCAACTGCCGTGGAGCCAGAGTGACAGCGCGATCCGTCGCAGAGGGTGCGTCTTTGCTCGACGAGTGTCACGCAGGTAGACGAGAAGCCCGGAGGCTTGAGCCGCTGGGACTGCCAAGCAAGCTAGCTCGGGTACGCGCTGCAGCGGTGCCATGAACGCACTGAGGTCGTAGCCGACCCGATCTAACTTCGCTCGACCGTTGGGCTCAACCCACTTCTTTGTCAGCAATACCTGGCGGTGCGCTGCAACTGTGAGCTCGACCTCAATTCGCTGACCTTCAGGCGTGCGTGCAATCGCGCTAACCGCCTCCGCGAGAGCGAGCAGGCGCTCCTCGAGCAGGCGATCATCCACTGCGGTAGACGACGGGATGATTTGCGTCATGGCTGCAACGTCTGGCAACAGCCACTGGAACCGCTGGACGCCGGTCGATTTGCATGACGAAGCGGTTAGCCATCGTCGATGGCGGGAGCAGATCCAAACGCCGGGAAGCTGATGTGACAGGTGCCAGTACGCGACGTGATGGTGCTCCACGTCTTCAGTCATGCACTCTGGGCAGGCCTTCAAGGGGTGCGAGGCACCGAACCGGCTGGACATCAACCCAAGCTTGGACTTCAACGATCCGATCCCGGTGCCACGCATCGCGGAGATGGCGGACTCGGCCAACTCGGGCTCAAGGAAGGGGAGATAGAACGACAGAACGGTGTGCCTCCGGATTACTTCCGAGGCGTCACCCAGCTGCCCTCCCGTACGTTCAATCAAGCCGTCGATGCCATCCGGCAGATCGTGGGCGCGGCCGGATCGTCCTCGGCCAAACAGTGTCAGGCTCGTTGCCTCCGCTCGCCACTGCAACGAGAGTCGGTGAAAGCGGCTGCAGTAGCTGAACAGCGTTTCGTCCGGCAACCATGGCAAGGCATGCTCAGGGAGCAGGTCGTCAGGTCGAGCAGTACGTCCGAGTGACATGGCCGTGTGCGACGCGCGCCGTCAACACGGGTCTCTCCAACCGCCTCCATTCCATACGAGTGACACCCGCCACAGTCAGCGGCGTCACTTGTGACGGCAGTGTGGAATCTATCAACAAATCTACTGCCGTCAATTCTTGATCAATCAATCTAGAGATGAGCAGCGTACAAAATACCTTGTACGCTGCTCGCATTTTTTTTGAAGTTCTTCTGATTGAATTTATACAGTTTATGGCGAAAGAGTGCAAACCCAGTTTGAAGAAGCAATGATCGTCGTCGACTCTAGATGTGAGGCGCTCTGTGGTGCCGCTTCTTGTCGAAACTTGTCGATCGTTGCATGTCGGAGAAACCAGCTCACCTGCGCTCACGTGACGACGTGAGGGCCTGGTTCGACGCTGCTGGCCTGTCGATTACCGACTGGGCGAGAGAGCATGGCTTTGCGGCCCACCAGGTCTATGCGCTGCTACAGGGACGTACTTCAGGTCGACGAGGGACGGCTCACCGCATCGCAGTCGCGGTTGGCATGAAAGAGCCGCCTCATGAGCCGCTGCGGCGAGGCAATCCGCATGGCAGCGATCTCCTTCAACCTCGGGGTCAAGGAAAGAGCCGAAGCGACACGGATCAGCACTGATACACGGAATCGATCGGAGGCCATGAAAGAGAACGGCCCGGTGCTGCAGGAACAGCAACCGGGCCGAACGTAGAACTTGGTAGCGTCTACATCTCCATCATTGGTCAGGAACCTCGGTAAGTCAAGCCGAGGTCGAGGGTCGCTTTCTCATCGGAAACCCTCCTATCCGGTGAATTCGCAGGGTGGCCTCTATTCCACCTACGCCTGACCGTCCGCTTCGGCTCGCCTCTCAGCGACCGGCGGCAATGATGGAGAGCAAACATGTTGTCACTGACGCAGCAGGATCCCCAACGGGTGGCCGATTTCATCGCCGCTCAGCACGCGGGGGTATGTCCCCATCGGACTTATGAGCCGGCGATCAGGTGCCGCCCGGGCGAGGCGCCGGCCGCATCGAGAGCGGCACGGATCTACAGCTCGAAACTCGGAAGGCACATCCATGCGATGTCGACGCCAGAGCGTATCGCGATCTGCCTTGCGCTCTACCACCCAGGCCTCTTCGATCTGCAGGAACAACGCATCCTCGCCCCTCACAGTACGAGACATCCGCTGCATGACTACCCGTCGATCTTCTCGATGAGGCTTCTGCCTCTGCCCGGGACTGTCGACACTGCCTTCGAGCTGGAACTCGAGCGGTACCTTGAAGCGAAGTGGTGCCCAGGCCCCGATGAGAGCGGCACACCATGGTGGCGCGGGCCCGTGTGGATCGGTGATCTTCTGCTGTTCTTGGTCGGCGACCACGGCCCGTACTGCGTCAACTGGAACGTCAAGGCAAAGGTCGGGGAGCACGATCAGCCTTCTTCGGTTCGGCGCTTCGCCAAGCCCGCCCGAGCCCGCGAACGAGCCAAGGCGCGCTTGCGCATCGAGGAGCGCTACTACGAACGTGCCGGCATTCGCACCGAGCGCTTCGCTGGCGACGAGGTCGACCGCGACGTCGCCCATAACCTGCGCCAACTCATCGCCTGGGGGTTGCGTCTTCCCGCCATCCCTTCCTCGGCGATCGAGGATCTCGAGGGCGACTTGAATCTCGCGCGGCAGTCAGGCAGTCCCGCCATTGAAGTGCTCAACCGCGCCGTGCGGGAGCGCGGGCTTCATATCGAAGAGTGCCGTCGCGTCTTCTATCAGGCGATCTTCGGTCGCCGCCTGCGCGTGAATCTTTTTCGCCCCGTCCTCATTGATCGGCCGATGTACCCGGAGGAGCGCGATGTCCTCGTGGTGTACGGCGCCTGGTTCAAGGAGTGAGTCATGAACATTGGAACCCAACTGACAGCGCCCGATGGGTACGGCGAACTCAAGAAGGACGAAACCTATCACCTGCTTCGTCATGACATCAGGCGCGGGCGCGTCCTGCTTGTTCGGATGGAGTCTTCCAGGCCGTCAGGCCAACTCGTGACGTTGACGTGCGACGCATTCGAGAGCGGGCTTGCGTCCGGCTGGATTCAGCAGGCAAACGAGCAGCACGACCTTCCGCCCCATCTTCGAGAGGTCGAAGGCGTCAACTTCCTGGACGTGGACAGTTCTCGCCGCAAGTCGAAGCGAACGTACGGTGAAATGGTGGACCACAGGGTCGGTGTGCTCGGTCCGCTGATAGCCGAAGTCGGGGCAATCCTGTCAGCCGATGACGTAGAGCAGGAGATCAATGCGCGGATCCGAGCGCTCAGGCCGCAGCAGAACGAGTCCCGTGTGCGCGGCTGGTTCCTGACCTACCTGGCATTCGGGTGCCATCGTTGGGCACTGATGCCGCCTCTTCATCGGATCGGACACTGGGACCGAACGGAGCGTGAGAGTGTCAAAAAGTTGGGCCGGCCATCGATCGATGGCGGGCAGACGGGCTACTCGTGCACACCCTCGATGCAAGAAAAGATCGAGGCAGGCTTCCACAAGTTCGCGAGGCACGGCGTCCCGATGACTGACATCTACGGCAGAACGATGATTTCGATCTTCGGTTGCAAGGTCGTGACGCTTCCAAGCGGCGACATGGAGTACAGGCATCCCGAAGGCCACAGCTTCCCCTCGATTAACCAGTTCCGCTACTGGTGCGAACGAAGAGTCACCCATGACGAGATCCAGAAGACCCTTTACGGGGAACAACGAGTTCGAAACAGGTTGCGAGCCCCGATCGGGCGGTACTCGACCGAGGTGGCGAATTTGATGGAGAAGGTAGAGCAAGACGCGTACAGCACCGATGACTTTCCGAGTGGATTCACCGACGAACGGCCTAATGCAAAAGTCTATGTCGTTGAGCTGAGCTGCGTGGCCTCAGGCATGGGCGTCGGCATCGGCTTTAGCTGGGGGGCGGAAACTGGGGATGCGTACCGCGCGGCCATGTTCTGCGCCGCCGTCGACAAGGTGCGCTTCTGTGCGCTCTTCGGAATCAGTATTGAGCCTCAGGACTGGCCTTCGATCGGCATGACTGCCTTTGGATCACCCGATCGAGGCCCGGGCGCATCGGACAAGGTCTTGCGCTCTTCAGAGACGGCCACGGCCATCGTCGAGATGCCGCCTTCTTTCACGCCTCAATCTCACGCGACAGTTGAGTCCATGCATCCCAAGGCGGTCAAGGTCTCGGGGCGGCCGAAATACCGTGTCAGCCATTGCAATGCAGTTGCCATGGCCAGGCGGGAGATCTGGCGACTGATCCGAAACAACAAAACTCGGTCCGCTCAGGCGAGGATGACGCCGGACATGCTGTCGGCTGACATTGTGCCGAGTCCGCTGGGTATCTGGAATTACTTGGATGCCCGCGGCCGAAATGATGGGCAACGCATGTCCTTCGACGACGCAGTGCGCACCTGTTTGCAACCCATCGAGTTCGACGTCGTGCGAGGCGTGCTGATGCTGCGAGGCTGGCGTTATGGGTCGAAAGGGCTCAACGATACGGGTGTTCTGGACCAGCTCAGGCGCCGCGGCAAGTCGACTCTCAAGGGCTATGTGCTCGAGCTCTGCGTTCGGCATTCGTGGGTCGAGGTGCGGGGCAAGCTCATCCAAGTCGATGCGGCGCTCCCCTTGCGCGATGACCCAAACCAGCTCTACATGTCCTTGCAGGGGCTGGACGAGCGGCGCGAACAGCTGCTTCGGGCACGTCGTCGCTGCGAGCGCAATCGCCCTCCGGGCCGCTCACAGGCTGAACTGGAGTTCGAGGCAGAGACCGGCATTGCGTGGGACGATGGTGAGACGCGGACGGGCCGGGCGAAGGTGAGGACGCCGGCCGCCAACTTTGAGCGGCAGGCACTCAAGAGTCAGCCCGCTCGCAAAGGGGGCCTGTGATGGCGGGGCTGCATCCCTTCGTCGCTCGATTCGACCTGCCGACAACGGACGCCGCTCTGGCAGCACGCGTCCGGGTCACCGTTGCGCCGATGACGTCGTTGGCAGCCCTCGACCCCGAGACGGCGGAGCAGGTCCTCATACGGCACCTCGGCGCGGTCTACGAGCCGGCGCATGAGGACCTAAAGCTTTTGCGGACATTGACGGCGATCGCCAAGGCGCATGCACTCTTGACGTATCCAGACGGGGCGGCCTACCTCGGCGGCATCAACGCACAGGAGCCACCGCTAGCGCCGGCGGACTTCTTCTGCATGACCGGGCTTGCAGGCCTGGGCAAAACGGCCCTGATAGAGGCATTCAAGCGGCTCGTGTGTGGGTTCCCGACATACGAACCGGGCGCCGGTCACCCGGTTGAGACATTGGAGGCGATTTGGTACCTGAAGGCGGATTCCGGTAGCCGATTTGGGGACATGGTGAGGCATGCGCTGGGGAAGCATATCGATGGTTTCCCCGTTAACAGCCACTCAAAGCTCGAACGGATTGCTAGTCGACTCGCATTCAAGTTGGGGGTTTCGATCATCCTGCCGGACGAACTTCAATTCCTCAGCCGTAGCCCAACGGCAAATGCCTTGCTGGCCTCGACGATGGGGCGAATCAGAGACATAGGCGTGCCTACGGTCGGCGTCTTCAACTTTAGTATGTGTCATCGCATGATGAAGCGACCGCAAGAAGATCGAGATCGCTTCTTGAGCCATCCAATCATCATGCAGCCGATCCAACGTAGCGATCCCTGGACGGCCAAGATCTGCAAGGCCTATCACGAGGCGACCGGCGGCGCACTCTTCGATAATCTGAACGCCCAGATCGAGCAGTTTTATGACTACACGCTCAACTTGCGCCGTAAAGGACCACTGCTCCTATCGATTGCCTACCGGCATGCGCGCCAGCGTGGCGTGGAGCGTGTTTGTTCATGTGATCTGGAGACTGCCTACCGATCGCCGGAGTACGCCGCGTCGCGCACCGACCTCACGGACATCTTCGAACAGTGGCTACATGGTCACCAGGTTCGCCCGGACTTGTGGTGCCCCTTCGGTGAGCCGCAGACTTTGGAAGCGGCTCATCGTGTCGAAGCGCAACAGGCGGCTCGGCAGCGTGTCAATGAGAAGGCTGTCGTCTCATCAATGAGCAGGGCGGAGCGGCTTGCCTACAACGAAGAGAAGAAGCAAGACTCAGCCAAAGCTTGCGGCACAAAAGGGGCGTCACCGCCCCACCGAACAAGACGTCCGAAGATGATTCGAGAAGACGTGCTGCGCGACGCCAATCGGTGGGCGCAGCTGGCCCGTGGATCTGCGAGTCCTTAGTGCCGCGACGCGAGACGGCAGTCGCTGAGTGGCGACGACGTACTCGGGCTCGGCTCACGGCGACCACCAGATACGATGTCGGAGAACTGCCCCCGAGACACCCGATGACCCGAATCATGCTGCGCGCCAAGCTCCACCGCGCGACCGTCACCGAGGCCGACCTGCACTACGAGGGCTCCTGCGGCATCGATGCCGCGCTCCTCGAAGCGGCGGATATGCGCGAGTTCGAGCAGATCGAGCTCTACAACGTCAACAACGGCGAACGCTTCTCGACCTACATCATTCCCGCGCCGCCCGGCTCCGGCGCGATCTCGCTGAACGGCGCGGCGGCGCGCAAGGCGCATGTCGGCGACCTGCTGATCATCTGCACCTACGGCCCGATCGCCGAGGGCGACGTTGCGGGCCACAAGCCCAAGGTCGTGCTGCTCGGCGAAGGCAACCGCATCGACTCGATCCGAAAGTTCTGATCGCACGACCGACCTCCTTGCCGCTTCCATCCTTGGGCTCGTAGACGTTGGTGATGAAAGGGACGCAGGCCGCGAGTGGCAGCAGGATGGCGATGAGTGCTGCCTTCATGAGCCGCAGGGCGGGCGCTGGGCTTGTCGCGTGCGTCATTGAGGCTGGATTGGCGGCGAGGGGGCGGCGGTCCGGTCGAGACTGAACTGAGTCACTCGGCGCCGTATCGATCGTCGGCAGGAACCGGCCAGGTGCGGTCTTCCGATCCATCGGCGCCGGCGTCTCCTCCACCACCGCGAGCGGTCAGTCGACCGCCGGCGCGGGCTGCATGGCCCCGTCCCAATGATCGAGAGGGCTGCGCACGCCGATTCCCGGTTGGCGCATGACGTGCGTGTAGATCATCGTCGTGGATACGTCCTTGTGCCCCATCAACGTCTGGACCGTTCGGATGTCCGTTCCTGCCTCCAGAAGGTGAGTCGCGAAGCAGTGCCGAAAGGTGTGCGGCGAGACCGGGCGGCAGATCCTCGCTTGTCGGGCCGCTTGAGCGACCGCACGCTGCAACGTCTTCGGGTGGCAGTGGTGTCGGACCTGGCGGCCCGTATACGGGTGCGTGCAGATCGACTTGGAGGGAAACGCGAACTGCCAGCCCCAGAGCAAGCCGGCGTTCGGATACTTCCGCTCAAGGGCGAAGGGCAGTGCAACGCGACCCAGGCCGAGCCGTAGATCGGACTCATGAAGCAGTTGGACTCGAGCGAGATGGTCCTGCAGCGTCGCGGCCAGGCGCTGCGGCAACACGGTCACTCGGTCACGCTGGCCCTTGCCGTCGCGGACCACCAACTGGCCACGGTCGAAATCGATGTCTTTGACGCGCAGGCCGAGCCCCTCGGTCAGACGCAGTCCGGCACCGTAGAGCAAAGACGTCATCAAGTGCGTAGTGCCTTGGAGGTGAGCGAACACTCGCTGAACCTCTTCGATGGTCAGCACGGTGGGCAGCCGCGCGGGACGCTTGGCGCGCTCAATGTCGTCCATCCATGGCAACTCCACCTCGAGCACTTGCTTGTACAGGTACAGCAGTGCTGCGAGTGCCTGGTTCTGCGTTGATGCCGCGACGTGCTGGCGCCGGGCGAGGTCACTGAGGAAGGCCGTCACCTCGACTGGGCCCATCTCGGCCGGGTGGCGCTTGCCGTGGTGGAGGATGTAGCGGCGGATCCAGTGGATGTAGACCTTCTCGGTGCGCAGGCTGTAGTGGCGCCGGCGAAGGGAGTCGCGGACCTGGTCCAGCAGGCGTGGCTTCAGGGTGAGTTCGTCCTGCGCCGAGGGGGTAGACACCGCATCCACGGCAGCCTCCAATCGGTGACATGTCCGTGACGGGGGATTGGGCCTGTGGACTAAGTCATTGTCATGACGAAGAATTTTGTCGAACGGCCGTTTAACGTCGCAGAGTATTGCGACACTTTGGCCGTCTAATCCTTGTTAGATTGCTCGGCCGATATCGACGCGCGTATGCCAACGATCGACTACAAACTGTTCGCGGAGCACGTAACGACTGGGATGCTTGGCATCGCCATGAGTTCGGTTCTAGCGACCATCATCGACATCAGCGAGAGGCTGAAGCGGCACCTCGGAAAGTCGATCGGCCAGTCGCTCCTTGTTTGGCTCTCGGTGTACGGCAGTGCGGTTCTGCTTTCGGCGCTGGCCTGTGTACCAGTGCACTATCTGCTGCTAACCGCGAGATTTCAAAGTTCGACTATTGCCACGCTCGCTATCGTGCTGATCATCTGTTTCGCGACAACATACCGGTCCCGGAATCGAGAGTTGCAATCTAACCAGTCCTTCCAGCGGACCGCCTCCGGCGGCCGCTGAACTCAACCGTTCGGCCTTTCTTTGAGCCATGCGTCAGCCCGCGCCAATCAGCAGCATCGTGACCTCTGAGCCATGCGACGGTTCGCGCTCAACGGTCAGGTTGCGCTCTTCGCAGGCTGTGCCTTGCGTTGGCCGGGAAGCCGCGCGCCCAGGCGCGCGTCGCACGTTCAGCTCTTCGGCACGCGTCGTCAACGCGCTGCGCTTTGGCCAAGGCCGCAGCGTGCTCTTCGTTTGCCGCCGAACCCATCGGTCCAGCGGACTGCCTTCGGCAGCCGCTGACCTCAACCGTTAGCCGTCATATGCAGACAGAGGCCTACACCACGGACGCGATCTGCCAGTGCATGGGGATGCCGTCGTTCGATGGCGACCCTGCTTGCACGGGCGCAGGCGAAGCGATTCGCTTACTGCTGAAGCCGTCGTTCCATCCGGAACTCTGCATTACCTTTGCCGACGGCCTGGTGTCGGTGGTCTGCGCGCGAGCGATGATTTGGCGGCAGTTTGAACCGTCGCCGATGGTGACCGACCGCGCGCAAGGGGTCGTTCCGGCATCAGTTTTCGCGACACTCACTTCTTCGATGGTTCCCGTAGCTCATCCCGGCGCAGTGCCAGGGATCGTGATCGACGGAATGCCCGTCGAGCTGCTGCACTTCCTGCGCGGCAGCGTCACGTTGAAGGTCGGTGGGAACGCGGGCAAACGTGGCGACTTCTCGGGCTTTGTCGCGCTCGCGATCACCGCGGCATGGGAGTGCGTTTCGAGCCCCTACTGCCGCAACGCTCTTGCCTCGGCAGCGGAGTATGTTGGCAAGAAGCTTCCGCATGAAGCAGAGCCTCCACGCAAGCCAACCATCGAAACTCTTGTACTCGGTCCGCAGGAAGACCGAGAGCAACTACTTGAGGCGCTCCGGAAACACCGTGACGGCTAACCCATCCTTCCAGCGGACCGCCTGCGGCGGCCGCTGAACTCAACCGTTAGGCGTCACAAACTCACCCATGCGCCACTTCGTCGCCATTCTCTTCCTCACCGCACTCAGCGCCTGCACAGATAGAGGTGGCTACTTCCTTGAGGCGAAACCTTCTCCCACGGCATCCGCTGCGCCTGCGACCGATGGCAAGGATCTGATTCTTCCTCTAGAGGTTGATCCGCAGGTAGCCGAAGCCTTTATACGAATCGGGTTTGGCCTGAACGAAAAGCAGCGCTTCCAATCCACTGAGTTCCTGACTCCTCGACTCAGGACTGCACAGGCAACTCCATTGATACGCCTCGTGAAGGAATACAACGAGTTCAATGGGGAGCGAGTCGCAGCGGCTGTTGAGAAGCTTCGGGGGCGAGTCTCAGGAGTGGAGTTCGGTCGCGAAGGTTCGCCCGTCCTATACATCGAGCTTCCCTACTGGACTCATCAGCGCGAGGAAACGGTACCACAGGGTATGGGCACCAGGATCACGGACGCAGAAAGTGACAAGCTCGTCGCGGAACTGCGCCAAGTGTTTGTCAGGGAGTTGAAGGCCGATGAGTTTTCGGTCAATCGTCGTCGCGTTCGCATCTGGTGGGACTGAACCCGGTGACGCCTAACCCTTCCTTCAAGCGGACTGGCCTTCGGCCAGCCGCTTAAGTCAAACGTTAGAGCTGCCATGCGCCTTGTCGCTTCTCTGATCGCATTACTCGTGAGCCTTCCTGTTCGGGCTGACTGGGTCGATTTGGGTGTCTCATGGCGCTGCGATTTGGCTGCAGGAACCTTTATGGTCCGGCCGGTCGTCAACACGAGTTCTGGCGCAGCAGTTCCATTGGAGGCCGGGTTCACGCAAGTGGCTATCAGCGACAAGGCCAAGGCACCATACACGTCCTCAGTCTCGTGCAACCTGGCCGGCGCAAAGACCAGGGCCGTCATCTACGCACGTTCCGGCACGTATCAACTGAGCCTCTGGGTGGAGGATCGGCAACTGTTCAAAAACGAGCTCTTTAACGGCCGCATGGGCTTCGAGCCAACGCTCTATCAAGTGGAGTTGGCTTCGCGTGGAGTCAGTACTTCACCGCAACTGAAGGCCTGCCGCGGAACCTGGAGTTGGGGCCAAGACTTCAGCGACGGGCAATGCCATGAAGAGCAGCTCTAACCCGTCCTTCCAGCGGACCGCCTTCGGCGGCCGCTGAACTTCAACGTTAGACGCCATGCGAAAAGAGCCTGTCGAGATCTACTCGGACGCAAGCAACGCTGCTGTCATTCGGCATCCAGGTCGAAGCTTGCCGGGCGTGCTGGTGCAAGGAGACACGCTCCACAGTCTCGTCCGGTCGCTTGAACTTGTTCTCGCGGAGGCACCAGCCCTTAGCGAAGAAGTAGCTGACGAACTTGCTGGCGTGGCTGAGCGGCTGTCGGAGCTGTTGGCGCACTACAAGGTCGTCTTGCTAAAGCACAACATCGACCTTCCGTTCTATGAAGAACCAAGCGTCTAACCCATCGTCGCAGCGGACCGCCTTCGGCGGCCGCTGAACTCAACCGTTGGGCCTCAAGATGAACGACAGCGGCGAACTCGATGGAGAGATGACATCTGAGCAGAAGGCTCAGGTGTCGATGCTCACTGCGGACCAGATTCAAGCAATTGATCAGGCACTCATGTCTAACATCGTGTCCAACTGGCGGAAGGTTGCGAGGGTTGTTGGCACGGCCATGGGCCAGCAATCAGACCGCATTCCCGGCATCCCCGATCTCTACTACTCAGAGCGCGTCAGAGAGCTTGTCCTTCGCGGCGTTGTCGAAGCTCAAGGGAATCTAGCGGCCATGCGGTACAGCGAAGTTCGCCTCCCAGCTGAAGTGTCCGTATGAGGCCCAACCCATCCTTCCAGCGGACCGCCTTCGGCGGCCGCTGAACTTCAACGTTAGGTCTCATGTCGGATCGACCTTCACCGAAGCTCTACGCGCAGTTCGTTCTCGCGATTGCTGGCTTGCTGGTGCTCCCGGCGATTTGGTCGCTGCTTAGTGCAGTCTGGTCGGCATCCACGACGGGGGATGTCTTGGTGATCAGCATTGGTCGATACGAAGTTTCGCGTTCGCTCGTGCCTTGGCCTCAGGGGTGGTCGAGATTTGCTGGACCCATCGCATTGGTGACATCCCTGTTCTTGTGGTCAAGATCAAAGGCGGGTGATCGCACGCGCCTCTGGTGGTTCTCGGTTGCACTCGCGATGGTCGCGCTTGCCCTGCTACTGTTCTCTCAGTGGTTTACTAGTTGGCGCGGTGTGCTTTGGTTCGGTGGCATCTTGGTTTTCATCACCGCCGTAATGTTCATTGGCAACAAGTTGGGTCGGCTTACTGCAGTTGCCTTCGTCGCCATCGTTTTCGGCTTCATCGTCTGGAAGGTCGCGAGAGACCTAACCAATCCTTCCAGCGGACCGCCTCCGGCGGCCGCTGAACTCAATCGTTAGGCATCTCAATGGGCACCGTCGATCTCGGCAAGTCTTTCCTCAATCGCGAGCCTATCGCCGGTGTCATGTACTTCCACAACGACTACGTTCGCGTCATCGGCGGAGATCACGAAGGTTCCTTTGGCTCGCTTGTCACAGTGCTTTCGCTTGAGCCCCAGCCACGCTTCGTTCTTGAGCTCGAGTCAGGGTGTGACATCGAGGTCGACCAATCAGAGATCGAGTTGGCAGATGCCTAACCCGTCCTTCCAGCGGACCGCCTGCGGCGGCCGCTGAACTCAACCGTTGGGCACCATGACCGCCATCGAGATCACTGTGCTCGTCACTGAAAGCGCGTCGCGCTTCGGTGATCGAAATCCGCAGCAGTTCAAGCTGCTGGCCTCACGCATTGCGAAGGCGGCACCGCGAGAGGTGGTGCGCGGCTTGCTCGATGTGTTCACCGCTGGGGCAGTTCCTCCATCCGGATCGCAGGCACAGGAGCTCGCCGGGCGGTTACTGGTTGAGTTGTCCCCCCAGGCGGATTTCGAGCTTGCACCTGTACTTCGAGCGTCTCTTGCCCGGTACGAATTGAGCGTCGAGCAGTTCCCTCAGTATCTGAGTTCTCTCTTTGGCAGAGACCAGGTGCTTTCTGTGCTCCAGCAACTGGAGGCCGAGCCTCTGTCGGAGCAAGAGCGACGGTCGCTCGGCACTCTTCGGTTCTGGTTGGGCGGCAGTGCTGCCGAGCAAACTGGTGCCCAACCTGTCGCTCCAGCGGACTGCCTTCGGCAGCCGCTGAGCTAGATCGTTAGGCACCATGAAACTTGCGCGCGTTTGCATTGCGCTCCTCTTGATTTCGCCCGCTTCATTGGCGACATGGGCAGCGGCCGACTGCCAGCAGCCGCAGGCGCGCTATGAAGACCTGAGCTGCGCATCTAAAGCCCTCGACAAGGCCGACCAAAACCTCAATGAGGCGTACAAGGCGCTTCTTGCAGCACTGGAACAAGGCGAAAGGGAAAAACTCCGGGAGGCTCAGCGCGCGTGGGTTCAGTTTCGAGACGCCGACACGGCCTTCTCGTACCTGCGTTCTGGCGAAGGTGGCTCGCTTGCCGGCCTTGTTGCCGTCAATCACAAGCTCGATCTCACCGCCGAACGCGCTAGGCATCTCCGAGCATTTTCCAACGGCGCCCAAAGGTAGCGCTGGGCAGAATGTCGCCTAACCCATCCTTCCAGCGGACCGCCTGCGTCGGCCGCTGAACTCTACCGTTAGCCCGCATGCACAAATACCAGTGGTCCTGCCTAGCGTGCGGCTCTACCAATGGGGCGGGCGTTGAGTCGTGCAGCGCATGCGGCTGTCCTTCACGGTGCACAGTGCGCGACATCGAGCGGCATCGTGAACAGCACATTGCGTCCGGTGCCACCGTTGGCCCCGCTGCAGGTCTGCTCCACGAGCAAAAAGCTTCCGCGGGACTAAACCTCCTGGTTGGCCTAGGTTCACTGCTGCTTGTTGGCGCGTGGCCATTCCGGCGGGGCGCAGGCAAGTGAGAACACGTATCTCGTCTACCTTGCGGGCTAACCAGTCAATCGAGCGGAAGGCCTCCGGCACACTTCGTGTGCCTCCAGCCTCCGCTCATCTCCAGCGTTAAACCTCACATGCGTGTTCGTGTCCTCGGCTTCCATCTTCCCCGCCTTGATGCTCAGGCTGTCGGAGAGTTCATTGATCGAGACATAGCGCAGTTCAAGGCGTTCATGCGGGAGCGTATTGAGACAGGCCGCAGCTCGTGGTCGCTCGAAGACGTCGACGAGCGCGCACTTGAGATCGCCGATGAGCTGAACACTGATCTCCAATCCTGTGCATTGTTCGAGGTGGAGGTCCAGGAGAACGCTCAGCGCTTCCACGCTTCGGACTTCTCAAACTCAGCAACTGGCCTGTGTGGCTGGGAGCCAGCATATCTCTCGCTAGACGGTGAGTCTGTTGTCTCCGAGGCGAGCTGGGTTCCACCGGAACTGGAGACCTTCAGAGTCGCGTTCTATGTCCACGAATGGAGCGAGTCCGGACGACTTTTAGGTCCCACTGGAGAACTGGAGTTGCCAGCGTGTACCCCTGTTCCTGCGCGACTGTGGAAGCTCGCCCCCTACGCATGCCTGGACTGAGGAAGAGGTCTAACCAGTCCTTCCAGCGGACCGCCTACGGCGGCCGCTGAACTCAATCGTTAGCGCGCATGAAAGAACTCCCTAGTCGCATGCATCGCTTTTTCGGCGCCTTGTCTTTTGGTGGGGTGCTGCTGTTCTTGGCCGCGCTACTTCTCGACATCGCGACCCTCCGTCCCTTATCGCTGGTCGCGGTAGGAGGTAGTGCCTTCGCGTTGGCCCTCGCAGATCTGCGCACCATGCTCCTAGAACGCCGGGGTGTTGGCCGCTTGAGTGGGCACATTACTGAGGCGGAAAGTCCGTTCAGCTTCAAGCTCCACATTGCTCTTACGCTGTTCCTTGCGCTCCTATGGGCAAACTTGTTTGCAGTTGGTCTGCGAGAACTTGCTTCATGAGCACCAGGTTCCAATTGGGTCTGAGCAGCCCCGCAGCAGGTGGCCGCGCTCTAACCCATCGTCGCAGCGGACCGCCTCCGGCGGCCGCTGAACTCAACCGTTAGGCCTCACAGCTCTCATGCGTAGTGTCAGCATCCACCACGAACCGCCGTCCCATGGATGGTTACCTCTAAGGCTCACCGTCGGAGATCAGACCATTCAGGTCGAAGTCTCGGACGTTCCGAACAATCCCATCCAAGAGCTGATCGAGGCACTAGATTGCGCCGCCTCAGGAACGGAGGCTCGCGTCTGGTGGCATCTGGAACCCGATGGCTACTTTCTGCGCTTCAAGCCGGTGGATCAAGAGGTCCTACTTGCGTTGGAATTCGCCCCACACAGCGAGCGCAGCGATGCATCCGCCGTTCTCTCCTTTCAGGGGGCGCCTGAAGCTGTGCTACTTCCCTTCTGGCGGTTCGTTCGAGAGTTTCAGTCGCATGCATACGCGGAACCTCACTGGCCAAGCGTCAACTACGATCGTCTCCTTGCAATCAAGCAACGCATCGGCGGCACCGGTGAGGCCTAACCCTTCCATCGAGAGGACGTCTTACAGCTGGCTGCGCCAGCTGCAAGCCGCCTCTCATGTCAAACGTTAGGCCTCACAGCCCACACCGCGTTCACCTATGACGGTCTTGTTCACCGCCCGCCTACGCTTCGAGCCTCTAGATGAAAGTCATCTCGACGGGCTCCACGCGATGAACTCACTCCCGGAGGTAATGCGCTACATCACTGGCGAGCCCGAGACTCGCGAGCAAACAGCAGCGATGATCGGGCGGGTTCAGCGGTGCTGGGCGGCTTGGGGGACAAGTTGGTGGGCGCTGGTCGAGCTGCAAAGCGGGCGCATCGCTGGTGCAGGCGCAGTCCAGTACTTGCGCCGCGAAGCAGCGCCACCCACAGATCTGGAACTCCTTCGGTCCAATCCCTTAGAGCTAGGCTGGCGCCTGCATCCGGACTTTTGGCGCCAGGGGCTGGCCAGCGAAGCAGCGCAGCGCATGGCTGAGTTCGCATTCAACAACCTGGCCGCAGCCGAGCTCTTGGCCGTTCGTCACCCCGACAACATCGCCTCGGCGCGAGTCATGGACCGTCTAGGCATGCGCTTTCGTGCACTTGAACCTTGGTACGGCAGTAGCTTGGCAACCCATTCGCTCACCAAGGCTGAGTGGCAAAGTCGGCAAGCGCAGCACGGTGAGGCCTAACCCTTCGCTCGAGTGGACGCGCTCCGGCATGGCGCTTGGCCCGCCAGGCTGTGCTGTCTATCATCAGCCTGGCGGGCCAAGCGCCATGCCTGCGCGCGCCCCTCAGCTCAAACGTTAGGGCTCACAGAATGCGGCTACGTGCAAAACTTGTTTCCTCCGTCTGGTTGCTGATCGGTGCCACCACTTCCGTTCTGCTGGCACAAGACCTAGCGAAACTTGGCGGCGATATTCAAAGAGGGCCCGCAGCTGTCCTCGTGGCAGTGCCGTTCATCGCGTTCTGTGTGGCCTGTTTTGCGCTTGCCTATGGTCTGTTCACAAGCCGTACCTACTCCGCACGCCTTGGCGTTTCTTTGTCGCTCGTCGTCGGCCTGGTACTCCTCACGTATGTCGCGCTCAACTTCTTCATGCTCTTGCGAGCGAGTCTCTTAGCTTCCTTCTTGGCTAGTGTTGGTGGCCTACTTGGAATCTTCGTTTGCTGGGTCACATTCAAGGAATCGAGAAGCTTGAGCCCTAACCCGTCGTCGCAGCGGACCGCCTCCGGCGGCCGCTGAACTCATTCGTTAGACAGCCCAGCAAGCCATGCAGTCCTTCGCCCGTTTGTCGCTTATCGCATTGGTGGGCGTCGCGTGCGTTTGTCTCTTCGTTGGCGCGTTGCATCTTCTTCGCGTGCTGTTGGGCGCGTATGGGTACGCACTCCCAGACCTCCTGTTCATCGCCTTACTCTTAGGTGGGCTCGGCGGAATCTACGGCGCGTTCGCCAAGATCATCCTTCGGCGCGCTACAGCCAAGTCCGAGTAACCCGCCATGTCGATGTCGCGCTGTCTAACCCGTCCTTCCAGCGGACCGCCTGCGGCGGCCGCTGAACTCAACCGTTAGGTATTACTGGTGAGAGAGATCCTTCCGCACATCAAGATCGGGCTTCACGAAACCGGCGAGGTCGTTCTCGTTGTCGAAGACTACGAACTGTTCGACTTTATCGACGACTACTTGAGTGACGAATGCGACGTCTCAGCTGAATCGTTCAAGTTTGCTGATCGGGTTGGCGGTGAGGTCGTTACCGCGTTCTTCGCACATTCAACGACCATCGAGCAACTTGAAGCCGCACTGTCACGGGTTTCTCCTGAGACGGTGCAGTCGATCTACCGCTTGAACAACGATGCGCCATAGTAGTTTCCCGATGCAACGAGCAATGCCTAACCAGTCGCTCGAGCCGACGGTCCTCGGCAAGCCTCGGCCCGCGGCTCAGCTTCAACGTTAGACGTAACTGCTCATGTGGCAAATCATCCTCTTTGACTGCGACAACCACGAAGACTTGGACCGTCTTCTTCGTGGCCTGGCGTCTTTCGCCACGCTTCGAGAAGGCACGGCGTTCTACTTCTACTCACAGTTGGAGGGTGAGCCCGAGTTTCAGTTCGACTGCGAGCTGATCACAGGCGGGCTCATCACCAGTCGGAAGGGGGAGTACTTTCCGTTCCTCGGGCGCTTCATTGACGCGCTAACTTCGAGGTTTGGCACTCTGGAGATCGGAAGAGATGGCGCTCTGCCTGCAGCAAGTGTCTAACCCTGCCATCGAGCGGACGGCTTCCAGCGTGCTTCGCACGCTTCCAGCCTCCGCTCATGTTGAACGTTCGGCCACATGATGACCCCCGCGACGAGTCCCACACATAGTGAGTCGGCGAATAGAACTCCTCGTGTATCGGGAAGGCGTTTTGCCATCGCACTTGCGTCTTGGTGCCTGGCCGGCATCGGCGTCCTTTCATCATTCATGGTCGCTCTTGCCACGAGCGCTTCGTTTGCTGCGGCCCTGCCGCTGCTGGCCTGGGTATCGCTGGCGGTTATGACCGTGCGCTGGGTTCAAGACCGGCGCTGCCACTGGTTCTGGCCAATCTTTGGCGCGGTGAGCGGCCTGTTGAGTGCGGCAGTCTTCGTCTGGGTCTTCGGCGTCTATGTGGCTGCTGTTCCCTTAGCCACTTACTTGGTCTGGTGGCATTTGAAGCCCCTCTCTCCCGGGGCGGAGATGGCCGAACCCGGCACTCCAGCGGACCGCCTTCGGCGGCCGCTGAGCTAGATCGTTAGCGCGCATGAAAGAACTCCCTAGTCGCATGCATCGCTTTTTCGGCGTCTTGTTCTTTGGTGGGGTGCTGCTGTTCTTGGCCGCGCTACTTCTCGACATCGCGACCCTCCGTCCCTTATCGCTCGTCGCGGTAGGAGGTAGTGCCTTCGCGCTGGCCCTCGCAGATCTGCGCACCATGCACCTAGAACGCCGGGGTGTTGGCCGCTTGAGTGGGCACATTACTGAGGCGGAAAGTCCGTTCAGCTTCAAGCTCCACATTGCTCTTACGCTGTTCCTTGCGCTCCTATGGGCAAGCTTGTTTGCAGTTGGTCTGCGAGAACTTGCTTCATGAGAACCAGGTTCCAATTGGGTCTGAGCAGTCCCGCAGCAGGTGGCCGCGCTCTAACCCATCGTCGCAGCGGACCGCCTCCGGCGGCCGCTGAACTCAATCGTTAGGCGTCGCGATGGAAGCGTGGTGGCACGAAGCGGTTGAACTCCTTGCAGCGCACCGCAAGGCCGAAGCAATCGCAATAACGCGCGCTGCCGCAGAGGCAGGAAGCCTAGGCGCGAAGGTGCGACTTGCTCGCTTCGGCGAAGAGGCTGGCATACCGAGCAAGCGTGCTGATGCAATGATCGAAGAAGCCGTTCGCCTCGTCACGGAAGAAGACGCAACCGCACACTGGAATCTGTACTCTGCCTCCGAACTGATGCTCGGCGCTTGTGAGCCCGAAGAGAAGTACCACAGAATCCAGCACCATCTAGAGCAGTACGCGCGAGCAAGTGGTGATGCAGGAGCAACGTTGGCCGTCGCGCGCCGCTACGCAAACGGTACAGCTGTTCGCGATGCAGATATCGAGAGTGCGGTCGACTGGTATTACTGTGCAATCGCACTTGGTAGTAGGGAGGCAAAGCATGAGCTACGCACATTGTTTGGCGATGCCTAACCCATCCTTCCAGCGGACCGCCTTCGGCGGCCGCTGAACTTACTCGTTAGGCATCTGCTGCAAGTCGCCATGGATCGAGACGATGTCTGTCGCCTGGAACTGGACTACGCGGGCGAGCTCGCCGACCTCGCAAGTCATCTTCTGATGGTTGGGCCCATCTACGATCAAGAGTCTGACGGCGGGGTGATCGAGGAATACATCTACGGTGAGGTGTCTGGCGAGCGGGTTGAAGCTATCCGTGTGCTTGGCGAGCATGGCACTGCGCTAATCAGACTTGGCCCTCCGCAGTTCTTTTCGGCTGCCTGTCTACGTCATCTGCTTCGCTCGCTCACGGACTTCGATGTTCGAGTCACTTCGTACTGGACGCGAGAGTCATTGACAATGGGCGTGGCACTTCCCTATGTGGTCTGAAGTGCCTAACCCGCAGTTGCAGCCGACGCCTAACGGCGCGGCTGAACGCAACCGTTAGGCATCTGCTGCAAGTCGCCATGGATCGAGACGATGTCTGTCGCCTGGAACTGGACTACGCGGGCGAGCTCGCCGACCTCGCAAGTCATCTTCTGATGGTTGGGCCCATCTACGATCAAGAGTCTGACGGCGGGGTGATCGAGGAATACATCTACGGTGAGGTGTCTGGCGAGCGGGTTGAAGCTATCCGTGTGCTTGGCGAGCATGGCACTGCGCTAATCAGACTTGGCCCTCCGCAGTTCTTTTCGGCTGCCTGTCTACGTCATCTGCTTCGCTCGCTCACGGACTTCGATGTTCGAGTCACTTCGTACTGGACGCGAGAGTCATTGACAATGGGCGTGGCACTTCCCTATGTGGTCTGAAGTGCCTAACCCGCAGTTGCAGCCGACGCCTAACGGCGCGGCTGAACGCAACCGTTAGACAACATGGCGGCCACACCGTATCAGCGCCCAGTCTCGGAAGGTGTTTGCTCCTACGACGGAGCGGCTGAATATCCGGTCTTCGTCATCGAGCAGAACTACGACTACTTCCACTCCA